>Ga0302220_10000001_pt1 | contig 379528 bp, 369 predicted proteins | sample II_Palsa_E1_3_FD_194572 | JGI IMG/M metagenome (GOLD analysis project Ga0302220, IMG submission 194572) | Peat permafrost microbial communities from Stordalen Mire near Abisko, Sweden - II_Palsa_E1_3 | ecosystem: Environmental > Terrestrial > Soil > Palsa > Peat permafrost | place: Sweden...
TGCGAAACAACGCCAACCCGATCACCAGCCAGATCAACCGCTCGGCCGGCAGACGACGACGGCGCAGGGACGCCGTGCCGGTCGCTTGCAGGGCTTGTTCGATCCAGTCGGCCGGAATCAGCTGGCTAAAACGATCGAACGCGTCGGCAGACAGGTCGCCTACCGCATCAAGGTGGGTCTGCAGGGCAGTGATCAAAGCAAGAGGCTCATGGAAAACCATGAGCCTCTTGGGTCATTCCGGCGGCGTCAATACCTTAACTGACTGGCATTAGGCTTGATGCCGGCGTTTTCATGTGCGGACTTCATCTTGCAGTCAACCCGGTGGCCAGCTCGACCGACGCCCGGCCAGCAAATGCACATGCAGATGGAACACGGTCTGCCCGCCGTCTTGATTGCAGTTGATCACCGCGCGATAACCTTGCTCGGCAAAGCCTTCCTTCTTTGCGTAATCAGCGACGGCCAGCAGCAGTTTGCCGAGCAACGCCGCGTCGGCCTCGGTAGCATCGTTGAGCGTCGCCAAGGGCTTCTTCGGAATGAACAGCACGTGCACCGGCGCCTGCGGATTCAAGTCGCGGAAAGCCAGCACATCATCGTTTTCATAAACGATATCAGCCGGAATTTCGCGGCGAATGATCTTGCTGAAGATAGTGTCGCTCATGGCCAGTCCCTGTCGTGATTCAATCAAGTAATTGCCGGCTGCCGAAGGCATGCGCCAGGGTGCTGCGATCGACATATTCCAGCTCACCACCGAGCGGCACACCGTGCGCGAGCCGGGTCGGCCGCACACCGCCAGCGCGGGCCAGTTGCGCGAGATAATGCGCAGTGGCCTCGCCTTCCACGGTGGGATTGGTGGCGATGATCAACTCCTCGACCTCACCCTCGCCGAGACGTTGCGCAAGCTGTGCCAGCCCCAGTTCTTCCGGCCCCAGGCCATCCAGCGGCGACAGCCGTCCCATCAGCACGAAATACTGTCCGCGAAAACCGGTGGCCTGTTCGATCGCCGCCAGATCAGTGGGCGATTCGACGACACACAACACCTGCCGATCGCGGCTGTCGCTGGCGCAGATGGCACATAGCGGCTGCTCACTGAAGTTGCGGCATCGGCTGCAATGCCCGATCCGCGTCATCGCCTGCTCCAGCACGGCGGCGAGTTTCAAGCCACGTTCGCGCTCGCGCTCCAGTAGATGGAAGGCCATACGCTGCGCACTCTTGCCGCCCACACCAGGTAGGCAGCGCAACGCTTCGATCAGATCGCTCAATAGCTTGCTCATGCGGTCAACATGCCGTCAAAACGGCATCTTGAAGCCGGGCGGCAGGTTCATCCCGGCGGTGACGCCACCAAGCTTGTTCTTGCTGAGCTCGGCGACCTTGTTCACGGCATCGTTGATCGCGGCGGCGACCAGATCCTCGGCCATCTCCGGGTCGTCGGCAAAGGTCTGCCGGTCGATCTGCACCCGACGCACTTCGTGCGCGCCGGTCATCACTACGCTGACCAGACCACCACCGGCGCTGCCGGTAACCTCCAGCTTCGCGATTTCTTCCTGCGCACGCTTCATGTCTTCCTGCATGCGCTGGGCCTGCTGCATCAGCTGACCGATCTGTCCTCTCATGACACTGCTCCGGGTTCATTGCCAAACGGTTTGATGGATTGCGGCACCACGCGTGCGCCAAATTCTCGCCTCAGCGATTGCACCAGGGGATCGTCTTCGATCGACTGCTCGGCAGCGGACTGCGCCGCATCGCGCGCCTGCGCCGCACGGGCCGCCGGGGTTTCGGTGGCCGCGCCCTGACTGTGGCCGACAAAACGCAAACGGATACGCTCACCAAGGGCGTTGCCGATGCGCTCTTCCATCTGGCTGACCATCGGCTCCACCGCCAGGCTCATATGTGCCGGCTGCAGCGCAAGCACCAGGGTCTGGCCCTCGCGTCCTCGCAGCACGGCATTCTGAGCCAGCAGTCCGAACGGGCCGCGCAAACCCGCCCGTTCGATTAATGCCTCCCAATTTGGCAGGCCATCGGCATCCCTTGCTATGGAAGCAGGTGCTGCCGGGGCTGCTGATGTGGGAGCAGCCGCCAACGCAGCCGGCTCCTCGCGCAAGGGCGACGGTGCGGCGTAACTGCTCTGCCGCTCCGCGACGGCGGCTGGGCGCGCTGGCGCAGCTACTGGTCGTGACGATGCAGGTGGCGATGCCGCGCTACTTGCGGCCGGTCGCTCGGACCGCGTCGGCGAACCATCGCCTGGCCGGAACGCCAACATCCGCAACAGCGCCATTTCAAAACCGGTGCGCGCATCCGGCGCCAGCGCCAGATCACGCCGACCCGAAGTGGCGATCTGGTAATACAACTGGACGTCTTCGGGCGTCATCCGCTCGGCCAGGGCGACCAGGCCGCCGTCATCATCACTGCCTTCTTCAGGCCGGTAGCCGGGAATCAGCTGGATCAACTGCAGCCGATGCAGCACGCTGGCCAAGTCATCCAGGACGCCGCCGAAATCCGGCGAATACGAAGCAATCTGCGTGCATTCGACCAACAGCTTTTCGCCATTGCCGGCAGCCAACGCATCCAGCACACCCAGCACCTGTCCGCGCGCCACGCTACCGAGCATGGTGCGCACATCGTCGGCATGCAGCGCGCCACCGCCATAGGCAATCGCCTGGTCGAGCAACGACAGGCCGTCGCGCAGCGAACCGTCGGCCGCACGGGCCAGCTCGCCAATCGCGCTGTCTTCGTAAGCGATGTTTTCCGCCGCGAGGATGTGCCGCATCTGGCCGGAGATCTGCTCCGGCAGCAAGCGCTTCAGGTTGAACTTGAGGCAGCGCGACAGCACTGTCACCGGCAACTTTTGCGGATCGGTGGTGGCCAGCAGGAACTTCACATGCGGCGGCGGCTCTTCCAGTGTCTTCAGCAGTGCGTTGAACGCGTTCTTCGACAACATGTGCACCTCATCGACCAGGTACACCTTGAAACGTCCGCGTGATGGTGCGTACTGCGCGTTCTCGATCACCTCGCGCACATCGTCAACGCCGGTATTGCTGGCGGCGTCGATTTCCAGCAAGTCGACAAAGCGGCCTTCGTCCACCGCCGTGCATACCGAGCACTCGCCACACGGATCAGACGACTGTCCGCGCTCGCAGTTCAGCGACTTGGCGAAAATGCGCGCAATCGTGGTCTTGCCGACACCCCGGGTACCGGTGAACAGGTAGGCGTGATGCATGCGGCCGGTCTCGAGCGCATTGGTAAGCGCGCGCACGACATGCTCCTGCCCGACCAGCTCGGCGAATTTGCGTGGCCGCCATTTGCGTGCGAGAACTTGATAAGACATGCGTTAGAGCCTGCTCATGGCATCCCAGCAGCCCGCGCCGGAAGCTGTTTGCGCGCAGGGCCAGGAAGAACGAAGGAGTGTATGTCGATACACGACTGAGTGATGACGCAGACCTGCGTGCAAACAGACCCGGCCCGAAGGGTTGCTTCGCTCAGGCCGCCATGCGGCAGCGCACGACTTGATCAGGGAACCACCCTGATCAGCGCCATGCACTACCACCTGACGGCCTGAGCGAAGCGACGCGGACTGCTGGGATGCCATGAGCAGGCTCTATACCTTGGGGTGAAGAGTGATTGTGCCAAGTCAGGGGCGGCAAGTCAGTAAGATTGCCGTGAGACTCGCAGCCAAAGTGGCGCTTGTCTGTCGCATCGACTGCGATCGTGGGGCGGAAAAGGCGGCGGCCCCGCCAGCCACACCCCGGCACCCGAATCATTCGCTACCGTTGCTTCCTTCCGGACCTGGCGGAGTTTGCGAACTATCGTCGCGGGGGGACCGACGGGGCCACCATAGACGTGGGCTGCTGAGCCCTGAGACTGACGGGTTAGACCCGCTTGGAACCTTGCAAGTTGGCGGAGAGAGCGGGATTGTTCGGCCCTTCCTGGGCCTCACCCCTCGCTTGCGCGAGGGGTCAGCCTGCGGCTGTCCAAATTTGTTCCAGACAAATTTGTCGAACCGGTCGAGGCTTCTCAATCATCGCTGATTCACTTGCATTCAACTTTGCGTCAATCCGAAGATCGTCGCACGGTTTCACTCACTGGCGGAGAGAGCGGGATTCGAACCCGCGATACGTATTACCGTATACACACTTTCCAGGCGTGCTCCTTCAACCACTCGGACACCTCTCCGCATGGGTGAAACCGCCTCTGCCGGTCAGCAACTCCAGCAAAGAAGCGGAAGGATAGCGGCAGGCTCGGATACAGGCAAGCTGAATCAGCCCGCATCAGGCCGGGGCGGCAGTGGTTCAGGCAGCGCCACGCAGCCATCGGTGCCGGCAATGCGGTAGCCACGGGTAGCCAGCGCGATGCCGTCAGCAGCACTTCCGTAGTGGTACAGCAGCAGCCGTGAGCGCAAATCGTCGGCGTATTCGCGCTCGATATCGTCGATGCCGGTATGCGATGGATTACCAATCAGGCTGCAATCGTGGGCGATCAGCTCCTGCCCGCCGGCGAACTGACCGAGCATTTCGGGAATCGGCCGGGTATCGCCGGTGTAGGCGAAGCAGCCCGCCAACGCGATGCCGTATGACGTACCGGGCACATGGTGACGCGTAGCGAACACGTCGAACCACAGCCCATCCAGCCAGAAGCCGCGCGTGCACGGCAGCAACCGAAACGCTTCCCAATAGTTGACGCCGCCTTCGGCCAGCGCGCCGGGGTAATCAGCGACGCGCATCTGCAACCATGGCAGCAGTGCGGCATGCACAAAGAACTTGGTGTGGCCACGCAAGCGTTCGTCGAACCACAGCTTGAAGAACAATCGTTCCAGCCCGGCCACATGATCCATGTGGGTATGCGTGATGAACACAGCGCGCGGCGGCGCCCCGTAGGCAGCGATATAGCGATCAAGCGTGTCCGGCCCGCAGTCGATCAGCAACACGGGTTCGCCATCGCGCTCCAGCACCACGGCAGAGGAACCAAGCTCCACTGCATGTGCCGCGCCGACGCCGAGAAAATGCAGATGCCAGTTCATGCGTCCAATGTACGCCCGTAGCGATAGAGGAGGGGTTGCCAGATGGTCTGCTCGAACACCGCATCACCCTGCCCGGCAGCACCCAGTTTCAGCAGCGAACGGCGCAATCGTCGCAGATTGGCCAACTGCCACGCCCGTGCTGGCGCGCGCAACTGGCCGCGGTCAAAGTCGATCAGGTAGAGCTGCTCCGTCGTCACCAGCACGTTGTGCGCATTCAGGTCGGCATGCCAGATGCCCGCGCGGTGAAAGCGCGCTACCAGTGCGCCGACCTCTTCGGCCAGCTCGCCATCCAGCCGTCCCTGCGCAAGACACTCGGCCAGCGTTGGCGCATTTTCGATGAAGCGCGTGATCAGGTCCGCAGTGTAGAACCGGCCATGCCGACAATAGCGGGCGGCTACCACCGACGGCCCGGGCAGTCCGAGCCGGGCGATCTTGCCGAGCAGTCGGAACTCCGCGAAACCACGGGTACGATCGGCACCCGTCCACAGATAGCGATCACCCATCAGCGCGGCCACCAGACCGCCCCGATGGTAATGCCGCAACACACATTCGCCGGCTGGGCTGGCGATGATCGCCACGCCACCACGGCCGCCTGTCTGCATGCGCAAAGCGCCCCGTCCGCGCCAGTAATCCGGCGCAAACCAGTCATGATCGACTTGTGTCGACACGGTGGCGTCGAACAGAATCGCACCCGTCGCGTCTTTGTGTGTTTGTTCCTGCATCATCCTGCCCGGTAATGCCGGATCCTCGTCATCGTTCAGTCTTCAACGATTCTAGCCGAAGCCATATGACAGCCCCCGCCCCATGACAACCCCTGCCTCGATCTGCCTGCTGCGCACTTCCGCCATCGGCGATGTCACCCATGTGGTACCGCTGCTGCGGACTTTGCAGCAGGCGTGGCCAGGTACGTCACTGACGTGGATCATCGGCAAGCTTGAACGCAAGCTGGTGGGTGACGTGCCCGGCGTGGAATTCGTCACGTTCGACAAGGCCGCGGGCTGGGCCGGCATGCGTGCCGTGCATGCCGCGCTGCGCGGGCACAGGTTCGATGCATTGCTGCAGATGCAGGTGGCGTTGCGCTCGAATCTGTTGAGCGTAGGCATCAAGGCCGATCGACGCGTCGGCTACGACCATGCGCGCTCGAAAGATCTGCATGGCCTGGTCATCAACGAGCGCATACCGGCACGCACCGGCGAACATGTGCTCGATGCCATCGGCAGTTTCTGCGAGCCACTCGGCCTCAGGCAGACGCAGGTGCGCTGGGACATCCCGATTCCCGTTGAAGCCCATGACTGGGCCGCTGAACAATTATCCGGCGATACCCCGACGCTGCTGGTCAGCCCCACCTCCACCCATGCTCTGCGCAACTGGCGACCAGAGCGCTATGCCGCCGTGATCGATCATGCCACCGTCCGCGGCTGGCGCGTGGCGCTGGTCGGCGGTCCTTCGACGGGCGAACGCGCCATGGCCGACGCCGTGCTGGCAGCATGCAAATGCGCGCCGCTAGACCTCACCGGCAAGGACACGCTGAAACGCCTGCTGGCCATGCTCAGCCGCACGCAACTTTTGCTGGCGCCCGACTCCGGCCCGATGCATATGGCGAACGCGGTCGGCACCAGGGTGTTGGGCCTGCATGCCGCCAGCAACCCGGATCGCTCTGGCCCATATTCCGATCGCCGCTGGTGCGTGAACAAGTACGACGAGGCTGCACGCAAGTATCTGGGCAAGCCGGCCAGCGAGCTGGCGTGGGGTAGCAAGATCGAGCGCGCCGGCGTGATGGACCTGATCAGCGTAGAAGACGCAATCGAGCGCTTCGAAGCGGCCGCACGCGATCTCGGTTTGTTGTAGGAGCTCACCGTGTGCGCTCCTACACCATAAGCTTCAGACAGCGCGGTAATCCTGGTACGACTTTTCCTCGATCAGCTGCGAACCGAGCTTGAGGTTGATCTCGCGCTTGAACGCGGCGCGTTCGTCGTTGCGGAAATACACCGCACGCGCCAGTTCGACGAATTCCTGATCGAATTCCTGCGCGCGTTCCTTTAGTCGAATCTTGTCTTCGATATCCCACAGCGTTTCGTTCACCGCGAGCAGACGCCCGCGTTCGTCCGCGATGTCGGTGTGCGAGGCAGCGTCGTTGGCCCAGGTCGCGTTGAGCAGGTCCAGCTCATTGCGCACATTGGCCAGTTTGGCGTCATCGGTGATCCGACGTGACTTGATTTCGAGGATAGTGATCTTGTCAATCAATTCACCGTACGACACTGGCGTTTGAATCAGGCTCATGGTGTGGGTTCCAATAAAGAGATAAGGGTTCAGACCGTGCGCGGCTGACGAAACGCATCCTGCTGCACCAGCGTGCAGACGGTTTGCACCTCGCCATCCATCGCGCGATCGCGATGCATGAAGCTGATGTGCTTGCGCAGGATCACATGCGCGTCGCGCACGGCGACACCGGCATGGAAATCGCCAAAGCTGGCCAGCGCCGCAGTGAGTTGCTGCACCTCGGCGACAAACTGCGCGTAGTGGGGATGATCCTCGCGTGGTGCATTCGCGACCTTTGCCACGAGCGCCTGCCAACCACCACGGATGGCGAGTCGGCGCGCTGCATTCAACATGGCCTGACGAAAGTCCAACGCCTGCGCGGCGGTGTACAGCTCCAGCGCCAGCACATGACCGAGATCCTCGGTCATCTCCAGCACGTGGCGCGCTTCGTTCGCACCCATCGACACGTGATCTTCCGCGTTCGCACTGGTCGGCACCGAATACACGCTGGCTGGATGCGCCCGAGTAGCAAGGTCGTTGACCAGCGCAGCGGCGGTGTACTGCACGATCATGAAACCGGAATCGGTGCCATCCTCGTTGCCGGTGAGGAACGCCGGAAGCCCGTCATTGGTGGCCGCGTCGACCAGCTTGTTCAGGCGTCGCTCGGAGATCGAGGCAAGTACCGGAATCGCGGCCTTCACGTAGCTCATCGCCAGCGCCAGCGGCATGCCGTGGAAGTGGCCGGCGGAGATCACCTGGTCTTCGATGAATTGCGCATCTTCCGCATCGGGGAAGATCAGCGGATTGTCGGTGACCGAATTCAATTCGATGTCGATCACGCGACAGGCCTGCGCCCATGCATCACGCACCGCGCCGTGCACCTGCGGCATGCAGCGCAGACTGTAGGCATCCTGAGGCTGATGTTTCTTGCCACCCTTGAACGGCAGGAAGCGGCTGTAAAACGCCTCGCGACCATGCCGCTGGTTCGCTGGCACCCAATCCCAGCCGATGTCGAAACTGAGCGCCTGAGCTTCTGGCTCGCTCCACGCTTCGACGCTCCACGGTTTGAAGCGCGGGACCAGGTGATAGGGGATGTCGATCAGGGTAGAACCGGCCAGCAGCTCACGCACATGCGCCGCGGTTTCGACCTGTCCAGGATGTGGACGCAACGCGTGGACCTCGGGGCGCAACGCGCCGCTACGGCCGGCAAACGCATCCAGCGTCATCGCAGCAGCCAGGTCGGCGTTGTCTAGCAACCGCTCCAGGACGTCCAGCGCCAGCGCGGCAGTGGCCAGCATCTGCGCCGTGCCGTTATTTAGCGCGAGACCTTCCTTGAACGACAGCCGGATGGGAGCAAGGCCAGCGCGCTTAAGCGCCTCGGCACCCGACATGCGCTCGCCCTGATAGAACGCTTCGCCACCACCAAGCAGCACAATCGCCAGATGCGACAGCGGCGCCAGATCACCACTGGCGCCGACCGAACCCTTTTCCGGCACAACCGGCACCACGCCCGCATTGAGCATGGCGGTCAGCGCCTCGAGTGTGCTCACCCGGATACCGGAATGGCCACGCATCAGCGTATTGATGCGGATCAACAGCATCGCCCGCACCACGTCTTCGCCGAACGGCTTGCCCACGCATACCGCGTGGGTCGTAATCAGGTTGTGCTGCAATTCTTCCAGCAACGTGCCTTCGGGCTTGTGCGCTCTGCTGCCCGGAAGTTCGTCACGCAACCGATGTGCGCCGAGCAGTTTGTCGGCATTGCTGCCGAAGCCGGTGGTGACGCCATAGGTCGGCTCGCCGCAACTGACTTTGTCGGCGAGAAAATCTGCCGCGCGCTGCACGCGCTTGAGCCCTGCCGGGTCCAGCGAAACCTTGCTACCGTTGCGCGCCACCGCCACCAGCTGGGCGCGGGTGAGGCTATTGCCGTCGAGAACGATGGTGTCGGATTTGCTCACTGCTGCCTCGTTGAAATTCTTGAACCGTTGGATACCGCAAGTAGGTTGGAGTGGAAAGGCAAACTCAGCCCATCGCTGCTGCCTGCTCCAGCTCCACTCGCAGGGTCTTGATCAATTCGGTGCGCGCCACCTCGAACTGATCCCCGCGGCGCAAATCCTTCACCGTCACGACGCCTTTGGCGATCTCGTCCTCACCCAGCACGATCACGAAGCGGACACCGGCGCGGTCGGCATACTTGAATTGTTTGGCGAGCTTGCCACCGTCCAGCACCACTTCGGTCGCAATACCCGCACCACGCAGCTCGCTGGCCAGCGCGAGATACGCGGGCATTTGCGCCGCATCCATCTGCGTCACCAGCACGTCGACCGTGCTCTGCGCCGCGCTGATCAGACCCGCGTCGCGCAGCTGCCAGTAGAGGCGCGTGAGGCCGATCGAAATGCCGACGCCTGGCAATTGCGATTTGCTGTACTGACTCGCCAGATTTTCATAGCGACCGCCGGAACAGATTGAACCGATCTGCGGGTGATCGTTCAACGTCGTCTCGTACACCGTGCCGGTGTAGTAGTCGAGACCGCGAGCGATCGACAGGTTCAATACATAGTGTGATTCCGGCACGCCGAACGCGTGGATCAGACCGAGCACTTCCTTCAGCTCGGCACGGCCCTGCTCCATCGCATCAGGGCCGGCGCCCAGTGCGTCGAGTTTGTCGTACGCATCCTGCAGCGAAGTTGAACGCACCTGCACGAATGCGAGAATCTTCTGCGCCACCTCGGCACTCAGGCCGAATGCCGCACCGGTCAGTGTGTCGCGTACATAATCGGCGCCGCGCTTGTCGAGCTTGTCCACCTCGCGCAGCACCAGCATCTGCTGCTCGCCGTCAACGATGCCCAGGCTTTCGAAATAGCCGCGCATCAGCTTGCGGTTGTTGAGCTGGATGGTGAACGCACCGATGTTCAGCTCGCGGAACACGCTATAGATCACCGCCGGAATCTCGGCGTCGTAGCGCACCGACAGCGTGTCCTTGCCGATCACATCGATGTCGCACTGGTAAAACTCGCGGAAACGACCGCGCTGGGCGCGCTCGCCGCGATACACCTTCTGCATCTGGTAGCGGCGGAACGGGAAGCTGAGGTCGTACTCATGCTCGGCCACATAGCGCGCCAGCGGCACCGTGAGATCGAAGCGCAGCGCCAACTCGGGCATGCCCTCCTTCTCGAGCGCACCGGTGGACTGCACGAAATAAACCTGGCGCTCGGTCTCGCCACCCGTCTTTGTCAGCAGGATGTCGGAGTATTCGATCACCGGCGTCTCGACCGGCAGGAAGCCGAAGAGCTCGTAGTTGCGACGGATCACGTCGAGCATGCGCTGGAACGCGATCTGGTCGAGCGGCAACAGCTCGAGCACGCCGGGCATGGTGCGGGCCGGGGTAAGCGCCATGAAATCCTCTGCTATCGATGGGGAAAGCACGCCTCACGACAGACCGCGTGACGGCAGCCGTAAAGATTAGCAGAAGGCCAGCCACCTTCTTCGGCGATTTAATCGAACAAACGCACCTGGGCTGTTGCCAAGCCTCGACGCTACGATTAAGATACGCGGCTTCCCACGGGGTGTAGCTCAGCCTGGTAGAGCGCTACGTTCGGGACGTAGAAGTCGCAGGTTCGAATCCTGTCTCCCCGACCAAAATTCGATGGATAGCCGGCCTTGTGCCGGCTTTTTCATGCCTGCAGAACCCACGGATTTTGTGGGAGCGGCGTCAGCCGAGATGCCTTCGAAGACGTCGCCGTTCCGTGCGTGACATCTACAGCGCAGCCCGGCTCTCCATCGCCATCGTGGTCAACCGGTCGAGTTCTTCCTCGACAAACCCGGCTTCACGGCGGGCCGGCAGGTTGAACGGGCCGCGCAGGCTGACACCCATGTAGTCACGCAGCAGGTCGAAGAAGGTGGCGACGGGCTCCAGCCCGTCGCGCTGGCAGCAATCGTGATACCAGCGAGTACCGGCGGCGACGTGGGCGACTTCCTCGCGCAGGATCACTTCGAGGATCGCCACCGTGCGGGTGTCGCCAAGATGGCGCAGGCGCTCGATCATGCCCGGGGTGACGTCCAGCCCACGCGCTTCCAGCACGCGCGGCACCAGCGCCATGCGGGCGGTGTCGTGGTTGGCGGTCTTCTCGGCCATCTGCCACAGGCCGTCGTGGGCGTCGAAGTCGCCATAGGCATGACCGAGCTCGGCCAACCGCTTGGAAAGCATGGCAAAGTGCCGCGCTTCGTCGTTCGCGCAGCTGGCCCAGTCACGATAGTACGCGTCCGGCTTGCCGCGAAAGCGATAGACGGCATCCCAGGCCAGGTTGATCGCGTTGAATTCGATATGTGCGACCGCGTGGACCAGGGCGGCGCGGCCTTCTTCACTGCCCAGTCCGCGCTGAGGTACCTGGCGCGCGTTGACCAGCCGCGGCTTGGCTGGGCGACCGGGTGCGGAGATCGGTTCGGGCGGGGGTGAGGTGCGGTCAGCGCGCAATTCACCAGCCTGCAGAGCTTGCCAGGTCGCGTGGCTCAGTCGCAGTTTCTCGGCTGGATCGGTGGCGTCGAGGCAGCGTTTGGCGGCGGTGTGGAGGTCGTTCATTGGGTGGTTTCCCGCGAGCACCCGCCCCTCACCTCAATCCTCTCCCCGCGGGGGAGAGGAGGCAAAGGCACGCGGCACAAACATTCTGCCCGCTCGAATGGGGCCGAACTGCAAATCAAACGGCGCGGCGTGCCGCCTTGGCATCATCGGAGCGAAGCATCTGGATCTGCTCCAGGTAGCGCTGGTCCAGTCCGGTGACGTATTCGCCGGAGAAGCATGAGGTGTCGAAGTGCTTCAGTTTCTCGTTACCGTCCTGCACCGCGCGGATCAGGTCCTCGAGATCCTGGTAGATCAGCCAGTCGGCGCCGAGCAACTGCTCCACTTCCTGCTCCGAACGGCCAGAAGCGACCAGCTCCGAAGTCGACGGCATGTCGATGCCGTAGACGTTCGGGTAGCGCACAGGCGGCGCGGCAGACGCAAAGTAAACGTTCTTGGCGCCTGCATCGCGGGCCATCTGGATGATCTGTTTCGACGTGGTGCCGCGCACGATCGAGTCGTCGACCAGGAGCACGTTCTTGTTGCGAAACTCCAGATCGATCGCGTTGAGCTTGCGACGCACCGATTTCACCCGTTCACCCTGCCCCGGCATGATGAACGTGCGGCCGATATAGCGGTTCTTGACGAAGCCCTCGCGGAACGGCACGCCAAGCGCGCCGGCCAGCGCGCTGGCCGCGGTGCGCGCGGTATCGGGGATGGGTATCACCGCATCGATATGATGCTCGGGGCGTTCGCGCAGAATTTTTTCGGCGAGCTTTTCGCCCATACGCAGGCGCGACCGGTACACCGAGACGTCCTCGATCATCGAGTCGGGACGCGCCAGGTAGACGTATTCGAAAATGCACGGCGAATGCACCGCGCCCTCGGCGCAGCGGCGACTGTGCAGCTGGCCGTCGTCGGTGATGATCACCGCCTCGCCCGGCGCAATATCACGCACGAGCTTGAAGCCGAGCACATCGAACGCCACCGACTCGGACGCGACCGCGTACTCGCGGCCTTCCGCCGTGACCCGTTCGCCCAGCACCAGCGGACGGATGCCGTGCGGATCGCGAAATGCGACGAGACCGTAGCCGAGCACCAACGCGACGCAGGCATAACCGCCACGCGCACGTGCGTGCACGCCAGCGATCGCCTTGAAGATGTGGTCCGGGGTCAGTGCCATCCGATCCTGGATCTGCAGCTCGTGCGCCAGCACATTGAGCAGCACTTCGGAGTCCGACTCGGTGTTGATGTGGCGGCGGTCGTCCTGGAACATCTCGCCGCGCAGCGTCTCGGTATTCACCAGGTTGCCGTTGTGCGCAAACGCAATGCCGTAGGGCGAGTTGACATAGAACGGCTGGGCCTCGGCCGAGCCTTCCGAGCCGGCCGTGGGATAACGGCAGTGACCGATGCCGATGCGCCCGCGCAGACCGCTCATCGCGGCCTGCCCGAACACGTCGCGCACGAGTCCGTTGCCCTTGTGCAGGCGCAGCCGCGAGCCATCGACGGTGGCAATGCCGGCCGCGTCCTGGCCGCGATGCTGCAGCACAGTCAGCCCGTCATAGAGCGCTGATGCCACCTCGGTGGTACCGACAATGCCGATGATTCCGCACATGGTTTGTTGCCTGCTTCAAAGTCGTGTTTCAGAAAGTCGTACTTCAGAACATCCTGTTTCAGAAGCTTGTGGGATGACTGGTCGCGCTGGTTGCAGCCGCCGGTGAGACGGTTGCCGAGCTGGGTGGCGCGCCCGATATGGGGGCATGTACCGCAGGCGGCAAGCTCGGTAGATGATCGAGTACTGCATCGGGGTGGATATGCTCGCGCACATCGGCCGGCACGCGTTGCTCCAGCCATGTCGCCACTCGCTGGAACTGCGGCAGCAACACCGATTCTTTCCACCAAGGGTCGCGGGTGAACGCTGTAAAGCCGACCAGAAACACCAGCAGCGCCACCAGCAGCACGCCGCGGGCGAAACCGAACACGGTTCCGAGCAGGCGATCGGTGCCGGACAGTCCGGTACTGTCCACCAGCCGGCTGATGGCGAAGCGCAACAGTGCGCCAAGAATCAGCACGACCACGAAACACAGGCCGTAACCGACAATGATGCGCACCGACGGCAGCTTGATCATGGGGTCGAAATGCGCCGCCACGCTCGGTCCGAACGTCCATGCCACCCAGAACGCGACGATCCAGATCGCCAGCGCCAGTACCTCGGAAATCAGTCCGCGCCATAGTCCGATCAGGACCGACAGCGCAATGATTGCGATGATGATGTAGTCGGTCCAGTTCATTCGTTCACCCTGATTCGTGCCGCTGGTGCCAAAGGCCTGCAAGGACTTGCAGGCAGGGAGACGTGCTTGCTCATGGCACTGGAACGATGTTGCCGTCGATGCCGAGCTTCGCCTTGATCTGTTCACGCATGCGTACGGCATCGTCACGCTGCGTCTGCGGGCCAGCACGCACGCGCCACAGCTGCTTGCCGCTTGCCTGTACCGTATCCACGAAGCCATCGAAGCCGTTCGCGCGCAATTTGTCGCGCAGCGCATTGGCGTCGCCCTGGCTGCTCATCGCTGCCAGCTGCACGGCCCAACCGCCCGCCCTGGCACTAGCACTGGCAACCATCGCTGGCGCGGGCTGGCTGGCCGTGGGCTGGCTGGTGGGCGGAGCGTCAGTGTCATGACTGGCGTCCTGCTCAAGCCGCGCCGGCACGCCGGGAATCGACTGGATGATCTTCAGACGGGCTGCTTCGGCCGCGGTGCGGGTCGCAAACGGCCCGGCGATCACCAACGTACGCTGCTGGCCGGCCTGGGTGAGCGGATGGCTGCTCACTGGATAGCCGAGGGCTCGCACGCGATGCTCCAGACTGGCGGCGCCCGCGGCATTGGCATAGGCACTGAGGTTGAGCTTGTAGCTGCCCTGCCCGACGACCGCTGCCGGAGCCGCCGCGGTAGCTGCTGCGACCGGCGACTGCCTGGTCGCCGGCACGCTTGCCGACGGCTTGGTCTGCATCGGGATCACCGGCTGGGTCGACGATGCGCCCGAACCGGTCGTTACCGTCGTCGGCTCCGGCGCCTTGCCAGCGGCGGGATCGGTTTCCACGTCACGTGGACGGTTCGATCCGATATTGACCGTAGCCATCTGACCACCCGGCGCGGGCGTCACGATGGCGGCCGCTGGATGACCGGTCGACGAAGCTGCAGTCGGAGTCGACGCTGCCGAAGCCGACGCACTCGGCGTGCCGACGGCAGCATCCGGCGACAGGTTCATGGTCTTGGTCTGCAGATCGCGATCCGGCGCCGGCGGAATGGCCAGACTCACCGATTGATCGCCACCGGGTGCCGGTGGCTTGCTGGAAAAGAACATCGGTACAAACAGAACCACCAAGGCAAACAGAATGGCGGCACCCAGCAGGCGTGTTTTCAAGACTTCGCTCCAAGGCGGCAAACGCGGCATGTACCGGCGTGATTATACCTGCCCGCGCCAAACGCCATGTCAGGCCGGCCATTCAGCTCAACCCAAAGGTTCAGGCGCCGGGTTCAGGTGGTGTATTCAGCGATGACGGCGCTGGCCACGAAAAACGAGCCAAACGCGAGGATGCACTCACCCGGCTTTGCCGTGGCGCGGGCTGCCGCCAGCGCGCTGGCCACGTCGGCATGTGCATCGAGCGACGCCTGCGGCAGGGTCTGTTGCAGGATGACGGCCAACTCCGTCACGGGGAGACCGCGCGGCGTTACCCGATCCAACCCTGCCAGATGCCAGAGGGCAATTCGATCGCCAAGTGCACCAATCACCCCGGCCACATCCTTGTCCGCCAGCGCACCGTACACCGCATGCACGCGGCCGCTGGGCTGCGCATCCAGCCATTCGGCCAGTGCACGCGCAGCCTGCGGGTTGTGGCCCACATCGACGATCAGCGCCGGATCACCACCGAGTTGCTGCAGGCGCGCCGGTACCCGGACAGTCGTCAGACCCGCGCTGACCGCCGCGTAGAAATCCTTCGGTGTGATCGATGGATCGCCGGCGAGCAATGCATGCAACGCGGCAATCGCGGCCGCCGCGTTGGCGAACTGAACCGGCGCCGCCAGTGCGGGATCGGGTAGCTCCATGGCGCTGCCATCGCGGTGTCGCCAGTACCAGCCTCCGACATGACGTTCGACCCGGAAATCGAGCCCGGCGCGCTCGACCTGCGCTTCGCGGGCCGCCAATGCATCGAGCAGCCCCGCCGGTGGATCGAGCTCGCCGACGATGACTGGCCGGCCGGCGCGGGCAATGCCCGCCTTCTCGCGACCAATGCTGTCGCGATCCGGCCCGAGCCAGTCCATGTGATCCAGGTCGACCGTGGTGACGATCGCGACATCCGCATCGATGATGTTCACTGCGTCCAGCCGACCGCCCAGCCCTACTTCCAGTATCGCCACATCCAGCCCGGCGCGGGCAAACAGGTCCAGCGCGGCCAGCGTGCCAAACTCGAAATAGGTCAGTGCAACGGCATCGCCCTGCCCGGCGCCACGCGCCGCCTCGATCCGCTCAAAGGAGGCAATCAATAAAGCATCGTCGGCATTCGCACCGTCGATGCGCACCCGCTCGTTGTAATCCAGCAAATGCGGCGAGGTGAAACTGCCTGTCCGCAAGCCAGCCGCCGTCAGCATCGCTTCAAGCAACGCCACCGTGGAGCCTTTGCCATTGGTGCCACCGACCGTAATCACGCGTCGTGCCGGCGCAGGCGCCCCCATCCGTTGCCATACCTCACGCACGCGCTCGAGACCCAGCTCGACGCTGCGCGGATTGACGTGTTCCTGATATGCCAGCCATTCGGCGAGGGTGCGGGTCATGCGATAACTTTGTGCAGGTATGAGCGGCATCCGGCGGCGCCGGTCATGGCGCCGCGGACGAACAGACAACGAGCTTAAAGCATCACCGCAACCACGCGGACGAATACCGCCGGCATTCAACCCAACAGATGAATGCCGCTGGCATGCAATGCCCAGTACATGCCGAACGCGGTCCAGAACATTTTCTTCAGTACCTTGCCGGCGAGCAGGGCCACCAGCAGGCCAAGCAAAAGCGGCATGTGTTTTTCCAGCGTGCTGCGTGTGTCGTTGACGATGTTCATGTGCGCTCTCCCCGCCTTGATGGTGTGGGAGAGATGATCCGCAGGCGACGGTGCCGGCGACAGGAGCGACCGTCAGTCATCGTCAGTGACAGTCGTCACCATGCTGGTGTGCTGCAGCGCCTTCCCCGCTCGCTCAAGACAGCGGCTCCACGTCGACCAGCGCGCGCAGGATCGGACACTGCTCGGGTGCGCCATGGCCAGGACATGCCTCGACCAGTTGCTCCAGTCCATCGCGCACGCGCAGCAATTCGGCAATGCGCATGTTGATCGCCGCCAGCCGCTCCAGCGCGCGCTGCTTCACGGCCTTCACCCCACGCTGGCGATCGGCCGACAGCATCAGCAGATCGCGGATCTCCTCCAGCGTGAAGCCGAGCAACTTGGCACGCCGGATAAAATTCAACTGGGCAATCGCGCTTTCGTCGTAGCTGCGATAGCCGGAGGCGCGCCGCATCGGCTCGGGCAACAACCCTTCGCGTTCGTAATACCGGATGGTGTCTATCGCTACGCCGACGCGCCTGGCGACGGCGCCGATGGTTAGTGAGGGCTTGGCTGTGTCCATGGCCAAAGTCTAGAGCTTTGATGCAGGTCCAGGATCAAGGATTCTGGCCGCCGATGTGCAGATTCCGCTGGCCTTTCAGGACTTTCAACCAAAAAGCTTTACCGGGATCTACACTTGGCGACTGTGAAACCGTCAGCAGTCCAACGTATGAACGATCGCCAGCCAGGGGATTCCACCCCCCGCAACACTTTGAGCGAGCCCCTGACGACCACTCACGTCGGTTCAGTCGCGCCCCGCCGCAGGTCAAGGCGCGTCTACCTCATGGCACCCGCCAGCTGGAAATCCGCCCGATCCGCCGCACACACCGGGGCGGTGCAATGGTCGGCCATCGCGTCGGCTCCGCGCCAATGGGCAGCTCATTGGGAGCGATCGACCTCAGAGCCGGCGATCACCTCGCCTACGAGGAGCCTGACAGCGCTTCGCGTGTCGGCGGCATCGCATGTTGAGGGTTTGCGCGCGACAACGCTTGCCGCCCTGAACCGGCTGGATTTTGCGCGCGTACGTTCCCGCTCCAGCGCGGTTCAGTGGCTGGCACAAAATCAACGGGGTCGGCAAAGGGTGTTCGCCGCGGCCTCGTGCTTTGCCGTAGTTGGCGCCGTGGCAGTGCTGCTGGGAATGGGTGTGGCGCATTCGCAACCGGAACCCGAAAAACCTGCAGCCAAACCTGTCCAGCTGACGTGGCAACTGCCAGCCGCGATGGCAACGGCGCCGGTGGTCATACCGACCCCGCGTGCCGACGAAATCGCACCGACACCGACGCCATCGAGCTCCTCCCCCGATGCATCCGTCGAGACGAACAGTCCCACCTCGCTGCTGTCCGATGTCAGCACGATGGACCTGATGATGCCGATCGCCGAGCCCGATCTGAACATCGCATCGCAACAGAGTCTTTGGGTGCAAGTCGGCAAGGAATCGGGCATCGATCCCCTGCTGCTCTACAGCGTGGCGCTGGTCGAATCCCGATCGCTGCTTCCCGGTGGGCAGGTTGCTCCGACCCCATGGTTGTTCAGGGTCAACGATCACCTGATCCTGGGCGAGCGCCACCATGTGCAGCTCGAGATGGCTGTTGCCAGCCAGCTTGGGTCCGTCGTCCAGGACGTCGGCATCATGCAGGTCTACTACCCGATGCACCGGGACGCCGTTCGGGATCCGCTGACCCTGCTCGATCCGAGAACGAACATCTCGGTCGCAGCGAAAATCCTGCGCGACGGCATGCACGAAACGCGTGATCCCGTGCTTGGCGTGGGCTACTACCACAGCCACACGCCCGATCTCGCCAGGAACTACGGCGCCGCCGTGATGACGGTCTATCAGCGACTCAAGACCATTTACCGCCCGGGAAGAACCCCTCGGGTCGTCGCGCGCTAGCCCCGGCCCGCTAATCCCGAGGTGTGGCAGAGCATCGCGGAACGCCCGATCACATGCTCAGGTACGACTTGCCCTGTTTCAACACGGTGTCGCAGACCTTGGTGGTGATCTTCGTCTTCATGTCGCTCGAACCGCCGCCGACGCTGGACAAGTCCATGCTTTTGCCGTCGCCGGACTGCAGGATGCCCTTGGCACCGCTCGTATAGTCCGCGCCGCTGGTGGCCGCCGGGCTGGCTGCGCCGCCCATCTTGCCCATCAGCTGGTTCTCGATGCCCGACGCGCCTGACGCACCGCCGAGATAGTTGTTCTTGACGCAGTACTGCAAGAGGCCAGCGACGTTGCCCATGCTGCCTGAGGTCATGGAACCGCCCGGAACCATGCCACCGAGCTTGCTGCCGAGTGCGCCCATGTCCTGCGCGCCGCTCACGCCACAGGCAAGGCTCAGAGTGATGACTGCGCAGATTGCTGCCATGCCGCCGATGCGATTCTTCATGAGAGTCCCTCCGTCTGGTTCGCGCATTCAACACCCATGCTTGTTACGACTTCGTCAGCGCGGCTGATCGCGCCCCAAAACCCCGATGGCAGGTACGAGCAGAAGCCCACATGCTGCTATTGTCCGCTGGCCGGCGAGAGCCGGGATCAGCCCGCACCACTCAAGAGCGTTGTCATCGCAAACCACCGCTGAAGGACCGTCCCATGAAAGGTTTTCGCGCTGTGTTCGCCGCCGTCGTGGCGGTCGCCATTCTGAGTTTTGGATTTCCCGCATACGCATCACAGGACACCCCGAAGTCCCTGCAGGGGACGGCCAATCTTTCGGGCCTGCACGATTTCGATTTTCTCGTAGGCAACTGGCAAGTCCACCATCGCAAGCTCAGGCAGAGGCTTGCCAACAGTCATACGTGGGATGAGTTTGAAGGTACCCTCAGCATGCGCAAGCTGATGGATGGCTATGCCAACGTCGACGACAACGTGTTCAAGACGCCACAAGGCACCTATCGAGGCGTTGGGCTTCGCTCGTACGATCCGAAAACGGCGCAATGGGCCATCTGGTGGCTGGACGGCCGCAGCCCGTTCGGCGATCTCGATCCGCCAGTCAAAGGCCACTTCGTCAATGGCGTCGGCACGTTCTACTCCAACGATACGCTGAGGGGAAAGCCAGTCCGCGTCCGGTTCGTGTGGTCAAAGATCACGCCCACCACGGCGCGCTGGGAACAGGCTTATTCTGCCGATGGCGAAAAGACCTGGGAAATCAACTGGACCATGGATTTCACGCGAGTCCCCTAGTTCACGCAGCGTACGCCTGGTTCGTAGGGGACACGGATGCGTAACGTCAAGGAACCAGGGTCCGGGAATAAATCTCGACCCTGATTGATCTTGTCTGTCGTAGGCACCCTTCCCGTGCCGCATCCGACAGGTTTCCGCCATGGCCATCTCCGTTCAAGCGTCTTACTCGATATCACCCACGTCACCGACGTCGTATACGAAAGTAGCAATTGCCATGCACTGGCTTATCGCGCTGCTGATTTTCCTCAATGTGGGCGTAGGCATCTTTATGGGGACCTTTCCGAAGAGCGCTCCCGGGCACGATGCGGTGTTGTTCTATCACGCCTCCATCGGCAGCTTGATTTTCATGCTCGCCGTGTTTCGCCTGATCTGGCGATCCACGCACAAGCCACCCGCTTTGCCTGCCAGCATTTCTTCGTGGCAGCAAACGGCGGCACACACGCTGCATTGGGTGTTGTACTCGTTGATGTTGCTCGTTCCGCTTACCGGCTATATGCATCGCATGGCAGGGGGGCATCAGGTCAGCTTCTTCGGGCTTGGTTATCTACCCGTCCTCATCGGGAAGAACGAGCCGCTGCGCCTGCTGACCGACACCCTGCACGTATGTCTTGTCTGGGTTCTCTGTATTCTCGTGATTGGCCACATAGGCGCCGCCCTGAAGCACCGGTTTGTCGATCGCGACGGTGTCATCCAGCGCATGTTGCGCGTATAACCGGCACACGGTTTATGGGTAAGAGCCCGATAATGAGAGTGCACCGCAGGTGAGCCCGGCAGCTAACCAGGCCTTTGTCGACGATCTGGCGCTGCGCCATCTTGACGCTGCATACAACCTCGGCCGCTGGTTGCTTGGCAATGAGCAAGATGCGGCCGATGCCGTACATGATGCCTACCTACGCGCCGCGCGAGCTTCCGACACCTACGCCGGTGGCAACGCGCGCGCATGGTGGCTGGCGATCGTGCGTAATTGTTGTCTGGCCCGACTTGCCGTACGCAAAAAGGAAAAGCGCAATGTCGCCATCGACAAGAATCCGGACGCCGCGGAACACTGGATGCCGCGCACCGATGCCGACGACGTCGAGGATCGTGTCGATAGCGCAAAACGCCAGCAGCTGATCACCCAGCACTTGCAAAATTTGCCCGAGAATTTTCGCGAAGTGCTGATCCTGCGAGAGATCGAAGAGTTGTCCTATCGCGAGATCGCCGACGTGTTGCAGACTCCGATCGGCACGGTGATGTCGCGTCTGGCTCGCGCTCGCGCACTGCTGCAAAAGGCACTGGCCGATAACGTCAACATGCAGGCTCCGTATGGACTGTAAAACCGCCCATGTCCTGATGCCGCTGTACTTCGACGGTGAGCTCGACCGTGCAACCAGCCGTGAATTCGAAGCGCATCTCGATGAATGCAGCGATTGCCGCGCAGCCTTGATCGAGCTGGACACCCTGCGCCGCACATTGCGCGAAGATGCGCCGCGCTACAACGCGCCGGATTCATTGCGCGCGCGCATTCAAAAGCACGCCCCAGCCTCGGCTACACCCTCACGACGAACGCCATCTCGCTGGCTCGCGCTGGCCGCTTCATGGGTGCTCGCCTTCGTTGCGGGCGGCGCCGTGATGAGCACGTTGAACCACACATCGAACACCAGCTTTGCAGAGTCTCAGGTCACACGTGACCTGTTTGCCAGTCACTGGCGTGCACTGGCCGCAACATCGCCCATCGACGTGGTGTCCACCGACCAGCACACCGTGAAGCCGTGGTTTGCCGGAAAAGTCGCCATGGCACCCGTCGTGCAGGATTTTGCCGATCGGGGCTATGGGCTGATCGGCGGTCGCATCGACTATGTCGGCAGCGAGCGCGTGCCCGTGCTGGTCTATCGCCACGGCAAACATCTGATCGACGTCTTTGTCTTGCCGTCGACGATCGCACCCAGGACCGACAAGGCGATCCAGTCACAAGGTTATGTGCTGGATATCGTGAATCTCGGCGATCAGCGTGCAGCGATCGTGTCAGACATGGGACCGGCGGAGCTCAATCAATTCAGGGATTTGCTGGACACCGCAAGATAACCCTTCTTGCGTGTTCGAGAATGGACGCCACGAGCAAAGACCATCTGGTTACTTCTTTCTCAGCGGCACATCTTCCAGCAGCCACGCCAGCACGAAGGCCACCACGATGACGCATGCGGCAATCAGGTAGACCAAGTGCAACGCTCCGCCAAAAGCCTGCAGGTAGTCGTCGCGAAGTTCGACGGGCAGCTGATGGACTGTTTTCGGCCCCAGCGAATGGGGCAACTCGGTGCCCGGCGGGATGATCGCTGCAAGCCTCGCATGCAGTCCATTGGTAAATATCGCACCGAACGCGGCGACACCGATCGAACCGCCGATCGAGCGAAACAGCGTCACTCCCGATGTCGCCACGCCCATGTACTTGAAGTGCACACTGTTCTGCACGGCGAGGATCAGCACCTGCATCACCATGCCCAACCCCAACCCGAGAAAGGTGACGTATACATACATGATCTCGACCGGCGTCGAATTCTGCAGCGTGCCAAGCAGCATCATGGCGATTCCAGCAAGCAACGTGCCCGCAATCGGAAAGAACCGATACTTGCCTATCTTGCTGATGATGCGGCCACTGATGATCGAGCTGACAACGAGACCACCCATCAGCGGCAGCAACTGGATGCCGGCCTGCGAAGGCGTCGAGCCCTTGACCACCTGTAGATAGAGCGGCAGGAAGGTCATCGAACCAAACAACGACATGCCGATCACGAACCCGATCAGGCTGCACAGCAGAAACGTGCGCTGACGGAAAAGCCCGAGCGGCATGATCGGCTCTGCCGCAATGCTCTCTTCATAGATGAAGCCGACCAGCGACACGAGTCCGAAGGTGAGCGTGAACCACAATTCCGACGACGACCACGGCAGCACCGTACCGCCCTCACTTGTGAACAAGATGATGCAAGTCAGGGCCATCGCAAGGTAACCGGCGCCCAGATAGTCGATCTTGTGTTTTACGTGGGCGACGTGCGGCTTGAAGACCGTTCCGATCACCATCAACGCGGCGACGCCCAGCGGCAGGTTGATGTAAAAGATCCAGCGCCAGGAAAGATGCTCGACGAGAAAACCGCCGATGAGCGGACCGATCACGGTCGCAAGGCCGAATACGGCGCCGAACATGCCCTGATAGCGGCCACGCTCCGCCGGTGGAATGACATCGCCGACCGCAGCCATGGTCACCACCAGCAGCCCACCGCCGCCGAGGCCCTGCAGCGCGCGCATCAGGATGAGTTGCGTCATGTCCTGCGCCAACCCACACAGGACCGACCCGAGCAGGAAGATGGCGATCGCTGCCTGCAGCACGATCTTCCGGCCAAACAGATCGCCGAACTTGCCGTAGAGCGGCACGACGATCGTCGATGCCAGCAAATACGCAGTGACCACCCAAGACAAGCTCTCAAGGCCACCCAGCTCACCGACGATCGTCGGCAACGCGGTAGACACGATCGTCTGATCGAGCGCCGCAAGCAGCATAACCAGCATCAACGCCGAGAACAGCAAGCGTACCGGCGGATGATCGTGTGTCGCGGTGTGTGATGCGTCGGGAGCCACCTTGATGGCCTCGATAGCTGCGGAAGTATCAGCGCTCATGGATGTGACCGATCTTGAAATTAATTAATTATGTGATTAATATATACACTGATGCCCCACCCGGTCAATGACCCAGGTCGAAGATGGCGCCGCGAAACCCCGACAAGCCCGCAGCACGCGAGCCCAAAGCCCCAAAGACGCGAGGCGCCACGCCACGCCGTCCCGGCCGGCCTACGGGCAGCGCGGGCGGCATCGATCAGCGCGGCCGGCTACTCGACATCGCACTGACGCTGTTCGCACGACAAGGCATTGCCGATACGACGCTTGCGGCCATTGCGCGCGAGGCGGGCGTGACGCCGGCGATGGTGCACTACTACTTCAAGACGCGCGACCAGTTGCTCGACCTGCTGATCGAAGAACGCTTCCTGCCCGTCAGGGCATCCGTCGAAAATGTGTTCAAGGTCAACTCGGACGATCCGCTCGCCGCCATCACGCAACTGGCTCAGCGGCTCATGGACATCGCAGCGGAACATCCATGGTTCGCACCGCTGTGGATGCGCGAAGTGATCAGCGAGAATGGTTTGCTCAAGCAGCAGATCCGAAAACGCCTGGGCGAGGCGAACCAGAAATCCATGCTTTCGTGCATCGCACGATGGCAAGCCGAAGGACGGCTAAACGCCGACCTCGAACCCAGGCTGGTGTTCCTGTCGCTACTTGGCCTGACGATCTTGCCGCTGACGGCGGCGAAGACATGGCGCAACGATCCGGTACTAGGCCCGCTTGATGCAAAGGACATCGCACGGCATGCGATCGCCCTGCTCGCCCATGGCGCGGGCCCACAGAAGCCAACAGGCAAGAAGCGTTGATGCTGCCCGGTCAACAAAAATTTGGCATGGCCTAGAAAGCAGCCAAGGCAATGAGGAATTACCTTTGATCTATGACGTCGTAATAGCCGGTGCCGGCCCCGTCGGCTTGTTTCTCGCCTGCGAGTTGCGCCTCGCCGACCTTTCGGTATTGGTGCTGGAGCAGGCCGAGGATCCGAGCTCTCCCTTGAAGCGCCTTCCGTTCGGGATGCGCGGCCTTTCGGCGCCTACCATCGAAGCCTTCTACCGTCGCGGGCTACTGAACAACATTGCGACTCCACAACGCGCGAAAGATGACTCGGGCAGCAGCGCTTCGACTGCCGCACATTGGATGCAACACCTCACCAGATTGGGCGCACCCACCGCCGCCATCGGCCCCCGTCGGCAGGGCGCCTTGCGCAGTCGTCGACCACCGCTTACGCTCCGCACGGGAAATCCTTGGGGGCATGATGACCAGAGCCACGCCACTGCTTTTTTCGTTGCTGATCGTCGGAGTCATCGGGCTGAGCTGGCGCCATTACCAGAACGCCAGGGCACTGCTGCGTGACTGGGCCGACGCCAACGGTTTGCGCATCCTGCACGCGAAATCCAACACCTTCTGGCTGTCGGTCCCGCTGTCGATGTGGCTCACCACGTCGAAGTACCAGATGATCTTTCGCATCTCTGCTTACGACGAATCCATCCATCGCATACGCACTGGCCTGGTGCGACTGGGCACGCCCATATGGGGCATCATGAACCGCGACGCGGTCGACGTGTTCTGGGACAACGAAAGCTGAGGTCCGTCGGGGCAACACTCCTGCTGCCTGCGGAGTGTTCCGCGTGTTGAATCGACCGGTTGAGATCGCCGCCGAAAGCGAACCTTAGCGACGAGCCAGTCTGACCGCGCCAGCGCATCGTCTGCCTGCAGCCGAAAGCTGACCTGACGCGTTATGGTGGCCGCTCGGCCATCACAACCATCCCCCGTCGCTAGGCTGGCATTCCGTAGGCTAGTTCTTCATTAAGGAGTTACCGCAGCGACGCGTCGCGCGTCATTTACACCTTGCGTACCTTCCACGACGATCCGATCGGCAATCGCATTGGCCAAAGTATTCATGGATGTGTCGGCTTCGATACGGTGAACAACGATGTGGGCGGCGAGCTTGTAGGGGTTCGTTGAAAATGATGTGCCGTTGCCCTTGAGCGTGCCGGTAGACGAGAAGTTGGCCATAGCGCCGCTGCCTACGTTGGAAAGACTCAACATGCGGATGTCCGAGACGGTGTTGGGAGCGTTCGGCTTGATGAGAGCCGACACCATCGGAAATGGCGTATGGGAAATGGTCTCTTGAAATGTTCCCTTTACCATCCACCCCGACGTGGGGATCGGCTGGTGCGACGTCAAACGGTGCGCACTGACTCCTTTGTTCTGCAGTGCTTTGACGATGGCGTCCGCCAGCAGTTGCGCATTGCTATCTTCTTTTTTTGCATCGCGAGCCGCATGCATGCGCGCGACGAGACCTGGCGAACCGGCCGGCGCTACGGGTTGAAAATCGCCGATGTACACATTCCCAAGAAGGGCTACAGGAGCGTATTGTGCAGATGCCTCACCACTGATGGCGGACGATGGTTGCGCCGTGGCGACACTCGCACTAAATATCAAAAGGATGGCTAACAGGCCCGATGTGGCTTTCGATGCGTTCATGAGATTTCTCAATGGATGGCAGGCAGGAGTGCCGGTGGCGCATCAGCGGTGCTGGGCGCCAGGAGGTTTGCCATGTTTCCGTTGCGAAACATCCGCAGACGTTCCATGGCGTAACCCACAAGTTGTCGTCAGAAGTGGTAGAGCACGCCCACCAGGTAGGTAGTCAACCCGTGGGTATCGACCATCGGGCTATCGCTGATCGCGTTGCTCAGATGGGTGTAGCGAACTTGTGCGAAGGCACTCCAGTTCGTCGAAATACGATAGGACGCGATGAGTTTGACGTAGGGTGACCAGCTTGCGTCCGGGTGGTAGTACGACAGCCCACTGCGCGCAGCATCGCTATTCGAGACGCCAAAGTAGTAGTCACTGAACGTACTGCTGGCCCATGAGTCGCCCACACTGGGAATCAGCGTGAGCGCGCCACGCACCATCGGGTAGGCATACTCAACCTGTGCGGTTTGTCCTTTGCTGTTGCCGGACGCATCCTGGGAAATATTTACTTGTACCTGTCCCCAGTCCGCGCGATGGCGATAGCGTACGCCCGTCATCAGAGAAGGGTCGCGCGTTTTCAGCTGTTTCAGCTGCGGATTACTCGAATCGGAAGGGTTGAAGTAATTCGTTGCGATGGACGCGTCGATGGAGAGATCGTAGTCAGACTGTTTTAAAAGATAGAAACCACCGTCAAGGCCGGTCAGATAGAAATCTGATCCGTCGTAGTTGACCACCGGAATGGGCCAGACGGTCTGGTCATAAGAGCGATACGGACTTGCGCTGCTCACGGCTGCAGCGCCGATGGCCCAGTTGGCGGCCGGAGCCGCATCTTGTGCCCATGCGGGCAATGATGCGGCAACCGCGATAGCGCCAAGGAAGATGCTTGCGAATTTACGGTTCATGAGATGTCGTCAGGTTGGTTGATCGATGGGGAATGGGAGAAGCCAGAGGCGTTGCTTGCTCAGGGCCGCTGCGAACGTTTCACGTTCACAAACAATCCCTGATTCGTTCGTTGCAAAGACTTGTTGCGTTGTAGAGGTCGCGGACTGCGGCGGTAAGTGTTTCGTGTGCCGCAACGTCCGATCTCGAAGGACGCCTGCGCGACCCCGTTGCGTGTGCGTAACAGACAGCCCCACCCTTTCGAGTACTTGTGGGCTGGGCGTGCGACCGCTGACGCAGACTTTGACTTCGCGCGAAATCAACCATCCGGGTATGGCGCGTCAGCGTGTCCGGATCGATCGGCAAGGCCGTGGTATCGATACCGGGCTGTCGTCCTTGCTGCTAGATCAGATGACAGTGAAGCTCTTCATCACTCATGGGACGACCACAATCTTCTTTGCAGACTGAGTGTCGTGACTCAGCTTGGCGCGGCCGTAGAACACGGTCCAGGTGACCAGCACCGAGTCGCTGACCAGATCCCAAAGCGGCGATACAAGAAGGAAGTCTCTGGTCGGTACATGTGCAGCCAGAACATAGGTGCCGGCTGCCTTGATCAACAATGCAGCGATCCATCCCCACGTCAGCACTCGGTAGGCAGCCATGGCGTGTGGCAACGAGGCGACAAGATCGAACCTCCCACGACTTGCCGGATCGTTTCCGGTCGAGAGCTGGCGCGACATGTAGAACATGAGAGGTTTGCTGAAGGTGAGCGAGAGCAGAAAAATCCCCGCCAGCACGAGGCTCTGCATCGACCGTCCGATGAGAGCTCCGCGTTCTGTGTGAGCGATCAGGAGCGCTGCGGTGCTCACGATCGCGTTCTCCACGGCGAACAGACCAAGGAAGTCGACCGCCCCTAGCTTGGTCACCCCATAGACCACCCACAAGATCGGTGGAACGCTGGAGATGGCCAGGGGTGCCAGGCTATCCGCGCCGAAATGCGGCGCCGCTAACTGGTAGAGGATGGCGGGCGCCGCCATGTTGATCAGAATGCTTCTGAACAATGCGCGCACGGCGACATGCCCAGCGACATGGCGCCAGCCTGAAGGTTGCGAAGCGACGGTCATCGCTTGCGTCCTTGAGATGCTGGGGGCGGGCTTGTGTCTGCAGCGACCAGATCGAGCAACGCCCGAAGTGCCCCGGTGGTGCTTTTCCGATCGCCGGTCGACAGGAATTCCTGGAGCAGCCCGCTGAAGGTGCACATGATCAAGGTGGAGTGGGCCGCGAACAAACTGCCTTCGAGGGACAACGTCTTGGCGGCTCCCTGGATCAGGTGGGTCCAGGCAGCGCTATTGGCTCGCTTTGCCTCGTCGGAGAAGCTGACCCGATTGAACATAGCCAAGCCGTCCACCTCGAACAGCAGTCGGAAATAGCGCTGATTGGTCGCTTCGGTCGCCCAGTCCCACCACATCATGACCAGGGCGCGCAGCGATTGCGGCTTGACTTCGGCAGCGCGGGCGCCGAGCGATACCTGGATGTGGCGGCGGGCCTCAGCCAGCGCGTCAGCGATGAGCTGCTCCTTGGATTCGAAATGGTAGATCAGCAGCCGCGCGCTGGTGCCCACACGTTCGGCCAACGGCCGCAGCGACAAGTCGCCAGCGCCGCTGACAAGTAGCTCGTCGACGATCTTGTCCAGCAGTTCTGCGCGGCGGTTCAGGGGCGTGTCCATGGAACGAACGTTACATGTAACAGTCGTTACATGCAAGCTCAACTCGCTGATCGTGTAAAAACGGAGGCTCGCTGTTGTCTGCTTAGAGGGATCTACGGGCTATCACCCTTACCTTGGCAGTCGTTCCAACTTGAACTGATTCGAGTCGCGTTCCGTGCTCCGTCGGATTACTTAGATATTTTGTGCACGCAGCCCGTGGTACTCGTTGACACCGGAGCAGTCCGGCTGCCTGGGTGGCCTGAGGCGTGTAATCACCTCGATTCGGGAGATCTGACTTGATCAACAAGAATACGATTTGTCTCTGGTACGACGGCACCGCGTTGGAGGCTGCAACGTTCTACGCCGATACGTTTCCCGACAGCACGGTTCAAGCTGTCCATCGCGCGCCCGGTGACTATCCCGCAGGCAAACAGGGCGACGTCCTGACAGTCGAGTTCACAGTGATGGGTATCCCCTGCCTGGGCTTGAATGGGGGATCCGCGTTCAAGCACAGCGAGGCTTTCTCGTTTCAGGTGGCGACGGACGACCAGGTTGAAACGGACCGCCTGTGGGACGCGATTGTTGGAAACGGTGGCCAGGAAAGCTCGTGCGGCTGGTGCAAGGACAAGTGGGGACTGTCCTGGCAGATCACGCCACGCGCACTGACGACCGCGATCTCCGACCCCGATCCTGCAGTAGCCCAGCGCGCGTTCGCGGCGATGATGGGAATGAGAAAGATCGACATCGCCGCGATCGAGGCTGCTCGGCGCGGCTAACGCTCGCCGACGCCAGCCTCCGCGGTCGCGAGCGAGCGGCCCGCGAAGCATGCCAGTGAGAATCGAGTGAGAGCCCGATCGACGATCACTTTAGCCGTGTCAAGGCAGCTTTGAACGCGGTGACCCATGTTTGGCCGCCATCCCGGGAGTAGGCAATCTCGAAGCGATGAGAGTTGGCCGTGATGTCGGACCATACGCCGCGAACAAGCACCGTGCGTCCCTTGTAGACCGTCGTACCGAACAACTCGCCCCGACCGTCCTTGAAGCTTCCGATGGTCGGTGCCTCAATCTCCCCCGAGTCGCTGTCGATGTAGGTTTGGCTCCACTGCCGTGCCTTGGAGTTATAGACGAAGAGTGTTGCGCCCTCCCAATGCCCACTAGGGCCGTCGGCCTCAATTTCCTCAAGCCATGCACGGCCATTCCAGACCGGTCGCGCCGTCTTGGTACCGTCCATGGTCTCGGTGTGGGTTCCGCCATCGAACGGGTCGAGCACCTGCGTAACGTGTGTATGCCAAACCCCTCGAGCAAAGTCGAAATCATGAGAGCCATCCGTGGGCTGCGCGGCCCCGGCACTCAGCGACGAGCATGCAAGAACACCGGCAATCATGACCCTGCGCAATACCAATCTCCACATCGTCGTGCTCTCCGTATGACCAAGCCCAGGGTCAGACTTTAGAGAAAACCCGCAGCGCCAGTAGGGCCACTCCGAGAAATTTGGGGTGGTCCACTTTGCTGACCTCCTTCCCAAAGTGGCCCGTATGTTTTCCCGGAAAGTGGCGTCTCCAACGCGAGGCCTCACTGGAATAATTCGATCCACAACCGATCCACTCATGGCAAGACGACCTGCTTTATTCGCCACTTGGGAGGCCTCATGAGCAAGCGTGCAAGGACTTGGACCATCACGGCTTTATCAGCAGCGATCTTCCTCGCGGCGTCCGGGCCGACAAGAGCGGCGGGGCAGGATGGCCAGCACGACTTTGATTTCAATTTCGGCACGTGGAAGACCCACGTGTCGCGGCTTGTACATCCGCTCTCGGGCTCGACGAACTGGACCGCGTACGACGGCGTGTCGGTCGTTCGCAAAGTCTGGAACGGTCAAGCCAGTCTTTTCGAACTTGAGGTGCAGGGTCCGGCCGGCCATATCGAAGGCGTCGGACTTCGCTTGTACAACCCGCAATCCCATCAGTGGAATCTGAACTGGACGAACAGCAGCATCGGCATGCTGGACGGCGCCATGATCGGTGAATTCAAAAACGGCCGTGGACAATTCTATGGTCCGGATACCTTCAATGGACGAAGCATCCTGGTGCGTAACGGCTTCTCCGACATCACGCCAAACTCGTCCCGCTTCGAGCAGGCATTCTCCGCCGACGGAGGTAAAACCTGGGAGACAAACTGGATCATGACGTTCACGCGTTAGAGCCGACAACGCGCCCTGCCCGCTCACCAGTCGACTAGAGCACACGCCGCAACGCCTTCAGGCCCTGCTCGATATCCTTGAGGTCAACCGCCCCGTAACCGAAAACCAGGCCTTGGGATGTTGGCGCACCGAAAAAATAGCGCTCAAACGAATGCAGATGCACATTGGACTCCAACAATTTCCCCGTGACGCGCTCGAGGTGCCTGGACAGGTTCGAGCACGCCGCCACATGCATTCCGTAATGCGATTGCATCGGTGATAGCTCACCCGAGAAGTCCGAGCGGAGTATCTCGTCGATGAGATCTCGTCGCTTCCTGTAGACGTCCCGGAGCTTTCGCACGTGGCGCGCCAGATATCCGTCTGCGATGTAACGGGCTACCGCCATTTGGGTCAACGTCGGACAGTGCCAGTCGAGGCAGTTTTTCGCCACAATCAGCGTTGGCATGGCCCATTGAGGCGCCACTATAAATCCCAACCGCAGTGCGGGGAACATGCACTTGGAGAAGGTGCCGACGTAGAACACGACGTCCGCCGTTGCCGCCGATCGAAGTGCCTGAAGTGGCGCGCCGTCGTAACGGAACTCCCCGTCGTAGTCGTCCTCAATGATGACTGCCCCATGCTTTCGCGCAAACTTGAGCAGGGCCTCCCGCCGCTGCGCGGACATCGAAACACCGAGCGGAAATTGGTGTGAAGGGCATACGCAGATGACGTCTACAGTGACCGGTAGAGCGTCGACCAGCAGCCCTTGTGCGTCGACCGTTACGGGCACGAGCCTGGCGCCGGCAGCAAGAAATGCAGCGCGCATCGGCGGGTAGCCTGGGTCTTCAATGGCGACCGTCGTAACCCCAGGGGTGACCAGTACACGCGCGAGAATATCGAAAGCCTGCTGCGCGCCAGCGGTCACCAGCACATCGTCGGGCTCGCACACCACCGCGCGTGAGATGCCGATGTGCGTAGCGATAGCCGCTCTTAGCGGAAAGTGGCCCTGGTTGCCCTGCGGACTCTTGAAGGCAGGTGGCTTCAATTCCATGCGCCGCAACTGCTTCGCACTGACGCGCCGAAATATTTCGAAGGGAAATAATCGCAGATCGACCAATGCAGGCCGAAAATCCAGGGAGGCGGAGGCGCTGGGCGTCTTGGCGCGTTGACTGTCGTGCCAGAAGTTAAGCGTACGGGCAAGCTCAGGTCGCGACCACAGCGAATTCAGACGTGGATCGGGTGTTTGCTTCGGGAGGAAGCGTTCGCGCAGCGGACGACTTTGCTTCGGCGCCACATACGTGCCCGACCCTTGCCGAGACCTTACCAACCCCTCGATCGCCAGCCTCGCATAAACCCGGGCAACCGTATTTCTCGATACACCGAAAAACACCGCTGACTGACGCTCTCCCGGGAGTTTGGACTCGGGGACCAATCGACCATCCAGGATGGCGGCGCGCAATTGCGCGTAGACGGATTCCGCCGATCGGCGACTCCCTTTCGGCGGAGGATCAAAAGCAATTTCGAACAGGCTACTCATACCCTCCCCGTTACTAGCCACAACGATTTCCCCCGAAGTGGCTCAATGACCCGAGACCGTGAAGAAGCTATCCGCAAAGACCAAAATATCAGAGGTCGGCCACGCTCACCCCAGGGCATCCTCTGCTGCAACAAAGCCACCGGTCTGCCGCCGCCACAGCCTCGCATACAACCCCTCATGCGCGATCAGTTCGGCGTGGGTGCCGCTCTCGACGATGTGGCCCTTGTCGAGCACCACCAGTCGATCCATTCGGGCAATGGTGGACAGTCGGTGTGCAATCGCGATCACGGTCTTGCCCTGCATCAGGATGTCGAGGCTCTCCTGGATCGCGGCTTCGGCTTCGGAATCGAGCGCTGAGGTCGCTTCGTCCAGTACCAGGATCGGCGCGTCCTTCAGCAAAACGCGGGCGATCGCGATGCGCTGGCGTTGACCGCCGCTGAGTTTCACGCCGCGCTCGCCGACCAGTGCATCATAGCCGCGACGACCTTCGCCGTCGCTGAGCTGGGGAATGAACTCGTCGGCGCGTGCCTTGCGCACCGCCTGCAGGATCTGCGCCTCGCTGGCATCCGGACGGCCATACAGGAGGTTCTCGCGGATGGATCGATGCAGCAGCGAGGTGTCCTGCGTGACGACGCCAATCTGCGAGCGCAGGCTTTCCTGCGTCACCTGGGCGATATCGTGGCCGTCGATCAGGATGCGGCCGCCTTCGAGGTCGTATAGCCGCAGCAGCACGTTGACGAGGGTGGACTTGCCGGCACCGGACGGGCCGACCACGCCGATCTTCTCGCCCGCGCGCACGGCCAGATCGAGCCCGGCGATCACGCCGCCCTGCTTGCCGTAGTGGAAATGGATGTGCTCGAAGCGCACGGCGCCGTTGGTCACTTCCAGCGGCATCGCGCCTTCGCGGTCCTGCACGTTGCGCGGTTGCGAGATGGTGGTGATGCCGTCCTGCACCGTGCCGACATTCTCGAAGATACCGTTGACCACCCACATGATCCAGCCGGACATGTTGTTGATGCGGATCACCAGACCGGTCGACAGCGCAATCGCGCCCACCGTGACCTTGCCCTGGCTCCACAGCCAGATCGCCAGCGCCGAGGTGCCCACGATTAGGAAGCCGTTGAGCGTGGTGATGCTGAGGTCCATCGCCGTGGTCAGCCGGGTCATCTGGCGCATCCGCTGGATCTGCTCGCTCATGGCGTCGGCCACGTAAACTTCCTCGCGGCGCGTGTGTGCGAACAGCTTGAGCGTGAGGATGTTGCTGTAGCCATCGACAATGCGACCCATCAACTTGGAGCGTGCCTCCGACTGCCGCCACGAACGCTCCTTGATGCGCGGCACGAAATACGTCAACGCGCCCACGTAGGCGAACAGCCAAAGCACCAGCGGTGCGGCCAGCCAGAAATCCGCCTTTGCGAACAGCACGATCGCGCTGCCGGTGTAGATCGTCACGTACCAGATCGCATCAATGATCTGCACGGCCGACTCGCGCAGCGCCCCCGAGGTCTGCATGATGCGGTTCGCAATGCGACCGGCATAGTCATTCTGAAAGAAGCCCAGGCTTTGACGCATCACGTAGCGATGGTTCTGCCAACGGATGCGGTTGGTCAGGTTCGGCGTAATCGCCTGGTTCACCAGCAGATCATGCAGGCCGATCAGCACCGGCCGCGCGACCAGCGCGACAAAACCCATCCACAGCAATGGCTGGCTATGCTGCTGAAAGAAGCTTGGCGCCGGCACACCCTTGGTCATGTCGACGATGCTGCCGATGAAGCCGAACAACGAGACTTCGACAATCGCCACGCCAAAACCCACCACGATCGCGGCCGCGAACACCGGCCAAACCTGGCGCAGGTAGAACGCATAGAAGCGCCATACCGACTGCGGTGGCATGCCGTCCGCCGGCTCCTTGAACGCGTCGATGAGGGATTCAAACCAGCGGAAGATCATGGGATGTTCCGGTCATGCCCAGACGTCCATTGTGCTTGAAGCGCGCCAACCATGTTGTGAATGCGGCCATGCGAGGCAAGCCAGTCGGGCTGTTCTGTCGGCACCGGCCGTTGCCGCAGATTCGCAACATGCGTCCCTGATCAACGCCGGCACGCGACTTTCTCCACCTGAACGACACGTCAAAGCCGGAGTGCTCAAGCGGTCATTTCGATTGACCCACCGCGGCGGTCCCGGGATCATCGTCCGATGCCTACCCTGCCCCGCTATCTCCTCATCCTGTTGCTGGCCGTGTCCAGCGGCAGCGTCCTGGCACAAGACAGCGCGAATGCAGCCGCAGCGGGCCCGACATTGGCACTGACTCCGGCGCAGACCCTGGCCCAGCTGCGCACCCAGCTGGATGACATCAAGGCTGCGGTGGATAGCAAGAAGGCCGATGTGCCAGCCGACCTGCGCAATAGTGCGCTGGCCGTGCAGCAGCAGGCCGATCAGCTGGGATCCACGCTGTCACCCCAATCAGCCAGCCTGCAGGCGCGACTGGACGTGCTCGGCCCCGCGCCGGCCAAGGGCGCGCCGCCTGAGCCGCCCGAGCTGAGCGCGCAGCGCAAGCAGCTGGGCAAGGCGCTGAGCGACCTCGGCGGCCAGATCAAGCAAGCCAACTCGCTGAGCACCGAGGCGGGCCAACTTGCCGCCCATGTCGCGGACCTGCGTCGCGACCAGTTGCAGACCCAACTTGCCTCGCGCAACGCGACACCCTTCAGCCGCGCCTTCTGGACGGATCCGGCCAAGGCGCTTCCCGACGACATGGCGCACGCAAGACTGTTGGGCAACGACGCACTGGCCGCCGTGCAGCAGGCCTGGCAACCGCCCAATCGCACGCCGTTCGTGCTGTGCCTGATCATTGCAGCACTACTGGTCAGCGTGGGGCGCTGGTTGATCGAACGCACGCTCGTGTGGGTAAGCACCGCTCACATGCCCGAGGGTCAGCTGCGCCGAAGTGCGCTGGCCGTGGCGGTGACGCTGGCGTACACACTGGCCGTAGGACTGACCGCGCACTTCGTCTATCTCGCGCTGAACTGGAACGACCTGCTGAGCGAGGATCTGGACGAACTGGCGGAAAAACTGGTGCGGGTCGTGACCTTTACCGCCTTCATGACGGGCCTGGGACGCGCGATGCTGTCCACCTCGCGCCCGTCATGGCGACTGCCCGCCTTGTCCGACGATGCGGCGCAGCGGCTACATCCGTACCCGTGGCTGCTGGGTGGCGCCGTCCTGCTGGTGAATCTGGTCGAAAGCATCAACAACGCGATCGGTGCCAGCGTGGCGATCACCGTGGCGACGCGTGCATTTCTTGCCGTGCTGATTGGTCTACTCGTGGGCAGCGCACTGATGCGTTTGGGTCAATCGCGACGCGACGCGCTGGCCGCCGGCGACACGCCGGCACAGCGTCCGGTGTGGGTAGGCCTGGTGATCGGGGCGGCGTTCGTCGGCGTCGGCGTCATCCTGCTGAGCGTAGCGTCAGGCTATATCGCGTTTGCGTTCTTCATCGCGCGACAAATGCTTTGGGTCGGCGTGATCCTGACGGCGCTCTACCTGCTGATGTACCTGGTCGACGACATTTTCGACGCGGTGTTTTCGCCCAAGGGTCGCACCGGCATGCGGATGCAGGCCAGCTTCGGGGTCAAACCGCTTGCACTGGAACAGACCGGCACGCTGTTGTCCGGCATCACCCGCGCCATGTTGCTGATCCTGGCGGTGGCGATCGTATTGGCGCCGTTCGGCGCCGGGCCGCAGGAACTGGGTGGACGCGTCGGTGGCCTGCTGTCGGGTGGATCGCTGGGCAAGCTCAAGATCGTGCCCAACGATATCTTCGATGCCGTGCTCGTGTTTGCACTCGGCTTGATCGTGCTGCGCGTCATCAAGCGCTGGCTGGGTGACCAGCTGCTGCCGAAGACTTCGCTCGATCTCGGCATGCAGAATTCGGTGATCACGCTGCTCGGCTACGTCGGCGGCGTGCTGGTGTTCGTGCTGTCGCTGGCCGCGCTGAAGGTGGATCTGCAGGGCATCACCTGGATGGCCAGCGCGCTTTCGGTCGGTATCGGCTTTGGCCTGCAGGCGATCGTGCAGAATTTCATTTCCGGCCTGATCCTGCTGGCCGAGCGTCCGGTGAAGGTCGGTGACTGGGTCAGCATCGGCGGTGTCGAGGGAGACATCCGCAAGATCAACGTGCGCGCCACGGAGATCCAGATGGGCGACCGTTCCATCATGATCGTGCCGAACTCGCAGTTCATCATGCAAAACGTCCGCAACGTGACCCTGGACAACGCCAAGGGGCGCGTCAGCATCAAGCTGTCGATGCCAGTGGACACCGATGCGATCAAGGCACGCGAGCTGATCCTGGAAGTACTGAGCGCCCATCAGGGCACGTTGAGCATGCCGGCACCGAGCGTGCAGCTTGAGAACCTCGACGCCGGGTCGATGACGTTCAGCTGCATCGCCTACGTCGTGAGCCCGCGCGACGTCAGCAACGTGAAAAGCGACGTGCTGTTCGAGATGCTTGACCGCCTGCGCGCGGCGAAGATGCCGATGACGAGCCCGCAAAGCATGATTGTCCGCAACCTGCCGCCCGTCAGCGAAAGCAACGACGACCGGGATTGAGCTCGTCGGTATCCATAATGCTTGCGACAGCATGACTGACTAGTTCTACACTCAAGCCGATCGCCAGGAGCCTGTCGATGGGATTTCACTGCAGCATTCCCGCAGCGCCGCTCGACGCGCTGATCGAGAAGATCTGGGACTGGGACATGCCGGCACCCGCGCATCGCTATGAGCGTGTGCTGCCGTTGCCCGGCGCGGCCCTGATCATCAACCTGCACGAAGACGAAACCCGCGTGTATGCCGATGACGCCGCGCGCCATTGCACGCGTTCGGCAGCGGCGGTGCTGGGCGGTCCGATGTTGCACAGCCAGATCATCGACACCGCCGAACAGATACGCGTGATGGGTGTGATGTTCCGCCCCGGCGGCGTGTATGCCTTCACAGCCGAAGACCTCGCCGGGATGGCCGGACGTGATGTCGATCTGCACGATCTGTTTGGCGTCACTGCAGACCGATTGCGCCAACGCCTGCTCGATACTCCCGCACCAGCACAACGGCTGACGTTGCTGGAGCGCTGGTTGCAGCAGCGATTGCGCATGCCGGCGATCGACCCCGCGATCAATCATGCCATCGGCGCCTTGAATCGGGTGCCACAGGTAGCCTGCATTCCGCGGATAGCCCAGGCCATCGGCATGTCCGATCGTCGCTTCACCGCGCAGTTCGGTCGTCAGGTCGGCATGAAACCGAAGCACTATGCACGGCTGATGCGCTTTCGCACGGTGATCTCCCATGCGCACTACCAGCCTGCGGTGAACTGGAGTGCCGTGGCCGCCGACTGCGGCTATTCCGACCAGGCCCACCTGAGCCACGAATTCCGCAGCTTCGCCGGGATGACCCCGTCAGCCTTCATGGCCAGCCGCGGCCCGCATATCAATCATCTCCCGCTGGATTGATCCTGCGGCCATCGGCGACGGAAGCGAAAATCTACAAGACGCAGACATCCCTCGGCGCTAGCCTGACATCCTGTTATCCCGCGGAGTCATCGTCATGTCTTCAACAGCAAAACACGGCAGCACGATCATCCCCAGCCTGCGCTATCACGACGCCCATGCTGCGATCGCATGGCTGTGCAAGGCCTTCGGTTTTGAAAAGCACGCCGTGTATGAAAACGAATACGGAGGCGTTGATCATGCCCAGCTCACCTACGGCAACGGCATGATCATGCTCGGTGAAATACGCGACACGAATTTTGGTCGACACGTGGCCCAGCCCGGTGAGATCGGTGACCGCGAAACACAATGCCCCTATGTGGTCGTCGTCAATTGCAAATCGCACTATCAGCAAGCCAAAGAAGCCGGCGCCGTGATCCTCGACGACTACGCCGAAAAAGACTACGGCGGTGCTGGCTACAGCTGCCGTGATCCGGAAGGCCACCTGTGGCATTTCGGCAGCTACGACCCGTGGCAATCCGAATAGGTCGAAAAACGAAGGGCCAGCACTGGGCCGGCCCTTCGTTCCAACAAAACGCGTTGCTTCAACGACAACGCGTCATAGCTGTCAGGACGAGCAGGCCTTGCCGCCCTCGGGACGATTGCCCTTGGCCTTCGCATCGGCTTCGCTCATGTACTCGCCTTTCTTGGTCTTGCCGTACCACTTGTCGCTAGGGCAGTGGTAGACCTTGCTGCTGCTGTTGACCCAGACCATGCCCGGACCACCGCCTGGTGCGGCTGCGCCAGTCGGCGCGGAGCTGGAGCTCTTCTTCGCAGCTGCTGCCGGGGTAGCTGCTGCCGCCGCTGCAGGTGCTGCCGCGGCCGCCGCAGGTGCTGCTGCCGCGGCTGCTGCCGGAGCCGCCTTGGTGGCCGACGTACTGGTACTTGACGCTGCGTACCATTCCTTCACGCCTTTGTGACCGTTGCAGGCACCCTTCTTGGTGGCATTCGTGGAATACGTGCCGTCCTTGCACTGACCGGTGGAACCGGCCGGCGCAGCGGACTGCTGTGCGTAAACGGTAGAACCGGCCAGCAGACAGGCTAGCGCGACTGCAATCAAAGCTGTCGATTTCATCTTAGATTCCCTCCAACGTGAATTCGCATGACGATTCAGGAAGCGTCACCCACCTCTCAACGAGCTTCTGCTCCCGCCCCAACCCTTAACCATCGATACAATCATCGACCCCTCATCAGGCGCTTTGTACATCCGTACAAAGCGACAGACTGTGAAGATACTCCAATCACCCATGGCCGCTGCCACCCGCGTGACGACTATGCCGCAAGACAATAGTCATGAATGTGACGGTAGCGGCATTCATCCGGCCAACGGCCAGCTGTGCTGAACCGGCGAAGCCTTCCCCCGCCTGTGTTCACGGTGCTACCGCCGGCACCGGCTTGAGGGCCGAAGCAGGTCGCGCGATCGCGTACATTTCCCAGCTGATCTGCTTGAGCAGGGCCTGCCGGTCAGTGCCTTGCACGTACAGATCGAAATGCGTGCGGTTCGGCAGGAAGTGGAACTCGGACTTCGCATGCAGACCGTCCAGTACCGTCTGCAGTTTGTGCGCCGCGCCATCCAGATAGAACGTATCGGCGGTGCCCACGTACAAATGGATCTTGCCGTTCAGATCGGCCTTCAGCTGCGGCCACTGTTGCTGCAGCCGATACGCGATGTCGTAGTGATCGCGCCAGTAGGCGACCACGGCAGGATCGATCGCCCCGGTGTCGCGATTGAACATCGGTACAGGTCGACCGTCCTTGCCGCGCGGCGAGAACACCCAGTCGAACGAGGCGAGCTGGCCGCCGTAGGCACCGAGCACCCGCTCGAGCCTGGAAAATTGCTCGAACGTGCCCAGTACTTTGTCGTGATCGCGCACCAGCGGGTACGCCGAACCATCCGGCTTGCGGTAGATATTCGCGTTCGCCGCATACAGATCCACCCCGGTGAAATCGTGGAAATCGCTCGGATCAGGCGAGGTGGACCAAGTGCCACCGAACATTTTCGGATAGCGCGTCTGCAGCCACAGCGTGGCCCAGCCGCCGGAGGAATGGCCGTTCAGGAAACGCCCCTTCGTGCGGCCGTCCATGCGGTAATGCGATTCCAGCTCGGGGATCAGTTCGGTGGTCAGCGCCTGGCCCCAGGGACCGTTGTTGACCGAGTCGGCAAACTCATGCGTGCCGGTCGGGCTCGACTCATCCAGGAACACCCAGATCATCGGTGGCATTTCGCCCTTGCTCATCGCCGCATAGACGTTGACCAACGGTCCCGTCACACGATCGTTGTTGCCGCCAAAACCCTGCGTGTAATACACCGTGGGATAGCGCGTGCTGGCCTTGGGGTCATAGCCCGGCGGTGTCAGTACCCAGCCGCGCATGGTGATCGGGCGCCCCCAGAAAGCACTCAGCGAGGGGCTGACAAAATCGACCAGCGTCGCATGCTGGTGCGCTGCAGGAGCCGCGTCGCGAATGGCGGCCGGCGTCGACGCGGACAGCACCCAGGGATCGCGCGCCGGCAGCGCCTTGACCAGAGTCAGCGCCGGCATGCCGGTGGTCGGCAAATGAACCTTCACCACGTCGCTGACCAGGTCACCGGCTCCGCGGCCGGTGTAGTTGTAGCTGTGATCAACATCGAGCACGGCCTGCACCAGGTAGTCCCCCGGCGGCAATTGCGAGTAGCCGCCAGGAAACGCCAGTTGGTCGGTGTCGATGTCGACGCCCTGCCCCGGCGCCCACTGGCTTACCTCGCGCGCGGCCACCGTGGTCTGGGTGGCGCGAAACGGATTGGCGTCGACTTCCTCGACCGTGCTGGTCTTGCCCCCGGACTCCTGCCTGGCTTCAGCCTCGGCGGTTTTCGCGTCGATCGCGAACAGCAACAGCCGACCCGATGTGGGTTGCGCCGAAGCAGCTCCCAGTTGCACGTGGAAAAACTGGTGGGCCGCCGCGGTATCGGCCCGCGCCTGGGCAGCATTGACCAGCAATCCCAGGCACAGCGAAACGGCAACAGCATGACGACGATAACGCATGGTGGATCTCCCCCGACGAAACATTGTGGAGCCCATACTCGCTGATGGCGCCGCTCCTTGCACCGTCAGCAGCAGCCCGGCCGGGAACCCTCCCGGCGAGCCGGCACTTGATCAATCTTTCTGTGACTCGGACTTGTCGCCAGCCAACGGAGCCAGACGCAGATCCTGAAAATCGAAACTGAAGTCGGTGAGCGGCGATACCGGCTGCATGCGCACCTCGCGGATGCCGCCATCGGCGTCGAGCACAAAGTTGACGAAGGCATCGGCGTTCAAGGCGCGGTCGTCCCAGTGCACAATGAAGCTGTCGTGCTGCCATGGCGTCATGCTGCCGATCAACTGTTCAGTCTTGGAGAAGCGCAGGCGCAGCTTGCCGTTCTCGTTGCTGACAATGACATCGCCATACCAGGGATCGCGATAGGTGCCCGCGTATTTCGCCAGCGGTAGCGAGGGCTTGCTGTTCGGATCGCGTACCGCCGTATGCTTGGCGAAGCTGTCGTCGGCGTTCGCCTTGGACTTCTTTACGGCCTTTTCATAAACGGCAACCCAGTCGGTCTTGTGCGAAGGATTCAGGTAAGCATCGAGCACCCGGTAGGTGACGGCGTTGAACGCGGCACCGGACTCCTGATTGGTCAGCACCACCACGCCCAGATGGAGTTCCGGCACCAGGGTCACTCGCGAAACCATGCCCGGCCAGCCGCCGGTATGCCAGACCAGGCGCTGTCCGTGATAGTCGGACAGGAACCAGCTTTCCCCATAGCCGTAAAAATGCGGCACCAGCGGCGCAAGTTCTGGAATCGGCGGCTTGGCAATGGTGATCGGGGTCAGCATCGACCACATCTGCTGCTGACTGTCTTCGGAGAACAGTCGGGCCGGCTTGCCGTCCGCGCCGTTGGTTGGCAGTACCCCACCGGCTAGCTGTACGTTCATCCATTTCGACAAGTCGTGCACGCTGGCGTAGATTCCGCCAGCGCCCGGATCGTTGAGCCAGGCCATCGGCGGCACCGGCTTCAGATCCTTGAAATTGAATTCGGCGTGGCCCATCGCCACATCCATGCCAGGCTTCAGCCCGGTCTTGTCGATCAGCGACTCGTCCATGCCGACTGGCTTGAAAATATGCTCGCGCACATAGTCGGCGTAGCTCTGGCCGGAGGCTTGCTCGATCACCAGCGTGGCGACCGCGAACAGGATGTTGTCGTAGGCGTAGTTGCTGCGGAAGCCGTTCTGGATCGGCACGTTGCGCAGGCGTTCGACCACATCCCTGGTGCTGTACGAAGTGGGCGGCCAGTACAGCAGATCGCCCGCGCCGAGACTCAGGCCGCTGCGATGCGCCAGCAGGTCGCGGATACGCATCTCGTTGGTGACGTAAGGATCGGACATGCGAAACCACGGCAGGTGATCGATCACCCGATCGTCCATTTTCAGCTTGCCCTGCTCAGCCAGCTGCTGCAGCGCCGCGGCGGTGAACGCCTTGGTGTTCGACGCAATCGCGAACAGCGTGTGCGCATCGACCTGGTCCGGCTTGCCGATTTCGCGCAGACCGAAACCCTGCTCCATCACCACCTTGCCGTCCTTGACGATCGCCACCGCGATGCCCGGCACGTTGAACGTCTTGCGGGCGCTGTCGACGTAGCTACCGAAGTCGTGCAGCTGCGTAGGCAGCGTCGAAGGGTCGGCGGTCGGCGCCTGTGCCCACGCGCTGGTGGCCATGACAAACAGTGCGCAGCAGCCCGCCAGACGGGGTGAGAAGAATCGCTGGGACATCTAGAGCTCCGTGGATGACAATCGAGTGACGCATCGCCGAGACTATCGCGGCTTGCGGGCGGGAGACCAGCGCCATGCGTCATGGAGCGCCCCGCCCGAGCTGTCTCGACATCGATCCGGATCACTGCAACTACACGCCGTGCGGCTAACATGCGACAACGTTTACGCGATGCGCCATGCCGATGAACCCTGTCGCCACCGATTTGTTTGCCAGCTCCCCCCATACCGATGAGCGCGCGCGAATCCGCGTCGGCATCGGCGGCTGGAACTACGCACCCTGGCGCAAGAATTTCTATCCGGACAGCCTGGTGCAGCGCCGCGAACTGGAGTACGCAAGCCGCCAGTTGCGTACCATCGAGATCAACGGCACCTACTACGGCGCACAGAAAGCCGCGACCTATGCGCGCTGGGCCGCCGAGACCCCGCCCGGCTTCATCTTTTCGCTGAAGTCGCCGCGCTACATCACCGAGAGCAAACGTCTGGCCGACACCGAAAAAGGTGTCAGTGGATTCGTGCATGGTGGTCTGGCGGAAATGGGCGACCGGCTGGGACCCATCCTGTGGCAACTGCCGCCATCGCGGCCGTTTGATGCGGACGATCTGGCGGCGTTTCTGGAACACCTGCCGCGAGAACTGAATGGGCATCGCTTGCGGCATGTACTGGAGGTGCGCCACAGCAGTTTCATGTGCGAGAGCTATGTGATGCTCGCGCGCAGCCATGCCGTGCCCACCGTATTCACTGACTCGCCCGACTACCCATCGCTGGCCGACCTCACCGGCGATTTTACCTACGCGCGGTTGATGCGCAGTGCTGATGAGATACCGACCGGCTATGCACCGGCCGCACTGGATCGTTGGGCCGAACATGCTCGAAGCTGGGCTGGTGGCAACGACATTGGCGAACTGCCGCATGCCGCCGCGCTGCAACCTGCGGGTCAGTCGCGCGATGTGTTCGTGTTTTTCATCAGCAGCGCCAAGCATCGCAATCCAGCCGCGGCGATCGCACTGCAGTCGCGTATCGACGGCACCCGCTGATCCCGCACCGCTTGGAACCGAATGCCTCAGCCGGTGCAGAACACGTTGAGCTTGTGACCTTCGAGGTCGCGAAAATAGCCGGCATAAAAGCCTCCGCCGCGATCACCCGGCGCACCTTCGTCCGTGCCGCCCAGCGAGAGTGCCTTCGCGTGCAGGCGATCGACCTTGTCACGCTCGTCCACGACCAGCGCGACCATATCGCCGTTGCCTATCGTGGCCGGCTCGCCGTCGAAGGGCTTGACCAGGGAAAGGCTCGGTAGCTGCATCGAGACGCCCCAGAAAACGTAGCGTTCGGATTCCATCAGCCGCTTGGCGCCGATGCCCTCCAGCAAGGCGTCATAGAACATCGCCGCGCGCGGCAGATCGTTGGTACCCAGGGTGACGTAGCCAATCATGGCAAGCTCCTGCGATAGGTGGATGGGATCTCACCAGCTTCCCGCAATCAAACCACCTTGTCACGTACCGTCAATCAATAGCCGCAGGCGTACTAAACTCACCGCTCACATTCTCACGCCGGCATTGCCATGCGCCGCTTCATACCGTTGGTCCTCCTCGCCGCGCTGGTCTGTGCCCTGATTCTGTGGCAACGGCAACCGGCATCGATCGGCAGCAACCCGTCCGCAACCTCGGCGGCCGCCCCTTCACTGCCTGCTTTTCTACCGCCCGAAGCCCGCACGACGCTGGCCTTGATCGCCAGCGGCGGTCCGTTCCCATACAGCCAGGACGGCGTCGTTTTTGGCAACTACGAACATCTGCTGCCGGCGCAACCGCGTGGCTATTACCACGAGTACACGGTGCCAACTCCGGGCGCGGACAACCGCGGCGCGAGGCGCATTATCACCGGCGGCACGCCACCGCAAAGCTATTACTACACCGACGATCACTACCGCACTTTCCGCAGCTTCAAGGTAAGCCAGTGAGCACACGCGGCTTCGATCCGGATCTGACGCGGCCCGGGCAAAACGGCGTGTATTACGTTGGCGTCAACGATCTTGACCGGCTGACGAAGACCGCCCTGAGAGACGAACTGCGCGTATGTCGCACGGATTTGGCTGGATGTCGCGACAAGGACGAGCTGTTGCGGCGGATGGCTGTGTCACTTGAGCTGCCTGCGTCGTTTGGCGACAACTGGGATGCGCTGGCCGACTGTCTGCGCGATCTGCGCTGGATGCCCGCCTGGGGCTATGTGCTGCTGTTCGAGCACGCCGACGAACTACGTAGCGCGGCGGAGGCCGACTTCGATATTTTACTTGGCATTCTCGATGACGCAGCAACGTTCAGCGGCGAGCATGAAGTACCCTGGTTCGCGTTTCTTGCGCTCCCGGATGACGCGGTCGAAAGGAGCCAGGTCCCAACCTGAAAACGTGTCACCCTGTGCAACTCTGAAAAGCCGGAACCCCATGCAAACCATCGAATTCGAACTGGAAGGCAGCTACGTCGAACTCAACATGCTGCTGAAACTCACCGGCCTGTGTGACAGCGGCGGCGCCGGCAAGGCCATCGTCGCCACCGGGGCGGTGGCCGTGGACGGCGTCATCGAATTGCGCAAGACCTGCAAGATCCACGCAGGCCAGGTGGTGAACATCGACGACGTGGAAATCCACGTCATGGCCGACCCTCGTTGACGGGAGCGCTGCGGCGTCCCACGGACGCGTCGAACACAGGTAACCGCTAGCGGTTGGCCAGCGAAACATCTATGCCCGGCACAGGCGTCTGCGTCGTTCTGCATCCGCGAATGGCGTTACGACGTAAGTCACGGGCCTGATGTCCATCTGAAAGCCACCAAAGCCAGCGAGGCAACCCATGATTCGTCGCACTGCTTTTCAGGCCATTCCCCTGGCCGCCCTGTTGATGCTGGCCGGGTTGACCGCGTGTCAACCGGTGTCCGCCGCCAGCGAAGCGGCGCTACCCGCCCCGACCGTAGACGCGTCGAAGACTGCCCAGGGCGAGCAAGTCGCCGTGCTGGCGGGCGGCTGTTTCTGGGGCGTTGCCTCGGTGTTCGAACACGTCAAAGGCGTGAAGAACGTGGTCGCCGGCTACTCCGGTGGCGGCGCCAGCACCGCGCACTACGACCAGGTCAGCGACGGCGACACCGGCCATGCGGAATCCGTGCAGGTGCACTACAACCCGGCGCAGATCAGCTACGGCCAGTTGCTTCAGGTATTTTTCTCCGTCGCGCTCGACCCGACCGAACTCAACCGACAGGGCCCGGATAGCGGCACGCAGTATCGCTCGGTGATCTTCTACGGCAGCGATGAACAGAAAAAGATCGCGACTGCCTACATCGCGCAACTGACCGCGGCCAAGTCCTTCTCCGCGCCGATCGTGACCCAGGTCGTGCCGCTGCAGGCGTTCTATCCCGCCGAGGCTTACCACCAGCACTACGCCAGCCTGCACCCGGATGACCTCTACATCGTCTACAACGATGCACCCAAGGTCGCACACCTCAAGCAGCTGTTCCCTGCGCTGTACCAGGATGAACAGCGCGTCGTCGACGTTCAGCTGCACTAGTCGTGTGTGGACTGATTCGAATGGTGCGATAGGACTGAACGCGCTCTGCCCCCTCCCCCTTTGAGAGAGGGTTGGGGTGAGGGCTCGGGTGCTCGCGGGAATGCTTATTCTTCGTCATCCCTGCGAAGGCAGGGGCCCAGCGGTCTGTGCGGGAGTGATTGCATTCCCGCTATCTGCTGTTTCGCTTACAGAGCGTTTCGTCCTCCGCAGGAGGACGAAACGCTCTTGAGCTCTGAGGGAAACAAGCCAACAGCAAAGCCACAGCATCGCGACTGTAGTCGCTCCCACTCGAGCAGGAAAAGCAGCCACAGGTCACGAGCAAGGGCACTGGGCCCCTGCCTTCGCAGGGGTGACGGGATTGGGTGGTCCCGAGAGCACCCGCCCCTCACCCCAGCCCTCTCCCCAGAGAGGAGAGGGGGCCAAGCGCTGCCGTGCAGTGACTTGCGTAGTACGCCGCGACCCCCATCTCGGGACTTCCGCGCATGCCGCGTTGTAGCGACGATCCCTCCCACGTGTCACCTAACCCCAGCCCACCACCCACCGAGTCCACCGACCTCACACGCAGTTTCCTCGGCGTGTTCCGTTACAGCGGGCGGGCGCTGGAGCTGGTCTGGAGCACCAGCCGACCGCTGACAATTGCGCTGGCGCTGTTGACCCTTGTTGCGGGTCTGTTGCCGGCCGGCGTCGCCTATATCGGCGCGAATATCGTCGATGCGGTAGTGACGGCGAGTCGTCTGTGGGCAGCCAACGGGCATGCTCCGCTGGCACCGGTATTCAAGTGGGTGGCGCTGGAAGGCATCCTGCTGGCGGCGCTGGCTGGCGCGCAGCGTGGGCTGTCGCTGTGCCAGTCGCTGCTGCGTGCGCAGCTGGGGCAGCGCGTCAATGTGATGATCCTGGAGAAGGCGCTGACGCTTGAGCTGGCGCATTTCGAGGATTCCGAGTTCTACGACAAGCTCACCCGCGCCCGGCGCGAGGCATCAACCCGGCCGCTGTCGCTGGTCACGCGCACGTTCGGCCTGGGCCAGAACGCGATTTCGCTGATCAGCTACGGCACGTTGCTGTTTCATTTTTCGCCCTGGGCGGTCGCCGTGTTGTTGCTGGCCGGACTGCCCTCCTTCCTTTCCGAAACGAAGTTTTCCGGCGACGCATTCCGCCTTTTCCGCTGGCGTTCGCCGGAAACGCGCATGCAGCTGTATCTGGAAACCGTGCTGGCGCGCGAAGACCATGCCAAGGAGGTCAAGCTGTTCGGGCTCGGACCGCTGCTGCTCGATCGTTACCGCGATATTTTCGACAAGCTCTACAGCGAAGACCGTGATTTGACGGTGCGCCGCGAAAGCTGGGGCTTCGGGCTCGGCCTGCTGGGCACGATCACGCTTTATGGCGCCTATGCGTGGATCGCCATGACCACGGTGATCGGCCGCATCACGCTCGGCCAGATGACCATGTACCTGGCGCTGTTCCGGCAGGGTCAGTCGGCGGTATCGGCGATGCTGTCGGCGATCGGCGGCATGTATGAGGACAACCTTTATCTGTCGACCCTGTACGAATATCTGGAAACGCCGGTACCGCCCTCGCAGGGCACGTCACAGCGCGGTGCGAACCCCAACGACGGCATTCGTTTCGAACAGGTCAGCTTCACTTATCCAGGCGCCAGCGAACCGGCGCTGCACGACATCAATCTGCACATCCGTCCAGGCGAATCGTTGGCATTGGTCGGCCAAAATGGCTCAGGCAAGACCACGCTGATCAAGCTGCTGACGCGCCTGTACTCACCGGACTCGGGCCGCATCCTGCTCGATGGCACCGACCTGCGTGAGTGGGACGAAAGCACCCTGCTGCAGCGCATCGGCGTGATCTTCCAGGACTTTGCGCGCTACCAGATGCGTGTCGGCGAAAACGTGGGTGCCGGTGACGTGCGTCATTTCGAGGATGAGGCGCGCTGGCGCGAAGCGAGCGACAAGGGGATGGCCAGCGAGTTCATCGAAGGCCTGCCGTCCGGTTTCAACACGCAACTCGGGAAATGGTTCCGCGAGGGGCGCGAACTGTCCGGCGGCCAATGGCAGAAGATCGCGCTGGCGCGAGCATTCATGCGTTCGCAGGCAGACATCCTGGTGCTGGACGAACCCACCGCGGCGATGGATGCCGAAGCGGAGGCGAATATCTTCGAACATTTTCGCGATCTGGCTGGCAATCGCATCGCGATCCTCATTTCGCACCGATTCTCCACCGTGCGCATGGCTGACCAGATCATCGTCATCCAGGACGGCCGCATCGTCGAGCATGGCAGCCACGAGCAGCTGATGACTCAGGATGGCCACTATGCGCACCTGTTCTCGTTGCAGGCGCAGGGTTATCGCTAGGTGCGTCCTGGTTCGCTTGACCATCGCCGCCCACGCGCCCCATGCTTCGCTGTCTTGACCCACCCGAAACACACGCATGAGCAGTCGCTACAACGCCGCCGACATTGAAGTCCTCTCTGGCCTGGACCCGGTCAAACGCCGTCCCGGCATGTATACCGACACTTCCCGCCCGAATCATCTGGTGCAGGAAGTGGTCGACAACTCGGTCGACGAGGCGCTGGCCGGCCACGCCAAGTCCATCGACGTGGTGTTGCACGCCGACGGTTCGGTGGAAGTGACTGATGATGGTCGCGGCATGCCCGTGGACATACACCCGGAGGAAGGCGTCTCCGGCGTCGAGCTGATCATGACGCGGCTACACGCCGGCGGAAAATTCAGCGGCAAGAACTACAACTTCTCCGGCGGGCTGCATGGCGTTGGCGTCTCGGTGGTCAATGCCTTGTCCGATCGGGTTGAAGTGACGATCCGCCGCGATGGCAACGAATACCGCATGGCGTTTGAGCATGGCGACAAGGTCAGCCCGCTGGAGATCATCGGCACGACGCCGAAAAAGCGTACGGGTACAACTTTGCGCTTCTGGCCGGAAGCAAAGTATTTCGATTCACCGAAAATTTCGCTGTCCAAGCTCAAGCACCTGCTGCGCGCCAAGGCCGTGCTATGCGCCGGCCTGAGCGTGAAGCTCACCGACGCAGCAACCGGTGAAGTCGGCGAGTGGTACTACGAGGACGGCCTGCGCGACTATCTGCGCGACGAACTCGATGGCGCCGAGGCGTTGCCGAACGAGCTGTTCGTGCACCACATGGCACGCGATGTCGAAGGCATGGAAGTGGCGCTGGCTTGGTTGCCGGAAGGCGAGCTGGTGCAGGAAAGCTACGTCAACCTGATCCCCACCGCGCAGGGCGGCACCCACGTCAACGGTCTGCGCACCGGCCTGACCACCGCGGTCCGTGAGTTCTGCGACATCCGCAACCTGCTGCCGCGCGGCGTGAAGCTGGCGCCGGAAGACGTGTGGGAGCGGCTATCGTTCGTGCTGTCGACCCGGTTGCAGGATCCGCAATTCGCTGGCCAGACCAAGGAGCGACTGTCGTCACGGCAAACCGCCGGCATGGTCGAGAACGTCATCCATGACGCCTTCAGCCTGTGGCTCAACCAGCATGTGGAACTGGGCGAGCGGATTGCCCAGCTCGCGATCGAGCGCGCCAGCGCACGCCTGAAAGCCGCCAAGCAAGTCATCCGCAAGAAGATCACCCAGGGCCCCGCGCTGCCCGGCAAACTGGCCGATTGCACCGCCACCGACCTCACCCGCACGGAACTGTTCCTGGTCGAGGGCGACTCCGCCGGCGGCAGTGCGAAACAGGCCCGTGACAAGGAGTTCCAGGCGATCCTGCCGTTGCGCGGCAAGATCCTGAATACCTGGGAGGTCGAATCCGGCTCGGTGCTGGCGTCCGAAGAAGTGCACAACCTCGCGATCGCGATCGGCTGTGATCCGGGCAAGGACGATCTGTCCGGGCTGCGCTATGGCAAGGTCATCATCCTGGCCGATGCCGATTCGGATGGCCTGCACATCGCCACGTTGTTGGCGGCATTGTTCCTGCGCCATTTCCCGACGCTGGTCAGCGAAGGCCACGTGTTCGTGGCGATGCCACCGCTATTCCGCGTCGACGTCGGCAAGCAGGTTTTCTATTGCCTGGACGAAAGCGAGAAGGAAGCGATGCTGCAGCGGATCGAGCGCGAGAAGATGAGGGGCGCCGTCAGCACCACCCGCTTCAAGGGCCTGGGCGAAATGAACCCGCCACAGCTGCGCGAATCGACCATTCATCCGGATACCCGCCGGCTGGTACAGCTGACGATCGGCGACGACGACGGTACCGCCAAGTTGATGGACATGCTGCTGGCAAAGAAACGCGCCGGCGATCGCAAAGCCTGGCTGGAAGAGAAAGGCGACCTGGCGACGCTGGAGGTTTGATCCGCCCCGACGCCGTCATTCCTGCGCAGGCAGAGGCACCCTTCAACAGCGAAGCTGGTCAACCCAGTGCCCTTGCTCATGGAGAACTCGCGGTTCCTGGGTTCCTGCCTGCGCAGGAATGACGAGAGGGATACCGAACACCCTTTCGCAACCCCTGCATCCGATCTCGTGTTTGCGCCGTATCTTCAACCGCTTCCGATCCGCGAAGCGGAAAGACTCTGGAGAAACCCATGAAAATCAATCAGCGCATGCGAACCCTCGCCCTGGGCTTGTCACTGGCATTGGCCGCGGTAGCCGTAGCGCCGATGGCCTTGGCCGGCTCGATGAGCATGGACAAAACCGTGATGGTCGGCGGCGCCGCGATGTATCCGTCGAAGAACATCATCCAGAACGCGGTCAACTCGAAAGATCACACCACCCTGGTCGCTGCGGTGAAGGCCGCCGGCCTGGTCGACACGCTGTCCGGCACCGGCCCGTTCACCGTGTTCGCACCGACCAACGAGGCATTTGCCGCCCTGCCGGCCGGCACCGTCGACAATCTGTTGAAACCCGAAAACAAAGCGGCGCTGACCAAGATCCTCACCTACCACGTCGTGCCGGGTCGCCTGACCTCCGATGATCTGGCCAAGGCCGTCGCAGCCGGTGGCGGTACCGCGTCGTTGAAGACCGTCGAAGGCGATTCGATCACCGTTACCAAGGATGCCAACCGCTGGGCAGTCACCGACGACAAGGGCAACGTCGCCCATATCACGATCGCCAACGTGATGCAGTCCAATGGTGTGATCTTCGTGATCGACAAGGTCCTGATGCCGTAACTGCGCGTCAACACCTGAACCATCCGCCGCCCCGGTTCCCTCGCCGGGGCGGCTTTTTTTGTGGCATCGGCAGCGTTATGGTGTCGGGATCATTTCACGGATAATCCCGATGGCCCTGCTCCCGCCGCTCGACCTTCAACGCTGGGTCGACGAACACCGTCACTTGCTGAAGCCGCCCGTCGGCAACAAATGCATCGTCGATGGCGACTTCATCATCATGATCGTCGGTGGGCCGAACGCGCGCACCGACTACCACCACGACGAAGGCCCGGAGTTTTTCTACCAGCTCGAAGGCGAGATGGTGCTGAAGGTGCAGGACGATGGCCAGGCGCGCGACATCCCGATCCGTGCTGGCGAAGTCTTCTACCTGCCGCCGCGGGTGCCCCATTCGCCACAGCGCATGCCTGCGTCCATCGGCCTGGTGATCGAACGTCGCCGCGTCAGTGGCGAGAAGGATGGCCTGCTGTGGTTCTGCGAGCGCTGCAATCACAAACTGTACGAAGAGTATTTCGTGCTCGACAGCATCGAGCACGATTTCCCGCCCGTGTTCGATCGCTTCTATGGCTCGCGCGAGGCACGCACCTGCAGCGAATGCGGACACCTGAACCCCGCACCGGCGAAATACCAGTAAGAGCGCATTCCCGGATCGAATCCAGGTGCACTCCTACGTCTGCGCCAGCCACTTGCGAGCCATTCGTCGCAACGAGGCATCCAGGGTCGCATCAGCAGCCACCTCGGTTACCGATCGCCATGCCAGTGCATGGGATTCCTCGTTGATCGTGAAGCGTTCACCCGAACGGGCGCGCACTACATAACGCACGTCGTAGTGCCAATGTTCTGGCTCGTTGGCGCGGCCCGGGATGCGGTGCCGGTCCAGATCGAAGATGCCGCCCTCGACATGCAGATCGGTCACGCCGGTTTCCTCCTGCGCCTCGCGCAAGGCCACCCTTGCCAGATCGTCATCGCCGTCGGCATGCCCGCCCGGCTGCAGCCACAACCCCAGTTTGCGGTGATGCATCAGCAGTACCCGCGCGCCGTCGGCACTGACAAGCCACGCCGAACCGGTGAAATGACCCGCCAGAAAACGACGCTCGAAGACCGCCGAATCGGATCGAAGGAACTCGCTGAAAGTCAAGGCTGATGCGGCTTCGTCCGGCCAGCGCAACCCGTACGCATCCAATCGGGTGAGCAGTTGCGAAAAATCTGAGGGCATGGGCAGAGGACATCGCTGGGGGCGGTCATGATAGCTGCGTCGCAGCTTGTCCCCCTTGTCCCGCTCCGTTATGGTTACCCGTCACGTCAGCCCGGCATGCCACGTTCATGGCGCAGATCGGGCACCGTATTTGCCTTCACGGGGGGTCATGCATGCTTTTCAAACGCGTCAAGCCGATCGAACAGATCCTAGCTACAGCAGAGAAAAAGGGGCTTAAACGCCAGCTCGGTGCCTTTCAACTGACCCTGCTGGGTATCGGCGCGGTGATCGGCACCGGCATTTTCGTCCTGACGGCGGAAGCTGGCCAGAAAGCCGGGCCCGGCATGATGATCGCCTTCGTCATCGCAGCCACCGTTTGCGGGCTGGCTGCACTGGCCTACGCCGAACTGGCCGCAATGGTCCCGGTCTCCGGCTCCGCCTATACCTACACCTACGGCGTGCTGGGCGAGTTCGTCGCCTGGATCGTCGGATGGGCCCTGGGCCTTGAGTACGGTATCGGCGCGGCGGTCGTCTGCGTTGGCTGGTCCGGCTACATGAACGGCTTGCTGGCGCAAAGCAATTTCCTGGGTGGTGCGTTTGCGTTGCCGGAGTACCTGCGCACAGGACTCTATGCCGGTGGAACGTTCAACCTGCTGGCCTTCATCATCGCCCTGCTCGTCACTGTATTGCTCGTGATTGGCACCTCAAAAAGTGCACGCGTCAATGCTGTGCTGGTCAGCATCAAGATCATCGCGTTGACGGCTTTCGTCGCGATTGCCGTGCCCGCTGCGAAGACCGCGAACTTCCATCCGTTCTTGCCCGGCGGTTGGGGCAGTCCACTTGGCGGTGTAGGCGTGCTGGGCGCTGCGGCTTCGATCTTTTTTGCTTATGTCGGTTTCGACGCCGTGTCCACCGCGGCTGAGGAAACAAAGAACCCGAACCGCAACATTCCGATCGCACTGATCGGATCGCTGACGATCTGCACGATCTTCTATCTGCTGGTGGGATATGGAGCCGCCGGCTCGGTCGGCGCACAGCCGATCCTCGGATCGAATGGCATGCCACTCGACCCGGGCGGCCCGGAGATGGCCGCAGCATGTGCACATTCTCAGGCACTCGTCTGCAGCAAGGAGCCGCTGGCGCATGTATTGCGGGTGCTTGGCTGGTCGCGAATGGGTGACTGGATCGGCATCGCCGCCATCCTCGCCCTGCCGTCGGTCATCCTGATGATGATGTTTGGACAGACGCGCATCTTCTTCACGATGTCGCGCGACGGCCTCCTGCCAGGGGTGCTGTCGACCGTACACAAGCGCTTTCATACGCCGCACATCATTACGATCGCCACTGGCCTGGTCGTCGCCATCTGTTCGGCGCTGTTCCCGGTAGGAAAGCTCGCCGATACATCCAATTCGGGCACCTTGCTGGCGTTTGCCATGGTGTCGCTGGGCGTACTGATTCTGCGCAAGCAGCAGCCCAACCGCCCACGCCCGTTCCGGACGCCCATGGCATGGGTGGTTTGCCCACTGGCGGTACTTGGCTGCCTCCTGTTGTTCGTGAACCTCAGCGTGACTGCAAAGCTGGTTTTCGTCATCTGGGCAGCCATCGGCCTGGTCTTCTACTTTCTTTACGGTTACCGCAAGAGCCATCTGGCCAACGGCACCGAGCCCAGCTGAAGTCGCCATTTATTGAGTGATCCATCTACCGGCACGGTGATACCGTGCCGGTGTCATATCCGGAATGCCCATGCTCAAGCAGTTACTCGCACGCAAGACCGATTTTTCGAATGCCGAGGATCGTGACGGTCCGGCCCTGAAGCGAACGTTGGGTCCCTGGGGCCTCACCGCCCTGGGTATCGGCGCGGTGATCGGCGGCGGCATCTTCGTGATCACCGGCCAGGCTGCTGCCGAGCATGCGGGACCAGCGATCCTCCTCTCGTTTGTTATCGCGGCCATCTGCTGCAGTTTCACCGCACTGTGTTACGCCGAATTCGCCACACTGATTCCCATGTCCGGCAGTTCGTATTCTTATGCGTACGCCACGCTGGGCGAACTGGTGGCGTGGTTCATTGGCTGGAACATGGTGCTGGAATACGGCGTGTCCGCGTCGGCGGTTGCGGTCAGCTGGACGGGTTATTTCGTCAGCCTGCTGGACAACATCTCTACTCTGTTTGCCAAATACGGCATTCCGATAAATTTGCATTTGCCCGATGCGCTGACGAATGCCCCACTCGCGTTCATGGATGGTCATCTCGTCACGACTGGCGCATTGTTCAACCTGCCCGCCGTAGCGATCGTGATGGCGCTGACGTGGCTTTGCTATGTTGGCATCAGGGAATCCAGTGGCGCGAATCTCGTGATGGTTATCCTCAAGATCAGCCTGATCTTGATCGTCATTGTCGCCGGCTGGCGTTACGTGAACCCGACTTATTGGCATCCCTTCATTCCGGCCAACGCAGGTCCGGAGAAGTTCGGCTGGTCCGGCATCATGCGCGCGGCGACCCTGGTGTTCTTCGCGTACATCGGCTTCGAGGCCACCTCGACCGCCGCCCAGGAAGCGAAGAATCCGCAGCGCGACCTGCCAGTCGCCACGCTGGCTTCGCTGGCGATCTGTACTGTTCTGTACATCGGTGTCGCTGCGGTGATCACCGGACTGCTGCCGTTCGACCAGCTCGGCACGGCCGAGCCGGTGGTGACTGCAGTCAGGGCTCATCCGGAACTCGGCTGGCTGCGCTGGGTGGTCGAGGTCGGCGCACTGATCGGATTGTCATCGGTCATCCTGGTGATGATCATCGCGCAACCGCGCATCTTCATGATCATGAGTCGCGACGGCATGCTGCCGAAGGTGTTCTCCAGAATTCACCCGCGCTATCGCACACCGCACATCAACACCGTCATCACCGGCATCGGCATCGCGGCGCTCGCAGCGGTGTTCCCGCTCGATGTGCTCGGCGATCTCGTTTCGATGGGCACACTGATCGCATTCGTCGCGGTGTGCGCCGGCGTGCTGATCCTGCGCCACACGCAGCCCGACTTGCCGCGCACATTCCGCGTGCCGTGGGCGCCGGTGACCTGCGTACTCGGCGTGCTCAGCTGCCTGGGCTTGCTGTACTGGGAAAACTGGTACCAGTGGCTGCTGCTCGGTATCTGGACGGTCATCGGCATGGCGATCTATTTCGGCTATGGCCGCCGACACAGCCTGCTGCGTAACGAACCTCAGGCCTGATGCGTCGAAAAGTCGCCATTTGCATTGAATGGCACCAAACAGCTGCAAAATACATCGATATTCATCGAACAAGCTTGAACGTCATCCAACTGCCATTTTCCCGATCATGATCGAGATATTTGGCATAAATCATTGTTTTTAAAAGTTTTAACGAGAATTTTTCGATAGAAATTTTCTGGCTGATCGCCCATTGTCATGCGGCGGGAGTATCATCCTCAGTCCGCGGGTTGATCACTTGGCAGTGGGCCCCGGATCGCCGCTCGGCGCGTCAGGTCAAGGTCAGCTCCTCAACCTGACGCGTCGAGCAGCACTTTTCGCAAAGCAACTTTGCGCACTCGCTGTTCCCTCCGCGCCCATCTCCTCTTCAGTAAATTCACCACACGCCCATGCGTGCGGACGAATGCGCGTCACACGCAAAACAAAAAGGCCGACAGATGTCGGCCTTCGAGCGAGCAGTCAGGTGAGAGACGCGATCAGGGCGTGGTCATGCGCTCTTCGGCGTGTGCGATACGCACCAACCTTTCGCATTCACTGATTTACCCGGGAACAACTGGCATGGCCCGCGACCTGTAGCTGCGCCGGAATAAAACTGGCAGTTGGTGCATGAATCGCCCGCCTTGTGCTTCGGGTCGGTCGTCTTGCTGGCGTCTTCCACATAACCCAGCGCCTTGGCGGTTGGATCGGCATCGGTCACTGGCGGCAGATCGGCAGCGCGTGCAAAACGCGGCAGGCCACCCAGGACGGCGGCGACCACCGTCGTGCCTGCTGCCACCTTGAGGAAGCGACGACGCGACTCGATATCTTTCTCGTTCGACACAGGCATTCTCCTTCGATGAGGGGGATCGGCGACAGCGCACCCTGGCTGTATCCGGCGGATACTACGCCTACAAGCCGAATTGTTCATGACTTGCGAGAATGGCTCTCATTTCGGCCAGCTGCCGACCCACCCCTGCTATAGTCACCGTTCATTTGGACGTCCAAACATCATGAGCCAAAGCCTGCCCGCCATGGTCCCTGCCAGCCTGTTCGAATCATCTGCGGACGCCATCGCGGACACGGCGCGCGAACTGGCCGCGCTCGGCTGGACGCCGGCTACCAGCAGCAACTTCTCGATGCGGATCGACGCGGATCACGCCGCGATCACCATCTCCGGCCGCCATAAGGGCCGGCTCGGCCGCGACGACATCATGCTGATCGACATGCAAGGCCATGCCGTCGGCACCGATGCCCGGCCCAGCGCCGAAACCGCACTGCATACCCAGATCTACCGGCGCTGGCCCGACGTGCGGGCCGTACTGCATACCCATTCACGCACGCAAAGCGTGGCGTCCCGCCTGTTCGCCAACGACGGCGTCATCCGCCTGCAAGGATGGGAGCTGCAGAAGGCGATCACCGGCTATACCACCCACGACAGCGTGCTGGAGATCCCGGTGTTTCCGAACACCCAGCACATGCCCGAACTGGTCGCCCAAGTCGACGCCTGGCTCGACGCAGGCAAGCCGCTGCACGCGTATCTGATCGACGGCCACGGCATCTATACGTGGGGTCGTGACATGGCCGAAACCCACCGCCACCTGGAAGCGTTGGAGTTCCTGCTCGGCTGCGAGCTGGATCTGAAAAAATTGAGGGCATCATGAGCCGACTGCGCATCTTCGACGAGTCACAACCACAGACACCACTGGCCGTGCATCACGAGCATGCCGCCATCGCCCATGAACTGGGCAAGGTTGGCGTGCGCTTCGAACAGTGGGAGGCCAGCCAGCCGATTGCACCGGGCGCCAGCCAGGATGAGGTGATCGCCGCCTATCGCGGCGACATCGACCGCCTGATGGATGAGAAAGGCTATCAGGCCGTCGACGTGATCAGTCTTGCGCCCGACCATCCCGAGCGCGCCACGCTGCGGCAAAAATTCCTCAGCGAACACACGCACAGCGAGGACGAGGTGCGCTTCTTCGTCGCCGGCTCCGGCCAGTTCACCTTGCACATTGCAGGCAAGGTCTACGACATCCTGTGCGAACAAGGCGACCTGATTGGGGTACCCGACGGCACCCGTCACTGGTTCGACATGAGCGAGTCGCCCTACTTCGTGGCGATCCGGCTGTTCACCAACAAGGAAGGCTGGGTGGCTCAATTCACCGGCGACGATATCGCCCAGCGTTTTCCGCGGATGCAGCCGCATCAGGTGGCATAAAGCCCGGACGATGGCGGAGTAATGGCATAGTACTGATGGCAGGGTTGCCAACCCGTTGACGCAGCGTGACCCGCCATTCGTTTATGCTGGGCAACCCTTCCCCGTAGCCGTTGTCATGATCGAAATCCGCGCCATCGTCACCGATATCGAGGGCACCACCAGCTCGATCAGCTTTGTCCGCGACGTGCTTTTCCCGTATGCGCGCAAACGGTTGCCGGCATTTATCGAAACCCATGGCGACCTTCCCGAGGTCCAACACTGGCTGCATGAAGCCGCCAGCGAAGCCGGGTTGGTTGAAGCGAGCCGTCAGGACATCATTGAACTGCTGTTGCAGTGGATCGACGAGGACCGCAAATCCACGGCGCTGAAAGCCTTGCAGGGCATGATCTGGAAGGATGGCTATGTAGCGGGCGACTACCGCGCCCACATTTACCCCGAAGTCGCCGCACGGCTGCGTGACTGGCGCGCCGACGGACTGCACCTGTTCGTCTATTCCTCCGGCTCGGTGCCCGCGCAGCAGCTGTTTTTCCGATACAACGAAGCGGGCGATCTGTCGCCATTGTTTGCCGGCTACTTCGATACCGAAACCGGCCCGAAACGCGAAGCCGAATCCTATCGGCGCATTGCCGAAGCGATCGGCGAACAGCCCGGACACATCCTGTTTCTGTCCGACATCGAGCAGGAACTCGATGCGGCCCAGGAGGCGGGGCTGCACACCGGCTGGCTTATTCGACCGCCGCTCGAAGCACCCGCCGCGCCGCGGCATGCGGTGTATCACGATTTTGACGCGATCAAACCCTGAAGCCGCCCCGCGAGCCCGACCCATGCGTAGTGTCCTGACCATCCTGCTCGCTTTCGCCGCCGGCGTGCTGCTGATGCTGTGGCTGCCTCGCCATTCGACGGTTTCCGCGGCTAGCGCCATTCCCGCTGCCAAAACAACCGGTTCGCTGGCATCCAGCGCCAGCTCTCCTGCCGACTCGGCATCAACGGATACCGACCAGGATGACTGGCCGAACTCAGGCCCTACGCCCGAACAAGTGCTCTACGCGCAGCCGCGCATGGTCCGCGAGGCACTCGCGAACCTGACTCCGCGCGTGGCGGGCAAACCGAACCTGTACCTGGTGACGTTTGCCGGCGACGGTGGTGAGGACGTGTTCCGCAATGAGGCCGAGTACGCTGGCCAGTTGTTTGCTGGGCGCTTCGGCGCCACCGCGCACTCGGTGGTGCTGGAAAACAATCCGGACACACTGGCAACCCACCCGCTGGCCAGCTGGAGCAATCTTGAAGACACGCTCGACGGACTGGGCAAGGTGATGCAGCCGGATCAGGACATCCTGATGCTCTACGTCACCAGCCACGGCGATGAAGATCACAACCTGCTGGTCGACATGGATCCGCTGCCGCTCGACCAGATCGGCGCGACAGATCTGAACGGCATCCTGGCCAAGCACCCGTTCAAATGGAAAGTGGTGGTCGTCAACGCCTGCTACTCGGGTGGCTTCTTGCCGCCATTGCACGGCCCCGGCACGCTGGTGCTCACGGCAGCCCGTACCGACCGCAGCTCGTTCGGCTGCGGCAGCGATTCGGACATCACCTATTTCGGCAGGGCGTGGCTGGTCGACGCTCTGAATCGCACGCCGGATTTCATCGCGGCGTTCAAGCAGGCCAGCGGCGAAATCAAGCAGTGGGAACAGCAGGACAAACTCACCGCGTCCGAGCCACAGATCGACACCGGCACCGGCATTGCCGATCAACTCGCCTTGTGGCGCAAAGGCTTCACGGCCGGCCCCGCGATAGCGTTCAAACCGGCACCACCGGCGCCTGCCAGCTCGGCGCCGGCTTCGAGGTAGTCCGCGCGGGCATCTCGCATAGATTCACCCAACGGCCGACTCATCCTGCCCAGGCGGCTTGACACTGCCTCGTTGCGCGCGCACTATCCATTTATGAAGGTAACCTTTGTAGTTTTCCTTCCTAATTTGCAGGCGTAACGATGAACAAGCCACCGAACGATCCAGAGGCCTCCCGCACGTTGGCGGTGGCCGGCGAGCTTCGTGTCCTGATCGGCAAGCTGAAGCGTCGGCTGCGTGAGGAATCGCATCTGGGCGATTTCACATGGTCGCAGGTCGAGGTCCTCGTCCGTCTGGAGCGCGAAGGTCCGGCGACCGTGAGCAGCCTCGCTCGCGCTGAAGGCGTGCGCCCGCAATCGATGGGCGAGACGCTTGCCGCGCTGAAGACCGCCGGGCTCGTGAGCGGCGCTCCGGACCCAAACGACGGGCGACAAACGGTCCTGTCCATTACGGACGCCTGTCGGGAATTGATCCGGGCTGGCCGCGCGGCGCGGGAGGACTGGCTGTTCCGTGCCATTCGAACAAAGCTCGCACCGGCGGAACAAGAAGAACTCGCGCGCGCCGTCGAACTACTCAAACGCCTCGTCGACTCGTAGCCCGATCTGCCATCGCGACAAAGACGCAGCCCGCTCGTGGCAAGCCAACTCTCCGGTGCTGATCCTGCTGACTTTCGTCTTCCTCTTTTGCTCGTTGTCGCATCCCCGTTCGCGGCTCCTGGCAGTCCGAATCATCCGAAAGAGAATCTCATGGCGCTAACCACTCTCGACCCGAAGACCGCCCTCATCGTCATCGATCTGCAGAAAGGCTTGGTCACTCTCTCCACCGTGCCTCCCATCGACGAGGTCGTGAAGCAAGCGAGCACGTTGGCCGATGCATTCCGCCGCCATAGGTTGCCGGTCGTACTCGTCAACGTTGCCGGCGCGCCACCGGGCCGCAAGGAACAAATGCGCAGCCAGGCGACGTTCCCCGCTGGATGGACCGACCTCTTGCCCGAGCTCAACCAGCAGCCGGAAGACCACACGGTAACGAAACGAACGCCGGGAGCATTCATGCATACAGATCTCGCGGAGTATCTGAAGAATCAAGGCGTCACGCAGGTTGTGATCGTGGGCGTATCTACCAGTAGCGGCGTCGAATCAACCGCCCACCAGGCGTACGAGCACGGATTCAACGTCACCCTCGCTGTCGATGCGATGACCGATCCGAACCCTGACACTCACTTCAACAGCGTCATGCGAATCTTTCCGAAGCTGGGTGAAACCGGCACCACACGGGAGGTCATTGATCTCCTCGATAAAAGGAGTGCCTGACCATGCCATGGACTCACTATGCATCCTGGTTTTTCGGCGGTGCCGTTCTCACCAACGCTATTCCACATTTTGTCAGCGGGGTGATGGGACGTCCGTTTCAAAGCCCGTTTGCCAAACCGCACGGCGTGGGGCTTTCTTCTTCGACAGTCAACGTGCTGTGGGGATTTTTCAATCTCGCTGTCGGCTACGTCCTCATCTGCCGCGTCGGAAATTTTGATTTGCAATCCACGGCTGATGTTGTTGTTGCGGGGTCAGGCGTGCTTCTGATGGGCGCGATGATGGCGCGCATGTTTGGACGCTTTCATGGCGGCAATACGCCTGAAAAATCGTGAGTGAAATGAAAGGTACGTTCCGTTCGCTAAGCCATTACAACTACCGCGTGTGGGCCAGCGGCGCGATCGTGTCCAATATCGGCACATGGATGCAGCGCACCGCGCAGGACTGGATCGTCCTTACACAACTGACCCATAGGAACGCGACCGCTGTCGGTGTGGTGATGGCAATGCAGTTCGGACCGCAGCTGCTGCTGCTCCCCGTCACGGGTTTTGCGGCCGATCATCTGGACCGGCGAAAACTCCTGATTGCCACGCAGGCTTCCATGGGTTTATTGGCGCTGGGATTGGGCATCCTCACCGTTCTCGGGCTCGTTCAGTTGTGGCACGTGTATGTGTTTGCGTTTCTGCTGGGCTGCGTCGCCGCGTTCGACTCACCCGCGCGCCAGACATTTGTGGCCGAGTTGGTCGACGAAGCCCACCTGTCGAACGCCGTGGCGTTGAATTCCACATCATTCAATGCTGCGCGAATGATCGGCCCGGCTATCGCCGGCGCCCTCATCGCCATCATTGGCTCAGGCTGGGTATTCCTGATCAATGCGGCCTCGTTTGCCGCCGTCATTGGCTCGCTCACCCTCCTTCGCGTCAGTGAACTTCATCGTGGCAGCAAAGCTGTCCGAACCCCCGGCAGTCTCGTCGAAGGTTTTCGGTACGTCTGGAAACGACCGGATCTGAAAGCTGTCCTGCTCATGCTTTTTCTGATCGGGACCTTCGGCATCAACTTTCCGATCTTCATCTCGACCATGTCGGTCACGGTCTTTCACGCCGGAGCGAGCCAGTACGGGCTCTTGACCTCGATGATGGCCATCGGATCGGTCACCGGTGCGTTGCTGGCAGCGCAACGAGGCAAGCCCCACATCGCACTTCTGCTCACCGCCGCGGCTGTCTTCGGCTTCGGCTTCGTATTGGCCGCCATGATGCCCAGCGTCGGACTGTTTGGCCTCGCGCTCATCGTCATTGGCGTATCCACACAGACGCTGACCACCTCCACGATCAGCCTGGTGCAACTATCCACCGAACCCGCCATGCGCGGACGCGTAATGGCGATCCTGCTGGCGATCGTCCTGGGCTGCACCCCGCTGGGCGCACCCTTGGTCGGCTGGGTCGCCGATACGTTCGGTCCGCGCCAAGCGCTGGGCGTCGGCGCCGCCTCCGGTTTTGCCGCGGCAATCGTGGGAATCCGTTACCTCGCGAAATACCATCACCTGCGCGTGCGTATCAACGCCGGACGCGTTCGCGTCAGCATGGATGACGGCGATGCGATAGGTGACGCACGGCCATCCGAGCCGACGGTAGCGGAGGAGGAGGTGAAGTTGATTCCCTAGTAGCGGGGCCGCATCCGCATGCATGCCCTTCGACTTCGCTGCGCTACGCTCAGGGCGAACGGTTTACAGGCAAGTCCCTTGCAAGGCGCAGGTCATTGAACTTACGCCGCTCGATGAGTGCGTTGACCTTGCCCTGTGCATCACGACGAAAGACCAGCAGATTGCGCTCGTCATCGCTGCCCATGAATACGTCCTTCGCAATCGGCTCAAGCACATTTGCCGGCCTACCGGGCTTGGTGACGTAGCTGAGCACACCGTGATTTTCACTTACCGTCCAGGCGCGCTCGGGCGCGTATCGGTAAGTGCCCGGGTAGTCGCTGAGTGCGAGGTCGGCGACGGCCAGCTTCGGGGGCGCGGTGGGCAGGGTGACGTCTTCGGATCCGGCAAGTTTCCAGGCGCCCGCCTGCTTCACGTAAGTGAACAATGCAATATAGCGAACCACGAAATGCTGGCCGTATACGGTCTCTTTCTCGTACTCCTCCGCTTGCAGAATCGCCGTGTCGCCGTACTGCTGCACGTGGACATCACGCAGTTCGATGCTGCCTGAAAATCCCGCCGGTAACGGTCGCAGGGAGGCCACCGTATCGGCCTTGTGCGTGATACGGCCAAACTCGTCGATGATGACTGCATCGTCGGTCAGCGTGCTTTGCCAGATGGCTTTGTCCCCCGTCGGGAGGGCGTCGTCCAGCGCTTGCGTGATCCGCAGCAATTCATCGTGCAGTGGCTTTGGAGCTTCTGCAGCGCGTGCCGACCAGGCCGGCCCGAAAGCAGCAAGAGTCAACAGGAATCCCAGCGGTCGTATGCGCATGACAATGTCCTCTATGAGGACGCAAAGCATGCGCCGCGCCCGGGCCACATACCTGTGCATGAAGTCACTACAGGTCGGGCAACGCCATGGGCCCTTTCAACGGCTGGCCGGAACACGCATCGCGAATTTCGCGGGCGCGATCCTCGCTATTTCCAGGCCACCGATGCAAGCAATCCCGAGAGACCGATCCAGCACAACTGCACGCCGATGCAGAAGATCACAAACGCAAACAACCGCATGGTCACCTGGGTACCCACGGTGCCGAGCAGCTTTTCCAAAGCGCCGGCAAAGCGCACGCAGATGTAAATGCTCGCGCAAAGGATAAGCAGCGCCGCGCCCACACCCAAAAAGTGTCCCGCTGATGGCCCTTCACTCGGCGTCCCGGTGCCAAGCGCAATGGCTACGGCAATCGAACCCGGGCCCACGGTGAGCGGTAACGTCAATGGATAGAACGCCTTGGCGCTCAATGAGCCAGCGTGCTGCTGGGTCTGCGACACCTGCGTTTTATCGTCGTTGTCGTCGTCGGGCCGGTTCAACAGTTTCCAGCCCGCTGTGGCGATGACCAGGCCGCCAGCCACCCGAAGCACGGGAATCGAGATACCGAAGAACGACAGCACATAGGCACCGATCACCAACGATCCAAGCAGGATCGCAAAGCTGTTCGTGGTGATGCGCCAAGCCAGCTCGGCACGGTCCGCCGCTGTCGCACGGGGAACCACGCTCAACACTATGATCCCCGAAGCCGGCGGGTTGATGATCGGAAACAATCCGGTGACGAGCAACAGAACGGTCTGAACGAAGTCATGCAGCATGGCTTGAGTCCTTCCGATGAACCATTGAACGTGACGTCCAGCGCCAAACCAGCAAACCGTGGCCGGACCGACAGCACCCCGCTTATGCGAGCGTAGCCCAAGAGCGTCAGGCCTGCTAACCCCCATGTCGCCGCGGTGATGGCCGGTTTCGAAGCCTTGATCAGTGCTCGCTGCGCTCGGTATGCCGCTTGGCCAACAACGCCACGACGTCGCTCAACGCCAGCCCGCGCGCGCGCAACAACGCGGTGAGGTGAAAGATCAGATCCGCCGCTTCGCCGAGCAGCTCGTGGTCGTCCTGCGCCACGGCGGCGAGTGCAGCCTCGACCCCTTCTTCGCCGACTTTCTGCGCCATGCGACGAATGCCGCCTTCAAACAGCTTCGTGGTGTAACTGCCCTTTGGGCGCTCGGCATGCCGTTGGGCGACCAGCGCATCGAGTTCGGCAAGGAACCCCAGTGGCGGCCGCACGCCTTCACCGAAGCAGCTGGACGTGCCCAGGTGGCAGGTCGGGCCATGTGGCTCGGCTTGCACCAGCAAGGTGTCGGCATCGCAATCGATGCGGATCGACTTGAGCACCAGCGAATGGCCCGAGCTTTCGCCCTTGGTCCACAGGCGCTGTTTGCTGCGGCTGTAGAACGTCACCAGGCCGGTGTCCTGCGTGTGTGCCAGCGCTTCGGCATTCATGTAGCCAAGCATCAACACTTCGCCGCTTAGCCAGTGCTGCACGATCGCCGGCAGCAGGCCGTCGCCCTTGGCCCAGTCGAGGCGACTGACATCGGGTTTTCCGAGGCGACTGACATCGATGTTCGTTTGGCTCATCGCTTAGTTTCCTTGACGCTCACACGCGGACCGCTACGCCTTCTGCGTGCAGATAGGATTTCAATTCGGGTATCGCGATCGTGCCGGAATGGAACACGCTCGCCGCAAGCGCGCCGTCCACATCGGCCATCGCAAACGCGGCTCGGAAATGCTCCGGCGCGCCGGCACCACCGGAAGCGATCAGCGGCACGTGGCAGACGGCACGCGCTGCGGACAACTGCTCCAGATCGTAACCATCACGCACGCCATCGCTACCCATGCAGTTCAGCACGATCTCGCCAGCGCCGCGTTGCTGTGCCTCGATCATCCAGTGCAATGTTTGACGCGAGAGAGCCTGCGTCTTCGTGGGATCGCCGGTGTACTGACGCACGCGCCATTCGCCGTCCGCATCGCGCAACGAATCGACGCCGACCACCACGCACTGCACGCCGAACGCAGCGGCCAGTTCGTTGATCAGATCAGGGCGCTCCAATGCCGGCGAGTTCACCGAGATCTTGTCCGCGCCGGCATACAGTACCGCACGTGCGTCGTCCACCGAGCGGATTCCCCCGGCAACGCAAAACGGAATGTCGATCACCTGCGCAACCCGCTCCACCCAGCCGCGATCGACACTGCGCCCCTCGGGGCTGGCGGTGATGTCGTAAAACACCAGCTCATCGGCACCCTCGTCGCGGTAGCGCAGGGCCAGCTCGACGATTTCGCCCATCACCACGTGGTCGCGAAAGCGCACGCCCTTGACGACCTTGCCATCGCGAACGTCCAGACAGGGAATGACGCGGCGACTCAACATGCCAATGCCTCTTCGACGGTGAAGCGACCTTCCAGCAACGCGCGACCAAGAATCACTCCCCGTGCCCCGGCTTCGCGGGCAGCGCGGATGTCATCCAGTGAGCGCACGCCACCCGATGCCTGCACAGCAAGCTGCGGCACGCTGTCGGCAAGATGGCGATACAGATCGAGATTGAAACCGGCCAGCATGCCGTCGCGGTCAATATCGGTGCATAGCAGATGACGTGCACCGCGCGTGGCATACCAAGGCGCAAGTTCGTCCAGCGTGCGCGTTTCACTTTCGGTCCAGCCGGCACTCGGCAGTGTCCATCTGTCATCGATGCGGCGCGTATCGAGCGCGATCGTAAGACGTTCGGCACCGTGCTCGGCAAGCCAGCCAGCGACGAGTTCGGGATCGCGGATCGCCACGCTGCCCAACACTACACGCTGCACACCCGCGTCGAACAGGCGGCGCACGTCATCCTCACCACGGACGCCACCGCCGGCCTGGATCTGCATGCCGCTGGCGGCGATCGCCTGGATAACCGCGAGATTTTCGAGACTGCCGGAACGCGCACCGTCCAGGTCGACCAGGTGCAACCAGCGCGCGCCGGCATCGGCATAGCGCTGAGCCAGCTCGCGCGGATCGGCTGCGTAGGTCGTCTGCTGCGCGTAGTCGCCCTGCTTCAACCGCACCACGCGGCCGTCACGCAGATCGATTGCGGGGATCACTTCAAAAGTCATAGCTCGAGAAAATTCTGCAGGAGTTTTGCGCCGACGGCGGCGGAGCGCTCGGGGTGGAATTGCATGCCATGGAAATTGCCGCGCGCAATCACCGCGGAAAATTCGCCGCCATGGTCCGTCGTCGCGAGGCAGTATTCACCCACCGGCACCGCGTAGCTGTGCACGAAGTAAGCCTGTTCTCCATCACCCAGTCCAACCAGCAACGGATGCGGGTGTTGTGCGACCAGAGCATTCCATCCCATGTGCGGCACACGCAGCCCGGGCGTCCCGGAGAAACGGCGCACGGGCGCTGGAATCAACCCAAGGCACTCGGTATCACCCTCCTCCGAATGCGCGCAAAGCAGCTGCATGCCCAGGCACACGCCGAGTACCGGCTGGGTCAGTGAACGCAACGAGTCGACCAGCCCCAACTCACGTAGCCGTGCCATGCCGGGGCCAGCAGCACCGACACCCGGCAAGATCACCTTGTCGGCCGCACGTATTGACGCGGCATCCGCCGTGAGTGCGGCGTCCACGCCCAGCCGCTGCAAGGCATAGCGCACGGAGCCTATATTGGTGCCGCCCGCATCGACCAGCACGACGCTCATTACAACGATCCCTTGGTGCTGGGCAGTTCGCTGCCTTCGCGACGGATCGCCTGACGCAACGTGCGCGCGACGACCTTGAAGCACGCTTCGACCATGTGATGGGCATTCTCGCCGCGCACGCTCAGATGCAGATTCGCACCCAGCGCCTCGCACAGCGAGCGGAAGAAGTGCGGCACCAGTTCGGTCGGCACATCGCCCACGCGCTCACGCGGAAAGCTGCCGTCGAACACGAAGTACGGCCGCCCGGAAAGATCCAGCGCCGCACTGGCCTGCGCTTCGTCCATCGGCAGCGTGAAGCCGTAACGGCCGATGCCGCGCTTGTCATCCAGGGCCTGCTTCAGCGCCTGGCCAAGTGCGAGTGCGCAGTCCTCGATGGTGTGGTGCTCGTCGATGTGGGTGTCGCCATCGCAACGAAGTGCCAGCGCGAAGCCGCCGTGCTTGCCGATCTGCTCCAGCATGTGGTCGAAGAACGCGAGTCCCGTATGAACGTCCGGCTCGGCGACCTTGTCGAGATCGACGCTGACCTTGATCCGGGTTTCCTTCGTGTTGCGCTCAACCGTTGCGGTACGCGGCGCATCGAGCAGCTGATGTGCGAGCTCATTCCAGCTCACACCCTGCGGGCCGACGCGAAAGCCGCGAACACCCATGTTCGCTGCAAACTGCAGATCCGTCTCGCGATCACCGACCATGCCCGAGGCCGCGCGGCTCCAACCATCGTCGGCAAGATAGTGACGCATCATGCCGACGCCCGGCTTGCGCGTGTCCTTGCCCTCGTGCGGCAAGCTGCTGTCGATCAGCACTTCGCGAAAGACAATCCCCTGCGACGCAAGGATGCGCATCAGCAGTTGATGTGGCCCGCTGAAATGCGGCTCGGGAAAACTGTCCGTGCCGAGGCCATCCTGGTTCGTCACCATCACCAATTCATAGCCGGCAGCGACAAAACGCTGCAACGCAGCGATCACGCCCGGCAGCAGAGCCAGCTTCTCGTAGCTGTCGATCTGCTGATCGGCCGGCTCCTCGATCAGGCAGCCATCGCGATCGACGAAAAGGATCTTGCGGCTCATGCGCGCTTCCAGCACAAATTCAGGCACATGTTGCAGCCTCCTGCAGGACGTCAAGTACACGCGCGTTCTCCGCTGGCGTGCCGATGGTGATGCGCAACGCATCATCGAGATTCGGATAACGGCGCACATCGCGCACCACGATGCCAGCGGCAAGCAGCCGTTGATAGACAGAGCCGGCATCGTCGAAACGCACGGCGAGAAAATTTGCCTGCGATGGAAGCACGGCGCGCACGCCTGGCAGGTTCCCCAGCGCGTCGCGCATCAACGCGCGCTGCTCGCGCACGACGGCCAGGTGCTCGCGTGCACTTGCCTGCCCCAACGCGGACAACGCCGACAGCGCGGCGGCCACGCACGGCAGCGGCAACGGGTATGGCGGCATGATCCGACGCAGCAGCGCGATGACCTCGGCATTCGCCAGCAAACTGCCGATGCGCGCACCCGCGAGCGCCCAGGCCTTGGACAAGGTGCGCAACACCGCGACGTTGTCATAGCGATCGATCAATTCCGCAACACTGCCAGTCTCGGCAAATTCCACATACGCTTCGTCCACCACCAGCAATGCCCGGCCAGCCAAGGCCTGTGCCAGCCGCTCAACGCTGGCGCGTGGCACGCACTGGCCGGTGGGATTGTTCGGCGTACAGATGAAGACCAGCTTGACCGCTGGCGTCAACGCGGCGAGTACGGCATCGACGTCCAAGCTGAAGTCAGTAGCCAGCGGCACTTCGATCACGCCGGCGTTCTGGATCTTCGCGCACACCGCATACATGCCGAACGTGGGCGGCTGGATCAGGATGGCATCTTCGCCGGCACGGCAGAACGCCCGCACCAGCAGGTCGATCGCCTCGTCGCTACCGCGGCCGACCAGCAACTGCTCGCCGCGCACGCCATAGAGGTCCGCCAGCGCATCGATCAGCGCGGCCGGCTGCGGTTCGGGATAGCGGTTGCAGCCCATGCCGCCGTCACCGAGCGGTGCCCACGCCGATTCGTTCGCGTTGAGCAGGACTTGCCCGCCACTGGCCTCCATGCGCGCAGAGGAATACGGTTGCATGGCACGAATTTCGGCCCGCGCCAGATCAAGCACGCTCATGTCGGGCTCCCGGACGACGTGCGCTCCAGTGCCGCCAACCGCAAGGTGACCGCGCGACGATGCGCTTCCAACTGCTCGGCCGCGGCCAGCGTCGCGGTGCACGGGCCGATCGCACGCAGGCCATCCGCACTCACTTCCTGCACGGTAATCTGTTTCTGGTAGCTGGCCACGGACACGCCGCTGTAGCTGCGCGCGTAGCCGTAGGTCGGCAGTACATGGTTGCTGCCGCTGCAGTAGTCGCCCACTGATTCGGGCGTCCACGCGCCAAGGAAAATCGAACCGGCACTGTCGATGCCATCCAGCCACATGCGCGGCTCGGCCACCTGCAGAATCAGGTGCTCCGGCGCGTAACGGTTGCTCACTTGCAGGGCCTGCTCCAGCGAAGCGACCTGGATCAGCCGACTCTGCGCCAGGGCCTGACTGGCGATGGCCGCGCGCGGAAGTTCGGCGCATTGTTGGTCGACCTCCAGCGCCACCCTGTCCAGCAATGCGGCGGACGGACTCAGCAGGATCACCTGCGAATCCGGTCCGTGTTCAGCCTGCGACAGCAGATCGGCCGCGACGAACATCGGGTTCGCGTCGGCGTCGGCAATCACCAGCACTTCGGATGGCCCGGCTGGCATGTCGATCGCTGCGCCATCCGGATCGGCGGATGCCTGCAGCTTGGCCTCGGTGACCCAGGCATTGCCGGGGCCGAACAACTTCTCACAGCTGGGTACGGATTGCGTGCCGTAGGCCATGGCCGCAATCGCCTGCGCGCCGCCGAGTTTGAATACCCGATGCACGCCGGTGAGACGCGCCGCATAGAGCACTGCTTCGTCACAAAGTCCGTCGGCGCGTGCCGGCGAGCACAGCACCACCTCACGGCAGCCAGCGATGCGGGCGGGCACACCGAGCATCAGCGCGGTGGATGGCAGCGGCGCACTACCGGCCGGCACATACAGGCCAACCCGGGTGATCGGGCGCAGCATCCGTTCCACCCGCACACCAGGCGCGGTGTCGATCGCGATCGGCTGCGGCGCTGTGGCGCGGTGGAACATCTCGATCCGCTCGGCCGCCTCGCGAATAGCCGCCTTCACTGCAGGATCGAGTGCCGCCTCAGCGGCAGCGAACTCCGCTTCATCAACCTCGATTGCCTGCAGCGTGCAGCGGTCGTATTTCGCGCTGAGTTCCCGCAGCGCCGCATCGCCGCTCTCGCGCACCGAAGCGATGATCTGCTCGACACCGCGACGCAGTTCGTCAGCACGTGACTGCGCCGGGCGCGCCAGCGCCTCGTCGCGCGCAACCTCATCCAAGGCACTCCAGTCCAGACGTTTCATGCCGACCTGCTCTTCATGCCAACGTGCTTCATGCCAACGTGCTTCATGCCAACATTTTCTCCACCGGCAGCACAAACATCTCGCGCGCACCGGCTTTCTTGATTTCTTCCAGCTGCCGCCAGCTCACTTCGCCGGCACACAGCGCCTGCAACATCAGCTGATCGGGTTGCCCTGCGACCTGCAGCAGCGTCGGCTGCGGCCCGCCGGGCAGCAAGCGGGTAACTGCCTCGAGCGTGTGGCGTGAGGTCTGCAACAGCAGCAGGCGCGATTCGCGCACCTGGATCACTCCATCCAGCCGCTTCAGCAGCAGCTCCAGCATGTCACCACGCTCGTCCACCGGCAGCGTCAGCGGGCCTGCCAGTACCGCCTCGCTATCCAGCAGTACTTCGGCTTCGCGCAACTGATTGGCGACCAGCGTGCCACCGCTCTGCACCAGATCGCAGATGGCATCGGCGGTGCCCAGCTTCGGCGCGATCTCGACCGATCCGGTCAGCGTCACCACGCCGGCAGCCACGCCATGCGTGCGCAGCCATTCGCCGAGCAAGCCCGGATATGAGGTGGCAATGCGCTGGCCTTCCAGTTGCTGCGGCCCGTGATAATCCAGCTCCTGCGGCACCGCGATCGACAGCCGGCAGCGGCCGAAACCGAGCGGACGCAACTCGGTCAATGGATCAACTTCGCGCCCCGCCGTGAGCTGGAACTCGTTCAGCACGTTGCGGCCGACGATGCCGAGGTCGCACACGCCTTGCGCGATCAAGCCCGGAATATCGTCATCGCGAACCAGCAGCAGGTCGACTGGCTCACCTTCACCAAAGCAGAACAGCTTGTCGCGACTTTGCCGAAAGCTCAGCCCGCAACGGTTGAGCAACTCCAGCGCCGGCTCGGTCAACCGCCCGGATTTCTGCATCGCAATACGCAAACGGTCGCGTGCTTTCATACCCTGGCCTTTTTTGCCGCCAGCGATAGGCGCCGCGCTGCCCGTGCTGCCGCGGCCAGATAGCCACCGCTGCCCTGATTGAGATAGCGCGCCACGCGGCCGATCGTGGTGATGCTGACCGCGGTGCGCTCGTGGATCTCCCGATAGGACACCCCTTCAAGCAGATACGGCACCACCCGCCAGCGATCCACCAGCACCTCGAGCTCGGCCGGTGTGCACAGATCGCACATGAAGGCGCCCATCTCATCAGCATTTTTCAGTGACAGCAGTGCCTCGTAGAGACTCAGCTTGGCTGACTCGACAGGTGTCTCGGGATCCAGTGATCGACGCTTCATAATGTACTAACGCATTAACACAGTGGTGCGCATCATACACAACGCCGGACATGCCGGCAACGCAGGCCGAAGCTTGGTGCCTGAACCTATGTTCAGATTTCAATGATCCGGCGTGAACGAATGTTGTTCACCCGAGGGGCTCGGCGTGACCGCCCTGACCGGCCGCCCCGGTACGCCACAAGATGTGCTGTCCCCATCAACAAAAACCCCCGCCATGGCGGGGGTCTTGTGCGTTCACCGTGAGCCGGTTCAGGCCGACTTTTTCTTCGGTGCTGCCTTCTTTACGGCAACCGGCTTGGTCACGGTTGGCTTGGCGCCGACGACAGCCGGTACTGCGGTATGCGCACGGGTATTGCCGTAGCTGCCGCGGTAGGTCTTGCCACGACGGGTCTTGCGATCGCCCTTACCCATGGGAACTCCTTAAATTCGTTGAATGAATGACCTGACATCATAGCAGTGCCGGCCCCGAAGAGCCAAAGTCAGGGGTGGCCGTGGCCGCCACAGTCCCGCGCCTGGTCGAAACACCCATCCGGATCGATCTGCACGGTCACGTGCTGGATAGCGAAACGTTCACGCAATACCTGGTTGATCGCCAGCAAAGCCGCCGCACTGTCGGCCGGCTCATGCAACTCGGCATGCAGGGTGGCCATGCGCGAACCTGAGGCGAGTTGCCATACATGCAGATGGTGGATGTCGCGGATCGAGCCGTCTGCGCCGCGCAGCGCCGCCTCCACCTCGGTGCAGTCCATGCCGTCGGGCACACCTTCGAGCAGGATGTGCGCTGATTGCCGCATCAGCCGCCAGGCACTGTTGAGGATCAGCAGCGACACCAGCATCGAAAGCACCGGATCGGCCCACAACCAGCCAAACCAGCGAATGGCGAGCGCAGCGATGACCGCCGCCGCGGAACCGAGCAGGTCACCCAGCACATGCAGGCTCGCACTGCCCAGATTGACATCGTCATGCGCATGATCGTGCAGCATGCGCAATATCACCCCGTTGACCAGCAAACCGGCGATCGCCACTACCAGCATGATCCCGGACAGGATCTGTCCCGGATGCAGCAACCGGGTGGAGGCTTCGTAAATGATCCAGCCGACCAGCACAAACTGGCTCAATGCATTGACGAATCCGACCAGGACTTCCATCCGGCCGTAGCCGTAGCTGCGCCGCGCATCGGCCGGCCGGCCAGCCATCCATGCACCGACGAAAGCCAGCAGCAGCGCCAATGCATCGACCATCATGTGGCCAGCATCCGCCAGCAGCGCCAGCGAGCCAGACCACAGGCCGCCGAACGCCTCGGCGACCATCATCAGCGTGGTCAGCACGAAAGCGAACAGCAGCTTGTAATTGCGGCTGTTTACCGGAGCGACATGTTCGTGCGCATGCAGTGCGTGCGAATGATTGTGGGGATGCGTCGTACTCATCTGAGCATGCTATGGACGACGATTGCCGTTACACAATCACGATGGGCTGGCGCACCCTGCTCAATCGGCATCCGGTGCATCAGTGCGCGCATTGCGGGCCATGCACGTGGGCATGGCCGAAGCGGCGATCGCTGTACAGGTTGACGAAATGCGCGCTGGCCACCAGCAAACCACCGCACGTCACCAGCACGCTATGCACGATAATCGAATAGCCTTCGGCAAACGTGACGCCGACGACCAGCAACGCCAGACCCGGTGCCGCCAGCATCAAGGGGAGCGGCCGCTGATGCCGGCGATAGCCGCCGATCAGGGCGAACAGCGCCAGCGTGCAGGCGAAAAACACGAAATCGCGCTCGAAGCGATGATCGGCCAGAAATTCCAGGCCCAGGAATGGCAGCAACGCCAGCACGAACGGCAGCAGCGCGCAGTGGATCGCGCACAGGAATGAGGCCGTCGCACCGACGCGGTCGGCGATATGCCACCAGTGCGATTTGCTTGCCTGTTCAGAATCCATCGACTTTTGCTCTGGCATCGCCAATGTGGCTAAACCTGCTTCAGTGGGAGCGATGTTACTTTATAACATTATAAAATGCCAACGACCGGGATATTCGCCTGCAGGATAGGCAGAGAAAAGCCTACGTCCGCTGCACGACCGGCTGATGACGTCGGCAGAAATGCGCACGGATTCCTTCAAGATCGATTTTGGGAGGGTACGGGCTGCTTGCGGAAACATGGAGCAGGTCTGCGCCGAACGAAGCGGATTCAGACCTTGCGACAGTTTTTGCAGGTGCCGTGCACTTCCAGCGTCTGCGCCTGCGGCCGAAAACCCAGTGCCTTGGCCTGGGCCTCGATCAGCTCGGCTACCCGCTCATCGCAGACTTCCTGCGCGTTGGAGCAGGTATCACAGATCAGGAACGGCACCTGATGGGCCTCGGCCGGATGATGGCAGGAGACGAACGCGTTGATCGATTCCAGCTTGTGGATGAACCCGTGCTCAAGCAGGAAATCCAGCGCGCGGTAAACCGTCGGGGGCGCCGCATTGCCGTGTTTCTCGCGCAGCAGATCAAGCAGGTCATACGCCTTGATCGGCTTATGCGCGGCCGCAATCAGCTCCAGCACTTCCTTGCGCAACGGAGTCAGGCGCAGACCGCGCTCTTCGCTGGCATGCTCCACCGCACGCACAAAACCCTTGGCATCGTGATGATGCGGGTGATGCAGATGCAGATTGTCAGCGATGTCGTGACTCACGGGTTCACCTCGTTGTCGATCATACACCGCTGTCCGCGCGACCTTGAGCGAGGTTCAGCGTGGCAGCGGCGGCGGTTGGGCTGACGGACGGGGCCGCGGTTTCGCCAGTATCACGATCCAGCCGATCGGTCCCAGCACGGCAGCCCAGACGATGCCTTCCACCAAGCGGCCACGCCACCATCCAAGCGCAGCTCCAACCGCAATGAACAGCAGGTTCCACCAGAACATGGCGGCCCACGGCACCATATTCAACAGGTTCGCCAGGATGTGCCAGAACGCGTCCGGCGCATCGGGATCAACGCCTTGGGTGGCCTTGGCGAGCAGCTCGTCCATTCAATACGGCCGCTTCATCGGGTTTTTCACGCCTGTGCCAAGGCTATTGCGTAGTCGATGCGCTTGAGTGCTTCGCTGCGGCCAGCCAGGTAAATGGTGTGGTCGATCGACGGCGACACCTGGGTGCCCGTCAATGCCACGCGCAGCGGCTGGGCGATCTTGCCCATGCCAAGTTCGAGCTTGGCGGCGACCTGTTCGATCACCTGATGGATGGCTTCTGGCTTCCATTCGCCATCGATCAGCAGCGCCTTCGCCGCTTCAAGCACGGCCACGGCGCTGTCGTTCTTCAGATGCTTGGTGACAGCCTTGTCGTCCCATTCGGCGATCGGCGCGTACCAGATCTTTGCGCGCTCGACCATTTCCTTGAGTGTGTGTACGCGATCACGCAGCGCCACGATCACATCCGCAGGGGCTGGACCATGCGACGTGTCGACGCCCGCGCGTGCCAGATGCCATGCGAACTCCGGCGCCAGCGTCTGCGGGTCGTCCGTCTTGAGGTAATGCTGGTTGAGCCATGCCAGCTTCTCGGTATCGAAGCGCGAGGCAGCCTTGTTCACATCGCTGATGTCGAACAGCGAAATCATTTCGTCGCGCGAAAATATCTCCTGATCGCCATGCGACCAGCCCAGGCGAACCAGGTAGTTGAGCAGCGCATGCGGCAGGAAGCCGTCGTCGCGATACTCCATCACGCTGACTGCGCTGGTGCGCTTGGAAAGCTTCTTGCCTTCCTTGTCGAGGATCATCGGCAGGTGGGCGAACTCCGGCACTTTCGCACCCAACGCGTGATAGATGTTGATCTGCCGTGGGGTGTTGTTGACGTGGTCGTCGCCGCGGATCACCTCGGTGATGCCCATGTCGATGTCGTCGACCACCACCGCGAAGTTGTAGGTCGGCCAGCCATCGGAACGGAAGATCACCAGGTCGTCCAGCTCGGCGTTCGCCCACTCGATCCGGCCCTTGACCTTGTCGTCGAAAATCACCGAGCCCTCGATCGGATTGCGGAAGCGGATCACCCGGTTCGGATCCTCGCGGTATGGCTCGTTGCGATCACGGTAATAGCCGTTGTAGCGCGGCTTCTCACCCTTGTCCATGGCAGCCTCGCGCATCGCCTCGATCTCGTCCTTGCTCTCGTAGGCGTAATACGCTTTGCCGGCAGCGACCAGCTCGTCAGCAACCTGCTTGTACCGCTGCAGGCGCTGAGTCTGGTAGAACGGGCCTTCGTCATGATTCAGCCCCAGCCACTGCATCGCATCGAGAATCGCCTGCACGGCAGCATCCGTCGAACGCTCGCGATCGGTATCCTCGATACGCAGCACGAAATCTCCGCCGCGGCGGCGCGACTCCAACCAGCAGTACAGTGCGGTGCGGGCGCCACCGATATGCAGGAAACCGGTGGGGCTGGGGGCGAAGCGGGTACGAACGGTCATGGGATCTATTCAACAGGCATGGAGCGAAGCATTGGATTTTAACCGATACCGGGACCCGAACCCGCGCTTGCCGCAACGGATACGTCGCGGCCTGCGTTTTTCAGCCGCGCTCACCCTGGGCTGGCTAGTCAGCATGCCAGCGCTTGCTGACAACCCTGGCTACGATCGCCCGGGTTATGGCTTCACGCCGGTCGTACTTGGTGCAGGTGACGTCACGCTCGAGCAAGGCCTCGGAGACTGGAGCCTGGACCGGCAGGACGGCATCCGTAGCTCGTTGTTCACCGCCGACAGTCTGCTGCGGGTCGGCATCGGTGGCCCGCTGGAACTGCAACTGGGTGGCTCGGCCTTCAACTATCTGCATCAGACCGGCTCCGGCACCGACTTCAACAGTCACGGTCATGGTGACAGCAACCTCGCCATCAAGCTTGCGTTGCCTAGCTCGAACCAGGCATTCACCTGGGGACTGCTCGGCAGTGTTGAATTCACCGATGGCGCGAAGGCGTTCCGCAACGATGATCGCCAGTATCTATTCGGCGCACAGTTCAACTACCAGGTAAACGAACGCAACCAACTGGGAGCCTATCTCCAAGACGTACGCGCCGGCGGCAACGACAGCACCACCGTAGCGTTCAGCGACAATGTTGCGCTGACGAAGGCGCTGACGGCCTATGTGGAGGCGGCATGGCTGCACGCGCCCGATGACGGCAACGGCACCGTCGCGGGCGGCGGAGTGGCATGGATGGTCAGCCAGCGCGTGCAGCTCGACGCCGGCTTCGATCGCCGGTTGGGTGGTGCGGCGCCGGAGTGGCAGGCGAATCTGGGCGTATCGATCTACTTCGGCCACTAACCCGCCACATTGGCCCCATACGGCCGTCACCGGGACGTCATGCACCCGCCATACCGCCGCAACGCCGCCCGCTGAGACTGTGCCAAGCCAGCACGGGTACCATCATGCGCATCGGCATCGTCAGCGAGACTTACCCACCGGAAATCAACGGCGTCGCGTTGACCGTGCACAACCTCGCTGCCGGTCTGGCCAGCCGCGGCCACAGCGTTGATCTGATCCGGCCACGGCAGCCACAACCGCATCTGGATGAACCCGGCATCGAGGTGCTCAGCGTGCGCGGCGGCAGCATGCCCCGCTATCCCGGCCTGCGCTTCGGCCTGCCCGCTGGTCGTGCATTGCGCGAGCACTGGAAGCAGCAACGGCCTGATGCGATCTATGTCGCCACCGAAGGCCCGCTCGGCTGGTCGGCCGTGCGCGCTGCCAAGCGTTTGGGCATACCGGTGAGCAGCGGCTTCCACACCCGTTTCGACAGTTACGCCGATCATTACGGCGTGGGTTGGCTTACTCCGCTGGTACGCGGCTATCTGCGCCGCTTTCATCGGCGCGCTGCCACCACGCTGGTGCCGACCGATGCGCTGGCACAGGAGCTGCGCGCACTGGGCATACCGAACGCACGCATGCTGCGACGCGCGGTCGATACTCAGCTGTTTCATCCGCGTCATCGCAGCGATGCGTTGCGCGCCACCTGGGGCGTCGATCCCGCCACACCGGTGGTGCTGTACGTCGGGCGCATCGCAGCGGAAAAAAATCTCGAACTGGCGGTGCAGACATTTCGCGCCATCCAGCAGCAGGTACCGAAGGCACGTTACGTATGGGTGGGTGATGGCCCGGCGCGCGCGGCGCTGGAGGCCGTGCACCCGGACTTCATCTTTGCCGGCATGCAGCGCGGCGAGGCGCTGGGCCAGCACTATGCCAGCGCCGATCTTTTTCCGTTCAGCAGCCTCAGCGAAACCTTTGGCAACGTGATTCTCGAGGGGCTTGCCGCCGGCCTGCCGGTGGTGGCGTATGCCGAAGGAGCCGCCCGCGAACATCTGCGCGACGGCATCAACGGCTATTGCATCGAGTCGGGGAATGCGTCGGCGTTCATCGCCGCCGCCACCAACCTGGCCTGCAATCCGGGTTTGATTCGGCACATGGGCCGTGCTGCCCATGTCGGCGTCGCCGGGCTTTCGCCGGACGCCGTGATCCGGGATTTCGAAACCCTGCTGCGTGAGATGGCCGAGGAGAATCTGCATGAACACGCTACCACCGTTGCACACGCCTGAGCTGTCCATCGCAACGCGCGCCATCGGGCGCCTGGCACTGGATCGGCGCGTCTGTGTAGCCGCCAATCGCTGGGGTGCCCGGCGTGCGGTGGGCCTGTTCTTCGGTGCGGTCAGCCGGCTCGGCGATGGCATGTTCTGGTATGCACTGATGGTCGTGTTGCCGATCATCTATGGCCAGCGCGGGCTCGTCGCCGCCGCGCACATGGCGCTTACCGGACTCACTGCACTGCAGCTCTATAGAGTGTTGAAACGCTGGACGCGCCGCCCGCGCCCCTTTCGGGTCTGCCCGGGGGTGATCGCCCACGTGCCACCACTGGACGAATTCAGTTTTCCATCCGGGCATACCTTGCAGGCGGTGGGTTTCACCATCGTCGCACTCGCCTGGTATCCGCAGCTCGCGCCATTGCTGGTGAGCTTTACGGTGCTGATCGCCGCGTCGCGGGTGATCCTTGGGCTCCACTATCCGAGTGACGTGCTGGCGGCCATTCTCATCGGTAGTGGTCTCGGCGCATCGTCGCTGCTGCTGTTGCCGCTCGCAGCGAAACTGGTCTGAGCGTCCGCAAGCGCAAGTATTGCCAGGCCTTCGTGTGAGCAGCATTTGCGCACGCCGTCGCAAGCTCCTTTGCGGTCAGACAGATAGCCTACTTGTCCACAGGCTTTCCCCGCCACGCTCCACAATCGCTGTGGAGAACTTTGCCGAATCTGGCCGTGACTGGGCAAAACGTCGACACCGCGTAGCAAGTGCTTGATGGACAAGCTGCGAATGGAGCTTGTCCACAGGCTTACACCCATGGCATCCACAACAGCTGTGGAAAACCTGCGCCGGAAACGACGATGCCGCCTTGCGGCGGCATCAGTATCTTCATCGCGAAGGCTCTCTTCAGGCAGCGCGCGATGCACGGGTGAGGATGCCCAGCAGATCGGCCAGCTTGTCACGCATTTCGCGACGATCGATGATCAGGTCGATGGCGCCGTGATCAACCAGAAACTCCGAACGCTGAAAACCTTCCGGCAACGTCTCGCGCACGGTCTGCTCGATCACGCGCGGGCCGGCGAAGCCGATCAACGCCTTGGGCTCGCCGATGTTGATGTCGCCGAGCATCGCCAGACTGGCCGACACACCACCGGTGGTCGGGTTCGTCAGCACGCTAAGGTAAGGCACACCGGCATCACGCAGGCGTGCCAGCGCAGCGGAGGTCTTGGCCATCTGCATCAGCGAGAACAACGCCTCCTGCATGCGCGCACCGCCGGTGGCGGAGAAGCAAACGAGTGCGCTGCGATCGGCCAGGGCGCGCTCGGCGGCGCGGGTGAATTTCTCGCCCACGACCGAGCCCATCGAGCCACCCATGTAGGCAAACTCGAAGGCCACCGCCATTAGCGGCCGCCCTTTGAGATTGCCACTCATCGCCAGCAGCGCGTCTTTTTCGCCGACCTTTTTCTGCGCGGCGATGATGCGATCGCGGTACTTCTTGGTATCGCGGAATTTCAGCGGATCGGTGGGCTCCATGCTGGCCCACTGCTCCTGCGCGGTACCTTCATCCAGCAGCGCAAGCAGGCGCGTACGCGCTTCGATGTAGTGGTGATGACCGCACTTGGGACAGACCATCAGGTTGCGATCGAGCTCCGGTCGATACAACACCGTGCCGCAACCGCCGCATTTCTCCCACACCCCTTCCGGCACCGAACCTTTACCGCCATTCGGTTGCTGCGTGCGGGTGCGCGGATTCATGATTTTTTGCAGCCAGTTCATCGCATCACCCTAGATATTCGTAAGCGCGCCATCGACAAGCGATGTCTGCCTTCCGTGGACCAGCCCTTCAAGAACGGCCCTTCATGGGCCTGCCCTTTATGGTTATTCAGTCAGTGCGCATCAAGTGCGGCACGGATCGGCGCGAGAAACTCGCGTATCCGCGCGGCGATGTCCGCCGCATCCGTGGCGCCGGCAAGCCGCTCGACCAGCGCGCTGCCAATCACCACCGCATCGGCAAAGCCGGCAATCGCCTTTGCGCTCGCCGCATCGCGAATGCCGAAGCCTACCGCCACCGGGGTTCGGGCGTGGGCGCGGATATCCGCAACGCGCGCTGCGATCCCGCCGGTACTCAAGTGCGCCGCACCGGTGATACCGGCAAACGACACATAATACAGGAAACCCTCGGCGGCCTCGCACAACTGCGCCATACGGGCGGGTGCGGTGGTCGGCGCAGCGAGCAGGATCTGCTGCAACCCCGCGTCGCGCAACGGCTGCAGCACTGCCGCCTCCTCCAGCGGGCAATCGACCAGCAACACGCCATCTACGCCGGCCTGTACCGCTTCCTGTGCAAAACGCGCGTAGCCGTGGATCTCGACCGGGTTCAGATACCCCATCAACACTACCGGCGTCTCTGAGTCACAGGCGCGAAATTCGGCAACCCAGCGCAATACGTCAACCAGCCCGACGCCCTTGGCAATCGCCCGCTCGCTGGCATGCTGGATCACCGGTCCATCCGCCATCGGATCGGAGAACGGCACGCCCAGTTCAATCAGGTCGGCGCCGGCATCGACCAGCGCGTGCATCAGCGCCACCATGTGCTCGGGCGCAGGATCGCCAGCGGTGACGAAAGGAATCAAACCCGTGCGACTGGACGCCTTGAGCTGGGCGAAGCGCCGATCAATGCGGCTCATACTTCCACCCCTTCGCGTGCGGCAATCGTGTGCACGTCCTTGTCGCCGCGACCGGACAGGTTGCACAGCACCAGTCCGTCTTTCGGATATTCGCGCGCCAGCTTGATCGCCTGTGCGACGGCGTGACTGGATTCGAGCGCCGCGAGGATGCCTTCCGTGCGCGCCAGCAGATGGAACGCTTCCAGCGCCTCGTCGTCGGTGATGCCCAGGTATTCGGCGCGACCGGCGTCCTTCAGGAACGCATGCTCGGGACCAACGCCGGGATAATCGAGACCGGCCGAGACCGAATGCGTCTCGGTGATCTGGCCGTTGTCGTCGCAAAGTACGTACGTGCGATTGCCATGCAGCACGCCCGGGCGACCAGCCAGCAAGGAGGCCGCATGATGGCCGCTGGCGATGCCCTCGCCCGCCGCCTCGGCACCGACGATGCGCACGTCCGCATCATTCAGGAACGCGTGAAACAACCCGATCGCATTGGAGCCACCACCCACGCAGGCGGTGAGCACGTCCGGCAGGCGGCCGTATTGCTCCAGCATCTGCGCGCGTGCCTCGCGGCCGACGACCGCATTGAAATCGCGCACCATCAACGGATACGGATGCGGGCCGGCGACGGTGCCGATGATGTAGAACGTGTCGGCGACGCTGGTGACCCAGTCGCGCATTGCCTCGTTTAAGGCATCCTTCAGCGTCTTCGAGCCGGACGTCACCGGCACGACTTCCGCGCCGAGCAGCTTCATGCGGTAGACGTTGATCTTCTGCCGCTCGATATCCACCGCGCCCATGTAGACAACGCACTTCAGGCCAAGCCGCGCAGCGACGGTGGCGCTTGCCACGCCGTGCTGGCCGGCACCGGTCTCGGCGATGATGCGCGGCTTGCCCATGCGCTTGGCGACCAGCGCCTGGCCCACGGTATTGTTGATCTTGTGCGCGCCGGTATGGTTGAGGTCTTCGCGCTTGAACAGGATCCGCGCGCCGCCCACATGCTGCGAAAGGCGTTCGGCGTGATAGATCGGGCTGGGCCGGCCGACGTAGTACTTCAGGTCGCGATCGAGTTCGGCGATGAACTCCGGATCATTGCGCAAGCGCAGATAGGCCTCGGTGAGCTCGGCCAGCGGTGCCATCAGCGTCTCGGCGACATAGCTGCCGCCGTAGTTGCCGAAACGGCCATGCACGTCGGGGTAGGCATTGAAATCGGCGATCTTGCTCATCTACTCACTCGCTGGTGCAGGAGCGCGCTCTGTGCGCGAAAGGCAGCTCGCGCAGTCAGGCGCTCCTACAGGGATATATGCCGTACGGCGGCAATGAAAGCAGTCATCTTAGCGGCATCCTTGATGCCGGGCGAAACCTCGACGCCGCTGGCCACGTCCACCGCCCACGGTCGCGCGATGCGGACAGCTTCGGCGACATTGTCCGGATTCAGCCCACCAGCCAGGATCAAGGGCTGCGCAAGACCACTCGGCATCTGCGACCAGTCGAACGAACGGCCGCTGCCACCGGCCTCGCCGAGGCCGTGGCCGTCCAGCAATAAGCCCGCCGCACGCGGGTAATCGTGCAGGCGCGACAACGCCGCCGCGCCCTCGCCCATCGCGATCGCCTTGAGATAGCGCTGACCGAACTGCGCGCACCACGCGTCATCTTCCTGCCCGTGAAACTGCAGCAACTCCGGCTGCACGAGATCAATGACCTGGTGCACCAGCGCCGCATCGTCGTCCATGAACAAGGCAACCGTCGTGACAAACGGTGGCAATGCCTGGCGTATTGCCCTTGCCTGCGACAGCTCGACCCGACGCTGACTTCGCCCGGTAAACACCAGGCCGATCGCATCGGCGCCAAGACGCGCCGCCAGCAGCGCATCCTCGATCCGAGTCATCCCACAGCATTTGATGCGGGTCGCTGGCCGGTCGTTCATTGGCTTGTCTCAATCATGCTGACCTCGGCCGGCAAGCCCCAGTGCGATGGATAGCGGGGGCCGAGAAAGGTCAGTCCTGAAGCGGGCGCCGTCGGTCCGGCGACCTGACGATCGCAGCCGGCCAGCAATTCGGCCATCCACGCCACGGGTCGTTCGCCGCGACCGATCAGCAGCAACGATCCGACGATGTTGCGCACCATGTGATGCAGGAACGCATTGGCCTCGATCTCGACAAAAAGCTGCTCGCCATCGCGACGCACAGTTACCGCCAAGACGGTGCGTCGTGGATGGGCGGCCTGGCACGACAATGCTCGGAACGCACCGAAATCATGTTCACCGAGCAAGGCCTGCGCTGCCTCATGCATGCGTCCGGCATCCAGCGGCAGGCGCTCCCACGTCACGTAGCGCGCATCCAGCGCTGCACGCACCGGCCGGTTCAGGATGTGGTATCGATAGCGGCGGCTGCGAGCGGCATAGCGCGCGTGAAATTCCGCGGCCACCGGCTGCGCCCACAGCACCGCCACGGTATCGGGCAGGTTGGAACAGGCACCCAGGACCCAGCTGCGCATGTCGCGCTGTGCGTCGGTATCGAAATGCACGACCTGGCAGCGGCCATGCACACCGGCATCCGTGCGCCCTGCGCAACTGACCTCGACCGGGTGTGCGGCAACTCGCGACAGCGCGTTCTCTACCGCTGTCTGCACGCTGGCGTCGGATTTCAGGCGTTGCCAGCCGTAGAAATCAGTGCCGTCGTATTCGATGCCAAGAGCAATACGCATGAAGTCGATAACAGTTCGATGAAAGTCTGGAAAGATTAGCAGCCCTGAACGAGGCCGGCCCGGCCAGCCGACTGAGGGCCCTTAACGAAGTCGGGCCGGCAAGCCGAGCAACAGCCCTCAACGAAGTCGGGCCGGCAAGCCGGCCCGACAGGTCTCACAGGCGGCGTGGCGCTGGAATCAGTGAAGCGTTTCCAGCAGGCGCTTGGCGACGTCCTGCTGCATCTGGCTGCCTTCCTTGATCACTTCTCCGAGCATGGCGCGGGCGCCATCAGCATCGCCCATGTCCAGATAGGCGCGAGCCAGATCGAGCTTGGTGTCGATCGGATCATCACTGTATTCGCCCAGCTCATTGCCCTGGACACCTGCGTGATGGTCGTTGTCATCGAAATGCCAACCCGAAGGCTGCTCGGTCTCGAGTACCGGAGGCACCTCGTGATGCGTATCCGCCACCCGCTCAGCGACAGCGGCCCGGTCCGACGCCTTATCACTGGCTACCGGCCCACTCAGGTCAAAATTGAAGGCGTATTCACTGACCTTCCTTGGCGTCTGCGGCGGCAAGGGCGGCATCGATGATGCAACCGTGGACGCACTGCTGCCGGCGGCAAAGTCGTCGATACCGAAATCATGAGTGCCTGCGATTTCTTGGTGCACCGGCGACTCGACGTGCGGGGCGAACAGCGGATGACCCGGCACCAGGTCCTCACCCATATGCACGACATCCTGCCACTCATCCTGCTGCGGATCGGTGATGTGCGCATGCATGGCCTCGGCAGCCGCCTCGAAGTGATCGACGTCGCGGCGCGAGTAATACAGGGTGACCAGTTCCAGATGCAGGTGGATATCGTCCGGATGCTCGGCCAGTTCGTCGAGCAGCTCATTCTGGTCGACGTCGTCGCCATCGTGTTCTGTTGATGGCGCCGATTCGAAACGATCCGCCAGCGACGATGAGGATTTCGGCAGCGAAGCAGCAGCAGGCTTGCGCCGACGCAGCAGCCCGACCAGCAGCAGAAGCACGACGACGGCCCCGACAGCCCAGGCCCATGTCTGCATGTACCACGGCTGCTCATCGACCGGCGGCGCATTGTGCGGGATGACGTGCTTGATCGGCGGCTTGACCGGCACAGGCTTGGCCGCTGCGGCCACGGTGGAAGCTGAGCTGACACCTGCCGCGCTGGTGGCCGCAACCGGAGCTGCCGTCGTCGCAGGGGCGCTTGTGGCTGCAGCCGGTGCGCCAGCGACCGCGGCGGTCGATGTGGTTGCAGGCGCTGATTGGGCTGCCGGCGACGTCGCAACCACGGGCTTTGCGGGCGTGCTGGCGGCTGGCGCAGGAGCCGACCCGCTCACCGTTGCGGCAGCTGCCGCAACGGGCGGCAAACCGGCAGCCTTGCGTGCCTTGGCCAGTTCACCCTGCAATTCGGCAATTTCGTTGTCCTTGAGCGACAACAAATGTTCGTTCTTGTTGTTGATGTCCGTCAGGTCTTTCAACCGGGCGGTCAAATCGCTGCCTTGCTGCTGCAGGGTGGCAAGGCTTTCCTGGGTGCGCAGCAGGTCCTGGCGAAGGCCGGCCGCGGATTTGCCGCCCGTGCTTGCGGCGCCTCCACTCTGTCCACCCGCGCCATTCACGTCCTTGGCAGGAACCAGCGCCAGACGATCACCGGAACCGCTGGCTGTCCCAGTGGGCGCGCTGGAGGACGACGAACGAGTCGCCGCATCCGCCACCGTGGTCGGCTTGCTGGTCGCTCCCGAACGCCAGTCGCCATTCTCCCGCTCGACGGCGGCTACTGCCGCGGCGACGGTCATGGCCTGCGCTTCGTCCGATGTCGGCACGCGCAATACCGCACCCGTCTTCAGCGCATTGATGTTGTCCCGATAGAACGCTTCGGGGTTGGCCTGTTTGAGCGCCAGCAACATCTGATTGACGTCTACCCCGGCCGGCATGGTGTGGCGGGCAATCGAGGACAGTGTCTGACCACGCGCAACCGGGCCGTAGTTGCCGTTGGCGGCAACGGCGGGAGCAGCAGCCTTGGATTCCGGTGCCGGGCGGGTTTGCCGCGGCGCGGACGCCACCGTGGTATGGGCGACCCGGCTCGGTGCCGACGACGTCGACGCCGTTGTGGTTGTCGTTGTAGTGGTGGCAACTGGCGCGGACGCCTGGGCTGGCGCGCTCACCGACGTTCCCGGCGGGTCAAGCAGGATGGCGAACTCGCGCACGCTCTTGCCGGCCTTGCCATTCACTTCGAGCAGCAGGTCAAGGTAGGGGTCATCCACCACCACGCTGCTGGTGATGCGGATCACCTGCTGGCCGTTACCGGTATTGGCGACGCTGAAATGAAGTGGGATCGAGGTGCGGCCGCCCTGGATGCCGGCGCGGGCGAAATCTTCGCTGGAGGCCAGTTGAACGGTGAGATTCTGCAGTTCCCCCGGATTGGCCGGATGCAGTGGAATCTCCGCCAGCAACGGTTGTCCCAAGGTCGATTTGACCTGGATCTGGCCCAGGTCCAGCGCCATGGCCTGGCTTGTGCCCAGTGCCAGCGCCATCAACATCGACAACTTCAACGAACGATTCATCAGTGTGTTCCCCCGAACGATCTTTGGCGCCACTCTATAGGTGTCGTCGCCGCGGCGACAACTGCTCCAATGAGGGCCACTTTAGTTATATGCAGACCAATCAACAATAGCAGCAGCGAAGACTTGCAGTGCATTGCTGCAGTGCGTTCTCATCGCCACGCCGCTTTTCACTGGTGATTGGACGCCGGCTTGGCGCTTAGCGCCTGCAGTTGCTGCCGCAGTTCGGTGATCGTCCGATCCTGCTGCTGAAGGTGCTCGCTGGCCTGCTTGCTGTCTGATTCCTGCTTGGCGACATCCTGCTCGAGCCGGTTGACCTCGGCCTGGTGCCGCGCCAGGCGTTGCCTGACTTCGGCCAGCGAGGGCTGGGTAGCTTTCGTCGAGCCCGCGGGCTGTTGCGGCATGGGCTCGCCACTGCTGGCCCAGGCCAGCGATGACACCACCAAACAGACCACGCCAAGAAAGGGGGAGCAACGCATCACAGATAGTCCTCGATCAGCAATTCAGCAATCTGCACGGCATTCAGGGCCGCGCCCTTGCGGATATTGTCCGAAACAATCCACAGATCCAGCCCGCGTTCGTGTGAAATGTCCTCACGAATACGGCCAACGTACACAGCATCATTACCGGCCGCCTCGCCCACCGGCGTCGGATAGCCACCCGCCTTGCGCTCGTCCATCAACACCACACCCGGCGCCTGCTGTAGCAGCTCCCGGGCCTGTTCGGCGGTGATCTTTTCGCTGGTCTCGATATGCACCGCCTCGGAGTGACCGTAGAACACCGGCACGCGTACCGCCGTGGGATTGACCTGGATCGACTCGTCTTCAAGGATCTTGCGCGTCTCCCACACCAGCTTCATCTCTTCTTTCGTGTAGCCGTTCGGTTGAAATTCGTCGATCTGCGGAATCACATTGAACGCGATCTGCACGGGAAATTTCTTGCCCGGCTCCACGCTTTGGAAATTCAGCAGCGCCGCTGTCTGCTTGCCGAGCTCCTCCATGCCCTGACGTCCGGCACCGGACACCGACTGGTAAGTCGCGACATTGATCCGCTCGATCTGCACCGCGCGATGGATCGGGGCCAATGCCACCAGCATCTGCATGGTCGAGCAATTCGGATTGGCGATGATGCCGCGCCGGGTATAGTCGGCGATGGCGTGCGGATTGACCTCACTGATCACCAGCGGCACGTCGTCCTGGTAACGGAACTCCGACGTATTGTCGATCACCACCGCGCCAGCTGCGGCTGCGCGGGGCGCATGTACCTTGCTGACCGAGCCGCCGGCTGAAAAGAACGCGATGTCCACACCCGTGAAGTCATAGGTGTCGAGCAACTGCACCGTGATCTGCTGGCCGCCAAACTCGATTTTCCCACCGGCCGAACGCTCGCTGGCCAGGGGCACCAGTTCGCTGACCGGGAACTCACGCTCGGCAAGAATCCCCAGCAAGGTCTCACCCACCGCACCAGTTGCGCCAACCATGGCGACTTTGTAACTGCTCTTCTTGCTCATCGTGTGTTCTTTAGCTCAGGGTTGGGTGGTGGTGGCCGTAGCCAGTACCGTCGGGTTGAGGATCGTCGGAGGATGCCCGGCGTGCGCGCCATGTCCGAAAAACGCCATGACGTTGTCGACTGCGAGCGCCGTCATGGCACGTCTTGCATCATGACTGGCACTGGCTATATGCGGACTGAGCAGCACATTGTCCAGCGCAAGCAGCGCCGGATGCACACTCGGCTCTCCCTCGAACACATCCAGTGCGGCCGCAGCTATGTCGCCACGCGCCAGCGCCGTCGCGAGCGCCGCATCGTCCACGATACCGCCGCGGGCGACATTCACCAACACAGCGGTCGGCTTCATCAGCGCCAGCTCGGATGCGCCGATGGCATGGCGGCTCTGCGGGGTGAGTGGCACCACCAGCACCAGAAAATCGGATTCACGCAGCAACGCCTGCTTGTCGACGTAACGCGCATTGCATTCACGCTCGACTGCCTGCGGCAGCGACGAGCGATTGTGATAGATGACCGGCATGCCGAATCCTGCGGCCCGGCGTGCGACGGCCTGACCAATGCGGCCCATGCCCAGAATACCGAGCGTGCGGCCGCGCACATCCATGCCGAGCCATTGCGTGAATTTCGTGGCCTTCCATTCGCCCGCGCGCAACCAGCGCTCGGCGGCACCCACGCGCCGCGCCGCGCCCAGCAGCAGCGCCCAGGTGTAGTCGGCCACGCTTTCATTGAGTACGTCGGCAGTGTTCGAGGCCGCAATCCCGGCCATCGTCAGCGCGGTCAGGTCGAGGTTGTCGTAGCCGACGCTGAGGTTGGCGACGATGCGCAGTCGTTTCGCACCGGCAATTTCCGCCGCGCCGATGCGCTCCTTGAGGCCAACGATGGCGGCATCCTGATCGGCCAGTTTCGTCGCCAGTTCGACCCGCGAAAAAGCAATCTCGTGCGTTTCGCTGGTCACCTCGAAGTGCTCGTCGAGACGGGCGACAATGTCAGGAAAGGTGGGGCGCGAAACCCAGACTTTGGGTCGATCAACCATCGGCTGCTTCCTGCCTCTCGGACCGCCACGGAATCAGCGGCTCGACCGCACCCACGTCGCCGCACTGTGCGCGATGGCGCAATGCGTGATCGATCAGCACCAGCGCCATCATCGCCTCGGCGATCGGCGTGGCGCGGATGCCGACGCAAGGATCATGACGGCCCTTGGTCACCACTTCGGTCGCCTCGCCGGCCAGGTTCACGCTATGGCCGGGGATCAAAATGCTGGAGGTTGGCTTGAGCACGATCGATGCCGTCACCGGTTGGCCACTGCTGATACCGCCCAGGATGCCGCCCGCGTGATTGGACGTAAAGCCGTCCATGCTCATTTCGTCGCGATGCTGGCTGCCGCGCTGGCTAATGGCAGCGAAGCCGTCGCCAATTTCCACGCCCTTGACCGCGTTGATCGACATCAGTGCACTGGCGAGATCGCCATCGAGCTTGCCGTAGATCGGCTCGCCCCACCCGGCAGGCACGCCATCGGCAACCACGTTGACGCGGGCACCGACCGAATCGCCGGATTTGCGCAACGCATTGATATGAGCTTCCAGTGCCGGCACCTGCCCCGCGTCCGGCCAGAAGAACGGGTTCTGCTCCACCGCCTCCCAATCGAATGCCGTCGGCGTAATGTCGCCGATCTGGGCCAGGTAACCGCGTACGCGCACGCCGTAGCGCTCGGCCAGCCACTTCTTGGCAATCACGGCGGCAGCCACCCGCATGGTGGTTTCGCGTGCCGAGGAGCGCCCGCCACCGCGCGGGTCGCGGATGCCGTATTTCTGCCAATAGGTGTAGTCGGCGTGACCTGGGCGGAAGGTCGATGCGATGTCGCCGTAATCCTTGCTGCGCTGATCGGTGTTGCGGATCAGCAGCGCGATCGGTGTGCCGGTCGTCTTGCCCTCGTAGACGCCGGAAAGGATTTCCACGTCATCCGCTTCGTGCCGCTGCGAGGTAAAGCGACTGCGGCCCGTGGCGCGTCGATCCAGGTCCTGGCGAAATTCTTCCTCACTGATCGGCAGCCCTGGCGGACATCCGTCGATCACGCAACCGATCGCCGGCCCATGGCTTTCGCCAAACGTAGTGACGGTGAAGAGCTTGCCGAAGGAGTTGCTGGACATGGGTATGGACGTCTGAAGGATCCGTCACAGCTTAACCGCGATAGCTGGATGTCGTGTGACTCTAAGGTAGCCGAGCCATGGCGACGGCGTGAATCGCGGCGGCGTGTTCGATCAGATCGCGCTTCTCGAGTGCGAACACACCCATCGCGCCGACCTTGAACTCGATCCACACAAACGGTACCTGCGGCAGCAGCGCGGCCAGCGCGTGCTCGCTTTCACCGACTTCGATGACCAGCAGACCGTCGTCGCTGAGGTACTCAGCCGCCTCATCGAGCATGCGCAGGCAAAGGTCCAGTCCATCCTTGCCCGAGGTCAGGCCAAGCTTCGGCTCGTGGCGGTACTCGCCGGGCAATGCGACGTACTCGTCTTCGGTGACGTAAGGCGGGTTGGAGACGATCAGGTCGTAGCGTCGGCCTTGTACACCGCTGAACAGATCCGACTTGATCGCCTCGACCCGGCCCTCGACGTGCTGGAACACGATGTTTTCGCGCGCCAGTGCAAGCGCGTCGTCGCTGATGTCGGCAATGTCGACCTTCCACTCCGGGTTGTACTCGGCCAGTGCGATACCGATGCAGCCGGAACCCGTGCACAGATCCAGCGCGCGTTCGACCTGGCGCTCGTCCAGCCACGGCGAGAAGCCCGATTCGATCAGCTCGGCGATCGGCGAGCGCGGCACCAGCGCGCGGCTGTCACTCTTGAACTTCAACCCGGCGAACCACGTTTCACCGACCAGGTAGGCCACCGGCAGGCGCTCGGTGATGCGGCGTTTGATCAGGATCAGCAAGCGCTCGCGCTCCTCTGTCGTGAGCTTGCCGACGCCGTAGGCCGGCGGCAGATCCGGCGGCAGATGGAGACTGGCCAGTACCAGGTGGGTAGCTTCGTCGATCGGGTTGTCGTGGCTGTGCCCGAACGTGAGCCCGGCGGCCGAGAAGCGACTTGCCCCATAGCGGATGAAGTCGATGATGGTGGCGAGTTCGGCGGTCACGGTTATCCTCGGCGGGCAAGTCACAAAGACGAACAGTATAAAGCCAGTGACCGAGATGGCCTCCGGCTCTTTTATACTGGGCGGATGACTTTCAACGTATTGCTGCAATACCTGCTGCCCCACCGCGCCCTGTCGCGAGTGGTTTACTGGGCTACCCGCTGGACATTCGCGCCGTGGAAGAACTGGTTGATCGGCACCATCGTGCGCAACTACCAGGTCAACATGGCCGAGGCGGCACAGCCTGATGCGATGGCGTATCAACACTTCAATGCGTTCTTCACGCGCAAGCTGCGCGCCGACGCGCGCCGTGCGGATGGCGACCCGGCCGCCCTGCTCAGCCCGGCCGATGGGCGCATCAGTCAGGCCGGTCCGATTGTCGACGGTCGGATTTTCCAGGCCAAAGGGCAGGAATACACTGCTGCCGAACTTTTGGGTGGCGACGAGGCCGCCGCTGCGCCGTACCGAAATGGCCGCTACGTCACTGTGTATCTGTCGCCGCGTGATTACCATCGCGTGCACATGCCGCTGGCTGGGCGCCTTAGGGAAACCGTGCACGTGCCGGGCCGGATCTTCAGCGTGGCGCCGTTTGCGGTCGAGGCGATCCCGCGGTTGTTCGCTCGCAACGAGCGACTGGTCTGCCACTTCGAGGGCGAGCACGGGCCATTCGTGGTGGTGATGGTCGGCGCAATCCTGGTTTCGTCCGTGGCCACGGTGTGGGACGGCCTGGTGATCCCGCCGTATGCGTCGGCGATCCGGCGCAAGTCGTTCGAGGGCCAGAACATCACGCTGGGACGCTTCGCGGAAATGGCGCGCTTCAACATGGGCTCCACCGTGATCCTGTTGCTACCTGAAGGCATGGCCACACTGGACGCCCTGCAACCGCAGCAAGCGGTGCAGGTGGGGCAACGGCTCGGTCATTGCTGACTCGGCGGCAGTCGCGGCTCCTCAAGCAGTTCCCAGCAACGAATGGACTGACGCAAAACGTCATTTTGTGACGCTTTAGGCGCAATCGCCTTGGTGGCTTCGCTACGCTGCGGTCTTCGCCACGTGCCTAGCACTGCCTGACTCCAGCGCCGGGGGATCCCATGCAACTACTCACTCCATTCATCGCCATGATGCGTGCTCGCCAGCTTGGGCGGCAGTTCCGCGAGATCGAGCGCAGCATCCGGGCGTTGCCCAAACGCACCCGCACCCGTCTGAGCGCATTGACCCTGCGCGAAATCGGCCAGGCCTCGCGCAGCGACTTCCCCCACCTGTATGGCACCGCGCCTGAAGCGCGTTACCTGCCTTGGGGCCAAGGCACCGAGGCCGGTTATGAGCGCGCCCGCTCGGACAACGCGGAAGTAGCGCTGCGCGGCATCGCACTTTGGCTTGCGGTGGCTTATCACGAGACGAAAAACTCCCCGCACGCCAGCCTGCAGCCGCAGCACCGCCAGCTGATGCAGCTGCTGCGCGAACTAAAGGAAATCCACGGCAGCAACAACAGCAACACGGTCGACAGCTGGATGCAGACCAGCGCCGTCGCCTGACACCGGCTTCCTGCCAGCCTGCCTATTGGCAGACTGGCAGCTTCAGCGTCTGCCCAACGCTGATGTGCTGATGCTTGAGCCCGTTCATGTCCGCCACTTCCTGCACACTCGAACAGCGCAGCTTGCGCACGATGCTTTCCAGGGTGTCGCCGCGACGAACCTTGTAACTACGCTCTGCCCTTGGAGCGGGTGCACGTGCCGGCGCCGGAGGCGGCGCCACGACCGGCACCGCTGCCGTATGCAGATCATTGGCGAGAATCGGCCACGGACCATCCACACAGCGCGATGCATACGCCTGCTCGAGCTGCTTGGGTAACTGCAGGCGGGTGCCGATCGGCTGTTCCACCTGTGGATCCAGCCGCGGGTTGAGGTTACGCAAGGTGCGGAACCAGCCGTCGGTCATGCCGCCAGCGGAGCCCAGGCACACGGTGAGCTCGGACAGCGAAGCGGACCGCTTCAGCGTGATCATCCCGGGCACGCCATCCATACTCGGAAATCTCAGGTTGTAGCTTTCCGGATGCAGGAACAGCCATGCCGCCGCCAGCACCGAAGGCACATAGTCCCGGGTTTCCTGCGACAACTGATTGTAGATGCGCGGATCGTAGAAGCTCACCGACGTGTCGTCGCCGACCAGGCGACGCATCTGGCCTTCGCCGCCGTTGTAGGCGCCGATGGTCAGCTCGAGATTATTGTTGAACACGCCCAACTGCTCGTTGATGTAGTCGGCATTGGCGCGCGCCGACGCTGCCGGGTCGAAGCGCATGTCGAAGCCATCGTCGGTGCTGAGCCCGAAGCGCAGGCCGGTGGCGTACATGAACTGCAACGGGCCGGCGGCACCCGAGCGCGACACGGCATGCACTTTGCCGCCTGATTCCTTCGCGATCATGCCGAACAGCAAAGCCTCGGGCAGATCGGCCTGCTGGTACGCCGGCCACATCTGGTAACGCAGGTACTGATAGTTGACGTAGGCGTCCATCAGCTGTGGTCGCCACTGGGTCAGCCACATTTCCAGCGCGGCCTTCACCGGACCATTCATGGCGATCAGTTCGGACAGCTTGTGTCCGTGCAGCAAGGTCACGCTGCGTTGCGCCTCGGGCAGGCTGGCGGCACCGGTCTTGCCGGTGGGTAGCGCGGCCTGCGACGGATCGATATCGCTGTCCAGATCCTGGTCACCGCCGAAATCGCCGTCCTTCAGTCGCAACAGATGGTCAAACACTGAGAAGAACCGCTGCGGATCGCAGCCTGGTGTGTTGCCACATTGCGCTGCAGCCTGCTTCAGACGATCGAGCGACTGGGTCAGCGTGAGCTGCGAGGCTTGCAGATTGCCCGCGCGCGACTGTTGCAGGGCGGTCTCGTAACCCTGACTGGCCAGATCGAGCTGGCTGTAAAGCGCATTGACCTGGGGCGACGGTGGTTTGGCTGCGCCAGTACTGGCGCAGGCGACGAGCAGGCCCAACGCCGCCGCAAGCGGCGCCAGGCGCAGAGGATGAGCAACAGAACGCAACAACATCACAGGCTTCATCCGCGTAAAACGTTCACCATAGCCGGCGCAGCGCTCCGACTCAACGCCCGCCGCTCCTGCGCGACAACATGACAGCATGGGCGTCCTCGCTACAATCGACCCACCGCCACCCAACCGATCACCCACAGATGGAACGCGATGACTGAGATCCTGATCGGCCGCAAGATACGACATCGCGTGCACCACTGCTTCCCCGCCAACAAACGCTGATCGGACATCGCCCGCCCATGTCCAGAATCGAACTGATCGATACCGAGCTGCCACTGCCACAACAGCTGCTCAGCGCGCTGCGTTACCCCTTGAGCGGCGCTGCATTGCCGGCGCTGGTGGCGTTTACCCTGGTGCATTACCTGGCGCTGCTGCCGCTGGCCGGCTGGTTCATCGAGCTGGGAATCTGGGCGGCTACGTACATGTATGCACTGGAATGCCTGCGGCATACCGCCGATGGCTATGCGCTGCCACCGGAGTTTGCCGAACCCGGTCACGGCGGCTGGGCGCTGGTGGCGATCCTGCTATGGTCCACCGTTCTGACCTTGCTGGTGAAGCTGAGCTTCGGCGGTGGCACATGGATCATCAGCTTGCTGATGGTGGTCAGCCTGCCGGCCATCGCCATGTCACTGGCACTCGATGGCGGCGTGGGACATGCATTGAATCCGCTGACCTGGGTCCGTGTGATCGCACGTTTCGGCACACCCTACCTGCTGTTGATCGGCGTGCAGTTGCTGATTGCGCTGGTTGTCGGGATCGCTCAGGTGGCCGAGTCCAGCTTGCCGCGCCTGATTTCGTTGCCGCTGTTCTACCTGGCGGCGAACTACGCCACCCTCTTCAATTTTCATCTGATGGGTCGGCTGATCCATCAGCGTCACGAGCACTTCGGCCTGCAGCCGCAGGCACACAAGCTGGCCCGAGAAATCCACCAGGACGCCGACCAGAACCTGCTTGATGAAGTGGCGGCATTGGCGCCCGAACAGCCGCGCGCCGCGCTCGATCTGCTAGTGCCACGCCTGCGCGACAGCGCCGCACCCGCGGCGCTGCACATGGCCTATCGTCGACTGTTGCAGCAGCAAGGTCTCAAAGACGCCCTGCTGGTCCACGGACAAATATGGATGGCTGCGCTGATCGCACAGGGCGAGTCGCGTCGTGCGCTGGGCGTGCTGCAGGAGTGTTGCGGCATCGACGCCGACTTCATCCCTGACGACCCGCGCACCTGCGGCGAACTCGCCGATCTGGCCGCGCGGCTGGGCATGCAACGGATTGCCCTGAAACTCTGCCGGGGATATCTCGCCCGCTGGCCAAGGGACACGCAGGCCCCGCATTGCGGTCTGCTGGCTGCCCGACTATTGGGCGAACAACCCGAGCAGCATGCCGAAGCCGCCGCGTTGCTGGAGCAGTTGGCCGCGGCATGGCCCGATCATCCGCTGCATGCCGAGATCAACCTTCAACGGCAACGATTGGCGAATCCCGCATGAGTCGTTGGCGTGCACCCTCGCCCAGTTCCACCGCGATCATCACGCGCGAGGGATTCGAACGGCTCAAGGCCGAGCTCGACCACCTCTGGCATACCTTGCGGCCGGAAGTGGTGAAGGCCCTCGCTGCTGCCGCCGCCGAGGGTGATCGCTCGGAAAACGCCGAGTACATCTATCGCAAGAAACAGCTCGGCGAAATCGATCGTCGCGCCCGCTATCTGAGTAAGCGCATCCCGGATCTGAAGGTGGCCGAGGGTGCACCCAGCGACCGCCGGCTGGTGTTCTTCGGTGCCACCATCGAACTGGAGAATGTGGACAGCGGCGAGGTCCTGCACTACCGCATCGTCGGTCCCGATGAGACCGACGCGAAACGTGGCTGGATCAGCATCGACTCGCCACTGGCGCGAGCCGCGCTGAAGAAACGCGCCGACGATGAATTCCATGCCGAACTACCGGGTGGTCGCACCACCTTCGTCATCGTCGACGTCAGCTACGCCCACACCTGACATGCAGGAGTCGGCGCTGCGGTGCCTTGCTTACTGCTGCGCAGGAGGGCCACTCTGCATCAGCGCCTGGATCTGGGCCTGGTGCGCTTCAATGAAGCTGACGTTGGCCTGGTTCACCTTGGTCTGATCGATCTGGCTGGCCAGCTCCGGCTGGGTCTTGGACTGCTCCACCATCGCCGCGTTCATCAACGCGATATTCGCCAGCAGGAATTCGCGTGGAGTAAAGCCGTACTTCTTGATCAGCGGGGTAATCCGCGGATCACCGCCGACCGCCTGTGCGGCCAGGTCATCGAGAGTGTGCACCTTGGACGGATCAGCCGGCTGCTCCTGCGGCTTGATCCCCTCCACACGCGCTTCCTTGGTCGCGGCAATCAGGCGGTTGAACACGTCATCGTTGAGATTGTAGTTGCGGATAGCCTGCTGATCGGCGACCGGCAATGCAGCCATGGTCTGTGCCTGCGCAAACAGCGGCACCAGCAGCAACACAAGCGCGAACAGGGTCTTTGGCAATTGATGCATGAAACCGAACAATCCGACACGGCGGGACGGCATATTCATCGCAATTCCTGGACACAAAATAAGGGTTGTTGAGCCTACCGGAATCGCCACCCGGAAAAGTTAGGCAACGGTGAAGCGATCCTGACCCAATGTGCAGCCATGGAACTACCGCCCTGTAGTGCCAGCGGCACAACGCAGCTGGACCAAAAGCCCACTGCCTCGCCATAAAAGACGGCCCTCAGGGAGGGCCGTCCCGGTCAATCGTGACGGGTCACTTGTGGGCCGGCATATAAGTCAGGTCCGCACTGTAACTGTCGACATGCGACGAATCACTTTGAATGGAATCATTGAGTGACTTGCGCAGCGAATCAGCAGTGGGTTTGCCATAGGCATTTTCGACCATCTTCCATACTGTCGGATTGGGATCCGTGCCGAAGTCCGCCCAGTTCTTCGCGGGAATCAACAGAATGAAATCCGGCGCATCTTCACCACTGTCCTGCACCTCCCCAAACATATAGTGCGCTGACCAATGGGTCTTCTCGGCAGCCGCGGCGATTTGCTTGGCCACATTCGTGAACGCCTCGGACGCTTCGTGGCCTGGTTTCAGTTTGAAGAATCTGACCTCCAGGAGCGGAGATGTCAGCGCCATGTCAGTGGACATGTGACTGAGTTCGGGCCTCTGCACCATGAATGAACTCGTCTCGCTTTTCAGATGCGGATTCGCAGCCGTCCGCCACGTCTGGTCACAAGCCTTGTTTACAGCGCGCATCGAATCGAAAGTTGTCCACGTTACGGGTGACGAAACATACGAGTACTGATACGTATCCCCGGTTTCATGCAGCAACGCAATCCATGCGGTTTTGGAGCCGTGCTGACTCAGGCACTGGTTATAACTTTTTACGCCAGCCTCATAGGCTTCCTGATCGGCCGGCGCCACCGTGTCGGTGAAGGCCCGGATGACATTAGCTTTGTCCATTTCTGCTGCCTGGACGCTGGTGATGCCTAACAGTGCAACCGCCAACGCCAAACAAGGTTTCATGCTGTTCATGAAAAGCTCCCTCAGAACTGTCGCTCTGCAGTATTTGGATTGCGTCGTTGTTTCCCCTCTCCGCGAATGGCGAAGGTCGAAGAGTATGCGCGCATATTCAAAACTTTGACGTGCGTCTCTTGCAATATGTGTAATTACATGATTTTAATCGAGATTAATATAGGACAAAGGTCTGCTTTTCGAAATTCCCTAATGCGGCAATAAAGCCTGCGAGTCGCGCTGGTAGTCCTGCTCGATCTGCGCCAGCCGTGCCTGCATCGCTTGCTGGCTGACCCATTGGCCATGCTGGGCCTGCTGCCGCAGCAGCGCATATTGCATATCGACGAACGGCTGCAGCACGTGGTTGTTCTGCGGAATGAACCCACCGAGGTCGGGAATGCGCGCCAACCAAGCACGCTCGCGCACGCCGGTTTCACCTGGCGCCTTGCCGTAGGCGAGGATGAAAGCGGCCAGCTGGCGGCGCAGTGAAGCCGGCATGCCTTCGCGCAATACCAGTACTCCGGAAGGAATCAAAGGCGAATGCCAGATCACCCTGAGCTGGGACGCTTCGCCTGGGAAATGACGCTGAAACAGATCCATGTCCGGATTGTTGCTGCTCGCCACGTCCACTTCGCGATTGACCACGGCCAGCAGATTGCTCTGGTGATCGCCTACCAGCACGCTGGCGAAATAAGTGTCCGAGTTGAGCCCGCGCGGTGCAAATACGTCGGCTTCGGGCGCCGTATAGCCGGTTACCGACAGCTTTTCGCTGCGGGCATAGCGCCAATGCCCAGGTTTCGCCAGCAGGTCGCCGAGGGTATGAATGGGACTGTCGCCGCGCACCACCAGCATGGCGACATTGCCCTTGGCGCCATCGTTGCGCACAAACTGGGCAAACACTTGCATGTGCTGACGCGTCACGGCCTCGACCGCCAATTTGCCAGACAGAAACGCGACATCCACCCGTTGGGCGCCAATCGCGTCGGAAAGGCCGGCATAGCTGCTCACCGACACCGTAGTCACCGGTTGCCCCAGGTGCTTTTGCAGGTCCTCCAGCAAGGGCCGCCATTGCTCCAGCGATTCCGCTGCGCTGCCGATCGGCAGGATGCCGAAGCTGATCGGGGACGCCGCTTCTGCGGCCATCGCGCAACCGGCAAACAGGAGCAGGCCCAGGGTTATCCATCCCGCAGCGATCCAGGCCAGGACGTGATTACCGTGCCGACCGCACAGCCGAGACGTCGCGATGTCCACTGCCATGCTCTCCCCGACCGTCCCCTGCCCTGTATATAGTCGCGATCGCGGGCCGGAGCAATGGGCTCAGGAAAGGTAGGCCGGCGGATATTCACGCCCGGCGCGCCGTGGTTGATAGCAGATCGTGGTGCGATGAAATGCCTCGTCCCCGTTGTCGGCACGCCAGCCCGGGATCCCCGACAGCGGCAGCGGACGCAGTTCCAGCGGATCGCACAGCAGCCGTCCGCTGGCAATCGCCTCGGCACAAACAGCCCGCAGTTGCCCGACATCCAGGTCAGCGGCCGGCTGGAATACCAGGGCCTTGCCCACCAGCAGCTTGTCCGGGCTCAATGCAAGTTCCAGCAACGCATGACCGAACACTTCCAGCTGGATCGAGCCGTCGAGCCACGCCTGTCGATGCCGCCAGAACAGGCCATGCCAGTCGTGCACATCCCACAGTGCCAGCAGGGCCGGATCGCGCATCGCCACGATGACCCCGGCTTCATCGAAATGGGTCAGCGCATATTGCGAGCGGGAACGCAGCTTCGGCCCCATCCGGGCAACCTCGGCCACCTGGCGCTGGTTCAGTGCCTGTTTGAGCTCGGGGTAGCGCAGCCAGATCAGCGCATTGAGCAGGTCATGCCAGTTGCCCTCGCGAGTGGCGATATCGCTACGCTCGGCGATCCGCTGCTCGTAGTGCAGACCGTCAGCCAGCAAGGCCGGAGTCTGCGCGACGAAGCGTATGTGCGCATCGGCGGGCAGAGCCTGGTTGAGCGCCGCGATGGACGGCCATTGCGCCCCCTCAAGCAAGTCGGCGTACTCGCGCCATGCCGCCAGCGGCAACCGCCCGAACACGCCCGGTTCGACCGTTTCGCGTGACGGCGCCCGATAGCGCATGACTTCAGCTGGCGAGGCGAGCGTGCAGATCGTGCTCGTCGGCGCGCTCGACCACGACATCGACGAACTGCCCGGGCCTGAGTTTCTGGCCGTCGGCAATCAGCACCACGCCGTCGATCTCCGGCGCGTCGGCAGCCGATCGCGCAACGGCACCATCGGCACCGGCCTCATCAACCAGCACCTGGATGGTTCGGCCGATCTTGCGCTGCAGTTTCGCCGCGGAGATTTCTGCCTGCACGGCCATGAACTGTTCGAGGCGATCCTCTTTCAGCTCCTCGGAAATGGGATCCGGCAGCTCGTTCGCCTTCGCGCCGTCCACCGGTGAGTAGGCGAAAGCACCGACACGGTCGAGCTCCGCCTCGCGCAGGAACGTGAGCAGCTCCTCGAACTCGGCGTCGGTTTCGCCTGGAAAGCCCACGATGAACGTGCTGCGTATGGTCAGGTCCGGCACGGCCCTGCGCCAGTTGTTGATGCGCTCCAGCGTCTTGTCGATGTTGCCCGGGCGCTTCATCAATTTCAGGATGCGCGGGCTGGCATGCTGGAACGGGATGTCGAGGTACGGCAGCAGCTTGCCTGCAGCCATCAGCGGCATCACTTCGTCCACGTGCGGATACGGATAGACGTAGTGCAGACGCGACCACACACCCAGCTCGGACAGGCCTTCGCACAATTCGGTCATGCGCGTGCGGTAGGTCTTGTCGCGCCATTGTTTTTCAGCGTACTTCAGGTCCACGCCGTAGGCGCTGGTGTCCTGTGAAATCACCAACAATTCCTTGACGCCACCCTTGACCAGACGCTCGGCCTCCAGCAGCACCTCGTCGACCGGGCGCGAAACCAGGTTGCCACGCATCGAGGGAATGATGCAGAAGCTGCAACGGTGATTGCAGCCCTCGGAAATCTTCAGGTACGCATAGTGCTTCGGGGTCAGCTTGACTCCCGTATCGGGCACCAGGTCTTGCAACGGATTGCGACGCGGCGGCAGCGCGGTGTGTACGGCGTTCATCACGCTGACGTAGTCCTGCGGACCGCTGATCGACAGAACGTCGGGATACGCCTCGCGGATCAGACCCTCACGCTTGCCGAGGCAGCCGGTAACGATCACCTTGCCGTTCTCGTTCAGCGCGGTGCCGATCGCATCCAGCGACTCCTGCACCGCCGCGTCGATGAAGCCGCAGGTATTCACCACGACTGCATCGGCAGCGTTGTAGCTGGGCACAATTTCGTAGCCCTCGACCTTCAGCTGGGTCAGGATGCGTTCGGAATCCACCAACGCCTTGGGGCAGCCAAGGCTGACGAAACCGATTTTGTGTGCCGCTTGGGACATGAGCGTCTTTACCGTGAAAACGTGCGTGGAAACAGACAATTATACCCTAGCGCGGCGCGCCCGCCCGGACCGCTAAAATCACCGCTTCACGTCGACGAGGATGGCTCATGGGTCAGCAGATCAATATCCCCACCACGCGGACCCAATGCATCGGCGCCTATGTCGCCCAACCGCAAGGCAAGCCGAAGGGTGGGATCGTGGTGATCCAGGAGATCTTCGGCGTCAACGCGCACATGCGCAGCGTGGCCGACCGCTTTGCCGAAGCGGGCTATACGGCGATTGCGCCAAGTTTCTTCGATCACCTGGAAACCGGCGTGGAGCTGGGCTACGACGAGGCAGGCTATGCACGCGGCAAAGAACTGGTGACGGAACTGGGACTCGATCGCGCGCTCGAGGACGTGGCCAGCGCCGCGGAGGCGATCGCCTCCGCCGGCAAGATCGGAACGGTTGGCTACTGCTGGGGCGGCACCGTCGCCCTGCTCTCTGCGCTGCGGCTGGGCCTGCCGTCGGTGAGCTACTACGGCGGGCGCAACCTGCCCTTCCTGGGAGAGAAGCCGAAGGCGCCCGTGATATTCCACTTCGGCGAAAAGGACACCGGCATTCCGATGGAATCCGTGGCGAAGCATCGCGAATTGCTGCCGCAGATGGAAACCTTCACCTACCCCGCCGGTCACGCATTCAATCGCGACGTCGATCCGCGTGCCTATGACGAGGCCAGCGCGAAGCTCGCGTTGCAACGCACGCTGGCATTCTTCGACAAATATCTGGCCAGCGCATGAGCGAACCCGGCTTCATCCTCGACACTCGGCTGGACGCGGACACGCGACCGGTCGCATCACTTGCGCTGTGCGACGTTCGCCTGATGAACGATGCGCGTTTCCCGTGGCTGGTGCTGGTACCGCGTCACCCTGGCCTGGTGGAAATCACCGATCTCAGCGCCGACGAGCAAGCGACGCTGTGGCAGGAAGTGAATCGCGCCGCTGCCGCGCTGCGTGCGGTGGCACCATGCGACAAGCTCAATCTCGGCGCGCTCGGCAATATCGTGCGCCAGTTGCATGCGCACGTCGTGGCGCGTTGCGAAGGTGATGCCGCATGGCCGGGTCCGGTATGGGGCCATGGCCACGCACTGACCTATACCGAAGCCAGCCTGACCGCTCGGATAGAAGCGCTGCGGCAGGCGTTGGCGAACAGCGCGAGTTAGTCCGCCATGGCGCAAGAGATCCAGTTTGAAGCCCTGGCCGAAGATGCGCTGTTGCTGCGCTTCGGCGAGCGTATCGATGTCGATCTCAATGCACAGGTGCAGGTCGCGGCAACACGTTTGCGCAGCCGCCTGCCAGAACTGGAGTGCGTATCCGCCTACGCCAGCCTGTTGCTGCGCTTCGACCCATCGACCTGGGTCGGCGACGACGGCGAGCATCCACATCAGCGACTGCAAGCTGTCGTCAGTGCAGCGTTATGTGACCTTGATCAGCTCACTGTCGCGTCGCGCGAATTGGTCATCCCGGTTTGCTACGGCGGCGAGTACGGGCCGGATCTGGACGAGGTCGCGGCCTGTTGCGGGCTCGATGCAGACGCCGTCATTGGCCGTCATACGGCCTGCGAATACCGCGTCGCGATGCTCGGTTTCGCGCCGGGCTTTCCCTATCTTCTGGGGCTTGATCCGCAGCTGGCTGTGCCGCGTCGCACCGATCCGCGCCAGCGTGTGGCCGCCGGCAGCGTGGCGATCGGCGGCAGCCAGACCGGTATCTATCCCGAGGTATTGCCCGGCGGCTGGCAACTGATCGGGCGCACGCCACTGTGCCTGTTCGACGTCACGGCCAGCGATCCCTCACTGTTGGCTGCGGGAGATCGCGTGCGCTTTCGCGCGATTGATGAAGAGACGTTTCGCCAGTTTCCGGTAGCCACTCCGCGATGAGCGCCAGCATTCTCAAGCCGGGTCTGCTGAGCAGCCTGCAGGATGCCGGGCGACCAGGCCATGCTGCGCTGGGTGTGGGTCGGGCCGGCGCGATGGACGGCCCAGCCTGGCAGCTGGCCAATGCGCTGGTCGGCAACCAACGCGGCGAGGCGACGATCGAATGCACTCTGGTCGGCCCCAGCCTGCGCTTCGAACACGCCGCCGTGATCGCACTGACGGGAGCGGTAACAGCGGCCTACGTCAATAGCCAGCCAATTCCCATGTGGACCCGCTGCTTTCTGCCGGCCGGCAGCGTGCTGCAACTCGGCGGCATGGCCCACGGTTGCCGCGCATATCTCGCCGTACGTGGCGGATTTGACGTAATGCCAATACTCGGCAGTCGCAGCAGTGACCTGCATGCACGACTTGGTTACGAGCATGGTCGTGCCCTGCGCGCTGGTGACGTGCTCCCGATCGGTGCGGCCGCTTTGCCGGCAGGCAAAGACGTACGGCCACTGCACTGGAGTCTCGATCCGCAACCCTGGTTCGATTTCGATCGACGTCCGCTGGCGCTGTTGCGCGGCAGCCACTGGTCGCAGCTGGATGAAGCCTCGCAGCACTATCTGTCCGGCGGCAACTTCGTCCTGAGCAAGAACAGCAACCGCACCGCCAGCCGTCTGGATGGCCATGTGCTGCATTTGCGGTCACCGCTGGAATTGATCTCCGAGGCAGCGTTGCCCGGCACATTGCAGCTGCCGCCGTCCGGCCAGCCGATCGCGTTGCTGGCCGAGGCGCCCGTGACCGGCGGCTACCCGCGGATCGGCCAGATCGCCACGGTGGATCTGCCGCGACTGGCACAACTTCGACCTGGCGATACCGTATGCTTTCACGAGAGCACGCTGGATGAGGCGTTGATGCGCTTAGCCGCGCGCCAGCAACGACTGACACACCTGCTCGAAACGATCGCACAACGACTGCAGCACGAATGATGGGAGCCGGCCCGATGGGAACCGCCGCAATAAACCGCATTGATCTCAACTGCGACCTTGGCGAGTCCTTTGGCGCCTGGCGGATGGGCGAGGATGTCGCACTGCTGGAGCTGGTCAGCTCCGCGAATATTGCCTGCGGCTTTCATGCCGGCGATCCGGACGTCATGTGTCACACGGTGGCGCAAGCGATCGGGCATGGCGTGGCGATCGGCGCGCACATTTCACTGCCGGACCTGCAGGGTTTCGGTAGGCGCGAGATGAGCGTCACTCCCGCCGAAGTGCATGCCATGACGCTGTACCAGATTGGCGCCCTGCACGCTTTCACCCGCGCCGCCGGCGCCAGGCTCTCGCATGTCAAACCGCATGGCGCGCTGTACAACATGGCCGCACGCGACGCCGCGCTGGCGAACGCAATCGCCCGCGCCGTGCGTGACTTCGATCCACAGCTGCGCTTGTTCGGGCTGGCCGGCTCGGCGCTGATCGAAGCCGGCAACGCGCTCGGCCTGCCGGTGGCGGCCGAAGCATTCGCCGACCGCCGCTATCGTGCCGACGGCTCCCTGCAATCGCGTCGCGAAGTGGGCTCGGTGATCGAGGATGCCGCACTGGCGACGGCACAGGCGATCGGCATCGCCCGTGACGGCGAGGTACACACCGTGGACGGCCACAAAGTCCAGCTGCAGGCCGATACGCTCTGCCTGCATGGCGATGGCGCCCACGCGGTGCTGTTGGCGCGCAAGCTGCGCGAGGCACTGGAAGCCGCCGGACTGCGCATCGTCGCGCCGGGCGCTGCATGACGACCTGCTCGCCATCCTGCGGAAGCTGCGCATGAACTACTGGCCGCTGCTCGGCGTTGCAGTGATCATCGTCGGCTTCGCGCTGCGCTTCAATCCGGTGCCCGTGGTGGTATCTGCGGCACTCGCCAGTGGCCTGCTCGCCGGCTTCCACGTACCCGCGTTGCTCGCCCTGCTGGGCAAGAGTTTCGTGTCCAGCCGGATGCTGCTGATCTTCGTGCTGACGCTGCCGGCGATCGGCCTGCTGGAACATGCCGGCTTGCGCGAACATGCGCAACGCTGGATGGCGCGACTGCAGGGAATGACCCTGGCGCGACTGCTCATCGGTTACCTGCTGTTGCGCCAGCTGCTCGCGATGCTTGGGCTCACCGGCGTTGCCGGCCCTGCGCAAACGGTACGTCCACTGCTGGCACCCATGAGTGAAGCGGCGGCGGAAAAAATTCTCCCCGAATTGACTGATAACGATCGCGACGAGTTGCGCGCGGTAGCCGCCGCCACCGACAACGTCGGGCGCTTCTTTGGCGAGGACGTGTTCATTGCCTTGGGTGCGGTGTTGTTGATTCAGGCTTTCTATACGCAGCACGGCATCGAGTTGACACCGCTGTCGATCGCGCTATGGGCGCTACCCACAGCGATCGCCGCGTTTGTCATCCAGTCCATTCGCATCTGGTTGTACCAGCGACGCCTGCAGCGACGCGCCGCCCAAACCCACGACAAACCGGCCGGTTGAGATGCTGCGCATCGAATACGCCTACTGGTTGATCGCAGCGTTCCTGTTCTACACAGGGTTGCGCAATCTGCGTGAGGGACATGGCTGGCGCGCTGCGTTCTGGCTGATTCTGGGAGCGTTGTTCGGAAGTGGTGACTACATATTGGCGCAACAGGCGACTGGCAATGCGCTGCCATCTGAATTCGCCGGTGCGGGAGTGATCGCGCTCGCGCTGCTGGCGCCACGATTACACCGAACCGCACATGTCGAGACTGGCAACGGCGAGCAGCGCCTGCAATCAGCCATCCGACTGGGGCACCGATTGTTCGTGCCAGCACTGCTGATTCCGCTGGTGACCTTGCTGGTGGCGCTGCTCGGCGCGCATCTTTTCATTGCAGGGCATGCCGTGTTCGCTGCGCCCCAGATGACCCTGACCGGACTGGCGCTGGCCTGTGTCGTGGCTCTCTTTGCAGCATCAAGAGTGGCGCGGACATCCATGCACGGCGGTGTGGCGGAAGGTCGCCGGCTGCTCGACGCGATCGGCTGGGCCGCACTGCTGCCGCTGCTGCTGGCAGCGCTGGGCGAGGTATTTACCCAAAGCGGCGTGGGCGCAGCGATCTCCGCACTGGCCACCACCTACCTGCCGACCGGCAGCGCACTGGCCTGCCTGCTGACCTTCGCACTGGGCATGGTGCTGTTCACCGTCATCATGGGCAATGCGTTTGCTGCGTTTCCGGTGATGATGGCGGGCATAGGCCTGCCGCTGCTGATCCAGCAGCACGGTGCGCATCCGGCGATACTGGGTTCGATGGGCATGCTTTGTGGTTATTGCGGCACCCTGCTGACGCCGATGGCGGCCGACTTCAACTTGGTACCCGCGGCGCTGCTGGAACTGCGCAACCCGTACGGTGTCATCCGCGCACAGGCGTGGAGCGCACTGGCCATTCTCGTCACCACCATCGTGCTGATGTGGTTGTTCGTGTTTCGCTGATCCTGTCCGACTGGTCCACCGAAGAGCCAAAGCCATGAGCCCAAGTCTGCCGCGCATCCTGCTGACCGGTTTCGATCCGTTCGGTGGGGAAGACATCAACCCCTCGTGGGAGGCGGCGCGCAGCCTGCACGGTCGTCGCATCGGCGGGCACCTGATCGTTGCGCGCCAGCTCTCCACGTCGTTCGCCGGATCCCTGCGTGAGCTCAAGACTGCAGTGCGCGAAGTGACACCGACCATCCTGCTCGGCGTTGGTCAGGCGGGCGGTCGTCACCAGCTGTCGATCGAGCGGGTCGCGATCAATATCCAGGATGCGCGCATTCCCGACAACGCCGGCGAACAGCCGGTGGACGAACCGGTGATCGCCGGTGGCCCGGCAGCCTACTTCAGCACGCTGCCGATCAAGGCCATGCTGGCCGCGCTGCACGCACAGGGTTTGCCCGCTGAGATATCACAAAGTGCGGGCACCTATGTCTGCAACCACATCGCGTACGCCATGCTGCACCTGGCGGCGAAGCGGCGTGGCATGCGCGCCGGCTTCATCCATATTCCGTATCTACCGGTGCAGGCGGCACGATTGCGCGGAGCCGCCAGCATGGCCCAGGCCGACGTCGTGCGCGCGCTGGAAATCGCGCTGCGCACGGCGATTGCCACCACGGTTGATCGCAAGCTTGCGGCCGGCGCTATCGACTGAATTCCGCACGATCTCCCAAGAGGAACTTCCATCGAAGGAGCAGAGCCAACGCGAGACGGAAGCGCTCCCTCCCCTGCTCGCAGGGGAGGGCTGGGGTGGGGTCGCTCTTGGCTTTCGAAGATCAAAAGCGGCACCCCCTCCCAACCTCCCCCTGCAGGCAGGGGGAGGAGCGAAAGCCGGCGCGGAGGCCTCCCTCCCCTGTTCGCACCGAAAAAGGGGTGGAGCGAGAGCGAACACGTGACGATGGGCGCCTGCATCTAACGCATATATTCGCCCACAAAAAAGCCCGCGAATTGCTTCGCGGGCTTTTTCATTTATCAGCAGCGTGAGCGATCAGTATCCGACGGAGCCGGTGTGATCCTGCGGCGGCGGCGCGGAGTCTTCGACCGGCGGCTTGTCGTGATGATCCTGCAGATCGCGCGCCTTGGTCTCGACCGGGTTGATTTCCTTCAGCGTGCCCTTGTCGTCATAGAACACGCGAAAACCGTAATCGAGCTGCATGCGCGCCATGTACTGCAGGTGCTGCTTGCGGATCTTCGAATCGTCACTGGACTCCAGCAACACGGTCTTCGGCAACTTGCCCTGATCCTTCAGGTAGGCGAAATGGCTGCTGACATCGATCGACGAAAGCACGGCGCCATCGACCAGGAACTGACCTTCCTTATAGGCCTCGATGGTGGCGTCGAACTGCCCCTTCATCGAGGCGGTGGTGACATCAGGATGCTTGGTGCCGCCGAGGCTGCAACCAGCAAGCAGCAATAGGCTGCCCAGCATGATCGCGCCCGTGGCGCGCGTCAGCAATGTGGAAAAACGGATCATGTGGGTCTCCTAACGATCAATCGATTGAATCAGGGGCAGAGTGTAACGCCGGGCCGTCTCAATGGCGGTGGCCATAGACGACTTCCGTTCAGGCAGGTTTGTTAAGGCGGATTTATTGAAGCAGATCGCTCAGGTGCGCGGCAGGGTGACGCCCTGTTGCCCCTGGTACTTGCCGCCGCGGTCCTTGTAGCTGGTCTCACACTCCTCGTCGGACTCGAGAAACAGCATCTGCGCCACGCCTTCGTTGGCGTAGATTTTTGCGGGCAGCGGCGTGGTGTTGGAAAACTCCAGCGTCACGTGGCCTTCCCACTCCGGCTCCAGCGGCGTCACGTTGACGATGATGCCGCAGCGGGCGTAAGTACTTTTGCCCAGGCAGATGGTCAGCACCTGGCGCGGTATGCGGAAATATTCGACCGTGCGCGCCAGCGCGAACGAGTTCGGCGGAATGATGCACACGTCCGCCTCGACGTCGACGAAGCTCGACGGATCGAACGCCTTCGGATCGACGATGGTCGAGTTGATGTTGGTGAAAATCTTGAATTCGCGCGCGCACCGCACGTCGTAGCCATAGCTGGAGGTGCCATAGGAAACCAGCTTCTGGCCATCACGCACCTTGACCTGGCCGGCCTCGAAGGGCTCGATCATGCCGTGTTGCTCGGCCATGCGCCGGATCCACTTGTCGGATTTGATGCTCACGCGATCTCCACTGTCGATATCGGACTTGGGCCCATGCATCGGCCCGGCCAAAGATGCGCAAAATAACATGTCGTGGGCATCAGGCGGCGCCGCCACGGCCAAATGTTGGGATTCGCTGGCGCTCATCCCAGCCTACGGAGCCAGACTGACGGCTCATCGAAAACCGTTCGGACTGAGCGTAGCGCCGGAGGCGCGAAGTCGAAGCCACTCGCCGAACCCCCTTCGACTTCGCCGCTGCGCGGCTACGCTCAGGGCGAACGGGGGATTGAGGGTGAGTGCGGCGCGTAGGTTGGGGTGAGCGTAGCGATGCCCGACATCCCACGCCCGCCCGGAACATCAGCAGCAGCTCACCGAAAACCGTTCGGGCTGAGCGTAGCGCCGGAGGCGCGAAGTCGAAGCCTCGCACCAGGCCCAAGGATCAAACAACGGGCGCTCAAGGCGCGCCCTGCACCGCGATTACGCTCAGGGCGAACGGGGGATTGAGGGTGAGTGCGGGGCGTAGGTTGGGGTGAGCGTAGCGATGCCCAACATCCCACGCCCGCCCGGAACATCAGCAGCAGCTCACCGAAAACCGTTCGGGCTGAGCGTAGCGCCGGAGGCGCGAAGTCGAAGCCTCGCACCAGGCCCAAGGATCAAACAACGGGCGCTCAAGGCGCGCCCTGCACCGCGATTACGCTCAGGGCGAACGGGGGATTGAGGGTGAGTGCGGGGCGTAGGTTGGGGTGAGCGTAGCGATGCCCAACATCCCACGCCCGCCCGGAACATCAGCTCCAGCTCGCCGAAAACCGTTCGGGCTGAGCGTAGCGCCGGAGGCGCGAAGTCGAAGCCTTGCACCAGTCCCAAGGATTAAACAACGGGCGCTCAAGGCGTGCCCTGCACCACGATCTTGCCCAGCCCCAGCGACTTGTTGCGCGGCTGGCGCGACAGGCGGCCGGCCGCGTTGCGTGCAATCTCGCGGTAGCGTGCAGCAAGATCGGAATCCGGCATCGCGGCTACCGTGGGATTGCCGCCGTCAGCCTGCTCGCGGATACGGATATCCAGCGGCAGCGAACCCAGGTACGGCACCTCGTACTGCTCCGCCATCCGTGCGCCGCCACCTTCGCCGAAGATGTGCTCTTCGTGGCCGCAGTTCGAGCAGATATGGGTGGCCATGTTCTCCACGATGCCAAGCACCGGCACTTCGACCTTCTCGAACATCTTCAGCGCCTTGCGCGCATCCAGCAGTGCGATGTCCTGCGGCGTGGTGACGATCACCGCACCCGCCACCGGTACTTTCTGCGACAGCGTCAGCTGGATGTCACCGGTACCCGGGGGCAGATCCACGATCAGGTAGTCAAGCTGCTCCCAACGCGTATCGGTAAGCAGCTGCATCATGGCCTGGGTGACCATCGGGCCGCGCCAGATCATCGGCGTGTCCTCTTCGACCAAAAAGCCGATCGACATCACCGACAGCCCATGCGCCTGCATCGGGATGATGGTCTTGCCGTCCGGCGACTCCGGCTTGCCGCTGACGCCCAGCATGCGCGGCTGGCTGGGGCCGTAGATGTCGGCATCCAGCACGCCGACCTTCGCCCCTTCGGCCTGCAACGCCAACGCCAGATTCGCCGACACCGTGGACTTGCCGACGCCGCCCTTGCCAGACGCCACCACGATGATGTTTTTCACGTTCGGCAACGGCGCCAGCGTGCCTTGCACCTTGTGTACGTGGATGCGGCTGGTGATCGAAACGGCTGCCGTCTCGATCGCCGGATCGGCCTCCAGCGCCTGACGCACGCTATGGCTCAGGCCATGGATCGCGCCCGTCGCCGGATAGCCCAACTGGATATCCACCGATACCCGCGGCCCGTCGACGCCGACCGCGCGGATGGCATCGGCCAGTGGCGCGCCGGTATGGGTATCGATCAGGTCGCCAAGAATGCGGCGGACCAGGGCTTCGTTCGCCTGCGTCATATCGGCTCGAGTGGTTAGCGGGGACCACCCATTATGCCAGTCCGCGCCGAGCTGCCCTCGAACCGCCGAACCGCCCTGCTTCCGTTGCGCATTGCAGCTTGACGCCCCAGGCGGCCCCCGGCAGGCTCAACCCGTACGCTTTCGTATGGGAGGACACAATGAAGCAACTGTTTCGACTCGCCATCGCCGCCGGCCTGCTGCTGGGCGCCGGTACCGCATTCGCCGCCAACGACACGCCGGCGGGTACGTGGAAACAAGTGGACGACGCGACTGGCAAGCCAACGTCGATCATCCAGATCACCGAGACCGACGGCAAGCTGCAGGGCAAGGTGCTGCAGGTCATGAACGAGACCCCAGACGACATCGCGCGCGACGGTAGCCCGCCCAAGTGCACGCAATGCAGCGGGAACAACAAGGATCAACCGATCATCGGCATGACCATCATGTGGGGTGTAAGCAAGGATGGCGATCAGTGGGATGGCGGCAGGATCCTCGATCCGAAGACCGGCAAGATTTACAAAGTGAAACTCACCCTTTCGAATGCCGGCCAGAAGCTCGACGTGCACGGCTACATCGGCTTCGCCCTGCTTGGCCGCAGCCAGGTATGGGAGCGTCAACCGTAATCGCCACGGCGTACGTCGCGCCAAAAAAGCACGCCAATGGCGTGCTTTTTCTTGTATGGGATCGACGTGATACGTTCCACGCCCGATGCAACTTGGAGCCACCAGCGGGGTCCAAATTACTCTCTGCGTTCAGGATGAACACCATGAAAGATGTCTCCCGTCTCATCGTCGCGAGCTGCCTGTTTTTGACTGCTGGTGCAGCAATGGCCGCCAACGACACGCCCGTCGGCACATGGAAACAAATCGACGGCACCGGCAAGACCCGGTCGATCATCGAGATCGCCGACACCAACGGTGAGTTGAAGGCGACCATAAAGGCAGTGCTGAATCGGTCGCCCAAAGGTATTGCCCGTGACGGAAATCCGCCGTCGTGCACGCAATGCAGCGGTGATTTCAAAAACAAGCCGATCGTGGGCATGGTCAATATGTGGGGAGTCAGAAAGGACGGCGACGTGTGGGACGGCGGCAAGATCCTCAATCCAGCTGATGGCAAGACCTACAAGGTCAGGTTGTCGCTCATCGACCATGGGCAAAAACTCGAGGTGCACGGTTATATCGGCATCCCCATGATGGGCCAGAGCCAGATCTGGGAGCGCCAGGAGTAACCCGCCCTTCCTTCCTGCGTCCTTGCCCTGCTGCTCTGGCAGTGGCGGCTGCATCGGGATAGCCGCGCAGGCCAAGCCTGACGCCAACGCATGCCATAATGCGAGGCTACTCAGCCAACGCAGCCGCCATGAGCCGTCGCCTCCTCGTCACTCACGCATTGCCCTATGCCAATGGCCCGTTGCACCTGGGCCATATGCTGGGCTATATCCAGACCGATATCTGGGTGCGCGCGCAGCGGATGATGGGCAACGAAGTGCATTTCGTGGCGGCCGACGACGCCCATGGAACGCCGATCATGCTGGCCGCGGAAAAGGCCGGGATGTCACCGGAGGCGTTCATCGCGGGCATCCGTGCCGGTCATGAAGCGGATTTCGCGGACTTCCATTTCAGCTTCGATCACTACCACACCACGCATTCGCAGGAGAACCGCGAGCTGGCCTCGCTGATCTACACACGTCTGCGCGATGGCGGCTATATTGCACGCCGCAGCATCCAGCAGCTGTTTGATCCCGAAAAGGAAATGTTCCTGCCGGACCGCTACATCAAGGGTGTGTGCCCGAACTGCGGCACCCCGGACCAGTACGGCGACAACTGCGAACACTGCGGCGCCACGTATGCGCCCACCGACCTGATCAATCCGTATTCGGTGATGTCCGGCGCCACGCCGGTGCTGCGCGACTCGGAGCATTATTTCTTCGAACTGGGCAAGTTCGAAGGACTGCTGCGCGACTGGTTCGCCGGCAAGTTCACTGGCGGCAAACCTGTGGCGAACAGCGGCGTCGCCGCGAAGCTGAGGGAATGGCTGGATGGCGGCCTGAAGGACTGGGACATCTCGCGCGATGCACCCTACTTCGGCTTCCCGATTCCGGACGCGCCTGGAAAATTCTTCTACGTGTGGCTGGATGCGCCGGTCGGCTACCTGGCCAGCTTCAAGGCGATGTGCGATCGCACCGGGCTGAAGTTCGACGATTTCCTCGGCCCCGACAGCACGGCCGAGATGCACCACTTCATCGGCAAGGACATCATCAACTTCCACGGCCTGTTCTGGCCGGCGATGCTGCATGGTGCGCAGTTCCGCACGCCGACCGCGCTGCACGTCAACGGCTATCTCACCGTGAACGGCGCGAAGATGTCCAAGTCGCGCGGCACCTTCATCCAGGCACGTACGTATCTGGACGCGGGCATTCATCCGGAATTCCTGCGCTACTACTTCGCCACCATGCTGAGCGATGCGCCGGTCGACGTGGATCTCGACCTGAAGGCATTCGAGGAGCGCGTCAATTCGCACCTGATCGGCAAGTGGGTGAACATCGCCAGCCGCACGGCCGGCTTCGTGCAGAAGTTCTTCGACGGCAAACTGGCTGATCACTTCGACGCCGAGGAATCCGGCCTGTGGCGCACATTGCTGTCGCACTACGACGGCATCGACGAACTTTACGAAACCGGCGAATTCGCCGAAGTGACGCGCCGTTTCGTCACCATCGCGGATCTGGTCAACGGCTATATCGCGACCAAGGCGCCGTGGCTGATGGCCAAGGACGACAGCCGCCGCGAAGAATTGCAGCAAGTCTGCACGCTGGCGCTGAATGCATTCCGGCTGCTCGCCGGTGTACTCAAACCCATCTTGCCTGCCACGGTAGCTGCAGCCGAGCAATTTCTCGCCGCGCCCATCACCGATTTCGACGACGCACGGCGCGAATTGCCTGGTCACACCGTCAACGTATTCGAACCACTGCTTGCGCGAATCGACCCCAAGCATATCGAAGCGATGGTCGAGGCATCCAGGGAATCGCTCGGCGGTTCCACTGAAGAAGCCAAGCCAGTACCAGCCAAGAAACCCAAGGAATCCAGCAAGGCCATGAGCGGAACAAGCACGACTCCAGACACTGTTATCGATGGCGCTGCCATTATCGGGATTGACGACTTCGCCAAACTCGATCTGCGCATTGGCAAAGTGCAGGCGTGCGAATTCGTGGATGGCTCAGACAAACTGCTGCGCTTCGAACTGGACGCCGGCCCATTGGGCACACGCCAGATTTTCTCCGGCATCCGCGCTGCCTACGGCGAGCCGGAAAAACTGGTCGGCCGCAACGTGGTGTTCATCGCGAACCTCGCGCCCCGCAAGATGCGCTTCGGCCTGTCCGAAGGGATGATCCTGTCCGCCGGCGACGGCGGCAGCGACCTGGTCCTGCTGGATGCCGACCAGGGCGCCAGGCCGGGCGCGACCGTCCGCTGATATCGCCATGACGCTGGTCGACCGCATCGACGCCCTGCTGCCGCAGACGCAGTGCGAGCAGTGCGGCTACCACGGGTGTCGACCCTACGCCGAGGCGATGGCGCGCGGTGAGGCGCCGATCAATCAATGCCCGCCCGGCGGTACAGCCGGTATCGAAAAGCTTGCAGCGCTGCTGCAACAGCCGGTGTTGCCGTTGAATCCGGAACACGGCATCGAGAAGCCACGAACACTGGCACGCATCGTCGAAGCGGACTGCATCGGCTGCACCAAATGCATCCAGGTCTGTCCGGTCGATGCGATCGTTGGCGCATCCAAGCTGATGCACACCGTCATTGCCGATGACTGCACCGGCTGCGAGCTGTGCGTGCCGGCCTGCCCGGTGGACTGTATCGTGCTGTTGCCGATGCCGCCGGAGCAGATCGACGCGAAGCATGCCGACGCCGCACGCGTGCACTTCCAGCAGCGCGAGGCGCGACTGGAACTTCAACGTCTGCAGCGCGACGCCGAACTGGCCATCCGCAAGAACGCTGTCGGCGGTTCAGTCGAAGGGAGTCCAGTCGGTGCTGGTCCGCCCCAGCGCAATCCCGTACTGGAAGCTCTGGCTCGTGCCAAGGCAAAGCAGGAGCCGAAGCCGTGAAGCGCAGCGACGTCGTCGAACTGTTCACCCGCCTGCGCGAGATCGATCCGCACCCCACCACCGAACTCAACTACACCACGCCGTTCGAACTACTGGTGGCCGTGGTGCTGTCGGCACAGGCCACCGATGTCGGCGTGAACAAGGCAACCAAGAAGCTTTATCCGGTGGCCAACACGCCGCAGGCGATCCTCGATCTCGGCGAGGAAGGCCTCAAGCGTTACATCAGCACGATCGGGCTGTTCAACGCGAAGGCGAAGAACGTGATCGCACTGTGCCGGTTGCTGATCGATCAGCATGGCAGTGAAGTTCCGCACACCCGCGAAGCACTGGAAGCGCTACCCGGTGTCGGCCGCAAGACTGCCAACGTGGTGCTCAACACCGCGTTCGGCGAACCGACCATCGCCGTCGATACGCACATCTTTCGGGTCGCCAACCGTACGGGGCTGGCGCCGGGCAAGGACGTGCGCACAGTCGAAGACAAGCTGGTGAAAGTCATACCGGCCGAATTCAGGCAGGACGCCCACCACTGGCTGATCCTGCACGGCCGCTATGTATGCAAGGCACGCAAACCGGATTGCCCGCAGTGCGTGATCCGCGACCTGTGCCGCTACAAAGACAAGACCGTCGCCAGCTGAGTGCCTACGTGGGTTGGGGTGAGCTCCGGCAAATCCCGGCGCTTCGGCGCAGCAGTGTTGGGCATCGCTACGCTCACCCCAACCTGCACAACCCTCCACTCACCGCTCGCCCCTCCACTCACCGCTCGCCCCTCCACTCACCGCTCGCCCCTCCACTCACCGTTCGCCCCTCCACTCACCGTTCGCCCCTCCACTCACCGTTCGCCCTGAGCGTAGCCGCGCAGCGGCGAAGTCGAAGGGGGTCTAGTGCTAGGCTTCGACTTCGCGCCTTCGGCTCTACGCTCAGCCCGAACGGATTCGGTGAGCTCCAGGTCGAGCTGGTAGGTTGGGGTGAGCGCAGCGATGCCCAACGTTGCCGGGCGGAAATGCTGGGCATCGCTGCGCTCACCCCAACCTACGTTTGACCAGCTCTCCGGGCTACCGTCACACCGGCAGCTGTGCCCGCTCCAGCGCTGCAATATGCCGTTCCAGCCGCGGCCCCAGGTAACAGTGCGAGCCACATGGCAACAACCCGACTTCACCGAATTCGCGTAGATACCAGGCCGGTGCGCGCGATATGAAGCCGTGGTGGTCGCCGGCAACATCGTCGCGGCTGGTGAATACTTCCAGAAACGCCACGCCTTCGAGCATCTCGCCAATGCCTTGCAGGCCAGCGCGAATCTCGGACGGCTTCAGGTAATGCAGCACGTCGGTACAGACGATCAGGTCGAAGCGCGTGTCAAAGCGCAGCTGCTCAAGCTGGCCAAAACGCGCCAGACCAATGTTGCGGCTGCGACCATAGCGCGCCACCACATACTCGCTCGCGTCCAGTCCGCGATACGCGATGTCCGGCCGTAGTGCCCGCAGTGGCGCGCGCCAGGTCGCCTCGCCACAGCCGACGTCAAGCACGTTGCGGATCGGCCGCGCGAGGTAGTACTCGGCCTGCGCCACGACCATCGCGACTTTGCGCCGCAGCTCGGCTGGCGAACCCACCGCGTGCTGCGGATCGCGGTACCACTTGTCGAAATAATCGCGATCGTAGGTCTTTGGCATGGCGGGGCTCCGGCGGGTGTCGCATGGTAACCGCCACCGTGAGCAAGGGCGACCCAGCTGAATCGCGCCGCAATATGTGCGACTGATCACACCGCGTCGGTCAGCCGAACCGACACCCATGCGTTAACACTACGCAACATCCATCACCGGAGTACGGATGCATGCATGCTGCCCCCACGCTTCGCTGTCGCACGCTGGTTGTCGGTCTGCTGCTGACGCTCGCTCCCGCACTGGTCTGGGCCGCCGATGGGAACCCGCCAGGAAGGCTGCCGACCGTTACGGTCACCGGAAAGGTGGACGGCCTGAGGTTGGGCGACATCGCCTGGCTGCGCCGGGACAGCTTCGGCCTGGACAGCGCCACGCTGGCGCGTTACCGCGAGTTGGGTCGCACGCGGTTCCTCGACGAACAGCTCGCCGGTGACGACGACAACCTGCCGCCCCAGATTGCCACGCAGATCAACAACCTGACCGTCATCAACACGCCGCTGACACAGCAGTTGGCCGAATACCAGGACCGCGCAGAGCAGTTCAAGCAGGTCCAGGACGGCCCGGCCAAGGACGCCGCCAAGACCGCCTTCCAGCTGTACCGCCGAAGCATCTACCAGCAATCCGCGCAGGTCGAGATGCTGCATGCCATCTACGGCGGCGACCAGTTGAAGGAGCAGCTGGTGTGGTTCTGGCTCAACCACTTCAGTGTGTATGCGGACAAGGGGCCGGTACGTCTGTTCACCACCGACTACGAGGAGCACGTGATACGCCCACACGCACTGGGCAAGTTCAAGGACCTGGTGATGGCCACGCTGCAGAGCCCGGCCATGCTGGTGTTCCTCGACAACGCGCACAACGTCAAGGACAAGACGAACGAGAACTACGCGCGGGAGCTGATGGAACTGCATACGCTGGGCGTGAACTCCGGCTACACCCAGCAGGACGTGCAGCAGCTGATGCGCATCCTCACCGGCGCCACCGTGCTACCGCCGAAACTTGCCGCTCGACAGAACCTGTTCGCCCGCGCGCGTCCCGGCGTGGTGCGCGAGGGCCTGTTCGTGTTCAACCCGAATCAGCACGATTTCGGTGACAAGAATTTCCTCGGCCGGACCATCAAGGGCAGCGGCTACGATGAGATCGCCCAGGCGGTGGATCTGATCGTGCAGCAGCCCGCCTGCGCGCACTTCATCTCGCAGAAGCTCGCTACCTATTTCATCGCCGACGAACCGTCGCCTGCGCTGGTCGACGCCATGGCCAATACTTTCCAGCGCACCGACGGCGACATCGCCGCAGTAGTGCGCACGATGTTCCTGTCGACCGACGCTGCCGCCATCAGCGGACACAAGTTCAAGGACCCGATGCGTTTCCTGGTCTCGTCAATGCGGCTTACCTACGACGGTCAGGCGATCCCGAACGCGGACCCGCTGGTGAACTGGCTGCGCCAGATGGGCGAACCACTGTACGGCCGCATCACCCCCGACGGCTGGCCACTGGACTCGGCCAGTTGGACAGGCTCGGGCCAGATGAGCAAACGCTTCGACTTCGCCGGCGTGATCGGCAGCGGACGCAACCGGCTGTTCGTCGACAATACCGATCCTGCGATGCCAGGCGTTTTCGCCGGCCTGCCGAAGGATCCCCCCGCATTGCGCGACTCGGCTCTGTACCGCGACGCGATCGCGCAGGGGCTGTCTGTGGCCACCAGCAACGCACTGGACCAGGCCAAGTCGCCGACGGAGTGGAATACGTTCCTGCTGTCCTCGCCCGACTTCAACTACCGCTGATGTTTCCCTGTTTTGCGTGAACGAGCTTGCTGACCATCATTGAGGTGCCGCATGAACCGTCGTGAATTTCTGCTTGCTTCCGCCAGCGCCGCTGCTGCGCTGCCGATTCTGTCGTTCTCCGGAAAATTGTTCGCCACGCCAACCAACGCACCGCGTTTCCTGTTCGTATTCCTGCGTGGCGGTTACGACTGCAACAACCTGTTGGTCCCTTATGGCAGCGACTTCTATTACGAATCGCGACCGACGTTGGCGATCGCAAAACCCGATCCGAACAACCCCAACAGCGCGATCGCGCTGGATGCAAACTGGGGTTTCAACCCCGTGCTGCGCGACACGATTTACCCGCTCTGGCAGCGCAAGCAGATCGCGTTCGTGCCATTCGCCGGCACCGATGACCTATCGCGCAGCCATTTCGAGACCCAGGACAATATCGAATCTGGCCAACCAACCGCGCAGCGCGGCGACTTCCGCTCCGGCTTTCTTGCGCGGCTATCTGGCACACTGCCCGGCGTGCCGCCGATCGCATTCACCCAATCGCTACCGCTGAGTTTTCAGGGCGCCGGCAAGGACATTCCCAACATCTCGCTCAAGGGCGATACCAAATCGCATTTCGATGCCCGGCAATCGGCCATCCTCGCGCAGATGTATCAAGGCACGTCGCTGGCATCGGCCACCGCGGATGGCCTCGCCTTGCCCGTCACCGTGTCGCAGGACTTGCGCGATGAAATGGTTCACGCCAGCCGTGGCGCACCCAGTGCGACGGGTTTTGCCAGCGAGACGCAACGCATCGCCACGTTGATGCGTGATCAATACCGCCTCGGTTTTGTCGATGTCGGCGGGTGGGATACCCATGTGAACCAGGGCAGCGTCACCGGTGGTCTTGCCAACAATCTGAAAAATCTCGGCGCTGGCCTGGCAGCCTACGCCGACGCACTCGGCGACGAGTGGAACAATACCGTCGTGGTCGTGGTGTCCGAGTTCGGCCGCACCTTCCGCGAAAACGGCAACAAGGGCACCGACCACGGCCACGGCACGGTGCACTGGGTACTCGGCGGCAAGGTCAACGGCGGCCGCATCGCTGGCGAGCAAGTCGCCGTCAGTCAATCGAACCTGTTCCAGAACCGCGACTACCCGGTGCTCAACAATTACCGCGACGTACTCGGCGGCACAATCAAGCGCGTCTGGAATCTGTCCGGCAACCAGTTGCAGACGGTGTTTCCGGGAGCGAACCCTCGCGATCTGCAGCTGGTCTGATGCAACTGCGCCCCCTGATCGGAACACTCCTGACTGACGTTGTCTCCAATCGAGCCGCCGACACGTAGGTTGGGGTGAGCGTAGCGATGCCCAACACTATGGTGCCGAGACGTTGGGCATCGCTACGCTCACCCCAACCTACGCCACTGCGCGGTGCCAAGGACCACCAACTGGTGTGAAAAGCATCTTGCAATGACACTCCACGGATCGCCACCTCCACTCAATGGAACTTCTCGCATGCGCCCCCTCTCTGTTGCCGCTTCCATGACGACAGTACTCAGATGGCCCATGACTTCATGGCTGCTCCTGATCGCCCTACTTCTGCCTGCGGCTCAGGCCGGGGCGCGCGATGCCGCCAGCCTCAGCACGGACGACATTGCGTGGCTGCGCCGTGACGGCTTCGGTCTGGACACGGCGAGCGTGACTCAATATCGCGACCTCGGTCGGGGGCATCTGCTGGACGCGCAGCTCGCCGACCGTCTGGATGGTCAACTCCCACCGGCAGTTACCACGCTGATTGGCAGCCTCGATGCCAGCAACACCCCGCTCACACAACAGTTGACCGCCTTGCAGGCCGAGCAGCAGCGCATCAAGGCACTGCCCGATGGTCCGGACAAGGGCGCCGCGAACAAAACTTTGCAATCGACCAGCAACCAGTGGGGACAAGCAGCGCAACAGGTCGAATTGCTGCAGGCGGTGTACGGTCCCAACCAGTTGAAGGAACAGCTGGTGTGGTTCTGGCTCAATCATTTCAGCATCTATGCGCCCAAAGGGCGTATCCGTTGGGAATTGGCCGACTACGTGCAGAAGACCATTCGTCCGCACGCGCTGGGCAAGTTCAAAGATCTGCTGATGGCCACGCTGGAAAGTCCGGCTATGCTGGAGTTTCTCGACAATGCGCAGAACGCGAAAGATCACGTCAATGAGAACTACGCCCGCGAGCTGATGGAGCTGCACACGCTGGGTGTGAATTCGGGCTACACCCAGCAAGATGTGCAGCAACTGGCGTTGATTCTCAGCGGTGTCGGCATCGCACCGGTCGACGGCAAGCCACAAAATTTCAACCCGAAGTTCGCGCCGCTTGTCGTGCGCAACGGTCTGTTTGAATTCAACCCGCAGCGGCACGATTTCAGCGACAAGGTCTTTCTCGGCCAAACCATCAAAGGCAGCGGCTTCGACGAAGTACGGCAGGCGGTGGATATCATCGTGCACCAACCTGCCTGTGCCCAGTTCATTTCGCATCAGCTCGCAGAATATTTTGTTGCCGACAACCCATCGCCCGCACTGGTGGCGCGAATGGCGCGCACGTTCCGGCGCAGCGATGGCGACATCGCAAAGGTGTTGCGAACGATGTTCGAGTCACGTGACCTGCTGACCGATGCCGGTCACAAGTTCAACGATCCGATGCGCTTCGTGGTCTCGTCGACGCGACTGGCCTACGACGGCAAACCGATCGCCAACGCACTGCCGCTGGTCAACTGGCTCAATCAACTGGACCAACCGCTGTTCGGCAGGATCACTCCGGATGGCTGGCCACTGGATGGCGCCAGCTGGTCCAGCTCAGGACAGATGGCCAAACGCTTCGAGATCGCAAACGCCATCGGCACGGGCAATAACCAGCTATTTACCCCGGCGGGCAGCACATTGCGTGGCGCGGGCTTCCCTATGCTGACCACGCGGCAGTACTACGATCTGATCGAACCGCATCTTTCGGCGCCGACCCGCGACGCCCTGGCTAAGGCAACAACGCAGCAAGAGTGGAACACCTTCCTGCTTTCGTCTCCCGATCTCAACTACCGCTGATCCACACGCAAGCGAACCGCAATGTAGGTTGGGGTGAGCGCAGCGATGCCCAACGGCTTGGTACGGGAATGTTGGGCATCGCTGCGCTCACCCCAACCTACGCACGGCTTTCGTCGGCTGAGCTCTCGATGTCAGGCTGCCGAGCTGGGCACCAGCAGATGTTTGGCGACCTGCCCGTGCAGGCGGCCGATACCACGCACCAGATGCAGGGTGGCAAACAGCAGCACAATGCCGACGAGACAAAGCGCGATGGTGCCGGTCCAGCCTGGACCGTAGTAGCTGAAACCATCAACGTCCATGTTGATCACGTTGAAACCAAATGCCTTCACGAACGGCGAACCGATAAAAGCCAGCGACACGCTCAGCAAGCTCACCGCGATCGTGAAATAGATGATGCCCAGCGGCAGCATCAACAGCATGTAGAAAATCGTGGTCCACGTGCGCCCATCAGTGAACATCGCACCGATGCGCTTCAGGAGCGGCAAGCCTTGCTGCGCTGGATATGGCGGCCGCCGCGGCATGCGCACACCCAGCATGGTTTCCACGATGCGCCCTTCCAGCAGCGACAGGCCGCGCACGCTGCCAAGAAACAACAGGAAGAACGGGATGCCGATGATCAGGACCGACAAGCCGGCCGACAGCGACAGACCTGTCACCGCCCAGGTGAAATAGAAGATGCCGGTGACCAGCGCCAGCAACAGGTAGAACAGTGCACCATAGGTGTGCGGATCAGCTGCCACCCCAAAGAATTTCCCCAGCACCGAGCGATGTTGCGGCGGCGGCGGCGGGCGGATCGCGCGCTGGATCTTGATCTCCTGGTCGCGGTAGATATCCGCCACCTCGTCCGGCGCACCGTAGCTGCCAACGACGTGTTCGAGCATGGCCGCCTCATCACGACCAGGCTGCTCCGCAAGCTCGGCGCGCAGATGTTCCTCGGCGTCATACAACGCGTCCTGGATCAGGGCGGGATCGGCACCGCGCAACGCAGTGCGCAGTTGTTCCAGATATTCGGCGATCGTGCGTGGCGTATTCATTACACCCCTCCTTGCAAAACGTTATCGACGGAATCGCGGGTAGCGGTCCATGCCGCCACCCATTCGCGCAATGCCTCGCGCCCCGGTTTGGTGATGCGGTAATAGCGGCGCGGCGGCCCGCTGATCGATGGCTCGACCTCACTACCAAGAAGTCCTGCCGCTTCAAGATTGCGCAGCACCGGATACAGCGCGCTCTGCTTGCCGGCCAGCACCCCCTCGCCCACCTCCTCCAGCCGCTTGGCAATCTGGTAGCCATACATCGGCTGGCGCGACTGGCCAAGCACGGCCAGCAACACCAGCGACACGGTGCCGCTGGAAAGCTCCTTCTGGAACTTCTTCAACTGGCTGGCACTGTCTTCCACGAGCTCACCTGCACTGCCACTTAGACTTTAGTGAATCATAGTGTTTAGTTATGACTAGTCCATAGGCCTGAAGTCATGTCTTCGCTGCACGTGCCATTGGGTGCTGCCTTCATCGCCGTTTCGCCTTTCAACCGATTGATCGCGTCACGCGACTTTCGCCAGTCGTGCATCGAGCACGTCGTCGCGCCAGGCGCCCGGGGTCTTGCCGGTCAGACGCTTGAATACGGCGGTGAAGTGCGCTTGCGTGTGAAAGCCCACATCCAGCGCGATATCGAGCATTGAATACAATTCGTTGGCCATTAGCTCCTTGGCGCGTTCGAGCCGGCACAACAGCAGGTACTGATGCGGGCGATAACCGGTGGCAGCACGGAACTGTGCGGCGAAGTGCATCGGCGATAGTCCGGCGGCATTCGCCATGTCGGACAGCGTGATCGATTCGGACAAGCGCGATTTCACATAGCTCTCCACGCGTTGCAAACGCCAGTTTGGTAGCGTGGTTCTGCGGGGGACAGGCGTCATGGATGCGCTCTCCACACGCAGACCACGGATGCGCTCGATCAGCATGCCGATGATTTGTTGGGCGAACGAGCTGTCCCTATCGCTGTCGGCAACGTCGGCGAGGGTTCGCGCGAGCCCCAACAGCAACGGGTCCTTTATCGGCCCAAGCGACCGGCCCTCCAGAGCAGCGCACGGACGCTGCATGTCGGCCCTGAACCACAATAGCTGGCTAGGGATGCTCAGATGCAGCGCCTTGTAGCCTTGCTTGCAAGTCAGGCGCAACGTTTCGCCTGGATGACTGACGTAGCAGGTACCCGCTTCAAGTGAAGCGTCTATGACGCGTTGCGCATCGGCATCCAGGCAAATGTGCGCGTCGTCCAGGAGGATCGCTACCGTATAAATATCGCGCGGCATGGTCTGCGCGTATTCGGCGGAATGATCAGCGTCGTGCGTGCAGATCGACACGCCGATCTGCGACTTGCGTTCGCCGCAGCAAATGGCTAGTTGCCGCCAATCCGCGGCCGGTGCCACGCGATTCAGAAGATCGCTCGTGGTGGCGACGGCTTGCTCTGCCGAGGCCTTGTTCTTGCGTTGCCGGGTAACACAGGACATGACTTCTCCGTTCCGGCGCGAATACGCCGGGTCGAATCGAGATACGTGGGTGCGACAAGTCGAAGCAGTGGCTAGAGATTGCGCTGGCGGCTATGACCTATCAGATGAGTGGCATCGCCGGGGGCGACGGGCCCTCGTTTGTGCGATGCAGCATAGACTGCGCGCTTTCCGGACGAAGCGAAAATACTGTTTCGATATGCGGCCATAACGGCCGGCTATGGCTGCCCGGGGTGCGTCCATTCGGCGCCCTTGAAGGACGTCTCTTCCAGCTGGCCGCGGATGAAGGTGAGCAGTGACGCCTCGATCGCCAGGGCGGCCTGGGTTAACGGCGCGTTCTGCGACGTGATCAGGCAGGCGGTGAGATGAACCGGCGGTTCGATCGGGGTGGTGGCGATATCCTGATGCCCCGCCACGTCCGAGAAATCGCCCTTGGGCAGAATGGCATGCCCAAGCCCGGTTTCGACCGCGGAAAGCATCACATCGAACAGATCGGATTCGGCGATCGGCTGCACCACGATGCCTGCCTGCGCGAAAACGCGGTCGAGCAGTCGACGTAATACGTTGCTTGGCGTTGGCAGAACCAACGGAAGTTTGCTGATTTCCTGCAACGTCAGGGACACCGCGCGTAGCGCGCCTCTGGGGCTCGCGAGGTACAGTCGCTGACGGAACAACACTTCGCGCGTGAAACCGCCCTCCTGCTCGTCTTCGAAAACGATAGCGAGATCTATGGCGCGCGAAGCGACTTTTTCGCGCAGCGTCAGGCTATCGCCGGTGACGAATCGCAACGTCACTTTCGGCAAGGTGGTACGGCATATTTCCAGCATCTTGCCGGTGAGCGCCGGCGCCATGGTCGAGGCCATGCCGAAGGTCACCACGCCATGCACGTCGCCTTGAGAGGAACGCACGATCGCGGGCAGATCGTCAACATGGCGAATGAGTTTGAGTGCCTCCTGATAGAGCACTTCGCCAGCCACCGTGGGTGTCACGCCACGCGCGCTGCGGTGAAGTAGGGTCACGCCAAATTCGTCTTCAAGCTCCGCAATTTGCTTGCTCAGGGCGGGCTGCGCGATATGGATAAGCGTCGACGCACGGGAAAAACTTCCCGCCTCGACGATTTTTGCGAAGTAGCGCAAATGCCGGAACTGCATGATTAGCGCTCCCACCGACAACAGACCGTATGCTTCCCCTGCGCGAACCCCTTCGCGCAAGACCCACGTCGATTATGTGTGCTCGCGGGGAAATGCTCCAGCACGATGAAGGTATACCCATTCATGAGCGATCGTTTGTACGTGCCTGCTGTTTGGGGCGACAGCCGAATAAAAGAGCCGGATAGCGGCACTTGGGGAGGCCAACTATCCGGCAAAGGGGAAAGTATTTGGAGCGCCGTTGCTCAACGGCCTTGTCAATTCGATACGTCGGTGGCATCGTCATTCGTGGCTTATTGTGAGCGCACCAAAGCGGGCGATCTTTTCGAATCGAACCGACTTTTTCCGATCCGCACGGAGCCTTTTTTGTCAGTCAAAGGCGCATCAGCGACGCCCATGCGGTGTCGTAGATGCACTCGATCGTTGAGGCGGCTCCATTGCCTGCGCCGCAGTGCGGACAAATTCTGTCCCCGTCCGCATCGCTGTCGAACGCCAATGTCTCACCATAGACAAGGCGGCAATCGGAGCAAACGAATTGCTGGGTGAAGTCGTTGTCCATGGAAATTCTCGCAAGCTGCTTTGATTCGACAGCATTCTTGCGGAGTCACGCGCGTGGCGATTTCCAATTTCCACGCAACTTTCCAATTCGCATGGTTACGTGCGCGAAGTGCACAAACTTGGGTGTGCCGGTATTGCACCGGACCTCCCTACCAAATTGTTTACCGGGCTGTATCAGGCTGGGATTTCATCAGCGTTCTGATCCGGTCCGCATCGGCTGGCGTTGCCGGATGGTAGATCACCATGCTGAGGTCGGGCCGACCATCGACGGCAAACGCTGAATATTCCAATCCGATCAATCCCACCGGAAGCTTCAGATATTTGATGCCTTCGCCATGCCCGCGCACATCATTGTCGCGCCATATCGCTTCGAACTCGGGACTGAGTCGACTCAGTTCATCGACGAGTGCTTCCACTTCCTTCGATGCTCCAGCGCGCGCGACATCTGCTCGAAACGTGCCTACCGCGAACCGCGCGACGCCTTCCCAATCCGTCTGTTTGGCCCGGATGTCGGGATCGCAGAAGATCCTGCGCAGAATGTTGCGCTGCTCGGGTACCAGCCCGCCACCGTCGCCTAGGACTGCCGCGGCGGCGCGGTTCCACGCAACGATGTCCCATGTGAATGTCTTCAACATGGCAGGGCTGTATTCCAGCGCGTCGAGTATGCGTTGCAGTCGCGGCGTAACACCCTCAGCCGCGCGATAACGAACCTCAGGCGGGCGGCCCAGAGCAAGCAGGAAGATGTGCTCGCGCTCGATTTCCGTCAGCATCAGAGCATGCGCGATGCGGTCGAGCACGTTGGCCGAAGGTGCACCGCCCCGCCCCTGCTCGAGCCATGTGTACCAGGTCGTGCTGACGTTAGCGCGCTGAGCTACTTCTTCGCGCCGCAATCCAGATGTGCGCCTGCGCGTTGATGGAAAGCCCAACGCCGCCGGATCGAGTCTCGTGCGCCGATCCTTCAGATAGGTCCCAAGCAGGTTTTCGTTCACCACAGACATGCGTGTCCTGTTAGTAATTATACCCGTATAAGCTCACTACTTTACCCCGATATATGTTGCGCCCAGAGTGGCCACAATCCAATAGAGAGGGTTCCACCATGCGTGTTTTTGTTACCGGTGCGAGTGGCTTCATTGGCTCGGCGATCGTCGACGAATTAATCGCCGCGGGGCACAAGGTACTCGGCCTTGTCCGTTCGGATGCGGCGGCGGCATCGCTTGTTGCGGCAGGCGCGGACGTCCATCGCGGTTCGCTGGAAGATCTCGATAGCTTACGCAGCGGAGCGGCCGCAGCGGATGGGGTAATCCATACCGCATTCATCCACGACTTCTCCAAATTCGCCGAGGTCTGCGAAACCGATCGACTCGCCATTGAGGCGCTTGGCGCCGTACTCGCGGGCTCTGACCGCCCATTGATTGTCACCTCTGGTACTGGCGTAGCCCATACGCCAGGTCGCCTCACGACCGAGGAAGATGCGCCCACCTCCTCGATTCCCCGCGTAGCTTCAGAACAGGCCGCAGCGTCCCTGGAAGCACAAGGTGTGCGCGTTTCAGTAATGCGCCTTCCGCAAGTCCACAACCCCGTCAAACAGGGCCTCATCACTTATCTGATCGACGTGGCTCGTGAGAAGGGTGTCTCGGCCTATGTCGGCGACGGGCGCAATCACTGGCCTGCCGTGCATCGACTTGATGCAGCTCGCCTCTACCGGCTCGCACTTGAGAAGGGTGCCGCGGGAGCCAGGTATCACGCAGTCGCCGAGCAAGGTGTTGCCCTTCGCGACATCGCTGAAGTCATCGGCCAGCGTCTGAACCTGCCCGTCGTCAGCAAGTCTCCTGAAGAGGCGGCCGAGCATTTTGGCTGGCTTGCGATGTTCGCGGCATTCGACCTGCGCGCATCGAGTGCGCTCACTCAGAAATGGCTGGGTTGGCATCCGACGGGGCCCGGACTTATCTCGGACCTGCAACAGCTCAGCTGATTCAAAGGGTGCTATTCAGAGGGCCTGTACATACATTGATGTCAGCCGGCTATGCCAACATTGAGATTTGGCGTCACAAGCCGGTGCTTGCCAGCAAGATGCGGAATGCATGTAGATAGCGTTAGTTGGAGATCTTCGGTGGTTCAAAAAAAACATGCGTTGACCATCTGGCCGGGCATCCCCTTGTCGCGTGCGTTCTTTGATCGGGCTGCCCCTACGGTGGCACCGCAACTGCTCAACAAAATCCTGGCAGCAGCGGATGGCCGGGCGGGTCGCATCGTGGAGGTGGAGGCCTATGTCGGCACGATCGATCCAGCGGCGCATACGTACCGGGGAAAGACGCCACGGAATGCGATCATGTTTGGACCACCGGGACATATGTATGTCTATTTCACCTACGGCATGCACTGGTGCTGCAACTGCGTGTGTGGCCCTGAGGGCGATGGTTGCGGTGTGCTCATCCGCGCACTGGAACCCCTACTCGGGCTTGAACAAATGCGCGCCGCGCGCCCACGAGCGGCGCATGACCGTGATTTATGCCGTGGGCCAGCTCGCCTGACTCAGGCGATGGGCATCAACGGAGCCCAGAATGGAATTGATCTGATCGGCGCCCGTGAAGGCTTTACCGTCGTCGACGACGGAATGCCTCCACCCAAAGATTTGGCGGGCGGCCCTCGCATTGGCATCAGCCTCGGCAAGGACCTCCCATGGCGATGGAGTGTGCCTGGCAACCGTTATGTATCAGGTACGACTCCGCACGCACGGCAGAAGCCGACTTTTTAGGGATTGACCAGCACGGTAGTCTCGGTGCCAGATCGACGATGGTGTTCGTTCCTCACCATCAAGCGCCGCCGCTGTCGTACTGCTTTCGCCAGACGCTCCAACACTTGCACGGAGCTGTCCCAGTCGATGCAGCCGTCGGTGATGCTCTGACCAAAGATCAATGGCTGGCCCGGGATCAGATCCTGTCGCCCGGCCACGAGGTGACTTTCCACCATGACACCGATGATGCGAGTTTCGCCGGCCTCGATCTGCGCGGCGATATCTTCGACCACGCGCGGTTGGTTCTCTGGCTGCTTGCCGCTGTTGGCGTGGCTGGCGTCGATCATCACCCGCGGCGGCAAGCCGGTCTTGCCGATCACGGTGCAAGCTGCCGCAACGTTGGTCGCGTCGTAGTTCGGTACGCTACCGCCGCGCAGGATCACGTGACAGTCCGAGTTGCCGGTGGTCGTCGCGATGGCTGCCTGCCCCCCCTTGGTCACCGCCAGAAAATGATGGGGTTGCGATGCAGCGTGCACCGCGTCGACCGCAATCTTCACGTTGCCGTCGGTGCCATTCTTGAATCCGACCGGGCACGACAGCCCTGAGGCGAGCTCGCGGTGCACCTGGCTCTCGGTCGTACGTGCGCCGATTGCCCCCCATGCGACGAGATCGGCAATGTATTGCGGCGTGATCATGTCAAGGAACTCACAGCCTGCCGGCAGGCCGAGTGCATTGATGTCGCGTAGCAAACCACGCGCAACCCGCAAGCCTTTGTCGATCTTGAAGCTGCCGTCCAGATCCGGATCGTTGATCAGCCCTTTCCAGCCCACCGTCGTGCGTGGCTTCTCGAAGTACACGCGCATCACGATCTCCAAGGCGTCGCCCAACTGCTCGCGCAGCAGCACCAGACGCCTGGCGTATTTCAGCGCAGCATCCGTGTCATGGATCGAACACGGCCCGATCACCACCGCGAGGCGATCGCTGGTGCCAGTGATGATCTGATGTAGCGCATCGCGCGAGGCGTTTACGGTGAGCGTGACGCGTTCGCTGGCGGCGCAATCGCGCATCACTTCGGCAGGTGTACTGAGCGTGGTGATCGCGCGGATGCGCAGGTCGTCGGTGTGGCGGTTCACGTTGAACTCCTTGATGGGGGTCCAGCGGCGGCCATTAAAAAAGCCGCCAATGGAGGTTGGCGGCTTTCTGGGAGTGATGATCTCGGTCTTTACGACGATCGCGCCCGTACTTCCGCCAGTGGCTTCGGATAACCATAAAACCAGAGATTTTGGCGGCGGATGACGAGACTCATGAGATTATTGATAACACAAATGCAGTCTTGTGTCTTACAACCCAGACAGGCGTCCTATTGACCCGGCCTTACAAACACTGACGTATGAACCGTTCGCCCTGAGCGTAGCGCAGCGGAGTCGAAGGGCAATCGGGAAACGATTTGTGGGCCGGATCAATAGTCCGGACAGATGGTCAGCACGTCGAGCCAAGATCACTTGTGCTCGTGCTTCAGCATGTAGTCGATCACGTTCACGTATTCCTTGAAATCCAGACACTGGCTCTTCTCGGTGTCGAACATCGACATCGGCGGGGCCGACGGGCCGGCGTTCTTGATCAGTGTGAGATGGGCGTATTCCGTGGCGTTGAGGCAACCGTTCTTGTCGGTGTCCATCGCCACGAATTGCTCGTGCAGACGACGCAACTCCGCCTCCGCTTGCAGCTGATGCCAGCCGGCGCGGAATTCGGCCGGCGACAGCGTACCGTTGTGGTCGGTATCCCAGCGGGCAAAGATCGCATCCGCCTCATCGGCAGGCGGTGCCGTCGTGGTTTGCGGCGCCTTGGACGGTGTCGCCGTGGTCGATTGCGCCTGCACCGCGTTCGCCACGAGCAGCGCCGCGATCAGGCACACCGCATAACCTGCCCTGCTCCCATGCGCGGTCATGACGTCACACCTTCCGGCTGCAGCTCCGTCTCGAACGTGATCAGTTCGCGGATCTCCGGTGTACGCAGGCCCACCATCATCGGGTTGCGGACGTTCGGCAGGAAACACAGGTCGAAGATCTCGGAGATGTCGCCCTCGAAACGGATCCAGTGCAATACGTCACCATTGGTCAGTGAGATGATCTGCACGCCGCACCAGGGCTCCACATCGTGCTTGGTCAGTTCCGCATCCAGCTGCAGACCTTCGAAGCGCTGGTTTCTCGGCTTGGACAAACCCACCGCCGCCGTGTTGCCGAAGATCGACAGGCCGCGCACGAAACCCGGCAGAAACGCGTGCGGGACAAACGACTTGGTCGCGAAGTCCACCCAGCCCAGGTGACCGGTACCGGCGTTCAGTACCCACAGCTTGCCGTTGGCCCAGCGCGGCGAATGGGGCATCGACAGGCCTTCGCAAACGATCTCGTTGGTGTCGATGTCGATCACCACGCCGCCGTTGTGGCGCCGATCGCGCCAGCCATCCACCGCATCGCTCTTGCACACGGCGGTGACGTACTTCGGCGCGCCATCAACCATCGCCAGGCCGTTGAGGTGACAACGGTCCTCCGGGGCCAGCTTGGTGATGAAGTCCGGCTTCCAGATCGCCTTGAAGCTGTGCGTCTGGCTCAGCTCGGCGAGGCAGGAATACTTGGTGTTGATGAAGACCACCTTGCCGTTCTTGCGGATACCCAACTCGTGGATATCGAGATCACCGATCGTCTGCGCATTGCGCGGCACATAGCACTTGTCGAACTGGGCATGGATAACCTCATTCGAGCGCAACACGTTCTCGAAGCGCCACAGCTGATAGAGGCCACCGAGATAAATGCGCTGCGCATTGCCAACGATTCCCATGGCGCGTTCGAACAATCGCTCGAAGAACGATACGCGGCCCAGCTTGTCACTGCCGACGAGATATACCCGGCCGGTCTGGTAGGACGAGATCGCCAGGGACAAGTTGCTGCTGGCCAACCAGGTGGCCAGCCCGCGCGAGCAGCTTTTCTCGACGACCTGCTGCTTGGGTGGGTCAACCAGAGGTTTCGCCGCTGCCGCGGCCTCGGCTTCTGACAAACCGGCAGACGCTGCCGCTTGCGGCACACCTTCGAGCACTGAGGGAGCCGCCGCGGCACTCACCGACTGCAAGCCCACCGCCATCTCGCCCTTGTCGCTGACTTCCTGCAGGTCCGTGTCGGAAGCCTGGTCTTTGCTTTTCACGTCATTCTCCTCATTCTGATCACTACTTGCGCGCCGTCGCCGGTGGCGCCGCGCCCACGCGCCAGATTCGCACATGGTTACTATCGATCTTGCGCCGCGCGGCGTGAATGCCGCGCACTCGCGCCCACTGCACCAGTCGTTTGGCGTTGTCGTTCGCGTATTCACCGAAATCCAACGCAAGCACCAAACTTTCGCCATCCTTCAGTTGGAGCAGCTGCTTCTGCTCGATGGAAAGCGGCTTCTTGTGTCCAAGCGGATACGAGATACCACGCTCGATCTCACCGATCGTGTAGCCCTCAAATATGGTGACCTTCACGCGGGCCATCTTAAATTGCACCGAGCCGCCAGATCCTGACGGTGGTCTTGTCGATCATGCGATACGCGAGCCGCACATTCCGACCCCGCGCCCAGCTCACAAGACGTGTAGCGATATGTGATGCGTTATGGAACCGCCATCGTGGAACAATGCACTCACCTTCGGCGATCGGGATCGTTTGCAGCAAGAAGCTGTCGCCGTCTTCCAGTTCGAGTACGCGCTGCTGATCGGGCCTAAGCAAGAGACCCGCACGTTTGGGGAGAGGCACTCCGGATTCGATCTGGGTTATTTTGCATACCTTGATATTCATGGCCCTACTCATAAGTCTCCTTACCTTGACCCGCGTAAGCGGGGTCCATCAACACTTCGTTCTTTGGCGCAGCGCCGCCGCATCGCTTGATCGACAGCTTGCTACCTGGCGCCCTGACCTTTTACGTCGTGAAACGGAAACCCGACGAAGGGGCGTTCGTCGGGTTTCCCCCTTCACACGTCGCACACTCACACTTCGTACAACACACACAAGGTTCTTTCTCTTCGGCCTAGAAGGTGTAGCGCAGCCCGACCTGCCCACCAAAGAAGCTCTTCAGCGCACCACCGTCCTGCCAGTTCAACCCGCCAAACACCGCCAGCTTGCCCAGCTGCACGTTGAGCCCGGTCTCGGCCAACACGCTGGTGCCCTTGGTATCGGTCTCGCCGTAGAAGGTGTTGTCGACCGAGTAGCTGTTCTTGCCGTCCAGCTCCTGCACCGCCGACAGCGAGGCGTACGGCATCCACACCGCATTGCTGCTGGCCGGTGTGTACGCCTTGCTGAACATCACGCCCAGGCGAGCCCGTGACGCATCGTCCCCGGTGGACTGGAAGCCGGCCAGGCTGCCGGTCTGTGCATTGATGTTGTCCACCTTGGTCAGCGTGTACTGGAACTGCGGGGCGATCTGCAGACCGTTGGCCAGCGTCCAGGTCTTACCCACTTCCAGGTTGAACGCATCGGCGTTGCCGTGGATCGAGGCGTAACCGGTCGGTGCGTGCAGACGATCGTTGAAGCTCATCCAGCGGTACGACGCATCCACATACAAGCCGCTGGTGGCGATCCACGTGCCGTACAGGCCACTGGTGTTGCCGGTGATCTGGCTCGAGTCCGCCTCGTTGCCATCCAGCGACTGGTTCGCCCGCGACTTGGCGAACAACGCACCGGCCTTGAACTGATCGGAGATCGCAAAGTCCAGACCCAGCTCCTCCCCGGAGTTGCTCTGGTCAAAGCCGAAGTTGCCGTTCTGACCGAAGTTGCCGGCCGAATGGTCCGGATCGACCGTACCGCTGTCGGCAAACGCGCGGGTCCACAGGCTCAGGCCGCCCTGGATCGTCTGGCTGACCGCACCCATGCGATCTTCCAACGTCCCGATCTGACTGTTCATCAGGCTCTGCACGCCCGGTGCCGCGGAAGCGGCCAGCGTGCCCAGATCGCTCAGGCCGGCCACGCTCTCTTCAAACCCGAACGCCGGTCGCACCGAGTCTGCCGCGGCCTCTACCCCACCCAGGGACGAGGCCATTGCCGGTGCGGCGGCGGCCGAGTTGGGGGCCGTCAGGCTCAGCGAGAACACCCCGCTCTTGCTTACCAGCACATCCAGGAAGCTCTTGTTCTGCACCACATTACCCAGCACGAACGAACCGGCCGTCGAGGTGCCGCTCACCGTGATCAGCGGGATCAGCGTCGTGGCCGTGGTCGGATCGGTCAACAGGTCCACGTTGACCTTGTTCACACTGCCGGCCAGCACGTTACCGTTGATGTTGAGCTGGTCGCTGGCGCCATTGAGGCCGTTCACGTCCATGTCGATCACACCGTTGCTGTTGCCGCTGAAGTTGCCGGCAATCGTCAGTGTGTCGCCCGCCACGCCATTCTGGAAGTTGAGCGTGCCGTTGTTGACGAAGACGTTGGCATTGGCGTTTGTCGTGCCCATGCTGAGGCTGTTGCTGCTGGCGACGGTGATCACGCCACCGGTGGCGTTGGTGAACCGGTTGCCGAGGGTGTCCGGATTACCCAGATCGATCGTGCTGTGGTTGAACTCGATCGTGCCGACGTTGCGGAGGAAGTCGTCACCTGCGCCGAAGTCGGAGATGCCGGCCGCATTCCAGGTCCCGCCGGCAAAGTTTGTAAAGGTGTCGTTGCCGGCGCCGTTGCGCAGTTTGCCGGTGAGCGTTCCGTAGTTCTGGATGACCGCGTTCGGTGCACTGGTCTCTACCGCGATGCCGTTGGTGTTCAGCACCGTTGGCCTGGCGACGATCAGGCCGGTATTGATCAGCGTCGCGCTGGTCGCGGAGGTCAGATCGACGGTCACCGCATGGGCAGCGTTCGCGTGCAGGGCTCCGGCGTTGGTGAAGGACAAGGCGCCAGGGGTGACCAGCTGCACACCGTAGGCGGTGCTGTTGGCACCGGTGGCGATCGCCTTGACGGTGCCGGCATTGCTCGCCGACACGGTCGCGCCGGAAGCAAACAAGCCGGTCGCGATGCTGTCGGCACCGTTCGCGGTCGCCACGATGACGCTGGTCTTGCCCAGGGCGACGGTAATGTCGTTGGCGGTCGTGGAAATGCCCGTCGCGGTCGCCACGCCGGGCGAGGTCGCGGTGGCGTAAATCGTGCCGGTGTTGCTCACATTGACGGAGCCGTAGGACCAGCTAAAGGCGGAGATGCCCGTGGCCGTTGCTGCGCCCAGCTTATCCACGCCGCCCACCGTGGCGGCCGCCGACACCAGCCCTGCGTTGTCGATCGTGATGGCTCGGTCGGCAGTCACGGTGGAAGAGGAGGTCAGCCCCAGAAGGGTGTAGATGCCAGTGGCATCGGCGGAGACATCCGCGTAGTTGGACGTTGCCGCAGCGGTGATCGAGCCGGTGCTGCTGTTCGTCACTGTCTCGCTGCCCTGGGCGTATACCATCGCCGACGGGAAATCGGTCTTGGCGATCTTAAGACCGCTTGCGGTGACGGCGACCGCCCCCCCGCAACCGTGGTGGCGTCGTCCTGGGCGATGGCGGCGATCAAACCGGCGTTTCCAACATTTACCGTGCCGTAGCCGTGCCGGACGTCGACGCCGTCAGCGATATCGTGATTGGAGTAAACTAGGACGTTGGATGTGATCGACGCCATGATCGAACCGGTGTTGGTGATGCTGATATCGCCGTATCCGGGAGATAGCGCCTTGATCTCCTCGGGGGTCTGGGCAAAGGTATAGTCGGATACACGAACACCAGTGACGCTCGCGCCTGGGTAGGCAACACCTACGGGGTCTTCGGACACAGTCGCCATGATGGAGCCTGAGTTGGTCAGCATGGTGGTGCCCTGCGTATTTCTCGTCCGGATGCCATAGGCGTTGACATAAGGGCTGCTGACGCCGCCAATTGCAATGGCACTTGCGCTGATCGAACCGCTGTTGTTGACCGTCAGGTTGGCGGTGGGGAAGTAGTTGCTTCGTTCGTCGGCTCGGGCGTAGATGCCCACTGCACGGGCGCCAGCAGAAGCGCTGATGTCGCCCGAGTTAGTGATGGTGGCAGTACCCGGGTCAGCGCCGGCGCCGTTGAACTTCACCAGCATTCCCATGCCGATGCCGCCATTACCGTTCGCCATACTGAGGTCGTTCGTCGTGATGCTGCCGGAATTGCTGGCGACGACGCTGCCGATGCCCATGGAATAGAGCTCGATTCCGTATTGGGCGGTTGAGCCCGTGGACAAATTTATGTCGCCGGAGTTGATGACCGAAACAAGCCCTTTTCCGAATTGGGTAAAACTTCCTACGGAGATGCCATAGACGACACCAGAGCGGTCAGGGCTGGTGACGTTGATGTTGCCTGAATTGACGACGGAGATGGCGCCGTCTGAGCTGCCCGGCGCTCCGGTTCCGCCTCCCGCAGTTTTTGCCCAGATGCCAAACTCGTCATATTCCGCCATTGTGGCACTGGCACTGACATTTATATTGCCGGAGTTGACGATGGAGGTGTCGCCGAAGGCGGTGTTGGTGAGGATGCCGATGGAGTAGTCGGCAAGGGTGTCAGCGGTGTTGTTGATGACCGAAATGTTGCCGGAATTGTTGACCGTGATGTTGCCCCTGTAGGTGACTGTATCGATGCCAACGGCATCGTCAAACTGGTTGGTGGAGGTTCCCAGTGCGGAGACGGCGATGTCCCCCGAATTGGTGACTGTGATGTTGTTGCCATCGTTGAGAAAGACCTGGATGCCGGTGGCGTTCACCCTGCAGCTGCCACAGTGGGCTCCGTTCGCAGTCGCGGTGATGCTGCCTGCGTTGTAGATATTCGCCTGCGAGGTGTAAAAGTCGTAGTAGCGGCCGAAACCGTTGTGGCTGTTTTGGCCGGTGCCTATACCGATCGCTTCATCCTGGCCATAGGCCGTGATCGTACCGGTGGCGGTATTGGTGATCGTCAGGTCGCCATAGCGTGCGGATCCCACGATGCCTTCACCCAGGGTGGGACCACTAGCGCTGATGTTGCCGGAGTTGGTGACATGGGTAATGCCAGGCGAATAGCCTGCGCCACTGGAGGCCACGATGCCGATCGCCTTGTTGTGCTGGTAGTAAGTTCCAGCTCCGCTGGACACTGCGCTGACGTCACCGGAGTTGACGACTCCCACCTGGCCGTAGTGCGCCTGCGCAACGATGCCCGTAGCGCTTCCGCTGACGGCCGTCGCCGCGATGCTGCCGGAATTGCTGACGCTCGCGGCGCCGCTGAACGCGCTGTAGGCCTCCACGCCCACGGCGGGGTTGTAGTACAGGGCCGTGGCCGAGATGTTGCCGGTGTTGGTGACGCGAGCCGCGCCCTTGTAGGCGTCGGCGATGATGCCGGTGGCCGTGCCGCCATTTGATGTGACTGCAATGGAAGCGGAGTTCTTTACGGTTGCCGAATGGTAAGCGTACGCCTCGATGCCTATCGCGGCATCTGCGCCGCTGGTCACCGAAATGGCGCCTGCAAGACCCCTGTAGGCATTGGAAAGGTTGTTGACATAGGCTTCCGCGCCGGAAACGAGCGCGCCGACGGCCTGACCATTGGTGGACGACACCGTGATGCCGCTGTAGTTGAAAAGGGACGACCGAGCGGTGCTGGACTGATCCAGCACACCAATCGCGATGCCGTTGACCGAGCTGGCGGTGATCGCGCCATAATTGACGATAAAATCGGTGGAGTTGGCGGATGCGTCGATGGCGATGGCGTTGCCATCCTGGGCCGTGGCGGTGATTGTGCCGGCGGCCAGGTTGGTGACTGAGATATTGCCAAACAGCGAGCTCGCGCTGACTGCCGTTACGTCATAGGCATCGGCGCCATGGGCGTTGATGGCACCATTGTTGACCACGCTCACGCTGCCATAGGCGCTGATGTCCATCGCCTTGGCGCCCGGCGCGGTGACATCGGTAGTGATGCTGCCGTTGTTGCTTACCGATGCCGAGGTCGAGCCGTAGGCAAAGATGCCGCTGGCGCCCGTGGTGGTGATGTCGGCGTAACTGGTCACGCCCACGTTGCCGCCCCATTCGGCGTCAATCCCCATCAGGCCGGCCGCCGGGGTCACGCTGGTCGGCACGCCGTTCGCACTGTCGCCCAGCACCAGGGTGAGGTCGGCGACGGGGGTAAAGAACGTGCCGGGCACGGTACCCGTGAAGGCGCCCTCGCAAGTCTCCACGCTCGACGAGGTGGCGACGCAAGTCTGCGCGAAGGCGGCGCCGCTGCCGCCCAGGGCCAGCAGGGTGGCCGAGATGGCCAGGGCCGTACGGATCGCGCGGGTGACCGGCGCGACCGCGAGGGTCGGCGTGCGTTGAGCCTTGTTCGGATGGCTATTTGCATTTGCATTTGCATTCATGACTTACCAACCCTCTAAGTTTTGAAAATCGTCGGTGCCACGTCCCGCCTCCCGGGATCGCGGCTGGCCTGATCGCTGCGTGCTCGCCCCTACTTGATCGTCACCGCGACGGTTTTGTTCTCCGCCAGGCCGCCGCTGTCGGTCACCGTCTCGGTGACGCTATAGGTGCCCGCCTTGAGGTAGACATGACTGGGACTGGCGATCCTGGATGTACCGCCGTCACCGAAGATCCACGCATGCGTGATGATCGGGTTGTTGCTGTCAGTGGAGCTGTCGGCGAATTTGGCGATCAGCCCACTGCTGGTGACGCTGAAGTTGGCGACCAGCGGCGGCGGCGGCGGTGGGCCCACGATGCCGATGTCGTTGATGACGCTGCTCATGATCAGGCTGCCGCGACCGCTCGCGAAGTCGTAACCCGCCTTGGCCTGATAGCCGTTGTTGTTGCCCACGGTGACATCGTGGAAGTCCGCCGCCGGCAACTGGTACAACAGCGGGGCTGCAAAGCCCACCGCGGTGCCTTTGGCCGCGATCACGCGCGCCCAGAAGCCGACGAAGATCGGCGAGGCCAGGCTGGTACCGCCCCACTGCTGGTAGCCGCCACTGATGACAATGAGCGCACCGGAATTCGGGTCGGCGTCGAAGGTAATATCGGCCACGCCACGCGTGCTGCCGGAGACGAGGGCGTTCTGCCAGCTCGGCTTCGGTTCGAACGTGCTCGGACTACCGCCCGAGGCACAGAAACTTCCATTGCAGTTGTTCCAGACGACCTCCGAGTTCCATGTCGTCGTCGAAGCCGTCAGCGTGGTCCCGGCGACTGCAACCACGTACGGCGAGGAGGCCGGCCAGCTGGCGCCCGCTTTGGCTTCACCCTGGCATTCGTTGGCACCGGAGTCGCCGGTGGAAATCGAGAACGTCTGACCTTGCGCGACCGCCGCCTGGAAAATTTCATCCGATGTAGCGGCCGAACCATCGGCCTGCGCGTCGTTTTCGCATCCGCCAATCGACACGTTGATGACCTTGGCCACGTTGGCCGTCATCGCCGTATTGAAATTGTCGATCAGACCGACGAACGAAAAGTCCGGATCCGTGTAGAAGATGATCTTGCCGACCTGGCCACCGCTCGCGCCCACGATGTCCTGGCTATCCAGATCGAATTCGCCGAGATCCGCGTTGGGGGCCGTAGCGCCGGTGGCGACAACCTGGGTGATCACCCGAGTCAGATGATTGTTGTCGGTGAAGGTGTTCAGATCGGTGAGGGTCTGGCTCTGTTCGCCCACGGCGATGATGCCCACGGTGACGCCTGCGGCGGTCAGCAGCCCGGTGGCGTCGTAGATCGCGGGGAACTCATTGGGGTTGTGGCCCATCACGCTGCCAGCAGCACCGGTGATGGCATTGGGCTGCAAACGTTGCGCAAAGCTGTGCGCTTGATGCACGTTCTGCAGGCCGATGACGGACAACACGCTGTCCTGAAGGGATGTCGGAATGTGCGCATCGCTGTTGTTTGCGAAGGCCGCGCGGCCATCGTGGGTCAGCACCCGCGCGAACGAGGTCTGGAAGGCCGCCTGCGCGACACCGGCCGTGCCGTCCGCCGATACCAGCAGGCGATTCGGCGCAGTCACCACGTTGGTGAAACCCAGCTGGGTCAGGTAGGTCGCGACCGCCTGGGCCTGCGCCACCGTGGGCTCATAGTCCGCTGACAGTTGAGCGGGCGTCAGCGTTTGGTGCGCGGCAATGAGACTAGTGAGCTGATCGCGGTTGCGCAACTTGAGCGCGACCACGATATGCATGGGTTGCGTGTGCGGCAGCACGCCGGCGAAGGCATCACCCGAGCGCAGCGTGGTGGCGCGGGTCACCGCCGCGCCCATTCCGTTAGTGACACCATCAGCGTGAACTGACATCACGGTGACCGCGGCGAGTGCCAGCGATATGGTCATGGCCAATGCCGTGAGCCGAGAGTTATATAGCGTCTTCATGGTCTGGGTCCCGTAAAAAATAGAGTGATAGAGCAACCCGGGTGGCCCCGGTAACGTGATGCACTGCTATGGCGAATGAAAATCCTTGCGCTGCTGCGGCGCGGCGCATGGCAACTGAGTAGCTGGGCTAGTGACGTCGGCACAAATCAACTCGCCAGGAGCTGGCGTAAGACGGTATCGAGGGAGAATCACTCGCAACGGGTGCCAAGCATCCATGCCGATGGCACTCGGTTATGCCGACCTATCGAGACGATGCATCGCACGCGAGAGGGTGCTGCGTAATCTGTTCCCTAGCTTCCCTGGCAACTGTGCTCAAGCTTCCCTGCAGTAACTCTGTCACATGGAGAAACTTCGTACGACGATCGTTCTAGCTACTTCGTATCACTCGAAAGAGGGATACGCGTGTGGCGCACTGACCACTCTTGCTGTCAGCGACAAAACATCCCGCGCCCGCAGTGATTGGCTAAGAGACAGCCCGGGCACGCATGTGAATTCATTGCCTCTCAGAGAGCTTGCGCATCGCTTGCGTCGCTCCGGTTACTCTTCAATGCACGGCATCACGAATTGCGACACGGCAAGTTTGCGTTGAAAGCGGTGCCCGCAAGATCTCTCTTGACCGCACTTCCGATCCAGCTATTCAAATGGTCGATCACCCACGGCAGCACGTAGGGCGGGCAGCCTCATTAAAACCGGACCACAGGGGCCCGGTTTTGTTTTGCCAAATCGCCCTGATCTCAGTGCGCTGCACCACCAAACTTCCAGTCAAGCTGCAACATCACTTCGCGACCGTAAGCGTTGTAGTTGTCCGGATTGAAGTAGGGGAACGAGGTGAAGGTCGAGTCATTCGGCGGCATCTTGTTGAGCACGTTGTTGACCAGTAGCGACAGATCCAGCCCCGGAAGCGGGGTGTAGCTGAGGCTCCAGTTCCATGTGATCCACGGTGCTACGCGGCCCGCGCCGGGGTAACCCGCGCCGTCGACCATCGCGGTGTAGTTCGGTGTCGGGCCATAGCGGTGCACGTACAGCGTGCTGGACCAGTTGTGCAGCGACCAGTTGAGTGCACCGGTGCCGATGCTCTTGAACTCCGAGCTGTACAGCGGGTTCGTCAACTGATTGATCGGCAGGCTACCCGGATAGATCTGGTAGGAGTGCTTGAGCATGTCGTTGTAGTCGAACTGCAGGCCGAACACGCCGACCGGCGTTGGCTCGAACATGTACTTGGCCTCGGCAGTCACCGAGTCGGTCACTTCATTGGAAATGTTGACGTAGTACTGGGTGATGTTGGTGACCTGGTCGGTGAACGAATCACGCACGACCTGCCCGTTATTGCCATTGGTACCTAGTACGGCCGTGCACTCAGCGGAGCCGGCGGGAAGCTGGCCCAGCAGGCACTGCGCATCCTGCTTCATCAGCAGATCCGTCGACTGCGGCGCCACTTCGTTCTGGATGGCGATATGCAGGAAGTCGGCACTCAGACTCAGATGGTCGATCGGCGCCCAGACCAGGCCCCCGGTCCAGCTCTGGGCCGTGGTGGGTTGCAGTTGCCGGTTCGAGAGCAGTGCGCCACTCACCTGCTCGGAGAAATTCGCACCGCAGTTCTGGTTGCCACCCTGGGTGGCACACAGGTAATAGTCGGTCACATCCTGGTAGTTGCCACTGGGCCCCAGGAAGAGGGCCGACATGTCCGGTGCCAGGAACGACGTCGCATAGTTGCCGCGCAGCAGCAGCGTCTCGAACGGACGGTATTCGATACCGGCCTTGTAAGTGAATTTGCTATTGGTGCCGCCATCATTGACGCTGTAATGGTCGTAACGACCGGACAGATCAATAGTCAACTGCTTGAACACCGGAAGGTTCACCTCGAAGGCCGTCCCGTAGTGGCTGCGCGTACCGCCGCCGGATGTGCCGGTGAGGCCCCAGATGTCACCATCCTCAATCAGCGGGTTGATCGGCTCGTACCACGCCTGATTGCCACCCTCGACCAGGAATGCGAACCCGACATTACCGCCGGGCAACGCGAACAGGCTGTCGTTACTTACCGTGGCGCGGGTGTTGTTGATCCACGTATTGCTGGAACCATTGATGTTCTGCATGAAGCTGCCGAGCTGCTGCGGTGTCAGCGGGGTGTAGAACGCCTGGTAGTTCGGGTTGTACGTGTTCAGCCCGGTGTTGGGGTCGGTGCCGAGATTGGGCCCCAGTATGTTGTTGAAATAGCCGTCCACTGCTGACGCGAGACGCTCAGGCGAACTGGTGGTGGTGCGGTCCCCGGAACGCAGGAAGTACACATCCCAGTCCCAGTTGGACTGACCGAAGACGCCGTTGGCGCCGATATCGGCCTGATACATCAGGTCATCCTGGCGGCCCAGCTGGTTGTAGTAGTTGTTACCGACCTCTTCCGGCGCAAAGATGCGTTCGGCATTGAGGATATTGCCGGTGGTGGCGTCCTCGATCAGGCCTTCCGGGTAATCGATCGGTCCCCACCAGTTGAAATTGGAACCTGGCGTGTATTTCTGCCCCTGCCAATCGAGCAGGATGTCGCTGTACAAGCGCACGTTTTCATTGACGTCGTACTTCAGCTTCAACATGCCATCGTAGCTACGACTCTGGTTCTGCAGCGTGGTGTAGCCCAGTACCTGACGCGAGCCACAATAGGTGCCCGTGCGGCTGGCAACTGTACTGGACTTGTCATTGGTGGTGGAGCCGTTGAACAAACCGCTCATGGCAGCGCAACCGTCCGTTGGGCTGATATAACCCTGTTCGGCGCCGGTGTAGGTATTGATGTTGCCGTAGTTGCCGATGAGCGCGACCGGCGAGGGCGTGGGCGAAAGCGCTGTGAACGAACGCTGGTAACCCCAGATCGGTGACTGGTTGTCGAACTCCACTGAACCCAGCACGTCGAGCTTGCCGAAGTCGTGGCCGAACGCGAACGCGAAACGCTGGTTCGCACCGCCGCCGCCGTCGTAGCTTCCGGCACGCGCGGTCACTTCGTAACCATCCATGTGCTGCTTGGTGACAATGTTGATCACACCCGCAATAGCGGCGGAACCATAGATCGACGAACCGCCGCCAGGGACGATATCAATGTGATCGATCATCGACAGCGGGATGTTGGATATGTTGGTGAAGTTGCTATCGCCGTTGTAAAGCTGACCGAACTGGGTGATCGGCTTGCCGTCGATCAGGGTGAGCGTGTACTCCGGGTTCAGGCCGTACAGGCTCACAGCCTGCGCGCCCTGGGTGAAGCCACCGCTCTGCTGCGGACCCTGCACCGAACCGGTGGCCTGCACGGCATTCTGCAGCACTTCTTGCACGCTATTGAACCCGCGCGCCTTGATGTCCTCCGCGGTGATCGTATACGTCGGCGTGGCGGTCTGGATCTGCGCGTTGTTGATCAGCGTTCCGCTGACCAGCACGGTATCGAGACGCTTGGCTTTCTTTTCTTCAGCTGTGCTCGTATCGGAAGACTGGCTGGTACCCTGCGATTGATCCTGGGTGGACTGACTCTGATCGAGAGAACCCTGACCGGCAGTAGTCGATGTGGCCGTCGTGGATTGCGCGTGTGCGTTCGAGACAGAGCCCACCACCAAGGCTGCCAAAATGGCAGCCGCAAGCTTAGATTTCAACATTAACTTGTTCCCCTGCAACGTTATTGATTATCGAAGGGCGCAACCCACGCAGGGATTGCGCCGATAGCCAAAGGCATGAATTTGCGCACCGCGCGCGATGGTCGACACGACGCACTGAGCACGAGAGGGTGACCGCAATTTCGGCTCGCTTGCTCCGCGGCAACTGTGCTCAAGCCTCCGTGTGGTGACTCTGGCGCATGGAGCAAATTCCCACGACGGTCGTTCGAGCTATCTGGTATCCCTCGAAAGAGGGATAGGCGTGCGGGGCCACCGTATGCGAAAGGATCAGTGTTCCTAAGCAATCGAGAGCAGCGTGTAGAGAACGCTGACGACACACGGCGCGACTTCACGTGACGTATGACACTGACTCGCATCGAGTGGAGTAGATTGAGCTCTGCGCACTCGCACCCTGCCCGGTAAGCGCTGCGCATTACCCAGCATCGAAAAACTTGGCCCAAGAGTTTCGTGGAGACAGCAGTGAGCCGACTAGCAAGACTGATGCTTGGATTGCTCTGGGCCGCCATCCCATTTCAGTCTGCGATCGCCCTTGATCCGACCAAAGCCATCACCCAATACGTGCATACCGTATGGCGGACGGACGAGGGTCTTCCTGAAAATTCAGTCAACAAGATCCTTCAGACCAGGGACGGTTATCTGTGGGTCGGCACCCAAGGTGGCCTAGCGCGATTTGATGGGGTGCACTTTACGGTCTTCGATCACACCAATACCCCAGCGCTACACGACGACTACATTCTCGATCTTGTCGAGGACCGCCAAGGAACACTATGGATCGGAACTTTCAATGGCGGTGTCACGTGTTTTCACGATGGTGTCTTTTCCCATGTAGATACGATCAGTGCACGCGGCGCGCTAGCTCTTGCCTTCGACCTCGATGGCAGTGTGTGGATGGGCGGCTATGGCGGCGTGACGCACTTCAACAACGGGAAAGTGGTCAGGACCTATACGGCAGCCGATGGACTATCTGGTGATCCGGTCAGACAACTGGTCGAGGATAAAGACGGGTCCCTCTGGATCGCCACTGCTGCCGGATTGAATCATCTGATCAACGGCAAGATCGAGACTTATTCAACCAAGGATGGGCTGCCCAGCAATGACGTGGCCAATGTGCATCTCGGTACCGACGGCACCCTGTGGGTACAGACGCAGAATTCCGAAATCGTGCGCCGGATACACGGTCGATTCGAGCCGTGGCACATTCAAGGCATCACTGGCCCCACGGTCAACATGCTTGAGGATCGCAATGGAAACTGGTGGTTTGCCTATGCGACCGAAGGGCTGGTTCGGGTCAGTGGCCAGCAAGTCAGTCGATTCACGACCAAGGACGGCCTGAGCAGCGACCTGATAACCAGTCTGTACGAAGATCGTGACGGGGACGTCTGGGTCGGCACCAATGAAGGCGGCCTCGATCGCTTCCGGGACGGAAGCTTTACCACCTACGCCAAGGAAGAGGGCCTTGCAGACGATCAGACCTATTCAGTGATCCAGGACCATACCGACGATATCTGGGTGACGACAGCAGCCGGACTCAATCGGCTGCAAGGAAATCATGTTCGCGTATTCACCACCGCCGATGGGTTGCCAACCAACAGCACTTGGTCGTTGTGGGAGGACCATGCGAAAAATCTTTGGGTGGGGACATCGGCCGGCGGATTGGCTCGGATGACACAGGGGCGTTTCACCCCCGCACTTCCGACCGGCAACGACATGCCTACTTACATGATCGGGGGGATTCTTGAGGACGGCGCCGATCGGTTCTGGATATCAACCAGGGGCGGTGGGTTGGTGCGCTACGCCGATGGTCGTACCCACCTGTATTCCAGGGCCGATGGGTTGTTGACCAATTTTATCTACGCCATCGCAGAAGGCCTGACAGGCACGATTTGGGTCGGTACCAGCGACGGACTCAACAGCATCCAGGATGACCATATTCAGAGCTATACAACCAATGGCTTGTCCGATGCCGTGGCGCTTACGTTGTATGTCGATGCAAAGAATACGCTATGGATCGGCACCTTCGGGCGAGGTCTGTTCCGACTCGAGAATGGCCACTTCACGCGATACACCACGCACGAAGGACTTCCGGACGACACAATCAACAACATCCTGGAAGACGCCGCTGCAAACCTCTGGATTGGATCAAACAAAGGCATTTTCCGCCTCAGCCGCCATGATCTGGATGCCGTGGCCGCCGGAACCGGCAAAACCGTGCAATCCATCCTCTTCGGCAAAGCCGACGGAATGAAGAGCAGTGAAACCAATGCCGGCTCGCAACCCGCCGGTTGGCGTGCACGCGACGGGCGGCTATGGTTTCCGACCATCCGAGGAGTGGTTGTCGTCGATCCCACGCGGCTTTTCCTGAGTGATAGTCAGCCGACCGCGCGAGTGGAGCAAGTGCTTGCGGACGAGGTAGATGTCAATCTCGCCGCACGGGTGCGGCTGGCGCCTGGAACACGTCGCCTGGAGATTCATTACACCGCTCCCAACCTTTCATCACCCGAGCGAACGCGGTTTCGCTATCGATTGGACGGCTTTGACGAGCAATGGATACCCGGCAGTATTCAGCGTATGGCGCAGTACACCAATTTGTCTCCCGGACATTACACCTTCCATGTCAGCGCGAGTGCCGATACCGGCCGCTGGGGTGCACAGGAGGGCATACTCAACTTCGTCGTGATTCCGCAGTTTTATCAAACCTGGTGGTTTCGCCTGTTGTGCGCCGTCGTCGTGATTCTGGTGCTGTTCGGATTCTATCGATTACGTGTCAATTGGCTGCACGCAAGAGCCGGAATCCTGGAAGAACGCCATCGAATGGCCGGAGAAATTCACGATAGTCTGGCGCAAGGCTTTAGCGGCATCATTTTTCAGACGGAGGCCGCGTTACTGCGTATGAAGCGTACGCATAACACGACCGTGGGCTATGTGGAGTCAGCTCGCGACCTTGCCAGGAGCAGCCTGCAAGAAGCGCGTTCCTCGATCTGGAACCTCAGCCCTCCGGCCGAGGATCAGAAAAGCCTGCTGGAATCGCTCTCGGTGATGGCCCGACAGCTCACTGGTGGGCGTGTGAACGAACTGGACATCCACTCGTCAGGAAAAGCGTGGGTCATGAGACCCGAAGCGCAGCATCATATGGTGCTTATTGTGCAGGAGGCCGTGTCGAACGCCATTCAACATGGCAGGCCCCGCAGGATATCGATCAAACTGGACTACAGGCCAGACTCGTTGCACGTCCATGTGATGGATGACGGCACCGGCATCCATTCGAACGGTTCCGAGCAACCCGGGCGCGGTTTTGGCTTGAAGAATATGCGCCATCGTTCGGAGTGTCTGGGCGCCACGCTTGAGGTGACGAGCGAGGATGGAAGAGGTACAAAGGTATCGCTCTACGTCCCTCGACTTGGAGCATTGGCGCGGCTATGGCGACATCTGCGCGGAAACAGCACGGCGAGAATTGACGAATGAGCGCGCAACCGAAAATAAAAGTACTGGTAGTGGACGATCATCCAGTGGTGCGCACCGGGCTCGGCGCTATCGTCAGCTCTCAACGCGATCTTGAACTCGTCGGAGAGGCAGCGACGGCCGCAGAAGCCATCGCGCTGTTTGAAGCACATTTACCGGATATCTCCCTGGTGGACCTGACACTACCCGACCGCAGCGGCGTCGAAGTGATCACGACGCTTCGCGCCAAGTCGCCACTCGCGAAATTTGTGGTCCTTACAGCTAATTTGGGCAGCAGCGACATTTCCAAAGCGCTTCAGGCAGGTGCACATGCCTACCTATTCAAGGACGCAACGGCCGATGAGCTCCTGACAACCATTCGCACGGTATCTCGCGGCGGTCGGTATCTATCCCCAGCGGTGGGTAGCAGGCTCGACAAGACCAGCGGCCACCCTGATTTGACGGCCCGCGAGCTGGAAGTACTGCACTGCCTGGCTCGTGGACTCAGCAACGCTCAGGTGGCCAAAAAACTTGCGGTTACCGAGGAGACCGTCAAGACCCACGTGGGAAATATCCTCGGCAAGCTGGGTGTTGCCTCCCGCAGCAAAGCAGTTGCGCTGAGCCTCAAGACTGGTTTGGTGCAGTTGGATGACATGTAGCAGGAAAGCATTGGCGCTGACACATACTTTTGTGGTCGGAAACGCATCCCATCGTAAGCATAGTACGTGCATAACGCGTCTCCGCTGCACGTACTTTGCTCTATAGTCCTGCACTGACCTTCCGTTGATGACTTAGTTCGCCACTTCCCAGCCATCCTTGGGGTTGTAGGAATGGATAGCTGAGGCGACGGCCGTTGTCGTCGCGCCCAGATCCTTCTGGTAAAGGACGCCATCGCTGTCGATGAGGAAACTCATGATGCCGGTGTTGCCGTAGCTGACCGGGCTGGCAAGTACCGCAAAGCCGCCGGTCATCTTGCCGTTCACCATGTAGCTCGATGCACTGGCGTTGGCTCCGGCTTGCTGCGCCGTCAGTATGCGAAATACATAGCCGTCGAATACCTGGCCGCCACCAACGCAGGAAGTACAGGCCTGCAGGTCGCGCAGATCGCCGAGCGGACTGGGAGAGTCGTCTTTGTTCGTTGGCCAATATAAACCATCGTGTGCACCCGGCTTGCTGATGATACGCGCGGCGTACTGCTGCTCTTTCACTTTGTATGCCTCTTCCGCGCCGGCGATGGCGTTGGCGGCATCCATCGCGAGCAGTTCGTTGCCGCCTATGCGTCGTGCCTGTATTTCATCTGTGCCGGCGAAGCCGTCGAAGTGCCAGCCCTGTGCACCCTCCTGTCTGAGCGGAAAGGGATAGGCGTAGTTGTCCGCACCGACATAGAGGATTTCACTGCCATCCGTCAGGCGTGTCCAGCGATGCATCACGTCGTATTTGCGCACAAACGCTTTTTGCGCATTGGCGTCTTCATTCTGATCACCGGATGAGAACTTCGGTGCTTCGGGACCGAGGATGGTAGCTACCGCGTAGTCGTCATTGGAGCGAACGGCATCCACCAGGGCCTGGCCGGCCTGTTCGGGCTCGGCAAAAAATTCCTGCGCGGACTGCGCGATCGCCTGATTGGCATGTATCAGCCCCACGCCAGCGGCGATCGCCATGGCCAGAGTACAAATCGCGCGCGCACTGATCCGTTTCGTACGGCTGAGAGAAACAACTGCTTTCATGATTCACCTATAAAAGTTGGAGATTGAGAGTTCCCTGCACATCCGAAATCAACGTCGACGGCCGCCGCCCCAATGCGGCGCCTGACGAGCGCGGGCCATGCTGGTGCGGCCGCGAAAACTCTCGGCACGGCTGGATGCGCCATTGCCGTTCCAGGCGGAGTGCGGACGATTGCCGGCAAAAGAGTTGAAGTGCCCGTCGTTACCGCGATCTTGCCCACCATCAGGCCGTTCGCCCGCTGGTCCGCCACCGAACGCATGGGCGTCTGCGTCATGCTGGTAAGCATCGCCGTGTGGCCCAAAGCCTTCGCGAGCAGCGCCCGCCGGGCCGTAACCGTCGCGCTTCCATGTGTCGCCGCCATCGGCGGGATAACGCCGCGCCAACTGATTGTCGTAGTGACGCATGGCATCACTGCCGGGCGCGAAGCCGTGCGGTCCATAGCCATAAGGGTGCGGCCCATAGGGCCACGGGCCGTGCGGGCCCGGTCCCCACGGCCGGTAACCGTTATAGGAGTAGTTATTGCCGTGCCAGATGTTGTTGTGGATGAACGTGTTGTTGATGTACGTGTTGTGGTTGTAGATGACGGTGCCGCCACCACCAAAGCCACCACCTCCCCACCGCACATTCCATGCATTGAAGCCCCAGTTGAAACCACCGCCCACGCCGATGATGCCGACCCCGCCACCCCATCCCGCACCGATGAAGATGCCCGTGCCAAATGAGATGGTGGGCGCAACGGCCACGAAGACAGGCCGGTAATACGGCACGACAAAAGGCGCGCCGTAAATCACCGTAGGGTTGTATTGCGGCACGTAGACGACTTGCGGGTTGGCTGGCTGGATAACGATCGTCTGCGGCGTCTGTTGCACGACTCGAATCTGCGGCGTTGAGCGCAGGTTGCCTGCGGCCTGCGCTTTCGCGCGCATCGCCTGCACTGCATCCATCACGTCCGCCGGCTGGTTGTGATAAGCCTGCCCAAGACTGGATGTCCAAGCGAGATTTTGTGCCAGATCGGCCAACACGCCAGGAAACTGCGTGAGCGCCTTGACGCTCGGGTCCCACGTTTGACCATTGACTGCAGCAGCCAGCGCGCTACCGGTGAGAGAGCTGTGTTGGCTCAACCAATAGCTGGCGATGGCAACCTGATCGGGAAACGTCGCAGCGTTCAAGCACTGCGCTACCAGTGCATCGGGATACAGCGCGATAGGTGCCACCAGCGAGTTGAGCTGATCGGGTGGCAGCGGCGCCACCGAGGTTGCATTTGAGTTTGTCTGAATTACGGCAGGCGGGGTCGAATCGATACCGCCCGCAACGACCGTCGTCGCGGCGACGGCAAGGCCGATGGCGCATGCCATGGTCGTGAGGACATGGGTAGTGCTGTTGATGGTCATGTGCCACTCCGGAAAAGGTTGATGATTCTTCCGGCGGCAGACCTGTTCTCGACACCAAGTGCCCACGGTCACCACACCGGTAAGACGAGGCGCAGTCTTCCACGTGAGCAGGGGCTGCCTTTCCGGATACGCACCGTCTTTTTTCGCTGCGCATGATTCGTTTCCAAATCGCCCGGTGCGGAGCGAACGGGACGGGACTCAGGGTGCGATCAGTCCAGCTTCGCCCGGCCACTGCGCTTTCCCGGCAGCACCGGGCCACATGTAAGCGCTACCGCGATCGGGCCGAGGCCCCAGCGGATTGGATCGAAGATCCATACAATTTGCATGCCATCGCCAATACGGCGCTGCGCTCGGCTAAATCAGGCCTAGAAGCGACCAATAGGCGATATATCACGGTGTATCGTGAGCCATGGGTGGCCAGTCTAGGACAAAATCCTAGTTGACAAGTCAAAATTGTATGCATACTATTTCCGAACTTTCGCCACATTATCCAATCAATGTGCGGAGCAGCAGGGGTTAGGTGACTTGTCCACCTCGGGAGGAAGGACAGATGCATCAGATCTACGCTCAAATGACAACGATGTCTTCGCAAGGACATCGCGGTCATCGCCACACTGCACCGGTTCGTCATGTCGCCGCCGTCCACGACGAGTTGTCATGGCGGCTGCCGGAGGTGGACGTCGAACGCGCCGGACGCCAGGTGGTCGCCTCGTACTGGAGCGACCAGCGCGATACGACGCGTGATTACGCAGCGCGCAATCCGCGCGGCTACTACGTGGCCAGCCTCTTCATGCGGACGACGCAGCTCGCACTGTCCAGCGACACCGGCAACATTCATCAAGGCGAATTGCGCACCGGCAGCTTTCTGTTGAGTGCGCCAGGGCAGACTTTGCGTGCGCAGTTCGATGCGCCTTGCGAGATTCTGCACCTGCACTTGTCCGATACCTTCATGCGCCGAATGGCCGAGGCTTCGGATGGCTTGCACCTGTTGGGCGGCCATGCGACAGCGGGTTTGTGCCAGGACGACGCGATCGCGCAGCTGGGACGCGCCCTGCTGGCCGCCGACGACAAGATGTGCGGTTGGCAATATGCCGAACGCGTGGCAGCCGCGATGGTGTCGCGCTATTTCTACCTGCTGACCCAGTCCCAGCTGACCGACAGTCAGCCGCGACGCATTGCGTTGCCGCGCTGGCGACTGCAGCGCGTGCGCGAGTATGTGCAGCAGCACCTGGGCCAGACCATCACACTGTCGGATATGGCCGCCGCAGCGAGCCTGTCACCCATGCATTTTGCGGCGCAGTTTCGTATCGCCACCGGCCAGCGTCCGCATGACTATCTACTTGACTGCCGCATCGATCGCGCAAAGACGCTGCTGGCCACGACGGATCGCGCCTTGATTGATATCACGCTGGATGTGGGCTTTTGCACGCAAGCGCACTTCACTACCGTGTTCAAACGCCTCACCGGTTCTACGCCGAGCCTGTGGCGTCGCCAAAACTATCGTCCGGCGTCGTTCACCAACGACGCCCCGCGCGCCAGTGCGGAAATTGTTCCGCTACGCCCTTCGAAAAACGACTGATGCGGAGTCGCTTCCCGCTTTCAGACGACTGTCGAAGACATCATGGGGGACTGCGTGAGCAGGTCGGCAACGATGCCCAGGCCGTCCGCAAGCTGCTGACGCGACGTATTGGCACCCAGGGCGATGCGCACTGCCTCAGGTGACGGCCCTACGCTGAATGCCTCACGCCCCACGATGCCCATACCAGCATGGCGAAGGCCACCGACGAATTCGCCGCTGGTCCACGGCTCAGGCAGGCGCAGCCATAAATGGAAGCCCTCCGAGGGCATCACCAGCTGTGCGCGAGGCAGCATGCGGCGCGCGATTTCGCGCCGCTCGGCCGACTCTTCCCGAATGGCTCGAATCACCAGCGCGGCCGTACCATCCTCGATCCAGTGTGAAGCAATGGCGGCACTGAGCGACGACGTCGTGCCGCTGGTTGCTCGCAACACGGACGTCAGGCGCGCGGCGGTCCAGGCATTGGGCGCCACCAGGTAGGCCATCTGTAGTGCAGGCGAAAGGCACTTGGCGAGTCCCGCGATGTGATACGTCAGATGGGGCGCCAGCGCAGCCAACGGCGGTGGTGAGAGCTCCGCGATTGCACCGTAGTCGTCATCCTCGATGATCGGCACTTCGTACCGGGTCGCCACCGCAGCTACCGCTTCCCGGCGGGCTAGAGACAACGTGATGCTCGTGGGATTGTGCAGCGTAGGCATGCAATAGAAGGCCTTAGGGCCGTGTTCCCGGAGCACCGTCTCCAGCGCCTCGGGTATGACACCTTGCTCGTCCATCGCCACCGGCACCAGCCGGATGCGCAACAGCGCGGCCAGCGCGCGTATGCCCGGATGTGTCAGTGCCTCGACTGCCAGCGTGTCACCGGGCCCCATCAGCAACCCGAGCACGGCATGCAGCCCCCCCTGCTCGCCCGAACACACGATCAGGCGATCGGACGACAGACCTGGAATATGCGGGCTCAGCCAGCGCGTACCTACGTCACGGTTATAGGGCGTGCCGCCCGGCGGCTGATAGCGCATCAACAGATCCGGCCCGATGGCCTCCACCCCGCGCATGCTCTGCCACATGCGTGCATACAGGGTGGTGTCGTTGAATTCGGGCGGGTGGTTCATGCTCATTTCCACCGCGCCCACCGTCACCGTGCGCGGCGGCGGCAACGGGCGTTTGCGCACAAACGTGCCGCGGCCCACTTCCGTGTCCACCAGCTCGCGCCGTGCCGCCTCGGAGTAGGCGCGGGTGACCGTCGTAAAGTCGATGCCTAGCCATGACGCCAGCGCCCGCATCGTCGGCAAGCGGTCGCCGGGCGAGAGTCGGCCGGCCTGAATGTCCCCCGCAATGGCATCGGCGATGGCCTGATACATCGGGCCCCGGTTGGCCGGCAGGCTGGGTGTCCAGCTCAGTTCGCGAAGTTTGGGCATCAAGACACTCAAATGTATGGATTCCTATGTTGCATTGTATGCATCACGGGCACCAAGTCCACCCCACCTGCCGATCTCCGTTCAGGACTGCGCGACTTCGCGCGCCGACGACCGGCGCGCGCCACGGTGACCGTTCGATTTGGAAATCGTGCTTGCCAATAGAAAAGGCAGCCGCCGGTGCCCTCGCCACAATGCGCCACGCCCACCGAGATGACTCGCAGGCAGCCAACCATCATGACCACTTGACACCCATGAACGCCATGAACCTTGCACACCGAGCCCCGCACTTTGCGCCCGTGACGGCAGATACCACGACTTGCCGCAGCAGAGCGCTTGATGAAGACATTTGCGTGCACATCCTCACTGCGTCGTCCGTCATGGTCGGCGTGTGCCTGACCGTGGTGGGGATACTTCGCATGGTCATTAAACTGCACAGCGCGGATATGACCGGCAATGACCTGCTCTCCATCAACGCCATGCTGTATCTGCTGTCGGCGATCCTGTCGTACTGGGCACTACGCACACGCAATCGCAAGCGAAATCATCGGATCGCCTACGCGGCGGACGCTGTCTTCATCGCTGGCATGATCTTCACCCTGATCAACACCGCCTTCATTACGTGGGCCATGGCCGCAGGATGAGCGCGATGAATGCCAACCGGCCCTCTCAGGGCAAAGTACCTTCGATAGCACCGAAGACTTCCTTCGCCGGCACGCGCACTCGTGTGGCTACCGCGCTGGCTTTGGTGGTGCTGACACTGGCTGGCGCAAGCCTTGGTGACGTCGTACTGGGCGTCGGCCAGGCGCGCGCCAGCGACGCGTTCTACACGTATGACGTACAACAGGCACAGGGCGCGCCTGGGTCGATCATTCGCATGGAGCCAATGAGCGGCGCGCCATTGGGTGCCAGCGCTTTTCGCGTGTTGTATCGCTCGGTAGGTTTGCACAGTGAACCTATCGCTGTTTCCGGTGTGGTGGTGATTCCCGCAGGCGTTGCACCTGCCGACGGACGTCCGATCGTGGCCTGGGCCCACCCCACCACCGGCGTGGTACCTCGCTGCGCGCCGTCCGAAGCGCACTTCGTTTTCCAGACCATGATGGGCCTTCGCGACATGGTCAGGCACGGCTACATCGTGGCGGCCACGGACTACCCGGGGCTGGGTACCGCAGGGCCACATCCCTACTTGGTAGGTGTAAGCGAAGCGCGCGCCGTGATCGACGCGGTGCGCGCGGCGCGGCAATTGGCAGGTGCGCAAGCCAGCGACCGGTACGCCGTGTGGGGGCACTCGCAAGGCGGTCAGGCCGCGTTGTTCAGCGGCATCATCGCGCGCGACTACGCGCCCGAACTACATCTTAAGGGTGTCGCCGCTGCGGCCCCCGCGACCGACCTCAAGACCTTGCTCAGCGATGATGCCGATACCGATGGCGGCCGCAACGTCACCGCGATGACACTGTGGTCATGGCAGCGCGTCTACGGCGCACCGATCGACCAGGTCGTGGAACCCGCCGCGATGCCTGCCGTGGATGCGCTTGCCAACGAATGCATCGAATCGATTTACGACATGGTGCAGCGGCATTACTCGCAACGCCCGCTGGAACAGCAGTTTCTTTCCGTGCGCGATGTCACTCAACTGGAACCCTGGCGTTCGCTGCTTGCGCAAAACATCCCGGGAACGTTACCTACCGATATCCCTGTATTGATAACGCAGGGCGCCGCTGATCGGCTCGTACTGCCCGAAGTCACACGCGCTTATGTGCGGCGCCTTTGCGCTGCCGGGAGCACCGTGATGTATCAGGAATGGCCTGGCGTCCATCATGGCCTTATCGGCAGCGACAGTGCGCTGCAGGCCGTTGCCTGGATCAGTGATCGCTTCGATGGTGTGGCCGCTCCCAGCACTTGTCCTGCCGCCACGCCTTGAGCAAATGCCGCGAAGTCGAAGGGGACTCGAGGCGTACCCTTCGACTTCGGCCCTGCGGGCCTACGCTCAGGGCGATCGGTTTGAGGGTTTGGCCGAAGCTCGACTTCACCCCCCCGCACTTCGTTCCCTCTTCGCTCCACTCCCACTCCACCCCCTCCCTCCCACTCCGTTCGCCCTGAGCGTAGCGCAGCGAAGTCGAAGGGCACTCGAGGCGCACCCTTCGACTTCGGCCCTGCGGGCCTACGCTCAGGGCGAACGGTTTGAGGGTTGGACGATGGGTCGAAGCTCGACTTCATTCCAACCCTGCGGGCGTAAGCCCAAGGCAGCCGCTACTTCGACTGGCATCCTCGCAGCACCGGTTTATCGGCGCTGACACGTGAGTCATAAAGATCGCCGCCCCGGCCCTTGCTCCACCAGGTTACGAAGCCTCCCTGATAGCGCACGCCGTCTGCCGACATGCCGCTCACCAGAAACATCGGCCTGCCTTGCACGGGCAGCAGCGCAAAGCTTTGTCCGTTGGTCGCGTTCCAGTAAGTCACCTTGAAACTTTGACCGCCGGCACATCGGTAGGTGGCCGTAATCGGCTTACCCATCTGGATTTGCGGCACGACCAGCGGCGGCGACCGGTATTGGGCTTCGGGCATGGATTGAGCAAACGTTGTCAACGGGATCGCGAGAAACAACAGCGCGGAAAGGCGACTACGTGGCCGTAACGGAACATGGAAATTCATGGGCGGACAAGCTCACTGGCAATGGTCTGAAAGCTGATGGTGATGGTCGGCGCGAGCGGTCACTTTCCAGTTGCCACGCGGCCTTTCCAAAACGAACGACGGTTGTTCAACCACCACTATATATCGGCTTATGCGAGTCAAATATCGTGCATTTGCGCAAAGCCCCGCAGGTACACAACGACACAATGCAGGCTTACGTCCGCACGACTTCCCATGACGGACATAACGCCTTATCTCAGGACATGGGTCCATGAATCAACTTATCCATACGTCCCACTCTCCCTGGCAAGTCAAGCCCCGACGTCGATGCAGCGCGCGACGTGCACTGCTTTCAGCAATGCTGCTCGCTGTAGCAGGCGCCGCACATGCGCAAGTGGCAAGCTTCGATTGCGGCAAGGCATTGACACGCACCGAGAAGGCGGTATGTGCATCGCCCACGCTGGGTGCCAAAGACGTGACAGTGGACGCGTACTTCCAGCTGCTATTGCGGCTGAAGCCTGCCGTGGCTGGCATGGCGTACCGCGAATTCGACGACACCCTGCGCGATGATCAGCGCCAATGGCTGCAGCAGGAACGCGATGCCTGTCAGGCTGACGCCAGCTGTCTCGATCGCATCTACGACCGTCGGATCGACACTTTGCTCAAATTATTCGACGCAAATGCAGGCCTCACTTTTGGCCTCCGCATAACGGATTGAGCGCCACCGGTATGCCCACGTGTGCGCACCGTGGCATTTGAAAAAGCCGCGTGCGGTAAGAAAAACGCGAGGCTCCGGCCCTACCTAACATAGGCTCACAGGTCATGAAGCGATCGAGTGGTCGCCGCGACGGAGCATCGCTAACCAGAACGCTCCGTATCGGTTCTCGATGAAGGATTGCTATCGCCGTCGGCCTCGCATCGGCTCATCCGCCGAACAAGGATGGCTCATTCCATTCCCGGCCCGTGGGGTCGGATCGTGTATTTCCATTACTAACCGACGAGAGTTAATCATCATGAAGAAAGCATTTTTGATCGGCGCCCTGCTGGGCGCAGCCTGCACGTTTGGTTGTGCCACCATGGCTCAGCAGCCCCAGGTGGATATCGGCAACCGCCACGGCAATCTGCGCAGTGCGCAGGAATACATTGTCCAGGCGTGGCAGCTTGTCAGCGACGCCCAGTACGACAACGACTCGCGCCTCGGCGGGCACGCTGGCCGTGCCAAGGAGCTGCTCACTGAGGCGAATGAAGAGCTTCGCCTGGCCGCCGACGTGGCCAACGAGCACGGCCGCTAATCCTCCAGAGAGAGGAGACCCCGACACGCATGGACCATGGAAACATGGGCCATGCGTTGTCGTGTGCTTGCCCGTCGTCGCAATGAAGCCATGCGCATAAACGCAACAGCGTAGGTACGCGATGCGCATCTGTCTGTGGTTTTAGTGACGACAAAATCAGCGGCGTAGGTTGGGGTGAGCGTAGCGATGCCCAACATCTCCGCGCCGACGATGTTGGGCATCGCTACGCTCACCCCAACCTACGTACAAGGCCTGGTTTTGGTTTTGGCAATGCCAGACTTAGAGCAAATCCGCGAGCGAGATACCGTTCTTGGCCGCAGTGAGCAGGTCATCTGGAACGTGACCGCGACGCTCCATATCCACCAACCCTTGGTTGAGTTTGACGAAGGGACGCATGCGCTGCTCATAGATGTTAAACGCCATACCGAAGTCTTCAGGGCTTTGCGCCATTGCCTTGGCCAATACCAACGCCCCAACCAGCGCCAAGCTTGTACCCTGACCCGAAAACGGCGACGCGCAATAGCCAGCATCGCCAACCAGCGCGACGCGCCCCTGCGACCAGCCCGACATATGGATCTGTGCCAGCTCGCCCCAATAAAACTGCGACGTATCGTGCATGGCGTCGAGCAACTGCGGGAAATAACCGCCAAGATGTTTGCATTTCGCCGCAACCGTGGCCTTTTGGGCGGCCATGTCGTTACGGGGTACCTCGCCAGGCTCGGCGCCAAATCCCACACCCACCCGCAATTGGGTCTGGTCGAAGCTGGGGTAAATTACGTAGCCGATCGCCTCTTCGCGGTAAGCGAGCTGCCAGCTTTGCAGGTCGATCAGGTTGGGTGTCGTGAACAAGGCCATCGTGACGCCCAGCGGCTTTACAAAAGATGCATCGTTGCCAAACACCAGCTTGCGCACGTTGGAGTAAACACCATCGGCGCCGATCACAAAGTCAAAGCATCGATCCGACTGGCCGCGAAAGGAGACAGTGGCGATGTCCGCATCCTGCTGAATCGCAGTAATGCTGTCGCCGTAGATGTACTCGACACTTTCACCCGCCTGATTCAACAGAAGGCCGCAAAGATCATCGCGAAAGATTTCGATATCGTCGCTATCCAGACGACCTGCGCTGAACGTTCGCTCTTCCGTGCGGTCGATCTCCCGACCATCGGCATCCACGATCGACATGCCCCGAAGCCTGGTGCGGCGCGCGGCAACGGCCTCGTGCAGCCCCATCGCCTTCACGACGTCCAGAGCCACACCACGAATATCGACCGCCTGGCCACCACTGCGTAGCTCGGGTGATCGCTCGATCACAGTTGTGCTGAAACCTTCGCGCTGCAGCCAATGGGCGAGCGCAAGCCCGGCCACGCCACCGCCGGAAATAAGTACGGTGCGATTCATGCGGCACTCCTCGCAAAACGGAGGGCATTGGAAGATGTGCTGTGTAGCTTGGTGATCATGAGTTGACTGCCTCTGTCAGGTCGATAAGAAAAAGCTTATAGCCGGATCGTTGGAAAGCGCCGCATGGATTCGCTGTCATCAATACATGTCTGGTAAGCGGTTTCGACGCCACTGCATGGGCGTGGTGTACTCGAAGTTCTTGAACACCGTGGTGAAGTGCGACTGGGTGCGAAACCCCACGCTGATGGCAATATCGATCAGCGAACGCGTCGTATCCATCAACAACACCTTTGCCTGCTGAATGCGGCACTGAAGAAGGTAGTGATGCGGACGAAGACCCGTGGCTGCGCGAAATTGCGCCGCGAAATGCATGGCGGATATGCCAGCAACCGCTGCCATGTCCGCCAGACTGATGGTGTCACCTACATGCTCCTGTACGTAGCGGACCACACGCTGCAGGCGCCAACGTGGCAACACATTGCGCGCGTTGGACGCCACGGTGGCATCCACCAGATGACGGGCAAAGGCGGGATCGTGCGCATCCAACGCGGCGCTGAACAGCATCTTTGCCAGCTGCAACAGCAGCGCATCGACACCGGTACGCAGTTCGTTAGGTGTTATCGCAACGGGCAAGTCACCCGCCACATGTTCTCGCCAATAACGAACGGGTACATGCAGGATCAGCGCCTCCCTGGCAGCGTGCCACTCGGTACGGACGCCCTGTAGCGCAGGACTCACGTGCAGACATCCTTCGCCCACCTCACCGCAGTTGATCCACTGGGTTGCGAACTTCACGGACAGCTCGCATGGCCCCATGAAGATCCGCACAACGATCGTGTCGGCCGGGGTAAAAGCGATTTGCGTGCACGGACCATCCGGCTCGTGCCGCACCAGGGACGCGCGGACCTCGCCCGGACCACCATCGAGCACAACAAATTCGTCGGCATTGGCCAGATCACCCTGGCTGTCTGGTTGCTTGCCCGCAACCGACAGGGGCATCGGCAGGTGTTGGTCTAAACGATGGTGGCTAAGGTGATCGAGCGGCGCGTACATATCGGGTCTCCCACCAGAGCTTTGGTGGCCTGGTGATCGTTCTCTTGGTCGAGTTGAGCCTTTGACTAGAGGTGGTGGTCGGGCTGAGCCTCGCCTGTGGCATGGCTTCACAAGGTGTGGCGAACTTCTGTATCTTTACACTGTCTAGATAGCATGATTCGCCTGCAAACCCTTGTCAAGAAAAATCTTTACACTGTTAAGATTGAACTCATGAAAACGACCCCTTACCACCACGGCGCCCTCCGGGAAGCCCTTCTCACGGCCGCCGAGACCATCATTCGACGGGATGGCCTGCCAGCCCTCACCCTGCGCGCAGCGGCCCGCGAAGCCGGTGTCTCGCACGCGGCACCCTCCCATCACTTCGGCGATCTGCCCGGGCTGCTGACCGAGCTGGCAGCAGCGGGCTTTGCGCGCTTCGCAGCGCAACTGCGGGAGATCAACGCATCGCCCGATCACAAGCGCTGGGATGGCGCGCGTGCCTACGTCGCCTTCGCCGAAGCCAACCCCGCCCTCTTCCAATTGATGTTTCGCTCGGACCGTCTGGACGTCAGTCGTCCATCATTTGTCGCGGCGCGCGCAGAAGCGTTTGCCTTGCTGGCTCAGGCACGCGGAGTGTTCACCAACACACTCACCGTCGAAGACTGGGGAAATATCGTCGGCGGCTGGTCCCTGATCCACGGCTTCTCCATGTTGCTTTTGGACGGCCGTCTCAAACCCGTGCTGGCTGCGTCTCCTGAAGGAACCAGCACGGATGATTTATTCGAAGCCGTGCTCGCATCCACCGATCGCAGGTCATTCGGACCTGCCGGCTGAATTGTTGCCTGCATCCGGCACGCGAATGGAAAAGTGTCTCAGCACGCGAGTTCTCTACGCTTGAGAAAATGGCGCCGCAATGTCCTTGGCAAGGCGCTGCGCGTGCGTCAGCATGAGACCATGCGCAGCACCCTCGTACTCGATGTAATGCGCTCCAGTGATGAGCTTCGCGTAACGCCGCCCAGTTGTCTCGATAGGGCACGACGCATCGAGGTCGCCGTGAATAACGGTAACCGGCAGGTCCAGACTCTGTGTTTCCAAGCGCAGATCGGCCTCGGCGATCGTGCGTTGCAGATCGATCGCGATACGCCGAGAGCAGCCAAGGATCATCTGGCTTACCCAAGTGCAGGTGGCAGCCGAAGACCCGGGCACGAAAGCCTCGATATTGTTCTCGATCCAGCGCGGCAAGTCTTCCTTCAGCTGCTGTAACAACGCTTCAAACGCCTCCTGCGGAATGCCATCGGGATTGTCGGCCCTTTGCAGGAGGCATGGCCCCTGTGCCCCCACAAGGACGATGCGATCAAGCCTGGTCGACCCATGCAGGGTGACGTAGCGAATCACCTCCCCGGCCGCACCCGAATGCGCCACGACTATGCAGTCATGGAGATCGCGCGCCTCCAGAACTGCAGCGAGATCATCAGCGAGGCAATCGTAGTTCACCACACCAGGATCGCTCGATCGCCCGTGACCACGTCGGTCATATGCGATGGTTCGAAAGCCCCGATCGCCAAGCATGATCATCACCGGCCCCCAAAGGTCCGAGGGCATGGCCCAGCCTGCCAGCAACACAATGGGCTGCCCGGAACCCCAGTCGCGGACAAACAATGCATGACCATTCGATGACTCGACATATTCCCGCTCAACCATTGGATGCTCCATCTAGAGAGGTGATGACTTTTGAAGTTATGCATGTGAGTGGAACCACTCGGGCGAACGGAACGCCCAAGGCGTGATGGCTTCACGCTTGAGTCGTGTCAGGCCGGCGCCTTACATCGAACCGATGAATGGCCCAAACGATAATCGGGCCGATCAAAACGATATGGACGGCAAGATCGGTGGCCATCGAAACGGGCGTAACCTTGAACTTGGGTGCTGCTGACAGTGGAAGCACGATCACATGCATGAAGAGATAGATGTCCAGACCAAAAAGAGCGCCGCACGTCTTCGGCCACATCGTCAGCACCCTCAACTTTCGACTCGCGACAAAGTAGCCGCCTGCCGCCACGAAGAGGATGGCGAAATGGAGCACTAGGCCAAGTACTGCCGATGCCAGGCCGTCACGAAATGCGTTGATGCCGAGAAGGCCACTGGCAACTGATTGGGGGATGGCGATGGCAGCAACGCCGGCTCGGCCGTTGAAGGCGATGGCGTAGGCGAGATCAACAACTCCCGCAACGATGCTGCCAATGCCGATGAAGCTTAGGGGCGACGTCCGTGGCCATTCGCTAATTTCCTTGTTCATGGTTCGCGTCCCTCACTCACAGATGGGTACCGCCGTCAGGCGGCCAAATATACGGTGTACAGAAAGCTTGCCTCAGGTCCAATGTGCCAACAATATGGCAAAAGATCTGGATCAGATCTAAGATCGCCGGCACATCTGTACTAGATCAGTTCAAGGGCGAGGTGAGATGTCTACGATCGATCAACCCCCGTACTTGCGCATCGTTGCGGCACTAAAGCTGCGCATGGCCAACGGTGAGCTGCGCTGGGGTGACCGGCTGCCGTCTATCCGGGAGCTTGCGCGCGAGTGGAATGTGGCATTGGCCACTGCCACGAAGGCACTGACCGTTCTGCGCCATGAAGGGCTGGTCGTGGTGCGCGCGCGCAGTGGCACCTTGGTAGCAAAAACAGCAAAAGTCGCGCAGCAACAGCGCCGTCAAACTCCGCACGTTTCTTCAGATCGAGACCTCACGCAAGAGCGCGTCATTCAGACGGCTATAGATATCGCCGACCGCGAAGGCCTGAGTGCCATGTCGATGCGTGGTGTTGCGGCGCGATTGGGTGTGGCCACCATGTCTCTGTATCGGATCGTGGACAGCAAAGAGTCTTTAATCCTCTTGATCACGGACGCGGCCTACGGCGAAATATCGCCGCCGCCGAAGAAGGCGATGAACTGGCGAGTACAGCTGACGCTCAGTGCGCGCACGCTGTGGGAGCTGTACACCAGGCACCCCTGGCTGGCGCATATCAATTCGCTGACCCGTCCGTTGCTGCTACCCAATCTGATGGCGCACGCCGAGATCGTATTTGATGCACTGAACCCCTATCGGCTCGACCCAGCCACCACCATGCATTTACATGTACTGCTCTACAGCTATGTGCATGGCGTTGCCATTCACCTGGAACGGAATACGCAGGCGGAAGCAGCCACCGGTTTGTCCGACGAAGCCTGGATGGATACACAGGCCACCTCACTTTCAGGTCTTGTTACGTCGGGTCGCTATCCTGCTTTCGTCGCCTTGATCGGTAATCTTGATCCCGATTACGAGCTTCGCCTCGATGAACTGTTTGAGTTTGGCCTCAAGACATTGCTGGACGGTTTTTCAGTGATAGTCGACGGATGATGATGCGGGCCTGCAGAGGCTGGTGAAGTGCACCCGCCCCTATCGTGACCGTGCTTACAAGCCAAGTTCGCTAAGACCCGGGTGGTCATCCGGGCGCCGACCTAGCGGCCAGTGATACTTCCGTTCTGACTCCTTGATCGGCATATCGTTGATGCTCGCGTGACGGCGCTTCATCAGACCGTCATCGCCGAATTCCCAGTTCTCGTTGCCATAGGAGCGGAACCAGTTGCCGGAATCGTCGTGCCATTCATACGCGAAACGCACCGCGATCCGGTTGTCCCCGAAGGTCCACAGCTCCTTGATCAGGCGATAGTCCAGCTCTTTTCGCCATTTGCGTTCGAGGAACGCTTGCGCCTCGTCACGATTGTTCGCGAACTCCGCACGATTGCGCCACTTGGTGTCCAACGAGTACGCGAGCGCCACTTTGGCCGCGTCTCGGGAATTCCAGCCGTCTTCAGCGAGACGGACCTTGAGGGCGGCCGTTTCGCGTGTGAACGGGGGAAGCGGTGGCCGTTGTTCGCTGGATAAAGACATGACTACGACTCTCCTGAGCTGGCTGTTTGTCATTGCCGGGGTGATCGAACTGATACGGCGAACACTCTCTCGGCACCGTCAACAGGAAGTATGATCCCGGTTGAGTCGAACAGGCACGTTACGATAGATCGAACATGGGCGGCTGCTTTCGTTGGCCAGCGACGGCAGCTTCGGGGAAGGCGCCGCGCGTTTTGTCGGCCGAGTTATATGCCACCCATCGTGCAAGACAAATGGGTCACATAGGGCTGGAACGCGTCACGGATCCCCCTGGGAAATTCCAATGAATGCGACTGCGCAACATCGAATGCAGATGCCGAAGCCAGCTGGCGCCGGGTGTATTCGCTTTGAAATGCGCGAGGGCAAATCAGTGGCCGTGGCGACAGGTGACTGGACGCTTCATCACTACGCCGCAATCCGCGGGCAGATACTGGCCATCAACGCCAATACGGTGAGCGGAGCCCAGATTGATATCTCCGGGATAGACGCTCTGGACACGGCCGGCGTCTCCTTGCTTTCGGATCTGTTCGGGCCAGCTCGACTGGCAGCGCTGTGCTCCCGGTCAGACGTGCCAGCCGCGCGGCGCGCGCTTCTTGAAGCTGTTGCAAAAGCCCTGATCGACTGCTCGAGACCACCGCCTCCGCGCGAGCATGCGGTGATTCGCATCCTGCTCGCCCGTATCGGTTGCGCCGTAGAAGACTTCGGCAAACAGACCGCCACGCTGCTCGGTTTCATCGGACTCATTTTCGAGACGTTTGCCCGGACGGCATTGCAGCCGCGACACTGGCGCGTGACCTCAGTTGTCGCGCAGGTCGAACAGACAGGGCTGGACGCCGTACCCATCCTGGTCCTGCTGTCGTTCATGGTGGGTGCCGTCGTGGCCTTCCTCGGCGAGTCTGTCCTGGCCAGCTTTGGCGCCTCCATCTTTACTGTGGACCTCGTCGCTTACGCGTTTCTCAGGGAGTTTGGCGTCCTCCTTACGGCCATCCTCCTGGCAGGACGGACCGCGAGCGCGTTTGCCGCGCAAATCGGCTCAATGAAGGCGCGGGAAGAAATTGACGCGCTGCGAACATTGGGACTCGACCCCGTGGAGCTCTTGGTCATGCCTCGCGTTCTTGCCTTGCTCATATCCCTTCCGCTGCTCACTTTCATAGCGATGATGGCGGGCATTGTCGGCGGTGCCGTGGTTTGCCAGTTGACCTTGGGCACATCACCTACCCAGTTTATTTCCATCTTCAAGGCCGACATCACAGTCTCGCAATTTTGGATGGGGATCGCGAAAGCACCGGTCTTCGCGTTCCTCATCGCAACGATCGGATGCATGGAGGGTTTCAAGGTTTCAGGTAGCGCGCAATCGGTGGGAGAACACACAACGTCGTCGGTGGTGCAGTCCATCTTCGTTGTCATCCTGGTCGATGCGATAGCCGCCATTTTCTACATGCAGATGGGATGGTGATGGACGCCAAACCGATCATCGAGGTGCGCGGTCTGGTCAATCGCTTTGGCGACCAGATCGTGCATGACCACCTTGACCTCGATATCTATTCGGGCGAGATCCTCGGCGTGGTGGGTGGCTCAGGTACTGGCAAGTCCGTCCTGCTGCAATCCATCGTTGGTTTACGTCGCCCCAACGCCGGGTCCGTAAGGGTTTTCTCGCAGGATTTGCTCGCCCTGTCGGAAGACGCGCGCTCGGCCATCGAGCGGCGCTTCGGCGTACTTTTTCAGGACGGCGCGTTGTTCTCCTCGTTGACCGTTTTTGAAAATATCGCGATGCCGCTCATCGAGGACACCGGAATGTCGCGCGCGAACGCGACGCACCTGGCGGCCGTCAAACTTGCGCTGGTTGGCTTGCCGGCTTCAACCGGTGCGAAATATCCGTCGCAACTTTCTGGTGGCATGACCAAGCGTGCCGCGCTGGCACGCGCGCTGGCCCTGGACCCCGAAGTACTGTTCCTCGATGAGCCCACGGCCGGTCTTGATCCCATCAGTGCGTCGGCGTTTGACCAACTGCTACTGACATTGCGCAACGCGCTCGGCATTACCGTTTTTCTCGTCACGCACGATCTGGACACCCTTTACACGGTCTGTGACCGCGTGGCGGTCCTGGCACACCAGCGGGTTCTGGTGGCGGGAACGCTTGCGCAAGTCGCTGCTACTGACGACCCGTGGGTGAACGAATATTTCCACGGCCCTCGAGGCCGGGCCGCTCAGTCCGAGCAACGCACCGCCGCACCCATTGAAGCCCGCGGAGACTAATGATGGAAACGCGCGCGCACCATGTACTCATCGGAATCTTCACTGTGCTCATCGTGAGCGCCGGCCTTTTATTTGCCGTATGGCTGGCGCGGTCGAGTGCCGAGCGACAGTTCCACGAATTCGACATTATTTTCAACGAGGCGGTGACAGGCTTGGGCAAAGGCGGCAGCGTCGAGTACAACGGCATCAAGGTCGGCTCGATTTATCGTATTCAGCTCGATCCCAGCGATCCCCGGCGAGTCATAGCGCGTATCCGCGTCGGTGCTGACGTGCCCGTGCGTAAAGACACACATGCAAAGCTCGCGTTGACGGGCATCACCGGCGTTGCCGTCATCCAGCTTAGCGGCGGAGCGCCTCCCAGCCCGGACCTTGAAACGGATGACGGATCGGTACCACGGATCATCGCGGACCCCTCGCCGTTGTCGCAGCTGTTGGCCAATGGCCAGGATCTGGTCACCAACATCAACCAGGCCGTGTTGCGCGCAAGCGCCCTGCTCTCGCCGGAAAACACGGCCCGCATTGGGCGAACGCTCGACCATATCGACAAGATCACCAGCACGGTTTCCGAGGATCGCTCGGATATTCACGCCATGCTGAGTCAACTGGCCCTGGCCAGCAAAGAAGCGAACGACACACTCAAGGCAACCAAGACACTCGTCGACCACGCCAATGTCCTGGTAACTGGACCGGGCGCGCAAACACTGGCCAGCGCTCGCGAAACCATGGCGTCGCTGGAGAGAGCCAGTGCGTCGTTGGACCACATTCTTGTAGCCAATCGCGACGCCATCGATAGTGGCGCGCAGGGGCTCAATGAGCTCGGTCCGACCATTCACGAGCTTCACGAGACGATCAACTCGCTGCATAAAATCGCGCGTCAGATCAACGAAAATCCCACGCGCTATATCCTGGGTCGCGAACAAACCAAGGAATTCAAGCCATGATTCGTCGGGCCATCGGAGTCGGCGTCGCCGTGCTACTCGCTGCGACGGTAGCAAGCTGTTCCATTCTGCCCAAAGCTGAGACACGGGATGTTTACGTGCTTCCGTCGGCAACCAGGGCCACACCTTCTACGTCATCGCCACTCGCCTGGTCGCTGCGGATCAACACACCGAAAGCGTCGGGCTTTCTGGATTCCAACCGCATTGCCGTCATGCCTGATCCCTCACGAATTACCGTGTACCAGGGCGCACGCTGGAGTGACGATGCGGCCGTGCTGCTGCGCGACCATCTGGTCGATGCTTTTCGCGTGGACGGTCGCGTCGCTCTCGTCAGCAACGGTGATGCGAACGAGCGCGCTGATCGCGAACTCGATGGACAGCTGCGGTCTTTCCAGACGGAATACCTGGGCAGTGCACCCAGCGTCGTGATCCGCTATGACGCACAAGTCGTCGAAGTTCGTACGCGCCGAATAATGGCTACGAAAAGCTTCGAAGTGCGCTCCGCGCCTGCGAGTGGCGACATCGTCAACGTGGTCAATGCGTTTGGAACCGCCTCGGACGCGCTGACCACACAAGTGGTCAGCTGGGTCGTCGGGCTCTGATGCTGGAGAATCCGTACCTCGGCCACAGGCCATCGAACCAGTGGCAATTGGGTTATCGCCTCAAGCAGGCCTTGCGCCGAGATACATCGGCTGCTGTTGAGTCAAACCAGCCTTGACCTGCCGCGAGGTGTCATCGGCAAGCACTTCCTGATCGCCTGCCTCGATCCCGGTGAGTACCGCCTGCGCGATATCTTCTGGCCGCGACTTGGGGCTGTCGACGTCCTTCACCATGTCGGTATCGATGTAACCCGCATGCACGCCGACCACCAGGGTGCCCTGTTCGCGCAGCTCGTTGCGCAGACCGTTGGTAAGCGACCATGCTGCCGCCTTCGATACCGAATAGGCACCGCTGGTCGGTAGGCTGGCCCAGCTCAATGCGGAGAGCATATTGACCAAGGCGCCGCCACCGTTGGCAGCGAGCACGGGCGCAAACGCGCGACTCACCGCGAGTACGCCATAAAGATTGGTCTCCAGGATCGCCCGCAGGCTCTCCACGCCCGTGCTGTTCAGCAAGCCATCGGAACCGATGACACCGGCATTGTTGATGACCAGGTCGACGTCGCCACACGCGGCAACTGCCGCGGCCAGATCTTCGGCGCTGGTGACATCGAGCTTCAGCGGCACGACTCCTGCCAGCGTCACTGTCGATGGGTCGCGTGCGCCGGCGTAGACCTTGCGTGCACCCGCCGCCAGCAACGCCTTCGCGTAAGCCAGCCCCAAACCACGATTGGCACCCGTGACGAGTGCCGTACTGCCCTTGATCTTCATCGTTCGTTACCTTTTGTCCAGATGGCATGCTATGGGGGCCCGGCGTAGCGCCATCGCTCTTCGCCAGGTCATGCACTGTTCGCCGGTACAACCTCGGCAAAAAAATGCAGGGAATCTAACGCAGCGCCTCACTGGTTCTCACTGCATCCAGTCGCACGGTGACTGTGCTGGATAGCCCTGGCCGCAGTCGCGCAAGCGCGATCTGATGGGCGTCAAAGCGGATGCGTACCGGAACGCGTTGCACAATTTTCGTGAAGTTGCCGGTGCCCGGCTCGAACGGAAGCAGCGAGAACTGCGAGCCGGAGCCGGGAGCAAAGCTCTCTACCCGGCCGGTGAGTGTTTGCCCGGGCAGCGCGTCCACGGAGATGCTCGCCGATTGTCCGACCACCATGCGCGCCGTCTGTGTCTCCTTGAAATTCGCGATGACATAAAGCTCGTCCAGCGGCACCACGCTGAGCAACCGGGTGCCGGGTTGTACGTAGTCACCCGGCTCAACCTGACGATCACCGACCACACCATCGATCGGCGCACGCACCAGCGTGTTGGTCTGATCCTGGCGTGCCAGATCGAGTGCAGCCTTCGCACTGGCGACAGCAGCCTGCGCCTGTGCAAGGCCAGCCTCGAGGGTAAGTCGTTTCACCTGAGTCACCGAGGCCTCGTCGCGACTCACGGTGAACTCGGCGCGACTGTGCTCCGCGTTTGCCTGTGCCGTGACCGCAGCAGCGCGGAACTGTTCGGCTTCTCTTCGTGCCACCGCGCCGCTGGCGATCAGCTCGTCGTAGCGCCTTTGGTCGGCCTCTGCGAATGCCTTCTGCGCATCCGAAGAACGAATGGAAGTCTGCGCCGCACGCACGTTGGAATCGGCAAGCCTTTCTTCGGCGGCCAGCGCAACCAGAGCCGCCTGGGCGGCTTGCACGGATGCCCGGGCGTTCTGCAGGTCCGCCGAGGCGGAAGCGACACGGGCATCGAATTCCTCGGCGTCAATGCGCACCAGCGGATCACCACGGTGCACGCGCTGATCGTGCTGCACGAGTATCGCCGCGACCAAACCGCGTACTTTTGGCGCAACGATCGAACTGTCGGCCTGCAGATAGGCGTTATCGGTGGACACACTGCGCTTAGGCGATGCGATGTAGAGCGCACCACCGGTCGCGACGACCACGGCCACAGCGGCGACCAGCAGCGGGCGACGCAACCATGGCACGCGCTGCACAACTTGCGGCGCGGAAGCAACCGTGGGTTGGGCGGTTTCCGTGCTCATCGTTCCATTACCAGCAGCGTGGAAGTGGCTGTCGCATAGAGCGCGCCGTTGGCATCCAGAAGCCGGGCGTCGGCAAACGCCACGCGCCGGCCGATAGTGACAATGCTTCCTTCGGCGCGAACCCAGCCAGTCTGCGCAGTCATCGTCTTGTGGAAAGCGACCTTCAACTCCAGCGTCGTATACGCCTGCTGCCCGGTAAGCTTTGAATGTACGGCACAGCCACAGGCCGAATCGAGCAGTGAGGCGAAGTAGCCGCCATGCACCACGCCCATCGGGTTATACGCATGCGGCCCCGGCACTCCGGCGAACACAGCGCGACCATCCGCTACTTCGACCAGATCGAACCCGAGCGTATCGGCAATACCTGGCCGCTTGCCCGACGCCATGAACATGCGCAACTGCTCCAGCCCGCTCAGGCCGGCACCGATGTCGGTCACCATGCTCACGTCTGTGCCTCCAGCCCCAACCGTTGCTTCAGCTCACGGCGTGAGGCGTTGAGGATCGCATCGGAACGATTCGAATCAGGCTCAATGCGTGCCAGCGAAAGCGCACCGATGAGCTCGGCAACCATTGAATGTGCTTCCGCGTTGAAGTTGGAGTGCCCCAGCGCAGCGAGCTTTTCGCCCAGCGTGATGGTCAGCCGGCGCGCGCCCGCGGCAAACTGCTCACGCACCGCCTTATCCAGCCGTGGCAGGTCCGACGCCAGCGCCGCCATCGGGCAGCCAGCGCCGCGCGTGTCGCGATGCTTCTTTGAGAGATAGAAATCGATATAGGCCGCAAGTCCGTCGGCATGTCCGCGCCCATCTGTCTCATGCTGCACACGCGCCCGAGCCTCATCAAACATGTGCTCGATCGCCGCGGCGACCAGCTCGTCCTTGGAAGCGAAGTGCGCATAAAAGCCACCATGTGTGAGCCCGGCGTCGGCCATCACGCCAGCTACTGCGACACGGTGCGGACCGTCGGTGCGAATGGCTTTCGCTGCCGCCTGCAGCACCTTGGTATGGGTCTTCAGTTTGTGCTCGGTGTCGTAGCGCATGGACTTGTCGCTCGCTTTATATGATGATCATCATATTACAAATCCCTGCCGATGCAAGTGACCCCATGAACATCCCCACCACCCCGCCCGCCGAGCTGCCGCTAGCGCGCAAATACCTCATCTTCGGGATCCTGGCATTTGGCCAGTTCATGGCGCTGATCGACATCCAGATCGTCGCCGCCTCGCTCAACGAATTGCAGGCAGGGCTGTCCGCCGGGCCGGATGAAATCAGCTGGGTGCAGACCGGCTATCTGATGGCGGAATTGGTGATGATTCCGTTTGCTGCTTTTCTCGCCCAGGCGCTGTCCACACGTTGGCTGTTTGCGCTGTCGGCAGGACTGTTCACCGTGGCCAGCGCCATGTGTGGCATGGCTTGGGATATCCACTCGATGACGACTTTTCGAGTCATCCAGGGTTTCGTCGGCGGCGCCATGGTGCCGACTGTGTTTGCGACCGGCTTTGCGCTGTTCACCGGCAAGCAGCGCGCCATGATTCCAGCGATTCTTGGCATGGTCTCTGTCCTGGCGCCCACACTCGGCCCCACGGTTGGCGGGTGGCTTACCGATACCATCGGCTGGCGTTCGATTTTCTACATCAACATCGTGCCTGGCATCCTGGTAACGACGCTATCGGTGCTGTTTGTGAAGATCGATCGTCCGAACCTGGCCATGCTCAAGCGCATCGACTACGTGCATCTTGCAGCGATGGCGGTGTTCCTGGGTGGTCTCGAATACGTGCTGGAGGAAGGACCGCGCCACGAATGGTTTGGCGATCCCACGATTGCCACGGCGGCATGGCTGTCGTTCGTTGGCCTGCTACTGTTCCTCGAGCGCTCGTTCCGCTCCGAGATGCCGGTGGTAAAGCTTTCTCCATTCCGCCACGCGACGTTTGCTTTCGCCTGCCTGTTCAGTCTGGTCATCGGCTTCGGGCTCTATTCGGCGACCTACCTGATCCCGGTGTTCCTCGGTCGCGTGCGCGGCTACGACAGCCTGCAGATAGGCACGACAGTGTTCGTCACTGGGCTCGCGCAGATCGCCAGCACCGTGATTGCTGCACGACTTTCGCAGAAACTGGAGCCGCGCTGGATGATCGCCGCGGGCCTGCCGTTGTTCGCCGCCAGCTTGTGGCTCGCCTCGTACATGACTCCGGAATGGGGCTTTGCCGCGCTGCTCGCACCACAGCTGTTGCGCGGCTTCGCGATCATGCTGTGCATCGTCCCCAGCGTAACCATGGCGCTAAGCGGCTTTGCGATGGCCGAGCTGCGTTACGCGTCGGGCCTATTCAACCTGATGCGCAATCTGGGTGGCGCGATCGGCATTGCCGTGGTGAATACCTGGCTGCAGGATCAGACCCGCATCCATGTGGCACGCATGGGTGAGAGCCTTGGCGAAGCCGGACGATCAGCGCCGGACGTGGTCGCTGCGCTGGCTGCACGGATCGGCAACGTCACCACCGACTCAGCGCATGCCTTGTTGATGGCACAGGGCGAGCTTGGCCGCCTGGTGGAGCGCCTCGCACTGACGCTGGCGTTCAACGAAGTGTTTCGACTGATGGCCTGGCTTTTCATCGCGGCCTTGTTGCTGGTGCCGTTTTGCAAGACCGCGCCTGGCCTATCTGCAACAGCGATCGAGGCCCATTGATGAAAGGAAAAACCGCGGTGGCGGATCGAGACACTCCAGGCGCAAGGAGCCGGATGCATCACTACCCTGCATTGCAGCTCCAAGTGCTTGTGGGCATCCGTGTCGTGCTCCATGCATGGGCAGGGCGGCATTCTACGGTGAGCTGCTCAGTTGCCTGAGCGCGATGCCGAGTGCGATCTGATAGCTGATGGCCAGGTCACCATTGAAGATGATGGTGGCCAGAGGGGCGCTATGCGGGCAATCCCTGGACTCCAGCGCGCCGTCACTGTCATCGTGGACTTCGATATAGGGCGTGGCCAGCTCATCGAGGGCATCACCGAGACCTGCTTCCGGATGCGCCTGCACCTGTTCCGCAAGATCGCCTGGATCGAGCAGCATGAACTCGATGGTTTGAGACCGTACGGCACGCACTCGCGCGACGAACTCACGCAAGCCACCGCAGGTACATATCTCCAACGTGCGGCCTGCAGCACGCGCCAATTGCTGCAGATGGCCCAGAAGTTCACTGCTGAGTGATCTGGCGGTGGCCTGGGGTCCCTGGATAATCATGATGGTCACTACGGCACGCCCATGTCGATAAACGAAGTGGATGAGCCATGTTGTTGCCGGTGGTTGTAAAGGAGCTATATGCAAAAGGCGCGAACTGCGTAAATTCCCCGCAATTTCGCAGTTGCTACTGTCCCGCCTCTGCTAAGTTGCGGCTTCTGCCGAATCGTTGTCCCAGGGGGAACTCCATGCTGCGTTGCCGTCACCTCGTCGCCACTCTCGTGCTGGCCAGCCTGTCAGCACTGCCCGCGTTCGCTGACCAGGGCAAGTCCACACCGACGTCGCAGGAGCTGCTGGCCAAGTCCGGCGCTGCGGAATGGCGCCAGCCAGACCCGAACAATCTGCTGGTGATGCAACTGCCCAGCGGACGCGTACTGATCGAACTGGCGCCGGACTTCGCCCCGCTGCATGCGGCGAATATCCGCACGCTGGTACGCGAACATTATTTCGACGGTCTGGCGATCGAGCGGGTGCAGGACAACTTCGTGACCCAATGGGGCGATCCAGCCGGCAATGATGGCGGCGATCCGGCCAGGATCCGACCGCTGGGCAAGGCCAGCAGCACGGTGCCGCCGGAATTCATCCGCCCGATCGATCCGAAGCTGCCGTGGACGGCCCTGCCCGATGGTGATGTCTATGCGCCTGAAGTGGGCTTTTCCGAAGGTTTTCCGGTGGCGCGCGATCCGGCCAGCGGGCAGGAATGGCTGACCCACTGTTACGGTATGGTCGGCGTCGGGCGCGATAACGGCCCGGAAACCGGCAGCGGCAGCGAGCTGTATGCGGTGATCGGCCAGGCACCGCGCCGGCTGGACCGAAATCTGGCCGTCGTCGGTCGCGTGCTGGAAGGCATGCCGCTGCTGTCCGGTTTGCCGCGCGGTCCCGCACCGATGGGCTTCTATACCAACCCTGCGCAGCGAACCACCATCCGCTCCGTGCGGCTGGCCGCGGATCTGCCCCCGGCGCAACGACCATCGGTCGAGGTGCTGCGCACCGACAGCGCCACGTTCACCGCCTTGATCGAAGCGAAGCGCAATCGCCGTGACGCGTTCTACACCACGCCCGCCGGTAAGGTCGATCTATGCAGCATCGACGTACCCATGCGCGTGAGCCACCCTGCGGCGTCAACCAGGCCTTGATGTCTGCCGTTGCAGCTGCAGGATGCCCCGTGAAAACATTGTGTTCAGCCTTGTCGGTTAATTTGTGGGGCTGGCGGGCCTGGAAATCCGCCACCTGAACGCGCAACCATCACCCCGGAAGCCTTGATGCCGTGAGCGACACTCTGACCTTTTTGCGCGCATGGCTGCGAGCTCCGCGCAGCATTGGCGCACTGGCACCGTCAGGATCGTCGCTGGCGCGGTTGATGACGACCCACGTCAACCATCTCGATGGCCCGGTGATCGAGCTGGGCCCCGGCACCGGCGTGTTTACCCGTGCCCTGCTCGCCCGCGGCGTACCGACCCATCGCCTGGCGCTGATCGAGGCGGACCCTGTGTTCGCCAATGCGCTCGCCCGGCGCTATCCAGGTACCCACGTGCTGAGCATGGATGCTGCGCGACTCGGTGATGCTTTGCCGATATTTGGCGAGGAGCGGGCCAGCGCGGTAGTCAGCGGCCTGCCTCTGCTGTCGATGCCGGCCACCCAGGTCGCCGCAATCATCCAGGGCGTGTTCGAGCGGCAATTGCATGCCGACGGGGCTTTCTATCAGTTCACCTATGGCCCGCGCTGCCCATTGCCGCGCCATTTGTTGGACCGGCTGGACCTCGAGGCGGTGCGCATTGGCAGCGTGCTGTTCAACCTGCCGCCAGCGGCCGTCTACCGTATCGGCCGACGCCAGCGCGAACGCGTCGCAGCCTAGCCGCGACAGCCCGCTGGTAGATCGCTTTCTGTCGCCCAGCACCCACACTTGAGACCCGTAGGTTGGGGTGAGCGCAGCGATGCCCAACATGGATCGCCGTCATTGTTGGGCATCGCTGCGCTCACCCCAACCTACGCACTCCCCGACCGTTCACACAGGCCCAACAGGCGCTTGCACACATAACCTTGCCGTCGACTTGGCTATGACTGCTGCCATGGGATCGCCGTTGCAGGGCGATACGCGGGAAGGAGCGAATGAAACGCAGCCACAAGATGCTGAGCTGGATCACGGGCGTTCTGCTGGTGCTGGTCGTCGTGCTGGTGATTGTCATCGCCCACTTCGACTGGAACAGGTTCAAGCCCTATCTGAGTGAGAGAGTCAGTCAGGCGATCGGCCGTCCGTTCGCGATCCATGGCGATCTGAGTGTGACCTGGCAGCGCGAACCGGCGCAGGGCGGACTGGCGAGCATGGTCCCATGGCCCGAACTCACGGCACGCGATATTCAGATTGCCAATCCGTCCTGGGCAAGCCAGCCACAATTCGCGCATCTGGATGCCGTTCGTTTCCGTCTGTCACCGCTGGGGCTGCTCGCCCATCGCATCAGCGTCCCCTCAGTGCAACTGACGCAACCTGACATCGATCTCGAACGCAACCCGCAGGGACAAGCCACGTGGGATTTCAGCGTGCCGCAGACCGGCACGCCGTCGACCTGGACACTCGATCTCGGCGCGATCGGCTTTGACCGGGGCCAGATCGCACTGAACGATGCGGTCCGCAAGATCAAACTCAAGATCAGCGTCGAACCGCTGCAGCAGGCGATTCCCTACGACCAGATCGTGGCCCAGGAATCAGCCGAGGCACGTACGCAGGCAGGCAAGACCGCGGGTGCGGAAGCGGGCAAGGCGGTCGCCAATGCCGAAAAAAATGACCAAGACAGCGAAAACCATGCCGCCGCCAGCAAGACGAAGTACCAGTTTGCGTGGAAGGCCGATGGCACCTATCAGGGCGTACCGGCCAACGGCAGCGGCCGGATCGGTGCCGTGCTGGCCTTGCAACAAGCTGACCAGCCGTTCCCCGTGCAGGCCAGGCTGCAGATCGGCGACAGCCATATCGGCCTGGTCGGCACGCTGACCGACCCGACCCATCTGGCAGCACTCAATCTCAGACTATGGTTTGCCAGCTCCAGCATGGCCAAGCTGTATCCGATCATCGGCGTCACGCTGCCAGACACGCCGCCGTTTGCCACCGAAGGACGCCTCAAGGGCGAGCTCCATCGCAACGGCAGCCACTTCAGCTACCAGCATTTCCGAGGGCGTGTCGGCGGCAGCGACGTCTCGGGCGATCTCGAGTACAACAGCGCTGGCGCACGACCGAAACTGACCGGCGCGGTGCAGTCAAAGCTGTTGCAGTTTGCAGACCTGGCGCCACTGATCGGAGCCGATTCCAACGCTGAGAAACAGCAGCGCGGCGACGGCGTTGCGCAACCTGCCGACAAGGTGCTGCCGGTTGAGCCATTTCGCACCGATCGCTGGCAGGCGATGGATGCCGACGTGACCATCAGCGCCGCCAGTATCCTGCGTGGCGCGAATTTGCCCATCCAGTCATTGAGCACGCATCTAATCCTGAGCAATGGCCTGCTGCAGCTGGATCCACTGAATTTTGGCGTGGCCGGCGGCACCATCAGCAGCCGCGTCCATTTGGACGGCGCAACATCACCGATGCAGGGCAAGCTGCAGCTGCAGGCGCGTCATCTCAAGCTGAAGCAGCTGTTCCCGACGTTCGCGTCTATGCAGACCAGCCTGGGCGAAATCAATGGCAACGCGGACATGGGCATGCGCGGCAACTCGATCGCCGCATTGCTGGATCATGCGAGCGGCGAGTTGAAGCTGCTGATGAATGATGGCGCGATCAGCAAGACACTGCTGGAAACTGCCGGCCTCAACGTCGGCAATATCGTCATCGGAAAAATATTCGGCGACAAGACGGTGAAGATCAACTGCGCCGCTTCGTATCTGGTGGCTACCGATGGTCTGTTCGATGCACGATTGTTCGTGCTCGATACAGAAGATGCCACCATCAACGTCACGGGTACGGCAAACATGGCCAACGAACAGCTTAACCTCGACGTCGTGCCGCATACCAAGGGCGTGCGCGTTTTCTCGCTACGCTCGCCGCTATATGTCAGGGGCACGCTGAAAAACCCCGATATCGGTGTGCAGAAGGGTCCCTTGCTGATGCGCGGTGCCGGCATGGTCACGCTCGCCGTGGTCGCCGCCCCCGCCGCTGCGCTGCTCGCCCTGACGGCACCCAGCCACAATCCGGACGCTGGCGAAAACACCTGCCGCGCGGTGCTGGATCAGATGCGTGCGCCGTCGAAAGCCATCCCGGCCAGCAAGGCAGTCAGCCCGGCAGCGCACTAAGCCGCTGTCGGGTGAAAGGTCACACCACTGTCACTGCGTGCGCCTACCTTCGGTGATCTCGATCTTCCTGTGGATCGAGATCACCGAAGATGAAGGAGCTTTCCATGAGCGACCAGCACGAAATTCATCATCACCATCATGAAGCGGCCAAGCACCTCGACGAAGCCGCCCGTCATCACCGCGAAGCGGCCAAACACGCGGAATCCGGCCAGCACGAAAAAGCCAGCCATCACGCTCACCTGGCGCACGGCCACAAGCTGCACGCGATCGAGCACGCCGAGCACGCCGCAAAGAAGCACGCGCACACGCACGACGTTCACTGATCAGCTGCCTGGTACCCGGTGCGCCCAGCCCGGGCGCACCATCAGCTGAACCGTACCGAGAGAGTTGAAGGGGAACGCGCCTCCGCGGCGGAATGCGCGAATGCCCGGCGATAGCCTGGTTCGCCCGTCGTGCCAGCTAGAATGCCGGTTACGTCCCCCTTCGATGACCCGCATGCAACCCGTCAGCAAAGCCCGCCTGCAGATCCATTTCTGCGTGTTGCTATGGGGCTTCACCGCGATCCTCGGCAAGCTGATCACGCTGCCGGCGCTGCCCCTGGTGTGGTGGCGCATGTTGCTGGTGGTCATCGCGCTGTTGCTGATGCCCAAGGTATGGCGCGGACTGTCCGCGATGCCTGCCCGGCTGCGTTGGGCGTATGCCGGCATTGGCGTACTGGTGTCGCTGCACTGGCTGAGCTTCTACGCCGCGATCAAGTTGTCGAATGCGTCGGTCGGTGCCACCTGCATTGCCTTGGGGCCCGTGTTCCTGGCCTTCATCGAACCGTGGATCGCACGCCGTCGATTCGATCCACGCGAAATGATGATCGGTGTTGCGGTGGTGCCTGGTGTAGCGATGGTGGTCGGCGGCGTGCCCCACGGCATGCGCCTGGGCATCGCCGTGGGCGTATTGTCGGCGCTGTTCGTGGCACTGTTCAGTTCGCTCAACAAGCGACTGGTGGAACACGGCGATCCGTTGACCGTGACCTGCATCGAGCTGGGTACCGGCACCGTGTTTCTCACAGTGCTGGCACCGTTGTTGCCGCATACGGGCGCCGCCTTCGTACTGCCGAACATGCATGACGCGCTGCTGCTGCTCGCGCTGTCGTTCGGCTGCACCTTGCTGCCGTTCACGCTGGGGTTGGTGGCACTGCGTCACTTGAGCGCGTTCGGCATCCAGATGGTGACCAATCTTGAACCGGTCTACGCGATCGTCCTGGCGATCGTGCTGCTCAATGAACAGCGCCAGCTGGACGGCTGGTTCTACGCCGGCGTGGCCGTGATTCTTGCCGCGGTGTTCATGCATCCCTTGCTGCATCGACAGGATCTCCAGCCAACCCAGCCGGAACTGCTCGGCACCACCGAGAGTCACGGCGTGGTCGACTGATGCGCTACATCGGCCCCTCCCCCGGAGACATTCCATGAAAATTGCACTGTTCGGCGCCACCGGCCATATCGGCCAGAGCATTCTCGATGAAGCGCTTTCACGCGGTTACGAAGTAGTTGCCGTCGTACGCGATCCGAGCCGTCTGGCTCAGCGCAATGACAAGCTGAAAGTCGTCACCGGTGATGTCGCCCAGCCCGCCAGCTGGCTCGAGGCCGTACGCGGCGTGGACGCCGTGGTCGCCAGCCTGTCTGCCCGTCGCGATGGCAATCCAGACAGCGTGCCGGCGAACGCACTCGTGCTGCTGGACAACCTGCCCAAGGCTGGCGTGAAGCGTCTGCTGTGGGTCGGTGGCGCCGCTTCGCTGGAAGTCGCGCCGGGTGTGCGGGTGATCGATGACCCGAACTTTCCTCCCGCATGGAAACCCGAAGCCGTGGCACAAAGCACCGCGCTCGAGGTATTCCGTGCCAGCAAGACCGATGTGGATTGGACGTATATCAGTCCGGCCGCACTGCTCCAGGATGGCGAGCGCACGGGAAAGTACCGCGTCGGTGGCGACCAACTGCTGGTTGATGCCAAGGGTGAGAGCCGCATCTCGGTCGCCGACTATGCAGTCGCACTGCTCGACCGCGTCGAGCAGCATGATGCGCTGCGCCAGCGCATCACTGTCGCCTACTGAGTCGTCACTTACTATTGATCCGGCACGCAAATAGTTTGACGCATGCCCTTCGACTTCGCTGCGCTACGCTCAGGACCTGCCCCGGACTCGATCCGGGGGCGAACGGTTGATCCGTAGTATTTGTGGGCGGATCAATAATAGGGACCGGATCAGTCAGTGGCCGGTAGTTGCGCTAGAGCTTGCTACCGCCGGCATCGACATGTCATGCATCGCCGATGGGACAGCCTGATCGTCATGCGCTGGCTGCATGTCGTCGTCCGGCGGCGCTTTCGCCACGATGGCTTTGTATTCGGCGGGTGTCAGTCCGGGCAATTTTTGCAGGAACGCGACCATGCTCCAGATCGTGGCGTCGTCGTGACTGCTTCCCCACGCCGGCATCGCGCTCATCTTGATGCCGTGCTTGATCACCCAGAATGCCTCCCTCGGATCAACCCGCAGCTGCGACAGGTTCGGCGGCTGCGGATACAGGCCCGGTCGTATCTCGGAATCCGTCATGCCCGGCTGCAGATGGCAACCGGTGCACATCGCCGCGTACTGCCCCGCGCCTTTGAGGATCACCGCCTCGTCGCCGAGATTGGTCGGCACGCTGAGGTCACTGGCGTGATATGCGACCGACCGCTCCCGCGCGAACTGCAACAAGGCGTACGTGGCTTTCCAGTGCGGACTGTCCGCACCCACGTTGTACCAGCCGGCTCCAATGAAGCCGATGATTGCCAGCAGTCCAAGCAACAGCAGTGTGACCAGATATTTCATGCGTGACTCCTGATGATGAGGTGAGTCAGAACCAGAACCGCACGCCCGCCACGAAGGTGGTCTCGCGCGCCGGCGGATCGTTGGGCTGGTTGTCGAAGTTTCCGAAATGGCGAGTCCAGTCGATGCCTATGTACGGTGCGAAACGGCGACTGAATTCGTGGCGCAGGCGCAGGCCGGCTTCCGCCTCGGAGAGACCCGCGCGGATGTCGCGTTGCGGATCGTCCTTGCCATAGAAGTTCAGTTCCAGATTCGGACTGAGGATCAGCCGCTGGGTAAACAGCAAGTCGTAGTCCGCTTCCAGCCGCGCCGCGGTGCGTCCCTGCGGACCGGCATAGAACGTGGCCGCGAGTTCAAACCAGTACGGCGCCAATCCTTGCACGCCCGCAGCGGCCCACTCACGTGATGGGCCCTGTCCGAAGTCGTGACGCGCACCCAGCTGCCAGTCCCAAAACGTGGACGTCGCATGACTCCACAGCAAATCGACGCTCGCATCGCGGGTACCGTCGTGGTCGCGCTCGCCTTCGGTTTTCAGCCATAGCTTGTCCAGATCGTCACCCCACCAGCCTTCGGCATTCCATGCCGTGCTGTCATCGCCACGGCCGGCGTCGCGATACTCGAGGCGATCAAACATCCACATGCCACGAGCGGCCTGGTCATTCATCTGCATCGTGTCGACCATCTGCCCGGGCGACAACGGCTGCTGCGGTGCCGGCGGTGGCACATGGTCGTTCGGCGCGCGCATCGGCATCACGTGATCGGTGACGACCTGTGACGGCGTGGCGTCATGCGGTTGTACCAGCGCGGATACAGGTGCTGGATGACGATGCTTTGCCGGCGCGACCTTGCTGGCTGGCTTCGACTTCGGCGGTGGCATGTCCATGCCCGGCATCGCCATGCCAGGCATGGATGCGCTGCTGGATGATGCCGGTATCGCCTGCATGTCGTGATCGGCCACTTGCGCCAGGGCCGTGGTGGCGAACGACAGCAACGCGAGGATCGCGATAGTCAGCCCTCTACGCATGCTCATGCCACCACCACTTCGCGGAACATGCCTGCCTCCATGTGATAGAGCAAGTGGCAGTGGTAGGCCCAGCGACCCAACGCATCCGCGCTGACGCGATAACTGAGCTGCTGCCCTGGCTGCACCACCACGGTGTGCTTGCGCAGCAGGAACTCGCCTTGCGGATCCTCCAGCTCACTCCACATGCCGTGCAGATGAATCGGGTGGGTCATCATCGTGTCGTTGATCAAGGTGACCCGCACCTGCTCGCCGAACTTGAGTCGCAACGGCTGCGCCTCGGAGAAGCGCGTGGCGTCGAATGACCACAGGTAACGCTGCATGTTGCCGGTGAGGTGCAAGGTGATTTCGCGATCGACCCGCGGCGAGATCGGTGCGTCGAGTGTGTGCAGGTCCGCATAGCTCAGTACCCGACGGCCGTTGTCGCGCAAGCCGACGCCGGGATCATCGAGATTAGTGCGCGGTCGCGGCACGCGCATGTCCGCTTCCACGCCAGTCGGCAGCGGCGGCGCTCGCGTCGGCACGGCGGCATGCTCCATCGCCATCTGATCCATGCCAGCGATGTCATGCATCGACATCGCCCCCATCATGTCGCCCATCGTCAGCCATGCCTTGTGATCAGGCAAAGGCACGTCGGCGCTCATGCCCATGCGCGGCGCCAGCGTGCCGCGGGCATAGCCGCTGCGATCCATGCTTTGCGCGAAGATCGTCCACGCGCGATCGGCGGATGGCTCCACGATCACGTCATAGACCTCAGCGGTACCGATGCGGAACTCGTCCACACTCACCGGCTCCACGTCCTGTCCGTCGACGGCCACCACGGTCATCTTCAGCCCCGGAATGCGCACGTCGAAAAACGTCATCGATGCGCCGTTGATGAAGCGCAGCCGTACTTTTTCGCCAGCACCGAACAAACCTGTCCAGTTGCCCGCTGGCGCGTGGCCATTCATCAGATAGGTGTAGGTCATCGCGGAGACATCGGCCAGATCACTCGGGTCCATCCGCATCTGCTGCCACATGCGCCGCTCGGCCAGTGCGCCGCGCACGCCCTGTTTGTCGGCGTCCTGCAGGAAATCGCCAACCGTCGGTTTGCCGACGTTGTAGTAGTCGCTCTGCTTCTTCAGGTTCGCGTAGATGCGTTCCGGGTCGGTGTCGCTCCAGTCATTGAGCATCACCACGTAGTCGCGCTCGGTGCGATGACGCTCGCCCTCGCGCGGCTCGATCACGATCGGGCCGTAAAGTCCGGTCTGCTCCTGAAAGCGCGAATGGCTGTGATACCAGTAGGTCCCACTCTGGTTCACGGTGAACCGGTACAGATACTCACCACCGGGCGGAATGCCGGCGAAGCTCAGTCCCGGCACGCCATCCATGTCGGCCGGCAGGATGATGCCGTGCCAGTGGATCGAACTGGTCACCGGCAGCTGGTTGCGCACGCGCAGGGTCACCGTGTCGCCTTGACGCCAGCGCAGCAACGGCGCCGGTAGCTGGCCATTCACCACGGTGGCGATGCGACGATGCCCGGTGAAATCGACCGGCAGCTCGCCGATCGCCAGGTCGAAATGATTGCCGCGCAATTCGGCGCGCGATGCGGCCTGCTGCGCGAACAGCTCGCCGCCGCGCATGCCCAGCACAGCGGCCACGCCGCCCAGCGCCAGTCCCTGCACGAATCGTCGGCGCGGCAGCTGGAAGCCGCGCGGGTCTTGCCTGTTCATGGATCAGTTCCTTCGTGGAAGCGCATACGCGCAGCACGGCCGCTTCTGGCGGCCGATGGATCGTCGAAGGATCAAACAGCCGGAGGTCGCAACGGAGGCGCGTAAGCCGGCTGCGGCGCCACCTGGATGCCGGCCTGCCAGCTGGCCTGGCCGGGCATGATGGAAGTCCGCGGCAGCGCCTGCAGCGCCGACAGATCGACGGTCATGTGGCTGCAGGTGCACTGGCAGGTATCCGAATGGTGATGCGGTAGCTGCGGCGCTGGGCAACCCGCATGCATCGACGCCATCCCCTGCATGCCCGTCGAGGCACAGCAATCTGCCTTCGCCCAGGCCGCACTGCCCATCATCAGCCACGCGCACAGTGCCAGCGCGAACAGCACGCGGCAACGGCGCAACCGATGAAGAAGGCTCAAGGACATAAGCCGAGCGTACGGCCAGAAGGCGCCGTTGCCAACTCTGGAGCAGGCTCCAACAGGGCTTGGAGCCCATTCATGATCTCCCCGTAGCTCGCTGCCGGGATCTGTTGGTGCGCAAGCCAAGGAAGCGCGAGGAAGTGTACGTCCGTACACGACTGAGTGATGACGCCGACATGTGCGCAAACAGACCCAGCCCGAAGGGTTGTCGTTGAGTGGCCGCCAAGCGGTCACTCAACGACAACGCGGGCTACGGGGAGATCATGAACGGGCTCCCTTACGCCCGCCGTCTATACTTGACCACCCTGCCCGCCGTGACCGCCATGAATTATCGCCACGCCTATCACGCCGGCAACTTTGCCGACGTACTCAAGCACACCGTCCTGCTCGCGCTGATCGAGGCGATGCGCAGCAAGCCCACGCCGTTCTGCATGATCGACACTCACGCCGGCAGTGGTTGCTACGCGCTGGATAGCAGGGAGGCTGGCAAGACCGGTGAATTCAAGGACGGCATCTCGCGGCTGCTGTATCCCGACCTGCATGGCAGCACGGCCAAAGCCGGCAGCCTGCCGCCGCTGCTGCGCCGCTGGCTGGACAGCATCCTTGCGGTGCCCGGCAATGAAGAAGGCCTGAAGGTTTATCCCGGCTCGCCGCTGCAAGCCGCCAACGCCATGCGCGCCGAAGACAGCGCCCAACTCTGCGAACTGCATCCCGAAGAAGCAAAGCTGCTGCACGACCTGTTCCATCGCGATGCACGGATCCACGTGCATCAGCGCGACGGTTACGAGGCGTTGAACGCGCTGCTGCCGCCGAAGGAAAAACGCGGTCTGGTGCTGATCGATCCACCGTACGAGGCACAGGAAGCCGAGTACAAGCGGATCGAACAGGCGATCAAGGCATCGATGCAACGCTGGCCCACCGGCGTCTACGCGATCTGGTACCCGATCAAGCAGCGCAGCCAGGTGCAGCCGTTCCTGCGCTGGCTGCCGCGCTGTGGCGCAAAGCGTGTGTTGCGCGCGGAATTGATGATTTATCCGGACGAGTCACCGCTACGCTTGAACGGTTCCGGCATGGTGATCCTGAATGCACCATGGAAGCTCGACGATACCCTGCGCGAACCACTACAGGCGATGGCACGTTTGCTATCCAGGGAACGCCCAGCCGAATGGAAGTTGGACTGGCTGTTGCAGGAAGGCGCCGAGCCGCCCGCACCCAGCCCGCTGCCACCGTCGCGTCTGGCGGCTTTGCGACTGCTCGCGGCGTCGCGTACGCCTCCGGCGCGCCCGTCGTCATCGGCACCGCCTTCTTCGCGCGCACCCTCTACGCGAAAGCCCTCATCAGGGACGCCCACTTCGAATCCGACACCCTCTGGCCCGAAGGCCGGCTCACCCTCATCACGTCCGCCACGCAAAAGCGGGCCGGCCCGCCCACGCTGACACGGACAGGGAACACCCTCTGCTGACACGCGCCGGTCGTAGCGTAAGCTTACGGCCAGCGTGTCCGCGACTAGCGGCCACGGTATTCCAGCCAATCTGTTGGAGTTCGATCATGCGTATTGCCATCCGTTCCTTGCGCCATTCATTCGGCCCACTGCTTGCCCTCATGCTGGTCGCCTGTGCGCCAGCACCGATCTATAAGAACGTTCCCAATGCGATCACCGCCCCACCGGGCGTGGTGGCGCAATCACCCGAGCGCTATTCGGGCGGCGATGTGATCTGGGGCGGGCGCATCGTGCAAGTCACCACGTTCGCGAACCACAGCGAGATCGAGCTGCTCGCCTATCCGCTGGATTCCTCACAGCGACCCCAGTTGAATGACATCGGCAACGGCCGCTTCATCGCCGTGATGCCCGGCTATGTGGAGCCGCTCGATTACCCGGCCGGCGCACTGATCACCTTGAGCGGCAAACTCAACGGCACCCGTGTCGGCATGGTCGGCGAAGCGAATTACGTGTTTCCGCTGGTCAGCGTGGCGCAGTCGCACATCTGGACACCCCAGGAAATGAACCAGGGCCGAAACAACGTCCAGTTCGGCGTGGGCGTGGGTGTCGGCATCCATTAGGGATGCCCTGCACCATTCAGTGCCTGAATGGTGCGACGCCACGATCTCGCATCCGGCCGGTATGCCGATGCCGCGACGTCATTCAATGATGGATCGAAAGTTCTTTCGGTGCCCTACACTACGCATCATTGCCGAGGGAATGGAACATGTCCGGTAACGCCAACTCGCTGAGGGCGATCCTGCTCGCGCTCGGTGCGAACTTCGCGATCTTCGCCACCAAGCTGTTCGCCGCCATCGTCACCGGTTCCGGCGCGATGCTGGCCGAGGCGGTGCACTCACTCGCCGACTGCGGCAACCAGGGACTGCTGCTGCTCGGCATGCGTCAGGCGAAACGACCGGCATCCGATGAATACCCGCTGGGCTGGGGCCGCGCCTTGTATTTCTGGTCTTTCCTGGTGGCGATCCTGCTGTTCAGCGTCGGCGGCATGTTCTCGGTCTATGAAGGCCTGCACAAACTCACCCACCCGGAACCATTGAAGTGGCCATGGCTGGCGCTGGGTGTACTGGTATTCGGCATCGTCGCGGAGAGCATCTCGATGCGTGGCTGCATGCTGGAAGTGAACAAGGCACGCGGCAAACAGAAGCTGTGGCAATGGTTCCACGAAACCCGCTCCAGCGAGCTGCTGGTGATCTTCGGCGAAGACCTGGCCGCGCTGCTCGGCCTATGCGTAGCCGCGCTGGCGATCGGCGCCACCATGCTCACCGGCAACCCGATCTTCGATGCGCTGGGCACCCTGATGATCGGCGCGCTCTTGCTGATTGTCGCCGTGCTGCTGGCGATCGAAGTGAAGGCGCTGCTGATCGGCCAGGGTGTGGAACCACGCCGCCGCGCCGAGCTGCTCGCCTTCCTCACCGATCGCCCCGAAGTAGCCGAAGTACTGAACCTGATCACCTTGCAGATGGGCCCCGATGTCATGGTTGCCGTGAAGGCGCGCATGATGCCGGTGGCCAGCGACCGCCTCCTCATCGATGCAATCAATACCGTCGAGCTCGCGATGAAAACTCGGTTCGACGACGTGCGCTGGAGCTTTTTCGAGCCGGATATCGCGGACTGACGGCCACAGTCGCAGGACCGGCATCACGGCATCACGGCGATGCGATGACGGCGATGACGATGGCCAACCAGATCGAGGCGACGCCCGCGGCGAACGCCCGCCTGGCAGCAACCACTCTCTCGGCGCTCTCTTCGGCAACCGGCGTGGTGACGATCCAGGCGACTGCACCCAGGGCCGCGAAACTCGCGAACGCCAGAAACACGACGAAGCGATCTGTCCAACGCCAGGGCGTCGGCTCATGGACACCCCAGTAGCCGAGAAACGCCATGCCCACGGCACACATGGTGGCGGAGGCAGAGCAAAGTCCCACGATCGAACCTGCTGGTGCGCGCATATCAATGCCCCGATGCTGGTTGGCCCTGGACATCAGCGTAGCGCACTCACTCAATCCCGTGCGCGACTTCGCATGAATCCCGAGGCCGGCACTACAACCCATCGCAACCGTTGCACGCCCATCCGTATCTAAAGCTGCGAACACTGCCAGTGCGCGCAATCAAGGACGGCCGGCGATCGTCATCGTCCTGGCGCGGACGCTGTGTGGATAAAACATTGCAGGCTACGCCGGGGTATCGCATGAAGCTTCTCATTCTGTTCATCGCATGGCTCTTCTCGCTGGGTGTACTTGCCCAGTCAAGCGAGCTGGACGGGTTCATAGGAGCGTATGCGAAGGAGCACCATTTCAATGGCTCGATCTTGATCGAGCAGCACGGGGATATCCGCTACGCCAGGAGCTTTGGGCTGGCGAATATTCCCTTTGAAGTTCCCAACACCCAGCAGACCCGATACAAGATCGCGTCCATCACCAAGCTGTTCACTTCCGTGTTGATCCTGCAGCTCCATGAGCAGGGCAGGATTGATCTGGACAAGCCGATCCGGACCTACCTGCCCGACTACGCAGGCGAAGCCGGCAATAAGGTTTCCATCCAGCAGTTGCTCAATCACACCTCTGGGTTGCCGAGCTTTGACGGGATCTCCGATCAGGCAACCGCCATTCGTGATGGCATGCCCGTCTATCAGATGCCGCACACCACTGATCAGCTGCTGACGAAGTATTCCAGTGGTCAGCTCATCAGCGTTCCCGGCAAGGTGTTCAACTACAACAATGCCGACTACGTCGTACTGGGAAAAATCATCGAGCATCTGTACGGCGAACCGTATGAGCAGGTGCTCAGGGAAAGAATTCTGCAACCGCTCAGGATGAATGACAGCGGCATGCTGCATCAGGGCAACATCATCCATGGCCTGGCCGACACCTACTTCTATCCCGACGACCGCAAGGTCCTGTCGCATGACCTTCCGGCGTATCCCGAGAACTGGTACGCCGCCGGGGCGATGTACTCGACCACCAGCGACCTCATGAAATTCTCCGATGCATTGTTCGGCCTGAAACTGATCAAGCAGGCAACGCTCGACCTCATGATCAAGCCCGGACTGGACGACTATGGCTATGGGCTGTGGTCATACGACACCACCTTGAAGGGAAAGAAGCACCCCGTCATAAAAAGACCAGGCGCGATCATGGGTGCCCAAAGCCAATTTTTCCACGTACTCGATCAAGACATCACGATTATCATTCTTGGCAATACGGGCACGACGGACTCGGATGTATTCGTGGCCGAAATTGCCAAGCGTGCCGCCGACTGATTCGACAAAGTCTGGGGCGAATCCAGTTTAAGCGGTGCAACCCGGTTCCCTTCGTACTTATCAATCCTCTCGGCGACAAGCCTACGGTCATATCGAATGGCACATGCGCAGCTCACCTCGAAAGCGCAAGTTGGTTTGTCGCGATGAGAGGGGGAGACGACATACTCTGGATTGCGATGGCAGTTCTGGTGCAGCTACTCGCCGGGTGATGAAGTGTCTCCACTTTTGGTTGTCCATGTCAGCGCGGGTTGCCTCGGGATACTCTCCGGCGCAGCGGCTTTGTCCGTCACCAAGGGCGGGCGCCTGCATCGGGCATTCGGCACCGTGTTTTTCCTCTCCATGCTTACCGTGTCCACGCTCGCCGTTTATCTGGCCATTTTTGTGCCGCCAACTGCCGCTGGAGGCGCGCCGCCGAGTGCCTCCGTTTCCGTCGGGATATTGACAATCTACTTCGTGGCGACGGCATGGATGACGGTCAAGCGCAAAGAAGGAAGCATCGGTCGATTCGAAAAGGGTGCGCTTCTCGTCGCCTTGAGCGTAACCACGGCTCCCGTGATCTTTGGCTTGTATGCAGCAAGCATCCCGCGGACCCGGCCCGGCGGATATGTGCCCTACTTTGTCTTTGCTTCATTCGCGGCGTTCGCCGCCATCGGGGACCTCAAGATGATCCTGAGAGGCGGCATTTCCGGCGCACAGCGTATCGCGCGACATCTGTGGCGCATGTGCTTCGCCCTGTTTTTCGCGGCGTCCTTTTTCTTCCTCGGACAGCAGAAGATCATGCCCGTGTACATGCGCGGATCGCCCCTTCTCCTGGCGTTGGGGATTGCGCCTTTGCTGGTAATGATCTTCTGGCTGATACGCGTTCGATTCACGAACTGGTTCAAGCATGACGCGGACGACGCCGTCGAACTCAGGTCGTGAGAAGCAGATCTGCCGTGGGCGCGAGACGAAGGTATTGCAATGAGATCCCAGTGTCGGAAGGCGTCGATGAAACGCAATCCTTTCTTCGCACGCTAGATCAACACGTCATTCGGCCTGCCTCATGAGGTTCGTTTTAGCTGCAACCGTGAATGCCCAGTTAAAGGTCAGTTCACGCATTGATTGGCGCCGCAAGCAGGAGCCAGTGAATCGTGCTTCCCGGCGCATTAGAGCGGTAAAATCCGCTGGTGAGCCCATAAGCAGGGATGCACTCCTCGCACAGTTGGAGGTATCCCCATGATCCGCATCGTTCTGATCGCCCTGCTCGCAGCCCTGGCATTCGACGCGAACGCGTCGTCCGACACCTGCCTCATTACCGGCACCGCTTACGACTACTCCGGGAAACCGCTGCCCAACGCAGTGATTCGCCTGATCGACCAGCAAACGCACCAGACCGCCTACCGCGCGACCGATACGAATGCCGCGTTCGAGTTCGCCGATCAGTCACCGGATGCCAGCGGACAACGCTATCGGCTCGACGTGCTGAGTCCGCCCACCGTCGTCGTCGGCACCCACCTTCCCACGCGCTCCGTGCTTGGTATTGCGCCCTCCTTCGCTTGCGAAGCGGGCCAAAGCGTGCGCGCGGACGTAAGGGTCGCCGTGCTCTGACAAGACAGCTCCAAACATAAGCTGGCAATGCGCCTGCCATAGTTAGATATAGTTCGGTGCCTCCCGCCACTGCGGCCCGAGGCACCTCGTTTATCCACCGTTGACGCAACCATGGGAGATTGTCTGTGCATCGAAAGGCAGGGAAGCATGGTTGGTCGTTTCTGAGTCGGATGATAGGGGTGGGATTTGCAGTTGCGGTCATGTCGCAAGCAGCGCTTGCCGCTGTCGCTCGCATCGAAGTCATCGATCGAAAGCCCTATCAGGATGGCAAGGTGTTTCCGGGGGGCGGGACTTACGAAGAGATCCACGGTCGCGCCTGGTTCACGCTCGACCCGAGCGACAAGGCGAATGCACGTATCGTCGATCTCAAGTACGCGCCTCGCGACGGCAAGAGCCAGGTCAAATTCTCTGCTGCATTTGTGCTACTGCGGCCGACAAAGGCGATCGACTCCACGCTGATCTACGACACCATCAATCGCGGGCATCAGATTTCCGACATGTTCAACTACGTGTTGGCCCCGTCGAAGAAGGGCCCGTTCACTGATACCGGATTTTTGCAACGCAGCGGTTTCACGGTGCTTGCGTCGGCCTGGCAATGGGACATCAAACCTGAAGGACCGAACGACCATCCGCTCGTGTTCAGCCCGCCTGTCGCCACCGATCATGGCCATACAATCACCGGAAAGGTGGCGAACGAATTTGTCGTTGAAAAACCCTCTGGCACAGCCTCCTTCGTGGGCATCGATGGGCGAGCCTATAGCGCAGCTGTCAAGGATGACCCCCTTGCAACGCTGACTGTGCGAGCACGTCCAGATGATCCACTTGCTGCTATCCGGCGCAGCGACTGGAGCTTCGTGCCTGCGACCGACGGCCAGGCACCTACCCAGATCCGGATGCGCGAGGGATTCAAACCGGGTCTGATCTATGAACTTACCTATACCGCACGCGATCCGTATGTCGTCGGTGCCGGACTGGCCGGCATTCGCGATCTGTTGTCCTGGTTTCGCACCCATCCGTTCGACGGGGCGCCGGCGCCCAAGCGCGTCCTGCTCGTTGGTGACAGCCAGACCGGGCGGCTGATCCAGCAGATGCTTTACGACGGCTTCGATGTCGACGAGCAGCATCGGCTCGTTTTCGACGGCGTGCTTAGCCTCGTCGGCGGCAGCGGCAGGGGCAGTTTCAATCACCGATTCGCGTTTCCGACCCGGGCCGCCAGCCTGGTGTTGGACCGTGACTATCCGACCGATCTGTTTCCGTTCACGACGGGCGAAGAACAAGACCTCCTTACGGGACAGACCGGCTCACTGCTGGTGCGTGCGCGCGACTCGGCCGGAAAGAGTCCCAAGCTCTTCCTGGTCAACAACTCCACCGAGTTCTGGGGACGCTCCGCATCGCTGCTGGAAACGACGCCCGACGGTAGCACCGATGTGGTGACCGATCCGAATACGCGGCTTTACCTGCTCAGCGGGATACAGCACTACCTGAGCGGTGACGCCACGCGTGATGACAAGGCGAACTGTTCCAGTCCGATTGACGAGTCCCGCAGTCTTCGCGCTCTCTTGCTCAACCTGGATCGCTGGGTGCGCCATGAGGCTGCGCCACCCGCCAGCGCCTATCCGACGTTGGCGGAGGGTACGCTGGTTTCAGTAGCGCAATATGGTCAACTGTTTCCCAAGCAGATGGGCTTGACCGCACCGGCTAGCGCGTTCGTTCCTGATCGCCTCGACTTCGGATCTCACTTCCTCTCCCAAGGCATCGTCGATCGACTGCCACCCGTCCACGCTCAGCCTTATGCGGTCCTGGTGCCAGCGCCTGACGCTGACGGCACCGACGCGGCGGGCCTGCGACCTGTCGAAGTGCAAGTTCCACTCGGCACCTATACCGGCTGGAACCCGCGCAGCGCCAGCACCGGTTTCGGTTGGGCGCTCGATCGATTTGAAGGCTCGTTTCAACCGTTTGCGCGCACCGAAGCTGAGCGCAAGTCAGCGGGCGATCCACGCCCGTCGCTCGAGGCCCGCTACGGTTCGCGCAGTGCATTCATTGAGCAGACGCGCGCAGCTGCGAACAAGACTGTCGCAGCACATGAGCTTCTGTCAGAGGACGCCGATGGCCTGGTTGCCATGCAAACCGCGTTCTACGATCGAATCATGGCCCACTCGCCCGGCGACATGACATGCAAGTACTTGTGGCCAGATCTTCCCCACTGATTCCTTCTGCCCGACGAAGATGCGCCGCCGACGCTACGCAGTCAGCCGATCAACCGAGGTGAGCGCGTAGCGTCATTTCTTCATCTCCAGCAGATCCCACGCATTCCCATACAGATCCTCGAACACCGCAACGGTGCCATAGGGTTCTTCGCGCGGATCTTCCCGAAAGCTCACGCCGGCAGCGCGCATGCGGTGCCAGTCGCGCTGGAAGTCGTCGGTGTGCAGGAACAGGAACACGCGACCGCCGGTCTGGTTGCCGACGCGCGAGGCTTGTTCGTTGCCTTGCGCCAGGGCCAGCAATAAACGGGTTTCCAGCGAGCCGGGCGGTGCCAGCAGCACCCAGCGCTTGCCGCCGCCTAGTTCGGTGTCCTCGATCACCTCGAAGCGCAGCGTGCGCGTATACCAGGCGATCGCTTCGTCGTAGTCGGCAACCAGCAATGCCAGCGCGCCAAGGTGTTGTTTCACTTTGCACCTGCCTTGGGGATCGGTAGCGGACCGAGTGTCGCCTGCAGTTTTTTCGTCAATTTCGCGCGTACCAGCACGTAGGCGTCGAGCACAAACGACTCCAGCTCGGCTTTGCTGAAAAGCTGTGGCTCGATGACCGAGATCCAGTGCGCACGCGCCATGTAGGGCGCCGGAATGATGCCCGGTTGATCGGTGAGTTCCAGAAACCGCTCGTCCGGAACCTTGAACGACAACCGGCCGCCTTCGCTACCGTCCGATGGCGTCACCGCAAACATCTTGCCGCCGACACTGAGCACCAGGTCCGCACCCCATTTGATATCGCGCGTCACGCCGGGCCAGCGGCCGCAGAACGCCTCGAGCTGGGGCGCCGTCATCCCCGTTGCCGACTTGGTCATGCATGAATCCTCATGGTGGTGGGTGCATTGTGGTTGGCGCAGCGATGATCGCAAACGATCGCATGGCTGCGTCACCCAGGCAGGGTCAAGCTTCCGACCGCGCCGCGGCTGGTGCGGCATTCGATCATCCGTCGATCCGACGGCATGGGGTGGTTTATTCATGTTGCAGTGCACACAGTACGGTAAAGTATGGTCATGCTACCGATACCTTCCATCGACTTCTCCGCCCCGCTGCAGAACGCCGCCCTGCCGCCACGCAGCCGCGACCGCTTTGCGCCACGCCTCGTGCAGGTACCGCAGGGTGAAATCGTGTCCACCCACGATCAACGCCAACTGCGCCTGCGCAGCATTGGCTTAACCGATGTGGCCGCATTGCAACGCTGCTTTGTCCGGCTTTCGCCGGAGGATATCCGTCGCCGCTTCCTGCACGCGATGTCCGAGCTTCCCATACCGATGGCGCATCGCCTCTGCCAGATCGACCCGGCGCTGGAAACCGCACTGGTGCTGGTGGACGAGACGGTCGCGCCCGCCGAGATCCGCGGCGTCGGCCGCATCTATGTCGACGAGGCCGCCGACAGCGCGGAATTCTCGGTACTGGTGGAGCACGACTGGTCGCGCGTCGGGCTGGGCGCCATGCTGATGAAGCGACTGGTCGAAGACTGCCGTCGCCGTGGCCTGGCGGAAATCTGGGGCTACGTGCTGCTGGAAAACCGGCCGATGCTGGAACTGTGCAAGGAGCTGGGCTTCGTCCGGCGCCTGCAGCGCAACGAGCCGGGCACCGCCCAGATCACGCTGAAGCTGTAGTGCCCCACGCGATCCTGGCATGTAGGTTGGGGTGAGCGTAGCGATGCCCAACAAAGGCGTCAGGCACCTCGCCGAGACAAGCACATCGCTGAAAAGTTGGGCATCGCTACGCTCACCTCAACCTACATGCCGTAACGATGCAAGGCGGCTCGGGGCTGGCGCGTTACACTTGCCCGCTTTCCCCGTCGCGGCTCAATGGCTGCGCCTTGAACCCGCCTCCCTATGCCCAGCCTGATTCCGCATCCGCCCCTGCCCACCACCCCCAGGCAACGCCGTTACTGGACGCCACCACACGGCTCCGCACGCGCGCTGCTGATCGCGGAGGCGGCACGCTCGCATCCGGGCCTGCTGGTGGCGGTGACGCGCGACACGCAGCGTGCGCAGGCGCTCGAAGCCGAACTGAAGGTCTACGCCGGCGGCCTGCCTGTATTGCATTTCCCGGATTGGGAAACGCTGCCGTACGACGTGTTCAGCCCGCACCCGGAGATCGTCTCGCAACGCATCGCCACGCTGTACCAGTTGCCCAGCGTGAAGCGTGGCGTGCTGGTGGTGCCGGTGGCTACCCTGATGCAGCGGATCGCGCCGCGCTCGCACATCACCGGTTCCGGCCTGGTGCTGAAGAAGGGCCAGAAGCTCGACCTCGCCGCCGAACAGCGTCGGCTGGAAGCGTCCGGTTATCGCAACGTGCCGCAGGTCGCCGAGCCCGGCGACTTCGCAGTGCGCGGTGCGCTGATCGACATCTTCCCGATGGGCACGGCCGAGCCTTACCGCATCGAGCTGTTCGACGACGAAGTGGAATCGATCCGCAGCTTCGATCCGGAAACCCAGCGCTCGCAGCAGCAGGTGGACCGGATCGAACTGCTGCCCGCGCGCGAATTTCCACTCACCGAGGAGGCCGCCAAAAACTTCCGCAGCAATCTGCGCGAACGCTTCCCGATCGACGTGCGCCGCTGCCCGCTCTACCAGGACATGAAGGAAGGCGTGACGCCGGGCGGCATCGAGTATTACCTGCCGCTGTTCTTCGAGCAGACCGCCACGCTGTTCGACTACCTCGCCGACGATGCGCTGTTTGTACTTGGTGAAGGTGCCCATGAATCGTCCGAACAATTCTGGACGCAGACGGCCGAACGCTACGACCAGCGCGCACACGACATCGAACGACCGGTACTGCCACCGGCCGAGCTGTACCTGTCACCCGAGCAATTGCGCGAGCAGTTCAACAAGCGGCTGCGCGTGGAAGTGGTCGAGTCCGGCCACGAGCACGCTGTCACTGCCGACACGCAGCCAGCGCCTGAGTTGCCGCTCAACCGCAAGGGCGAAGAGCCGGGCACCTCGCTGCGACATTTCCTCGCCAGCTACCCGGGCCGCGTCTTGATCGCCGCTGATTCGGCTGGTCGACGCGAGGCCTTGATCGAGACGCTGGCTGCTGCGGGTATGCGGCCCGAGAATGTGGAGAGCTGGCAGGCCTTCCTCGACCGTCATCCCGGCGAAGGCCGGGATGGCGAGCCCACCAAATTCGCCATCTTCATCGCGGGACTCGAACAAGGTTTTGCGCTCACCAAGCCAGCCATCACGGTGCTTACCGAGCGCGAGCTGTTCGGCGAGCGTGTGCGCAGCGAGCGCGATCGCAAGCGTCGCCGTGGCGGCGCACGCGACCCGGAAAGCATCATCCGGGACCTCACCGAGCTCAGCCTCGGTGCGCCGATCGTGCATGTCGATCATGGCGTGGGTCGCTATCACGGCCTGATCTCGATGGACGTGGGCGGCATGGATGGCGAGTTCCTCACCATCGAATACGCCAAGGGCGACAAGTTGTACGTGCCGGTGGCGCAGCTGGGGCTGGTCAGTCGTTACTCCGGTACCACGCCGGAGCTGGCGCCGCTGCATTCGCTGGGCGGCGACGCGTGGGAGCGCGCACGCAGGAAGGCCGCCGAGAAAGTACGCGACGTGGCCGCCGAACTGCTGGCGATCTATGCGCAACGCGAAGCACGCGGCGGTGAATCGATGCCGATCGATCGCCAACTGGTGGAGGAATTCGGCAGCACCTTTCCGTTCGAGGAAACCCCCGATCAGGAAAGTGCGATCGAGGCTGTGCTCGGCGATCTCGCCGCGCCGCGCGCGATGGACCGGGTGATCTGCGGCGACGTCGGCTTCGGCAAGACCGAGGTAGCCTTGCGTGCCGCATTCGCCACCGCCACCGCCGGCAAGCAGGTCGCGGTATTGGTGCCGACCACCCTGCTCGCCCAGCAGCACTACCGAAATTTCGCCGATCGATTCGCCGACTGGCCGGTGCGCGTGGACGTGCTGTCGCGCTTCAAGTCGACCAAGGAAGTGAACGATGCGCTGAAGCGTCTTGCGGACGGCCAGATCGATGTGATCGTGGGCACCCACAAACTGCTGCAGCCGGACATCAAGTTCAAGAATCTCGGTCTCGTGATCGTCGACGAGGAGCAGCGCTTTGGCGTGCGCCAGAAGGAGCAGCTGAAAAAGCTGCGTGCCGAAGTCGATCTGCTGACGATGACCGCCACACCGATTCCGCGCACGCTGAACATGGCCATGGCCGGCTTGCGCGACCTCTCGCTGATCGCCACGCCACCGGCGCATCGCTCGGCCGTGCGCACGTTTATTTCCGCATGGGATCCGGCGACGATCCGCGAGGCACTGCAGCGCGAGCTATCGCGCGGTGGCCAGGTGTATTTCCTGCATAACGAAGTCGAGAGCATCGAGCGCACCGTGCGCGAGCTCGAGGAACTGGTGCCCGAGGCGCGCATCCGCATCGCCCACGGCCAGATGCCGGAACGCGAGCTCGAAGGCGTGATGGCGGACTTTCATCGCCAGCGTTTCAACGTACTGGTGTGTACCACCATCATCGAAACCGGCATCGATATTCCCACCGCCAACACCATCATCATCGATCGCGCCGATCGTTTCGGACTGGCCCAGCTGCACCAACTGCGCGGCCGTGTCGGTCGCTCGCATCACCGCGCCTACGCGTACCTGGTGGTGCCCGACCGCAAGTCGATCACGGCGGATGCGCAAAAGCGCCTGGAGGCCCTCGCCTCGCTGGAAGAACTTGGCGCCGGCTTCACCCTGGCCACCCACGACCTTGAAATCCGCGGCGCCGGGGAACTGCTTGGCGACGAGCAATCCGGCCAGATCCAGGAAATCGGCTTCGGCCTCTACACCGAACTGCTCGACCGTGCAGTGCGCGCACTGAAGTCAGGCAAGGTGCCGGACTTCGACCTCAGCAGCGAACACGAGACCGAAGTCGAACTGCACATGCCGGTGCTGATCCCGGACGACTACCTGCCGGACGTCCACGCCCGCCTTACCCTGTACAAGCGCATTGCCAGTGCGCGCACCGAGGAAGACCTGCGCGATCTGCAAGTCGAAATGATCGACCGCTTCGGCCTGCTGCCCGACCCCACCAAGCAGCTGTTTGCCGTCGCCAGCCTGAAACTGATGGCCACCCCGCTAGGTATCCGCAAGCTCGACTTCGGCGCGAACGGCGGCCGCATCGTGTTCCGTGAAAAGCCCGACGTCGACCCGATGACCATCATCAAGCTGATCCAGCGCCTGCCGCGCGTCTACAAGCTGGACGGCCAGGACAAACTGAAGATCATCCTGGACCTGCCCGGCGCCACCGAACGCCTGCGTAGCGCGCAGGAAGTACTGGTGTTGCTGGGCGCGCGGCGGCCGGGCTGAGAGACGACCAGGGCTGAGCGAGCCGGACGCACCTCCTCGTAGTAGAGTTGCTGCAGTGTTTCGTCCAGGTACTGCGCGTTCCGTGCAGCGCCTGGCTCAGGCATCGAACATCAGCGAGAGACTTGTGGAAATCAAGCTTTCCGAGATTGGACAGATAGCCGTCACCGTCAGCAATGTCGACAAGGCGTTGCCGTTCTATCGGGATGCGCTGGGGCTGACCTTCCTGTTCAGTCCCGCACCGAATCTGGCCTTCCTGTCCGCTGGTGCGGTACGCATCATGCTCAGCACGCCGCAAGGCGCAGGGTCAGTTGGGGCGAATTCCGTTCTTTACTTCAAGGTTGCCGATATCGCTGCAGTCTATGCCGCGATTGTGGGTCGTGGAGCGTCCGGCGAGCAGGCACCCCACTTTGTCGCGAAGTTGCCAGATCACGAATTGTGGCTCGCTTTCCTGCGCGATCCCGATGGCAACCTGGTGGGACTCATGGAAGAAAAGCGGTGATCTGAAGGGTAGCTTGCAAGGCGTCAAGACAGACAGCCCGGCCGCCGCTTCAATCCGACCGGGCAAGCTCATCATCCAGGCGTTGGGGGATATGACGATGGTTGTTGATCAAGCGACTGTATCCATCCTTGGCATCACGATGGCAAAACCGGCGTACGACCTGATCGTCGGAGTCATCGGCGGTTTTGTGGTGCTGCTTTTACAACGGAGCTGGCCTTGGCTGCAGAGCGTCTTTGACGGGGACCTGCGTCGTCAGGCGAAGCAGATCGAGGGCTCCTGGGAAGCAACGGAAAACTTTCAGGGTTCCGGCGAAACTGGCACTTTCAGAATCGAAATCAGCTGTGTTGGCGGTCGGGTCAGCGGAAAATACATCTGCCTTACCGGCCCTGACGCAGGTGAGCCGTTTTCGCTCCATGGGACGTTCAAGGACCAGATATTGACGTTCCTTTGGTCCAAGGAAGGCAATCGCGCGACTGAATCAGGCACAGTTACGGCAAAATTGACGACCGCCAAAGAGCTGGAGGGACATGGGCTCTACTTCGAGCCAGGCGACGGAAAAGTCCATCCGTCAATATTCTTCGCCAAACCCATTTGAGCCGGCCGCTGAACCCGGAGGCCAGACCTGCCATGAAAGCATCCTTGTCCGAACTGCTCGCCCGTATTCCAGGGCCACCGTCGCCGCAGTCGCCAGCAGCGGAACGCTTCGCGCAGGGTTTCTCGCACGGTTCGATGTCGGTCGGACTTTACGCGCCCGTGGGCAGCGATCCTCAGCAACCCCACAAACGGGACGAGCTCTACGTCATCCAGTCAGGCGCCGGCGAGCTGGTTATTGACGGCGTCCGACACACCTTCATGGCCGGTGATGTGTTCTTTGTGGGCTCCGGCGTCGAACACCGCTTCGAGAATTTCTCTGCGGAATTTTCCACCTGGGTGATCTTCTGGGGACCCGCCGGCGGCGAGTCCCCAGAAGATCAATGACAGTTACATCAAGCCCAACCAGCTTCGTCAGTGGTTGTTCTTGGTGCCACTGCCGCAGATTTTTTCCAGCAGCTGGTTTTGCACGTTGCGGCTGGTTTCGCCACTGGCCAATGACGGATGCACATACTGGCCATCGGGCTGCATCAGCAGTGCGCTGGTGTTGTCGTTGAGATAAAGCTGCAGCACGTCACGTACCTTCTGCTGCAACTTCTTGCCTTCGATCGGGAACGCGCTTTCCACGCGGCGATCCAGGTTGCGCTCCATCAGGTCGGCGCTGGAAAGGTACAGCGCGGGTTCGCCGTCATTTGCAAACCAGTAAGTGCGACTGTGCTCCAGGAAGCGCCCGATGATCGAGCGCACACGTATGTTCTGCGAGACCCCTTCCACGCCCGGACGCAGGCAACATACGCCGCGAACGATCAGGTCGATCGACACACCGGCGATACTGGCCTTGTACAGCGCACGGATCAGCTTCGGCTCGGTCAGCGCGTTGACCTTTATGATGATCTGCGCCGGCTTGCCGGCCTCGGCGTGCGCGGTCTCGCGCGCAATCAGTTCCAGCAGTGTCTTCTTCAGAGTGAAAGGCGCATGCAGCAGTTTCTTCATGCGCAGCACCTTGCCCATGCCGGTGAGCTGGCTGAACAACTTGTGGACGTCCTCGCACAACGCTTCATCGGAAGTGAGCAGGCTGTAATCGGTGTATAGCCGCGCGTTGCCAGTGTGGTAGTTGCCGGTGCCCATATGCGAATAGCGCACCAGCTCGCTGCCCTCGCGACGCTGGATCAGCATCAGCTTGGCGTGCGTCTTGATGCCCACCACGCCGTAGATCACCATCGCGCCGGCCTGCTGCAGGCGCGATGCGAGGGTCAGGTTCGATTCCTCATCGAAGCGCGCACGCAGCTCCACGACCGCTGTCACTTCCTTGCCAGCGCGCGCTGCGTCGACCAGCGCGTCGACAATTTCCGAGTTCGCGTTCGTGCGGTACAGCGTCTGCTTGATCGCCAGCACCTGCGGATCCTTGGCTGCCTGGCGCAGCAGGTCGATCACCGGCGAGAACGATTCGTAAGGATGCAGCAGCAACACATCCTGCTTGCTGATGACCTGGAACAAATCTTCGGTGTGCTTGAGCGCCTTCGGCAATACCGGAGTAAAGGGCGCGTACTGCAACTGCGGATAACCCGCTTCACTGGCAATCCGGAACAGCCGCGCCAGATTCACCGGACCGTTGACTTCGTACAGTTCCGACTCGCTGAGACCGAACTGCTTGAGCAGATAGTCGGTCAGATCCTTCGGGCAGTTGTCGGCTACCTCCAGTCGCACCGCATCGCCAAAGCGACGCGAATACAGCTCGCCGCGCAGCGCCAGCGCGAGGTCTTCAACGTCTTCCGGATCGAGCGAAAGATCGGCGTTGCGGGTAAGCCGGAACTGGTAGCAGCCGAGTACCTGCATGCCCGGGAACAATTCGTCCGCATGCGCATGGATCATCGACGACAGCAGCACATAGTTGTCGCCACCCTCGCAGATCGCTTCGGGCATGCGGATCAGGCGCGGCAGCACGCGCGGCGCCGGCACGATCGCCAGGCCGGAATCGCGCCCGAACGCATCGATGCCTTCCAGCCGCACGATGAAGTTGAGGCTCTTGTTGACCAGCAGCGGAAACGGATGGGTGGGGTCCAGTCCGATCGGCGTGATCAGCGGCGCCACCTCCTCGCGGAAATAGCGACGCACCCACAGCTTCTGCTTGTGCGACCACTGCGTGCGACGGACGATGCGGATACCTTGCTCGGCGAGCTCCGGCAGGATGCTCTCGTTGAGTATCGTGTACTGCCGCTCGATCTGCCGGTGCGCGATCTCGCTGATCTCGGCCAGCGCGCGCCGGGGCGGAATGCCGTCCTGGCCGATGAGCTCATGATCCAGCGCGATCTGGCCCTTCAGCCCGGCCACGCGGATCTCGAAGAACTCGTCCATGTTGCGCGAGAAGATCAGCAGGAACTTCAAGCGCTCCAGCAGCGGCGTGCGCTCGTCCAGTGCCTGATTCAGCACACGGATATTGAATTGCAGCTGGGACAGCTCGCGGTTGATGTACAGCCGGCTGTCGTTGAGATCCCGCGCTGGCGCAGGCGGCACGGCATCGTTGGCGGCCGGCACGGAGGCGTCGGCTGGCAAGGTCTCACGGATGATGCGGGTGTTCATCGATACATTCCATGATCTGGTCTGGCAGGTCGTAGGTGCAGCCCGTCGTTGTATCTACGTCGTTATATCTGGAGGGGCATGGTAACCCGCGGTGAGGTGCAGGCGTGGTGAGTAGCGCGACAAACCTGGCTCGCCCAGCTTGCCGCAGCACTTTGACAGCCCCATGACTGCGGCGGTTCGGCCTCGGCATATCCCTTCACCCGTCCGCCACGCTGCGCGCGAAGCGCTCGTCCGATGCCAGGTAGCGACTGGGCGCGGCACCGAGCACGCGACGGAACGCAGCGGTGAATGCGCTGGCGCTGCTGTAGCCCAGCTCGATCGCCACCTGGGTGATGGATTCTCCACTGCCCAGCCGGGTCAACGCGGCGAGCAGGCAGGCTTGCTGACGCCATGCACTGAAACTCATGCCGGTCTGCTGGCGGAATAGCCGCGTGAAGCTGCGCCGGCTCACGCCGGCCTTGAGCGCCATCGCGTCGATATCGATCTCCAGCGCCGGGGCGGCGATCAGCGCGCGACACAGGCGAGCCAGGCGCGGATCACGTGGCAACGGCGTGTTGAGGGCCAGCGCCGGCATCGCGGCGATCTCGTCCAGCAGCAGGGCCATCACCCGCCCATCGCGACCATCCAGCGCGTACTCGGCCGGCAAGTCGACGGCCTCCAGCAACAAGGCATGCAGCAGCAGCGAAACCCCGATCACCCGGCAATGTACCGGCAGCTGTGCGGACGCTTCGTGCCTCACATAGGCACTGCGAGTGGATACCGCACCGCTCATGCGCACCTCGTGCGCGATGCCGGCCGGAATCCACAGCGCGCGACGGGGCGGCACGACCCAGCTGCCCTCGTCCGTGATCACCGTGACCACACCCGTGGCGGCGTACAGCAACTGCCCGCGCTTGTGGGCGTGTCGCGGCAACACATAGTGCGGCGGATAGTCGTTGCCCGTGGTGACGACATCGCGCGGCGTATCTTCGTAGTGGGTGACGCGTGTGTTGCGCATGATGACGGGGGTTTTGGCCCGAATTCGACAGAACTTGACCCACCACTGCGTGCGGGCCGGCGCCAGTCACTCTAGAGTGGCGCACCCGGCAACGCAATGGCTGCCAAAGCCCTGCCCCTGATCGAGCACAACATGGAAACCCGCGTCGAGACCTCTCCGCTGTCACCCACCGCGATTCCCATGTCGACTGACGTGCCAGGCCGCGCCCCGGCCAGCGAAGGCACCCAGTTCGCCGTACTCGGCGGCATCAGCTTCGCGCACATGCTCAACGACATGATCCAGTCGCTGATCCTGGCGATCTATCCGATCCTGAAGAACAGCTTCCACCTGAGCTTTGCCCAGATCGGCATGATCACGCTGACCTATCAGCTCACCGCCTCGTTGCTGCAGCCGCTGGTCGGCATGGTCACCGACCGCCGACCGATGCCGTACTCGTTGCCGATCGGCATGGGGTTCACCCTGTGCGGCCTGTTGCTGCTGGCGGTCGCGCCGAATTTCCCGGTGCTGTTGCTGGCCGCCGCGCTGGTGGGTACCGGCTCGTCGATCTTCCATCCGGAATCCTCGCGGGTGGCGCGGCTGGCTTCGGGTGGCCGGCATGGTCTGGCGCAATCGCTGTTCCAGGTGGGTGGCAACACCGGTTCATCGCTAGGCCCCTTGCTGGCCGCATGGATCATCGTGCCGTACGGCCGCGGCAGCGTGGCCTGGTTTTCGCTGGCGGCGCTGCTGGCAATCGTGGTGCTGCTGCAGGTCGGCCGCTGGTATGGCGAGCATCACGTCGCACGCAGCAAATCGCAGGCGCGTCACCTGACGGTCGTAACGCTGTCGCGTAATAAAGTCATGGGCGCGCTGGCCATTCTCGGCTTGCTGATTTTCTCCAAATATTTTTATCTGGCCAGCCTCAGCAGCTATTTCACTTTCTATCTGATCCACAAATTCGGCGTGTCAGTGCAGACCGCTCAAGTCCATCTTTTTGTCTTCCTGTTTGCAGTGGCGGCCGGCTCGCTGATCGGCGGGCCGATCGGCGACCGCATCGGGCGCAAGTGGGTGATCTGGGTGTCGATTCTCGGCGTTGCGCCGTTCACGCTGCTGCTGCCGCATGCAAACCTGATGTGGACCGGTGTGCTGACCGTGATCATCGGGCTGATCCTGGCGTCGGCGTTCTCGGCGATCCTGGTTTACGCGCAGGAGCTGATCCCAGGCCGGGTCGGCATGATCTCGGGGTTGTTCTTCGGCTTCGCGTTCGGCATGGGCGGCATCGGCGCGGCGGTGCTCGGACAACTCGCCGATACACATGGCATCGAGTACGTCTACCAGCTGTGCGCCTACCTGCCGCTGATGGGCTTGATCACGGTGTTCCTGCCAAATCTGGAGCAGCCGCGCGCTACTGCGGCCATCCGCTAATCGCGCCCCGGGTTAGTCAGCGCCGCAGGTTACTGCGCGCCAACTCGATCAGCTCGTCGCCGCGCCCGTTCATCACCGTGCGCAGTGCCCACAGGCTGAAGCCCTTGACCTGTTCGAGCTGGATCTTCGGCGGCATCGACAGCTCCTGCCGGTTCGTCACGACGTCGACCAGGGCAGGACCGTCATGCGCAAACGCATCGCGCACGGCGTTTTCCAGATCGCCCGGATCTTCCACGCGCACGCCGTAGATACCGGCAGCGCGCGCCACGGCGCCGAAGTCCGGGTTGTCCAGTGACACGCCCGTGGGCAGGAAACCGGACGCCTTCATCTCCAGCTCCACGAAGCCCAGAGTGCCGTTGTTGAACACCACGATCTTCACCGGCAGCTTGTGCTGCACCAGGGTCAGCAGGTCGCCCATGAGCATCGCGAAACCGCCGTCGCCGGACAGGCTGACAACTTGCCGCCTGGGATAGGCGGTCTGCGCACCGATCGCCTGCGGCATCGCATTCGCCATCGAACCGTGTGCAAATGAGCCGAGCAGGCGGCGACGGCCATTCATCTGCAGGTAGCGGGCGGCCCAGATGGTGGGCGTGCCAACGTCACAGGTGAACACGGCATCGTCGCTCGCGGCGTCACTGACCACCTTGGCGACGTACTGCGGGTGAATCGGTTTGCTGCCGGCTTTGCCGGTCGCCAGATCGTTGAGGCCTTCGCGTGCCTTGCGATAGTTGGCCAGACTGTTCTTGAGATGGCTGTCGTTGCTGGCCGGCTTCAGGCGCGGCAGCAGCGCCTCGATGGTGGACTTGACGTCACCGACCAGGCCCATGTCGAGGTGACAGCGGCGTCCCAGATTTTCAGCGCGCAAATCGATCTGGCAGATCTTCGCATCGCTCGGGAAAAACTGACGGTAGGGAAAATCGGTGCCAAGCAGCAACAGCGTGTCGCAATCCATCATGGCTTGGTAGCTGGAGCTGAAGCCGATCAGACCGGTCATGCCAACGTCGTAGGGATTGTCCCATTCGACATACTCCTTGCCTCCCAACGCATGCACGACCGGTGCTTTCAGCGCTTCCGCCAGACGAATCACGGCATCGTGAGCACCCGCGCAACCGCGACCGCAGAACAAGGTGACCTTGCGACCGCTGCCGAGCAGTTCGGCCAGCTGGTCGAGCTGTGCCGATGGCGGCGAAACCTGTGGTGCCGGTGCCAACAGACCGGCGGTGGAAACCACTGGGCCGGATGCGGCGGACAGCGCGACATCCCCGGGTATCACCAGCACGGCCACGCCACGCTTGGCGATCGCGGTGCGTATCGCGATCGCCGCCGCACGATGGATCTGCGAGGCATCGCTGACCAGTTCGCAGTAATGGCTGCATTCCTGGAACAAGTTTTGCGGATGGGTTTCCTGGAAATAGTTGCTGCCGATCTCGACAGAGGGGATATGTGCAGCGATGGCCAGCACCGGCGTGCGCGTGCGCTGTGCGTCGTAGAGGCCGTTGATCAGGTGCAGGTTGCCCGGTCCGCATGAGCCGGCGCAGACGGCCAGCTCGCCGGTCAGTTGGGATTCGGCACTGGCGGCGAAGGCGGCGGCCTCTTCGTGCCGGTAGTGCACCCAGCTCATGTCCTTGCGCTGGCGCAATGATTCGGTAATGCCATTGAGGCTGTCGCCAACGAGCCCGTGGATGCGTTTCACACCGGCCTGGGCCAGGGTTTCGACCAGTACATCGGCAACATTGCTGATACCCATTCCAGTACCCCTTCATGGCCATGGCGAATCACTCATGTTGGCATGGCTGAATTTACGGTTTCGTGAAGGTTCGCATCCAGCTGACGCCATGCTGGCAACGGGCTAACATGCCCGTTGGCAACGCATGCGCCGTGCGTTCATGGCAAGCTCAAGGGATCGAACAATGCGCCGCTGACTGACCAGCGAATCTGCCACCGCGTCGACAACCCAGTCCATGGCTGACACACGGCTCGGCTCAACCCTGTCGCCGCCCGAGTCACCGACTAATCAGCAAGGAGAAAATCCAGATGCTCGTTGTCACAACTGAAAATGTTCATGGGCGCCAGCTCAGAGAGGTCAAAGGCCAGGTATTCGGCGTGGTAGTGCGCAGCCGCGGCATCGGCGGCAACCTGATGGCCGGCCTGCGCACGATCGTCGGCGGAGAGATCCACGAATACACGCAGATGCTCGAAGAGGCGCGTCGCCATGCGCTGGACCGGCTGGTGCAGAACGCCACCGCGATGGGCGCCAATGCCGTGGTCATGATGCGCTTCGATTCGGCCGAGATCGGGCAGACCATGAGCGAGATCGTCGCCTATGGCACCGCCGTCGTGCTCGACCCACCGGCCTGAGTCCTCGGCGATGCTGTCGGTCACGCTTTATGTCATCGGCGCCGTGCTGCTTCTCGGCGCCGCGCTGGCGGCAGTCAGCGGCCTCTTCGTGCTGCTGTTGCCGCAGCTGCTGATTGGCGGCGTGTTGTTGATCGTCGGGCTGGCGATCGAACGCTGGCGCTACAAGCCCGTCGGCAAGACCCGGCCCGATTCACGCTGGACCGATACCGGTGAACGTTTTGTCGACCCGGAAAGCGGAGCCATGGTCGCCGTCTATTTCGATCCCGCGGATGGCAGCCGGCACTACATCGACGCAGGGCGTGCGTAGCAACGCACAACGCCCCAGACCACAGCAGACACAGGTCCCCATGGATATTCGCGTCGATGATTTGCGCGGCCCGGAGATAGCCCTGCTGTTGCAGGAGCACTTGCAGGGTATGGCGCTGCACTCTCCCCCGGAAAGTATTCATGCGCTCGATCTCGACGCGCTGCGCAAGCCCGAAATCACGTTCTGGAGCGCATGGCAGGACGCTGAATTGATGGGTTGCGGGGCGATCAAGGAGCTTGATTCCGCTCATGCCGAGATCAAGTCCATGCGTACGGCGTCCACGCACCTGCGCAAAGGCGTTGCGGCAGCGCTCTTGCGCCACATCCTCGATGAGGCCAGACGTCGCTGCTATCGGCGGCTAAGCCTGGAAACGGGCTCGGCAGAGGCTTTTGCGCCTGCGCATCGCCTCTACGCCAGCTTTGGATTCAAGCCATGCGGGCCGTTTGCAGACTACGTTGAAGACCCGTACAGCGTGTTTATGACGAGGGAAGTGTGAGGTTTTTGATCTTCTTCGCGAAGAGCGACCCCACCCCAACCCTCCCCTGCACGCAGGGGAGGGAGCAAGTCTAGAGCGAGGCCCTTCTTTGCTCCTCCCCCCACTTGCAGGAGTGAGCACAGCGATGCCCTACTCAGTGTTTGGCGGGCGGCGGCCCCTGCACCACCTGCACCAGATGCTGCGGCTGCAGGTACTTCTTGAACGCGTCCTGCACCTGCGTTGCCGTGAGCTTGAGGTAGTAGCTGGCAGCGACCATCGGCTCGTCCAGAGGCTGGCCCTTGTAGCCCCAGGTCAGCAGCGACCGCGCGATGTGATTGACGCTGGATACGCCTAGCGGAATCGAGCGGATCTCGAACTGGCGCGCGTTGATCAGCTCGTCGTCCTTCACCGGCGTGTTCTGCATGTCCGCCAGGTTCTGGCGGATCAGCCCATCCACCGGAGCGACCTTGCCCGGGTCACTGCCGTACTCCACGTAGAACAACGAACGCGAACGATCGAACTGCATGCCCGAAGCTGCGCCATAGGCGTAGCCATGGCGCACACGTACATCGGTCATCAGGCGTGAAGCGAAACCGTTGCCACCGAGCACGTCATTGCCGAGCTTCAGTGCGTAGCGATCCGGGTTGTACAGATTCAGATCGAGCACCTGCCCCATCAATACCTGGTCCTGCGACGCGTAAGCATTGTTCACCAGGGTGTAGCCAGCCGGATTGAGTGGTACCGGCTTCGGTACGACATCAGGCTTCGGACCCTTAGCCTTCCAGCCGCCGAAGTATTTTTCCACAGTAGCCTTGGCCTGTTCCGGCGTCACATCACCGACCACGACGAGGGTGGTCAGATCCGGGCGGTAAGCCTGTGCGAAGTAATCTTTCACATCCTGAAGGAACAGACCGCCAACCGTAGCGGGCGTGGCTTGGCGCAAACCTGAGTCGCCGGTGGGCAACAGGCCCTGCTTCAACGCACGCATCATCTTGTAGTCGGGTGACTGCATTTCGCCGGCGAGCGTACGCGCCAGCGAGCTGCGCTGCACGTCGAAACCGGCTTGCGGCAATGCAGGATTCAGCTGGTTGTCGGCGAGCAGTTGCATGCCCTTGTCGAACTGGCCACTCGGTACCGCCAGGTTGAAATCGGTACCACCGGATTCGGTCGCGGAGATGTCGTCCAGCGCCTTGTGGAACGCACTGCGATCGAGGCTGCGGGTGCCGTAGTCGAACAACGACGACAGCAGGCGCCCGACACCTTCCTGACCCTTCGGCTCCTGCAGGCCGGCATCCTGATCGACATGACCGACGATGGTGACTGTTTTGCTGATGGATTCCGGCTGCACGATCAAGCGGATGCCGTTGTCCAGTTTCATGTCCACCGGTGCCAACGTCCAATGTGGCATCGCCAGCGTGTGCAGGGTCTGCTCTGCCCACTCCGGCAGCGGCGCATCGAGCTTGTCGTTGCTGCCGAACGATTCGGTGCCGCCAAAACCGTTGCTGTCCGGTGGCCGCTTGCCATTCTCGTCGGGCGTAAGCACCACAGTTACGCGGCTATCCGGTTTCAGATACTCACGAGCCACGCGGTTCACGTCATCCACCGTCACGTTGCGGATCTGCTCCTCGGCCTCTTCGGGTGAATCCAGCCCCTGCCAGGCCAATGCCTGCGACCATGCACTAGCCAGCGTGACGGCGCTATTCTTGTTGAACTCGGCCTGGGTGATTTCAGAGCGCTTGGCGGCGTCGACCAGCTCCGGTGAGGCACCGTCTTTCAGCAATTGCGCGATCACCCCGTCGAGATCGGCCTGCGTCTGTTTCGCATCGCCGCCCTTGGGAAAGCTCGCTTCGACCGCGCCGATGCCACCGTGACTGAACGGCTGGATCTGCGCATCGGCGCTCAACACCTTGCCTTGCACCGCCAGCTCCGAAAGTTCGCTGCGCGCGTTGCCCAGCACATCCATCAGCACCTGTGTTGCAGCGAAATCCTTTGTCCGCATGCCCGGCATGCGATAGAGGAACTGCACTGAACCGGTACCTTGCGGCGTGCTGCCGGAGATGGTCTGCGGCTTGAACGCCTGCAGCTTGATCGGCACGCGTTCGGGCGTTGCCCGTTGCGGAATCGGCTCGAACAGCTCCTTCACCTTGGCCAGCGTGGCCTGCGGATCGACATCGCCGACGATCACGAAAATCGCGTTGTTCGGCACATACCAGTCTTTGTGGAACTGCCTCAGCAGATCGGACGTGGTCTTGTCGAAGGAGGGACGCGTGCCCAACGGATCGGCGGCGTAACCGGTACCTGCATACAAGGCACCTTCAGCCTTTTCGAAAGCAAGGAAGCCCGGGTCGGAAATATCGCGCGAGACTTCCTGCTCGATCGCGCCTTTTTCCAGTGCCCAGTCCTTGTCGCTGACCAGCAACCCCTGCATGCGCGTGGCCTCGATGTGCAGCAGGATGTCGAGATAGGCCGATGGCGCCACGAAGTAATACTGGGTCGCGTCGTTGGTGGTGAACGCGTTGTTGTCGCCACCCATCTTGCCGGTCATCTCGTTCAACTGGGCACCGGTCATGCCGGTGCTGTCGCGAAACATCATGTGTTCCAGCGCATGTGCCGTGCCGGGAAAACCCTTCGGCGTCTCATAGCCACCGGCAAGATAGGTGATCTGCGTGGTCACCATCGGTGCCAGGGTGTCGCGCACGATGACGATTCGCAGCCCGTTTTTCAGCGTTGCGCGCAGCACGTTGCTACTTTGGCTGGACGCGGCTGGCGTTGCGGTGGCGCCATGCGCGGCGCCCCCCAGCATTCCCATGCCCAGCAGCACGCTCCATGTCAGGGTTTTGAGTTTGTGCAACTTCATGGCCTGTGCTTCCTTGTGGTTTGCTGGTCGGGGTGGAGTCGCGTCGCGAGCGTCGCTCGCCATGACCTATCAATCTGATTCTGAGCGTGCCGATGCGGGTATCCGTGTGCCATAAGGCATGCCTGCGCGCGCCGCGACTTGTGGTCAGGAGCCTATGCGCCAGCTTCAGGCGCCGGCGCCAACCACCAATGGCTCCGGTTCCAGCCGCACCCCGAATTTCGCCTGCACACCGGCGATCACGCGCTGTGCCAGCGCCCACAACTCGGGGCCACTCGCGTTGCCGTGATTGACCAGCACCAGCGCGTGACGTTGGGAAATGCCTGCGTCGCCTTCGCGCATGCCCTTGAAACCGGCCGCCTCGATCAACCAGGCCGCCGACACCTTGCAGCGACTATCGGGCTGTGGCCAAGCGGCGAGCCCGGGATGGTCGCGCTTCAGCTGGTCAGCCAGCGCGGCATCGACGATGGGGTTCTTGAAGAAGCTGCCGGCGTTGCCGATCACCGCCGGGTCAGGCAGCTTGCTCGTGCGCAGGTGCACCACCGCTTCGGCAACATGGAACGGTGCGGGTTTGTCCACGCCCATCCGCGCCAGCTGCTCGTTGATACCCGCGTAGTCGGTGCGCAATGGACGGCTGCGTGGCAGCACGAAACGCACCGCAGTGACGATATAGCGCCCTGGTTCGTGCTTGAACAACGAGTCGCGATAGGCGAACGCACAACTAGCCTTATCGAGCGTCACCACGCAGCGTTCGCGGGTATCCCACGCTTCCACACTCTCGATGAACTCGGCCACTTCACAGCCGTAGGCGCCGATATTCTGGATCGGTGCGGCGCCCACCGTGCCGGGAATCAGGATCAGGTTTTCCAGACCGGCATAGCCCTGGCCAAGGGTCCAGCGCACGAAGTCATCCCAGCGCTCGCCGGCGGCCACCGCGATGCGCGCACTGTCGCCATCGCTCTCCACCTGTACGCCACGGGTGGCCATCACCAGAACAGTACCGTCGAAGTCCTCGGTGAACAGCACATTGCTGCCCTCGCCCAGCACCAGCAGGCGACCGTTGCGAATGGCGGGGAAATCCAGCAGCTCAGGCAAGCGACTGGCATCGCGGAATTCCGCCAGCAGCTTCGCCCTTGCGGCGACGCGCAGCGTGTTCCGGTTGGCCAGCGACGCGTTTTCGATGAGCGTATAGCCGCCCATATCGACGCGCTCAGCTGACATGGCGGCTGTCATCAGTGGCGCGCTCATAAGGTGCGCGCCCCTCAAGTGCATCCTCGCGCTGCCGGCGTATTTCGTTGACGCATTCACTGACCAGTTGCGGCCCGCGATAGATCAGACCCGAATAGACCTGTACCAGCGCCGCGCCAGCGTCCATCTTCTCCGCGGCGTCACTGCCATCGAGAATGCCACCCACACCGATCAACGGAATGCGCCCTTGCAGGCGCTTCTTCATGCCGGCCAGAACCGCCGTGGATCTCGCGAACAACGGCTTGCCGGACAGGCCGCCGGTCTCATGGCCGTGAGGGTCATCCGCCACCGCGGCATGATCGATCGTGGTGTTGCTGCAGATCACGCCATCGATGCCCGTACGCAACAACACTTCGGCAATCGCATCCAGCTCCGCCTCGCTCAGATCCGGCGCGATCTTCAGCAGCATCGGCTTGCGCTGCCCGTGCTGCGAACCAAGCCGCTCCTGCGCCTCGCGCAGGATCGAGATGAAACGGCGCAACGTGGCCTCTTCCTGCAGATCGCGCAGGCCCTGGGTATTCGGCGAGGAAATATTGACGGTGATGTAACTGGCGTGTTCGTAGACACGACCGAGGCAGATCAGATAATCGTTGACGGCCTTCTCGTTTGGCGTGTCTTTGTTCTTGCCGATGTTGATGCCGAGCATGCCGTGATAACTGGACTGCTGCACGTTGCGCACCAGCGCATCGACTCCACCATTATTGAAGCCGAGCCGGTTGATGATCGCCTCGTGCTGAGGCAACCGGAACATCCGCGGCTTGTCGTTGCCCGGTTGCGGCAGCGGTGTCACGGTGCCCACTTCGATGAAGCCGAAACCGAGCGCATCAAGCGCATCGAGATGTTCGGCATTCTTGTCCAGGCCAGCAGCCAGACCCACCGGATTCGGGAACGTAATGCCAAACACCGTGGTTGGCAGATCAGCCGGCGGCGCAGCGATCCAGCGCGCAAAATTGCTGCGCTGGGCCACACCCAGGCCGTACAGGGTGACGCGATGCGCGGTTTCGGCATCGAGCTTGAACAGCAGCGGACGCAGGTAGTCGTACATGGGTCAGACCAGATGGCCCGCGAAAATGCGGGTGTCGTAATCGAAGCTTACCGTGCCGTGCTCTTCGCAGGTGTCGAACAGTTCGCGCAGTGCCTGCAGCATGGGCTCGTGCTGCGGATGTCCCGCCTTCGGCGCATAGGAAGAGGACATCAGCCGCCCGCGCAGCGCTTCGAAATTCAGCAGCTGGCCATGCTCGAAACTGGCACTGCCCCGATAGCCGTCGCCGAACCACGCGCGCATCTGCGCATCGTCCGCGTAACGCTCGGCCACGCTGACGTAGTCGGTGCCGAACTTTTGAAGCAACGCCTCGTAACCTTCGAGAAAGCGCGTTCCGCTCAGCCGGCGCGAATTCCACCAGACCGCGGCGAGTCCACCGGGACGCAGAATGCGTGCGAATTCGCGCCGCGCGGCCTCCTCGTCAAACCAGTGGAACGCCTGCGCCACAATGACCAGATCCACGCTGGCATCGCCCAGCCCGGTGGCATCGGCGCGACCGTCGACGGCATCGAAGCCTTCGTACGCCTCCAGCCAGAGTTCGGCAGCCGAGCGCATCGGCGCATTCGGCTCCACTGCCGTGACGCGATAGCCGGCATCGAGAAACATCTTCGAGGAGATACCCGTGCCCGCACCGATATCGGCAACTCGCCAGCCGGTGTCGACACCCTGTTCCTGCTGCAGCCACTCAAGCAGCGCCGATGGATAGTCCGGCCGGTAGAGTACGTAGTCGTCGACGCGATCGCTGAAGCGCGCGGTGGAGTGCAGCTCGCTCATGTCATCAACCTCGCCTTCATCAGTACTCGCCCTTGTCAGCCATTGAGCATCTGACCGCCATCGACGACCAGGGTTTGTCCGGTGATCCAGCCGGCCCATGGCGAGGTCAGGAAAAGCGCAGCGTGCGCGATCTCCTCCGGCGCGCCAAAACGGCCGAACGGGATCTTCGCCAGCACGGCGGCGTAGCGCGCCGGATCCTCATGCTTGCAGCGATCCCACATGCCACCGGCAAACTCGATCGAACCGGGCGCGATGGCGTTGACTCGGATGCGCTGCTCCGCCAGCACCAGTGCCTGCGACGAGGTGTAGTGACTGAGCGCGGCCTTCATCGCCGCATAAGACGGGCTGCCGGCGCGCGGGCGCAATGCCGCGATCGAACTGGTATGCAGAATGCTCGCGCGGGTTGATTTCGCCAGATGCGGCAGCGCCACGCGCGAGGCGCGCACCGCAGCCATGAGGTCAACGTTGAAATCGGCAAGCCACGCCTCATCGTTGTCGCCAAAGCCGTAACCGCTGGCATTGTTGACCAGCACATCGATGCCACCGAGTGCGCTGGACGCACTCGCGATATAGCTGTCGATCGCCTGGGCATCGGCCAGATCGCACGACTGTGCATGGGCGACAACACCACGGGCGGCAATCGCCTGCCGGGTTTCTTCCAACGCAGCTTCGCTGCGTGCGCAGATCGACACGGCGGCGCCAGCCTGTGCAAATGCCAGCGCGATACTTCGACCGATGCCGCGACTGCCGCCGGCGACGACGACGCGATAGCCCTGAAAATCGTACGGAGGTGAAGCAGGTCGGTTCGTCATCGGACAGGTGTCAATGCCAGTGCCAGTGCGCGAAGGTAAAGCCAAACAGCAGCGCGGCAATGCCAATCGCAATCAGGAACACCCACAACAGCAGATGCAGGTAGCCGAGTACCAGACCGGCCACGGCCATGCCGTCACCTTCCGTCGGGCCATCGGCCGAGCGTCGGATTTCGCTGCGGGCGAGGTGGCCGCAGACGACCGCCACGATCGCACCGATAAACGGCAATAAACACCAGGACAGGATGCCGAAGACCAGGCTCACGATGGCCAGCGAACTGGTGGCGGGACGGTAGGAAGGTTGATAGCTCATCGGGTCGCTCACTCAGGTTGAAGTGGGAACAGCGCCGTCGTGCATCGTCATCGATCACGGGCAGCGAGCCACCCGTGATCGACTCGCTGGATTTTAGAACTCGAACTTGATGCCTTGCGCCAGCGGCAGTGCATCGGAGTAGTTGATGGTGTTGGTCTGGCGACGCATGTAAACCTTCCATGCATCGGACCCGGATTCGCGACCACCGCCGGTCTCCTTCTCACCGCCGAACGCGCCACCGATCTCTGCACCGGAGGTGCCGATATTGACGTTCGCGATGCCGCAGTCCGAGCCAGCCGCGGACAGGTACTGCTCGGCCGAGCGCAGATTCTGCGTGAAGATCGACGAGGACAGGCCCTGCGGCACGGCATTCTGCAGCTCGATCGCCTCATCCAGCGTCTTGAACGGCATCACGTAGAGGATCGGCGCGAACGTCTCGGTCTGCACCACGTCATCGGCATTCTTCAGGCCGGTGACGATGGTCGGCAGCACAAAGTTGCCCTTGCGATCGGTGAGTGCTTTGCCGCCCGTGCGCACATTGCCGCCGGCTGCCTTGGCCTTCTCGATCGCTGCGAGAAAACCCTGCACGGCCTCGGGGCTGTTGAGCGGGCCCATCAACGTGGTGGCGAGGGTTGGATCGCCGATCTTGCCTTCGACCTGGCCATAAGCCTTCACCAGCGTGTCGACCACGTTGTCATGGATCGACTCGTGCACAAACAGACGACGCGTGGTGGTGCACCGCTGGCCAGCGGTGCCGACGGCGCCGAACACGATGCCCGGGATCGCCAGCTTCAGGTCCGCACTTTCATCCAGGATGATCGCGTTGTTGCCGCCGAGCTCCAGCAACGAGCGACCCATGCGATGCGCGACGCGCTCGCCCACCATGCGGCCGACCTTGGTCGAACCGGTGAAACTGATCAACGGGATGCGCTTGTCGTCGACGAACGCCTGCGACAGCTCGGTACCGGCGTCGTTGAACAGGAAGAAGAGATCCGGGAAACCGCCGGCCTTGAGCGCCTCGTTGCAGATCTTCATCGTCGCGATCGCCGACAGCGGCGTCTTCGGCGACGGCTTCCAGATGCAGATGTCGCCGCAGATGGTGGCCAGGAAGGTATTCCATGCCCACACCGCGACCGGGAAGTTGAACGCACTGATAATGCCGACCAGGCCCAGCGGATGGTACTGGTCGTACATGCGATGGCCCGGACGCTCCGAGTGCATCGTATAGCCGTACATCATGCGGCTCTGGCCCACCGCGAAGTCGGCGATGTCGATCATCTCCTGCACTTCGCCGTCGCCCTCGGGCTTGATCTTGCCCATCTCCAGCGCGACCAGCGAACCCAGCGCATCCTTGTGCTTGCGCAATGCCTCACCGCAAAGACGCACCGCTTCACCGCGCTGCGGCGCCGGCGTGGTACGCCACACCTTGAACGCGGCCTGCGCGCGCTTGACGATCACTTCGTAATCGGCGGCGCTGGAGGCGTGCACGGTACCGAGCACTTCGCCGGTAGCGGGGTTCACCGGCTGCAACGCGCCGGCGTCGGTGGTCTTGGACCACTCGCCCTGCCCGAGGTAGCTGCCAGACTGCTCGCCGTTGATGCCAAGCGCCGTGAGGATTGCGTGGGACATGGGTGTCTCCTGAACTTGCGTGGCGCCTGCCGGCGCCGTGAATTGAAGGCGTGTAAATCGGTAATTCTAGCAGGCCGCCCGTTATCCCTACTGGCTAGCCCATGGAGCTGCGCGTTTGCGCGGCGTGCTCCCTCCCCTGCCTGCAGGGGAGGGTTGGGGTGGGGTGCTGTTGATCTGGCTCTTTTCGTCAAGCCGAGCAACCCCCTCCCAGCCTCCCCTTCGAGCAGGGGGGAGGAGCAAAAGCTGAGCACGTCGCTAGTCATCCATGCGAAAATCCCGCCGCTGCCCTCGTAGCTCAGTTGGATAGAGCGGCCCCCTCCTAAGGGGCAGGTCGGACGTTCGAATCGTCTCGAGGGCACCAAAGTCATTGAATCCAGGGGCCGGCATGCCGGCCCCTGGCCGTTTGGGCGGGCACCACACTCACGAACTGCACGAGAGCATCGAGCAGCCGGCCTTGTGTCGGGCCCAGTCCGGGCGTTTCAGCGCGAATGACTCGCGACCCGGTTGATCGTCATACGGATGACGCATGACATCGAGCAGTTCATGGATGCCTCTGACATCACCCTGCTCGGCTCGGTCGATTGCCTGCTGGGCCAGATAGTTGCGCATCACGTAGCGTGGATTGACCGAGCGCATGCTCGCTCGACGTTGCTCGACCGATTGCGAATCCGTCCCAAGACGCGCGACATAATGCATCAGCCAGTCGTTGAGCGCGGGCTCTCCCTCGCGCCGCTTCGTTTCGTCGTAGAACGCATCATGAAATGTCGCCAGCGTCGGCGCCTGGGCATCGACGTCGGCCAATGCGCGAAACCACAGCGTCATGTCGATCTCGGCTTGCTGCATCAGCGTCTGCAATGACTGCATCAGTGCAATGTCGTCATCGCGGCACTCGGTCAGACCAAGCTTGGCAGCGATATTCGCGCGATCAGCGGCGGCATAAGTCGCGGCATAGCGATCCAGTCCAGCCTGCAATGGCTCGATGCCGTCAAACAGCGGCGCGAGTGCGCCCGCCAAACGGCTGAGGTTCCACCATGCCACGTTCGGCTGCTGGCCGTAGCGATAACGGCGACGCTGCGCGTCGGTGGTGTTCGGCGTCCATTCCGGATCGTAATTGTCGACCCAGCCGTAGGGACCGTAGTCGATGGTGAGACCGAGGATCGACATGTTGTCGGTGTTCATCACGCCATGCACGAAACCCACGCGCATCCAGTGCGCGATCATCGTCGCGGTGCGTTCGCACACCTGAGCAAACCATTCCGCATAAAGCGCCTCGCCCTCGCCTTGCAGTTCGGGGTAGTCGCGGCGGATGGTGAAATCGACCAGCTGCTGCAACAGCACGGTCTCCCCACGCGAGGCCGGCAACTCGAAATTGCCGAAGCGGATGAACGAGGGCGCGACGCGGCAGACGATCGCGCCAGGCTCCGCTTTCGCATGGCCGTCGTAAAACATGTCGCGCAGTACCGACTCACCGGTATCGACCAGGCTCAGCGCACGCGTGGTCGGCACACCGAGGTGATGCATCGCCTCGCTGCACAGGAATTCGCGCACCGACGAGCGCAGTACCGCACGCCCATCCGCACCGCGCGAATACGGCGTCAGCCCGGCGCCTTTGAGCTGCAACTCCCAACGCTCACCCGCCGCGTTGATCACTTCGCCCAGCGAAATCGCGCGCCCGTCACCGAGCTGTCCAGCCCAATGGCCGAATTGATGACCACCGTAATTCGCCGCATACGGCTGCATGCCCTCCAGCAGGGCATTGCCGCCAAACACCTGCGCGAATTCCGGCGTGGCGACATCGGCTTCGCTGAAACCCAGCACGGCCGCCATCTCGGCTGAATGCGCCAGCACGCGTGGTGCGGCAACCGGCGTGGGGTCGACCGGTGAATACAGCGCACCCTCGACCTGGCGCAGACGCGCTCCGCGCTCGGCATCACCAGGCACGTCGCGGACGAATGCGTTGTCGAAACGAGGATTGAACATGGGCGGTGAGATCGGGTGAATGGGCTGATCCTATATTCGGGCGCGGTGTGGCACATGCAAGAGCTATGCACCCCCGCCCGTCATCCCTGCGAAGGCAGGGACCCAGTAGCCCCATGTTCCCGGAGAGTCAAAGGCACTGGGTCCCTGCCTTCGCAGGGATGACGAGCAAAAAAAGCCGCTTTTGAGCTCCCGGGAAGAGCTTGGCGTTATAGTCGCCGCCGCCAGCACCAGCCCGAGAACCGCATGACCGAGACCCCGCCGCCCGTCAACCTCAACGCCGACGCGCTGCCCGAGGACGCACCGTTCATCGCCGACACCACGCGTTGGCTGGAGCGTGCGGTGATCGGGCTCAACCTGTGTCCGTTCGCGCGCGCCCCCCACGTTCAAGGCAAGTTGCGCATGCGCGTGAGCCATGCACGCGACACCGATGCGCTGCTGGATGATTTGTGCGGCGAACTGCAATCGCTCAACGCGCTGACGCCGGACGAATGCGAAACCGGCCTGCTGATCCACCCCTTCGTGCTGACCGATTTTCTCGACTACAACGATTTTCTCGACGTAGCTGATGCGGCGGTGCAGACGCTGGGGCTGGAAGGTGAATGGCAGGTGGCCAGCTTCCATCCCGATTACCAATTTGCCGACAGTGCACCGGGCGCCATCGAGAATTTCAGCAACCGTTCGCCCTACCCCACGCTGCATCTGCTGCGCGAATCGAGTATCGAGCGCGCGATGGACAGCATGAGCGATACCGACAGCATCTACCGGCGCAACATCGAGACGCTGCAACGGCTGGGAACCGATGGCTGGCAGGCGCTGTGGCGCGAAACAAAGGTGTAAATCCCGTCACTGACGACATGCGATTCACATTCCTGTCGACCGAAGCTGTCATGCTGACGAGTGAAGAATCTCCCCAACCTCTACGCTGAAAGCGTCGATCCTGCCGTGCAATGCACGTCCTGCGAAGCCATCTGCTGCCGCCTTACTGTCGTCTTGATGCCGGACGACCACGTGCCGGAATGGCTGATCCATCGTGACCTGCACGGTATGGAGACTCTGGCCAAGGGCGAAGACGGCTGGTGCGCCGCCGTCAATCCGAATACCTCCGGCTGCACGATCTACGAGGATCGCCCGGCGATCTGCCGCAAGTACGCGATGGGCAGCCCGAGCTGCCGCGACGAGCGGCATAAGTGGTACGGCGCAGCGATTCCTACAGCGGTGCATATGCTCTAGGGCGTCAGGAATAACTGCGGCACCTCGAATAACCGTTACCCCGCTCGTCATCCCTGCGAAGTCAGGGACCCAGTGGCCTCACGTTTCCTCGAAGGCCAAGGGCGCTGGGTTACTCGCTTCGCTCGCCCCTTGGGGGCTGCTCTTCGAGCGTTCTGCGCGCTTTGCGCTTGTCCTGCCTTCGCAGGGATGACGAGCAACGAGTACCCCTCAGGGATTGCTGCAGAAAATCAGCGCGACCTCGTCCGCACCCAGCACGCGCCATTCACCCAGCGGCAACTCGCCTAGCGTAAGTCCGCCGACCGCGATGCGCTGCAAGGTCTCGACGTGATTGCCGGTAGCCGCGAACATGCGTCGCACCTGGTGGTAACGACCTTCCGTCACGGTGAGTCGGGCGTGGCGCGGCCCCAGTACCTCAAGCATGGCTGGCGCCAGCGGCTCCTTTTCCGACTCCAGCAGCAACGTGCCGCTGGCGAACAGCTCACCTTCGTCGCCGCGCAGATCCTGCGCCAGCGTGGCCTCGTACACCTTGCTCACCTGCGCCTTCGGCGAAATGATCCGGTGCAGCAGTGCCCCATCGTCAGTGAACAGCAGCAGGCCGGTGGTGTCGCGATCGAGTCGCCCCACGCTGGACAACACTGGGGTGCGCACGTTGTAGCGCGGCGGCAGCAGGTCGTACACCACCCGTCCCGGGTCCTTGCGCGAACAGGTGACCGCCAACGGCTTGTTGAGCATCAGGATCAACCCGGCCGGCGGATCAAGCGGCTCGTCATCGATGCGGATGTTTTCGTGTGCCACGACGTCATCGGCGTAAAGCACTTCACCGTCGAGGTCGGTGATGCGACCGGCGCGGAACATCTGCGACACATCCTTGCGGCTGCCATACCCCAGGTTCGCGATCAGCTTGACCAATTTCATCCGCGCACTCCACTAGCTTCGATCACTTTGAAACCCTCTTGCACCACCACGCTGCGCACGTCGCGAAAACGTGCCGTAAGTATCGCCTCATAGGGCAGATGCCGGTTCGCTACCAGCCATAGACATCCGTCCGGCTGCAGCGCATCGGCCGCGCTGGTGATGAACGCACGACCCAGCTCCGGCAAATCGGCACGTCCCTGATGAAACGGCGGATTGCTGACGATGGCGTCGTAACGCTGCGGCAGGCCGCGCGTGACGTCGTGCCAGTGCACCGCGAACTCCAGCGCGCGACCGGACTCGCGCTGGGCGCGCTGAAGATTGATGCGCGCCGGCTCCAGCGCGCGCGCCTCAGCCTCGTACAAATCAATCGCGCGGACCTTTGGACAACGCGCGATGACCTGAGCGGCGAGGTAACCGTAACCGGCACCAAGATCGGCCACGCGCCCATGCAGGTTATCCGGCAAGTGCGCGGCCAGCAGCGCGGAGGCACGGTCGATGCGATCCCATGCGAACAGGCCGGGCCGACTGACGTAGCCATCGAGAATCTCGCGCGGAGCGTCCAGCGCCAGCCATTCTTCCAGCAATGCCTGGTTGATCCCGGCCGCGCTCGGGGTACTCCAGAACACCCGGCATTTGTGCTTGGACAGATGCTGCACGGCACCGACCAATTTCGCCAGATCCGCCTCGCCGGACTTCGCACCCTCGGCATTCGGCATGCTCGCCATCACGGTGCCACCCGGCGCAGTATGACGCAGTGCGCGCGCAAACAAGGCGCGCGCCTCGTCGCGCTGACGCGGGGGCAGTACCAACACCAGCGAAAACAATGCCCCGGCTTCGGGTTCGCCCACGCGCAAACCGTTGCGACCCAGTTCGTCCGCGAACGGCATGAAGCTTTGTTCGCACAACCAACCGGGCTGGGCGATTTCGCGAAGCCGCACTCCAGCGCGCGCGCGCAGAAACAGCACGCGACCATCCGCCGGCAGACGCAATTCTGACGACTCGAAAGGGACAAATAGCGCGGCCAGCGCCGAATCCGGCGCGGCCGCAAAAACGCCGGCAACGGTCACGTTATTTCTTCAACAGTAAAACGAAGCCGGCATTGTACGTGGCCATCAGTCAAAGAGCTGGCCAATCCGCCGTCACTGCCGTACAGACTCAACTACCGGTGTGGGCACTGACCGCGTCCATCGCCCGCGCCGAATACACCAGCGCGGCGCCGGCGTTCATCGCAATCGCCACCCCCAGCGCTTCGGCGATTTCCTCGCGAGTCGCGCCATGCTTCAGCGCCTCACCCACATGCACGGTAATGCAGCCGTCGCAGCGGGTGGTGACCGCCACGGCCAGTGAAATCAACTCGCGCGTCTTGGCATCCAGGTGACCGGTCTTTTCGCCTGCGCCGGACAGCGTCTGGTAACCCTTCACGGTATCCGGGCTCAGCTTGGCGATGTCGCCGATGCGCCCCATCAGTTCCTTGCGGTAACCCAGCCAATCCAACATGGGAGTTTCCTCGCTGTCATGGCGGCCCGACACAGCGCCCGGCCGTGGCCCCCGATAGTGCGCCACTACGCAGGTAGTGCGCCAGAGCGATTCCGTACGGCGCGTCAATCAGTGCGTCACGCCGACCGTCGACGCACGCGCCGGCAATTCGTCCAGCATCTGCCGGGTCAACGGCTGGTATCCACCGTCGAAATGGTGGTCACCCTTCTTGGGGTGCACAACCACCCACGACGGCAGCTCGGGCTCGGTGCAGACGGTATCGTCGCTGTCGGCGAGGCCGTAGTAGCAAACCACCGGCGGCTTGTTGTCCAGCGCCTGCAAGGGTGGCATCGCGTCGTAATCCTTGATCGGATTGAGGCTCTGCAGCAGCGTCTTGAGGTGCTCCTGCCACCAGCCCTGCTTGATCATGTAACCCTCGAGGGCAATCTCGAAGTTCGCTTCCTTGCTGGGTGCGAGCAGCACCATCTGGGTGATGCGCGCGCGATTGGCCGGGCTGAGCTTGCCCACGAGGGTCGGCAGCACATCGGCACCGAACGAATACCCCACCAGCCAGATGCGCTGCTTGCCCCACACACCAACGAATTTCGTCATCAGCGCGTCGAGTTCCCGCGCCGACTCGTCCGGCGTGCGGTTGCGCCAGTAGTACTTGAACGTGTTGACCCCCAGCACGGGAATGCCTCGATCGATGAATGCGATGCCGAGGCGCCGATCCAGATCGGCCCAGCCACCGTCACCCGAGTAGATGATCGCCATCACGTCGTCTTTGCCGGCCGGCGGCGCGGTGCTGATGCTGCTGACCGGCAACACGACCGTAGCCTGCTCCAAACTGACCCGCGACCACGGACTCCAGACCATCACGCCAACCACGACGCAGGCAGCGATAACCGCCAGCGTGATTCCTGTCCTGCGTTTCATCGACGCACTACTCCGGAAAGTCCGCCGGAGATCAGGCTGGCCACGTTGGCCAGGATCATCGGCAACGCGATACCGCCAGGCACCGCCATGTAGCGCGCCTCCCATTCCGGATCGAATTTGTCCTTGTAGCGATGCAGCCCGCGGAAATTGTAGAAACGCTCGCCGCGGCCGAACACCAGCGCGCCGAAGCGGTTCCACAACGGCGCCTGTCGCCGGTTTTGCAACCCGGCCAGCGGTGCCATGCCCAGATTGAACCAGATGTAGCCCTCCTGGCGCGCCCACTGCATCAGTTCCACGAAGAGGTAATCCATGATTCCGGCCGGACCGTCGGGCAAAAAGCGCATCAGGTCGAGCGAAGCTTCCTGCTTGGTCTCGTTGAGAAACAGGTTCGCGAAACCCACGATTCGATCGCCCTGCCACACCACCGCCATCGGCGTGCGCACCAGATAGCGCGGATCGAATGCGCCCAGCGAGAAGCGCTTCTCGCGCACCCGCTTGTCGAGTATCCAGGCGTCGGAAATTTCCTTGAGCCGCGGCAACAGCGGTGCCACTTCATCCGCCGGTACGATCTGCAACCGCAAGCCATCGCGCGCGAGTTTGTTCACCGTGCCGCGCAGGGTCTTCTTCGACTTGCCGTCCAGGTTGAAGGTGGCCAGCCGCACGCGCGCTTCCTCACCGATCTTCAGCAGACTCATGCCCACTTCCAGATACAGATCCAGATCCTCCGGGCTCACCTGGTAGAACACCGGCCAGCCGCCGGCGCGTTCGCACTGGTCGAGAAACATCCACACCAGCTCACGGCGGACGGCATCGTCGTTACCCACCGGATCGCCCATCGTCACCCAGCTGCGACCTTCGATGTCGTACATCACGAATGCCTTGAAGGCGGGATCAAACAGCAACGTCTTGTCGCCCATCAACGCAAGGTGAGCCTGTGCGGAAGGGAACTGCTTGATCAGCGGCATGGCCTGCGCCAGCTCCGCCTCGGTTGGCGGCTCGGGTGCCAGCCGCCGCGGTCGGATCAGGCTGGCCAGCGCGAACAGCATGCCCGCTGCCGCTGCCGCCACCAGCGCACGCAACGCGCGCGGCGCACCGCCCTGGTAAAAACTGAATTCCCACCACAGGTCACTGCTGTAAGCGACGTGCTTGTAGCTGAACAGCACCAGCCAGGTGGCGCAGCCAAACACCGCCACGATCGCGATGATCCAGCCGATCGAGAACGTCGTGCTGAACAGCGATGCCCGCCGATAAAACAGCCAATGCGCCGGCGCCAGCGCCATCGCCAACAACGTGAGCAGCGTGGCTTCCTCGTAATCGATGCCTTTCAGCAGCGAGAACACGGCGCCCGCCACCAGCAATACGAGGGTCAGCCAATAGGCCGCATCCAGTCGGCGTTGCAAGCCGCGTGCAAGGATCAGCAACATCATGCCGATCACGCTGGCCAGCAGATGCGAAACTTCCAGCACCGACAACGGCAGTACGTCGCGCAGGATATCCATGCGCTTGGGCAACGCCCGGGTCGCACCGGAAAACAGCAGCACCGCGCCCGAAACCAGCGTCAGGCCCGCGAAGAACGACGGCAGCAGCCCGGTGAACCACGGCGTCAGCAGAGATTTTTGACGCAGCCCTCGCGCTTCGCGCTGCAGCACCAGCACGGTGGCCATGCACAGCGGCAACAAGTAGTAGATGACGCGGAACGCCGCCAACGCGCCGATGATCGGCGCGGCCAGCGCCTCGTTGCCGGTGGCGCCGAAGCCGGCCAGCATCACTGCCTCGAACACACCGAGCCCGCCAGGCACGTGGCTGATCAATCCGATGATCTGGGCAATCACGAAGATCGCCAGGAAATGGCCAAATCCGTTGTTCAGCTCATTCGGCATCAGCACATAGAGCACGGCCGCCGCCAACCCCCAGTCGAACGCGCCGACCAGGATCTGCCGCACGCCGGTGGCCACCGACGGCATGCTTACGCGCCAGCGCCAGATCCGCAATGGACGTTTGATCAAGCCACCGGCGAGCCAGGCCAGTGGCACCAGCGTCAACAACAAGGCACACGGCACGCGGAACGCGGCCAACGGAAGCTCCGGCGGCAGCGGTACGCACAACAGGGTCACCCCGGTCAGTGCCAACAGACCCAGCCAGAAACTGCTGGTGCAGAACAGCACCACCTTCGCCACCTCTTTGGTGGACAGGCCGCTCTGGATATAGAAGCTGTAGCGAATCGAGCCGGATACCAGCAGCGACATGCCCACCGCATTGCTGAAGGCATAGCTGATGAACGAAATCAGGGTGACCTGCCTCCACGGCAGTTTGCGTCCGATCGAGGTCAGCGCGAAACGGTCGTACAGCGTCATCACTGCGTAGCCCATCGCGGTCAGCAGCGCTGCCAGCAAGAGCCGCACCCGGGAAATGCTCTGAACGTAGGTTCGAACCTGGTGGTAGTTCACCTCTTTGGCCAGCAGGTGCAGTGCCCACAGCGCGAGGCACAGCATACCCACCGACAGTAGCGGCCCCGCAAGCCGGCGCAACACCACCATGCGCTGGCTCGGTGGCGCCAGGGCTTCCGTGGCGCTCAGAACCTGCTCGACCTTTTCTTGCTGCTCCACGCGACGACAGACTCCCTTGGTGACCGCCTAGTGTAGAGCCTCGACTGTTTCAGGTGATTAACGAAAACCAGATCGCTACAGCCATGCTGCTGACGATGGCTGCATGACCCCGTGCGCCCGCACGATGGCGGCGCTCCGGAGCATCCAGGGATTTCGCTAAGCGTTCGTCGAGGCCTGCCCCAAACGGCCCACCCAGCGATACAGGAACACCATCACCACGACGAACGCGGCGCCACCCACCCACAACGCCGGGCCATTCGCGAACGAATCACCGACCAGGGCAAGCGGAAAGTCCTTTCCGGAAAACGCGACGAACGCGGCGATGACCACGCCGAGCAACCCCTCCCCCACAATCATGCCAGAGGCAAGCAGCACACCCAGTTGCTTGGTGGCTTCAGGGTTCTTCGAGCTGCGGTCGGCGCGGCGATCAAAGTACCAGCCAGCGACGGCACCGACCACCACCATCAGCGTGCTCTGGGTCGGCAGGTAGATGCCCAGACCCACCGCGAGCGGCGACAGGTGCGCGGACTTCGTCGTGCGACGCATGACCTCATCGACGATGATCATCACCACACCGATCACACCGCCGATCTCGATAAGGCTCCAGTCGATATTGTTCTGGATCACGCCTTGCGCCAGCGCCGAGATCAGCCCGGCCTGCGGTGCCGCCAGCGCGTGTTCGCGCTGCGGGCCCGGTGCACCCACGAATCCGTAGGCGTGGTTGAGCAGGTCCAGGATCGGCGGAATGATCGCGGCGCCGGCAATTACGCCGATCACCAGCGCCCATTGTTGCTTTGACGGCGTCGCATCGACCAGTTGCCCGGTCTTGAGATCCTGCAGATTGTTGTTCGCGATCGCCGCAGCGGCGAACACGATCGAGGTGATAAACAGTGCGAACGCCACCAGCGCATTCTCGCTACCCACGGGCAGCGTCGAGCGGATGCCGAACACCAGCAGCAATGCCGCAGCAATCACCACGATGATGCCGATACCCGACAGTGGACTGTTCGACGAACCGATCAGGCCAGCCATGTAGCCGCAAACAGCCGACACGAAGAAGCTCATCAGCACCACGAAAATCAGACCGCCGACGACCAGCGCCACGATGTGGTCGCCCAGGCCATGACCAGCCGTCGTCGCAAAGTTCGCAATCAGCCAGCCGATTGGCAGCAGCGACACCAGCGAGATCAAGCCAACCTGCTTGATCGGGATGTCCTGCTCGGTACGCGGCAGCAATGCCGCGTTGCCGGCGCCGCGCACACGCGAGGCAGCCATGGCCGAACTCAGCCCGCTGATGACCGGCTTGACCAGCTTGGCCAGCGTCCAGATCGCAGCCACGCCGATGGTGCCCGCGCCCACGAAACGCACCTTGTGGCTCCATGTCGCAAGCGCCAGATCCGAGATCGAAGCGGCTGCCGGCGCAAGCGCGGAAAAATGCGGCACGCCCCAGCCCCAGCCGATCACCGCGCCCACCAGCATCGCGATGCCCACCCACAACCCGACCAGGTGGCCGATGCCGAACAGCGCGAATGAGAGAAAGAAGTCGAACCCGGTCACGCCACCCCGGTCGCCGACGCGAAAGAATTGCACCACGTCGCCGGCGAACACCCGCGTCGCGACCACGACCGCGAACACCGCCGAGACGATCGAACCCCACAGCACGGCGAGCAGCCCTGCACGGTTGGATTCGGCAGCCGCTTCGGCGCTGATGCCTTCACCGCCGCCAGAACCCACCTTCAGCACTTCGGCGCAGGCCACGCCCTCGGGGTACGGCAGGTCGGAATTGGTGACCAGCGCACGACGCAGCGGGATCGAATACATCACGCCGAGGATGCCGCCCAGCGCGCAGATCGCGAACGACGTCCAGTAGTTGAAGCCGGTCCACCATCCGATCAGGATCAGACCCGGCAGCACGAAGATGATCGACGACAGCGTTCCGGCCGCCGATGCGACGGTCTGCACGATGTTGTTCTCCTGCATCGTGGAGCCCTTGAAGTAACGCAGCGCCGCCATCGAGATGACCGCCGCCGGGATCGACGTCGCGAACGTGAGGCCGGCCTTCAGACCGAAATAGACGTTCGCCGCGGTGAATACCAGCGTGATCAGGATGCCTATGATCAGCCCGCGTACGGTCAATTCGTTGCGCGGTGTCGCGCTGGACAATGGCTGTGCACTCACGTTTGTTACTCCCCAGGCAGATGCTGCTGCGGAAGATAGCGTGGAATGGCCGCCCGTGGTTACTCCCCACCCGAAATCCGCACCCACCCGCCACCCTCAGAGCCTCAGCTGGCTCTCGAACCGTCGCGCCATGCCCGAAAGCGGGTCGACAAACGCCAGGCTGTGTGCGAGCAATTGCAGCGGCCGCTGATAGTCATCAGCGGCCTTTTCCGTCAGCTCCGGATACAGGGTGTCGCCCGCAATCGGCGCACCCAGCGCGGCCATATGCACGCGCAACTGATGCTTCCTTCCCGTCACCGGATGCAACGCATAGCGCCAGCAGGCATCGCCACGCGCCATCACATCGATGCCCGTCTCGCTGTTGGGCGTCCCGTCGATTTCCTGCATGCGGAAGAACGGTACGCCCGCGACGATGCGGGAGTAGCGCTGCAGCGGAAACGCGAACTCGGGCAAGGCCGGCGCCAGCGCCTCATACCGCTTGTCGATCCTGCGTTCGCGAAACAGCGCCTGATACTGCGCACGGCTGGCGCGGTTCGCCGAGAACAGCACCAGTCCCGCGGTAGCACGATCGATCCGGTGCAGCGGCACCAGATCGGGATTGCCCAACCGCCGGATCAACCGCCGCAACAAGGTCTCCTCGACAAACCCGCCGGCCGGCGTCACCGGCAGGAAGTGCGGCTTGTCCGCCACCACCAGATGTTCATCAACATGCAGCACGGTCTCGGTGAACGGAATCGGCGCCTCATCGATCACCTCACGGTAGTAGTGAATGCGCAACCCGGCCCGATACGGCGTATCTGGCCCGATCGCCACGCCTTGCCCGTCCAGCACCAATCCGCGGGCGATGCGATCCAGCCATTGCGTGCGACTTATCGTGGCGAAGTGGGCGCAGAGGCTGTCTAGCACTGTGCTCCATTCGCCGGGCGGGAGATGGATGGTGCTGGCGTGAGGCTCGCGGACGAAGGACGGGATGGGCGATGTCATGGCTACCGCCAGTGTAGTGCTCACTAACGAACTGGCAGTTTTTAGCTGGGACTTGTCACGACTCGAGAGGCGCTCTGCCCCCTCTCCCCTGCGGGGAGAGGGTTGGGGTGAGGGGTGGGTGCTCGCGGGAAACTGAAGTAACTCGCCCTCCGAAGGAGGACGAAACGCTCTTGAGCTCTAAGGCAAACGCAAACCAGAGCGTCGCGACTGAAGTCGCTCCCACAAGCGCAACAAGATCAACGACAGGTCACGTGCAAGGACACTGGGCCCCTGCCTTCGCAGGGGTGACGGGAGTGGGCGATTCCGCGAGCACCCGCCCCTCACCCCAACCCTCTCCCCGGTGGGAAGAGGGGGCACAGCGCGGCACGCTGATCAGGCCTCCGCAGGAACGGCAAAGGCGTTACCTGTCCGATAGCAATGACGCCATCAAATGACGCCACCCATGGCAGCCACCCGGCTACACCCCCATCGCAGCGCGTAGAATGGGCGGTTGTTGTCTCAAGGCTCGCCCTCATGGCCCTCAACTCCACCATCTACAAAGTCGAACTGCAGATCAGCGACATGGATCGGCACTACTACGCCACACATGCGCTGACCCTCGCTCGCCATCCGTCGGAAACCGAGGAACGCCTCATGGTCCGGCTGCTTGCGTTTGCGTTGTATGCGGACGATCGGCTGGAGTTTGGCAAGGGCATCAGTGACGAGGATGAGCCGGCCCTGTGGCGCAAGGCATATACCGACGAGATCGAGCTGTGGATCGAGCTTGGCCAGCCGGACGAGAGCCGCATCCGCAAGGCCTGCGGGCGTTCGCGCCAGGTAGTGGTGATCAACTACGGTGGCAATGCGTCGGAGATCTGGTGGAATAAGATCAGCGCTTCGCTGAGTCGCAACAAGAACCTCACCGTGCTCGATATTCCCGCAGCCACGGTCACCGAACTCGTTGCGCTGCTGCAGCGTGGCATGCGCCTGCAATGCCTGATCCAGGACGGTCAGCTGCAGTTGATGAACGATGCCGACTCGGTAACCGTGGATCCGGTACGTCGCCTGGCGCCCCCTGAAATGGTGAGCTGACCAGTTGCCTTCCCGATCGCATCGGCACGCTATCCGCCGCACCGCTGGTTTTCCCGGATAATCAGCGCCCGACCCCTCCACTCCTTTCACGGAATCACGCCATGCGTTGGTTGCTGTCCCTGCTCGCCCTGCTCGTTCTCGCCGCTTGCGGTGGTACGCCGCAAGCCCACGCCACTGGCCATGTGGACAAACTCGTCACGATCGATCAGAAGGTCGGCACGGGCGCCGAAGCGAAGCCGGGCATGGAAGTAAAAGTGCACTACACCGGCTGGCTCTACGACGAAACCGCCAAGGACAAACACGGCACGAAGTTCGACAGCTCGCTCGACAGCGGCACGCCATTTTCCTTCACGCTGGGCCAGGGTCGAGTTATCGAAGGCTGGGATCAGGGCGTAGCCGGCATGCGCGTCGGCGGCAAGCGCACCTTGCTGATACCGGCAGCACTCGGCTACGGCGCCAACGGTGCAGGCGATGACATCCCGCCGAATGCCTCGCTGGTATTCGACGTGGAACTGCTGGATGCCAGTAAGCTCTGAGGTATCCCGTGGACTCCTACGGGAGCCACGCCACAGCAGATACGTCAGTCGCCCTGCGCAGCCGCCTCGCGGCCCTGCTGACGGATGATCGCTTCCTCGCGGGCGTCGATGATCGACTGCATCACGCTGTCGACGTCAGCGAGGCTTTCGTCGAACTCGAAGTGGCCGGTGAGTTCACTGTCCGGGTGCAATTCACCCAGTTCGAACAGCGCCCACATTTCTTCGCCGTAGTGGGTGTCCAGCAGTTCCGGCGCGAAGCGCGACAGGCTGATGGTGATATTGCCCACGTCACGCCGCAGCATGGCCCGCGCCGCGTTGTTGCCGGATGCGCTGACCACCTGTGGCAGGTCGATGATCACCGGACCTTCCGGTGCCACCAGCACGTTGTATTCGGACAGATCACCGTGGATCAGGCCGATGCAAAGCATGCGCGCCACCTGCTGCATCAGGAACCGGTGATAGGTGCGTGCCGTCTCCGCCGACAGCTCCACTTCACCCAGTCGCGGCGCTGAATAGCCGTCCGCATCGGTGACCAGCTCCATCACCAGCACGCCGTTGAAGTAGCCGTAAGGTTGCGGCACCCGCACGCCGGCGGCAGTGAGCTGGTACAGCGCATCGACCTCAGCGTTTTTCCAGGCGGCCTCCATCTCCTTGCGGCCAAACTTGCTGGCCTTGCCGATCGCGCGCGCCTGTCGGCTGCCGCGCACCTTGCGACCTTCCTGGTACTGCACGCGAGCCTGAAAACTGCGCTGCGCCATGTCCTTGTAGACCTTGGCGCAGCGGATATCGTCGCCCGCGCGCACCACGTACACGGAGGCCTCCTTGCCGCTCTTGAGTGGCCGTAGCACCTGATCGATCACACCTTCATCGATCAGTGCCTGCAGTCCCTTGGGTGTTTTCATGCGTCGGAAAGCTTCAACAATGCGAGGAATAACGCCAATTATGGCCGATCAGCGGCCCCGTTCGCCGTTTTGCGGCCACACCCGGTCAGCTCGCGTGCAAACTGGCGGCCCCAAGCCGGTCCCGTGCCGCCGCCGCGATCTCGAACGAATGCCGCCGCGCCGCATGCTCGAACACGTTGGCCGTGATCAGTAGTTCGTCCGGTTTGTGCCGCGCGATGAAGGCACCGATGCCGTCAGTCACGGTGTCCTCGTCGCCCACTACCGCGCAAGCCAGCGAACGTTCGAGGCCGAGCTTTTCCACCTGCGTCCAGTACGACTCGATATCGTCGATCGGCGGCGGGATCAGCCCCGGCCGGCCACGACGCAAATTGATGAAGCTCTGTTGCTGGGTGGTGAACAGCCGCCGCGCCTGCTCATCGCTGTCGGCGGCGACCACGTTGATGCCGAGCATCGCGTAAGGCTGCTGCAGCCGCGTCGAAGGCCTGAAATCACGACGATACAGCGCCAGCGCCTCATCCATCGCGTCCGGTGCAAAGTGCGAGGCAAACGCGAATGGCAGCCCAAGCCGTGCCGACAATGTCGCACTGAACAGGCTCGAACCGAGCAGCCACACCGGCACCTCGATCCCGGCACCGGGCACCGCACGCACCGGCTGACCGAGCTTGACCGGCTCGAAATAGCCGAGCAGCTCCATCACGTCATTCGGGAACGCATCGGCACTGTCGAAGTAACGACGCAACGCTTTCGCGGTCGCCTGATCCGTACCCGGCGCGCGGCCCAGCCCGAGATCGATGCGACCCGGATACAGCGACGCCAGCGTGCCGAACTGCTCGGCCACCTGCAGCGGCGCGTGGTTCGGCAACATGATGCCGCCGGCACCCACACGTATCGTCGAGGTGCCACCCGCCACGTGACCGATCAGCACCGCCGTCGCCGCGCTGGCGATACCAGGCATGTTGTGATGCTCGGCCAGCCAGTAGCGCTGATAACCGAGTCTCTCGGTCAGCTGCGCCAGATCAAGCGTGTTGCGGAACGCCTGCCCGGCATCGCTGCCTTCGGTGACGGGCGCCAGGTCAAGGACAGAAAAAGGAATCATGTCTCGGTCTCGATATATCTGAAGCCCCCAATCTGGGGGCACCCGCGCCAATTGCCACCTTCTATGAGCCCCTTTGGCACTGCCTTTGGCTTTGCTCCTGCTCCGGCCCTGCTTTTGATCCAGCTCTTACAAACAGTGCGCGCAGGACGCGCGCCGCTCTACCCGGGGCCCCTGTGCGGCGGTGAGGCGGGGTCGACAGGCCCCGAAGGGGGAATCGACATGGATGTCGATTCCTTTTCGTCAGTACATGGATGTGCTGTCGAAAAGCCCGGCCTCGCCTCACGCACTTTCTGGGCAGGATGCCCAGAAAGCGCCAAGCGGGAAGCCGATTAGTCTGTTACCTATGTCCCGGCACGTCTGTTACCTATCTCCTCGGTCTATACAGGCCACGCAAGAGAAAAGTGACTCGCCCTCCGAAGGAGGACGAAACGCTCTAAAAGCACGAGCAGCAAAAGCAGCAACAGGTCACGCGCAAGGGCGCTGGACCCCTGCCTTCGCAGGGGTGACGAATGGGCGGTCCCGCGAGCATCCGAACCCTCACCCCAACCCTCTTCCGAAGGGAGAGGGGGCAAAAGCGGCGGCAGGAGCGACAGGGAGAGAGGCGGAAGGCGCTTACAATGGCCCATCCTTCTCCATGGCATCTCGATGACTGAACCGGTCCGCCTCGCCAAGCGCGTCGTCGCATTGGCCCAATGCTCGCGGCGTGAGGCCGAGCAGTACATCGAGGGTGGCTGGGTGCGGGTCGATGGGGTAGTCGTGGAAGAGCCGCAGTTCATGGTCGACACGCAAACCGTCGAACTCGACCCCGGCGCCCAATTGATCGCCACCGAACCGGCCACCCTCGTGCTGCACAAGCCGATCGGCTACGACTCCGGCAACGGCCCGAACCCGGCCAGTGCGCTCGTCACACCCGATACACGCTCGCCCGATGACCCGTCTGGGGTACGTCCGTTGAAGCGGCACCTGCAGCGGCTGACTTCACCGCTGCCGCTGCCGGTCAACGCCAGCGGCCTGCTGATTTTTACCCAGGACTGGCGCGTCACCCGCAAGCTCACCGAGGACATCGACCGGGTGGAACAGGAGTTTGTGGTCGATGTCAGCGGCACGTTGATTCCCAACGGGCTGGCCCTGCTCAACCACGGCCTGCGCTTCAACAACTACGCGATGCCGCCGATCAAGGTCAGCTGGCAGAGCGAGCAGCGGCTGCGCTTTGCGTTCAAGGTGTTGCAGCCCACCCAGATCGAACCGATGTGCGAGGCGGTCGGCCTCAAGGTGCTGGCGATGAAGCGTCTGCGCGTGGGTCGCATCCCGCTCGCCAAACTGCCAGCCGGGCAATGGCGCTACCTGGCTTCCAGCGACCGCATCTGAAGCTGCCATCGGCCGATCCGCCTGTCGCAGCATTCTCTGGCGGATTCTGCGCAACAACCCCCGGAACGGCTTAGACTTCGCTGCGTGTCACACGTTGCATACCACCCAACCACACCGCGGAGAGCGACATGAGCAAGGGTTTGGATTCAAAGAAGAGCGACAAGAAAAAGCCGGCCAAGACCATGAAAGAGAAAAAGGCGGCCAAGCAGGAAAAGAAGAAGAACAGCAAGTAACAGCCTCGCCTGCCTGGACCAATAACCTTCAGGCGAACAGGTGCCGGGCATGACTACCCTGCCCGGCACGAAACTGCCCTGCTACAAAATAGTCAGTACTGACCCATGTAATCGCGCTTGCCGATCTCGATGCCGTTGTGGCGCAACAGCGCATACGCCGTGGTGACGTGAAAAAAGAACTGCGGCAGGCCATAGCTCAGCAGATAGCCCTGGCCCTCGAAGCGACGCTCCTTCGGTGTCCCCGGCCGTATCACGACCTCACGTTGAGCGGCACCTTCAAACTGCGCCTCACTGAAGCTGTCGACAAACGCAATGCTGCGGGCGATCAAGCCACGCAACTCTTCGAATGTCCGCTCGTTGTCGTCGTACTTCGGCACCTCGGCACCGGCCAGTCGCGCCGATACGCCGCGCGCAAAGTCACACGCGATCTGCACCTGCTTGCTCAGCGGAAACATGTCCGGAAACAGCCGCGCCTGAGTGAACGCCGTCGGCTCAATGTTCTTCTCCGTCGCATGTGCCTCGGCCTTGGCCAGATTCGCGGCAAGGCCGCCGAGCATCTGCTTGAAGACGGGAACGGAGCTGGCGTACATGGTCTGGGACATGAAGGTTCCTTGCGATGTGTCTATGGATGATTTGCGTAGCGTAACCGTTCGGCGTCTCATCGCTGCGGCTGGTGCTACTCGCGAAATACCAGGCTGCAACAGGTCACGGCACCTTCGGCTTTCTGCAGTTCGGAGACGTCGACGGCGATGACCTTGAAGCCGGCGTCGATCAGCCGCTGCTGCGTGCGCGGAAAACTGGCCGGCATCACCAATGCATCGCCAATGCGCAATACATTGGCAGCGTGCGGCTCGGCGGGGTCGACTTCAATGGAACGGAAGTCGGCAAACAGTTCGCGATCCAGCCACTTCGGTTGCACCAACAACGTGTCGTCGGCGAGCTGGGTGACGGCGGACTTCAGATGCAGGCAACCGCGGGTCGGCACGCCATGCACCGTATAGCCATAGGCGGCCAGCAGTTCGCGCAATTGCGCGATGCCCTCGGCATTGCTGCGTGCCGACTGGCCGACATATAGCGTGTGGCCCAGCCGCAATACGTCGCCGCCATCCAGCGTACCGGGCGCCTCAATCGTCAGTACGGGACGGTAATCGCGCAGCACGGTGGCAACACTCGCAACTTCTGGGCGGCGCGATAGTGCACCGGGACGGGTCATAACCGCGACCTCGTCCAGCACGATCGCCACGTCCTCGACAAAGACCGAATCCGGCAATAGCGGTTCGGCCGGCAGGACTACCAGCCGGCAACCGAGCGCCTCCAGGGCACGCTGATATTCGTCATGCTGTGTGCCGGCGTGTGCTGCATCGATCGGGCTGCGCGGGATATGCGACAGCTCGCAACTGGCGAGGGCGGGACTGACTTCACGGGTGACAGCAATCCACATGGCGTTCTCTTGGCGGATACAGCACGACAGTCGGCAACTCAGGGATGACGCACACGCCACGCGGCCAATGCGGCTTCATAACGTTCGAGCGCTTCTTCGTAAACATCAAACACGCAACGCACACAACCTTCACCGCAGCACTCGGCCGCATCCGGCTCAATCGGCCGGACTGGCGCCGGATCCGTCGGGTCGACGGGATCGACGTCCATCGGGATCAAGCCTTTCTGTCCTGCGGCCGATTCCAGCACATCGCCATCCACCCCATCGTCGGCTCTTCTTGATGATGGATGGTGCGACCAATCAAGATCGCACTCAAGCATGCCGGGTTACAAAATGCGCCGCAGAGCATTGGCAGATCGCCAATCGGCTGCGAAGATTCGTCAAACCCACGCCACTGAAGAGTGATCATCGATGCAAACCAACACTCATCCTGTGATGCGACTACTCCCGAAGTGGCGTAACGTATTGCTGGCCACTTTCGTCGGCGCGCTGGCCGGTTGCGGCATGCATGCGGTCAAGCCGCCGCGCGACGCTGAACACTATCGCGTCGTCGGCTACGACACTATGCGCAACGACATCAGCGCAAAGGATGCCGGCAAGATCGATACGCTGATTTTCGCGTTCGCCGGGCTGGGCAACGGCGAGGTCTTGCTCGGACCAGCCGGTGCGCAAAGCCTGCGTCGACTGATCGGGCTCAAGGCGGCAAACCCGCAGCTGAAAGTAGTCGTCTCGGTGGGCGGCTGGAGCGTGGGTGGTTTCTCCGAGGCCGCAAGCACCGCAGCAGGCCGACAGCGGTTTGCCACCAGCGCCGCCCAGTTGCTGGCGGCGAACAACGCCGACGGTCTGGATGTTGATTGGGAATATCCGGGCCACAGCGAGTCCGGCATCAAGAGCAGTCCGCAGGATCGCAAAAACTTCACCCTGCTACTGCAAACGCTGCGCACGACGCTGGATCAGGTCGGCGACGCTCATGCCCATCGCGGTCCCGACCACTACACGCTAAGCATCGCCGCCGCTGACAATGTCTTCGTCAGCGACATCGATATCGCGGCGATCGAGCCCAGCCTCGACTGGTTCAATCTGATGACGTACGACTTCGTCAATTCGATGACGCCAACCACCGGTCACCACAGCGGACTGCATGCATCGCCGCTCGCACCCGCCGACGCACGCAGCACCGATCGCGCTGTGCAGCAGTTTCTCGCCGCCGGCGTACCACCGCACAAACTGCTGATCGGCGCGGCGTTCTACGGCCGCGAGTTCGCCGATGTACAGCCGGCGCACGATGGCCTTTATCAGGCCTATGGCCATTACCAGGGCGAGCACCCCTGGCCGCAGCTCAAGACCGATCTCATCAACCGCAACGGCTTCGTCCGCTACTGGGATACCGTGGCCCAGGCGCCGTATCTGTGGAACGCGACAACGCACCGCTTCATCAGCTACGACGACCCGCAGTCCATCGCGGCCAAGGCGAACTACGTCAAGTCCAACCATCTTGGCGGCATCATGTACTGGGAGCAGAGTGAGGACCCGCAAGGCGAGTTGCTCGATGCGGTCTGGCAGAGCCTGCGGTAGGGGGCGTTGAATAACCTGCTACCCACTCGTCATTCCTGCGAAGACAGTAGGCGCTTTTCAACAGCGAAGCTGGTCATCCAGCGGCTTCGAGTTGTTGATGAGCAAGGGCACTGGGTTCCTGCCTTCGCAGGAATGACGAGAAGGGGGCGCTCTTCGAGGGGGCCAAAAAGGATGCTCCGATCCATTCGGAGCATCCCCGTCTCGAGCAGTTATTTCGCAGGCTTGCGGAAGCGATACATGAACTGATCGGTGTGACCGCGTATCGACTTGTCGAACACCTTGATCGTGTGCGGGTCAGCCGGGTTGCGCAGCGCGCTGCTTTCGCCGTCAAAGACAAAGCCGGCCGCTTCCACCTGCTGCTTCACGATCGCCGGATCGATCCGGTGCAGCGTATCGGTGTCCTGCATGCCGCTGCCGACCGGTGCTACGTGATCGATGATCACCCACAGGCCACCGGGCTTCAGCGCGTCAAATACCTGCTTGTTGAGTACGGCAGGATCGACCTTGCCCATGAACTTGTCCGGGTAGTCGTGGTAGTTCTGCGAGGTGAACACCACGTCGACCGGATTGGGCGAGCTCAGCTGGTTTGCCGGTTGGGTCAGCACACTGACGTTGGCGTAGTGTGGATCGGCGGCGAGCTTGTTCGAACCGGACAGATCGTCCGCGTCCTCTTTCGCATATTCGTTTGGCCATACCACGTAGACATGGCCCTTCGGCCCCACGATCGCACTGAACACGCGGGTGAAGTAGCCGCTGCCGGGGATCAGCTCCAGCACGCTCTGGCCTGGCTTGACCTCGGCAAATTTCATCACGTCGCTGATCTTGCGACGAGCATCTTCCGATTTGTCGGCCTGTCGAGCGGGATCGTTGACCGCGTTGGCCACGAATGCCGGGACGGCGCCGATGTGGGAACTTGAAACCTGGGCCAGCGCCAATGAAGGAAGCGCGAGGGCCATCAACACAGCAAGAACGGTCGGACGCATGACGTACTCCGCTAGTGAACAATGGTGGTCGGCATTCTGACCCCCGGTTAGCGAAATATCCCAGTGCCAGTTGGCATGCCCACGATCCGCGCTGCCTGCCGCCACCTGCGGGCACCAAGGATGTCTTCCGGCACGGTTGGCCCACTCGCACGAGACAGCTGACGCAGAGGCTGGTACAACTGGCATGTCGTCCCACCGAAGACCAAGGAGGCCGTTGGATGTCGTCATTTCGTGCCGGACCCATGCTCAGCTGCGCGCTGCTGTTGGCGGGCGTGACCACGCTTGGCCACGCGCAATCGGCCGCCCAGTGGCAGGCCCGGCAGATCGTTGCCGCGCAGAAGTCCGAAACGATCATGCAGGATGCCGACCAGCGCAGGGGACTGCTGGCCCAGTTCCAGGTGATGCGCTATGCCTACGCCGGCAACAAGGATCCGGCCTTCCATCTGATCTTCGGCCAGTACCTGAGCTGGTATCAGACATTCATCGGCGACTACCCGGATGCCTCGGCGAGCTTTTCCATCAAGCAGGTCCCGCTGCCCGATGACAGCCCCTCGCCACTGTCCAGCACTGACTACACCGCTCGCCCTGCGCTGGAAGTGATACCCGAACTGGCCAAGGACTACCAGGCGGTGTTCTTCAACGAGGCACACAACGTACCGATCACCCGCACGCTGACCGTGCAGCTGCTCAGCAAACTGCGCTCGGACGGCTTCAACTACTTCGCCGCCGAAACGCTGTATCAGTCGGATACCAAACTGGCATCGCGCGGCTACCCGATCAAGGGCAGCGGCTTCTACACCGAGGAGCCCATTTGCGCCGAAATGGTACGCACCGCGCTCAAGCTCGGTTTCAAGGTGATTGCCTACGAGGCGCTGTCGGAAGCGACCGGCGATGCACGCGAGGCCGAACAGGCAAACAACATCTATCAACAGGTATTCAAGCAAGACCCCAAGGCGCGACTGGTGGTCGATGCCGGCTATGCACATATCCAGAAGACGGGAGCGTTCCTCAATGGCTCCTCGATGGCGGAACATCTGGTAAAGATTTCCGGTATCAATCCCCTCAGCGTGGAACAGACCATGCTGTTCCCGCATCAATCCAGCGACGACGACCATCCGTACTACGCCCCGGTCATGAAGGCAGTGCAGCCGAAGGCGCCGATCGTGTTCGTGGACAAGGCCGGCAAGCCCTGGTCGCTGCGCGCAGGTTATGACGTCAGCGTGTTCTTTCCGCCGCAGGAATTGCTGCGCGGGCGCCCCACCTGGCTCAGCCTCGGCGACCTGCGCAGCCCATACTTCGTCGACGGTGAAAGGTGCGGTCGCTCCTATCCGTGTCTGGTCCAGGCGCGTTATGCCGATGAAGACGCCGATGCCATACCGGCCGACCGCCTGGTGCTGGATCCGATACCTCTGAACACCATCGTCCACGAACACATCACCAACGGCCACACCTCCCCCACCAGCGAGCTCTATCTGCGTCCGGGCAAATACAAGCTGACATACACCGCGGAAGACGCCAGCATGCTGTACCAGCAGGACATCACTGTCGGAGATCAGCCTGCCGAAGCGCCGCCGGCGAAACCTGATCCAGGCTAGATCCCGCCCAGCTTGGTGCTCCGCGCTATCGTCGCCAGCGCCTGGCGGCTTTGCGTGGCTTGTCACGACTTGGTCGCTCCGGGCGCGCAAGCATGACTACCGCCCTACGCAACCCGTGCGCCTACCGGGTATAACCAGTGACATGTAGCGGCTACCGATCGAGGTCTGGCCCGGTTGGCTGCGGCTGTTTGTCTGATGATCAACTGATGATGGGGATGAGACCGCATGACTCGATTGAAAGTACGACCGGTGCTGGCATGGGCATGCCTGCTGGCAACGTTCGGTAGCACCGCGGCGGCGGGCGATGGCTCCCACGACAACGGCGGCATGCTTGGATTCAGTCCCGCCAGCGCGGCCGCACAGCAAAGTCTGGAACAGCGCTTTGACGCACAACTGAATCCCGCCGATTTGCGCGACTGGCTCAAGCAGATGTCGTCCCAGCCGAACCAGGTCGGATCGCCGCACGACAAGGCCAACGCCGACTTCATGCTGGCGAAGTTTCGTGAGTGGGGCTGGGATGCCCACATAGAAACCTTCAGCGTGCTGTATCCCTCGCCCAAAAAGGAGGCCTTGGAGCTGCTCGGGCCGCACCCCTTCACGGCTACCCTGAGCGAACCACCCGTGGCCGGCGACGCCACCTCCGGACTCAAGGGTGTGTTGCCACCCTATAACGTCTTCGGCGGCGACGGCGATGTCACCGCCGAGCTTGTCTACGCCAACTACGGCATGCCGGACGATTACAAGGATCTGGCCCGACGCGGCATCGACGTGCGCGGCAAGATCGTCCTCACGCGCTACGGTGGCGGCTGGCGCGGGCTGAAGCCCAAGCTCGCACAGGAGCACGGTGCCGTCGGCTGCCTGATCTATTCCGATCCCAAGGACGACGGCTACGCCCAGGGCGACGTCTATCCGCAAGGTGGCTGGCGTCCGGCGCAAGGCGTGCAGCGCGGCTCGGTCGCCGACATGCAGCAGTATCCGGGTGACCCGCTGACACCCGGCGTGGGTTCCACGCCGGACGCCAAGCGCCTGGCGATCAAGGATGCGAAAACCATCCTGAAGATCCCGGTGCTGCCGATTTCCTACGCCGACGCCACGCCGCTGCTGCAGGCACTGACGGGCCCGGTGGCGCCGCCCAGCTGGCGCGGCTCGCTGCCGTTGACGTATCACGTCGGACCCAGCGCCGCCAAAGTGCACCTGACCGTGCTGTCGGATTGGGGCCAGAAGCCGATCTACGACGTGATCGCCACGCTCAAGGGTTCCACCGAACCGGACCAGTGGATCGTGCGCGGCAACCATCACGACGGCTGGGTGTTTGGCGCGTGGGATCCGCTCGCCGGCAATGTCGCGCTGCTGGCCGAAGCGAAAGCCATCGGCGCGCTAGTCAAACAGGGCTGGCGACCCAACCGAACCCTGGTCTACGCCAGCTGGGACGCCGAGGAACCCGGCCTGATGGGTTCGACCGAATGGGCCGAAACGCACGCCAAGGAGCTGCAGGACAAGGCGGTTCTCTACATCAACTCCGATACCAACGGTCGCGGCTTCCTGGATGCCGGTGGCAGCCATTCGGTGCAACACCTGATCAACCAGGTGGCGGACGGCGTGACGGATCCGGAAATGAAAGTCAGCGTGCGTGAGCGCATGCGCGCGCGATTGATGGTCAATGGCAGCGACAAGGATGCCAAGCCCGAGGTCAAGGACATGGCCAAGCTGGCGGCTGAAGGCGGCGACGTGCCGATCCAGGCGCTGGGCTCCGGCTCCGACTACAGTGCATTCCTGGAGCACTTGGGCGTCGCCTCGATCGACCTTGGCTTCAGCGGCGAGGACGACAACGGCGGCATCTACCACTCGCTCTACGATTCGTACGATCACTACATCCGCTTCGGCGACCCCACGTTCGAATACGGCGTGACCCTGGCCAAGGTCGCCGGCCACATCGCGTTGCGCACGGCCGATGCGAACGTGTTGCCGCTGCGCTTCGGCGACTTCAGCGACACGCTCGACCGCTACGTCGGCGAGTTGCACAAGCTGGTCGACGACACCCGCAAGGACACCCAGGAGCAGCACCAGCTGCTCGATCAACATGCGTTCGCGCTAAGCATGGACCCGACGCGGCCGGTCGCACCACCCGAACGCGATTCGGACGTCCCGGCGATCGATCTCGCACCGCTGGATCAAGCCGCAAAGCAGCTCAAGCAAAGCGCGCAGGCCTATAAGGTTGCCTACACCACACGTGCCGCAGCCGGCTTCCACATGCCGGCAGCTCAACAGCTTCAATTGAACCAGCTGATGGGCCGGATGGAACAGGCCTTGTCGAATCCCGACGGCCTGCCCGGACGCCCCTGGTTCAAGCACATGATCTACGCACCCGGCATGCTCACCGGCTACGGCGTCAAGACCGTGCCCGGCGTACGCGAGGCGATCGAGGCCCGCCGCTGGGCCGAAGCCAATCAATACGCCGCAGTCACCGCCAAAGTGCTTGATCGCTACCGCACACAGCTCGACCAGTTGACTGCACTGCTGAAGAAATAGTCACTACCGATCAGGTTGTGCCGCTGCAACATGAAGGGCGATCCAGCAATGGATCGCCCTTTTTTATGGGTTGAATCAGAGCGTGCCGAAGCTTGACCAGGCACGGGCGGACGGCTGAACGGATCGCTGATGTCCACGTCGCCTTGGTGATCCCCGAAAGCAGGATGCCTCCCCCTCCCAAAGCAGACGCAGGCTCGCTGTGCATCGTGTCTTGCTGTTATAAATGTTTCGGGGATGTGATCACGCATGGAGCTTGATCACGCATTTCGCTACAGGGGAATCTGACAATGAAGTTGCGACACTGGATCGTTGCGTTGTTGTTGCTGTGTACTACCGTACTGCATGCGCAGACGGTGTCGTTTGCCGACCTGGCACGCCACGCCCAATACAGGACTGTGAAGATTTCCCCCGATGGGAAATATCTGGCGGCCACTGCCGTTGTCAAAGGCCAGACCGTATTGGCGCTCATCCGCCTTGCCGACAAAAAGGGCAACCTTGTCACTCCACGCGACGACAACGATGTCATTAACTTCTGGTGGGCTTCGCCCACGCGAGTGATGTACACGCTAGGGATGCCCAAGGGCGGCTATGATCAGCCATTAGCCACTGGCCAACTGTTTGCAGTCGATGCCGATGGCAGCAAGTTGAAAGCATTCGGAATCGCCAACTTCATTGCCCCGATCGCGGATGATTCGAACGATGTTTTGGTCGCCTCCGACGGCTTCGCCTTCCGTATGGACGTACGCAGCGGCAATATGGTGCGCATCACCAGGGCACCCGAAGACACATCGGAATTCGTCGCCGATCATCAGGGCCACATCCGCTTCGCCTACGGCGAGGATGTCAACGGCAACGTAAAAATTTACGAGCATCCGATCGATAGCACCAGCTGGCACGAGATGCCTGAAGCCGAACAGGAGCGGTCCGTCCCGTTGATGTTCAAGAATGACGACAGCGTGGCCTACTTCACTTGCCCCGCAGCCAGCGCAGGGCATGGTATCTGCAGCTGGGACCCGGTGGACCACGACCTGAAAATTGTCTGGAGCAATTCAAAAGTCGAAGCGGACGACCTGCTACAAGGATTCGCACAGGACGATGTTGCCGGCGTGAGCTTCATGGATGGTCGTCCAGGTGCAGCGTTGTTCGACAACAACTCTGCATATGCGAAAGCGCTTGTCTCCCTGATGAACCGGTTCCCCGGTGAAAGTGTGCGCTTCGTTTCCGGCACCCGGGATGGTCTTTTTAGCGTGCTGCTGGTCGAAGCCGATGCTGACCCCGGTACGTTCTATCTTTACGATCGGGCCGCCAACAAACTCCGTCCGTTGCTGGCACGTGCCTCTTGGGTCAACCCTGAGCAGATGGCCAGCATGCAGCCATTCGAATTTGCCGCGCGCGACGGTCTGAAGCTGCAGGGCTATGTCAGTTTTCCGCCAAATCAGGAAAATGCCAAACATCTGCCGATGGTAGTGTTTGTGCATGGCGGCCCCTTCGGGATACGCGATCGTTGGCAATACGACCAGTACGTACAGGTGCTCGCAACCCGCGGCTATGCTGTGTTGCAAGTGAACTATCGCGGCTCGGGTGGTTATGGCTATGACTTCGAGCGCGCCGGCTGGAAAGAATGGGGCGGCAAGATGCAGGACGATGTCACCGATGCCACCCATTGGGCGATATCGCAGGGTATTGCCGATCCGCAGCGTATCTGTATTTTTGGCGCCAGCTACGGAGGCTATGCAGCCCTTGAGGGCGTGATGAAGGAGCCGGATCTCTACAAGTGCGCTATCGGCTACGTCGGCGTGTACGACCTGGGCCTGATGTTCACACGTGGCGATATTCCACAATCCATTTACGGCAAGAACTATCTCAACCGTGTGCTTGGTCACAACACAAATGCCCAGGCACGATCGCCGATCAACCAGCTCGATCATCTCAAAGCCAAGGTCATGCTGGTCGTCGGTGGCAAAGACTATAGGGTGCCGCCCATACAGGGCCGCAATCTGCATGATGAACTACTGAAGCGCCATATCGCGCATGAGTGGATGGAGAAGCCCGATGAGATGCACGGCTTCTATGACGAGGCCAACCTCGCCGAGCTGTATGGGAATGTGGTGCGGTTCCTTGGCTCGAATATTGGTCCAGGCGTGACGGCGACAAACGCCACCGCTGCAAACAACTCGGCATCCGCGCACTGAATGAATGCGAACCGAGCGTCCCCGTCCGGACAAGGCGGGGACGCTGCCGGAGCGCCCTTTTCCGAAGCATATCGAATGCAAATGCAGGAACGGCATCGTCGTCCCGACCTGGGGTCGCACCCTGTTCCTTCATCGATTCCAAGGTCGATTCGCATGCCCTTGAATGGAGGAACGAGTCGCTCGAGCACCACGCAAGCCTGCCCTCTTTCGTCCTGAAGCCAGCGTTCGACGGAGATCTGCCAAATCTCGCGCGGTTCACATAAAATGGGCTGGGGACATGATCACGCCGTGCCGTGGTCGCCTAATTCAAGACTGGGGAATCAGATGATGCATTTGCGACGCGGGATCGTTGCGTTGTTGTTTTCGTGTGCCGGTGCGCTGCATGCACAGTCGGTGTCGTATGCGGACTTGGCTCGGCATCAGCAGTACAGGGATGTGAAAATTTCCCCGGACGGCAAGTATCTGGCGGCGACGGCGATCGTCAAAGGTCAGACCGTGTTGGCGTTGATCAACCTGGGGGACAAGAAGGGTGGTACCAAGGTCATTCCACGCGAAGGAAACGACGTCGCCGACTTCAACTGGGCCACCCCCACTCGTGTGGTGTACACGGTCCGCGAAGCGGTCGGCGGTTATGATCAGCCACTGCTCACGGGCGAACTGTTTGGTGTCAATGCCGATGGCGGCAACCAGATGTTGCTGTACGGTTACCGCAAGGAGGGCCCGGCCATGGGTACGGCCACGCATATTACGCAAGCCGCCAACCAGGGCGGCATTGGCGATTTCATAGCCTCGATTCCCGGTGACGCGAACCATGCCCTGGTTGCCATCAGTTCCTGGGGTACCGCCAGGGAAGGCACCCTGGCAACCGCCTTTCGAATGGACGTGCGAGACGGCAGCACCGTTCGCATCGTGGCCGCACCACCGATGCGTAGCGCTCGGTTTATCGCCGATCACCAGGGACGCATCCGTTTTGCCATCGGCGAAGACGTCAACGGGGATGTGAAGGTTTACCAGCATCCAATCGGTGGCGACGGCTGGCAGTTGCTGTCCAAACCCGGTGACGAACGCGCGTATCCCATAACATTCAGCCGCGACGACAGCATTGCTTACTTCAGCTGCGGTGCAAGTGACGGTGGCTTTGGTGTGTGCAGCTGGGATCCGACCAAGGGCACCTGGACTACCATCTGGAGCAATCCGAAGGTCGAACCAGGTGACTTCGTACAGGGTACGGCCGACAACGACATCATCGGCGTGGGCTTTACGGATGGCCGCCCGGGCATGTCACTGTTCAATAGTGAATCGGCGGATGCGAAGACGCTGGTGGCATTGATGGGCCAGCTTCCCGGCGAAAATGTCCGCTTCGTCTCCGGCAGCACCGATGGCAGCAAGAGCATTGTGCTGGCCGAAGCCGATGCAGACCCGGGTACGTTCTACCTGTATGACCGCAACGCCAAGAAACTCACGCCGCTGCTGGCGCGCGCATCGTGGATCAATCCGGAAGTGATGGCTTCCAAGCAGCCGTTCGAGTTCGCCGCGCGCGATGGCCTGAAGCTGCAGGGTTACGTCAGCTATCCGCCAGGTCAGGAGAGCGCCAAACATCTGCCCACGGTGGTGGTGGTGCATGGCGGTCCCTTCGGTGTGAGTGATGAATGGAACTTCGACCCGTACGTTCAGGCACTGGCAACCCACGGCTATGCGGTGCTGCAGGTGAACTATCGTGGCTCGAGTGGCCGCGGTTACGACTTCGAGCGCGCCGGCTGGAAAGAATGGGGCGGCAAGATGCAGGACGACGTCACTGACGCCACCCATTGGGCAATTGCGCAGAATATTGCGGACCCCCAGCGCATCTGCATCTTTGGCGGCAGCTATGGCGGCTATGCGGCGCTCGAAGGCGCGGTGAAGGAGCCCGACCTGTACAAGTGCGCGATCGGCTACGTCGGCGTATACGACCTGACGCTGATGTTCACGCGCGGCGACGTTCCGCAGTCAACGTCTGGCGAGAACTATCAAAAGCGCACGCTCGGCGAGGACATGAACCTCCTTGCACAACGATCGCCAGTCAACCAGGTCGACCACCTCAAGGCGCGGGTCATGCTTGCCGTCGGCGGCGAAGATCCACGCGTGCCGTCGGTTCAGGGCAGCAACCTGCACATGGCGTTGCTGAAACGCGGTATCGCCCACGAGTGGATGGACAAGCCCGGCGAGATGCACGGCTTCTACGACGAGGGCAATCTGGCCGAGCTCTATAAAAACATGGTCGAATTCGTCAGCTCCAGCATAGGTCCGGGTGTGGCCGTAGCCAGCCCGACCGGCGCAGGCGGTACTACCGCGTCCACGCATTGATCTGCTACTGATGGAACGTGCTCCTGCCGGGATCCGGCAGGAGCACGTCAGCGGCGCGACCCGGCCAACGCAGCGCCGGCACTACATCCTGGCCCGCGTGCCTACCCAACTGATGGGCTACACGCGGCCATCCCCGTTCTGGCACAGTGAAGTAATCAGCCGCCAGGCAATCCGGGGAAACTTCATCATGCGCGTGTCCATTCGGCTTTCACTGACCGTCGCCTTGGCGCTCGGCACGTTCAGCGCCCTGGCGGCAACCGATCCCCAAGGGCCACTGTCGATGGAGTCGGCGACCTACGCGCGCGAGCCGAACCAGGCCGTCGATCAGGGTTATACGGACCAGATCCTCAAGTTCACCACCGACCCCACGTTCAACTCGCCGTTGACCAATTACCTACCCGCCTCCGCCAGCGTGCCGACGCCGGAAAAAGTGCTGGGGCATATCTCCGGTGCGCCAAACTACCTGCCCTACTCGGCCGATGTCTATCGCTACTTCCGCGCGCTTGCCGCCGCCAGTCCGCGGGTGAAAGTGTTCACCATCGGCAAGACCGAGGAAGGTCGCGAGATGATCGTGGTGGCGATCGCCGATGAAAACCTGCTGGCCGATCTGGACACGAACAAGGCGCGCCTGGCCAAGCTGGCTGACCCGCGCAGCATCAACATGGACGACGCCGCCGCCGATCAGCTGATCGCCCAGTCCACGCCGACCTACTACATCACCGGCACCATCCATTCCACCGAGACTGGCGCACCGACCGCGCTGATGGAACTGGCCTATCGCCTTGCCGTGGATGACGCACCGTACGTCAAGCACATCCGCTCGCATGTGATCACGCTGATCACGCCGGTCGTCGAAGTCGACGGTCGTGACCGCATGGTGGACCTGTACAACTGGCATCTGGCGCATCCGGGCCAGAATTATTCGCCGCTGATGTACTGGGGTCACTACGTCGCGCACGACAACAACCGCGACGCGATGACGATGACGCTGAACCTCACGCGCAACGTGGCGGATACGTATATCGGCTGGCATGCGCAGGTGCTGCATGACCTGCACGAGTCGGTGCCGTTCCTGTACGACAACACCGTGGGCGATGGCCCTTACAACGCGTGGATCGACCCGATCCTCACCGGCGAGTGGCAGCAGCTGGGCTGGGACAACGTGCAGCAGCTGACCAAGTTCGGCATGCCCGGCGTGTTCACGCATGGCGACTTCGATACCTGGAGTCCGGGCTACCTGATGTTCATCGCCGCCATGCACAACGGCGTCAGCCGGTTGTATGAAACCTTCGGCAATGACGGCGCCGATACGGTCAAGCGCACGCTCGACCCCAGCGAATACCAGCGCACCTGGTTCAAGCCGAACCCGCCGCTGCCCGAAGTCATCTGGTCGCAGCGCGACAACAACAATTACGAGCAGACCGGCCTGCTGACCGCGCTGAATTATTTCTCCGACAACGGCCAGCTGTTCCTGAAAAACTTCTACCTGAAGAGCAAGCGCTCGATCGAGAAGCCGCAGGAATCCGGCCCTGCGGCATACGTGTTCCCGGCCGACGACAAGCGTCCCGGTTCGCAGGCTCAGCTTCTGCGCATACTGCAACTGCAGCACTCTGAAATCAGCCGCACCACCGCGCCCGTCACGGTGACCCTGCCCAAGACAAAAGACGACGACGGCAAGTCCAGCAAGCCGACCTCGCGCACGTTTGCCGCCGGCAGCTACGTCGTGCGCATGGACCAGCCGTATTCGCGCATTGCCGATGCATTGCTGGACCGCCAGTACTGGTCACCCAAGGATCCGCAGCAGCATCCGTACGACGACACCGGCTGGTCGATGGGCGACCTGTTCGATGTGCAAGTCGTGCGCGTGACCGACAACGCCATCCTCAGGGCGCCGATGACTCCGGTCAGCGAAACCGTCACGGTGCCGCAGGGTCTGGCCGCGCTGGACATCCCGAACGGCAAGCTGCCGCGCATCGCGCTGATGCACACCTGGCTGGATACCCAGACCGAAGGCTGGTGGCGCATGGCCCTCGACAAGCTGCACGTGCCGTACAGCTACATCAGCACGCAGGACGTGGCGCGCATCGGCAACCTGCACTCGAAGTACGACGTCATCCTGTTCGGCCCGATCGGCGGCGTCGGCTCACAGCAGATCATTGATGGCCTGCCTATGTGGGGCAATCCGATGCCGTGGAAAACCACCAAGCTGACCCCGAACATCGGCCACATCGACAGCACTGATGACATCCGTCCCGGACTGGGCGCAACTGGCCTGGCCAACCTCAAGCAATTCGTGCGTGAGGGCGGCCTGCTGATCACCGCCGAGGACACGGCGAAGTTCGCGATCGACACCGGCATGGCGCCGGGCGTCTTCGTCACACCCACGCATAACCTCAAGGTCGTCGGCAGCGTGCTGCAAGCGAACTTCGTCAATCGCAGGAGCCCGATCGCGGAGGGTTACGCGAACGACGACCTCGCGTTGTACAGCTCGCTGGGCCAGTCGTTCAGCGTATCCAACCAGATCACCGGCGATCAGGGCCTACCCACCGCGAAAGACTTCCAGCGTCCCACCGGACGCGGCGGCCCGCACGATATGGACGTCCCCGAAGGCCGGCCGTTTGCCGAGCCACCGGCACTGCCAAGTGCCAAGCCTTGGCAGGCGCTGCCGCTGAACGCCGAACAGATGCGCAACAACCCGTGGGCGATTCCCGCCGATCAGCAGCCGCAGGTGATCCTGCATTTCGCCGATGCCGAGCATTTATTGATCGCCGGCCTGCTCGATGGCGGCGACGAAATGGCTGAGCGTGCCGCCGTGGTGGATGCCCACTACGGCAAGGGCAATGTGCTGCTGTTCGCCGGCAATCCGATCTGGCGCGGCGAGACCATCGGCAGCTATCCGCTGGTGTTCAACGCGATTCTGCATTTCGACCAGTTGAACGCGCAGAAGTAGACCGACCCGGACAGACGGCATCTCGTAGGTTGGGGTGAGTGTGCAGCGATACCAACGTGTCTGCGGGATGCTTGAGGTATCCCTGTTGGGCATCGCTGCGCTCACCCCAACCTACGCGCTAGCCGTAGCGGCGCGAAATCAGAAGATTCTCATTCCGGCCCGCTTGACCCATCGCTAAGCTTCTCATCGAAGTTCCACGAGTGCAGGGACGCACTCGGCCCCGCGGTGACGCGCCGCAGCGGACATGACGTTCAGCCAAAGCATCTGAGCCCCCCTGAGATGCCTGGCCCGCAAGGGACTTCATAAAGTGACCTCAGAGGAGCGGGCTACGCAGTGGCTCGCTCCTTTTTTGCCAGTGGCCATGTGCCAGTAGGTCGAAGGGGATCCCCTACTTCGGCGGAAACGCATCCATCAGCGGCCGAATGAGATCCAGTGGCAGCGGGAACACGATGGTCGAGGACTTGCCGTTGCTGGACATGTCAGCCAGCGTCTGCAGATAGCGCAGCTGCAGCGCCTGCGGTTGCTGCGACAGCATCGCGGCCGCATCGCGCAGCTTCTCGGCAGCCTGCATCTCACCCTCGGCGTGGATCACCTTGGCGCGACGTTCGCGTTCGGCTTCGGCCTGGCGGGCGATTGCGCGCACCATGGTCTCGTTGAGGTCGACGTCCTTGATCTCGACGTTCGCTACCTTGATGCCCCACGGGTCGGTCGCCTCGTCGAGGATCGCTTGGAGCGTGTGATTGATCGAATCACGCTGCGACAGAATCTCGTCCAGCTCATGCTGGCCGAGTACCGAGCGTAACCGCGTCTGCGCAAGTTGGCTGGTCGCCTGCAGGAAATTCTCCACTTGCAGCACCGCCTTGTCCGGCTCGACCACGCGGAAGTACACCACTGCATTCACCCGCACCGACACGTTGTCGCGCGAGATCACATCCTGTGGGGGCACGTCCATCACGGTGACGCGCAAATCCACCCGGGTCATCCGCTGCACGACCGGCATCAGGATCACCAGCCCCGGCCCCTTGGTACCGGTATAGCGGCCCAGCGTCAACACCACGCCACGCTGGTACTCCGGCAATATCTTGATGGCCGAGAACAGCAGCATCACCCCGATGATTACCAACACACCGACAAATCCGAACATGACTGTGTCTCCCGTGAGTGTCATGAAAGCTTCCGTTCAATGAATCAGTAGCGAGGTGGCCTCAGTGGAGCGTCCGCCTTAGCTCGTCATCCCTGCGAAGGCAGGGACCCAGTCGCTTCAAGTTCTTGATGAGCAGGGGCACCGGATGACCAGCTTCGCTGTTGAAAAGCGCCTCCTGCCTTCGCAGGGATGACGAGCTGGTTATTCGAAGCGTCCAAGTGTGGCTCCCGAAAATTCGAAATCACGAATCACGCCGGCACGACCCACAGTAGCAGGCCCTGCCGCCGCACGATGCGCACCTGCGCGCCAGCTGGCAAGGCCGCATCGCAGCGCACCCGCCAACGTTCGCCGCGCACCATCACCCACGCCTCACCACCGGCGCTCACCGGCTCCAGCAGTTCGGCGACATCGGCGCGCATCGCCACGTCGCCGGTCACCGCATGCGAACGTCGCGCGCGCAAAACCAGCCACAGGATCAACGCCAGCAACAGCGCAGCGCACACCGCGATGCCGGCAATAACGCCAAGATTGACGCCGTAACCCGCCACGCCGGTATTCATCAGCATCACCGATCCCACCACGAACGAAATCACTCCACCGATACCGAGCGCGCCGACAGTAGGATTGACCACCTCGGCCACCAGCAGGCCGACACCCAACACCATCAGCGCGAGTCCAGCGTAGTTCACCGGCAACAGCTGCAACGCATACAGGCCGATCAAAAGACAGATACCGCCGACGATGCCCGGCAGCATCGCACCGGGGTGCATTGCCTCCAGCACCAGTCCAAACATGCCGGCCAGCAGCAACAAGTAAGCAATCGTCGGGTTGGTGATCATCGCCAGGAAACGCGTGCGCGCATCCGGTGCGTAGTCGCGTACGGAAAGCCCTTTGAGCTGGAGCGTTACGATGCGATCGCCGACCTGCACTTGCAGGCCATCCGCCTTCGCCAGCAAATCAGCAACGTCGGTCGCCACAAAATCGATCACGTGCTTTTTCGCCGCTTCACTGGCGGTCAGCGTGGCCGCGCCGTGCACCGCCTGTTCGGCCCATGCGGCGTTGCGTCCGCGCAGTTGTGCCAGCGAGCGGATATAGGCGATCGCATCGTTCAATACCTTGTGCGACTCGGCGTCGCTGCCATCCCCAGTCGTGGGTTGCGCGGAAGATTTCGCCGACGTCGGCTGCTCACCGACATCCGGCAACGGCATCGGCGTGCTGCCGCCCAGACTTACCGGAGTCGCCGCGCCGAGATGTGTGGCTGGCGCCATCGCCGCGATCTGTCCCGCATACAGGATGTACGTGCCAGCAGACGCGGCACGTGCCCCGCCGGGTGCGACATACACCAGCACCGGCACCTTGCAGGCGAGCATGCTGGCGATGATCTGCCGCATCGAATCCTCGAGGCCGCCGGGTGTGTCCAGCCGCAGCACGATCGCCACGGCACCATCAGCCACGGCACGCTTCGACGCATCATCAAAGTATTCCGCCGCGGCCGGGCCGATCGGGCCATCCAGCGCCAACTGCGCCACCACGCCGGCGGCTACGACAGGGGCCGCACTCGTGACCGGGGCGACGTCGGACGCCGCCCGCACAGGCATCGTGCAAAGCGCCACCATGCATGCCAACCACAGCCAACGGGCCATCACACCGACCTCACGATGACATCAATGCCGATGCCACCACTCTAGCGCGGTTGATGTGCAAAATTTGATCATTGCCGAACGATCAAGATGACGCTTGGCCCGACTTGAACGTGGCTCCGGTCAACTGCGCGGACACTTCCCACAATCGGGCAGCGACGGCGATATCGCGAGCCTTGGCGAAGATCCTGGCTGGCGCGGGCGCACCTTTCAGTTCGTAGAATCCGTTCGGGCCGTAATACGCGGAAGGCTTGGCGTCAGGCGAGGTCGCCGCATACAGCGTGGGCAGTGCGCCGGCAGCGGCGGACTGACTCATCACTGGTTGCAACAGCATGCTGATTCTCGATAGCAGGCCCCTGGCGCCGGGTCCGTTCGGGATCAGTTCGGTGCGCGCGTAACCCGGATGCGCGGCGTTGCTCATCAGTCCCCAGCCGTGCGCATCACTACGCCTCTGCAGCTCGAGCGCGAACATCAGCATCGCCAGCTTGGATTGGCTATAGGCCTTCCACGCCCGATAACGATGTTCACCCTGCAAGTCGTCGAAGTCGATCCGGCCCTGCCGATGCGCGAGGCTGCTCAGGTTCACCACGCGCGGTGACGGTGCATCGCGCAGTAGCGGAAGCAGTTGCGCGGTGAGCGCGTAGTGGCCGAGATAGTTGGTGCCCAGCTGCATCTCGAAACCATCGGCCGTCGTTTGCCGCGTGGGCAACGCCATCACGCCGGCGTTATTGACGAGCAGGTCGAGCGGACGACCTTCGGCGAGTAAGCGCCCGGCGAAATCAGCGATCGACGCGAGGCTGGCCAGATCCAGCAGCTCGAGGCGCAACTTGGCCTGCGGTGACAGCGCACGAATACGCGCCAGGGCGTCACGCCCCTTGGCCGCACTACGCGAGGCAAGTATCACTTCGCCACCCGCCTGTGCCAGCGCAAGCGCGGTCTCGTATCCGAGGCCGCTGTTGGCGCCGGTCACCACGGCGAGCTTGCCGCCCTGTGACGGAATGTTGTGGATGGTCCAGGCGCTCATGCAGCGCTTTCCTTGCCGTGAACGGTTGAAGGTGCGCTGTCCGCTTCGAACACACGCCACCATGGCGCCTGCAGGGTGGAATCAGGACGCACGGTTTCGCCGGGACGTGGCTGCACCAGATGCACGCCCTGCTCCGCTGCCAGCGCGCGGGCGCGCTCGGCCGGTTCGTCCCAGCGATGCATGGCGAGATCGAACGTGCCCCAGTGCACCGGCATCATCGTCTTGCCGCGCACCAGCTGATGCGCGGCGATGGATTGCTCCGGCTGCATGTGCACGTCCGGCCACAGCTCGTTGTAGGCGCCGCATTCGATCAGGGTCAGGTCAAACGGCCCGTAGTGCTCGCCGATTTCCGCAAAGCCCGCATGCATGCCAGTATCGCCGCTGAAGAACAACCGCTCGTGCGTACCCAGCACCACCCAAGACGCCCACAACGTCGAGTTGCCATCGCGCAGGCCACGACCGGAGAAATGCTGCGCCGGCGTAGCCGCCAGCGTCAGCGGGCCGAAGCTCGTCTGCTGCCACCAGTCCAGCTCCACGACCCGATCGGCCTTGATGCCCCAGGCGATCAATCGGCGCCCCACACCAAGCGGCGTGTAGAACCGACCGACCTTGCCGGCCAGCGCGCGGATGGTGTCGCGGTCCAGGTGATCGAAGTGATCATGCGACAGCAGCACCGCATCGATACGCGGCAGCTGTGCCACCGTCAGCGCCGGCGGCGTAAAGCGCTTCGGCCCGGCGAACGGCAGCGGCGACGCGCGTTCGCTCAATACCGGATCGGTGAGCAGGCGCAGGCCGTCGATCTCGATCAACGTGGTGGAGTGGCCGAGCCAGGTCATCTGCAAGGCCTGCGATGCCGGACCGCGCAATACGTCCACACGCACCGGTGTCACCGGCAACGAGTGACGCGGCTTGCGCCGAATGCCACGATTAGCCCAGAACTCGCGCATCACGGCGCGCAGACTCCCTGCACGGGTGTCGGCCACATTGCGGAAGCGGCCATCGCGCCAGGCACGCGAGCCGGCAAACGCGGCATCGCTGCCCGCCTTGCGCGCCGTCGAACGTCGCGCGACAAGCAGCCACACCGCAAGCACGAGACCTAGTAAGACAAGGCTGGAAATCAGCATGGGGGGACTCCGTTACAAAGTAAACGATGCCGTATACTTTATGCCGACGAACAAAGAAAGTAAACTGCTCCGTATACTTTTCAGGAAAACCATCCATTGAACCGCAGCCTCAACAAGCGCAACGCCATGCTCGACGCCGGCATCGCCGAACTCGCCGAACAGGGGTTGACCGGTGCCAGCATGGAATCCATCGCCACCCGCGCCGAAGTCTCCAAACGCACGCTGTACAAGCATTTTCCGTCCAAGGAGGCAGTGTTCGAGGCGGTACTGGCGCTGATGATCGAGCGTGTTGATCCACTGGGAAAACTGCATTACGACAAGCAGCGCGATTTCGCCGAGCAGTTGCGCGAACTTGCCGAGGAGGAAATGCAGCTGATCTGCGACCCCGATTTCGTGCGGCTGAGCCGCGTGCTGATGGTCGAGTGCATGCGCAGCGAGGCGCAATGCCAGAAGCTGATGGCGCAGTTCGGCGAAAAGGAAAACGGCCTGTTCCGCTGGTTCAGCGAAGCAGGCGAGGCTGGCAAGCTGGGTCAGCTCGACCCACGCGCCAGCGCCGAGGTGTTCGTGGCGATACTGAAGTCCAGCACCTATTGGCATTCGGTGATCGCATGGCAGCCCGCCCCGGACAAACCCACGCAGGCACGCATTGTCGACGAAGCCTGCGACACGTTGCTGAGCCGGCTGCAGCAACCCAGCTCGCGCTGAGCCGTGTCGCCGGCACTCCCTCCCCTGCTTGCAGGGGAGGGTTGCTCTTCGCGTCAAGATCAAAAGCCCCCTCCCAAGAAGTTCGAAAAGCTGCCCTTTGCTCGTCATTCCTGCCTTCGCAGGAATGACGAGCTGGGGAGAGCGAGTCCGGATCGGCTCGAGTTCTGATCCTGCAGTGCTCCCTCCCCTGCTTGCAGGGGAGGGTTGGGGTGGGGTCGCTCTTCGCGGCACCTCGAATAACCTGTTGCCGAGCTCGTCATCCCTGCGAAGGCAGGGACCCAGCGGCTTCAGGCTCGTGAGGAGCAAGAGCACTGGGTTGACCAGCTTCGCTGTTGAAGAGCGCCTTCTGCCTTCGCAGGAATGACGAGCAAAGAACGGTTTCTCGAGGCGTCCATCACTTCGCCGTGTTGGTGCCGCTCTTGTCATGCCCCATCATTGCATCGCGCTTGGCCTTGAACGGGCTTGCCATACCACTGCGGCCATTGCCCATCTTCGCTCAGCTGCCGGCCCAGCACTTGTAGGTTGGGGTGAGCGCAGCGATGCCCAACATCACGCCCCGGACCACGTTGGGCATCGCTAACGCTCACCCCAACCTACGGCTCCGCAAGAGCCCGGCGCACACTGAGCCGGGCTCTGGTGCTCCCTCCCCTGCTCGCAGGGGAGGGTTGGGGTGGGGTCGCTCTTTGCCTCTTTGCCCCAGAAGATCAAGAGCTTCACCCCCTCCCAACCTCCCCCTGCGAGCAGGGGGAGGAGCACATCCAGACATCACTTCGCCGCGTTGGCGCCGCTCTTGTCGTGCCCCATCATCGCATCGCGCTTGGCCTTGAACGGGCTGTTGGCATACCACTGCGGCCATTGGCCGTCTTCGCTCAGCTGCTGGCCCAGCACGTACAGTGCCTGCGTATCTTCGAGGATGCCGGCGAAATCCCAGTTCGGATTAAACACGTCGTCGGGCGTGTGGTAGTGATGCTTCGTATAATCGTCGGCCGCCTTTTGACCGGCCGCCTTGCCGCCGTTCAACAGATCGAGCCCCGAGCTGGCCAGCATCGCCGGCACGCCCGCCTTGGCGAAGCTGAAATGATCGGAGCGGAAGTAGAAGCCGTTCTCCGGCGTGGTCTCCTGCGACATCATCCGGCCCTGGGTTTTAAGCACAGCGCCCAGCATGTCTTCGAGCTGCGACTGACCCATGCCGATCACCGTCATGTCGTGCGCGAGGCCAATGATCGGCAACGCATCCACTGCGATGTCGGCGACCGTCTTGTCCAGCGGAAACACCGGCTTCGCCGCGTAGTACTGCGACCCAAGCAGACCGGACTCCTCCAGCGTGGGCGTGAAGAAGAGCACGCTGCGCTGCGGCGGTGTCTTCTGGTGGGCGAACGCATCGGCAAGCTCCAGCAGCATGGTCAGGCCGGTGCCGTTGTCGATCGCGCCGCTGAAAACCTGATGGCCCTTGCGCGTCGGGTCAATCCCCAGGTGATCCCAGTGCGCGGTGTAGATCACCACTTCATCGGGCTTGCTGCTGCCCTTCACCATCGCCAGCACATTGTGTGACTCGATGTGACTGATCTTGTTGCGCAGACTCACCGAAGCCGTCGCCTGCAACGGCACGGGCCTGAAGCCTGGCTTGGCCGCGTCTTTCTCAAGCTTGTCGAAATCGAGGCCGGACGCAGCGAACAATCGCGTGGCGGCATCACGGGTCAGCCAACCGGCTACCGGTAGCTGCGGCGACGGATCGACACTTGGAGGCAGGCTGAGCCGCGCTCCGCTGCCGCTGTTCTGCACCACGCTCCACGGATAGCCCGCCGCGGCATCGCTGGTGTGCACGATGAAGCACGCGGCGGCACCCTTGAGCGCAGCCTCGGCGTACTTGTAGGTCCAGCGACCGTAGTAGGTCATCGCGTGACCGTTGAACAATTTCGGATCGCCCGTGGCAAAGCCGGGATCGTTGACCAGCACGATCACCGTCTTGCCCTTCACGTCGACGCCCTGGTAATCGTTCCAGTGCCAGGCCGGCGCATCAGCACCGTAGCCGAGAAACACCACCGGCGAATTCTTCAGGTCGACTGCAGCCTTTGCCTGCAACGTCTCGACCATCATGTCGGTGTGGTTCGCGAATTTCGACTCTTTGCCGTTCGCGGCGATATCCAACGTGACATCGGTATTGATCAACTGGGTGGAATCGGCCGGCACCGTCTGGAACCACGAACCGTGGTTACCCGGCTGCAACCCCATGCGTTTGTACTGCTCAACCAGCCAGCTGATAGTGCGCTGTTCGTAAATCGTGCCAGGCTTGCGTCCGCCGAAGGCATCGGAGGCCAGCGTCTTGTCGAACTGCGCAAAGTCGGCGGCATTGATCTGCGGAGCCAGTGCGACCGCTGGCGCCGCTGAACTGCTGGAAGCCGCAGGCGTGGCAGCCTGAAGTGAATAGGCCCCCACGCTCAAGGCCATGAAAAGGACGGACGTCATCACGCGCATCGGGGACTCCAGCAGCCGGGGACAAGCCACCTTTTTAGCGCGACCACCCGCGGCTGTCTACGAGCGCCAGCTCATTGCGGCAGCATCTGCTACTGCAAGTGATGCAACGATGACCACGCCGCGTATTTTCGGTAGATTGTCCGCACCCCCGCCCCATCCCCTCACAGCGAGAACGACATGCCCAAGATCGATATCTCGACCGTATCCGAACGCAAAGGATCAGGTTATCCAGCACCGTTTGCAGCAGCAGCCGGCGCACGCATCAAGCAGGCGCTGGGCAATGCCGGCGGACTAACCGATTTCGGCGTCAATCTGACGCGGCTGCCGCCGGGCGCGTGGTCCAGCCAGCGGCACTGGCATACCAGCGAGGACGAGTTCGTCTATCTCCTGTCAGGCGAACTGGTATTGATCACTGACGCGGGCGAACAGACGCTGCACGCGAATGACTGCGCAGCCTTTCCCAAGGACGTCCCGGATGGCCACCACCTGATCAACCGCGGCAGTGAAATAGCCATCTATCTGGAAATCGGCTCGCGCTCACCCGATGACAGCTGCAGCTATCCCGACATCGACCTGCACGTGAATCGAGACGCTGGCTACACACACAAGGATGGGACGCCTTACACGGATCCATCCAGCTGAACTGCATGGTGTTTAATTCGCCACGGTCATCCCGCTTGCAGACACTCTTCCACTTCGTCGGATACGACGACGCGGTTGCGACCCTCACGCTTGGCCCGGTACAGCGCTTCATCGGCGTGGATAAGCAGGACGCGCAGTTCGTAACCGGATCGGGTAGTCACTGCCACGCCGAAGCTGGCTGAAATCGGAATACTGTCGCCAGTAGCCGCCGTCGCGATCGCCACCCGTATCTGCTCCGCCCGACCCTGCGCCTGCTTCAGCGAACAATCGGGCAGCAGGATGCCGAACTCCTCACCACCGAGGCGGCCAAAGACATCGGTCGATCGCAGATGTGCCTGGCAGGCCTCGACCGCACGTCGCAACACGCGATCACCTACGGCATGACCGTAGGTGTCGTTGACGACTTTGAAATGATCAAGGTCGATCAGCACGATGCACGCATCCCGCGCCGACTTCTTGCAGTACAGCAAGAGCTGTTCGACCTCTTCAACGAAATGCTGCCGATTGAAAATCCCAGTGAGGCCGTCGCGTCGCGCCAGCTTCCTGAAGCGCAGTTGGGAACGCTTGATCCGGTAGGTCCACAGCGCTATGGAGGCCAGCACCGTCAGCAGCAGAATGATATACAAACGGCTGGTTACGACCTCCTTCTTGCCGAGCGCCTGCTGCAACTCAAGTATCTGGTTCTGCTTGTTCAGCGTATTGATCTGCAGCTTTTTCGCCATCACCTGCTGCCTGACGATCTCAAACGCGAGCGTCTTGGCGCTCATTTCGTTCAGATAGCCCTTGTCAGCCGCCATGTATTTCTCGTGATAGGCGAGAGCCACACCAAAATTACCTTGCTTTTTTGCTAACAGATAGAGCAGATCGTAAGCGGTGGTGACCGGCTCCGTGTATTCGCTTTTGATGCCGCTGTTTACAGCCTCGAGAGCAAATTGTTGTGCCAGCGTCAACTCACCTTCTTTCCAGTATGCCTGCGCCAACACCGCATCGAACAACGCAATAAGATTTGCATAGTGTGTACGCTCGACGTCTGCGTAATTCCTTTTGAGCAGTGTAATCGCCGCCTCTGGGCGACCCTGCTGAATTTCAAATTGCGCTATCCGGTAACGAATTCCATTGGCATAGAGAATCTCGTCTACCTTGACACATGCATCGATACCGTCCTGGAATTGCTTGTCAACTGAATGCAACTTTCCGCTTTTGTAGAGCGCCTCAAGCTTGTAATACCGACTTCTGCAGGCACCTCTACCGCCCATACCTTCCGTAAGCAACTTGTCAGAATAGGTCTCGGCGAGATCAAATTGTCCGGCATCGATATATAGCTGCGCAGCAACAGCCAAGCCTTGTCTGCGCGCATCCATATCGGCTATCTGTGGTACTTGATCCAGTAGCTGGCTCAACCGCGTAAATGCTTCCTCGTAGCGCGACGCGAGTGTCAACAGGTTGACCACGGTGACACTCGCATGAAACCGCAAGACGGCATCTGTGGATTCGGCAATGACGCTATTCAGCTGCGGAATCGCCGTTTCGTAGTCACCGTGATAGGCGCTTTGCCACGCCTTGAGATAACGCAGATATAGTTTCTGCTCCGGGGACAGTTTCGTCGCGCTGTCGTCGAGCCGTTGCAGGAGCAGGGCGAATTCGGCAGGATTCGACGTCATGACGCTATCTGCATGCCTGATCAACTGCGCAGCGTCATCTGTTGCGGGCACGGCTGTCGCAGCCGCCGTGCCCACTAGAAGTACTCCGAGCAATGTCCACCAGAAAAAAAATACCTGATGCCATTTGCCCGAACGAAGCATTGAACTAGGCTACCGCGATCGCAGCACGACGCCCTAATTGTGAGGCCTTCCCACTGATTTCGTGCGACGGGCTCTCCTCACTGTCGTCATCCTCATCCTCATCTTCCTTGCCTGGTTCTTGCATGCAGCAGAAGACGCCCAGCCCCAGCAGCGTTTCTAACTGTGAGGGATTCTTCGCAAGAATCGCCGCCTGCAAATCCGGATCGATCTGCTCGCTTGCAAGCACAAGTTCCACTTCGTCCTGCGAGGCATGGCGAAATTGCGCGTCCCGGCCCATTCTTTCAAGAAAATTGATAACGTCTGACATCGCCTTCCCCCTGATAATTAGTTGTTTCAATGGCACACCACGGCAGTCGATGAATTGAGCAATGGTGTCTTGGCAAAGGCCTTTCTTTATGCCGAATTGGCGCAGGGTACAAACCCTGCGCCAATATTGGATTACTGCGTTACAGAGTATGCACGCTCGGAGAATTGCATTCACGACCGAGCATCAATGCATAAGTCAAGACAGACTAAGGCGTGCGTCGACGCGCGCCAATTCTGCCTTTGAATCACGCACATTGTTCGAGGTATGGCTCCTCTTCTTCACTTTCGTCAACAAACTGGGCACAACAGATATTGGTGGGGAACTGTGCGCAGCAGACGTTGCCTCCACCTCCAAGCAACGCTTCCAACTTCTGCTGATCCTTGGCAAGGATCGCCATCCGCAGCTCAGGCTCGACCTGCGCTCGTGCCAGCGCGAGTTCTACATCATTCTGCGAGGCATCACGCAATTGCGCGTCCCGACCCATTCTTTCCAGAAAGGTAATCACATTCGACATCTTGCATTCCCCTTGGGTTCGTTCAGTTAGCGGTTTGATCCACATACCACGATGATCTACGCACCGACCAGATGCGTTTTGACAGAGAAACCTTTCCTTCGGCGATCTCACTACAAGGTATAAAACCGACGCTGAGAACCATTCGCTCGACCGCCGGATACTCCTTAGAACATTGCACCCAGACTTCGTCGACCGGCCACTCGGCGAAGATTTTCCTCATCAACGCAGCCAGAGCTTCCCTTCCGAACCCTCTCGCGCGTCCCCTGGCTCCCAATACTATGCCCACTTCAACGCGAAGGGCATCGGCATCGTACTGCGACGTACCACAAATGCCTACGGACTCCAACGTCTCCTTTTCCGATATGGCCAGGAACCGCCCATTCAGAGAATGCTCACTCTGCCGCAAGATGATCTTTTTAAAGCTTTTTGCGGCACGCTCCGTTGATAGCGGCGGCGCTATAAAACGCATGGTCTCCTCGTCGGTATATAGGTTATGGAACAAAGCCTCATCGCTCGGGCCCAAAGTACGCAAGCGTAGCCTCTGGGTTTCGAAATCGAACAATGGTGAGCCAATCTCGTTCACGTTGTTGCAACCGTGTTTGTAGCGGCGAAATCAAGCGCAGCTAGCCTGGCGCGAATCTCGACATCGGGCTCCATGGTGCGGGCTGGCGGGATCACCACAGTATCGGCCATGCTGATCTCCACCTGCGGCAGGTCGCCGAGCGCGACGCGATCAATCCTGGACCTATGGATCGGTAGGGTGGCCGTGCGATAAATGATCACCTCGTGACACAGCGGGTAGTCACGCGCGAGTACATCGACCAGCACCTGCCGATAGGCGTTGCTAGTGGCGAAGCGTGCCAGCGACCGATCGCCGGCCACGCCAACCTGCCATAACACCAGATAAGCGGTGGGGTCGATGCGGCGGCGGTACAACATCAGTTGGCTCGCCTCGAAATGCTGGCATCCATAGGTTCCGGGGTCGATCCCTAGATCCGCATATAGGCAATCTTCGGCCGAAATGCCCGGCTCCATGTGCGCGCGATAGCCCTCACTGCGGGCAACTTCGATGGATTTGTGTGGTGCCCACGCAAAAACACCAGGATGGCCGTAGAAAACGCCACATACCTTCTTGCCAGCGCGCACTTCGGTCAGGATAGCTTCTACCATCTGACGATAAGTTTGCATGCGCGACTTTCCCTCCTGGTACAAGGGCTGAAGGCTGCGTACGTCTGAATGCATTTCACTCAGCCACAATTCCACGACGCCGTCGGACAGCCCAGCGAAAACCACATCAGACTGTTCTATATAGCTGCGTGCCAAGGGGCTGATATGAGAGCCCAACGTCATGCCGAGACCCACGCACACTAGGCTGCCGGTTAAATGGATTGAATTCATTTCGTCTGCTTGCTCATTATTGACCTGATAACCCTAAGGCACTTTCGTTACACACGTACGCCTCCACCGGCGCGTCGTCTCAAGCGCTCGACTCATTAAAGTGAATCCCCACCCTGAGCTTCCATCCTTGCTCGTCAATGTTGCCAGCCTCACTGAAGTCATCCGATACGCGCGCAAGGATGAGAACGCATTGCGCAAAATCAGCCAGCCGAGCATGACGGCAAACGTGGCGCAGATCGCTTGCTCCGTGCTGCGATCACCCTGTTTTCAGGCACTCTTCTACTTCGTCAGATACGACGACGCGGTTTCGACCTTCACGCTTGGCCCGATAGAGCGCCTCGTCGGCATGGATGAGCAGGCCACGCAGCTCGTAGCCGGACCGTGCAGTCACCGCGACGCCAAAGCTGGCCGAAATGGGGATGCCGGGCGAACTGTCGCCGGAAGAGGCCGTAGCGATCGCTTCGCGAATCTGCTCGGCTCGACGATAAGCTCGCTCCAGCGAGCAATCGGGCAGCAGGATACCAAACTCCTCGCCACCGAGGCGGCCGAAGACGTCGGTCGATCGCAGATGCGTCTGGCAAGCCTCGACCGCGCGGCGCAATACGCGATCGCCAACCGCGTGACCGTGGGTATCGTTGACGATCTTAAAATGGTCCAGGTCGATCAGCACGATGCATGCATCCCGCGTCGATTTCCTGCAATACAACAGAAGGTGCTCGACCTCTTCAACGAAATGCTGCCGGTTGAAGATGCCAGTCAAACCGTCACGCCGTGCCAGCTTCATGAAGCGCAGCTGGGAGCGCTTGACCCTGTAGGTCCATAGTGCGATGGATGCCACCACCATCAGCAGCAGGATGATGTACAACCGACTGGTTACCGCCGCCTTCTTGCCGAGCGTCTGCTGCAATTCAAGTATCTGGTTCTGTTTGTTGAGCGTGTCAATCTGAAGTTTTTTTGCCAGCACCTGTTGCTTGACGGTCTCGTATGCGAGCGCCCGTTCACTTACGTCATTCAAGTAGCCTTTGTCGGCCGCCATGTATTTTTCGTGGTAGGCCAGCGCGGCGCTCATGTCACCCTGTTTCTGGGCGATCAGGTAGAGCATCTGATAGGCGGTTGTCAGTGGCTCGGTGTATTCATTCTTGAAACTGCTGTTTACGGCGTCAAGAGCAAACTTTTGCGCCAGTGTCAGCTCACCTTCATTCCAGTACGCCTGCGCCAGTGCAGCATCGAACTGTGAAATAAGACGCCCGTAACGCGTGCGCTGGACATCAGCGTAGTTATTTTGCAGCAACGTGATGGCAGCGGCGGGTTCGCCACGTTGAATATCAATAGCCGCAATAAGGGAACGTATTCCATTGGCATACAAGGCATCGCCAACCTTGACGCAAGTATCGACGCCATTCTGGAATTGCTGGTCGACCGTTCGCAACTTGCCGCTGCTGTAGAGTGCGTACAGCTTGTAGAAATCACCTTTGCAGGCGCCTTCGGGAGATAAATTTTCCGCCAGGAGTTGATCAGCATAGTTCACGGCAAGATTGTATTGCCCACCCTCAATGTACAGCTGTACAGCGGCGCTGAGCCCTTGTACTCGTGCATCTTTGTCGACCATCTGCGGCAACTGTTCAAGCAATGGGTTCAATCGCGCGAACGCTTCCTCAAAATGGGATCCGAGCCCCATCAAGTTGACCGCGGTGACGCCTGCTCGAAATCGCAGCGTGGGATCAGCCGATTCGGCAATGACCGCATCCAGCTGTGGGATTGCTGCTTCGTAGTCACCGTGATACGTCATCTGCCATGCTTTGAGATAACGCAGATACAACCGCTGTTCCTGGGACAGCTTCATTGTCTCGCCATCGAGCCGTTGCATGACCTCAACGAACTCGGAATGGTTCGACGTCTTGACGCTATCCGCCTGCCTGAGCAACTGTCCGAAATCGTCTGCAACAGGGACGGCCGCAGCCGCGACCGTGCACGCAAGCACGGCCGCGGACAGTGCCCACTTAGCGAAGAAGATCCGGCGACGATTGCCTGATCGGATCATCGAACTACGCCGCCGCACCCATAGCGCGAAACATAAAGCGAGTGCTCATTTCCTCACCCTCATGCGAGGGGCTGTCCTCGGTGTCCTCATCCTCATCTTCCTTGGATGGATCCACCATGCAGCAAATATTGATGTTCCCAAGCAAAACTTCCAGAAGCGCTTGATCCTTGGCAAGAATCGCGGCCTGCAACTCCTGATCAATCTTTGCGCTCGCCATCACGCGTTCCAGCTCGTCCCGCGATGCGTGACGCAACCGCGCGTCCTGGCCCACCCTTTCCAGAAAATCGATGACGCTCGACATTAGTCTTCCCCCTGACCGTTGTTTTTAGGCAGCACACAGCAATGATCAATAAACCGACCAGTTGCGTTTTGACTACCGCTCTTCCCCTAACCCACCAGCGCAAGGTTTGAACCTTGCGCCAATGCTGAATCACCACATGACGACCCTATATTTCCGAAGATCCTAGTCCGCGGCACATCGTCAACCCCTTTACCTAAGCCCAGCTCAAGCGCTTTCTCAAAGAATTTGTTCGCTGCGCTTCAGGCACACAGCTCAAGACGTTGATCGTCTTCATCGCTCACTTGAGCTTCAACCATGCAGCAGACATTGCTCGATCCCAGCAATACTTCCAACTTCTGATGATCCTTGGCAAGGATGGCAGCCTTCAACTCCGAATCGATCTGCGCGCCTGCCAATGCAAGTTCAACTTCAGTTCGCGAAGCACGGCGCAATTGTGCGTCCTGACCCATTCTCTCAAGAAAGGCGATTACGTTCGACATAGGTATTCTCCAGACTGCAGGTATCAGTTATTCGTTCGATTCGCGCACCATGATGATCGGTGTATCGAACAAATGCGTTTTGACAAAGCCCCCTCTCCCTGTGGTGCATCAATGCAGGGGGCGAACCCCATGCGGCCGTTCAGTCGCTCCGCCGCGGGGGATAACCCAGAAAACTGTACGCATATCTCCTCTATTGGCGTCAAAGCGAAGATTCTATTCATCAACGCCGTGAGCACTTCCTCGGCAAGTCCTTTTGAGCGAGCTTCACTCTTCAATACTATGCCTATTTCAAGTCGAAGAGCATCCGTACCGTACTGAGCTGTACCACAAATACCTACGGGCTGCAGTGTCGCCTTGCTCAGTATTATCAGAAAGCGGCCCGCGAAAGACCGCTCGCGCTGCCGAGCCACGATCTTCTCGAAGCTGCTAGCGGCCTTTTCCGCTGAAAGCGGTGGCCCGATGAAACGCATAGTCTCCGGGTCAGTATAGAGTTCATGGAACAGGGCTTCGTCCCCCGCATCCGCCAGACGCAAGCGCACCCTTTCGGTGTCGAAATCGAACACTGACCATTCGGCCTCAGTCACGCTGTTGCGACCTCACCTGCCGCTGCCAGATCGAGCGCAGCAAGCCGGGCACGTATTTCGGGATTGGGTTCCATCGCACGCACGGGTGGAACCACCACAGTATCAGCCATGCCAACGTCGGCCAGTGGCAGATCGCCTAGCGCCAGCCGCTCGATGCGGGTTTGCTGGATAGGCAATGTAGCCGTGCGATAGATGATCACTTCATGCTGCAGCGGGTAGTCACACGCCAGCACATCGACCAGTACCTGACGGTAGGCAGCCCCGGTGGAGAAACGCGTCAGCGACTGATCACCGGCAACACCCACCTGCCACAGCACCAGATACGCCGTTGGGTCGAGTCGGCGGCGGTACAGCATTAGCTGGCTCGCTTCAAAATGCTGGCAGCCATAGGTACCGGGATCGATCCCAAGATCCGCATATAGGCAATCTTCGGCCGAAATGCCTGGTTCCATGTGTGCGCCATAACCTTCGCTTTGGGCGACCTTGATAGCTTTGTGCGGTACCCATGCGAATACGCCAGGATGGCCGTAAAAAACGCCACATACCTTCTTGCCTGCGCGCACCTCGGTCAGGATGGCTTCCACCATCTGACGGTAAGTTTGCATGCGCGACTTTCCCTCTTGGTAGAACGGCTGAAGGCTGCGCACATCCGGATGCATCTCGCTTAGCCACAGTTCGACGACGCCGTCTGAGAGCAACGCAAAAACGACGTCAGACTGTTCGATATGACTACGCGCCAAGGGGCTGATATGGGAACCAAGCGTCATGCCAACGCCAACGCATACGAGGCTGCCGGGTAAATCGGTCGAATTCATTTTGTCTGCTTGCTCATCGTTGATCTGAAGACCCTAAGGCACTGTTGCGCGCGCGCATTACCGCCCGAGCGTTGTCTTGAACGCTCGAATCATTTAAGTGAAATCCCCCGCCTCAGCTGCTGCCATCCCTGCTCGCCAATGCCGTCCGCCCCACGGAAGTTACCCATGAAGGCAAGGCTTAGGCAAGTACATCTTTCTGTGAACCCGTTCGCGACTAGCTGTCCGCCATCCGCCAACTACCAAGAACCTGATAGCTGCCCTTCCCGACCAAGCTGTGGACGAGCACGAATTCCGCCACTTGCCACGTGACAGGTGCGATAGCCGCAGGCTCCAGCATCGTGCCGTGGCTGTAGGCCAGCGTCACATGCGGGGTGAAGCTACGCTCGAGATGTCCGCCCTGCCCGGCCAGCGTCAGGGCGTGGCCCAGCGTCTGCCACAGCTGCTGCATCGGAGTGGGAACCTCCGCACTGCGCAGCACGCAGGGCGGCTCGCGTCCGCGGAAACTGGCGGCATTGTCCAGCGTCCAGGCGAACGGGTCGGCATGGATCTTGTCGGCAGCCGCTATGGCGCCATCGACCAGGGTGGGCCGCAGCGCGGGGTGATCGCCCAGGAAATGTAGCGTGGCGTGATAGCGGCTGGGATTGATCCAGCGTGCGCGCAAGCCGGAATGGCTGGCCCTGAGTGCTTCGGCCGTCGCCGCAAGCTGGGCGCGGGTGTCGTCGTCGGGCATCAGTGCGAAAAACAGCCGGTGCATTTCGGTGGCGGCGATGCGGCCGCCGAGCAGGTCGAGTTGGCGGGTTTCGGGTTGAGTTTGTCGGATGGGCATGGGTGCTTATGTAGCACGGGCTGGGCGTTGGAAGGAGCTGTAAGGATTGGCAGGTGCCGGTTTCCCGAGTGCCCTTCGACTTCGCTGCGCTACGCTCAGGGCGAAAGGCTTATGTAGGTTGGGGTGAGCGTTGGCGGTGCCCAACACTCACGCAGCAAGGGCGTTGGGCATCGCTGGCGCTCACCCCAACCTACGAGGGAGGCACCTCCTCGACGGCAAGGGGCGTTGACTCCGTTACGACGGTTCATACCGTAGGATGGTGATGTTCACGCGCTACTCCTGCGTTCTGGCGGCCTTTGCCGCTGCGCTCCCTCTCACGCTCGATCCCACCCACCGGGTCGATGCCATCACGGGAGTGCCCATGCCTGGTTACACCACCCGCGAACTCACGGTCTGCCTTGGCGGCCACGACTATCGCATCCGCGCCTTGAGCGATCTGCAGCAGTTTGCCGACCCGCACCACCTTGCCCATCGCGCCGGCATCTCGTCCGCGCTGTGGAGCCTGTTTGGTCAGGTGTGGCCATCGGGGCGGGTGCTGGCCGAGGCCATGTGCACGCATGACATCGCCGGCAAGCGCATCCTTGAGCTGGGCTGCGGGCTGGGCCTGTCCAGCCTGGTGCTGCAGCGGCGGCATGCCGACATCACCGCCAGCGACCACCATCCCCTGGCGGAATCGTTCCTGCACCACAACGCTGCGCAGAACCAGTTGTCGACCATCGGTTACCGCGACCTGCGCTGGGAGGTGCCCGATGTCACGCTGGGACGCTTCGACCTGATCATCGGCAGCGACATCCTGTACGAAAGCGGTCACGCCGAGCTGCTGGCCGCGATGATGCTGCGCCATGCACTGCCCGACGTCGAAGTGCTGATCACCGATCCGGGACGCGGCAACAGCACCGCGTTCACCCGCGCGCTCAGTGGCCAGGGCTACGCCGTCACCGAGCTGCGCAGCCGGTTCGACAAGCACGACATCGCCCCGTTCCGCGGCAGGCTGCTGAGTTACCGGCGCGGTGACGTGATGGCCGGCGGAGTCACGGCGCCAGCGCATTGAATTGAGGGGTTAAGGGGCCGGGCGGTGACACGGCAGGCAAGACACAACGGGAGGTGCCGCCGATGGCAGGCACCTCACCTCAGTTGAGCTGAAGAATCAAGAAAGAGCGGGGCGCGACCTCAGCCGCAGTCCGCTACACCAACCATCACTGGCGACGCTTGTCCTCGTCACGTTGGGCATCAGCCGACTTGCCGACTTCATCCTGGAACTTGCCCACGTTCTTCTCGAGCTTGCCGGCCATTTCCTTGGCCTTGTTGCCAGTGACCTTGCCGACAATTTCCTTCGCCGTGCCCTTGATCTGGTGCTTGGTACCTTCGACGCGATTGTGATCCATGCGAAATCTCCGGGAGCTGACGTCTGCGGTTTGCAGACAAAGTCAGGTATAGAGGGGGCATGGTCGACAGCGTGTGACCATGCCGTTCGCCTGGCGTTGTCCCGAGGCTCGCGTTCAGCCTCCGATCGATCAACCCATGCGCAATGACGCCTGACCAGAACGCCCCCGGTTCCTGATTGACCTGTCCTGCGACCAAAAAAGGCCGACTGGATTGGAGGTCACTTCCCAGCGAGCCATGCCGTCCAACGGCCGGCTCAAGGCGTTCAGGTTGCCAGTCGAGCCGCCGTCTTCACCCGGCATGGTATGTGCTTGGTAGCACTTGTCCCCGCCTGGTAGCACGATGGTTACGATGGAAAAAAGCACCGACTCGCCCTTGAACAATGTCATGGATCTCTTGCTTGACGCGATCTGTGTGGTCGACGTCCAGGGGCAATTTGTGTTCGCCAGTGCCGCCTGCGAGCGCATTTTTGGCTACACGCCCGAGGAAATGATCGGCCGGCAGATGCTCGAGATGGTGTTTCCCGAGGATCGGGAAAAGACCATCCAGGCGGCCTCCAGGGTCATGGACGGGCATCTCCAGTTGCATTTCGAGAACCGCTATGTGCGCAAGGATGGGCAGGTCATTCACGTCATGTGGTCGGCCCGCTGGTCGGAAGCCGACCAAATGAGGATCGCCGTGGCGCGTGACGTGACCGAGCTCAAACGCGCCGAGTCCATGCAGGCGGCCCTGCACCATATCTCCGAAGCCGCCCATTCGACGGAGGACCTGCTGGCGCTGTTCCGGCGTATCCACCAGATCATCGGCAAGCTGCTGCCGGCCACCAATTTCTTCGTCGCCCTTTACGACGAGACGAAGGACGAACTGAGCTTCCCGTATTACGTCGACGAACACGACGACGCGCCGGCGCCGCGAAAGCTCGATTCCGGCACACTGAGCGCCGAGGTCATCCGTAGCGGGCAGCCGCTGCTGCTGACACCCGACTCCAGGCCCAGCCTGCACGAACGCCTGGGGCCGGCCGTAGGCAAGGAATCGCTGGACTGGCTCGGCGTTCCGCTGATCTCGCAAAAGGGCGTCATCGGCGCACTCGTGGTGCAAAGCTACTCGGGCGACGTGCGCTATACCGGGCAGGACGAGGCGCTGCTGCAGTTCGTCTCCACCCAGATTGCTGCGGTGATCGAGCGCAAGCAGACCGAAACCTGGCTACGCCACATTGCGCGACACGACGCGCTGACCGATCTGCCGAATCGCGGGTTGTTCAACGACCGCCTGCGCGCTGCGCTGACCAAGGCGCAGCTGGCCGAGGATCGGCTGGCCCTGCTCTACATCGACCTGGACCGGTTCAAGCAGGTCAACGACACCTACGGCCATGCCATCGGGGATCTGTTGCTGCGCGAAATAGGTCATCGCATCAGGCACTGTGTGCGCGAGTCGGACACGATCGGGCGTATCGGTGGCGATGAATTCATTGTCCTGCTAAACACCATCAAGTTGCCGGAACACGCTTCGATGGTTGCCGAGAAGATTCGAATCTCTCTCAGCCAGCCGTTCGAACTGAGCGGGCACCTGGTGCACATATCCGCAAGCCTCGGGATAGCCGTCTATCCCGAGCACGGTGATGAAAAGAAACAACTGATCCGGCAAGCCGACAGCGCCATGTACCGCGCCAAGAAAATGGGCGGTAACCGGTTTCTGATGGCACCGCCACTAGGCAGCAACGGCGATGAAGCACGTTCCGACGATGCGTCCCGGGCAGGCGTAACGAGGGATTGACGTAGAGAAAGGCCCTGCGCGCCTCCTGGGATGCCGCTCCAGCTCGCCAGCCCTCTCAAGCCCCCTCTACCCCTCTCCAGCCCTGTCTGGCCCTCCCTAGCCGTCATCCCTGCGAAGGCAGGGACCCAGTCTCTTGAGCTGACAGCCCGCTTCTCTGCTGAGGAGCACTTCCAACTCGACAAGCCCTAGCGGCCGCTGCGAGCACCCCGAATCTGGAGCCCGCCCAAGTATTGCTTTAGATACACTTACGATATATCTTTAAGTCACTCTCACGATATATCGGAACCTCTCATGCGTATGCGCCATATGCTTTTCAATGCCCTGTACCACCGCCATCACGACCATCACGGCCACGCTTTCGGACATGGCGAAGGCTGGGACGATCACGGACATCACGAACGCCATGCCGGACCTTTCGGCGGTCGCCACGGCGGCGGCGATTTCTTCGGCGACTGGAGCGAAATGCGTGGCGGTGGCCGACGCGGCGGTGGCGGCCGCATGTTCGGTCACGGCGATCTCAAGCTGCTGCTGCTGGCACTGATCGAGCAACAGCCGCGTCATGGCTACGAGCTGATCCGCATCATCGAGGACATGTTCCACGGGCAATATTCGCCCAGCCCCGGCGCGATCTATCCCACCCTCACGATGCTCGAAGAACTCGGCCACGCCGAAGTAACGAACGAACAGGGCGGCCGCAAGCTATACGCCATCACCGACGCCGGCCGTGCCTACCTGGACGAGAACCGCGACGCGGTGGACGCCGTCACCGCACGCACCGAGCAGAGCGCCAGGATGGCCGCGAAAATGGCCTCGCCGATGAATGTGCGCAAGGCGATGCATGCACTGAAGCATGCGCTGATGATGCGCGCCAGCGACTGGAGCAAGACCGAGGCACAGCGCGTCGCCGACATACTGGAGCGCGCCGCCACTGCTATTGCCACTGGTGAACGCCGTGAGTGAGGTGGACAGCGAAGCGCTGGCCGCCTGGCAAGCGCGTTGCAAGTCGCTGGGCCTGCTGATGACCGCGCCGCGGCGCGCCATCCTCAGCGCCATGCTGCGACTCGACCAGTCACTCGACGCGGTAGCGTTGTTGCAGGAAGCAAGGGAGCATCACGCCGGCATCAGCATCGGCACCGTCTACCGCTTCCTGCGCGAGCTGGAGCAGCTTGGCCTGGTGCAGACCGAAATCAAACCGCACAGCCGCTGCCGCTGGCGTTTGCGTGGCTCGCCACGAGACGCGCCCGAGCCCACTCCCGGCGACATTCGCACCATGCTGCGGCAGGTGCAAAGCTTCCTGCACGATCTGGAAAAACTCGGCCTCGCCGAGGCATTGCAGACGCCCCGCCCCACGTTCGCCGTTCCCGCAACCGGGCAGGCGAACCATGCACCGCTCGACCCTTCCCTCGACAGCATGCGGGAGATCGCCGAACGCCTCGGCTATCGACTCGTGTAACTCCGCTGCGCGCCCCGACATCAGCCACTGCCATCGCCACCGCCTCACGTCCCGCCACGCGGATCGTGCAGAGCCATTAGCCGGCACCTTGCCCTGTCCTCCTGGAGATCATGCCGATGACACCCCACGCCCACCGCAGGATTCGCCACGCCGTGGTGTTCCGTACCCTGGAAGTACGCCGCGTCCAGCAGCTGACCCCGCATATGCAGCGCATCGTCTTTGCCGGCGAAACATTGCGCGGCTTCGTCAGCGCAGCGCCAGACGATCACGTAAAGCTGTTCTTTCCCAATGGCGCGGGCGAAATCGTCACGCCAGTGCTGGGGCCGAACGGCCCGGAATATCCGCCCGGCCGCGAGTACTCGCCAATGCGCGACTACACCCCGCGCCACTACGACGATGCGCTCAACGAACTAACCGTCGATTTCGTGCTGCACGGCGACGGCCCCGCCTCCACCTGGGCAGCGCAGGCCAGACCCGGCCAGCAGATCGGAGCGGGCGGACCGCGCGGCTCAACCGTGATCGCCGATGACTTCGACACCTATGTACTGGTCGGCGACGAGACGTCCCTGCCCGCCATCGGTCGCTGGCTGGAAGAAATGCCGGAAAGCGCACGCGTCGAAGTGCTCGTGGAAATTCCCCACGCCGATGATCGCCAATCATTGCGCTCGCACGCGCATTTCAACGTCACCTGGCTCGAACGCAACGGCACGGCCGCCGATCAAAGTGATCTGCTGGAGCGCGCGCTGCGTGATCTACCCACTCCGACCGGCGACACCTTCTACTGGATCGCCACCGAATCACGCCGCACCCGCAACATGCGCCAGTGGCTCAGCGAGGAACGCGGCGTGCCGAAAGACTGGCTGAAGGCGAAGGGATACTGGAAAGCTGGCGCGGACGACGACGATGAGGATGATTGAGGCGGCACGCACCATTCGTCGCATCGGCGCACGGGCAGCCCGAGCACTCCTGCTTGTCACTGCCGCGCTTTCGGATGACTCGTGATGCCCGCCATGGCAATCGCTGCGGCGCCCAGCAGCAGCACGATGGAGATCCATGCTGACCAGTGCAGGCCCGAGACGATGTTTTCCTTGTGGTCGCCTGCCAGAGCTCCGAACAGCGCAACGCCGATCGCTCCGGCAGCCTGCCGCGCCGCGTTGAGCACGGCAGAGGCGACACCCGACGATTCCTTGTCAACGGCAGAGAGCACGGTGTTCGTCATCGCCGGGACGCCCAGTCCCATGCCGGCCGGCAACAACGCGAAGGCGGGCAGCATCAGCCAGTAGGAACTGTTTGCGCCCAGCAACAGGAACAATGCAAAGCCGGACGCATCGATGAGCGCGCCAAAAATCATCGGGAGGCGCGCACCGGTTCGCGCGACCAGCCATCCACTGAAAATGTTGACACCGAAAAAAGTGGCGGTCAGTGGAAGGTAGGCAACACCGGTACGCACGGCGCTGTAACCGTGCACCGTCTGCAAATACAAACTCAGCAGGAACACGATGCCGTAGTAAGTCAGGTTGACCACGACGCCGTAGAGAGTTGCTGCAGTGAAACCTGGTGCCTTGAAGAATCGCAGCGGCAGCATAGGGTGAGGACTGCGCGCTTCCGTATGCAGGAACAAGCCGCCGCTGATCAACGCCAGTGAAAAGCAACCCAGCACGAACGGATGCAGCATACCCAGCGGGCGTGCCTCGATGACGCCTGTGATCAACCCCGCAAGCATCAGGACGGCCAGGATCTGGCCTGCCATATCGAATCCGCCGTTGTGTGGCTTGCGGACCGCTTCCGGCAGGCGCAACGTCAAGACGGCGCCGATGGCACAGACGGGAAGATTGACCAGAAAGATGCTGCGCCAGCTCGCCACGCCAAGTAGAAGGCCACCGATGATCGGGCCCGCCGCGATGGCGATACTCCCCGCCGCCGTCCACCAACCGATCGCGCGCGCCCTCGCCGCAGGTGCGTGCGCCGACGCGTGGCTCAGCAAGGCGAGCGAGCTGGGAAGCATGGCGGCCGCTCCGATGCCCTGGATTGCACGACCGGTGATCAGCCACGTCGCATTGGGTGACAGCCCGCATCCCAGCGAAGCCACGGCAAACAGCGCCAGTCCGCTCAGATAGACCTTGCGCGCACCGAAACGGTCACCGAGATAGCCCATGCTGAGCAGCAGTACTGCAAAGGTCAGCGCGTAAGCGTCGACGACCCATTGCAGCATGGCGATGTTGGCATGCAGTTCGGTCGCGATACGCGGAAGTGCGACGTTGACGATCGTCACGTCGAGCTGCACCAGCGCGAAGCCGAAACTCGCCGCAGTGGTCACCCACCCTATCCTGTTGTCGCTCTGGGTCATGCGAGCTTCCGCTTTGCGTTGGGTGCAATGGGCATCCGGACTTCGACACCACCGACCGGGACTCCGTGATCAAGCGGATCGCCATACCGCAGCATCAGAGTCGCGTGCGCAGCGGGTGATCCAGGCCGGCCATCGTCTGCAACAAGCGCCGGCGCAACGGTGCCACCTGGACAAGCTCGGGCATCAAGGTATTGCGCAGCCAGCGCAGCGGTGCCGGGCGCCCACGCATCACCCGCGTCAGTGCTGCGATATTGCGCACCACCTGACGATGCACGGGCTGGCGCAGCTCGGCGAATTCCTGCATTCGTTCGAGTTTTCCACTCAGCGCATCGAACGCACAGTCGGCAAACACATACGCATCTTCGATCCCAAGATTCATGCCGCGCGCGCCGAGCGGTGAATGAATGTGTGCGGCATCGCCACCGAGCGCCACGCGTCCCACGCTTGCATGGCCGGCGAGCCGGTGCGCGATGTGAAACTGCGATTGCCAGATCACTTCGCCCGGCACGCTGCCCTCCGGCAAATGCGCCAGCGGGTCGGCCCCATTGCCGATCACTCGCCAGATGCCTGCCTGCAGATGCATCAGGAACAGGAAGCCATCGGGCTGCAAGCCGATATGTGCGCGCAGCGGATCGAGTGGGGTGTTCAGCCGCACATCCCATAGCAACCAGGGTTCGGGCAAGCTACTACCCGCAAAATCAACACCTAGCGCATGTCTCACCACGCTGCGTGAACCGTCCGCGCCAAACACCAGTGGAGCCTGCACCATCTGCGTACTGCCGTCCGCCTGTTGCAAGGTCAACGTCACCTGCTGCGCGTCCTGCTGCAACGTCTGCAGACTCACGCCGCGTTCCACATGCAGGCCCAATGCCGTGAGCGCTTCATTGAGCAGCGCCTCGGTGCGGGCCTGCGCCAGGCCGATCGGCAACTGTGGCATCTGACCCTGCAGGTCGACCGATGCCACTTGCTGATTTCCGCGGTGCATCGCCATGCCCTTCACCGCCCAACCCTCGGCGATGATGCGTGCCGCAACACCGCTCTCTTTCAGCATCTCCAGCGAGCGCGGATTGACCAGCAAGGCCTTCGAGGTCGACGTGGGTTGCATGGCCGCGTCGATGATGCGCACAGGCGCACCGCGGCGAGCGAGAAACAATGCAGCGGCAAGCCCCGTGGGGCCGGCGCCGACGATCATCAACGGTACCGAGGTGGAAGCAGCCATATGACAGTCATCCGGGTGGCGGTGAGCCTACGCTACCTGACGCACGCGCCAAGCGGGCATGTCGATCGTCATGCCAGCAAAAACGACGCTAGGACACACGCTCCGCTGGGGCACTTCAATTAACAATGGGCTCACGCAGCAGCGACGCCACCACAACGATGAATGTGCTTACAACTGGCACGACGCGGCGGCCTCACCTCCGCGCCATGCCAGCCCCAGCGGGGTAACACGTAGAGAGCGGAAGGAGTGCTACATGAAAAACCGTTGCGTATTCTGCACACCCGACTTGCTCGCTGCGCAAGCCGCGATGGACGCCGCACGGGAGGCTGGTGTGGATGACAAGGACATCTCGCTGGTCGCCCGCGAGGACATCGAAATGGAAAAAATTCCCGACCATCGTCTGAAGGAACACCACGACGTCACGCCGTCAGCCATGCGCGGCATCGCCTGCGGCGGTGGCAGCGGTCTGTTGCTCGGACTGATTGCGGTGGCCGTACCGCCGCTGGGCCTGACGCTCGCCGGTGCCGGTGCCATGGTCGTTGCCGGCGCCGCGATGGGCTGCTGGACCGGTGCATTGGTTGGCTTCGACGTCGATGATGCGATCAGTCGCAAGTTCAAGGACGAGATTGCCGCCGGCTGCATCCTGGTCGTCCTCGACGGCAATAAGGAGACACTCGCGCTGGCCAAATCACTCGTCGAAGGCACCGGTGCCATCCCGCTGGCTTTCAAAGCGCATACCGCATTGACCTGAGGGACACCTCGAATAATTCTGTTACCCAGCTCGTCTCCCTGCCTTCGCGGGAATGACGGGCAACGAGCAGTTTTGCGCGTCAGAGCAGCGTCAGCAATAACGGCACGATGATGCCGGCGAGCAGGACCAGGGCGATGCGCGTTCCATGGCGGGTGAAGCGATAAGCCATGTACAGACCGGTCAGCGTGGACAGCATCAGGCTCAGTGCCACCAGCGCGAAGAAAATCTTCATCGGCAGCAGGTTCTTTTTCGGTCTCCCGCTGGCGTTGTCGGCGGGCGCGCCGGACGCTGCAGTCATTCGGACGTCAGTTGCCGCGTTCGCCGGTATTGAAGCGGCGGATGCTCCCGCCACAGGGGAATCTTTTGCCGGCGGAGCCGCTTCCGCCGGATGCGGCTTCCGTGGTGGCATGACCGTGGTCTGCTTTTTGTGCAGCTGAGCCAGGGTTGCCAGCCACGCGGGCGGCGTATAGCTGCTGCCGCGCGTCGTCTCATGCAGGCTGAAGGTCTGCATACCTCCGGTGAACGCAAAAAACAGCAGCATGGGGGCGGTGAAAACTCCCAGATAAAGGTGGATCTGACGTACCCATTTCAGCAAGCGGTGACCGGTGGACATGAGAATCTTTCTCATTTGGCAAAGCGCGGACTGTAATGGCTTCGGCGGATATCGCCAACCACCAAGCGACGTTTCCAGCGAAATTGACGACGCAGCCCGCTCGCCGCGAGGCCATAAGAGCCGTGCCATAAGAGCCATGGCGGTGCCTATGAGGAGTCGCTAGAGTGCCGCTCAGACAAGGTTCCGCGACACCGCAAGCATGGGTATCGATGCCACTCAACCGGAGCGATCGATGAAGAGCCAGCGTCACACCCACCTTTCCGCCATCCTGTACGGCGGACTCATTGCCGGCACGCTGGATATCGGTGCCGCGGCGCTGATCAACATGATCAGTCCCGTCGTGATCCTCAAAGCCATCGCCAGCGGCGTGCTGGGCAAGCCCGCGTTTGCCGGAGGCGCGTCGGTCGCCCTGCTGGGGCTGGTCCTGCAATGGGTCATGTCGTTGTTGATCGCGGCGATCTTCGTGTTCGCGGCGCGGCGGCTCCCCCGCCTGGTCCTGCACTGGCCGACCTGGGGCGTGGCCTACGGCGTGGTAGTTTTTTTCGTCATGAATTACGTCGTTCGGCCGCTGTCCGCCGCATGGCCAAAGACGCACTTCACTCCCGCGGGGTTCGTCGAAAACATGCTCGCCATGTTGCTGTTCGGACTGATCGTGGCGTATTGCGCACGCGCATTCGACACATCCTCGCGCTGAGTTGAGGTGGCTCCGAATCACTGACCAGCCGACCTGCGCCGGGAAGTGCTGACACCCGCGCTGGCCCAATCGACTCTGCATGGCACTTGGACTGCGGGCAAGTCACCTGCTATCGGGGATAAGGTCGCGCTGTCTTCACAGCATGATGCTGGAGAATGGATCATTGCCCGTACTGGATCCAACAGTCGGCCCGGCTTCATTGGCCGCTCACTTCCATGACACGGACGCCCGGGATGCAACGACCACTCTGGATTCGGCTCAAGTTGGCGGTTAAGCAGTGACATTGATTCGTCGACGTGCAGGCATCCTCGTTGCGCTGGCTCTGCTTGAGTTGGCGCTCGGCGCCTGCTCATCGATACGTACCGATTTCGCCAAGCGGCCTTCGAAGGCATTACCGCCGACAACCAGCACACCGAGCGGGCATTACATCAGCTCCCAGGTCAATCAGCACCCGGATCAATCCGGCTTCCGTCTGCTTTCGAACAACAACAATGCGCTGATGAGTCGTATCGCTCTCGCCGATCATGCGCAGCGCTCCATCGATCTGCAGTACTACATCTTCGACAACGACGCGACTGGGCGACTGGTGGCGCAACGCCTGTTGGCCGCAGCCGACCGTGGTGTACGGGTGCGCATCCTGCTCGACGATATCAATGTGCACAACGAGATCGACATGCTGGATGCGCTCAATGCGCACCCGAACATCAAGGTCCGATTGTTCAATCCGTTCCATACGCGCAACCCATCCATGCTGTCGAAGATCACGCAATTCCTGTTCGACGCGCATCGGCTGAACCGACGCATGCACAACAAGTCGTACATCGTGGACAGCAACGTGGCGGTCGTCGGTGGCCGCAATATTGGTGATGGCTATTTCGACGCGGGCAGTGATACGAATTTCCGCGACCTTGACTTGATCGCGATCGGGCCAGTCGTGAAGGAGGCATCACACGCGTTCGACGAGTACTGGAACAGCGATGCCGCGTACCCCGTTACAGCCTTCCGCGGCAAGCGCGCCAATGGCTACGATTTGGCAAAACTTCGGGTGGACCTGACCCACGATGCGCGCACATTCGCGCAATCCGATTATGCGCAAGCGACATTGGATGCGCTTCCCAACGGCCCAACGGCAGATCGCCCCGGCGCGTGGTTCTGGGGGCCGGCCATGCTGGTCGCCGACCAGCCAGAAAAAATCGACGCTACGACGGATGACCCCTCACTGCGCATCGGCCCGCAAATCAAGTCGATGATCGATCAGGCGCAGCAGAACGTGCTGCTGATATCTCCCTACTTCGTTCCCGGGGAAAGTGGTACGCGTTATCTCACTGGCCTCGTTGCGCGTGGCGTCAGCGTGAGTGCGCTGACGAATTCGCTGGCCTCCTCGGACGAGCCGGCCGTGCATGCGGGGTATTCGCGCTATCGGTATGCGCTTCTTGAAGGTGGCGTGCAGCTCCATGAATTGCGGCCCGCCCCCGGTGCAAGCCAACCGGCGACCGCGAAGGGAACATCGTCCGGCATCAGCCTGCACGCCAAGGCCATCGTGGTGGACGAACGATGGGTATTCGTCGGCTCGATGAACCTGGATCAGCGCTCGAAATTGCTCAACACCGAGATGGGCATCATTGTCGATTCCCCGGAGCTGGCAAACGCAGTGACGCAGTTTTTCGACCAGGCCATCCTACCGGCGAGCGCCTATGACGTAGTGCTGAACGAAAAAGGCACGCCTCGGGCCGGAGAAATGCAGTGGCGGACGAGCGACAACGGCAAGCCCGTGACTTATGACCGTGATCCGGAAGCCACCGCGAAACGTCGAATCGAGGTTTCGTTCCTCAAGCTGTTACCGATTGAGGGCATGCTCTAGCAGGGAGTCCGCCTGGCGCTTGATGTGATCACCCTTCCTGCACCTTACCGACACACTGTTTGTGTTTTGCTCATCTCAGTCCACGACGTGATGCTCGCGACGGCGTTGCAGCGCTGAATCGATCTTTCGTCGCAAAAGGGCGGTGAGTTGAACTGGATAGGCGAAGGCGATTTCAGTCGCAACAGGCAGTTGCGTCGCAAACGCGACCGGTACTGCTGAAGCCGCGCCTGCGAGTGCGGGTTATCCGGGGTACACCTTGTCGACCAACGACTGAACAACTATCGGTAAACCGGCACCAATACTCAGCGCAGCCGTGATGGCCACGCTATGGTGCACAGGTACCGTCAGCTCCCACAGGGATACTTTCATGAATATGCACGAATGTACGAATCGTCGTCGGACGATGCGATTGCCCCTGCTCCGCCGCATGATCATGTGGATGGTGGCAGCCAGCTTCATGGCCATACCGTTCTCGTCATTCGCCGGAGTATTCATTTCGGTGGCCATCGCGCCGCCGCCGCTGCCGATCTACGCGCAGCCCATCGTGCCCGGCGCCGGCTATATCTGGACACCGGGTTACTGGTCCTATGCCAACGATGGTGGCTATTTCTGGGTGCCGGGCACCTGGGTACTGGCACCTTATGCCGGTGCACTGTGGACGCCGGGATACTGGGGCTGGAATAACGGCTTCTACGTCTTCAATGCCGGTTACTGGGGTCCCCACGTGGGCTTCTATGGCGGTATCAACTATGGCTTCGGCTACGGTGGCAGGGGTTATTCGGGTGGCTACTGGAACCATGGCTCGTTCAACTACAACAGGAACGTCGTCAACAACACGACCATCAATCGTGTCAGCTTCAACGGTGGCCACGGTGGCGTGATGGCACGGCCGTCAGCGCAGGAGCAAGTGGCTTTGCACGATCGGCATATGGCACCTGTGGCGGCACAGCAGGAGCATATCCAGATGGCCAGCCGGAACACCGCCATGCGCGCTTCGGTGAACCACGGCGCACCGGCGATTGCCGCTACACCGCGACCGGGAGCTTTCAGCGGCGGCGGTGTGGTCGGGGCACATGGCGCGAATCCGACGACAGGCGCGGCTTCGGCGAGGACAAATACAGCTGAGGCGCATACTGCCCACGTGAACAACGCCACCATGTCACACACCAACGCAGCGGCTCAACACTCGGTCAACGCCCGCACATCCCCGACCCATGTTTCGGGCAACGGCAACGTCCAGCGGACGGCACAGACCAGCCACGCGACCTCGCACCCCACGCATGTGAGCAATGGATATCAGGGGTCCACGCGAACGGCGTCAACCTACCACGGCGCCCCTGCAGCCCATGCCAATCAACCGGCGCGAGCACAACCGCAGGCACGTCAACAGGCGCAGCCACATCAAGCGCAGCCGCATCAGGCAGCCCACGGTGGCGGCGAGGCGGAGCATCACCAGCAACACTGATTCGTCGCGCATGTGTGCGAAGTAAATCCACAAAAAGGGCCCGAGCAATCGGGCCCTTTTTTGTCGGCATCACGGTTGTCCAGGTCGCCGTTTGCCACGCTGGGGCTCGACAACGTGGTTACGAAGCAGTCGGCTCAACCGCCGCTTCATGCGCAAAGTTACTAACCGACTGTCGCATCGTCACTCGTTCACGCAGTCGCAAAAATGGCCGCTCCACGGCGTAGTGCAGCAATGCTCCAGCCAGAAGTGCTGCGACGGCGTACACGAGGAAGGCGATCACGCCCTGCCCCTGCAGTTGCGTTCCAAACGCACTTTGCACCATGTGATACACCGGTTTGTGGATCAGGTAGAGGCTGTAGGAAATCAATGCGATCCAGCCAGCTCCGGGCACGCGCAGCTTGCCGATCCAGCTGCGCGTACCGGCACCCGCCTGCACCAGCAGCGCAAGCCCCGCCGACAACAATGGGTAGCCGAACACGCTGGGGATGAAACCCGTCCGATCCCGGAACAGCCCGATCGCACAACCCACAACGACCAGGCCAACCAGCATCAGAACGTTCGCCCGTCTTTGCAGCCACGACCACAGTGTTGGCCGGAACGCCTTGATCGTTGCCAGCACCACACCTGCCAGTAATCCATCGAGACGCGTGTAGGTGGGGTAGTAGAGATCCTCGACGAAGCGCTGGTTAAAACCGCGCCCGGGACCATCCAGTCCTATCGCTGGCGCCATGTCGTAGAGCCATATCCAAGCACGGGCAGCCATGCCCAGCACAACGACCGCAGCGCATACACCGATGAACTTCGTCATCGATGGTCGTCGCGCGAGCCACCACGCAAGCAACGGAAACAGCCAGTAGAAATGCTCCTCCACGCATAGCGACCACGCGTGGGAAAACGCCTGGTTGTGCTGGTAGTCGATCAGAAAGTTGACGGTGAACGTGAGGAACTGCCACAGCGGCTGGATGCCGGGGCTCTCGCGGAATGCCGGCACGCTGAAGTACAGCGCCAGCACCACCAGAAATGCCGGCAGGATGCGAAACGCGCGGCGCAGATAGAACGCCCCGAACGACACCGACTGGCCCTGGCTCAGCGGCTTCAGCAGCTGCGAACCAATCAGATAGCCGCTGAGCACGAAGAACAGGTCGACACCCATCCAGCCATAGTCGGACAGCCACGCGTAACCATCACCCAGTCCGCCGACGACAAACGAATGGAACAGCATCACCCAGACGATCGCAATGGCACGCAGCAGGTCCAGCCCCGGCAATCGACTCATGGTTTCCCCTGTCAAGACAGAACGCGAGCCAGTGACTCGCCAACAAACCGTGAGTATGAATCGCGCCCTGTCATTGCGAAAGACGCTGACGTGGCAGGGGTGTCAGTGGAGCTGGGGGCATCAAGCCTTCTTCAGGAAACAAACCTTCAATACCAGTCCCTTGATCTTGTCCGAGTTGCCTTCGATGTGCTCGTCGTCGCCATCGACCAGACGGATGCCCTTGATGATCGTGCCCTGCTTCAACGGAATCGACGAACCTTTCACCTTCAGGTCCTTGATCACCACCACGGTGTCGCCACTGTGCAGAACATTGCCGTTGACGTCCCGGACCACCATGTCGGCGTCCGCTGCCTGGGCGGCCGTCGCAATGGGCCATTCGTGACCACAGTCGGCGCACACATAGTTATCACCATCCGGATAGGTGTTTTCCATGGCGCATAGAAGGCAAACGGGTATCTCGGACATCGATCGGTTCTACGGCAGTCGTTTGATCACGAAGTATAGACGCCCGGTCATTCTCGCGATTCGCACGCAGCCTTCACGCGCGAGCAGTCACCTTAGCGTCGTCGGCGTGCGCTTTGAAGCATGCGTTACTCGGGGAATCGGTCATGAAGGCAAGCCAGGTTCTCGCCACTGTCGGGGTAAGCGACTTTGACGCTTCCAGCGCATGGTATGCACGTCTGTTTGGACGCGCACCGGACCACTGCCCGAGCACGTCCTGCGCGGAATGGCAGATTGCTGATAGCGCAACGATCCAGGTCCTGCCCAAGAATGCGTTTGTCGACGACAGGAATCGTTCGGGCTGGGCGTCGGTCGGCATCATCGTCGAGCACCTCGACGACATCCTGGCGGAATTGCGCAAACGACAGATCGATGTGGCGCCGCCGCACATGGTGACTCATTTCGTACGCGTTGCCCCGGTCACCGACCCGGATGGCAACCAGGTGACTTTCGTCGAGTCAATCGCCGGTTAGCCGATAAGCGGCCCGCTTGTGGGATCAACACGCCTACCTGTCGCCGCTCATCCAGCGACTGCGTCTTCGCTCTTCGTCGGCTCGCTTTATATAGGCACGGCCGGCTGGTCGATACCTGCCGCTTGCGCGAGCCAGTTTCCCGTGGACGGCAGTCATCTGGAGCGTTACGCGCAAGTCTTCAATGCGGTGGAGATCAACTCATCGTTTTATCGCGCACATCGACCTGCGACGTATCGCAAGTGGGCAGACACCGTGCCGGCGGAGTTTCGCTTTGCGGTAAAAATGCCGCGAACGATCAGCCACCTGGCAAGGCTGAAAGCATGCCTGCCGTTGCTGGACTCATTCCTTGACGAGGTTGGACCGCTTGGCAAAAAGCTCGGCTGTCTCTTGCTGCAGCTGCCACCCAGCCTGGCGTATGACCCCGACATAGCGCTGCCATTTTTCGATCAACTGCGACAGGCACATCGTGGTCCGGTGGCCTGTGAGCCCCGCCACGTTTCGTGGTTCGGCGAGCCTGCAAGTCATGCGCTGCGAGTGCACCACATTGCACGCGTTGCGGCAGACCCTGCACGCAACCCACGCGCCGGCGTGCCGGCAGGCGATCGATCGATGCAGTACCTGCGTCTGCACGGCTCGCCACGGATGTACTACGACGCCTATGACGACAACGCGCTACAGCGTGTTTCTGGACGCCTCCTGCAGCCCGACCCGCAAACGGCGGAGCGCTGGTGCATCTTCGACAACACCGCACTTGGCCATGCCACGGCGAATGCGCTCACCCTGGGCTCACTCACGCAGCCCGGCAACCATGGCCGCAGGTAGCAGCCTTGCGGTAAAGTCCAAAGCCATGTCGCAAGCGCGCCTGCCAGCCATCGGTTTTCCGGCGATTCATCGGTTATCGACCGGGAGCCATCCGCGGTCGCATCAGCCCATGACCAACAGCGATGGAGCACGCCTTGTCCGATGCTGACGCGATACCGCGCATCGCTTTTGCCGTGGAGCATGCGAGCAAGCGCTACGGCCACGTGGTGGCGCTGGACAACATCAACCTCGCGTTCGCCGCCGGCAGTACCACCGCACTGATCGGCAGCAGTGGTTCGGGCAAGTCCAGTGTGCTGCGCCTGCTGCTGGGGCTGGAGTGGCCGGACAGCGGGTGCGTGAGGGCTGATGGCCGCGCGTTGGAACGCTCCCAATTGTTGGCGCTGCGGCGACGCGTGGGCTACGTAATCCAGGATGGCGGCCTGTTTCCGCATCTCACGGCTTTGGGCAACCTGGCACTGTTGCCGCGCCATCTTGGCTGGAGCATGCAACGAATTCGCCAGCGCGCCGAAGAACTCGCCGTGTTGACCCATTTACCCCAGGATGTTCTGGAACGCTACCCAGCCGAACTTTCCGGCGGCCAGCGCCAACGCGTTGCCTTGATGCGCGGACTCATGCCGGATCCCGATGCGTTGCTTCTGGACGAGCCGCTGGGCGCACTCGATCCACTCGTTCGCCATGAGCTGCAGGACCAGCTCAAGCTGATCTTCGACCAGCTCGGCAAGACCGTGATCGTGGTGACCCACGACCTCGCCGAAGCAGCCTGGTTTGCCAAACGCCTAGTGCTGATGCGCAAGGGCAAAGTCGTCCAGGACGGTCGCCTGGAAGACTTGCGCGAGCGCCCGGTCGACCCGTTTGTCACTCGCTTCGTCGAAGCACAGCGACACTTGCCCGGGGCATCGCGATGACTCGCCCATGGCACATGCTGGGCGCCCTTTGCGTTCTCCTGCTGCTACCGACCTGGGCCAGCGCCGAGCCGGTACGCATCGGCTCCAAGCAGTTCACCGAGTCCGTCATCCTGGGCGAGCTCGCACGGGAAACCGCTCGCGAAGCGGGCGTCCAGGCTGTGCATCAACGTGAGCTTGGCGGCACCAGCATCCTGTGGACCGCGCTGCTGCATGGAGATATAGACGTCTATGCCGAATACACCGGCACCCTCACCCACGAATTGCTGAAGAACATTGCCCCGGATGCCGACATCCCCACCCTGCGTGCCCGACTGCGGCCGCTTGGCATCGGCATCACCGATTCGCTCGGCTTCAACAACACCTACGCGATCGGCATGCGTGAAGATCGCGCAGCGAGTCTGCGCATCCACAGTATTTCCGATCTGCTCGCGCACACCGATTTGCGCTTCGGATTTTCCAACGAGTTCATGGACCGCGAAGATGGCTGGCCCGGCCTGCGCGAACGCTACGGATTAGCGCAGACACAGGTCCAGGGACTCGATCACACACTGGCGTATCGAGCAGTGGCGAGCGGCGCGGTAGACGCGATCGATCTCTACAGCACCGATGCGGAAATCCCCTATTACCACCTGCGCACGCTGGATGACGACCGGCATTATTTTCCGCGCTACGAGGCGGTATACCTGTATCGGCTGCCGCTGGAGCAGAGCGCACCAGCCTTCATGACCGCGCTGCAGAAGCTCGCGGGCCGCATCGACGAAAACGCGATGCGGCAGATGAACGCGAAAGTGAAGCTGCAAGGTGAGCAAGAGAATGTCGTGGTCGCCAACTTTCTCGGCATCCGCGCCCAACGCGACGACTCCGGTCTCTGGTCACGCCTGCTTCAACGCAGCATCGAGCACATCAAACTGGTGGCCATCTCGCTTGGGCTGGCGGTGCTGCTGGCCATTCCGCTGGGCATCCTGGCGGCGCATCTGAAACGACTTGGCCAGCTGGTGATCGGTCTCACCGGCATCCTGCAGACCGTGCCGTCGTTGGCGATGTTCGTCTTTATGATTCCACTGTTCGGCATCGGCACGTGGCCGGCGGTCGCTGCACTGTTTCTCTATAGCCTGCTACCGATCGTGCGCAATACGCACGCAGGCCTGGTCGGCATTGCGCCGGAACTACGCGAATCAGCCGCTGCATTGGGACTTCCGCGCAGCGTACGTCTATACCGGGTGGAACTGCCGCTGGCCACGCGCTCCATTCTGGCCGGCATCAAGACGGCTGCGGTGATCAATGTCGGCACGGCCACGCTAGCCGCCTTGATCGGGGCCGGCGGCTATGGCCAGCCGATTCTCACCGGCATCCGCCTGGACGATATCGGGCTGATCCTGGAAGGTGCCGTGCCCGCCGCCATACTGGCGCTACTGGTCCAAGGCCTGTTTGAGGGGATCGAACGATGGCTGACGCCGCGCGGGCTGAGGTTCGAGGCAAGACAGTAAGCGAGTGGGCGGGATCATCCGGGGGCGTCGCCGCATGATCGGCGCGCGTCGGAAAAGCTCGGCATGCCGGGCCCGTGGCTCGATGTTTCAAGCTTCGAACCCGCCATGCCGACAAAAACCGGCACAAGGATAGGAGGAGACGCCAAGCGCCGGAACGGGGGTCCATGCAGGACGATAAATCCGACCTGCCACTCCTGACGGGAAGCGGGTCGAACGCTCCGTTCGACCCGCCCCTTTACCATGCTTACTTGCCCAGATCCTGCAAGAAGCGGTTGGTGTACTCGAGTGCCGTACTTCCACTGACCGAATTACAGGTCGCTGAGGCGTAGTCGACGTTGCCCGAACACGGCGTGTCGCGATCGAGCGACCAGAAGTGCACACCAGCCAGCCCATTGGCCACCGCATAGTTGGTCACGGTATCCACGTCGGTGGTGGAGAAAACCTCGCTGGTGACATCGTTCATGCCGATCATCGGTGTCAGTTCGATCTGGCTGGCCGCGATGCCGTAGGTGTGCTCGAGGTTCAACGCCGCCTGGATGGCAGACTGTCCCATATTGCACTGGCCGTTCGACACAACGCAGACGCTCGAACTGGCTGAGCCAAAGTCCATCGTCATCAGGTTGATGGTGTAGTTGGTCAGATGCGCGCTCTGGATCGCCTTGACCACCATGTCGCCCAGCCCGTTCAGGCCACCATAGCTGCCGTCCGACGCGCCCAGTGTGGCCAGCGTGAAGGAGAAGCGCAGATTCGGATACAGAGTGTGGGCGTAGGCAGCGTAGGTCACGAGGTTGTTGATTTGCGCCTGCGTCTGACCACCCTCGATGTCGAAATCCACACCGACCATATACGGCGACATGTAGCTGGAAAGGAATTTTGCCATGCCCGCCGAGGTCGAGCAGGTAAACGTACCCGCTTCACCGCCGGTGGAGACCACATAACTCAGCCCCGCATTGGCAAGCGCCTGGACATTCGCGCCGGCGAAAGTCGCTCCGGGAACGCCGCCCCAGCTTTCGCTGCCGCATTCACCGGTTGCAAAGGCCAACGTGATCGCCCCCAGCTTTGGCTCCACTGTCGAGACCAGGCTGCCACTGCCCACTACTGGAATCATCGTCCCGGTAACCTCCGTCGACATGACGTTCGTGTTCCAGTTGAGATTGATGGTGACGTCCTTGTACGGACTGAACAGCAAACTGCCTGAAGGCGGCGGCGGGGGTGGCGGCGGAGGCGGCGGGGATGGCGGCGTACCAGAGCCGCTGCCGCAGGCACCCTGCGAAGTCCAGGGCTGGCCGGAGCCACTGCCACCATTGTTGGTGGCCGGATCGTTGCCCTGGGTCCACCAGTTCGCCTTGTAGTTGACCCCGTTTTCGCTGGCGGTATTGCCACCGGTGTAAATCGCCGACGCGCTCCACGCTGCCGCGCAACTAGGCAACGTCTGAGCCTGCGCCGTTCGCACGGGCGCTGCCGCGAGGAGAGTGATGGACATGGCTGTCCCTATCGCACTGCTTAACGCACCTAAAGCCAAACGTGACCACGCAACCGATTGCTTTACGGACATAGGAGTATCTCCAGATGGGATGGCATCGCTACGGGTGAGTTACCAAGGCATTCGAGGCCGCGTTCCAGTCGGCCAATGGGGACCATCGCCTTATCGCATCCATGCACGCTACCGCTTGTAATGTCCCGTATTAAATCTGGATGACAACGTTGTCTATACGACTTTCGCTGAACTGTGATGGCTGACGTGAAAATGCCGCCGATGGTGCAGACCGATGAAATAGTTGCCATGACATGGGCTTCGTAATGCGCCATCAACGTTGCGACGCAGCATATCTCCGGCATATCCATAGCTCGGAAATGGCCATGCCCACGCCTGGCGAAGTACCTGAAAACGAAAATCGATAGACCGCCCAGTGATAGGCAAGACATTAAAGTGACAACGTTGTCTGCGGCTGTTGCCATCGACGACGAAAGGAACGGCCGCACTGATCGCGCTGTTGAGCAACCCGCGCGTGCAAAGCCACGCAGGCGATGATGGAGATGAAGGACATCGACCTTGATGTCTTGCAGCGGGCCATGGCGTGAGTGGAAGGCGCACTGCCTGGCATTCATTCAACGGGCAGCCACCCCGCCAAACGCATCAATCCTCGGTGGGCAAGTCGAACTCTTCAGGCCAATCGAACACCACCGGCTCGGCATGATCGCCGATCAGCGGCCAGCGACCTATCACCTCGTGCCTGGATTGTCCGAAGAAGCTGCGTATCAACACGAATTCATGCGCGTTCCAACGGATCGGCGGCATCGACTCCTCGACGGTATCGATCGCATTTCCGCGCAGCAGCGTGACGTGCGGCAGATAATTGGAAACGCCCAGCACCTGCAGTCCGAAACGGCGTTGAGCTTCGGCAATCGCAACGCGAAGCTTCATCGCCCAGCTGCTGGATGTGTTGTCCGCGCACAACACGAAAGGAAAGTTGCCGTCCTTGGCGGCACTGAGCCGTACCGCCGAATCCAGTGATACTTCGAAGCCCTTGATGTTTACGGCCTCTGCCGCGGCGACCAGCGCACTTTCTACTGACTGCTGCAGTCGTTCCGGTCTTCCCATGTCTACCAGTGTCAGGTGGAACTCGTCGGGATCGATCGGCGAACCGATCAGCCGGTGCGACTTGCGGAAGCGTTCGCAGATCCGAACTATCTCGACGGTTGCATTTTCGTCCGGCTTCAGGGCAAAAAAGAAATGGGTGCCCTCAGAAGGCTTGTGGCCGTGCAACGTGCCCTGACTGGTGCGCGACTCCAAGGCCATCTCTCCCTCGGGCGATTGCATGTGACAAAAGTATTTCCCCGGCCCCATCGTACAGTGCGTGGCCTGTCTGTCCCAGATGTCATGTCATTCCTTGCAGCCATTCGATGACCGGACAAGTTCTTGCGATCGCGAAGCGCTGCGCCGAACCAAGTGCAGCCACCCGAGCTAACTCTTTGATTCATGGCGCCAGTCGTACGGGGCACCGGAGTCAGCTGAATCTCGCAGCCGGAAAAGGAAGCCACCCTGGGCCTTTGATCCTGCGCGCAAGCTCAGTCGGTGGGGTCGGTGCAGGCGGCATAGCGCTTGCCTTCGACTCGCACGACTTCGCCACGACCCTGCAACTCGATGCTGGCGGTGTAGTGTTCGGCCGAATCGAAGTCCACGCGACCGTGGCCAGTCAGCGGCGGGTGCACGGAACAGCTCTCTGTCCAGGCAAGCGCTGTACTGCTGCGATGCTGGTTGCTGCGCTGACAGTGCTCTTCCGGAACAGACAGGTCGGCGAACGCGAGCCAGGGGTCCGCGCCCTCATGCACACAATGCCAACGTATGGATGGCTGACCCGGCTGACCATGACTGACGACGATCACCACGGTCTTCCACAGACCAGGCATCGCCTGGAAATCGGCGGGGTCGGCACGCGTGGCAGAACTGCCCAAGCCGGTGGCGATGAACAGCGCGAATGCGGCAGTACGACGAACAGCGCCCCCACGGCAGAGCCGCCGGGCATGCTGGATAAATTGATTCATGGCTGGAACGCTCTTGGTGATTCGAAGTCGACACAGACGCCGGCGTGAAGCGTGACGTACAGACGCAAGAATGCCCTGCCTGCATCAGCAGGCAGGGCATGATCGGCTAGACGATCAATCTTTCGTTGCAGCGGAGTTTTTGAAATTGAACATGTCCATCAGGTTGCCGATCGCAGGTGCATTGACCGGAACATACGGGTTGTTCGACTGCGCCACGGGATTGGGCAAGTTGTCGCGGCTGCGCGCCGAGATCGTCTCGTCCAGACCCCAGTTCGCCTCGACGAATTTGTCGAAGGAGACGTGATCGTAGTACGTGTGCACGACGTGACCGCCTTGCGAGAACTGCGAGACCACCAGCAGCGGGATGCGCGTACCGTCGCCGAAGAAATCGATCGGCTGCACATAGCCCGAATCCCAGTAACCGCCGCCCTCGTCGAACGTCACCATGATGACGGTGTCACTCCACACCTGCGGGTTGGCCTGCGCCATCTCGACGATCTTCTGCACGTAGCCTTCGAAGAGCTCGAGCTTGGACGAGGCCGGGTGGCCGTCCAGAAGTCCATCCGGCTTCGCAATCGAAACTGCCGGCAACGTGTTGTTCTGGATATCGTTGTAGAGATTATTGATATCCTGGTTGTTGCCGCGCAGCTCCGGATTGGTCATGACCTGGGTGGAATACAGGAACGGATCGCAGATGTTGCAGAACGTTCCAGCCTCGCCGTTCTCCTGGCCGTTGCCCCAGCCTTCGCCGTAATACTTCCAGCTTACGTGATGACGATTCAGCAGCAGGGCAAGGTTGTCCTGCTTGGTTGGCGGCACGGTGAACTGATTCGCACCCAGCGGTGCCGGCGTGCCGTCACCCAGATAGCCAGGGTTGTAGTTGTTCACCAGATAATACGCACCCGATTTGCAATCGGTGCCGCGGAAAGTGCGATACGGCAGCGAACGCAGGTAGCCCCTCACCGGAGCGACGCCCGGCTGTGATTCATCCGCGCAGTTGACATAGGATCCGCCACCGTAACCATCCTGCACGTACCAGTTGTTGGTACCCAGCTGGGTGTTCGGATTCTCGATCTGGTTGGAGGGCGGTATCACCGGGTTGCCCTGCTCGTCGGCGTAATAGATCGGGCTTCCGAAGCCGAGCATGATGTGGTTGGCACCGGTGCCACCCATCACCGACTGGTGGAAGTTGTCGCTGAGCGCATAGGTACGGGCGAGCTGAGCGAGATACGGTGCATCGCCCTTGGCGATGTTGAGGAACTGCATCGAGGTTGCACCCTCGCCCGTGCTCTGGTCGGTGAAGCCGGCCGGTTGTGCGGCGCCGTTGTTGCCGGCGCCAATCGTGGTCTCTACCCACGGGAACAGATCGTTGCGACAGCCGCTGGGATTCTTGCGCGTGGCCGCCTGGGCACTGCAGTCGAGCTGTTGCCACATCTGGAAGAAACGATGCACCGGGCTGTTGGCGTAGTCGTTGTAGCTGATCGAAGCATGCATATCGACCGGCGCATTCGCCAACTGGGTCGGAAAGCGCGTATCGACGACGTCATTGGGCAGACCCGTGCCACCTTCGGCGAGCTGCACATAGTTGGCTGCCGGCAACGCCGGTTCGATAGCCTGCGCTTCCGCAGCCGAGGAGAAAAACGCCTGGGTCGGTGCACCGCCGGTGTTCATCGACGGCAGGTTTGCATACGGCGTGGTGTGCTGGGGAGCGTTCGCGTAGGTGCCGGTATTCGACGCCTGCCACTGGCGTGCCGCGGCAACGTTCGGGCCCGGCGTGCCATCGGCGTTGACGATGCCTTCGGACAGCAAGTTGTACACACTCTGCCCCGCCGGCGGTGTGTAGGTGGCAAAAACGTGATCGAAAGTACGGTTCTCGCCAATCAGCAAAATCACGTGCTTGATCGGAGTGCGCGTGTTGCCACTGCGGTCGTCGCCGACGCCGGGGTTGTGCAGCACGACAACGCCACCGGGCGGCGTGTTGCGGCTATGGGTACCTGCGGTAGGCAGGTTCTGGCGGAACGCGGCGTCCTTGTCGGGTGGTGTAGTGCTTTGCGCGCTCACGACACCGGCAAGTCCGGCAGCGAGCACGCCGAGAGCGAGCGATCTGAACCGCGTACGGTTTAATACTATGGACATGACTGGATCTCCTGCAGGAATCCTGTGAAGGCTGCAATCGAGTGTTCCCCCTGATTCTTGGCCTGCAAGCGACTGGGTCCGGCAGACCAACGGCAGTCTGGTCCGCACAGATGACGCAACGTTGGCAATGACACGACAGCGCGTCAGTCCAGCATGACAATGTGGCGACAGCGCGCGATCCTGTGCGCTAGCTCACGAAGTTGAAATAACCGGGCCAGAGAAGCCGCTGTTTGCCCCTCCCCCTGCGTGCAGGGGTTGGTTGGGAGGGGGTGGAGCTTTTGATCTTCGTGGCGAAGAGCGACCCCACCCCAGCCCTCCCCTGCAGGCAGGGGAGGGAGCCAAGGCCACTCTCGCGCTGCGCAGACTTCTAGGCCGGCAGCAGCTGATACGGGCGCATCATTTCGTTGTCTTCATGTTCAAGATAATGGCAATGCCACACGTAGCGCCCGGGCTCGCCCTCGAAGCGCATGGCGATGCGCGTGACCATGCCAGGATCGGCGCGCACGGTGTCCTTCCAGCCCGCTTCGTGCGGCGGCGGCGATTGAGCGGGGCCGGTGTATTTGACGATGCGATGCGCGTTCCAGGCGAACAGATCGAACGGCCGCCGATCGATCACCTGGAAGCGCACAAGATGCAAATGGATCGGATGCGAGTCGCCGGTGATATTGACGAAACTCCAGGTCTCGATGCTGTTTTGCCGCGGATTTTCAGTGATCGGGTCCGACCACATCTTGCCGCCAAGCAACATCATCATGGGATTGCCGCCGGCATCGTCCTGCTCGCCCAGCGTCAGCACGCGATCTCGCACCGCACTGGCGGGATCAATACGCGGCACCGGCCGCAACGCTGCCGGGAGCACTGACGTATCGGCACGCCCGCGATCACGCACGCGAAATTCCAGGATCGCCTCTGATTGCTGGTGCAGCTGGACCGCCTGCCCGGCCATGCCGCTGAAATCCACGATCACGTCGGCGCGTTCGGCAGGATACAACTCGATGCGCGAGCGCTCCAAAGGTGCGGACAGCAGTCCCTGGTCGCTGCCGATCTGCTGGAATGGATGTCCATTTGACAGGGAGAGATCGAAGAAACTCGTATTCGCGACATTGATCAGACGCAGCCGGTAACGTCGTGGCTCGACCTCAAGGTAGGGAAACAGCTTGCCGTTGCATAACACGGCATTGCCATGGCACTCCGATACCCACGGCGCCGACGGATCGTCCGAAACCGGATAGTAGAGCTGGCCGTCCTTCGCGATCAGACGATCACACAGAATCAGCGGTAGATCGAAATCGCCCGATGGCAGACCTAGTGCCTGCTCATCGGCGTCACGAACGATGAAGGCGCCGAACAGCCCGGCATACATGTTGAGCCGGGTGATGCCCATCGCATGATCGTGGTACCACAGCGTCGCCGCATCCTGCACGCCGGGATAGTGAAAGAGCGCCGAGTGCCCGGGAACATACCAATCCTCCGGCCAACCGTCGCTGCCTGCCGGTACGCGGGCGCCATGCACATGCGTCACGGCACGCACGGCAGGTTTGGAGGCCTCGGCGCCATGGAGGTTGTGATCGATCGGCAGGAAGTGCCGCGTCGGCAGCGCATTGATCCATTCGACCAGCAAGGGCTCACCGCGCGCGGTCTCGAACGTCGGACCTGGTGAAAGACCGGCATATCCCCACAATGGCGTTGGGGGAAGATCACGGTGCAGTCGCGCGTTGAAAGCACGCATCTCCATCCGGTAGTACGGCAGCATCTGCCCGGGATAGGCGGGATGTGAACGCTTGCCGGAGGCACGCGCGATCGGTGGCACCGGCAAGGGATCGACAAAGCGCGTCAACGAGTTCGGATTGAGCAACGGCACCTTGGGTGCTGCCAGGGTCGGCATGGCCATGCGCGTAGGCATCGCCATCGGCATCGTGCTTGCCGACGCCAGACGCAGCGCATCACTGAGGGCATACGCTCCGATCAGGCTACCAGCCCCGCACAGAAAGCGACGACGTGAGACCGTCACGGCGGGCCACCCTGGCCTGCTTGATTCGGCATGTCGCCGCCGCGGCAGCACTCGGCATGCCGTCCGCAAGAATGCATCGCGATTGTCATCTGGCCACCCTAGGCAATCCAGATGACAGGCATGTTGCGATCCATGACGGCATGGCGCAAAAGTGAAGACGGCCCCACTTTCCGCGCGTTCTCACTAAGGGATGGGCGCGGTGACCATAGGGGGCTGACAAATGACCGACCGGAGGATCTGAACAAGCCTCCACTCACTGACCTGGCGCGAGCCGCGAGCGCACCACCCGGCAATCAGGTCAGCACGTCATCACTCAGGCTGCCCTGCTCCATCTCGTTCACGAGCGTTTCCAGCGCGTCCAGACGACGCGCCTGCGTGTCTCGCTGCTGGGCAACGTCACTCTGGGTTGAAGCCATCGCATCCTTGCCATTGTCGAGCAGGCACAGTGAGCCGGATATGCGGTGCAGCAGGTCTCGTTGCTCGCGCACGTCTCCCACCTGAAGCGCGCTATCCAGCCTGACCATATCCTGCCGACCGGTATCCAGCAGCCCGCGCAGTACTTCGCGCACTTTTTTTGCCGAGCCAAACAGATCCATCAGATGAGGCAACTGACTATCGAACGCCGTGCTGTGTGACGGCGCCTGGTGATCCCACTGCTTCGACGCCGAATGAAGATGGACCGCCAGCTTGGCTCGCAGCTCGTCCAACTGGACCGGCTTGGCCAGAAAATCATCCATGCCGGCGTCCTGGCAACGCTGAATCTGCTCAGGCAACGCACTGGCCGACAAAGCAATGATCGGAAGATGTTGCTCGCCGGTGAGTTCAGCCATACGAATGCGCTGCGTCAATGCGTAGCCATCCAGCATGGGCATGTGACAGTCCGTGATCAACAAGTCGTAGTTGGCCTCGGCCATCGCCGCCAGCGCCTGTTCTCCGTTCTCGACTACCTTGTGTGCGTAGCCAAGACGTACCAGCTGGCGCGAGATGACGGCGCGACTGATCGGATGATCTTCGGCGACGAGAATGCGTGCGTCGTGTTGCGCCGATTCGATCGGCAGGCTCTCCCTGGATTCGGGCAGCGCCAGCCCCAGCGCTGCGTGGCAGGCATCCACCGCGGAACGCCAGAGCAAGGGATTCCCGCACAGGACGACGCTACCCTCTTCAACCGAGAATCCACGGGGGTCCGGCGAATCCACCAGCCGTATGCATCGGGCGCCCGCAGGTACCAGCCCGGCCTTCACGATGCCGGTATCGACAACAAACAGATCGATGTCATCGGCATCGAAGTCGCTCAGATCTTCGGCGTCGGCTTCGACCAGATTCAGGCCCAACGCTGAGAGTGTATTGGAGAGCTCCCGCTCAAGCATCGCGTCGTGCGTACACAGAAGCACCGTTTTTCCGGTGATGGTCGTCCGCGTTGGCAAGGCACGAGCCACCGGCAACGTAAACTCGAAGATGGCCTGTGTACCCAAACCGGGTGCGCTGGTCAGATGGACCTCACCTCCCATCAACGTCGCGAGGCGATGGCAGATGGTCAGGCCAAGCCCGGTGCCGCCGAAGCGACGCGTGGTCGACGTCTCGGCTTGCGTGAATGGCTGGAACAGCCGGCCGAGCTGTTCAGGAGATATCCCGATACCCGTATCAATGACGGAAATGCGTAGCCGCTGCCCGCCCGATTCCTCGCCCAGCAATTCGATGCGCAGTTCAACGTGTCCTTCCTCGGTGAACTTCAGCGCGTTGCTGAGCAGATTGGTGATGACCTGACGTATGCGCACGGCATCCCCCAGATATTCACCTGCCAGTCGCCAATCCAGCGGAGAGTACAGACGGACGCCTTTTTCCCGGGCACTTGCGGCGAACAACCCGACCACCCCGTCGGCCAGTGCCCGCAAGTCGAACGGATGCGCGTCCAGCTCCAACCGTCCCGACTCGATGCGTGAAAAATCGAGGACGTCATCCAGAATCTGCAGCAAGGTCCCGGCCGAGTCCTGCACCATGCCAAGCATGTGACCCTGTTCGCGATCCAGAGGTGTATGTGCCAACAACTCGATCAGGCCCAGCACGCCGGCCATCGGCGTGCGAATCTCGTGACTCATCATCGCCAGGAACACGCTTTTCGACGCGACCGCGGCTTCGGCAATCGCCTTGGCCTCGGCCAGTGCACGCGCCTGCTCTTTCTCGACGGTGACGTCGTCGCAATAAACGCTCCATGACAAACCACCGTTGCTTTCTGCGCGCGGCGTGCCGCCAGAAGCGCGTATCCAGCGGATCTGGCCATTCACCCGAGTGCGAAATTCCGCGATGCCAGGAGCCCTGTGATCGATCATCTTGCGCATCACTTGCAGGACCTGTGGCTGATCTTCGGGCAGTGCAGCATCCAGCGGAAAGGCCACGCCACTGAGAATCTGCTGATGGCTCAGCCCGAACAGTGCTTGTGTCTGTCCGCTGACGTGGTCATAGGTACGCACGCCGTTCTTGTCGATGTACGTTCGCAGGATAACGCCCGGCAAGCTGTCGTTGGTGTCGATCAAATGCTGCTCCGAGGCACGGGCGCGTGCCTCGGCTTCGCGTATGTCGCTGACGTCCACCAATGTTCCCAACAAGCAGGTGTGTTCGCCCGGTCCCATCGAAAAAGGGTGTAGCCAAAGCAGCACATCACGTGGCTGGCCGTCGCGGTTGGCCATCGCCAGGTGCAGTTCCCGACGAAGGGTTTCACCACTGGCCAGCACCTTCAGGTCGGCCTCGTGCATGGTCTGCACATCGATGCCTTTCACGTGCCGGGTCTGGGCTGGCGTATAGCCGATCAGGCCGGCGCGCGAACACCCGAACATGGCCTCGTACGCCTGGTTTATGGCGAGATATCGGCCTTCGGCATCCTTCACAAAGACCGGATAGGGGATCGTCTCCAGCAACGCCTGCTGGAAACCCAGCTGGGCTTCGAGTTCGCGTTCGGCAGCGGCGCGCGCCCGCATGAGAAGGCGCAGTCGTGAGTACGCAAAGCCGATGACGGCAAGCACCAACGCCGAGATGAGCAGGCCAGCCAGAACCCACGACCAAGGCACTCCATATTGGTATTCGGTGGTCAACCAGCGACTGCGTATGCCCTGGCTTTTCGCCTCCGTGACATGGCTGAGTACGCGATCGATCAACGGCATCAACTTCGCATATTCGCTGTTGATGCCAATCGTGAAGTCCTGATCCACGCCTGCCGGCCCCACCACCCGCAGGGTTGCCGCATAGCGATCGCGGATGAAAGGGTCGATCGCCGGCAAAGTGCCAATGTAGGCATCAGCCTGGCGCGAGGCGACCAGTTTCAGACCCGCCTCGTTGCTCCCCACCGGCAGCAGGTTGCTGTGCGGCAGCAGCATCTTCAATCGTGGCAGTAGCCCCGCTTCTTCGCGCACGGCTACCGAGCGTCCGGCGAGATCTTCCGGGCCAGCAATCGCCGGTCCATGCAGCCTTGCCACGATCACCTCGGGGAAGTGCTCGTAGGGACGACTGAGAATCATGTCCTGCGCACTGAAGTCTCCTGGCATGGTGGCGGCCACCATGTCGACTTCCCTTGCGCGCACCATGCGTTGCAAGCTGCTCAAGTCCTGCGCCGGAACAAACTGCAGACGCAGCCCGAGCTCTCGTTGCAGAATTTCGACGTAGTCCGCTGCCAGGCCATCGAACCTGCCTTCGCCGTCGATGAAGGTATACGGATGCCGATCGACCTCAAAGCCAACGCGCAGTGGACGCAGAGTGCCGAGCCACGCGCGCTCCTCCTTGCTCAGGCCCGCCACGAGCGGCGGCGGTGGGCTACCACTCTCCAGCAAACCCCAACGCGAGTGCAGGCTTGCAAGCTCCTCCGGCGTCACCGTCGCCTCGGCCTTACGCAGCAGTTGCAGGAGCATCGTCCGATCGCGCGGCACTGCCAGCGCCATGTCGATGGGCGGCATGTCCAATGGCGACAACATCCTGAGGTCGTCGGTCTTGCGCTCGTTCAACAGTGCCTGGGTGCGCGAGGTTGTTGTACCGATATAGGCATCTGCCTGACCGCCTGCCAGCCTATCCATCGCCTGGCGCCCGTCGTCAGCAAAGACCAGCGTTGCCCGCGGAAACCTGGCCGACAAGATCGAGATGATGGTGTGGGATGGACGCTCGATCGCGATGCGCGCATGGTCAAGATCGCGCTCGCTGCGAATCTGCAGGTCCCCTTTGCGGGCGACCAGCATCAAGCGGGCTGCCTCGTAGGGGCGCAGAAATTCGAATCGGGCCCTGCCTTCCGCAGTCGATAGCTGCCCGAGCAGCAAATCGTAAGGCGCGGGTCGGGTTGGGTCCGCATAGGTCACTGCAGCCCAATCGACAAAGGGATGAAACTCGAGCCGCAATCCGACGCGCCCCGCCAGCAAGCTCGCATAGTCGACGCCGAACCCCTCCGGGTGCCCGGCCAGCCATGTTTCGGCGGGCAGGTGATCTCCGCTGAACACGCCGACGTTGACGACAGGATGTTCACCGCGCCATGCCAGTTCTTCCGAAGTCAGTTCGACGGAGCGTGCGTCTTGTGCCCACGCAGTGCCAAAGGCGAGCAAGAGCGAGAGGAGTGCCGCAAAAAATCCGATCGCGCTAAACAAACCACAAGAATGACCCGCTCGCCCGCGAGCCCTCAAAGCCGGCGGGGCAGTGAAGTGAGCCGCATTCTCTGGATTCATGTGCAGCATGAGAGTCACGACGGGTGTAGGAGGAAACTCAGCCTATTTGCAGCTCTTTTACCCCTCCATCAGAATCGTCTCAACTATGAACAGATTGTCATCCGTTTCCCGCTCACCACTGGGGATCGGCTAGGCTAAGCCCATCGTGAGATGGATGGATGTGGGGACCGTGACTTTGCGCATCATTCTGGTCGATGATCACCCTATCGTTCGCAGCGGTGTGCGCCTGCTGATCGAGAACGCTACAAGCGCGTCCGTCGTCGCCGAAGCAGGCTCCCCGGACGAACTGTTCAAAGCACTCGATAACGAAGCCTGCGATCTGGTACTCACGGACTTCAACATGCCCGGCGGACAAATTTCCGATGGGCTGAGCATGCTCAGCCAGTTGAACCGGCGCTGGCCCAAGCTACCCGTCATCGTACTCACCATGGTGAGCAACGTCGGTGTTCTGCGCTCGATTCTCGCCACCGGGGTTCGCGGACTTTTGAACAAGTCCGACGCGTTGAACGAACTCACGCTGGCGATCCAGGCGGTATCCCACGGACGGGAATATATAAGCGCGGCGATCAAGGCTCCGCTTGAAGCGAGCCGGGTGGGGGAGTCATCGACCGAGCAGACCGGACTTTCCGCACGCGAAACGGAAGTTCTGAGGTTGTTCGCCTCGGGCCTTACCGTGTCGCAGATCGCCATCCAGCTCAATCGAAGCGTCAAGACGATAAGTCGTCAGAAGATGGATGCCATGAGCAAGCTCGGTCTGAAGAGCGACCTGGAAGTCTATGCCTATGCGCGCGAACACGGCATGTTTTCCTGATACCTTCGCGGCACTCCGCTGACCGAAGCGCATTCGCTTCGCCTGATCGGCTCCAGCGAAAGGAGAAGCTCTCGACCTTCGGATCACACCGACCTGCAGTGAGAGAACCACCCATGACAACGTCCACTGTCCGGGCAACCAGCAGCCCTACTCCGTTCACCGTGACGCTGGCAGATGATCTTGGTCATACGTGGCTGGCCGATGAGCCGGTCGAGGTGAACGGCGCGAACGCGGGACCGTCACCGGAGCGCTTGCTGCTTTCGGCGCTGGGCGCGTGCACCGTCATCACCTTGCAGATGTATGCGACACGCAAGCAATGGCCGCTAGCCGGGGTCGAAGTTGAATTGCGCTACAACCCCGACGGCAAGGCCGCCGCCGGCACCGACATCACGCGCGCGATCAGCTTGCAGGGAGCATTGACCGACGAGCAGCGCGAACGCCTGCTGCAGATCGCAAACGCGTGTCCGATCCACAGGGCACTCACTGGGGAGGTGCGCATCGCCACGCGCCTCGACTCAGGCGTGACGGGCCCATCAGCCAATGCATCAACCCTTGCGGAAGATCGCACATGATCAACATCCTGGGCATTTCCGGCAGCCTGCGCACGCAGTCGTACAACACCGCGTTGCTGCGTGCGGCACAGACCCTGGTCGACGCCGATGTCACGCTGGACGCCGCCACGCTGCACGGCATACCGCTCTACGACGGTGACCTCGAGCAACGCGAAGGACTGCCTGCGCCCGTCGCCGAGTTGAAGGAGCGCATCGTTGCGAGCGACGGCGTGCTGCTGGTGACACCGGAGTACAACAACGGCATACCTGGCGTATTCAAGAACGCGATCGACTGGCTGTCGCGACCGGCAGCCGACATTCCACGCGTCTTCGGCAATCGCCCGTTCGCGGTGATCGGCGCATCGCCCGGTGGCTTCGGCACCATCCTTTCGCAGAACGCATGGCTACCCGTGCTGAAGACACTTGGTACACGGCACTGGTCGGGCGGTCGCCTGATGGTTTCGCGCGTCCGCCTGGTATTCGACGAGCACGGCGAATTGCAGGACGAGGCCGTACGCAAACAACTGGGCGACTTTCTACGGGGTTTTGCAGCCTCGATCTCTGGTAACCAGTCATCGCCGCACAGGTGAGTGGATGACGAGGCTAACGGCTCCTTAGTCCTGTGGATTGGCCTGCTGCCTCGCACCATCGCGTAGGTTGGGGTGAACGAAGCGGAACCCCAACGTCACTGCGGGATGGTCCAAGTACATGTTGGGCATCGCTGCGCTCACCCCAACCTACTTGGGCATTGGGTTTATCTGCAACGCAGCTTCAAAAAAGCGCTGCCAGCAACACGATGCCGACGATGCTCGTCGCCGAGGGCCGCTGGTAGGTTGGGGTGAGCAACGCGATGCCCAACGTGCTCGTTGTCGGGGAGCTTTGTTGGGCATCGCTTCGCTCACCCCAACCTACGGTCAGCCCGCTTCGCCCGGTGCCGGCAAGGTCAGTTCAAAGACACAGCCGCCGGATGCACGCGGCAAACAGCAGATGCTGCCGTGGTGGTGGGCGGCAATCTGCCTGACCAGAGCCAGCCCCAATCCCCAGCCGCTGCCTGTTTCGGCGGTGTTGGCGGGGCGATAGAACGGCTCGAAGATGCGTTCGCGCTCGGCCTCGGCGATGCCCGGCCCACGATCGCTGACCTGCAGGATGCGGTTGCCTTGATCATCCAGACCAAGACGGGCGTCCACACCATGGCCACCGTATTTCAGGGCATTTTCCAGCAGGTTGCGGATCAGCCGTCGCAATAGCCGCCCATCTCCACGGACTTCCGCGCGGACGACCTCGAAGGCGATGTCGAGTCGCGAGCACTCTTCCGCCACCAGCGCAGCGAGATCCAGCGTGTCCCGCGGCAGCGCGGTGTCGACCGTGTCCAGTTTACTGGCCAGCAGAATCTCCTCGATCTGCTCGCTGATCTCCGCGCAATCCTGGCGCATGCCGTGCAGCAATTCGGCGCTCGGCGCAGTTTCGTAAAGCTCCAGTGCCAGTCGCACGCGAGCCAGCGGCGAACGCAATTCGTGCGAGGCGTTGACCAACATGCGGCTGTGCGCCTCAAGCAGTTTGGCGACGCGATCGGCCATGGTGTTGAAACTGGTAGCCAGCCCCGATACTTCGTCCTGGCCGGACACCGGGGCGCGCACTGCAAGGTCACCGTGACCGAAGCGGTCGACATCGCTGGCAAGCGCCTCGAGTCGTCGGGTCAGCCGGCGCACCACCGGATACGTGCCCAACGCAACGGCGAGTGCAATCAAGGCGAGCAATGCCAGTCCGCCGAGATGGAGATTCAGCGAAGACGTATGCGTGCGGGTGACGACTACGCGGCCATCGTCGAGCCGGATGATCCGCAGTACGGCGCTGGCATGGATCGGCATCATCGGCGCACTCGCGGCAGCGCCATTGATCCCGGTCTGATTACCCGCGCCGGCCAGACGCACGCCCCGCTGGTCATATAGCACCAGCCCCTCGATCGGCGGCACCACCAGGGCAGCCAACGATGTTTGCAGCGTTGCCGCATCGTCGCCTGCCGGTAGTGCCCTGCTGACCAGTGCACCCATGAAACGATCGTGGTCTGCGTCAGCCGAACGCTCGGCCGTAAATTGCCATAGCAGCGCGCTAAGGATGACCACCACCGTCAGTGACGCGAGCGTGGTCAGATAGATACGCACATACAGGCGGCGGATCACAACGACGCCTCGTCGTCCTGCACACGAGTGAACAGATAGCCGACGCCACGCAGCGTGAGGATCCGCTTGGGCTGCTTGGGATGATCTTCGATCGCAGCGCGGATGTTGGAGATATGCACGTCGATGGTGCGGTCAAACGCATCCATCGCGCGACCCGCCACGCAATCGAGCAGCTGATTTCGACTGACCACGCGGCCGGCGCGTTCGGCAAGCGCCAGCAGGATGTCGAACTGGTAGCCGGTCAGGTTACGGCACTGTCCATCCAGGCGAACTTGGCGCGCTTCACGATCGATCTCCAGTCGACCGAAGCGCAGGACAGGGTTGACCAGGGCCGTGCCCCGACGCAGAACCGTGCGCAGCCTGGCGAGCAGTTCGCGTGGATCGAACGGCTTGGGCAGATAGTCGTCTGCGCCCAGTTCAAGGCCGACCACACGATCGGTGGCCTCGCCCCGTGCAGTAAGCATGATGACCGGCACACCACTGGATTCTCGCAGCTGGGTGCATACGTCCAGGCCATTGGCATCGGGCAGCATCAGGTCGAGGATGATCGCGTCAGGTGACGCCCGCCGCTGTTCGGCCAGCCCGTCGCTGGCGGTGTGTCGGGAGGTGACCTGGTAGCCGCTTTGCGACAGATACTGCTCCAGCATCCCGCACAGGCGCTCGTCGTCGTCGATGATCAGGATGCGTTGGGACACCGGTCGGCTCACTGGTTGGCGAATGCAACTGCCGCCACTGCGTGACGGCAGTTGCGGATCATAAGGCGAGGCACTACATGGCGTGATGATGCGCCAAGTGCTGGTCCATCATCTGGTCGATCTCCGCGCTTAGTTTCACACGCTGCGTGGGCGTCAGCACCCGGGAAACCGCCACCGCAGTGTCCGTCAGGCCGTGGCTTGCGGCCAGCGCAAGACGATCCTGTTCGGCACGCAGCGTCGCAACGGCGGCATCGTCGATCGGGTTGGCGGCAAGCAAGGTCTTCAGGCGTCCCACGGAAGCGTGGTACTCCTGCATGTCGGCGTGCTCGGCGCTCATGGCCTGCTTCATGATGGTCTGGATCTGCTGCTTCTGCGCATCACTGGCGCCGGCTTCGGTCAGGACCTTGTCGAAATGCGCGTGCATCTGTTCATGCGAATGGGCAACGCCGTGCATCTGCTGGATAAAGGATCCGTTGTCGTCGGCAATGGAGGCTGCCGCCGCACGCGCGGAGGGCACCGCCAGATACACCGCTGTCGTGCCTACCGCGATCGCGGCGGTCAGCGCGAAGCCGCGCAGCGCTATCGCTTTCCAGTTTGGGCTACGGGATGAAGTTATGGTCAACGCTGTTGTTTTCGTGTCTTTCATAGCTGCCACCTGCGTGGGAAGTGTCGGGGATCGCCGCGTAAGTGAGCGGCGGGTAGGTGCAGCTTGGCGTGCGCGCATTCAGGCCTGACAAGCGCCATGTAAAGTTTTATTTAGAAGCAGGGTTCCGTTGCCGCTCGACCCTTAAAGACCCCATGTAGCGCTTGCAAATCTTTACCTGCCCAAGATATTCCCGAAAGGCGCGGTCGCTAGCGTGTCGGCCAGCATGACGAATCCCGGCATGCACCACCGCAGAGGAATGACAGCGATGCTCCAGGATGCCGCAAACCCCGCCCCCCGATCCACGCAAAGTACCCAGACCGCCGGCATCCTGATAGCTGCCGCCACCGTGATCTCGACGATCTTCGTCGCACTCGATCACAGCGGCGGTGGCAGCAATCCGTTGGAGATTCTGCAGGGCGTCGCCAGGCTGCAAGTATTGAAAGAGGTCGTGCATGGCGTGGCGATTGCCAGCGTGTGCGCTTTCGCGTTCGGCTATGCCACGTTGGCCCGACGATTGGGGCTGCATCGACCACTGGTACTGCTTGGCTTGTCGACTTACCTGATCGGTTGTGTCGCCATGGTCGGCGCAACGATCACTGATGGCTTCATCACCACGCACATTGCCGTGGATGCAATCAGCGCCACTCCCGAACGCGTCGCCTTCGCCTACAACCTGATTCGCTACGCCGGCGTGGCGCTCAACGACATGGCAAAGCTGGGCTGGATACTGCAGGCCGTCGGCACGCTGGCCTGGTCGATCACCCTTGTCCGGGAAGGCGGATTCCACCGAGTGGCTGGCGTCATCGGCATGCTGTCGAGTGCGCTGGTCGTCGCCCTGATCTTCGGTTCGGCAACCAACATGAGCATGACCTCTCTACTCAGCGTGCTGCTGGCGCAACTGATCTGGAATTTCGCGGCAGCCGTGCTGCTCGTGCGCGCCCCGATCAGCGTCAACCCTGCTCCGTAGCAAGTACTACACCGATGTGAGTGCGGTGAATCCCATCGCATTCACTTCCAATGAATACGTATGCATACGCTGGTTGCTGCATTGCGATGCCACCTACCATGCAACGCACTCGTTGCCGCATCGCGCATGTTGCTGAAGGACCTGCGCCGCATGCGGCCCTCCGAGATCACCGCGGCAACCGCGGGGCATTGCGTCAAGTCATATCGTTCCAAGGATTGCACTCAGTGACGTCGCTCTTTGCACCTGATCGTCCACGAAACAGGATAGAGGCAGACCCGAATGAAATGTCCGAAGATCTTCGCCGCGTTGCTTGCAATCGCCAGCCTCACCACCGCTCCGATGATGCCAGCCCATGCAGCGATCAACAGCATGAGCCTCGGCGCAAGCTACAACGCCCAGAAAACCAGCATCACCTTTCGCGTGTATTCCTCTCAAGCCACCCGCATCGTGCTCTATCTGTATGCGAGCGGTTATGGCGTGCAGGATTCCACGACCTATGTGCTGAGTCCTGCCGGCAGCAATGTCTGGGCAGTGACGGTGCCGGTGTCCTCCATTCAGGCAGCAGGCATTACCGGCGCGGTTTATTACGGCTATCGCGCGTGGGGGCCGAACTGGCCCTATAACGCGAGCTGGGGAAAAGGCTCCGCGGCCGGCTTCATCTCGGATGTCGATGCTCACGGCAACCGCTTCAATCCGAACAAGCTGTTGCTTGATCCTTACGCTCAGGAAATGAGCCAGGATCCGCTTAACGCGTCGAACCAGAATGCCGACACGTCCGCGTCTGGTGCAAGTTACCGAAACATCGACAGCGGGATCTACGCGCCGAAGGGAATCGTGCTTTCGGCCAGCGGGCAAAGCACTGGCACCAAGCCGACGCGCGCGCAGAAGGATGACGTGATCTATGAGGTGAATGTGCGTGGCCTGACGAAGCAGGATCCCAGCATTCCGACGCAGTATCAGGGCACCTATTACGGTGCCGGGCTCAAGGCAAGCTCGCTCGCCAGCCTCGGCGTCACCGCCGTTGAATTCCTGCCGGTACAGGAAACACAGAACGATGCGAACGATGTCGTCCCCAATTCAGACGCGAATCAAAACTATTGGGGCTACATGACCGAAGACTACTTCGCGCCGGATCGCCACTACGCCTATAACAAGGCAGCGGGCGGCCCGACGGCCGAGTTCCAGGCGATGGTAAAGGCGTTCCACACCGCCGGCATCAAGGTGTACATGGACGTGGTCTACAACCATACCGCCGAAGGTGGCACGTGGACGAGCACCGACCCCACCACCGCGACCATCGATTCCTGGCGCGGTCTGGACAACGTGACCTACTACGAACTCGACTCGACCAACCAGTACTACTATGACAACACCGGCACTGGCGCCAACTACAACACCTACAACACCGTCGCGCAGAATCTGATCATTGATTCACTCGCCTACTGGACCAATACCATGGGCGTCGACGGCTTCCGTTTCGATCTCGCCTCCGTGCTGGCCAACAGCTGCCTGAATGGAGCCGCTGAAGCAGCCGCGCCAAACTGCCCGAGCGGAGGGTACAACTTCGACGCTTCGGATTCGAACGTCGCAATCAATCGCATCCTGCGGGAATTCACGGTGCGTCCGGCAGCCGGTGGCAGTGGACTTGATCTGTTTGCCGAACCCTGGGCGATTGGCGGCAACTCCTATCAGCTGGGCGGATTCCCGCTGGGCTGGTCGGAATGGAACGGCGTCTTTCGCGACAGCCTGCGGCAGGCGCAGAACGAGCTTGGCAACATGACGATCTCGATCGGTCAGGATGCGACGGATTTCTCCGGCTCCTCCAACCTGTTTCAGGCAAGCGGCCGTTCACCCTGGAATTCCACCAACTTCATTGATATCCATGACGGCCTGACGCTCAATGACGTCTATGCCTGCAATGGCGCCAGCAATGCCCAGGCATGGCCCTACGGCCCGTCCGATGGTGGCACCACCACCAACTACAGTTGGGACCAGGGCATGTCGGCCGGCACCGGCACCGCCGTCGATCAACGTCGCGCAGCACGCACTGGCATGGCTTTCGAAATGCTGTCGGCCGGAACGCCCATCATGCAGGGTGGCGACGAGTATCTGCGCACACTTCAGTGCAACAACAATGCCTATAACCTCGACTCGACTGCCAACTGGCTGAACTACAGCTGGAGCACCAACCAGTCGAACTTCTACAACTTTGCCCAGCGACTCATTGCGTTCCGCAAGGCCCATCCGGCGCTACGCCCGGTGACCTGGTACACCTCCAGCCAGGTCGTCTGGTATCAGCCCAGTGGCGCGGTCGCCACCAGCAGCTATTGGAACAACACCAGCAACTACTCGCTCGCCTATACGGTCAATGGCTCTTCCTTCGGCGATGCCAACTCGATGTACATCGCCTATAACGGCTGGTCGGGCAGCGTCACGTTCACCCTGCCCGCGCCACCCACGGGCACCAACTGGTACCGCGTGACCGATACCTGCGACTGGAACGATGGCGCCAACACCTTCGTCACCCCAGGCAACGAAACCCTGATCGGTGGAAGCGGCACCAATTACAGCCAGTGCGGTCAGTCCCTGCTGTTGCTGATCTCGAAGTAACCCGCCAGGCGTCTCTGGAAATCCTGCTTGGGATCGTCATCCCCGCTTGAACGGCGCTGCGGCTGTTTAGAGCAGGGATGACGACAACTTTGGATGGCCATCCCCACCGGCCCGTAACGGGTGGCGCTACAAAACCGAGTCAATCACGAGAGGATGGGCTATGGTGATGCCAGGTTCCCTGCGGAGAGTGTCATGCCTCGTGTGATCCTCGTTGCACTTGCGTTCGCGGCCTACGCTGTCTTGCCGATGCCTGCCATCGCACAGAGCGGGCTCACTGGTATCACCGATAGTGTCAGAACACTGGATATTAATTTCGACGCCGCCGATGCGAATCACGACGGCCTGCTCAGCAAGGATGAAGCCAGGGCCGGGCACGTCCCCTTCATCGTCAAAAACTTCGATGCCATCGACACCAGGCACCGCGGTCTGGTATCGAAAGACGATGTGCACCAGTTTATCCAGCGAGCGTTGATGCGCTCGCAGCCGGCGCCCGCTTCATCAACAAAACGAAACTGATCGTTCGCCACGTTCCAGACGCTCGCCGGTCTCGTTGTGCGCGGTGCGCCGAAAGAAAACTCACGCCATGAGCCAGACTATTCATAGCGTGTCGAGAGAGCGGCCATTTTTGCTGGCTGCTATAGAACCCATGCATGTTCGGGGTAATAGCGGCGCATCATGCGATCGACGTAGGCAACAAGGTTGGGATGAGCTTCCGCCGCTCGACGCAGCGGTGTGTCGAAGAACGGGGTAAGCACGCAGGCGAGCATGCCGAAAGCGGTGGCATCGACGCCACTTGGCACTTCGCGCATGAGGTACAACTTGTCGCCAAGCAGCTGCGACAGTGCATCGATCGAGCGCTTGCCCAGCTCGGCGATCTGTTCGGGCGTATGTCGGCCCAGTCCCTGCGCGTGCAGCTCGCAGGCCTTGCGCGCCTGCATGTCATGACGCAGCTGCGCGCGATCCGCCTCGGGTGCGCGATCGGCAAAATGCGCGGGTCCCTTGGCGAAATTGTCCGGGTCGATCCAGCGGAACCAGACCGTGGCGAAATAGAGATGGTCCTCGAGCAGCCGCTCGATCGCCCAGGATTCCGCACGCTTGCGCGCATCCAGACCTTCGTCCAGATCCACCTCGTATTTGCGCTCGATGTGGGCGCGAATAAAAGTGGAATCGCTTACCACCTCGTCGTGGTCGTTGACGAAAGGCAGCTTGCCATTGGGTGCCTCGGGCGGGATGGCGCAGGCCCGGTCATAGGCCAGGCCAGCCATCTTCAGCTGCACTTCGGTCTTGATCACGAACGGGCTGGTATCGGGCAGACCGAAACCGGCGCGGCTGGCATACAGGGTGATGCTCGATGAAGACATGCTGATGCTCTGCGATGGAATGGTGCTTAGTCTGGCGATGGGCTACTGACACCATCGTGTCAGCAGTCCGCTCCGCGCCGGCGATTTCATTCCCCGGAATCTTCGATCACTGCTGTGTGGGGTGATGAAGTGCGGTGATGACGGCCGCAATCAGGTCGCCGATGCCCGTGCCTCCATGCAGGCTGATACCCAGACGCGCGATCACCAGATGCTCCGACGGCACGATGATGACGTACTGGCCCATGGCCCCGCGGGCATAGAACATGTCTTTCGGCGCTTGCGGGATGCCCCACGGGGCATCCCATATCGGCACGCTGCCCTCGTTCACCAGGTTGGTCCAGAAGCCTGCGCCATAACCGGTCTTGAGGGTCTGCGAGTGGCTGTAGGCCACCCAGCCCGCAGGAAGGATGCGGCGTCCGTTCACCACGCCATCGTCGAGATAGAGCTGTCCGAATCGCGCAAAGTCGCGTGCGGAAGCATAGACATGGCTTGAGCCGACCAACGTACCGGCAAGATCGGTTTCGAATACGGCACTACGCATGCCCAGCGGTGCAAACAGCTGATTACGTACGAAGCGCTCCGCGCCAACCGCTCCAACGTTGCCGGCCGCATCGGCCGCGATGCGCGCAAGCAGTACATAGCCAAGGTTGCTGTAGCCCCAGACGGTGCCGGGCGGATGTACCAGCGGCACCGTCTCTGCATAGCGTGCCATGTCGTTCTCCAGGAAAAACATGCGCGACATGGGATTGACGGGGCCGTCGGTTTCATCGAACGGCAAGCCACTGTCCATGCGCAACAGCTGGTCGACGGTGATGGTCTGATGCGGGTTGTCCGGGGACGCCCACGCGGCCACGGCAGCGGGTTGGTCAACGCGCAACTTGCCCATCTCCACCAGGATGCCGACCAAGGCGTTGGTGATCGATTTCGAAAGCGAATGACCCCAGATGGGGGTGTCTGGCCCGTAGCCCGGCGCATAGCGTTCCGCGATGATCTTGCCGTCATGCAGCACGACGATGCCCTTGGTCAGTCGCGGGTGCGCCGGGTCGGGCTCGGCAAACGCGCGGTCGAGTGCCTGACGCAAGGCCGGGTCGGTGGGAACCACCACCGGTTCGGGGAAGGCACGGGTGATCGGCTGCGCCTTGAAACCTGCCGACTCGGGCAGCGTGGCGCCTCCATGCACCAGCACGCATCCCAGACCCTCACGATAGACAGCACGCGCGCCGTACGCGCCAAGAACCGTGCTGCGCACCTCCCGCTTCTCACGATCCACGTGATAGCGAAGCGCCCATCCGATGCTGCTCATATTCGGCAACTGCTCTTGCGCGAACATGCGGTCGGGGTCTACGTGCGACAGGAACGCCGCATCACAAAGCGAACGGCTCACGGAGTTGGTGGCGATAGTAAGCGCCTTGCCGGCAAAGATGTCTGTGAAGGCCGCGCCGACAATGACGATGACCAACAGTGTTACGGCCGTGATCCTAAACTTGCGAGTAAGCATCGAGATCCTTCCTGGTCAGGTCGTTGTGCCTTGCCGCTGGCTGGTGCAGCATTCCCCCGGTGACCTGCGGAGACTATCGCAATAATGCGGTCCCACGCTTCAGCTCCGCCAGGCAGGTCGCGGCGACGAGACCCCTTCGGCAGTATTTCGGGGGTGGATGTCTATTTCATCCCCTCTCGTTCGTCATTAGGAAAAGCCACACCACCTCGACGGAGCCGCCCGATGACCTTGAAGCTGTACGCGCACCCCTTTTCCTCTTACTGCCAAAAGGCCTTGGTCGCACTGTACGAAAACGACACGCCGTTCGAATGGCAGCTGCTCTCGCACGAGCACCCGCAGGTGTGGGAGGAATTCGCGGCGCTGTGGCCGCTGAAGCGCTTTCCCGTTCTGGTGGATGGCAGCCGCACGATTACCGAGGCGAGCATCATCATCGAGTATCTGGACCTGTACCACCCGGGGCCGGTGCCGCTGCTGCCCAAGGACGAACGGGCCGCGCTCGAGGTTCGCAGCATGGACCGCTTCTTCGACAACTACATCTCAACGCCGCAGCAGAAAATCGTGGCTGACTGCCTGCGGCCAGAAGCGGAACGCGACCGCCGCGGCGTCACCGATGCACGCGCGATGCTCGACATCGCCTACGGCTGGCTCGACAAGCACATGGCCGCGCGTGAATGGGCGGCCGGCGACGGCTTCAGCCTCGCCGATTGCGGAGCGGCGCCGTTCCTGTTCTATGCCGACTGGACGCATCGCATCGACACATCGTTCCCGCACGTGATTGCCTACCGGCAACGACTGCTGGCACGCCCATCGTTTGCGCGCGCTGTTGACGAAGCGCGTCCGTATCGTCCGCTGTTCCCACTCGGCGCACCCGATCGCGATTGATACGCCTATCCATTAGGAGACTAATCATGACGCAGGCCCCTGTTCTCGTTCCCGCCGCCGAACTCGCGCAACGCAATGACATGCGCTTCCCGAATGAAAGCGCCGACTACCGCCGCGCGCGCCATGCACTGTTCATCGAGGAAATCGAACTGCGCCGACACATCGAACGCGTCGCCGAACAACGTCGTGCACTGCCACCCGGCGGCGAGGTGACTGGCGACTACCGTTTCGAGGGTGAACGCGGGCCGCTCGATCTCGCCGGCCTGTTCGGCGACAAGCAGACCCTTGCCGTCTACAGCTACATGTTCGGTCCGCGGCGCGAGCGTCCCTGCCCAATGTGCACGTCACTGCTGAGTGCATGGGATGGCGAGGCAAACGACGTCGGGCAGCGCGTCGCTTTGGCGGTGGTCGCGCGTTCACCGATCGAACGCCTCATCGCGTTCAAGAAGGAACGTGGCTGGCGTGGCCTCAAGTTGTATTCCGATACGAACGGCAACTTCAGCCGCGACTACCATGGCATCGGCAAGGATGGTGGCGATGACGCCGCATTCAACGTGTTCACCCGTCGCGACGGGACCATCCGTCACTTCTGGAGCGGCGAGATGGGCTTCGACACTGCCGATCCCGGCCAGGATGCGCGCGGCGCACCCGACCTGATGCCGCTATGGACCATTCTCGACACCACCCCTGAAGGGCGTGGTACTGACTGGTATCCGAAACTTCACTACCCTAGCTGATGCGTCTGCGCATCAGGTCGACGGCCTGCTTGGCCGTCGACCTGATCAACCGGGTTGATTGGGCAGTCGTAGCAATGATCAACACTGGCACTGCGCGAGCATCGGATTCATCTCGATGCAGGTGCCCTCGCGATGGGGCAGCGTATCGCGCGCTGCCCCTGTTTCAACGGCCACACCCGCGCTAGGGGTGTTCGTCCAGTTGACGCACTTCGCAAGTGATGTCCCATTCGTCACCGTGAACCATCAGAAAGCGTTTGGTCCAGTGGATGGCCTCTTCCATCGATTTCGTTTCCATCATCGCGTAACCGCCGATCACTTCCTTCGTCTCGGTGAACGGTCCATCGACCACGCTGATCTTTCCGTGAGCAAACCGCACGCGTACACCTTCCGACGTCGGCCTGAGTCCCGCGGTGTCCAGCATGACGCCAGCCTGCTTTATTTCTTCCAGTAGCTTGCCCATATCGCTCATCAACTTCTCGCTTGGCCGCAGACCGCTGTTCTCGTTGATCCTGACCATTGAAAGGAATCGCATCGCTGTACTCCTGAAGTGGTTGTCCCAGGCCGGGCGCCGGATGATTGCGCATCCTCAAAACCCCGCGGCTATCGATGCAACGAATGGGCGCTGGCCGGATCGACATGTTGGGGAGCATTCATTTCTGCCCCGGAGCCGATCCGTTCTCAACAGTTCGCCGCCGATGCCGCCCCCGGCATGCCGGCGAAGGCCGGCATCCATGGGAGTCGAGGCTCTGGGTGGAAACAACGGCGCTGGGCCCGGCCTTCGCCGGGCGACGAGCAGAGAGGGCGGGTGACGATTCGGAGCATCGAGAGACTTATCGGTCGTTCTATGCGCCCGGCGGCTTCGCGCAGTTGACCATCCATGCCTTGCCGTAGCGGTCTGTCAGCATGCCGAAGCGCTCAGCCCAGAACGTTTCCTGGATCGGCATCTGCACCTCGCCACCTTCGGCCAGCGCGTTGAAGATGCGCTCGGCTTCGGCGGGTGTGTCGACCGGGAGGCTCACGCAACTCCTCTTGGACGCGCTGTGCGGCGGGCCATCGGCACCCATCAGGATGCCACCGGCACTTTCCAGCTGTGAATGCATCACACGGTCGTGCGCCTCGGGCGGCATCTCGCTGGCCATGGGTGACTCGCCGAACGTCATGCGCATGGTGATCTTGCCGTTGAATACGGTGGCGTAGAAGTCGAACGCTTCCCTGCACTTGCCGTCGAAATCGAGATACGGAATGAACTGCATGATGGTTGCTCCTGCGTGGGTGATGGCGCGCCGCGCTGATCCCGGGCGGTTGTTCATGGAAGCGACGAACAGGAACGGACGGGATCGACAGGGTTGGCGAAGAAGGTCGTCGGCGGAGGGAGAAACGGCGCCCTGATGCCAGCCAGGTCGTGTTTGACAAACATCTTTGTTCTCCTCGCAAGCTGCCGCAAGCCAAAACGGTTCAGCTCAGCAAAGAAACCTCAGCCAGTTGCGCCATCGCTTTTCGTTGCTCGTGTCTTTCGGATTCCATAGCCTGGATATCACACGTGGCTAACAGTCGAGGGTGCAGCCTGATCGTCCCCCCAGCAATGGTTCGGCTTCCTGACAGCTCCTGATCTGTGGTCGAGGTCTTCGCCATGAACAACCAAGACGCATCCCACTCCCATTCCATATGGCATGTGAGCACATGGCCGGGCGTCATCGCCCATATCGTCCATCGACAGAAGGAAGCGCCAGACCAGACGCCGGTGCACATGACCCGCCGCCAGATGTTGCTTGCCGCCCAGGACCTCCAGCGGCGAGAACGTCGCGAACAGTTGTTGGATCAACTGCGCTACATCAAGCCGAGGGGCCGCGGCACTTCCTGAGTCGCGCCGAGCGGGTGTCCAGGCACGAACGATCGGCACGCTAGTTTCCGAAACTACTCCCTGACCCGTGTTTTGTTGAGCACGGGAATAGACGTCCATATCCTGTGATGAGACGAACTTCTGCGACTCAGCCCTTCGACCGCGCCAGCGACTGAAACCCATCCGGTGAACCGTCGACGAATTGCTCGGTGAGCATGCGGATGAAGGCGGACACTTTTCGGCTGACATGACGATGCGGTGGGTACAGTGCCCACACCTCGATACTGCGCCGTGCAGCCGTACCCCACACAAGCAGATGGCCGGCGTCCACGTCGGCCTGCACCAGCGAGCGTGGCACCATGGCGGCACCGGCGCCGTCGAGTGCCGCGTCGTGCACCATCGTCATCGACGACAGGTGCAACACCGGCCGGGTGCGCAGAGCCATCACACCTCCGGCATGAGTCAGGTTCCACGCTGCGTCTTCGGGCATGCCCAGAAGGATAATCACGGGCACTGGCTCGGCATCGCTGCCCGGTTCAGGCCTGACGATCGACGGGTGTGCGGCAATGATCAACTCATCGCGCAGAAAGCAGCGGCCAGCCAACTCGGTGGTGGGTTTGGGGTTGGCACGGATCACCAGGTCGTAACCATCCACCAACGGATCAATGAAGCGGTCATCGGCGGTGATTTCCAGCTGCACGTCGGGAAACGCTGCGGCGTATCGCGCCGCGATGCGGCCTAGCCCGCGCTGAGCGAAAAGCACTGGTGCGTTCACGCGCAGCCTGCCGTGGGGCAACCCGACGTCACCCATCAGCGCCTCCTTGATGTCGTCGATGCGATCGAGCAGCGCGGCGGTCTGCTCGTGCAGCGCGGCGCCTTCCTCGGTCAATCGCAACGTGTGAGCGCCCCGCTCGATCAACAGTATCCCCAGCGCGTCTTCCAGCTGCCGCACGCGACGTGATAACGAGGCCTTGGGACGGCCCGTAATGCGGCTGGCCCTGCCAAATCCGCCGTGGCTGGCTACCGCGTTGAAGTCGGCGAGTGCTTCCAGATCCATATACGTTCCATATATGAGACGACATGTATCGATATTACGTCTTTCGTTCCTTTGGTGAAACAGCCAGATTAGCTGCGTACCGCACCGAAACCTGTTCCCAACAAAGATCAAAGGAGTAACGACATGAGCATTCTCGTCACTGGAAGCACCGGCGCCATTGGCAGCCAGGTCGTCAAAGGCCTTGCCGCTCGCGGCGCAACCGTCCGCGCCCTCACCCGCAACCCCGACAAGGCGGCCTTCCCGAAAGGTGTGCGCGCCGTCGCCGGCGAAATGACCGACGTCGAGTCGATGCGCGCAGCAATGAAAGGAGTCGACACGCTGTTCCTGCTCAACGCCGTGGTCGCCGATGAAGTCACCCAGGCGCTGATCACGTTGGGCCTGGCACGCGAGGCCGGCATCCAGCGCATCGTTTATTTCTCCGTGCACAACAGCGACCTCTTCGCCGACGTGCCGCATTTCAGCGGCAAGTACACGGTGGAGCGCGCGATCGAACAGGTCAACCTGCCGGCCACCGTGCTGCGGCCGTCCTACTTCATGCAGAACGACGTGATGATGAAGGACGTGTTGCTGCAACACGGCGTCTACCCGATGCCGATCGGGGACCTCGGCGTGGCGATGGTCGATACACGTGACATTGCCGAAATTGCCGTGAGCTCGCTGCTACGCCGCCATCAGGCCAGCACGCCGCTGCCACGCGAAGTCATCGAACTGGTCGGCCCCGACACACTCACTGGCAAAGACGCCGCCGCGATCTGGTCAGAGACGCTGGGCAAACCCGTGAACTACGCTGGCAACGACCTGCCCGGCTTCGAGAAAAACATGGCGAGTCGCGCGCCGTCGTGGTCCGCCTACGACATCCGCCTGATGCTGGCGCGCTTCCAGAGCGACGGCATGCTGCCCAAGCCCGGCGCCATCGAAATCATGACCGGCATCCTGGGGCACGCACCTCGCTCGTATCGGGAGTTTGCGAAGGAGACCGCCGCAGCGTGGCGTTGAGCAACCTTGCCAGGCGTCAGCTCCGCCTGGCTTCCCTATGAGGAGTGCACTGCATTCTGGATCGGCACTTCATGCTGATCCAGGACCGTGGTGCAGTGCTTGGCCGCCTTGATGGCTTCGGCCGTGAAGTCACCCGGCAATCCCACGGTAGAAAAATTGACGCTGCTGTAGCGGGCACCCAGTTTGTTGTAGCTATAAGAGCAACTGACGACCCCATTGAAATCGCTCTTCGACATCATGCGCGGAAGCGTCGGGCTGGCCGCGTATTCCGTGTCCAGCACTTGCTGCAGCACCTGATAGTTGCTGCCGTAATACGGCCCGACCGATCCTGCAGCCACGGCCGACGCGCTTCCAAGCGCGCTCAACAGCAGGATGCTTGAGAGGTTGAGGTAGCGCATGCGACAGATCTCCCAGGATGGGTGGCAACTTAAAACCGATAGTGACCGGAGCAACGGCCGACTTTAACGCTGAGCACGAGCCAAACATAGCGCATATGGCCGTCCAGAATGACCTGCAGGAAGTTGCGCGAAATAGTTGCGAAGCCTGGCCCTCGCCCACCCTTCGCCGGAGAGACGGGCACTGCGTTGTCCACGCCCACTTTTAGCCGGCAGGCGGCAGATCAAACATGTATGGCGTTAGTTGCGCCGATGCCCGCTCGCCGAAAGTACGTGCGAACGCAGTCAGACGGCCATACGGCGTTAGAGAAACCGTCGCCCGGAATTCCAGGTGCTCGACAAGACAGAACAGCGATGCCTCCAGCATGCTGAGGTTATGCGGCGGCAGATCGTCGATAGCCTCGCACACCCTTTCATCAAGCCACTCCAGCGCGTTCTGCATTCCGGTGGCGGCCTTGACGAAGTAGACGCTGTCCACCGGCAGCTTTGCGATCTGCGTACCAAAGCCGAGCTGCACCTGCGCCTGCATGGCATGCCAGACCAGCTCCTGCGCATTGCGCGCCTGAACACCGCGCACGTCCTCGGGCCAGATGATGCGTCGAGGCTCCGTTGCGACACCGGCTAGCGCGCGACAGATGTTATCGACACCAAAAATCGCCTCATCGCCCATCCGCAGCACAGGTAATTTGAGCGCAGGATTTCCGGCGTAGTCGCGCGCGTCCAGCGACGACAAATCGTAGACCGGAGCAAACGCGCAGTTCACGCCAAGTTCCAGCGCAAAGAGGCGCGCGAGACGAGTGAAGTGAGAGCTACTGCGCCCAACGATGTATAAGGCCGTGAGTCGATCCAAGGTGTCTTCCATGGTCAGGGTTCACCTCACGGGAAATTTGATCGACTTGCTTTTGGTTGATGGCCGCAGTCGGCGCCTAGACATTTTCTTCCAGAAGAAATGTCTCGAACCATCACCGGCCCCAGTATGCCTGAAGATCGAATTGCCACCGAAAGGCCCCGAGCCTCCTCACCCTGGACGCCAACGGGGTGGGCATGCATCATAGCTTCCCAGGGGAATCCAATCGTCATGATCCGACCCAATCGGTTGCGCAATCTGCACGACCATGCACACCGTGCGAGGGGCTGACGATATCAGGGGGAGTTTGTGTGCGGAAAGTACGGTTAAACAGGGTCGCCGGAGTGCGCCCAAGTATTCGTGCGTTTCAATTTTACGAGCGCGGCGCTTCGCCGTTGCCTTTGATCATGAAGCGGCTCACGAAGGCATCCGCAATCATTGCAATGATTGTTTCGCTGGGCGCCTGCACTGAATTTCCTGCCTACAGTCCAACACCGGGCGCCCCACTAGCCAATGTCAGGTTGTCAGTTGAAATGGCGAATGAAACGCTTAACATGTGCGAAGGACCCCATCATTGCTTTGAGCTTCCACCATCGTACGGCATCATTCAGGTGCCCACGAATGAGCGTATTTCGCTTTACAGGAAATATGAGACATCAACGAATGTGCATACGAAGTTCTGCTCGGCAGGCATCAGCTTTGAGCCAAAGTATGACCAGCACTACTTCGCTGCGTTTACTGTTGTAGCCAATCGATGCTTGCTTCGCATTTATCGATGGTCATCCCAGTACGCCCGATCTCAGGATTCCGGCTACGGCTACGGATGGTCAGCCTCGGGCGTAGCCGGTTATACGACCTTGGACCCCACGATGGGCCCGCCACTTCCGCTGTATAAGAACTAATGCGATTTATCCGGGCGATTCATCGGTATGGCGAAATATGGCGCCGTGCCGTATAGCTAGCCCCCCAAGTAGCCACAGAAAATGAAGCGGAACGCTCTTGCTGATGCGGCGGCCCAGCGCGAAAGAGTGCGTCCCGGCAACCGTTCTGTTCATGGCGAAAGGACAGGTTCGCCGCAGGCATTCACCCGCCCGCTCCGCGATGAGGCAATTTCCAGCCGGGTCGCACGAAGTGACAGGTGTAGCCACTGGGATAACGCTCGAGGTAGTCCTGATGCTCGGGCTCGGCTTCCCAGAAATCACCCGCGGGCGCCACTTCCGTCACCACCTTGCCGGGCCACAGGCCTGAGGCATCGACGTCGGCGATGGTGTCTTCGGCAATCTCCTTCTGTTCCTCGGAGGTATAGAAGATCGCCGAGCGATACGCGCTGCCGCGGTCGTTGCCCTGCTGGTTCAGCGTGGATGGATCGTGGATCTGGAAGAAGAATTCCAGCAGCGTGCGGTAGCTCAATCTCGACGGATCGAAGATGATTTCGATGCCCTCCGCATGGCTGCCGTGATGTCGATACGTCGCATTGGGCACGTCACCGCCGGTGTAACCCACGCGAGTGGAGATCACGCCGGGATACCGGCGAATCAGATCCTGCACACCCCAGAAGCAGCCACCGGCCAGCACCGCACGTTCGTTGCTCATCGCACATCCTCCACCTGGTCCAGATATGCCCCGTAACCCTCGGCCTCCATGTCATCGCGGTGAACGAAGCGCAGCGACGCCGAGTTGATGCAGTAGCGCAGACCGCCGCGATCACGCGGACCATCGGGGAAGACGTGGCCGAGATGACTGTCACCGTGTGCCGAGCGCACCTCGGTGCGGATCATGCCGTAGGTGCCGTCCTTCAATTCGTTGACGTTGGCAGGCTCGATCGGCTTGGTGAAGCTCGGCCAGCCACATCCCGATTCGAATTTATCGGACGAGGCAAACAGAGGCTCGCCCGACACGATGTCGACGTAGATGCCCGGTTCCTTGTTGTCCAGGTATTCGCCGGTCCCGGGCCGCTCGGTAGCGCTTTGCTGGGTCACGCGATACTGCTCCGGCGTGAGCTTCGCGATGGCTTCGGGATTCTTGCTGTATGTGTTCATGGGCTACTCCTGCTCAGGGCAACGACGCTTGTACCGATCACTTGATCCAGACCAACCACATCGCCCGATGGGTGGGATCGTGCATAGATTGGGGTCAGCGAGACAAACCCAATCGGCGCACTGATGCATTTCGAATCAGAGCAGCTCAAGGTTACGTGCAGGGCATGTGCGACAAAGCCATGCGACATGGAAAAGCCGCCCATCCCTCTTTCGTCATCCCTGCGAAGGCAGGGACCCAGTGCCCTTGCTCTTCAAGGACTTGAAGCCTCTGGATCCCTGCCTTCGCAGGGATGATGAGAGGGGTAACAGGCTATTCGAGGTGCCCCGTAGCTGCCCTTGGCCTTGACCATGAAGAGTGCGTACTCGGGTTGGCGACTGCATCGGTGTTCCAGCGGCCGCTTCGCGTTCGGTTGCGGCTGCCAACTCTCGTACCAACCCAATCAATGATCCAGCAGCGGCGGAATCGCCAGACTGTGTTCGCTGTCGCCAGTCGCACCCGTGCGCATGCTGGGTGGCAGATGGCCGACATCCCCAACGGCGATGACCTTGAACCTGCCGTCGGCCTCGACGCGGATTTCAGTGATGCTGGCATTACCGACCGACATTTCCAGCCATGCCTTGGTATCAACGCCAAGTGCGCGCGTGACCAGGTAGCGGATCACATTGCCATGGCACACCAACAGGTCGGTGTGCTCACTGCCCATGGCAGGTTTGAAGTAATGATCGAAGACCCGGTCGAGCTGGGCTTGGCAGGCCGCCAGATCTTTCGGCTTTTCGTGGGCCATGGCCTCGGCCCGTCGAGTGGGTGGCGTGCATTCGGCAAGATCGTTGACCACCTCGAAATGGCGCCCCGGGAAATCGGCAGCAATGATCGCCGCCGTATCGCGAGCGCGTTGCACCGGGCTGACATACATCGCGTCGAAACGTATCTGCAGGCCCGCCAGGCGTGCGCCAACCAACTGCGCCTGCGCAACGCCGATCGGCGCCAGATGCGGCCCCGGCTGGTCACCCAAGGCTGGGTCCGGCACGTAATAGCCGTGCCGCACCAGCACGATGGTTCGCGCCGCGGGCGCCTGCATATCCGCGCCATGCGCCGTGGCGAACAATAAAAGGCCGCAAAGGCTTAGTACGAGTCTGTTCATGTCCGGAGTATCGCGCGACTGACACGCAACAGCCAGTCAAGGCTATTCAATGACCCCGATCACATTAATGATTATTCATTTGCTTATTTATATCGAAAAACCCGGAATAAGTTACAGGTATCCAGAGGACTCGATAGTGTTAGCGTGAGGAGTCGCCATTGCGTGGTGACAAGGGACGGGGAATCCAGTTTGTATTTTTGTTTTGGGCATACCGGTGGACTTGGATAATCCGAGTCCGACGACCACAACATCTTGCTTCCACTGGAGAAAAATATGCAATCGAACAAGGCTTTTGGCACGCGCAAGTTGCTCAAGATCGCCATCGTTGCAAGTCTCGTTGGTGCAGCGTGGCTCCCAGCGGCTTTTGCCGCTCCTGCCGCCGACGAGGTCGTCGATCAGGCAAAAGCGCAGGCCATGGAGAGTTGGCGCTCAGACATGGCACGTGTCGAGACACCCACGGAAGGCTGCTTTCAAGCCTCGTTCCCCAGCGTCTTGTGGAAGCAGGTGAACTGCACCGTGGTGCAACCGCGCGTCCATCCACTGCCGAGGCGCGTCAACAAGACGGCCGGCGCTTCGCAAACCACCGGCAATGGCGATGACTACGCGATCAAGGTTTCCGGACTGATCAGCAGCACAGTTGGCACTTTTCCGTCGGTCACGGGCGTCACATCCGAAAAAAGCGTAGGCGTTGCAGCATTCGGTGGCGGTGGCATTCTTGGTCCGAACGAATACACGCTGCAGGCCAATTCAAACTACACCGGCACCACCGCCGCTTGTAAAAATCACTCGGGCTGCACGATCTGGCAGCAATTCATTTATTCGCCGGATTACCAGACTCAGGGACAAGCAGCCGTTTTCATTCAGTACTGGCTGCTTGGTTACGGCAGCGGTAGCTGCCCAAGTGGGTTTGGCAGCGACGGTGCCGGCGATTGCTACAAGAACAGCTCCGCCGTCACGGCTCCGGATGTACCGATCACCCAGCTCGCGAATCTGAAGCTTTCGGGTAGCGCCGCGTCTGGCGGCAACGACAAGGTGGTCTTTACCAACGGAAGCACTGCCTACACGATCAGCGCGAAAGACAGCGTGCTCGATCTGGCATCGGTCTGGAACGAAACAGAGTTCAATATCGTTGGCAACGCAGGTGGCTCGGAAGCGGTGTTCAACTCCGGCTCGACGATCAAGGTGAACGTTGCGGTAAGCGACGGAAGCACCACGAAACCGACTTGCGCCGCAAATTCCGGCTCAACCGGAGAAACCAACAACTTGAACCTGGGCAGCTGCACCGCATCGAGTGGAACGTCGCCGTCGATTCAGTTCACCGAGTCGAACTAAGTACCACGATCGATACACGTTGAAGTCGCACAAGTGTGAAAGCCGAGGGGGCACGCCCCCTCGGCTCTTGTCCGAACAAAGCAGGTTCGATCACGTCGGCCTCTACTGTCGATGCCTGTGCTTTAACTACCGCCCCTCTCTCCCCGCTATTTCGCTTGCAGCGTAGTCATGACCTTCTGCGCGTCCGCGTGCGCCCCATCCACCGTCGTGGCCTTCACACCATGCTCAGCCTGGGTCAACGCAGCGTGCAACTTGGACTCGGTGGCGGCATCACCCTTGGCATCGACGATGGCACCCTGACCCATGCCTTTGCAGGGGTCCTCTTCCTGCGCGTCGAACTCTTTGCCGGACGGGCCGACCAGGCAATTGATGACGTGGTGCAGATGCGTATGCGCCAACTTCAGATCCGCAGCGCCAAGCGCCATGCCGGCGTGCGCGCTGGCCGTACCCACCTGCTTTGATACCGCACTATCGGAATCTGCTGCTTGCGCGACCATCGGCAGCGCAATCGCCAGCAGGAGCGTCGGTAACCACCGGATGAACGTCTTCGTCATGGCACAACTCCGGAGCAACGCGGCATTCGCCGCAGTTCCCACAGCATAGGCCTGTGCTGTTACGCGAAAAAGGGGGCGTCGCGCCGAGTTCGAAGGATGGATACCAAGAAAGGGGCTTAACGACCTCTGGCCACGTTCTGTTACCCCAGCGCGTTACGATGCCGCCCTTCGTTGCATTGCGGCAAGCGGTCGCGGTTCAATGTCCGCTTCCCCAGGAGATTGCCCCGTGTCGCACTATTCCGGTCCCCTGCTCACGCAGCCCCTCGCCAAGGCACTGCAAGCTGCGCGCGACGCCGGTGCCGCCGAATGGACCGGCTCGCTGGACCTGGGCCGATCGACCAGCAACGCGTCGCTTGAGACGGACGTCTGGCAGTGGCGTGGCCAGCGCTATCCGTACCCGCACAAGTTGAAAGACCGCACGATCTACGTCTGGGACGGCGATGAATTTGCGCCGGTGTCTCGCTATTCGGGTTCGCTGATCAAGCTGGTGCCCACCGAGTGGGGCGCGCCCACGTTCGAGGTCGACGGCATCAAGATGCTGCCCACATCGAAGGAGTCGCCGTTGGAGGACGCACGCCGCAAGGTGGCGCTGATCGAGCCGCGCGGCAAGGTCGTGTTCGATACCTGCGGCGGCCTGGGCTACTTCGCGGCCTGCTGTCTGGAAGCGGGTGCGGCGCACATCCACTCGCTCGAGAAGAACGCCGACGTGCTGTGGCTGCGCACGCTCAACCCGTGGTCGCCGGACCCGGACGCGCCCGCCAACGGCGGCCGCCTGCAGCTTTCCCATGCCGACGTATCACAGGCGATCGCGCAGGTCACCGACGCGTCGGTGGACGCCTTGCTGCATGACCCGCCGCGCTTCGGCATCGCCGGCGAACTTTACTCGCAGGTGTTCTACGAGCAGCTGGCGCGCGTGCTGCGCCGGGGTGGGCGCCTGTTCCACTACACCGGCAGCCCGAACAAACTCACCAGCGGTCGCGATGTGCCGCGTGAGGTGGAAAAGCGGCTGGAGAAGGCCGGCTTCAAGGCGCAGCTTGCGCTGGACGGCGTGCTGGCGATTCGGCGCTGAGCCATGTGCCAAACCCGTCTTTACAAGTGTAACTTTCGGCCCACTTCCAGCGTATAAGTCTGCAGATCGATCAGTTCTCTCCCCCAGGAACCAGGCCCATGAAGTCATTGTTGAAGTTTGCCGCCGCCACCCTCGTCGGCACCGCCGCCCTCGCGTCCCCGGCGTTCGCCGCACTGACGGTAGGCACGCAGGCGCCCGAGTTTTCCGCGCCGGCCTATCTCGCCGGGCAGCCTTTCACGTTCAGCCTGGCCGATGCCTTGAAGAAGGGCCCGGTGGTGGTCTATTTCTTCCCCGCCCCGCACACCTCGGGATGCAACGTCGAGGCGCACCTGTTCTCGCAGGCGATCGACCAGTTCAAGGCGGAGCATGCCACCGTGATCGGCATCACCGCGGGCAACCTCGCGGACCTGGCGGCATTTTCGAAGGAAGCCGACCACTGCAGCGGCAAGTTCCCGGTCGCCGCGGACGAGGGCGCGAAGATTGCGACGGAATATGACGCGCTGCTCAAGCTGAAGCCCGGCTGGTCCGACCGTACCTCGTATGTGATCGCCCCGTCGGGGAAAATCACCTATGTCTATTCGGACCTCAGCCCCACCAAGCACGTCCAGCAGACACTCGATGCGGTGAAGGCACTGGAGCAACAGGGCAACGCCGGGAAGTAAGCAGGGCTCGATGACGGACTTCGTCTTCACTGACCGCCCATATCCGTTCGCCCTGAGCGTAGCGCAGCGAAGTCGAAGGGCCGCCCTTCGACCCGTCCATATCCGTTCGCCCTGAGCGTAGGCCCGCAGGGCCGAAGTCGAAGGGCGAACGATGTCTAACAGCAAAAAGGGCGCGCTCTTCGAAGCGCGCCCTTTCGCACTGAGGGCAGATGGCCCTATTTGCGCGCCGCGATGATCTGGCTCAGGTAATCTGGCGTACCCTCGATGCGCACCAGATGCGGGTACTGCAGACCATCGTGGTAGTCCACCGCTACGGTCTTGAATCCACCCTGATACTTCAGCAACAACTGGATCGGCGACTTGCCGGCCTTGGCCGCGGTGATCGCCGCCTTCAGCACATCATTCGAATACGTTTGCCCGTTCACCGCGACCAAGGTAGCGCCGGTGCTGACGCCGGCCTTGAACGCCGGGCCGTCCCAGCGCACGTCGTTGACCTGCCCCTTGTCGGTCATGGTCAGCCCGATCGACCAGGCGAAGTTGTAAAGATGGCGGGCGGGTTCTGGCCGGCTGTTGTACTGCTTCTCGTACGCGCTTTCCTGATCGGTATAGACCAGCTTCCACCCTGTAGCCGCGAGACCGTTTTGCAGCGGCGGATTGAGCGCATCGACGCGATCACGCAGGAAGCTTGCCCAGTCGTATTTGACGACGCCGTTCAAGTCCGCCACAACGTCGTCAAAGGTGTAGGTCTTGGTGACGTAGCTGCCATCGTCGACGCCGAAGAACGCTTTCGCGAAATCATCCAGCGACTTGCTGTCATGCGTCAGGGCGCGCAGCTTGGCATCCACTTCAAGCCACATCATCTGACCGCCGCTGTAGTAATCCTCACTCATCTGCCAGCTGCGGTACGGCAGGCTCCCACGACGCGCGGCGGTCGCATCATTGGTGGTGTCTTCAAGCGTGCGCCACTGGAATCCTTCGCGGTTACGCTCGTAGTTGGCGGCGGTCATGGCCAGCGCATCGCGGAAATCCTGCGGCGTCCACATACCGGCACGGGCGGTCAGCACGTAACCCCAGTACTGCGTCTGTCCCTCGTACACCCACAGCAGTGAATCGCCCATCGGCACATTGAAGTTGGGTGTCCACAGATCGGCTGGACGGCGGAACTTGCCGTTCCACGAATGCGTGTACTCGTGCGCCAGCAGGTCACGGCCAGGCGCGGCCTCCTTCCAGGCGGTGAAGTAGTCAGGACCCATGCCGTCCTCGCTGGACTGGTGATGCTCGGTGCCATTGGCACCCAACTGATCCGACAACGAGAACAGAAAATCATAGTGGTCGTAGTGGTGCGAGCCGAACAGCTTCACCGCCTGCGTCACCAGTGCGCGATGCACGCCCAACTGCTCGGGCGTCATCTCCAGGTACTTGGGCGCGTCGGCGACGATGTCCAGGTGCACCGGCGCGTCGCCGCCCGGGTTGAGATCGACGCGTTTGAAGTACTGGCCCGCGTAGATCGGCGAATCGACGAGGTTGTTGAACGTCACCGGCTTGAAGGTGATGGTGTCACCCGATTGCGAGGCCGTCTCAAGCGCGGTACCGAACTGCCAGCCGTGCGCCATCGTCACGCTGGGTGCGAAGGTGATGCCGCGCGAGAAATAACCGGCCGGATACAACGCCACATTGCTCCATTCCATGTCCATCATGCGGTCGGTGATTTCGAACCCACCGTTGTCAGCGCGGCTCGACAGGAACTGGAAATTCGCATCGACCGTGGAGACGCCCGCGGGCACGTCGAGATGGAACGCGTACACGTTGTACTCATCGCGCTTCCACTTCAGCGGCTTGCCGTTGGCCGTGACCTTGAGACCGGCGAGCATGGCGACTGGGCCGACCGGCGAGTGGGCGCCGGGAATCCATTGCGGGTACAGCAACGTCAACGCGCCTGCCGTGACCGGAATCGTCTCGTGCACGCGAAAGATGCCCTGCGACGTATCGCTGGCATCCACGTGAATCGTGATCGTGCCGGGATACGGCGTGTCCTGCGGCGACGGCACCTGGTCGGCGCGGACCTCCTGTGCGCCTACGCCACCTGCGGCAAGGGCCAGCGATATGGCGACGGCAAGACGTGCCAGCGTGCGGCGCGTGTCAGCCGGTAAGCCAGCGAGAGGGGCAAGGGACATGGGTGACTCCGGCAGGTGGATCGAGCAAGTAGGTTGGGGACTCCCCCTACTTTGCCAAATCCTGGAACCGAGTGCACGGTTCTCTCCCCCATCCAGCAGCTGACCTCAGCTCGAAGGTTGGGGTGAGCGCAGCGATGCCCAACATTCCCGTTGTCGGGGAGTTTTGTTGGGCATCGCTGCGCTCACCCCAACCTACTTTCTATACGAGCACGAAACGCCTGGCCTACTTGCGCGCTGCGATGATCTGGCTCAGGTAATCCGGCGTGCCTTCGATGCGTACCAGGTGTGGGTACTGCAGGCCATCGTGGTAGTCCACTGGCACGGTCTTGTATTCGCCCTGGTACTTCACCAGCAGCTGGATCGGTGTCTTGCCGCCCTTGGCGGCCGTGATCGCATCCTGCAGGACTTCGCTGGTATACGCCTGGCCGTCCACTGCGACGAGCATCGCGCCGGTGCTGATGCCGGCCTTGAATGCCGGTCCCTTCCAGCGCACGTCATTGATCTCGCCTTTCTTGTTCATGGTCAGGCCGATCGACCAGGTGAAGTTGTAAAGATGACGGGACGATTCCGTATCGCCGTCGTACTGCTTCTGGTACGCGCTTTCCTGATCGGTGTAGACCAGCTTCCAGCCAGTCCCCTCGAGGCCATCCAGCGGCGGCTTGTGGGCGTCGATGCGCGAGCGCAGGAACGTCGCCCAGTCGTCTTTCGCCACACCGTTCAGCGCTGCCACCACGTCGTCGAAAGTGTAGGTCTTGGTCACATAGCTGCCGTTGTCGACGCCGAAAAACGCACGTGCGAAATCATCGAGCGATTTGCTGTCATGCGTCAGAGCGCGGATCCGGCCATCCACCGCCAGCCACACCATCTGCCCGGCGCTGTAGTACTCCTCGCTCATCTGCCAGTTGCGATACGGTAGGGCCGCGCGTTCTGCGGCAGTCGGATCGTTGGTGGTGTCCTGGATCGTGCGCCAGTCCAAGCCAACTCGGTTGCGGTCATAGTCAGCCGCGGTCATGGCCAGCGCGTCGCGGAACTCCTGCGGCGTCCACATGCCGGCACGCGCAGTCAGCACATAACCCCAGTACTGCGTCTGCCCCTCGTATACCCACAGCAACGAATCGCCCATCGGCACGTTGAAGTTGGGCGTCCACAGATCCGCCGGACGACGGAATTTACCGTTCCACGAATGCGTGTACTCATGTGCCAGCAAGTCACGATCAGGCGCGCCGTCGGCCCAGCCCGTGAAGTAATCGGTGCCCAGGCCATCCTCGCTGGACTGGTGGTGCTCCAGCCCATTTTCGCTCAACTGGTCCGACAGCGAAAACAGGAAATCGTAGTGGTCGTAGTGATACGAGCCGAACAATGCCAGCGCTTGCGTCACCAGCGCGCGATGCACCTGCACCTGCTGCGGCGTCATGTCCAGATCCTTCGGCGCGTCGGCAACGATGTCCAGGTGCACCGGCGCCTTGCCGCCGGGATTGAGATCGACGCGCTTGAAATAGCGACCCGCGTAGATCGGCGAATCGACCAGCGTGTTGTACGGCACCGGCTTGAACGCCGTGGTGTCGCCCGATTGCGAGGCCCGCTCCAGCGCAGTGCCGAACTGCCAGCCCTTGGGCAACGTCACGCTCGGCGCGAACGTGATCGCACGTGCGTAGTGCCCCGCCGGGTACAGCGACATCTCGCTCCACGACAGATCCAGCATGCTGCTGGTCATCTCGATCGAGCCATCATCGGTGCGGCCGGACAGGTACTGGAAATCCGCGTCGATGCTGGAGACACCCGCAGGCACATCGAGGTGAAACGCGTAGACATCGTACTTGTCGCGCGTCCACGCCAGCGGCTTGCCGTCCGCGCTGAGCTTGACGCCCGCGAGCATGGCGATCGGACCACTCGGCGAATGATTGCCGGGAATCCACTGCGGGTACAGCAGTGTCAGTGCGCCCGCCGTGACCGGAATAGTCTCGTGCACCTGAAAGATGCCCTGCGACGTGTCGCCGGCATCCACATGAATCGCGATCGTGCCGGGATATGGCGTGTCCTGCGGCGCTGGCGCCTGGGAGCTGCGTACCTCCTGCGCGCATACGGCGCCTGCAGCGAGTGCCATGGATATGGCGACGACAAGACGCGCGAGGGCGCGACGCGTGCCAGCCGGCAAACCAGCGAGGTGGGCAAGGGACATGGGGACTCCGGCAGGTAGATCGAGCAAGTAGCTCGGGGACTCCTCCTACTTTGCCAAAACCGCGGTCAGAGTGCACTTGCCTCTTGTCCTACGGGCAGCCAACGCCACTTCCAGCGGCATATCACGCAAATCGCCCCTTCTAATACGCAAACCTTCGTTTCCCCTTGCCTGCTATTCCACCGGTTTCCCACCACGTGCCGAAACAAGGCGCAGAAAGGTTTCGTGCTGATATCTGCTCATGCGCAGCTTCTGGCCGGTATCCATGGTGACGACGTGGTGACCGTTGAACCACGGGTGGATGGCCTGGATCCGGCGCACGTTGATGATGGCCGAGCGGTGGACGCGCGCGAAATGCCGCGGATCCAGACGCGCGGCGATCGCGCTCATGGTCTCGCGCATTTCGTGGACACCGTTGGCCAGGTGGATCTGCACAGTGTTGCCGCTGGCCTTGATCCACACGATGTCGTCGACGTCGATGAAGCTGATGTGCTCATCGGTGCGCACGGGAATGCGCTGGATGTAGTCGTCGCGCTGGCGCAAGGCATCGAGCGCCTGCAGGATCCGCACGGATGCCGCTCCGCCCACGCCCTCGCCGTTCGATAGCCGCGCTTTCACTCGTCGCAGGGTGTCCGCGAAACGTTCCCGGCTGAATGGCTTCACCAGGTAATCCACCGCATTCGCCTCGAACGCCCGCACCGCGTATTGCTCGAAGGCGGTGACAAACACCGTCGCCGGCATGCGCTCCGCACCAATCGTCGCCACCACGTCCATGCCATTGAGCGCAGGCATCTGGATGTCGAGAAAAACCAGGTCCGGCGACTGGCTGCGTATGGCCTCGACCGCCGACACGCCATCGCCGCACTCGGCCAGCAACTCGATGTCGGGATCGTCGCGCAGCAGGCGCACGATCGCATGTCGCGCGATCGGTTCGTCGTCCACGACCAGCGTCGCGATGCTCATGTGGATGCGATCTCAGGCACGTCGTCGGTCTCCTCGATCTCGCGGAACGGCAGGCGAATCCGACAGATCACACCATCAGGCCAGATCATCTCCAGCCGCACCTGCGCAACATCGCCATACAATTCGCGCAAGCGCAGTTCGGTATTCGACAAGCCGATACCATGCCCCGGCGCCGATGCAGGGCTGGCCTCCAACGTGCTGTTGCGATTGCGCACATCGATACACAGGGTGTCGCCCTCGCGCCGGCTTTCGATTTCTATGCAATCCACACCAATGCGCTTGCTGATCCCATGGGTTATGGCGTTCTCCACGATCGGTTGCAGGATCAGGCTGGGCACCGCGCAATCCAGCGTGTCCGGGGCGACGTAGATCTGCGTGGTGAGGCGATCCTTGAAGCGTATGCGCTGGATGCCGAGGTAGAGGTCCAGCAGGACCAGCTCGCGCCGCAAGCTGATTTCCTGGCCGTCGTAGTCCTCGAGAAACGCACGCAGCAGCTCGCTCAGGCGCAGCAACATGTCCTCCGCCGACAACGTGTCCTCGTCCAGCAACGTCGCGATCGCGTGCAAGGTGTTGAACAGGAAATGCGGCTGCAGCTGCGACTTCAGTGCGCGCAGGCGTGACTGCGCCAGTTCGGTCGCCAGCTGGCTCGCCTCGACCTCGCGGCGGGTCTTTTCAGCATGAAACTGCATGGCTTGCTGGATCGCGAACAGCGACCAGTAGGCCAGCAAGCCGGTGGCGAAGTGCTGGCCAAGAAATTGTCCGAGCTGCTCGCCGAACGAACCGGGTTCGAACGCCGTCGACACAAACGCACCGATGAAAATGGCGAGCAGAGTCATGCACACGCTTGCCGGCAATTGCATACCCAGCCCGCGCAAGCGCACCGGCGACTGGATCGGATACTTCGCTGCGAGCCGGAACACCAACGGCGCCAGGGCCGCCCAGGTGTACCACTGGATAACCGACCAGCGCAGGTAATCGAAGGCCGACCAGGTATGTCCGCTCATCGCATCGTGCATGAACCCCTGCAGCGCAAACACCAATACCACGCCACCCCATAGCCCGAGATAGCGGAACAGACCGATCTGCGTGTTGCCGAGGCGAACCATCATCGCGGGATGTCCCGTGGGTTGGAGTGGCCATCGTAGGCGCTGCACCCGGCGCTGCAAAGCAATTCGCGACGCCGCTACGATTCGCCACCGCGCTACGACGATTCGTCCCGAATCGCTTTCGCGGTGCGCCCTTCATCCGGCCATATCACGGTGCCGACCGTGTGCGCGAGCACCCGGCGGCACCTCATCCCAGCCGGAGCCCAGCCATGAATCCGATCCGCCCCAACCCCCTCCTCGCCTTGCTTGCTGTCGCGCTTGGCACCCTGCTCGTTCCATCCGTGCACGCTGAGTCGGGCCCCTCGCCCACGAGGCACTTCGAACTGGTGAACGGAACCTTCGACAGCATAACCGCGCTCGCCATGGCGCCTGCCGACGGTGATGCCTTCCATGACATCGCCCTCGATCAGCCGCTGCAAGGTGGCCCGACCTCGATGACCTTCGATGTCCCCGCTGGCGGATGCCTGCGCGACCTCCGCGTCACTTTCCACGGTGGACGCACGCGGCTGTTTGCGCACGTCGATGTCTGCCGCAGCACTGGCCTGCGTCTGAGGTCACAGATCGCCAAGGGCGGGAGTGGTACATAAAGCGAGCATCGGGCTTGGCTTTCGCCCTCCGATTGTCCCTCTGCCCATGCCGCACTCCACTACCTCCATTCACCTAGATAGAACCTGATGTCCGGACTTCGTCCCTACTCTCCATTCACAGTTAGACTCTGTCCATCGACTCGCGCAGAGGCCGCGCCGGGGAACGGATGTATGGGATATTCCATAATCTTGCGGGAGGGTTGGGTGTAATGGCTATGCAGTTGTCCTGGAAAATCGGCGCCGCCGTGGCGAGTTTGATCGTGGCCTTGTTTGCCTGGAATGGACTTTCCCAGTACCTCGCGGCGCGCCAGGCCGATGAGATCACCCGCGATTCCGCTCGCACCGCGATGCTGGATGCGCAACATGCCGAAGCTGAGGCCCAGCAACACCAGGCACAGCTGGCAGCCGCTCTGAAGCAACACCGTGAAGACTTGTCCAATGCCTACCAGCAAGTGGATGAGCGCGGTCGAGAATATCAGGCAGAGCAGGCATTACGTCTCAATCAGCAGCAGCAGGAAGACCTCCGCGTGCAGGCCACTTATCGCCTGGATGCAAGCCAGCAGTGCGAGGGTGGCATCGTCATCAGCCACAGCGGCTCGAGTTTTGCGCAAGTGGTCGGCAAGGATGGCCAGCCGGTTCCGTGCACAGGTAACACGGCGACAGAACCGCTGCGCTGATCCTGCCGTCGTTCACCCATCGTTTGACCATCCTCGCCTAACGTCGCAATGGCATCGCGCAATCGCTTGGCGACTCAACCCCGCTCCTGCACCCGCAGCAGGTTGCCCGCAGGGTCGCGGACGGCACAGTCGCGCACTCCGTACGGCTGCTCGGTCGGCTCCTCGACGATCTCGGCACCGCTGGCCTGTATCCGCTCGAAGGCAGCGTCGAGATTCTTGGTGGCCAGCAGCATGATGGCGTAGGTGCCCTTGGCCATCATCTCGGCGATGGTGCGGCGCTCGTCGTCGGTAATGCCCGGGCTGGCAGCCGGCGGAAACAGGACGATTGACGTGCCGGGTTGATCAGGTGGCCCAACCGTGATCCAGCGCATCCCGTTGTAGCCGACGTCCTTGCGCACCTCGAAACCGAGCACGTCGCGATAGAAAGCGAGGGATGCGTCAGGGTCGGTTTGCGGAAGAAAGCTCGCGTGAATGTTGATATCCATGGCAGTCGTACTCGGTGTGGGAGGAGCCGTCATGCTAGATCGGGCTCGGTGGTCGGCGCTTCTCGATTCCTGACCGGTCGCGTCACCTGTCTCGCCACGCAGGACGGCATGCCCGCCGTTGCCTGCGCCGCATCGCGCCGATAGACGCTCGTCGGCACACCGGTCAGCTCGGTGAAACGCGTACTGAATGTGCCTAGCGAAGCGCAGCCGACCGCAAAGCAGATCTCGGTGACGCCGAGGTTGCCACGACGCAGCATCGCCATCGCGCGCTCGATGCGCCGCGTCATCAAATAGGAATAAGGCGACTCGCCGAAGGCAAGCTTGAACTGACGACTGAGGTGCCCCGCCGACATGTGTACACCGCGAGCAAGCGCCTCGACGTCCAGCGGCTGCGCGTACTCTCGATCGATCCGGTCGCGAACACGGCGCAGCCGCGCGAGATCACGCAGATGTTGTGCTGCGGCAGGTCGGCTGTTCATAGCCGCGATCGTCCCACGTGGCATCGGCGTGCTCAAGTCCGTTGAGCACAAGGGTTCAGGTATTCAGACCGACTTCACCTCGCCCCCATCCATCCTGAGTGTCGAACCCGTCATCCACCGCGCGCCCGGCGACACGAGGAATGCCATCAGCTCGGCAATTTCCTCAGGCTCACCGTAGCGCGCGATACCCGCATCTTTCGGAAATTTAGTGGTTGCCTCGGCGACGGTCACGTGGTGAATCGACGCCCAGTGCTCCAGATAGGAGCGGCGCCGACCTGTCATCACGGGGCCTGGCAACACGCTATTCACCTGCACACCATCGGTGATGCCGCGATCGGAAAACGCTTTGGCCAGCGCGACAATCGCCGCGTTGATCGTACCGACGGCAGCGTAAGGAGCCTTCGGAAACAGCGCAGAGTTACCTGACATCAGCACGACCGACCCCTTGGCTTCTTTCAGCGCAGGCCACGCTGCAATCGTCAGGCGTCGTGCGCCGTGTAGCTTCAACGCCAGTCCGTCATTCCATTGTTCTTCGGTCATTTCGAACAAGTCGACTTGAGGAACTGCGCCGGCGATATTCAGCACAGCGTCAATTCTGCCAAAGGCCTTCAGCGTGAGATCCACTACGGTTTGCGCTGCGGTCAGCTCGGCCAAATCGAGCGCGACGATAAGCGGCTCAGCCCCGGCCGCTTTTACTGCGGCCGCTGTTTCCTCAAGGTTGGCGCGGTTGCGTGCAACGAGCACGATGGATGAAAAATCCCTGGCCAAACGAACGGCTGTCGAATGACCGATGCCTTGACTGGCACCTGTGACGATGGCGACTGACTTGGACATAACACTATCCTCAATGGCAAACGGAATTGTGAGGAATCAGCGGCACGTTTGCATGCGACGATCACGAAACGCGCCGCTCAAGAAGACCCATTCAGTAAGTGAGGAACGCCCGGATCTCGTCGGCGATCTGCGCCGCATGCGTCTCGAGCGCAAAATGCCCGGTGTCAAAGAAACGGACCTTCGCATCGGGGATATCGCGCTTGAATGCCTCCGCACCCGGCGGCAAAAAGAAGGGATCGTTCTTTCCCCACACCGCCAGGAATGGCGGCTTGTGTGTACGGAAATATTTCTGGAAAGTCGGATAGAGCGCCACGTTGCTCTGGTAATCGCCGAACAGATCCAGCTGAATTTCATCGGCACCCGGACGAGCCAGGTAGAAGTTGTCGAGCGAATAGCCGTCCGGCGAAACCGATGTCGGCTCAGACACACCATGCGTGTATTGCCATACCGTTGACTCGGGGGCAAGGAACGCACGCAATGCGTCGCGATTGGCCTGCGAGTTGTCTTTCCAGTAGGCCTGGATGGGATTCCAGCCCTCGCTCAAACCTTCCTCATAGGCGTTGCCATTCTGCGAAATAATCGCGGTGATGCGCTCGGGATGCCGTACAGCCAGGCGGAAGCCGGTCGGTGCGCCGTAGTCGAAGACATAGACCGCAAAGCGATCGAATCCGACGATTTCGGTGAAACGCTCTACAACATCGGCGAGATGGTCGAACGTATATTCGAAATCCTCTCGCGTCGGCATGTCCGATTTGCCAAACCCCGGCAAGTCGGGCGCGATGATGTGGTAACGATCGGCCAGCAGCGGAATCAGATCCCGAAACATGTGACTGGAACTCGGAAAGCCGTGCAGCAGCAGGAGCTTCGGTGCATCGGCTGCGCCAGCTTCACGATAGAACACATTGAAGCCGTCGACGTTGGCGGTACGGTAGCTGATGTTGGTCATGGGTTGATCCTCTTGCGTGATGACACGGCTATGGGCAATTTCGTGTGGTGACTTTCTGAGCGCATCCGTAACCCTATGTGTGGGTTTACGGCGGCTCCCATGTCGATGAAGAACTTCCCGGCCTTGGGATTGCCCGGTCCCGGGTGAATCGGTAGACACCTCCGGCGTTAGCGACGGATGGTTTCGCGAATGGCGTCGTGGATGATGTCCACGACTACGTTCGGCGCGGTGACACTGGGGGTGTGATCAACCGGATATGAGCGCACCTGAGCGTTCATTCGTTGCGCCATAAATTGCTGCGTCTCAGGAACGATCATGTGGTCATGCTCGGCGACTAGAAACCAGCTGGGCCGGTCCTTCCAAAGTGGTCGCTCAACAGCGACACCGATGCAGGCGGCGGCGATTGGACGCTGGACGGCTGCGAGAACGGCCTGCTCTTCTGCCGTGCCGTTTTGCGCAAAGGCGGCGGCAAAAGCAGCGTCAGGGAGCCATATAAGGTCGTGGCTATCTGGAGAAAGGTGCGGAGCTGCGACGTGGGGATCGTTTCGATAGAAAACGTCGGCAACGGTCTCGCCTTCATCCGGAGCTAGTGCCGCGACATACACGAGCGACTTCACTTTCTCACTGCTCGTCGCTCCGATCACCGCTCCCGCATACGCGTGCCCCACCAACACCACGTTGGCGGTCGCACGCTCAAGGGTCCTGTCCAGAGCCGCCACGTCCTTGGCTAACGAGGTCAAAGGAAGAGGGGCGGCAAGCGTATGAATACCTTTGGCCCGCAGAGCACCGATGACTTTCGTCCAGCTCGATCCGTCCGCCCATGCGCCATGCACCAGCACCACCGTTAGTTCGTTGAGGGCCACTTCTGTTCTCCACATTGGCGTTGGTCAGCCCGTATTAGCTAACCTGACTAATGATATTTATGAGGTTACTTGCGGCAAGTGTAACTTGTCAACAACAATTTTGACGGTTACAGTGAACAAACGGATCGATGGGATCCCAAGCGAGACAGCTCTGTGGATCACTCAAAACCTGACGCCCTGTTTCTGGCCGATGCGGTAGGGCTCGACTTCCTGAATTCGGTCGCGACCCCCGCCGGCACACCCATCGACTGGATCGACAGTGGTGAGGGGCTCTTGTCGTGGTTGGAACAGGCCCGTTTGGTTCCAGCAGAAACGCTGGAGGCCGTAAGGGCACGGGCGTTACCTGGCGAACTGGATGGCGTGGCCGAACAAGCACGTGACCTGCGCGAGTGGTTTCGTGGATTCGTTCGGGAACGCAAGGGCCGCTCCCTCGCCGCCGTCGACCTCAAGCAGGTGGAGAGGCTCAACCGACTATTGGAGGCGGACGAAAAATTCCAGCAACTGGTGAAGACGGGCGGCAAGGCTGAGGGACTCGAGCTGCGGACGATGCGCCATTGGCGTTCTGCTGAGTCGTTGCTCTTACCCATCGCAGAAGCGCTGGCGACATGCATCTCCGACGAAGACTTCTCGCACGTCAAGGCGTGCGAAGGGTCGCAGTGCACGTTGCTATTTGCGGACCACACCCGGGGGCACGCACGGAGATGGTGCAGCATGGCGATCTGTGGCAATCGAGCCAAAGTCGCCGCGCATCGTCAGCGACAAAAGATGCAGTAGTCGCATGGGGCGCAACCTGCTCCCTATGTGAAAGTGTCGGCGCTTTGCGGTCAGACCGGAATACGCACTCTCGTCATTACATGCGAAGGCAGAAGGCGCTTTTCAACAGCGAAGCTGGTCAATCCAGTGCACCAAGTTCTTGATGAGCAAGGGCACTGGATGACCAGCTTCGCTGTTGAAAAGCGCCTCCTGCCTTCGCAGAGATGACGAGCTGGGTAGCAGGTTCGTCAGAGGTGTCCCTTGCTCTCAATCACGCTTCTGCCGTAGTGATTTTCGAGATGCCCATCGCGGATGAAATCGCGCATCATCGCGAAATAGCCGTCTGAATTGCGCGTGGATACGCGCGTGCCATCGGCGCTGGTTTCGTATTCGTAGATGCCGTGGTCGGCATGCGGAAACATCGCCAGTGTGATCGGCCGGCCCTGCCCGATCAGTTCGCTCAGACGTCGCGCCGTCTCTGCACTGGGGGCTTCGATGTCGTCCTCGCCAAGTATCCACAATTGCGGGGTGTCGAGATTGCGTAGCACCGGCATCGGGTCGTAGTCCGCCGGCACGTTGGCCAGCAGGACGGGACCTTTCTCGCGCTGGGTGGCTTCCGGTGTATCGAGCAAAAAGAAACTGAAATCGCCGTGCACGTGTTTGAACCAGGGCTCCTTCGCGTACTGGCCGCGCAGTGCAGCCAGCTGATCATAGCCGTCGCGGAAATCACTGCGCATGATCGCGGCGGTGGCGTCGGCGACTTTCATCGCCTTGGCCATCACGTCCGCGCCGTAACCCTGGCGCGTCATATCCAGCGCGATCGCCTCGCGGTCCTCTTCCAACGGCGAAACGGCGAGACCGAAGCCCACGATGACGAAATCCACGGATTCGATCTTCGCGGCAAGCGGTGCGACCCAACCACCCTGGCTGCCTCCTTGATAACCGACCCTGCCCGCACGGTCGCCAGCAAGACGCTTCGCTTCGTGCATCGCGGCGATCGCATCGTCGGCAAGCAGCAGGTAGCTCTGCGAATACCGCCCGCCGGACGCACCCGTGCCGCGTTTGTCATAGACGAACACACCGATGCCTTCGGTGGGCAGTTGCCGTTGCAGCGCATAGAAATCGCGCGCCGAAAAATCCTCTGACCCGTGCACCAGCACCACAATCGGCACCTTCTCGTTGCCTTTGGGCATCACCAGACGGCCAGCCAGACGCACGCCTGCACCCTGGAACACCGTATCGGCTACCTCGAGTGCAATCCGCTGCCCTGGCACACCATCGAAAACGATCTTTCCCGTGCTGCACTTGGAAAAGGTCACCTGCTTCCCATCGGGGCGGCCCGTCCAACCCAGCGTGCTGGTCCAGTGATCGTTCGACGTTTCCGTCAGCACGCCGGTCGTACCGTCCTTGCGCCGCCAGCGCAGGTGATCGCCGTCGGTCAAGCCGATGTCGACATCGCTGCCGTCATGCAGCTGGTAGATACCTATACGGCAATCGCCATTGCGATCACCCTTTGTCTGTGCAGCGCCCGGGCCGGCGAAGGCCAGCGCGAGCAGACTGCACACGAACATCGTCGCGGCGCGCATGCCAGCGTTCGAGTACTTCAGCGAAGTGAGCTTCATGGGCAACTCTCCGGAAAAGCAGAAAAACCAGATGTACGGTGTGCTCTCATTGCCAAGTCAGTCGCAACGACTGCCCACCATGGTGTTGAAGTGTCTCTCCCAACACGCGCAGATGCGTGATGTCACCCTCCAACGTGATGACGTGATTGCCGGCCAATGCGCCTGCGCGGCTGGCAAACTCGCAAGCACCGTAAGGAACAAGCAGCTCGGGCTCACTGTCACCTCCGGCGTAGAGAAGAAGCTGGCCCGGATGGGGGGTAAGTCATGGCATTCTCCGGATCCAGCTTCAGCTCGATGCCCAACGGCATCCAGCCAGTCTCTCCGCTCCAACGCGCCTGAAGCAGGATGCCATCGAGTGGCAAGCGCTGCGCAAGCCATGCCACGGATTCCGGTGCTGCCTGCGCTTCAAGGCGTCCGTTGAAAGTGAGGCCGCCGACAATCAACTTCACTTTTCCTGTGGCCACGGAACTTTCGTCCCGGTCCGGTGATTGGTTCGATACTGGAGCCTCTGTCGACATGGGTGCCTCATTCCTGGCTTTCGCGCGAAAACTTTGACGCATCGCAATTGCGGTTCGCGTACGCTCACCAACAAGCTGCGCATCCCTCAAGTGCAATCTTGGCTGCTGACGCTATGGAGCAACGCTACGCTTTTGAACTCATGCAGTACCGATACAATTCCGGACAACTTGATCGATACAGTTGAGAGGGCGGCCGATGCCTACGGGTGGCGCAGATTCGCAACAGACACGGGTCGACGAATGTGTCCAGTGGGTGAGGCACCGCATCGATGGCCAGGTCTTTCGACCCGGTATGCGCCTCCCATCGATACGATCACTCTCTCAACAGAAGCGCGTTTCCACTTTCACGGTGGTCGAGGCGTATGAGCGGCTGGTGGCAAGCGGCTATCTGGAATCGCGAAAGGGTTCGGGATTCTACGTACGCAAGCGCCCCGGCCTACCCCATCTGCCAGCCGCCAACCGTCAGCGTGCGCACGTTGATTTGAGCTGGTTGATGCACAACATGCTGGCCGACTCGGCAACACCGGGTCCCGGGCTCGGCGTGCTGCCAACGTCGTGGCTCGATGGAGCCCAGTTGGGTGCAGCGCTGCGCTCGCTTGGCCGGCAGGGTGCGAGCGGATGGTTGGCGAGCGGCAAACCTCACGGATTCGAACCCTTGCGGTCCGTACTGCAGCAACGACTTGCAGAGCTCGATATCGTTGCTCATCCCGAGCAGATCGTTCTCACCACCGGCATCACCCATGCCCTGGATCTGGTCTTGCGCACGCTGGTAAGTTCTGACGATGCCGTGCTTGTGCTTGATCCATGTTGGTTCGGAGCGCTTGGCATGCTGGCCACTCGTGGCGTGCGTGTCATTGGTGTCCCCTGCACCCCCGATGGCCCAGACCTCACGGCTATGGAGCACCTGGCGCAGAAGGAAAAGCCGCGACTTCTGCTTATCAACTCGGCCGCGCAGAACCCTACTGGGATATCGCTTCCCCGTGCGACGGCGGCAAGCATTCTGGATATCGCAGCACGACACGATTTTCTGATCTTTGAAGATGATGTCTACGCCGATCTATGCACGTCCACGATCACGCGCCTGGCAGCCAACGATCAATTGAAGCGCGTGATTTATGCCGCAAGCTTTTCGAAAACACTCGCACCCAACATCCGCGTCGGCTACATAGCGTGTCGGCCGGATCTGGCGGAGTCCTTTGCCAACACCAAAATCCTGACGGGGTTCACCACACCGGAACTCAACGAGCGCCTGGTGCACAAGCTGCTAGTCGAGGGCAGGTACGCCAGGCATGCAGCCGAATTGCGCGAACGCCTGGGCGAATGTCGCGTACAAACCAAGACAATGCTTCGTCATGCAGGAATCGACATCTTCGGCGATCCGGTCGACGGCATGTTTCTCTGGATAAACATGCGCACCGATACCAATGAACTGGCCGTTGTCTGTCGCGAGAAAGGATTGCTGCTCGCCCCAGGCAGCTTGTTCTCGCCGAACCAGATGCCCAGCTCATGGATGCGTTTCAACATGACCACGTCTGTCGATGACATCGCTACGGTGCTGGGTTGTATTCGCCGGTAATCGCCGTTCATCTTGATCCGCCGCACGCCCCTTTTGGTCAATTTTGAGACCTTGACGTTAACTCTGCCCATGCAACCTGAACAGATTGATTTGACACGGTTTTCATCCGGGCCGTTTGGGGGTACGGTCAGCTTCCCCCTGAGCAAAGCGGAGTGCCCCATGGCCCTGTGGAAAGAACCTGTCAAAACCACCACCGAAACGCGCGAAACCATGGACCTGACACCCCGCGCCATCCCGGAACCAAAGGCCGAAGTGCAAACGCCGGTGCAGCCTGCGTTTGCTTCCACTCCCGCACCCGTCACATCCGCGCCGGCCAAGCCCAAGAGCGAATCGCTGATCGCGCCCGATATCACCATCGAGGGCAAGATCGAAGGTGCGGGCCATGTGCGCATCGCCGGCAGCTTCAAGGGCGACGTCAATGTGCGCGGCGATCTAACCATCGAGCCCAGCGCCCGAGTGACCGGCAGCGTCCGCGCCGAGAAGGTCACCATCGCGGGCGAACTGATCGGCAACATCGAATCCGCGGCGCACGTGGAATTGCTGGCAACCGGCGCGTTGACCGGCGACCTTAAAGCCGGATCGCTCAGTGTGGCGGCGGGTTCGCGCATGCGTGGCCAGGCCGAGTTCGGCTGGGACGAGACCAAGGACGGCAACAACGCGCACAAGACCCACGGGCACAACGGCACCGTTTCGTGAGCACTACACCCCCGGGCACGGCCGGGGCGACGCGCACTTGTCCGCACTGCCGGGAGACCATTCTGGAAAGTGCGGGCGTGTGCCCCGCCTGCCGGCACAAGCTGCGCTTCAGTGAGCCGACCAGCGCGACCGCGGTGTCGGCGTCGACACCACTGCGCGTGGAAGGCAGCTTCCGTAATCCCGCTGACAGCGGTGCGTGGGAATACTCCATGGTGCTGACCATCCGCAATGAACGCGGTGAGGAAATCGCGCGCAAGCTGGTGGGCGTCGGCGCCATGCGACCGGACGAACAACGCACCTTCACCTTGAGCGTCGAGATGAATCCCGCCAGTGCGGGTGGCAAGCGCACATGGCATTGATGCCCTGAGGTCCGCGTCGCACTGAGGGTATCCAGTGTTGTCAACGGAGCAAATCGCGCGCTGACGCCGTAAGCGTCCAGTTGCCATAAAGGCGTGCTCTCTCGTTACAATTTTGCCTCCCTTCCAGGCAGGTAGACGCATGAATATTCGCTCACGCCGTGCCCTGGGGAGTCGCGTGCTCATTTTGGTGCTGCTCTTCGCGCCAGTCGTCGCCATCGCCCAGGCCGTGACCGGCGTCGGATTTCAAGCCATCACGATTCACGACCCGGTCAACGGCAGCACGACGCCCGGCTACGTGTTCTATCCATCCGCGCAAGCTTCGAAGATCACCTGGCGCGGAGTTTATGAATTGCACGCCACGCCCGACGCACCGCCCATCGCCGGTGCCAAGCCGCTGGTGGTGATCTCACATGGCCACAGCGGTTCGGACCTCGGCCATCACGATCTCGCGGTTTACCTGGCAAGCCACGGCTTTGTGGTGGCGACGGTGGAACATCCCAAAGACAACTCACACGACACGAGTGGCGTCGGAACGGCCGCCGTGCTGGACGGCCGGCCGATCCAGGTGAAGGCCACGATCAACGAGCTGCTGAACGATGCGCACTGGAAGACACTGATCGATCTGAACCGGATCGGTGTCGCCGGCTTTTCCGCAGGCGGCTACGCCTCGCTGATGGTTGTCGGTGCGGTGCCCCGTTTCGATCTCTACACAGGCTACTGCGAACGACATCCGCAGGACCCGGACTGCGGACTGCTGGAGAAGCTCCAATCCCAAGGAACCGCGACCGCGGCCCTCGCTGCATTGCAAACAAGCGTTCAACGCTGGGGTAACCCCGACGATCCGCGCGTGAGAGCCGCCTTCGTCATGGCGCCTCTGAGCCTGGTTTTCGACAAGGTCGGTGTTTCCCACCTCGATCGCCCGGTTTTTCTCTACTACGGTCAAGACGATGAGGTGCTGCTGCCACAGGAGAATGTGCTGCACGTCGCCCCCCTGATCAAGACACTCGCCGGCATCCAGATGATCCCCAAGGCGGGGCATTACGTTTTCCTCGCCCCATGCTCGCCGCAACTCACCAAAGATGCACCGGACATTTGCAAGGACCCGCCAGGCGTCGATCGCGTGGCGGCGCATCGGGAGATCAATGCCAATGCACTGACGTTCTTCCGCAAGACGCTGGGCGTCGCAGCGCACTGAATGTCTGTCGATGAGTCGGTGCGTCGGAACTTGCCGATAGTCTTCGAGAATCTGAGTACGCCTGCATCGTCCGGGCTGCCATCCGCTATGCTGGGGCTTCACGGCGCGGGGGCGTCGATCATCAGGGAAACGACACATGACGACACGATCCAATGGGCCGTTGGCGGGCTTCGGCTGGTTGAAAAATGGCATCGGCGTGGGTTTTCGACATCCAAAGCCGTTGCTGGGAGGGGCAGCGATCCTGGCGGTGGGATGCTTCTTGCCGCTACTGATCACGCTACCCATGCAATTCAGCGCCGCCAAAGCTGGCGTACCACTGAGCCCAGGGACCTTCGGCTGGATCATGGCGATCCCCATGCTGTTCAGTCTGCTGCTGATGCCGCTGTACGCGGGCTATTTGCAGTTGGTCGATGCTGCCGAGCGTGAACTGCCAGCTAGCGCAAGCGACATTTTCAAGCCTTATCGACAAGGCGAGGCACTGCGCCTGATTGGCTACGCAGTGGCGGTGATTTTGCTCTATGTCGCCATCTCCGGATTGATCATCGTGGCGACGGGAGGCGGCCTCGCCAGCTGGTACATGCAAGCAATGATTGCCCAACCCAACCAGCAACTTCCGCCGCCAACATTGCCCCCCGGCTTCGGGATCTCAATGATACTGTTCATGCTCTTCTTTCTTTTCCTGTCGGGTTTCTACGCGATCAGCCTTGGCCAGGTTGCCCTGAACCGCCGTAACGCCTTCGGCGCCATCGGCGACGGCGTCATCGGCGCATTGAAGAACATGTTGCCGCTGCTCGTGTTTGCAGTGAGTGCTCTGCTCGGCTGGATCGGCGTGGCGATCGTATTGATCCTCCTGGTCGGCCTACTCGCCCTGATCGGCAAGCTCGTCGGTACGTGGTTGGTAGTCGTGCTACTCATTCCGGTCTATATCGCCTTGGTACTGGTGATGTTCTCGGCGATGTTCGGAGTGATGTACTACCTGTGGCGCGATGTCTGCAGCGACGACATCGTGCCCGACGTGGCTGAGGCGATCGCTGCCTGACCTTCGTCATCCGTTGCAATACGAAGGCGGCCACGGCCGCCTTCGCTATTTGCGGTCGAAACAGAATGTCGGCCGTAAACAGGCCTTGCGCAGCCGATAGCCAAGCGGCAATCTCGGAATGTCCGTTTCCGACCCAAACGGACATTTTTGAATTCGCGGCAACAGGAACTGGGGAAGTCATGGATCGCATAGTGAGGATGTTGCTCCTGACGATGGCGACGCTATCGTTTGCCAATATCGCCTATGGCAGTCAGGCGCCTCCTGATGAGCTCAAGGCAGACAAAGCAGTTCTGGCTGCGGTGGTGTCGCTTCAGTGCCAAGGGAGGGATCGAGGCAAGGTGCTGCTTTCTTCGAAGCCGTCAGCTCCCGACGGCAAGAGAAAAGGTTCTCCGAGTGGAGTCTCCGATGCTCAAATAGCCGACCTCATTAGTCGCACCGAAGCTACAGACGCGCTGCCGAAAGGCATAGAGTGCCGACGTGTGCGCATGGTGCCCTACGCACGACTCAAAGCGGCTTTTGATAGGCCAGCAAAACAACCTATGGAGTTCCCGGTTCCCGGGGGCGTGTTGATACCCATTGGGGCGAACACGGGCTTCAAGGATACGTTTCCGGACATTGGCATCCTGCTTAGACTCAGCATGCCGGTCTACTCCCCAACCAAGGACATGGCGGCCGTATATTTCTCGGAAGACTGCGGAGGACTATGTGCACACGGGGAGTACGTCCTGCTTCAGCATGTAAACGGCGCTTGGCGAGTAATAAAGCGCGTTCAGGCCTGGACTTCCTAACCAGTGGCTCATGCAATTTGAATGTCAGCTTTCGACGGCCAAACCGGACAGCGCACGAATCAATTTCTAAGGGAGGGAAGATGTCGGACAACCAAGTTTCGTATGCATACGGCGGAAGGGTCGGAGCGCTAATTTGCCTAGCTGGACTCACCACCTTATTTTGGGCGATGGCCATCCTGTCGGCCACGCGAGGCGAATGGAGCAATGTAACTGCTTCCCTGGTGATGTCTTTGCTCTTCTTGTTGATCTTTGGTCTTCTGATGATTGCGCGGTCGGATGTCGTGGTCTCGAATCAGGGCATCGCAAGAACGCTTTGGGGATGGACATGGAGAACCATTGCCTGGAGCAACGTTGAGCTGATCAAGGAATTCCCGGTTTCGAGGGGCAATGGGCAGTTTGTTCGAGGTCTGAATATCTTTCCGAGGGTCAAGCCGATGCCCCGATTCACCCCATCGGGCAAGGTGTTCTTCACGATGGATATGAAGAATTCCTCCGAACTTATCCAATGCCTGAATCTCTACATCACCGCTCACGGCATTGCATTGATGGTTAGCGATACGCCACTGGGCAAGCCGCAGCCTGCGACACAATTGCGGGCTTAGATCACCCATCCCTGCGATGTATCCCGTGGTACACAATTGTCTGCTTGCCCAAAGCGGTGTCGTCTTAGCATCTGAGGCAGGGCAATGTTTTAGTCACAAGTAACGGGGACGCTGCGACTGAGAATCAACAAGACCACAGCGCGGGCAGTCGCCGGAGAATGCCTCCCATCCGAGTACTACATACAATCAGCCATGACCAGCTCCCACATCGATCCAACGCTCGTTTTCGCCTGGCAAACAGCCCATTCCGTCGCTCGCGGATCCCCACCCCCTGTTCACGATCGCGGCGGCTTCCGAGTGGATACCCACTCGGAAAAGGAAGTGAAACGCTGGGTATTCCCACAGCTATGTGATGGGTTGCGCGCCATCGCAGATGACATTTCAGCTCCACGACATTACTTGAAGCTGTGCGGCTCTGACGAGGAGCTGCGAAGTGCACTGCCAGCTCGCTGGGAGGTTCAGCCGACGAACTATTTCATGATGGCGACAGTGACTACCCTCGATACAAAGCCTTTGCCGAATGGATACAGGATGGAGCTTGATCAGGCTGGGCCTGTCACGCGAGCTAGCGTCATCGCACCAGATGGCGATCTCGCCGCAAGCGGATGCGCAGCAGAAGCCGCAGATGTCTTCATCTACGATCGAATCGAAACTGCGCAGGATCACCGACGAAAGGGCTTGGGAATCGCAGTGATGACCGCTCTAGGAGCTGCGAGGAAATCTCTCGCAGGCCCGCAGCTTCTGGTCGCGACGGAAGACGGCCGCAACCTCTATGTGAACCTTGGTTGGAAGGTACTCGCGCCATTCGCCACTGCAATAATTCCGGAGAGTTGAGCCTGTACGCGCGGTCCGGCCACGCTCACTACCCATAAGGGCGTTGGACTTACCGCGTATCGCATAGACTGATTGAGCCAGGTGGTGACGCAGGTAGCCAACCCGTCGATGACGGACGTCGATGAATTGGCTGGAGCTCACACACCCTTCCCTCCGCCATATCGGGCGCGCTCGATGCCACCGCTGAAGCTGCTGGTGTGCGCGCTTGTCACAATCGACGCAATCACCGTGCACAATCACCTGTCCGGCGTCACGTATCTTTCGCATGGATAACCTCTCTGAGGCCATCGGCCATCCCCTTCTGGCGCCCCAATTGAGGCGGACGAAGCGGAGCGGGCTGGTCACTCGCGATCGACGTCCTTCTCGGAAGGGGGCTATATGCAATGGAGAATGCCCAGCCCGCATGGTCCAGCCTGCATGGCGTGGAATCGGTGGCCGGCGTCACGTCGGATTCTCATTTTGCAGTTCTTGTCGATTTTCCCCATTCTCACTCGTCAGTAAGATGCCGCGGCAATCCTGCCGCGGCTTCCATATATATGGTCAAGAAAATGAGCAAACTGATCTTCGTCAACCTGCCGGTGACAGACCTAAAACGATCAAAGGTGTTCTACGAGGCCATTGGTGCGGCCAACAATCTCGCATTCAGTGACGATACCGCGGCATGCATGGTGTTCTCCGATACGATTCACGCGATGCTTCTCACACACGACAAGTGGCGCCAATTCACGAGCAAGCGGATCGTCGATGCGCACGTGGACGCGCAGGTACTGCTGTGCCTGTCAGCGGATAGTCGCGAAGAGGTGTCCAACCTGGTCGACAAGGCGAGTGGTGCCGGCGGCAAGGCGGACCCCACGCCCGTGCAGGACCTCGGCTTCATGTATGGCCGCAGCTTCGAGGATCCAGACGGTCATATTTGGGAAACGATGTGGATGGATCCAAACGCCGTACCGCCTCATGACTGAGTAATCCTTCAACGAGTAGGAGCCTCGCGTCTAGTCGCGCCGACCGAGAAAGTCCGCTTCGACCCGAAGCGGACTTTCTCGAAACCCAACCACTGGCAGGCTGGCTGTATGCCATCCGATATCTCTATGGAAACAAAGGTGACTGCCAAAACGGAACATGGGCATTGAAGAGAAAAGATCATGCGAATATTTTGTCTTGGCACCCCAATACTTGCGTTGTTTTGCGTATTTTACCCATGGGTCGCATTCGCCCAAAACCCGCCCGCAGATTTTGGCTCGGACGCCACTCGGCTTAAAGCTGGATTTTTTACCTACCAAGATCGAGACCATGACGGCGGCTCTGTCGTCGGTAGCTCACGAATCCTGATAAGGCGACTGGGCAACGAAAGCGATTACGAATTTTCAAACCTCGCCACTTTCGCATCAGGTTTTACGGGCTTTCACAGCCAGCGATGGACCACCGTGGCGTCCGTGCGATTTCAACCCAAATCCGCGACCCTCTCTTTCGTCAACGGAAATGAGGTGGCACCTGTCTTCGACATTACTTATCGAGCAGGCAGGGCAAAGGGGTTTGTGGTGTCAAGGTCATCGAACGAAGCCTCGAAGAAGTCCTGCGTAAACGATCCCATGCCAGCGGATACCGTTGATCAGCGTATCGATTGGGCAACAGTGACCGCCAACGACCTTGAAGTGGGCCGACATTTCGAATTCAACGTCTATGACCCGAAAAGTGGCGTTAGCCATGTCCAGGTGGATGTAGGGGCCCTATCCGATGTTCACGTTCCCGCCGGCGACATTGTGTCCTACACCATCGACTACCGCATTCACAAAGCAAATGGTGTCGAGCATTTTAGGGTTTTCGCGAGCAAGCAAAGCCCTCGCTTCATGGTGCGGGAAGAGTTTCCTAATGGGGTAGTCACTGATCTTGTACGAATCGAAAATGCAGCCCAATCGAACTAATAGGTAGTTGGGTCGCACAAAATCCACACTATTCATCTTTGGCGCAGCCATGATCATCGAATACATTCGCTACAAGCTAAGCGAACAACCTGCAGAATCTGGGGAAAGCATCGCCGATGCCTTCGAGGTGGCGTATCGTGCCGCCGCCCTCTCTCTTGATGCTTCGCCGCACTGTCTTGGCTACGAGTTATCTCGTTGCGTCGAAGAGCAAAGCCGGTACATTCTGCGAATCGAGTGGGATTCCATTGACGGTCATCTGGCGGGCTTCCGGCGTTCACCCGAGTTCTCACCATTCTTTGCGGCCATCAAGCCGTACGTTGGCCAAATCGAGGAAATGCAGCACTACACGCTGACCTCAGTCGTTGCATCAAAGGGCAGGAAGGGCGCCGCATGACAGCTCAGAACGTTCCAACCTTGTACGAATGGATCGGAGGCATCGACGCACTGAATCGACTAACCACGCGCTTCTACGAGCACGTCAAGGTCGATCCGTTGCTCGCTCCGATTTTTGCTCACATGGGCGCAGAGCATCCAGCCCACGTTGCCGCATTTCTTGGTGAAGTGCTCGGCGGCCCGGCCGCGTATTCCGAGCATTACGGCGGGCATCCGCACATGATCAAACAGCATCTCAATCGCCACCTTGCACAGGAACAACGACGACGCTGGGTGGGCCTGCTGCTTGATACTGCGGACGAACTGAGCATGCCCGAAGATCCTGAGTTCCGGTCTGCCCTGGTTGGTTATCTGGAATGGGGGTCGCGATTGGCGGTCATCAATTCGCAATCCGGCGCCAACGTGGATGAACATGCTCCCATGCCTAAGTGGGGTTGGGGTGAAGTCAAAGGTCCATACACTGGTTGAAAGGCCATCCAGAACGCTGTCCAACAATGCCTTGCAGCCGCCCCCCTCTCCTGTGCTCCGGCAAGTCCGGCGGCTGACCTCGGGCGTTGAATGCCCGTTTCCGACCCGAAGCTGACGTTCCAGAATTTCACAATGGGTACCCAAATTCCCCATGGTTAAGCCAAACTAGCGAAGGATCAACAGATCCATTTACATCAATCTTGCCAAGGGGAAGTATGAAAAGGCTATTCGTCATGGCTGCCATTGCCACACTGCTGGCGGGCTGTGCTCCTGTCAAACATGTACCCGTAGTGGTTGACCCTGCAGTGCTAAAAAATGCCCCGCAGCCGCGCTTTCCAAATGACGCGATTAGCCATCAAGAAGAGGGCTCGGTGCTGCTGCTCGTCCTGGTGGGGAAAGACGGGCTACCGAAAGACATTAAAGCCATTCAAAGTAGCGGCTTTGATTCGCTTGATCTGGCAGCCATAAATGCAGTTAGCCAATGGACATTCCGGCCCAGGACAGTCGATGGGGTACCGGTGGTCAGTTATATAAAATTTCCGGTCAATTTCAATTTGAAGCACGCGAAGCCAGTCGGGCAGCCACAGCCCTACGCATCCGACACAGCTACTTCGCCTGCTGGATCGCCGCCGCCAGGCGACTGATGCAGCAACTTTAAATGCGTATGCTAGCGTCCGCTTGCGACCCGTAGCAGACCTTAGCCAGCCAGCAATGAGAGCCCCCAAATGAAGCGTTTTGAGGTCTACAGTGGTACCACTCTGGTTGGTTGGTCGGACCTGGAGGGAGTTGATCGCGCAATGGCGACAGCTTATGGAACCCTCGCGGTTGCCGATGGCTACGCCCGCATTCGAAGTGCAGCGATCGACCTGAGGGGTGTCAGTCAAGGTGAGCTTGACCTGAGTGTCAGGCTGACTGGTAGCGGACGGCTACAGTGCGACTTCATCCACATCGCTGACCATTCGGACGACGCCGCGGTAGACGGAGTTGAAGTGTCAGCGCACGGGATCAGTGCTCCCAGGGTCGATGACCTGTTTCCTCGGGCGTAAGCGGGTAGATGAGAGGTCCGCTCCCGACCCAATACCGACATTACGGATAGCGCGAAAATGCGCCGTCGCGGAGGAAAATTCATGAGGCACAAAGTAAGGATGCTTGTGGCAGTCGCGATGCTCGCATTGGCATTTCTGGCATCGTGTTCGAGGGCACCTGATTTGCCTCCTACGCCATCGACGATGTCCGCACGGGCATTGCAGGCTGGATGCCTGGCATTCCAAGAGTTCTCGGGCGAGCTGAGAGGGCAGCCGACGGAGAATGACTTTCAAAAGTTTGCTTCCTCGACTGACAACTATGACGTCGTGTTTCGCGAGAGCGAGAAATCCTTCTCCTTCACTTTCAGAATTAAGCCCTGCCAAGGACGGCGCGTATTCGACGGCGTGTCGACCTTTGAGGTCGATAAGGTCGACCTCAAAGTGATAAAGACACGGTCTCTATAGGACGCTAGAAACGTCGGCTTTTGGCGGCGATAGCGGAAGTTGCACGATGGTCGAGGACTGGCGCGATGCGGAGGTTCTGCATCAGTGACCCGCGCCCTTCCCACCCGTGCTTTTTTCATCAGCAAGCTCGCTATCCAACGTTTGCGCAGCTTCGTCTGCAAGGCGTCGACAGGCCGTGGTGTCTGTGAGTCCTTTGGGCTGTCTTCCCGATGCATCCGGCATGGCACGCTCCAGGAAATCGCTCGCATCGGGATGGGCGGTCATCAGGATGTCGCAGGGCATGCTGCGGATCTTCGCGATCGACTGGCGGAACTGTTCGACGCGTTGGGGGTGGGATGCATCGGTGTATCGATAGGTGCCATTGGTCAACGCGGTGAGGCTATCCGAGTAGACCATGTGCAGGCATTTGCCCTTTTCGCACGACTGCCAGGTCCAGCTCATGCTGCCTGGCGTGTGTCCCGGGGTGGCGTGCCCTACAAGATCCAGATCGCCGACGCGTACATGCCCGAGGTCGGCAACGGTCTTGGCATCGACTGGTGGGAATTTCACGCTGCCATCGTATTGAGGGTCTTGCGGATCCTTGCCTCCCAGGCGCAACGCGAGCGCGCCTGCCTGGCTGGCGTAGACCGGCGCTTTCGTATCTTTGACCAACTGCGCCAGTGCTCCGGCGTGGTCCGAATGCGCGTGGGAATTCACGATCGCCTTGATGTCCGAGAGCTTGAAACCCAGCGCTTGAATGTTCGCTTCAATCAGCGGCGCATTTTGCTTCAGCGTTCCGTCGATAAGGATATGGCCGTGCGGAGATGTCACAAGCACGGCACTCAGTCCCTTGCTGCCCACGTAGTAACTATTTCCGTAGATACGAAACGGCTTGATGGAGGTTGTCCAGCTCGGGTGCGGATCTGGCGCGGAGGCGCCGAAGGCCTGGTTGGATAACGCGACAAGCGCAAGGGCGGCGCAAATCATCTGCTTCAAGGCAGGCATCGGTCACTCCCGTTGACGTTGAAGGCCAAATTCTATCCATGCCAACGAAACGAAAAATGACTTAAATAGGGCGGGACTCTGATCGTCAGAGAGCACCTCAAAACATTCCGCCTTGTTCACTCGTCCTGTCGTGCGGGAGTCGTCATGTTCAGCAAAATCAGAAAAACTGCGCGTGCAATGGGGCTGCGTCTGAGTTGTCCTTGCCGGGGAACGGCACAGCGATGGTCGGAGCCAGGCGTGCTTCAGTCGTGGAGGATGCCGATCGTCCGCAGCCATGCCTCGGCCAGCCGAGGCCAGCCCGTGATCGGGTCCGGTGTCGGTCGCAAGCCGAATGCATGCCCTCCGTGTGCATACAGATGCATCTCTGCCGGCACACGCGCCTTTGACAGCGCCGTGTAGTAGACCAGCGACTGGTCCACGCCATCGACGTAGTCGTCTTCAGCCTGCACCAGAAAGGTGGGTGGCGTCCTGCTGGACACCGGCACATTGGGATTCAATTTGCCGTCATCCTTGGTGAGATGCCCTGGATAAATCGGCATGGCGAAATCCGGGCGCGCACTCTCCTTATCAGCCGCATCCACCGGTGCATACAGGGTTCGATCGAAGTTCGTGCTGATCTCCGCCACCAGGAATCCGCCCGCCGAGAAACCCAGCACGCCTACCTTGTGCGGATCGACATGCCACTGCGCCGCATGAAAGCGCACCAACCGCATCGTTCGCTGCACGTCCCGTAGCGATGGCACCGATAGTGCAAGGTTCTGCGGACGGCAGTTGCACTTCCAGTCGTAGGGTTTGCTTGGCACCCGATACTTCAACAACACGCAGGTGATGCCATTGGACGTCAGCCAGTCGCAGGCCTCGGTGCCCTCCAGATCGATGGCCAGTATCTCGAACCCACCACCCGGAATCACCACAACGGCAGCCCCCGTATTTTTTCCCGTGGGCGCATACACCGTCATCGTCGGCTGGGTCACATTGGTCACCGCGGTCACCGGCTTGCCGGCCAACAACTTTTGGCTCACCGTCACAGTTTCAAGACCGGGAACCGATTGCAGAGCGGGCACCGCTCCGGGCCATAGCGGTACCTGCGTATGCCCGTCAGCCGGCTGCCAGACTGTCGTTGTCGACTGCGCGCCTGCGCTTGCCAGCAACAGCCCCAAGGCAACTATCCAAAACTTCATGGCAATGCTCCAAAGCTGGGATCAGTCTGAAAGGAAATGATTCTGACCATCTTTCCTTCCGTTGGCAGTTGAAGGCCGAATTCTATCGATGCCAACGTAACGAAAAATGGCTGGGACATGGCGGGATTCTGATCATCGAACACCAAAGGGGTCCAAACACCAAAGGGATCACCATTTCGCCGTCAGGGGGCCATCACGGCAGCGCCTTACACCAGACAATGTCTCTGATTCCTTTAATTTTGCAGGCGCACCGAGAGCGTCCTATCGGGAGAGGCCAGAGGTAGCAGCACATGGACCTCTCGCGGGGTGGACACCGTTGAATCGACGGGAGGATAGTGTCTGGCCGAGGCGCACCTCACGGCGTGGGCGTGGACGCTCCAGGTGGTTCTGTCCATGGGTTTAATGGAACGTCGCGCGCCTCTCGATCAATCAAGCGCTTCAGCGAGGTGGTGTCATGGCTGAGAAAGAGATCCCGGGCATTCGACCCTACGACAATCCTGCCGGCGGATGGGGCGCTCTGCGCGCTACTGCCCGTGCTGTTCGTGAGCAAATGGAGCCGGGAGAGGCGGCCGTGACGCTCCTGCGGACCAACAAGCCTGAAGGCTTCGACTGCCCGGGGTGTGCGTGGCCCGACAAAAAGCACACGTCGACCTTTCAGTTTTGCGAGAACGGCGCGAAGGCGGTCACTTGGGAAGCCACCAACAAGCGCGTCCCGCCGACATTTTTTGCCACCCACACGGTGACATCGCTCCTTGAATGGACCGACTACCAGTTGGAGGACCAGGGGCGATTGACTCACCCCATGGTTTACAACGCAGCAAAGGACATCTACGAGGCCATTGCCTGGGACGACGCCTTCGCACGCATCGGTGCTCTCTTGCGCGGCCTGGAAAGCCCGGATATGGCTGAGTTCTATACCTCGGGGCGGACGTCCAACGAGGCCGCCTTTCTCTATCAGATCTTCGCTCGGGAATACGGTACGAATAATTTCCCGGACTGCTCGAACATGTGTCACGAAGCCACTAGTGTGGGGCTGCCGCAATCGATCGGTATCGGCAAGGGCACGGTCTCGCTCGAGGACTTCGACCATTGCGAACTGATCATCGCCATGGGACACAACCCCGGAACCAACCATCCCCGCATGATGGGCACCCTTCACGAAGTGGCACATCGCGGCGTTCCCATCATCGTATTCAACCCGCTACGTGAGCGCGCGCTGGAGCGATTCGCCGATCCTCAGGATCCGTGGGAGATGGCGACCCTTGGCTCAACGCCGATTGCATCGACCTATCTTCAGGTCAAGGTCGGCGGCGATGCGGCCGCTCTCAAGGGCATCATGAAAGCGCTCCTGGAGATGGACGAGGCGGCGGGCCCCGGATCAGACGTACTCGACCATGCCTTCATCCAGCAGCACACGCGCGGTTTCGATGCGTTTGCCGCCGATTTACGGGCCACTTCATGGCCAGCCATCGAGGCCGCTTCCAGTTTAAGCGAAGCGGCGTTGCGAGCCGTGGCCGCCGCCTATGCCAAGTCGAACGCAACGATCATCACGTACGGCATGGGTATGACCCAGCACATCACCGGTACGCAAAACGTACAGCAGGTGGCCAACCTGCTGCTTTTGCGTGGCAACTTCGGCAAGGCGGGTGCGGGCATTTGTCCGTTGCGTGGTCATTCCAACGTTCAAGGCGACCGAACCGTCGGCATTACTGAAAAGCCAACGGCAGCCTTGCTCGCAGGAATCGAGAAGACATTCGGCTTTCGCTCACCGACCGCGCACGGCCATGACGCCGTCGCTGCCATGCAGGCCATCATCGACGGCAGATCAAAAGCGCTGATATGCCTGGGCGGCAATCTTGCCGTAGCGCTTCCCGATTCAGAAGCCTGCTTTCCTGCCATGCGGCGCCTCGAACTTTCGGTGCATATCGCCACCAAGCTCAACCGCTCGCACCTGCTCACGGGCAAACACTCGTTTATCCTGCCGTGCCTGGGCCGCACTGAGCGCGATAATCAGGCAACCGGCCCGCAGGCGGTGACGGTGGAAGATTCCATGTCGATGGTGCACGCATCGCGCGGCAAGCTGACGCCCGCGTCCGAAGCGCTGCGCTCTGAGCCTGCCATCGTCGCCGGCATTGCGACGGCCACGCTACCTGAGAGCCGCGTGCCATGGATAGATTTGATCGCCGACTACGACCGCATCCGCGATGCCATCGAGGCGGTCTTTCCAGATTTTGAGAAATTCAACGAACGCATCCGCATACCAGGCGGATTCAGGCTGCCGCTGCCACCGACTGAGCGGATATGGAAAACCCCCTCAGGAAAAGCTGAATTCCTCTGCTTCGGGGGACTGGACGAAGATCCGATTCACGCGGATCCGACGATCCTGAAGTTGACCACGATCCGAAGCCACGATCAGTACAACACGACGATTTACGGCCTCGATGATCGCTACCGTGGCGTATTCGGGCGCCGCGATGTCGTATTCATGAACGAGGCAGACCTCGCCGAACGGGGCATCGAAGCAGGCGATGAAATACTCGTGGAAACGGCGTTTGGCCAAGGCCAGGAACGCCGTCTGGGCAAGGTCATTGCCGTCGCCTACGAGATAGCCAGGGGATCGGTGGCCACGTACTACCCCGAGGGCAACTGTCTGGTGCCCCTGGACTACAACGACAAAGCCAGTGGCACCCCATCCTACAAATCGGTTCCTGTCCGCGTGTTGCGCGCGCCCTGCTGATAGCCGACCAGTCAAGCGATGTCCGACTAAACGGGTCAATGTCATTGTTTACGCCGTCAGAGAGCCACGACGGCAGTGCGTCACATCGGACAATGTCTATGCCCCTTTGATTTCGACGCCTCCCTCGCTCTTGAGAAAGTGCACTCCGTCCCTGATGTCATTGGCCTTACGACTCTCTCCAGCGTGTGGCGATGTTCGACAAAATCAGAAACTGGCGCGTACGACGGATCGTTGCTCGGCACCCGATCGCCGAATCGCTCTGGCGAGACGCGCTGCAGCGCTGTGCCCCTGCGCGTCGGCTAGGCGCTTCCGACCAGGCCACGCTACGCGTGCTGGCAACGCTGTTCCTGGACAGCAAGTCGCTGGAGCCCACCAAGGAGTTGCAACTTGAGGACGCCGACCGTGTCTTGATCGCGACCCACGCTTGCTTGCCCATCCTGAAACTGGGCCTTGACTGGTACGACGGTTGGCACAGCGTCATCGTGTACCCGGACGCGTTCGTTCCACGCCGCACACAAGTGGATGCAGCGGGGGTGGTTCACCAGACCAACACCGTGTTGTCCGGTGAGGCATGGGGGCGTGGGCCGGTGATCCTGTCATGGGCGGATGTGCTGAATAACGGGAAGAAACCCGGGCACAACGTGGTCATCCACGAAATGGCACACAAACTCGACATGCTCAACGGGGACGCCAATGGCTTTCCGCCATTGCACCGGCGCATGGATCGCCGCGTGTGGTCGCGGGTTTTCTCGAGCGCGTGGGATCGCCTGAAGGAAGATCAGCGCAATGGGGTCGAGTTGCCGATCAATCCGTATGCCCTTGAAAGCCCGGCCGAGTTCTTTGCGGTGGCCAGTGAGCAATTTTTCGAGGCTCCGGCAACCTTGCAACAGCATTTGCCGGACGTCTATCGGCAACTCGAGCAGTTTTACCGGCAGCACCCATTCTGAGCGCGCCTGCCCAAGAATGAACGTCAGGGGCTACGATAGACAGCACGACGTCGGGACGACTTTCGGAGAAAGCGCACTCTGACTTCTGTTTTGATCGGCTCCCCGCACCCCTGATGCAAAGGCAAGATCCGTTTCATTCATGATATGGAGGCCCGATGAAACAAGTGCTGATTGTGATTGGCCTGGTCCTGGCGAGTCTTGCCGCGTCGGCACAAACAAGTCTGCCTGCCGTCAACGTCAATGCACCACCGTTTTCATCTCAGCACGGCGGCTATCTGATTTCCGGTGATTTCAAGGTCGATCCGCGCATGCCGTCGGTAGTGTTTCCCGCGCAGGCGCTGGTGAAGGACGACATCCTCAGCATCGAGCCTGTCCACCTTCAGGACAACGAATACTTGATCTTGCAGGAGTGTGCATCTGCGGATTGTCACGAGGCTTCGCTGGTTCGTTATTGGAGCTCCGACGATATCGGAGGGGACGATACGAGACACAACCGCGTCCGGATTACTCATGAGAACAAGTACTTCATCTGGCTGAAGCGTTTGCCGGATGTAACTGGGCAGAGCTGCGGCCAGGGCTGGTTCAAGTTCGAGCCCAATACGACGAAATGCGGTGGTCACTTCACTAGCTTCCAGCAAATCAGCCCACCGCTGATGCTGATTCCGACGGGTGATTTGGCGGCCTATCACCAGGACGTTCTGCAGAAGGCCATCCAGTCCGATCCGGTGCAAGTAGCCCAGCAGACGCATGAGGGTTCCACCTATGTGGTGATCTACGAGGGCGGTAGCACGGTACGCGTGCGACGCATGCATGCCACGAAGGACAACTAGCTGGCTGAGTGATCGGATCTCAAACTTGGGCAAAGTGACCTTGAGCTTCTCCTTCACATCCCTGTCCCATCTATTGCAAGGATTGGCCATGCGAACCATCCGACTTCTTCTGGCAACCTTGGCCCTGCTCTGTCTTGCCGCTCCCGGTTATACGGCCTCGGTCCAGGGACAGGACTACACCCTGCTTTCGCCGCCCCAGCCCACCGTGTCGGGCAAGAAGGTGGAAGTCATTGAATTCTTCGCCTACTACTGCCCGCACTGTGATGCACTCGACCGTCCTCTGACGGAATGGGCCAAGGCGCACGCTGACGAGATCGTGTTCAAGCGCGTGCACGTCTCCCCCAACGGCGAGCCCATACCGCAGCAGCGTCTGTACTACACGCTCGACGCTATGGGCAAAGCCGAGGAATACCAATCCAAGGTATTCAATGCCATACACGTGCAACGCCTACACCTGAACACCGATGAGGACGTGATCGACTTCATCGTCAAATCCGGCATCGATCGCAACAAATTCACCCAGCTCTACAACTCGGTCACCGTGCAGACGAAGGTACAACGCTCGCTCCAGATGATGTCGAGCTACCAGATCAGTTCCTGGCCCACGATCGTGATCGACGGCAAATATGTCACCACGCCGGCCCAGGCTGGCTCGCGCATGCCGACGAACGATGAAACTGCCGCGAACCAGTTGATGCTCAAGGTCATGGATGACCTGGTCGACCAACTCGCCAAAACGCGCCATTGATCACGCCGAAACGGCGCCGAAGCGGGGGTTGATCCCGTTAGCTTCCGTACCCATTTCCGATCAAGGGAACCTTAGGTGAATGAACCTGTCTACCGGGGTTAGCCGCGACACGCGCTGAGTTATGCGTTTGTTTCGTGTGGGTCATTGGCTCGAACTTGAATAAGGCAGTGTCATCGAACGTTCCGGGCAGGTCCGACATCGACAGGAAGGGGATCGTGCACGCGGCCTGGCCTTATTCGACAGCGAAACGCGCGAGACCCTGGGTCGCGGGCGCTGGCGACAGCCACCGCTGACACGTCCGGCGCTGGCACTCGTGCTGGCTTTGGTCCTGGTGCTGCACGCGCTGTTCGCGCTGGCACTGTGGTACGAGATGCAGCCCAAGCTGCAGCATGTGGCGGTGGTACCTATCTATGTCGATCAGGTGCTAACTGTGCGTCTGATCGATCAACCCAGCAAGCCGCGCCCAGTACAGCCCCCTGAGCCACCCACGCCACCCAAGTTGGTGCTGCCTCCTCACGTTCGCCCCGTGACGCACGAGAAGCCACCGCGTGACGCGATGGTCGTGCAGGATCATGCAGCGCCTGCGCCGGTGGCCTCGGTGGCCACACCACCGAGCAGTTTGTTTGCGAAAGATGGCTCGATACGTCTACCGCCCACGACAGAGCCAACTCCAGCACCAGCGAGCACCACGGCAGCCAAGCCTGCGGACGATCGCCAGATCATGCAGCACGACCTCGACCGCATGCACACCAAGACCACCCGCTTCGAAAAATATTTTCCGCCACCAAACGAGACTGCCGGTGGTGCGGTCGGTCGTCATATTGGCGATGCGCTCAAGGAAATGGCCGCAAGCATGTGCGATCCCAAAAATCCCAGTACGGCTACCAACTTGCTGTGCGGCGCGCCTCCCATACCACCCTCGCCCAAGGATGGTGACGAGCGCCTCAACCTGCCACCAACGCCGCTGGCCGGCGATCCGAACCCGCCCAACGCGCCGCCATTGTCGACCTGTATCGCCGAGTACAACGCGATCAAGCCGCTGTCTTACGGCTGCCCGCTGGACACGCCTGACCTGGCCTTCAAGGCCGAGATGCGCGAATGCATCGATCTGTACCGTGCGGGCAAGCGCCTCAAGACGTGGTGCCCGGCCGATACACCCAAGCGCGCAGCGGCCGAGTCCGCGGCGCCAGCGGCGTCATCGAGCACGGGTTCGCACTGAGCACTATCGACCGCACGGAGCGGCGTGTATGGAAAGACGGAAGCAATCAAGGCGGGCCGGAGTGCGTTCCGTTGCGCCTATCTTCCAGTCGCCTCGGCCTCCCCCGCCTTCTGCGCGAGTTCATTGATCTTCAGAGCACGCAAGTGTTCGGACTTTTTGAGTCCTTCGCGAGCCCCTTCGATCACCCTGTGGGCCAGATCGCGTTCTTCCCCTTTCTTGCCAGCGCCGGCGATCTCGACTAGCTTGCGCCGATTGTGGTTCGCAGGCCGACACTTGAAGGTTTCCATTGGCCAACGCTTGTTCCTTGCCGTGCTGCTGTCCTTCCTGGCGGTGGCCGCGGTTGGCGTGGAACTGGTTCGCTGGAGGATGTCCGACAATTTTTCGCTGAGCGTACCCAACACCGAACTGGAGCATGTGGGCAGCTTGGTCAGCACCCTATCGGCACAGTACAGGCAGCATCACGATTGGTCGTTCCTGCCCGTCGATGCCAAGGTGCGCAAGGCGTGGCTGCGAGAAGTGCTGTCGCGTTCGCCGCAGGATCAGCAGGCGATGCCTGGCGCCTTGTTATCTTCGCCAAGCCTGGCTTACCGGATCGGTTTGCTGGACTCGGACCGGCGCTATCTATCGGGTGCGGTTGCCAGTCCGGCTCTGATCGCCATGGCTTCCATCGATACGATTGAGCGGGCTCTCGTTGTCGACGGCCGGACCGTGGGATACCTCGTTCTCGCCAAATCACAAAATCCCGACGATGAGCTTGCCGTGGCTTTTCTTGTCGAGCAGCAACGAAACCTTTTCGTCATTGCAGCCATTGGCGTCTTGTTGAGCGCATTGGCGGCGGCTTTGCTGGCTGCGCACTTCCGCAGGCCGGTCAGGCAACTGGCCGAGGGGGCCCGGCGCCTTGGCAAGGCACAGTTTGATACCCGCCTGAGCATCAGTCGCAGCGACGAGCTAGGTGAGCTTGCAGATACCTTCAACAAGCTTGCCGCGAAACTCGAAGACGCGGAGCGTTCGCGCCAGCAATGGGTTGCTGATACATCGCACGAATTGCGCACACCACTGTCAGTGTTGCGCGGACAGATGGAGGCTTTGCAGGATGGCATCCGCAACGCCACACCCGAAAATATCGCGCTGATGCTGCGGCATGTCCTGTCGCTGACGAAACTGGTCGACGAATTGCATGAACTCGCGCGTGATGAGGTCGGGCAGCTGCCGTACCACATGGCAGCCAGCGACACATGGCAAACAGTGCAGAACATGTGGGACGGTTTTTCGGAGAAATTCCGCCTCGCTGGGCTGACTGCAACGATGGGTGCGCCACCCGCCCGGTCGATCGTGCACTGCGATGTCGACCGGATCGGCCAGGTCGTGACCAATCTGCTGGAAAACAGTGTGCGCTACACCGCTGCGGGTGGCCGTATCCAGGTCGCCGGCGCGGTCATCGGCCATGAGTTGCACATCGTGATCGAGGATTCCGCACCGGGCGTGCCCGCGCCGTCGCTCGATCGCCTGGGTGAGCGGTTCTTTCGCGGTGAAGCGTCACGCAACCGGCAGTTCGGCGGTGCCGGGCTGGGGCTTGCGCTCAGCCGCCAGATTCTCGAAGCGCACGCAGGTCGCCTGGAGTTCGGCCCGTCGCCGCTAGGTGGCCTGCGCGCCACCATCGTCCTGAAGCTGGAAGGCTGAGATGGCCGCAACCGTACTCATCGTGGAAGATGAAAGTGACCTGTCAGCCATCATCGCCGATTACGTCACAGCAGCAGGCTACCAGACCGAGGTCGTCGCGGATGGCTGCGAAGCGCTTGCCGTTATTCAACGCAAGCCACCGGATCTGATCGTCCTGGACATCATGTTGCCCGGCCTGGACGGTGTGGCATTGTGCAAGGCGGTGCGCACGTTTTCCGAAGTGCCGATAATCATGGTCACGGCCAAGGTGGAGGAGATCGACCGGCTGCTTGGCCTGGAAGTCGGCGCCGACGACTATTTGTGCAAGCCCTTCAGTCCACGTGAACTGGTGGCACGCATCAAAGCCATTCTGCGTCGCTCGCGCAAGCCGGACGATGCGCGGCTGGTCGAGATCGACGAAGCCGCACGCAGCGTTCGCGTTCACTCGCAGCTGCTCGATCTCACGCCGACGGAATACAGTCTGCTTGCCGCAATGGTGAGGCGTCCGGGTGCCATCTACTCGCGGGCGCAACTGCTGGATCTGGCCACCCGTGACAATCTGGACGTTGCCGACCGAGCGATCGATAGCCACATCAAGAATCTGCGCCGAAAACTCGCCGTGGTGCTGCCCGATGCCGAGGTCATCCATTCCGTCTACGGGCTAGGCTACCGGTTCGAGCTATAGGGCATCGCTGCATCCCCACAATGTCTCCACATTTCCTTGTGACGCTAGTCCCGTCGGCTACCGACGAAGACCTCATGAGGAGTGCAAAAATGGATACAAAGCAAAAAAACAGGAAGGCACGCATCGCCATGCTGGCCGGTGCAGGTGTGCTGGGAGCCGCAGGGTTTGCACTGTTCGGCATACCCGGTCATGCCCAGTCGGGGCCACCGCAGAAAGACATGAGCGTGGACAAGCCCATCCGCAGCGAAGTGATCGACGGCATCATCGCCAATCTCGATCGCGCCTACGTCTTTCCTGACAAGGCTGCCGTGATGGGGAAGGACCTGCGTGCACAACAGCAGCACGGTGATTTCGACTCGGTGACCAGCGCCGAGAAGTTTGCCGACATGCTTACCGATGCGCTACAACGCGACAGCCACGACCAGCACCTGGTGGTGCGCTACTTCGAAGACGCGATACCACTGAAGCAAGATCCGGACGACTCACCCGTCGACAAGGCCGCGGAATTGGCTGACGAAAGTCATTTCAATTTCGGCTTCAATGGCGTCGACCGTCTCAAGGGTGATATCGGCTATATCGACCTGCATCAGTTCGGTCGGCCGGAAGGGGTGGCTACGCGGATCGCTGCCGCCATGACCTTGCTCGGCGATACCAAGGCACTCGTCATCGATCTGCGCCACTGCAGCGGCGGCGATCCGGAATCGGTGATGTTGTTTGCCAGCTACCTGTACGACAAGCCCACCCACCTCAACGACGTGTACTGGCGCGACGAGAACCGCACCGAACAGCGCTGGACTCAGGCCAGCGTGGCGGCGACGAAGTACGGAGAGGCACGCAAGCTCTATCTGCTGACCAGCAGCGATACGTTTTCCGGCTGCGAAGATTTCGCCTATGCGCTGAAGAACAACCAACGCGCGACCTTGATCGGCGAGACGACTGGCGGCGGCGCGCATGCGGGCGGCCCGCATCGCCTGGATGCGCACTTCATGATGTTTGTTCCCTCCGGGCGACCGATCAACCCGATCACCCATACGGATTGGGAAGGGGTAGGCGTCGTGCCAAACATCAAGGCTTCAGCGAAGAACGCGCTCGACGTGGCGCAGATAGCCGCCTTGAAAGCGCTGATTCCCGCCGAGACGGATCCCGACTGGAAAAAGAAACTGCAGGAGCGGCTGCACGAGCTGGATTGAAGCAATCAAAGCGGGCTAGAGCCCGTTCCGTTGCTCCTATTTTCCAGCCGCCTCGATTTCCGCCGCCTTCTGCGCAAGTTCCTTGATCTTGAGAACGCGCAACAGCTCAGACTTTTTGAGTCCTTCGCGAGCTTCCTTGATCACTTCGTGGGCCAGATTCTGGCTAGTGTGATGCCGCTTCGCGTCGATAGCGGCATCCAGCCGTTGCTGAGCTGCCTTGATCGCTTTATCGACGCGGTAGAGGGGTGCATGCGGGTTCGTGGTCAGGGGTGGGTCGTAGCTTTTCGTCATGATGTTTCTTCGTGATCAGGACGGCACGATAGTCCGATTGCCCCCGCTCCGCTCGTGTATCGTCGTCACCGGCTTGGACCAAAAGCCAAAATCGGGGTCAGAGCGGGCGTTCTCGCATGAGCAGCCGACAGGTGCTGACAGATGCTCGAGTGGATGGCTTCAAGCGTCAATCCTCGCGAACCGTACCTGTAAGTGGCTCTGGTCCAATGGTGCCCAGTTACTAGCTCGAATACACTCAGAGCACGTCATGTTGCGATTTCTCAGGGGTTAAGGCTATGTCTCGATGTGGGCGGAATGTGGCGTGGTTTGTGTTGTCCGTTTGCTTGGTTGCATGCACTACCTCGCGGCCACAGGGAAGCTCGCTTTCAGCAGCGGGCGATATAAGCACCAAGGCAGCGACAACGCCATCGGGTGAGTCGCGAAGCCCGTTCTCATCGCAAGAATTTGAAGCATTTCAGGCGGCCGTTGATAAGGCCGAGGATATTGACAACCTCGCCGAGCGTTGTTTCGCGTATCCCGATCCTCCGGGAAGTCACTGGTCACGTGACGCAGTAACTGCTTATTGTCGCTACCGCTTGCAGCCGACGCTTGATTACTCATTTGTGGTGGATGCAATCAACCGCAAGCGCGCGGTCGAGGTTGATAGTGCCTTCGACGAATTGGTGAAGCAGAACTCAGGTACTGTGCGCCCACAGGAAACCATCTGGCGTTCGATGATCGAGAACTTCCAGGACTCGAGCACGCAGTTACGGCTTCTGGCGGATGACTGGAAGCAGCAATCCCCGCACAGCGCCTTGGCCTATACGGCTAGCGCCTTCATCTATGAACGCATGGCCAGCGATGCCCGCGGCAGCGATTTGAGTAGCAACACACCGCAAGCCAATATCGACGCGATGCATACCTTGCTGATAAGTGCCAGGGCGGACCTTGCCAAGGCAGTAGAAATGGACCCGTCGTTGACCACTCCGTACGCCCTGATGGTGAATGTGGGCGTGCTGGACGGTGATCCGGCCTATGTGGACCAGGGGATTCGGCGCGGGTTGGCTGTCGACCCCGCAAGCTTTGCCATCTACGATGTTCTTACGATGGCGGCCATGCCTCGCTGGGGAGGCTCAAGGGAACGCCAACAAGAATTGATCAAGTCGGCCGAGATGCAGGCGACGAAAAATCCCCTGCTGCTAACCATAAGGGCCAACGTCCTGATGGACGTCTATGGCCTTCGCACATGTAGTTGCCAGACGGTGAAAGAACGCGCGACTTATCGTGAAGTGTTTGATCAAGTGGCTACTGCGCGCGATCTTCTGGGCGCAGCAGAGAATGCCAGGAAAAACCACCAGCCTGAGTTGGCCTATGTTTATCTGTCGGAGGCATTGCGCTTCTATCCTATGGATGAGGTGCAACAGGACAGGCAGGCTGTAATGGCGGAACTCGCGCACTAAGTATCCGCCTATGGGGCCTGTCTGGAAGTTCTCTCCCGCTGGGCAATGGAAGTCTTGCTGCCGAAAGTTTCAGGGGCCAATTTGAAGCACTGGGCATCACGGTTTAACGGCTGCTTGGGCCAGGAGCAGGCATCGCGCAAGACAGACATCTGCCACACATCGCGCCGCGGGGGGCCTGAATCAGCGGGCATCTTTGGCTTCATCATGCTTGATCACCAACAGGGGAAAGGAATGGCTAGCGGCACACAGGACTTGGAACGGTTCGTGCGGAGTTCGCTCATGCGTGGATGCTCGCGGCAGAGCATCGACAAGGCGCTTACGGATGCTGGATGGACGCCAGAACAGGTGCGTGGCGCGCTCTCGAATTTCGCGGACGTGGAATTTGCCGTGCCCGTGCCCCGGCCGCGGCCCTACCTGTCGGCAAGGGATGCGTTTATCTATCTTGTGCTGTTTACAACGCTCTACCTGAGCGTCTATCACTTTGGAAGCTTGCTGTTCGAGTTGATCAACCGCAGCTTTCCGGACGCGGCCACGCCTTACAACAATGGCGTGGCGCAAAGCATCCGCTGGTCCGTCGCCTCGATCATCATCGCCTTCCCGGTTTTTCTCTGGCTCACTGCAAGGATTCGTGGCGAGGTGAGCCGGCAGCCGGTGAAGAGGCAATCGGCGGTTCGCCGCTGGCTGACCTATCTGACCCTCTTCGCCGCCGCCGTGGTGCTTATCTGCGACCTGATCACGCTGGTTGATGGCGTGCTCGGCGGGGAAATTACGATTCGCTTCACGCTCAAGGTCATCGTTGCCGCCGTGATCGCATGCACGGTCTTTGGCTACTACCTGTGGGACTTGCGTGCTGATGAGCGTGTCGCGTGATGCCGCGTCATGGAGTGCGGCTGCTGGCGATAGCGGCTTCCCTGGGCATGGCCGCTGCGATTGTTGCGGGCATGGGCGTGCTCGGTTCGCCCATGCATCAACGAGCGCTGCAACTGGACTCGCGAAGGGTGTCTGATCTCAGTCTTGTTTCCACGCAGGTCAGCGCGTACTGGTCGCAGCACAAGTCCCTGCCGCCCGATCTCGCATCGCTCAATCTTGCACGCCCAATGACCAGCGACCCGGTCAGCGGCGCGACATTCGAGTACGCAACGACTGGCAACGAAACCTACCGGCTATGCGCTAATTTCGATGCTGCTTCCGAGTCTGAGGGGAGGTCGTACGGAGCCTATGCGCTTCACTGGAACCATCCTGCTGGCAGGCACTGTTTCGGCCTCGGCACGAAGTATGGCGGTGGGATTGGCGAGCCAATGCGATGACAGGCCACCGCTTGAATAAGTATGCTTACCGCGGATTCCTCTAAGCAATATAAAGCTGACTGTAGTGCTCCGCATCGATTAAAAACTTTCTAGGGGATCTGATGAAACGCACCGCGTCATGCATCGCGACTTCGCTTGCCTCCATTTTTCTGGCTGGCTGTGTGTCCAGTTCTGCGAATACGCATTCTGAAGGTCAAGAACCGAATCAATCGGCATCGGCGCGAGGAGTAAACGCAGTGCAAAGCGGCGACTACGCCGCCGCACTTGCGGCGTTGACGCCGCTCGCCGCCCGCGGTGATGCCATCGCGCAGTACAACCTTGGACGGATGTACGAGTACGGACAAGGCGTGCCACGGGATCTGGATCGGGCGACATCACTTTTTCGCGAGTCCGCGGCTCAGGGAAATCCGGACGGCGAGAATAGCCTCGGAGCCCGTTACGAAACGGGAGACGCGTTGCCACAGGATTACAGCCAGGCGGCGGCCTGGTTTCGCAAGGCAGCCGCACAAGGAAATGCCAAAGCAGAGTACAACCTCGGGGTACTCTACGAGCACGGCCGCAGCGTGCCCCTGGACTATGCTGCGGCTGCAGCCTGGTATCTCAAATCCGCCCCTCAAGGCTATGCATTGGTCCAGTACAACCTCGCACTGATGTATGACCAGGGTCGTGGCGTACCCACGGATCAGGCCCAAGCCGTTACTTGGTACACCAAGGCTGCCAACCAAGGCATGGCGAGAGCCGAAAACGAACTCGGTGTCAGGTATGAAAGAGGCGAGAACGTTCCCAAGGACGAAGCCCTTGCCTTTGAATGGTATCGAAAATCGGCCGCTGCCGGTGATGTCGACGCGCTGAACAATCTCGGACGTTTTTACGAAAACGGTCAAGGCGTGCAGCGTGACGAAGCGAAGGCCATCGAGTTGTACAAACAGGCAGCCAACAACGGTGATGTTTCAGCGCAAACCAGCCTCGGTCGTGTTTACTTGTATTTGGGCGATCAGGGTGACTCGACAAACTATGCTCAGGCACTCATGTGGTATAGCTCGGCAGCGCAACAAGGCGACGTCGATGCGAAGAATGGTCTGGGAGTTTTGTACGCCAATGGCCATGGTGTGGAAAAGGATTATGCGAAAGCCCTGATGCTCTATCGAGAAGCGTCCGAGCAGGGTGACGGTTATGCTGTACTCAATCTCGGGGCAATGTACTTTCACGGCTTCGGCGTGGCTCATGACCTCGTAGCAGCGTACGCTTTGACAAACTTTGCAGCCTCGATGGGCAGTGCCGCACCTGGCAATGCCGTGATTGAACGGAATAATTCGAAAAATCTGATGTCCGCCGCGCAGATCAAGCTCGGAGATGCTCTTACCCGCCGAATGCAGCGAGACGGGCTACTGAAAGCTTTGGATAGTCGCTGAAGAAGATGATGAAAGCAGCGTATGCGATCGAACGTTTGAGACCGCCGCCGCGAGCGGAAGTAGCACGAGGGTCGATTGGCTGGCACGCACCTGCGGATCACGCCCACGGCAACCGACAGATTGGCCACCTCATGCAATCGCTCGAGCTCGCCTCGCCCTGCCGCCTTCAGGACCCCACCCGCGTGAATCCATCATCGCTCCACTCCTCGCTACCTACGCCGTGGCGCACGAAGAACAGGCCATCGGGGTCGTAGCGTTGCTTTACGTTGCGCAGGCGGGCGTAGTGATCGCCCCAGAACGCGCGTTGCCAGTCGGTGTTGAAGTAGTTGCTCTCCGAGACGTATGAGCCGGCATCGGGGGCGACCGCGCGCAGTGCGGCGATGGCTTGATCGATAGCGTGTGCGTTGGCGTGGGCGGTCTTGAGATCGATGGCGGAGTGCGGGATTCCGGGGAATGCGGCGGCCCCGCCGTCGGCGATGATGGCCAGCGCAAAGGCATCGCAGACGGCGGGGTTGGTTGCGGTGTCGCGCGCAGCGGCGATGGTCTCGGCGGTTGCGCCGGCGAGTCCCTTGTTGAAGTGCAAATCGATTTTCTTGTGGCGGCTGCCGGCGAACAGGGCCTCGACGAGGCGCTGCTGCTGATCCTTTCGCAGCAGCGATGCGGGTAGCCATGCGGAATCGAATCCGTAGAGGTAGGCACCGACCTGATCCTGGTCTCCCTGCCACCAGCCGTGATACCTGGGCGCACCCGGCCGCCGATCGGGGATCATCGAATCGTTGCCTTCGATCTTCCACCAGTTCTGCGCCTTGACGGCGCGGGCGCCGCGCTCGTCGGCGATCGTGAACTCCTGCGGCGACGCGTTGACCCCGTCGAAGAACGGCTGCCATGTTGCCTTGATCTGATCCGTATCGAGGCCCTGGCAGACCATCGAGATTTCCAGTGTGTTGTCGCTGTGGACAGAGACCTGTTCGCCCCAGTGCGGGTTCAGCAGGTTGTCGGCGTAGAAGTCGACGAAGCGCATGAGCAGGCGCCGGAAGGCGGCATCATCGGACGCCTTGATCCTGGCCCACGCGCTGCCGAAGTGTTCGGGCAGATCGTACGTTCGCAGGGTGAGCTGGGTCACTACGCCCCAACTGCCGCCACCGCCGCCCTTGAGCGCCCAGAACAAGTCTGGATTCGTGCAGGCGTTCGCGATCAGCACGCGGCCATCGGCGGTGACGACCTCGGCTTCGAGCAGGTTCGCCGCGGCGGTGCCGAAGCCCTTCGACATGCTACCGAAACCGCCACTCTGGACCAGACCGGCGACGCCGACATCGGTGCAGCCACCGCCCTGCACATAGCGGCCGGCCTGGTTGGTTACCGCGTTGTAGAGGTCGATCCAGACCGCTCCGGCACCTGCAGTCACTGCCGGCAATGGCTTGATGCGGCCCTCGCAACCCTGCGGCACAAAGCGGTCGTGCAGGGTCACCGTGTCCATCGCACGCGTCCAGATCAGCAGCGAATCGGGCGCATTCGAGGTGCCTTGGTAACTGTGGCCGGCGCCCTTCACGACCAGCCGCAGATGGTGCTCGCGCGCGAAATTCACCCCGGCCGCAACGTCGGCCGCATGGCGCGCATGAACCGCATAGACGCTGGGCGCTGGCGTCCACGCATCGAGCCAGCCGGACACCTGCGAGCCACCGGGCTGATCACCGAGGAAGAACGGGTTGCGCAGGTTCTCGAGGGTGGCGACGCACGCCGCGCTCGCCGTGTCCGCCACGCACGCGGCACCGAGCGCTACGACCGTGATGAGCTGGCCACCCACCGACTGGTTGAGTCGATGCCAATCGGCCGTACTGGGCCACGCGGGATCGGTGGGCCTCACTCTTCGCAAGGTGCGTGCCGCCGCCATGGCCTTTGTTGCTGCTGCTTTCGGCAAATTTGCCAGCAGCGGCACGAACAACGGCGCACCCGCCAACCACTTTATCAACGTGCGTCGCTTCATCGTCTTGCCTCTGGTGGTGGGTCATGTCGATGGCATGGTTGACACCGATGCCTGCGACCTCGACTGGCGGGCGCCCTACTCGCCGGCCGTCTGTCTGCTCAGTGTCAGCGGATAGGTCTTGTCATTCTGCACAAGGTTGCCGACCACCGCATCGCCGTTCGCATTCATGGTGCCGGTGAAGATAGCCGGATGGCCAGGAATGTCGACGGTCATGCTCAGTTTGTCGTGCGGGGTCTTGTTGGACGTGGCGGTTGCAGCGACCACATGCTGGGCCGGGATATCCACGCTCAGGGACGTACTGGAGCCGGTGGTGACGACGTGCAGCACGACACTGCCTCCATTGGCGATCGAGCCTGACCAAATCTCGCGCGTCACCGGCGTAGTGAGCACGGAAATGCCCTGGTTGGTTTTCCAGCCGGTACCCATGTATTCCATGTAATCGGCCGTTCGCTGTGCCACGTCTTGCCCGAAACGGTCGGCCACCATGTGCAACGCCAGATCCACGCCGGAGGTCAGTCCGCCAGCGGTGAAGGTGATCGGGTCGGCTTGCACGTAGCGCACCTGCTCCACCAGCTTCACCTTGGGGAATTCGCGCTGGAAATCGCCAAAGAACCAGTGGTGCGTGGTGGCTTGTTTGCCGTCCAGCAGGCCGGCCTTGCCCAACTGGAAAGCACCGGTGCATACCGATATGACGAGCTTGTGGCTTGCATGCATTTTCTGCAGCCACGCGCTGAGCCCCGGGCCGCCCGATTGTGCGCCGACCACGACGATGTCCGGCGTCGGTGCGTCGGCAAACGCGTAATCCGGCGTGATGGCCAAACCAGGATGATTGCTGCCATCGGTGTGCAGCGGAGCTTTTTCCGGGGCCACGGTGTAGAGCTCATACGGAGCCACGTCCTTCCCATGGCTGTCCTTCAGTGAGGTGTCCTGGAAGACCTCCCATGGGCCAGCGATGTCCATCAGGTTCGCCCCGCCGCTGATCACCACGGCGACCTTGATCATGCCGTTGCTGATCGGCGCAGGTGTTGTTGTCGCAGGTGTCGTTGGGGTGGTGGCCATGGCATGGATTCCCGGCGCAAAGGCCAGCGCCGCAAGTAGCAGTAAGCGTTTCACGGGACGTTCTCCGAGTCGCACATAGGGAGCACGCAGCCGGGCACATGGCCTACGGCCAAGTCAGCTGCGACCAGCAGCATACTTGCAACATGTGAGTCGGAAAAACGGCCAGATAGCCGACGATTCCGGCCAATGGCTTCACTGCCCGAAGCGTTGCCGATATTCGCCTGGAGTGACGTCGTAGCGGCTGCGGAATGCGCGGCGGAAGGCATCCACGCTGTTGAAGCCGACCGCACTGGCAATGCGTTCGATGGACGCATGCCCAGTGGTCAGCTGCAGACAGGCTTGTTCCAGCCGCAGTCGTTCTACGAAGCGTGCCGGTGTCGTGTCGAACGTGCTGGCGAACACGCGACGAAAGTTACGCGGGCTCATCGCAACGCACTCGGCCATGCGCTCGACGCTGAGCGTTTCGGCAAGATGATCGAGGAGCCATTTGAGCAGCTCGTCCATGCGTCCCATGCCCTGGCTTTGCGCCGCGAGAGGTGCAGAAAACTGCGCCTGATTGCCAGGGCGCTTGATGTACATGACCAGCTCGCGTGCCGCCGCCAGCGCGGTGACCGCACCGAGATCTTCCTCGACCAGTGCGAGCGCAAGGTCCATGCCAGCAGTCAGACCGCCGGAGGTGGCGAAGCGACCATCGCGAAGGAACAACTGATCCGGCTGAATATCCAGCGCCGGATAGCGACGAGCCACGTCAGCGGCATAGCGCCAATGAGTGGTGACCTTGCGGCCGTCGAGCATGCCTGTCGCGGCGAGAATGTAGATGCCCGTGCACACGCTGACCACACGACGTGTCGTCGTGACACGATCGCGCAACCACGCAAGTAGCCGCGCATCGGTAGCGATGACGCGACTGCCGATACCTCCGGGTATCAGCAAGCTATCGAACGCTGGTGCATCGTCGAGCGTGCAGTTGGGTGTGATGATCAGGCCATTCTCGGCACGGACAGGTTTGGCATCCATGCCGATGACATGAAATTGATAAGGCGGCTTGCCCGACGTCGACGAATTGGCCATGCCGAAAACGTCGAGCGGCCCGATCAGGTCGAGCGATTGCATGTCCGGGTAGGCAAGCAGGCCAATATTTTTCATGACATTCCCTGGCCATCAACATTGTCGACGCTAGCTTAATGAGATTAACGCACATGGCCACACGGAATTCTTCCATGGCGTGCAAGCAATGATGGCAGCCTGGCAAAGTATTCGTGCCGCCCGCACATACACGACACCTCCAGGTGCGGGAAACCTGGAGAAACGGGACTCTGCCCCCCCGCTTTGCTCTCAGGTCACAAACAGCTGTGAATTCGAAGACCGGTATGCGCAGCTTCTCGCCTTAGCGCCGCTGTCATTTCAGGAAAGGTGAAGTGCCTCAGCGTCGGATTATCTGCGCGTAACTTTGCCAGTACAGTGGCGAGCGATTGACCGTCATTCCCTATTCTTGTGTTCACTGCCCTGACTTCCCAATCCGTCAACGGGCGGTCGGGATGGGCGCGTATCTTCTTCAGAAGATCCGAGAACACCCGTCCTGGTGAAGGTGGCGCACTACAACTCATCAACGTCAGATAGATGGCCTGCTCAACTTCACCATTGATGGGCGCCTCAAAAGTGCCACCGTCTGCGAGCCCTGCGTCATCCGGCTCATGGCGAGGTCCGACGTCCGCCTGCAAAGGATCGAACAACGCTAGCGGTGTGATCCTTTTCGAGCCCGACGTCTTTGATAGTGCAAAAAACCTTTCGGCACAGTCTTCCCCGGCGTACAAGATATTGACTACCCGACCGCTGAAAGGGCTGAACACATCGAATTGGTAGAAGCGATCCGTAATCGGTTGGCCACAACAGCACGTCAAGGACTGGCCGTTGAGAAGAACGCTGTGCATCACCGGACGCAAGTGATAGCGGCCAAGAATCTGGATCTTGTTTTCGTCACCGTGTCCGTTAGCGATCGGCATTGCAACACTCCTGGACCAGCATGAAATCGTTTCAGGTCACTCGAGGCTTGAACTAGCCAAGTCAGAGACTTGGCGAAGTCGAGAGTCAGCCGGCTTCCGGTTGTCCACAAGATTACGCGGCCACGCGCCTTGTAGCTGGCTGGAAAATGAACGGCCACTCGACCTCCCCTACTTCACTGAGGAGCTTGGCCGTGGATAGCGCGGACGCTCCCGACCGCAGACTCAGATGTTGCGTGGGCGGTTCTGGACTGGCACGCTGCCAACGTCCGTCTGCAGCCGAAGCGGACAGCACAGGGGATGAGAGATGAAAACCTTTAGAAAGAACGCGTTGGCCGGGCCGTGGGTGGCGGCCGTTGGCGTCGCCAACACTTTGCTCCTGGCCCTGGTCATCGGCGCGAGCTTGGTGACTCCATCATTCGCAGCCACTTCGACTGGTGACCAGGCCAAAGTCATAGAGGCGATACGTACGATGTATGTCGCTGCGGTCCATGACGACCTCGCCAAGTTCCACACTGTCGCCGCTCCGAACTTCTATGCCTTTGACGCGGGCAAAAGGTTTACCGGAGATGCCCTGATGGGACGCATAAAAGACCTGCACGCTGCCGGCAAGGTCTTTGTGTGGGAGGTGACCTCACCCGTGGTCCAGATCGACGGTGAAATGGCGTTGATTACCTATGTCAATAAAGGCTCCATCCAGGATCAGTCAGGCACAAGGAACGTGAGCTGGCTGGAGTCCGCCGTACTACGAAAAGACCATGGAAGCTGGCGCATCCATTTCTTCCACAGCACCCTTGTGCCGTCAGGGTGATGCGTTGAGCGGTTGATTGAGGGCGCCGGGCGCGGAGAAATGTACCCTGTGCTCGGGCAGCTCATCCGTCGCGAAGGCTTCTCATGAAGATTGACGCAGTCCATAAATTCGCCATGGCTATGGGGCGGCCACAGAAGATCAATAGTCAAAGGGGGCGGAGGTGGCCAGGTTGAACGCATGGCTCAGCCTTTGGCCAATTGTTTGCGTCGAGGTCGTCTCACGTCGCCTCCGACTACCGGCGCCAGCGGTTTACCTACCTCCGTCCCTATCGCTCCATGGCTGGAGCAGTTTGGCCAGGCGCTATCAACGTCTGCTGCGACTCTGCTTGGTGAGGGCTGCTGGGAACCATGCACCTGAAACGGTGGCCTGGTCCGGGCCGTAAGAGCGCCACGTCAGGTTGTAGTTCTGGCCTCTGGGTGTCGGCAGCCAGTTGCCGTCGGGCGCATCTGACGGTTTATCTGCTGCGAAATACAGCGTGAGTGATCCGTCCTTTCCGTATTGCAGCTTTGATTCCTTATTGAGAAGGAAACGGTTCTTGGAATTGGGAATGACGCGGAAGTCCTTGGAGTCCACGGCGATCACCGACCAGAAATACTCTACGTGCGAAGCCGGAAGGTCGTCCTTCGGGAATGTCATCGCGTATGCGAGACCACCGTCGAGCTTGGCACCTATGCCGTCACTGTCGGTCTTGAAATAGACCGCCTCGTCGTTCGAGTTAGCCCATATGCCGGCATAGTTGATCAAGGTGCGCGTCATCCAGTCGTCGCCATACTTGCCGATGGTGGACGGACGATTCCAGCCGTTCTTGTTGGTGCCAAGCTTGGTGAAGGAGGCCTTGAACTTTGGCCACGCCACCGTCTCGATCGTCTTCTGCACCCGCGCGCGATCACTGGCGTGGAGTGCAATTGTCTCATCGACCTGATGCCGGATCCCATCCATGCCCGGGTTGATATCCGGCTCGCTGTACAGCACCGTTCTGGCGGTATCGAAGGCTTCCGCACCGGGTAGTTTGTCGTTGGCAAAAAGCGGTATATCCACGGCTGGTGCGATCACAGGGGTACCCGTGGCGTAGAGCTTGATCTGGTGTTGTAGAGCAACTGCCTGTTTGGGATCGCTGCCCAGTTCCACGCGCATCAGACTGCGCGATTTCCTGCTTGGAAGATCGATCCGCTGAGTATCAGGAGGCAGTACCACTTGGGCATCTTTCAGACAGAACGCGAACTTGCCGAAAGGATGTTGCGGATAATTGCGTTCGTTGATGTTGGCTGTGGTCTCGCCCCAGCCATTGAGTACCTGGATGGTGTAATACCTGCCCTCGATCTTCGGCACCTCGACGATCGTGCAGCTGTGTTCATCGATACCGATCCAAGCCTCACTGTAGGCTACATCCAGGTTGGGGTTCGCCCAGGCGACGCCACCGGGTTCATGGTGAATGACTTCATTCCACTTGAAGCCATTGTCGCGAAAGTCCAGATGCTCCTGACGCAGTACGAGCAATCGACCCAGCAGATAGAGATACGCATCTCCGATGTCCGCATCAGAGATCGCGTTGTAATCCTGAGGATCCTGCTTCATGACTATCTCCTGATGGATGGGTCTCAACCTGCGACTGTCACAGCAGGTGGCGTCCACTGTCCTTCCGTTATCGCGGCCATGGGCCAGTAGGCACGGATATACAGCGAAAAGTCCTCAGCCTTTGGTGAAGGCAGCCAGTTCGACTGGTGAGACCCCGCTGGTTCCTCCGGTTGCACGTAGATCGTCAGCGAACCGTCATCACTGAACTTGAGATCTTTGTTCTTCGTTCCCAGCGAATAGCGCTTGATTGAGTTCGGCACAAAGAAGTGATGCTGGTTGTATAGCGTCAATGACCAGAACCCCTTCACCGGCGGCAGTTGGTCTTTGGCGAAGGTGACCATATAGTTCTTGCCGCCGTTCAGGCGAACACCCTTCGCATCGAGATCCTGGTAGAAATACTTCGTCTCACTCGGCTTGTTGACGAAGATGTTGGATTTCGCCACAGCAGTGCGCGTGAAGTAATCGGTACCGAAGGACGCGCCATTGCTCTGCGTGGTCCAGTTATAGGCAAGCGGCAACCCATAATTGTGGAACTGCAAAAGCGGACCAACCAAATCCTGTTCGGTCTTCTTGGCTTCATCGATCATCGCGGCTTTGAGCTTGGGGTCTTTCTTTGCAGCAGCGATCACGGCCAGCACTTCTGCATACCGGGCCTCCTCGCCAGGAAGCGGACTGGCGTCTTTGAGCACCAGCGGCAGCTCATCCACGAATTTCTCCGGGACCACCCAAGGTGTTTCCTCGTTGCCGGAGCCTTGTGCCGGGAACTTGGGTTGCTTGCTCCAGTCGCGTTGCTTCAACTTGCCGTCGAACATCGACAGCGGATACATGTCGATCTGATTGACCAGCGGCTGTACAGCTTGCTTGTCCTCGGGGGCCGCATCCGCAAACACACGCGGGATTACAAAACCTGTTTGAGTCCTGGCACGGAACACTTCGTTGATACTTTTGGGTACCTCACCCTTCCAGTCCGGGCCGACCAGCAGATAAAAGCCCGGCTTGGTGCCATACATCTTCCCCAAATCAGCGAAGCTGTCAGTGCGAATATCAACCACCTGGTAGACCCAGAAGCGATCGCCAAAGTCGGGTACCTGGATGACCACGGGTTCCACGTCAAGGCCGATGCTGCCGGCACCGTAAACCACGTCCTGGTTGGGGCAGGCGACCTGTCGCTCCTGTGGCTCGATGTAGTCGCTGAGCATGCTCAGTCGATTAAGTGGCGCGATAGGCACAATGCCGCCCATCAAGCCTGGTTCCGGAAGGTCCTTGAAGGCGAGTCGTCTGTTGTACACATTGAGCATCGGCCAAGCCCAGAAGTAGGCCTCGCGGGCGACCATGCGTGCGTAGGCCTCCGTCAGGCGGGTGCCCGCAACCGGACCGGGGGTAAGAGAATCGAGGTCGACATTCTTCTCAGTGGGCGTGAGCTTTGTCATCGTCTTATCACCTGCATACCTGGGCAATTTGAAAACAGACGTGGCAAGCCATCACAACAAATGCTGACGAAGCTACTTGCTCACTCACTGCCACAAGGGTTGGCTAAGTAAACAGAAAGATAGACTGCCTGCCCTGGCTCTAACCACTGTAAAACTACTGAACGGGTCGCGCTCGGCTTAACCTACCGAAGCGATGGCCGACGTTTGCCAACGCGCGCCGCGATTTTGCTGAGCAGCTGGATTTCGACTTGCCCCATCATCTGGCGATCGTCGAGTGGCTACGAACGTTCCCGCTTGACCAACGCGAAGCGCTGAACGAATTCATCAGCTATCGCCATGAGCGGATGAAGGAGAAGCTTCCCATGCTCACAGGCAGCATCGAAAAGCTCGGTGCCCTACCCATCGTCATCGCGCTCTACTTGCAGTTCAAGGACATGCACTGGCCGCCACACCCCGGCTGGGTGGAGATCTTTCTAATCTTTGTGTTGGTCTTGGGCTATTGGTTGAGCGTGACGCAGATCAGCGTCAGATTGCGACTTCAGCTCTACGAAACATTACTCAGGAAGTCGCTCGCGTAGGCCCGCGCCCGAGCAGAAGGGTTACGACGATGGTGTTGTTCCACCGCAAAAGCTCCTTACAGTGAAGTCGTCAGCCTCGTTAGCCAGTCGGGACTGATCGAGAGAATGAGTGCTTCGAGCCTGCGATCGAAGCCGGTCAGGATCAGCACGCCGAGAACCACGAACAGGCCGCCCATCAGTGCTTTCGCGGCGTGCCCGAAGGAAGACAGCGAGCCACGGACCCGCATCATGGTGGCGTGTGATAGCCCACCCAAAAGTAGCAGCGGCAGGCCGGCACCCATCCCAAATACGAGCATGAGCAAGGCAATTTGCGCGAGATTCCGTCCTTGTGCCGCAAGCGTGGATGCGGCGCCAAGTGTCGGCCCGACGCATGGGCTCCAGACGAGACCCAATAGCAATCCGATCGCGAACTGGCTCGCCAGCCCTTCGCCCTTGATCGAGCCGAGCGCATGCTGTCCGCTTGAGCCGACACGGGAGCTGACGGCGGCGAACGCGACCTGCAGTCGCGGCGAAAGCATCACCACACCGAACAGCACCATCAGCGTGGCAGCCACGCGTCGAAGCGTCTCCGTACCCAGGCCAATGGATGCGCCAAGTGTGGCGATGAAAATTCCCACTAGCGCAAACGACAGGGCGAGCCCGAGCGCCAGTGCCACCGTGCCAAGACGGTGCCTGGATAGTGCTGACGCGATCAGGATGGGCAAGATCGGCAATACACAAGGCGACAGGATCGAAGCTGTCCCTGCCAAGAAAGCCACCGCGTAAGTGGCGATGCCAAAATCCATTACAAGGCCTTCTGCAATATGTCGCGAATCGCTGACTCCTGGGTTTGACCCGTAGAACGCGATACTTCTTGTCCATGCTTGAAGGCAACGAAGGTCGACTGCTGGCCTACCTTCAGCGTCTTTTCAAGTGCTGTTTCCGTGTCGAAGTCGGCCTCGAAGATCGTCACCGCCTTGAGCTTCGGTTCGGCGGCGAGCCGGGCAACAATAGGCTGCTGCACTCGGCAGGTTGGGCACCAGTCAGCGTGGAAATAGACGACCACGGGTTGGCCAGCGGCATTGGCCTGATCAAACTTCACCTGATTGAATGGCACCTCATCTGCCCATGCGCTACATGCCAACGTCAGGAGGAGAACGCTCAAAAGATATTTCTTCATGGTGAGACTTTCCCTTACGAATTCTTGTCGAAGTGCTGCAATGTGATTCGCTCGATCATTCGTTACGCGGCTGGATCGGGTTACATGTCGAGCCACGGGCGGCGGAGCTGAGTTGAGCTGGAACGTGTGCGGAGCGGATAACTCAGCTGTGCGTACGAATCCCGAGCCGGCGCGCCACCAACGTATCCAGACTGGCCTTGCCCGGTCCGGCAACAAGCAACCAGAAGAAGATCAGGCTGTAGACCACCTCGTCTGCCTCGACGTAGTCGTCCAGCCCCATCAAATTGGCCGACACCACCAGCGTGACCGCAACGGCCATATTGACGATCATCGGAATGCAGACAATGCGGGTAAGTAACCCAAGCATGATCAACAAGCCGCCCAATAGTTCGGTCCATGCCGAAAGCGCCGCATTGAAGGCGGGATGGGGAATATGCCAGCCGACAAAACGCTGTGTGAAACCGTCCAGGTTCTGCACTTTGGCGATACCTGTCTCAAGCCAGAAATAACCGAAGACCAGGCGCACCACGAGAGGGCCGACCCAACGGCTGGCATGAAGTAATTCGAGCAGGCGCGAAGCCTTGTCGGCGATGAACTGACGCATCGTTAAGTCCTGTGCATATGACGAGTCGGCATCATGCGTGCGCGGCTGCGCCCCTCGCCATGTTCGTGCGTCCATGCTTTCTTGCCACACGTCCAAACCTGCTTTTCGATCGCCACATACCGGACGATGGGACACAAAAACGGGATGCTCGGGAACAGTCAGGACTGCCTGCGACTATCGAAAATACGATCGTCGGGATTGGCTCAAGGCGATATGAAAATGCTGCCCGACGAGACATTTCCTATGCCGCATTCGATTGCGGACCAACGCAACTTATCTGGAGTTATTTATGAAGACCAACAAACTCAACGGTGCCGCGATGGCTGTCATGGTTGCCGGCCTGTTTGCGATGAGCTCGATGTCGTCTGCGGTGGCATCACCCAGCGGAGCCAGTGACACAGCGGCCGTCAAATGTATGAACTCGTCGTCCTGCAAGGGCCACGGCGCCTGCAAGCAGGCCACCAATTCATGCAAGGGCCAGAACTCGTGCAAGGGTCAGGGCTTCACGATGCAGAAGACCCAAGCAGAATGCGACGCGGCCCAGGCGACCAACAAGACCTCCTGATTCATCAGACAGGGGTTTTCCCGCTTCACTAAGCGGGAAACCCCTTCCCTCTTATACCTGTCTATAGCCTGCCGAAATCATGAACATCGAGACCACTTCCGATCGGTTGCCCTGTCTGGGTTATGGTTTGGGCTTGCGCGTCGAGCACTATGAAAGCCTGCTCGATGAGCCCGGTAACGTCGAATGGCTGGAGATCGTTTCCGAGAATTACATGATCCCCGGCGGCCGTCCGCTCGCATGGCTTGAAAAATTCCGCGAGCGCTTCCCGCTAGTGATGCACGGCGTGTCGATGTCGATTGGCAGCACCGATTCGCTGGATGACGGCTATCTTGCGCGACTCTCTGCTCTGGCACGCCGCGTGGAGCCGGCATGGATTTCCGATCACCTATGCTGGACCGGTGTGCAAGGCATCAATCTCCATGACCTGATGCCACTGCCTTATACCGAAGAGGCCCTGGCACATGTAGTCGACCGCGTGCGCCGCGTACAGGACGTGCTTGGCCGACGCATCCTGTTGGAAAACGTATCCAGCTACATTCGTTTCGCCGACGCACAGTTGACGGAATGGCAGTTCCTGGCGGCCGTGGCCGAACGCGCCGATTGCCTTATCCTGCTGGATATCAACAACATCCATGTCAGTGCGCACAATCATGGATTTTCACCACTGGACTATCTTGACGGCATCCCCGCGTCGCGCGTTCAGCAATTCCATCTGGCGGGCCACGAATCCAGTGGACAGCTGCTGATCGACACTCACGATGCCCCGATCATCGATGACGTCTGGCATCTCTATGTCGAAGCGGTGCGTCGCTATGGCAGGGTCTCAACGATGATCGAGCGCGACGACCGTATGCCGCCGCTCGCCGAATTGCTGGTCGAACTCGACTACGCGCGATCGCTCGCAACCCCCTTGCTGCGAGAAGCAGCATGAGTCATCTGCAGGCGCTTCAGCAACGCATGCTGCAAGCCGTGCTCGCCGATCAATCCCCGCAACTGCGTGAGATCGATGATGACGTCTGTGCAAATGCTGCAAGCCGCCTGGCCATCTATCGCAACGGCTACCGCTTGCGCCTGCGCGATGCATTGGCGACAGAGTTTCCTGGCCTGGGTATCTTGATCGGGCGACGTTTCCGCACATTGCTGGATAGCTACGTGGAAGCGCACCCGTCGGGGCACTACAACATCCGCTGGCATGGCGCGGGCTTGGCAGCCTTCCTGGAGTACGGCCTGCCTTGGCGGGACAAGCCCGAGCTGGCCGATATGGCGCGTCTGGACTGGGCCATTTCGACATCTTTTGACGCGGCCGACGAGCCCGTGCTCGCCGCGGCCGATCTGGCCGAAGTACCCGCCGATGCCTGGGCGAATTTACGCATCAGTCCGCAAAGTCATCTGCAGATCATTTCTACCCATCACAACATCGAGGCCTTCCGTCGTGCGGCAGATCGCGATGGAAAGCGTCCGCGCCTACGGCGCTATGACAAAGGTCGCCACCTGCTGGTTTGGCGGCAATCGCTGACTGTGCATTACCGGTCAATCGAAGTGGACGAAATATCGGCGCTGACCGGCGCGATCAAGGGAGAGCCCTTCTCTGCCCTGTGCGAGCGGATCTGCGAGCATCACGATGCCGCCGATGCGTTGCCGCTCACCGCCAACCTCCTGCATGGTTGGCTGGCAAGCGGCCTCATCAGCAGCTGGCGGTTGAACTGACATCCGTTGTCGGATTTGGCGAGTGATGTAACCGCTGGTATGTCTTTGGCGAAAACTAGCTATTGGAGCCCATCGCCAGAGGATAGCCCGTGTATATCGAACCCCATCCGATCCCCACGGACAAACCTCGTCCACCGCTTATCGAACCGGCCCTTGAGTCGCTGCTCAATCAGTCGATGTTACGGGTCACCGTGGTCGCCGAGCTGCATCGCTGTGGCTCGTGGTTTCTCGATGGGCCGCGGTACCACTGCGGGCTGTTCCATCTTGTTGGCGTTGGCCAATGCAGCGTTGAATGTGCCGCACTCGACCACGCCATGCAGTTGGAGACCGGAGACCTGGTTCTTTTTCCGCGCGGCGATCCGCATCGACTGAGCGCCGATGGACAAGCGAACATGGAATACGCCGCTCGCACGAGCCTGATCTGCGGCGAAATGAGATTTTTCGGCACCACCAATCATCCCCTCAACCACGCATTGCCAGCCTGTTTCGTAGTGCGATCGAAAGATGCCGGAAGTACATTCCAGCAGCTATCGAGCATGATGGTAGAGATGGTGGAAGCGGCCCAGGACGGCCGACAGGTGCTGTTGAACAAGCTGGCTGACGCGCTGTTCACACTGGCTGTTTGCGACTACGCCAAGCGCGCCGGTGAGCGATGCGGTTTGTTCGCTGCGGTAGCGGATCCACGCATCAGCAAGGTGCTTCAGGCAATACATGAAAACCCAGGCGCTTCCTGGAACATGCAATCGATGGCAGGACTTGCCTGCATGTCGCGTTCGGCCTTTGCAGAACGCTTTACTCATTTGATGCAGATGCCGCCGATGCAATACGTCACCCAATGGAGAGTGAGTGTTGCCGAGCAGTTGCTGCGTGACCGGCACCAATCCGTGGCCTGCATCGCCGAGCGAATGGGCTATAGCAGCGAAGCGGCTTTCCGACGCCTTTTCAAGCGCGTCAGTGGGGTTTGCCCAGGCAGGATCCGCTCCGATATCGACGGCGCTGCGCTGAACTAAGCGCTGGTTCGCTGAGACACTCGTCAATCAGCAAGTTTTGGGGTGATACGAAGATCCGCCGTCGGATGCGATCCAATAAGTAATTGAATAGATTACATATTATTGCGTTTTAGGGTGCCGAGATCACCTGAACAAAACTTACGCGCGGTGTTGCGCGGGGTACTCGACGCGCGTAAACTTGTCCTGTGAGTTGGACAAGTAACAGGACTCTCCTCTCTAGTGCCCGTCTCTAGTGCCCGTTTTCAAGGAGAACCTAATGCGCGCGATCAATTATTCAGAAGTTCGGAACAACCTCGCGAGCGTCCTTGACAAGGTCATTGATGACGTAGAGCCCACCATCATTACACGTCGTGGCGACAACAACGGCGAGCGCGCTGTTGTGGTGCTATCTCTCGCCAGCTACAACAGCATCGTGGAGACCGAGTACGTGCTGCGCGGGGGTAACCGCAAGCGTCTTATGGAGTCGATTGCCGAGCTGAAAGCTGGCAAGCCGAAGCAGCATGATCTGATCGAGGTTGACCACCACGAAGAGCGCCACGCTTGAGTCGGGCTGTCCTGTGGTCAACCCACGCCTGGGAGGACTACGTAGATTGGCAGTCACGGGACAAAAAGACACTGAAACGGATCAACGCGCTGGTGAAGGACTGTCAACGCGAACCGTTCGACGGAATCGGTAAGCCGGAGCCTCTGCGCGGAGACATGGCCGGTTGGTGGTCCCGCAAGATCGACGACAAGCACCGCGTGATCTATCAGGCTGACGAGAAGACCGTCACCATCCTCGCCTGTCGCGATCACTACGACGATCACTGAGCGCCTGAACGGCCGGCCACGACCGCTGCATCATTTCGATCAAGCCAGAGAACATCGACGCCTGGCTCTGACCAGTTAGCCCTTTTAACTTTCTCCGTCCCGGTGTTGATCGGCTCCGCTCAGCCGATCAACACATCGTTTTCAACGAATGCCGATGTGTGGGGTTATCAGGATGCCGGCGCGGGCATGAATTTGAATGACGGTGTGTCCACGAATTGCGCCGATACTTCGCCCGCATACACTTGGCCTTTGGCCATAGTGAGCTTTCTTACTGGCGCGCCCGGCTTCAAGTCGACCTTGTGCAAGTCCACCCAGAACGTATTGGGACGCGTTGCAGAATCGAAGTAATAGACAAGGTTTTTTTGGTCGGCGACCGTACGCCAAATGGTCGATGAAATATTCGGCTGTTCCGGGGTGGTTATGCCCAGCGGCACGCTCACGGCCCGCTGCACGCTCATCACCTCCGCCACCGCCTGGTACGCATAGT